>Ga0182738_1000012_pt1 | contig 416789 bp, 393 predicted proteins | sample eDN5th30CBELigMG_FD_128876 | JGI IMG/M metagenome (GOLD analysis project Ga0182738, IMG submission 128876) | Enriched Miracle-Growth compost microbial communities from Emeryville, California, USA - eDNA 5th pass 30_C BE-Lig MG (version 2)... ...
CACGCGTTGCGTGCTTGCTGCCCCCCGAGGGGGCTGGCCCGCCTTGGGGCGGCCCGGCGGCGGGCCGGCCATTCTGGCGAAGACTGCCAACGCTGCGCACGCGTTGCGTGCTTGCTGCCCCCCCGAGGGGGCTGGCCCGCCTTGGGGCGGCCCGGCGGCGGGCCGGCCATTCTGGCGAAGACTGCCAACGCCGCGCACGCGTTGCGTGCTTGCTGCCCCCCGAGGGGGCTGGGCCGCCTTGGGGCGGCCCGGCGGCGGGCCGGCCATTCTGGCGAAGATTGCCAACGCTGCGCACGCCAGGCGGGCTTGCTGCCCCCCCGAGGGGGGCTGGCCCGCCTTGGGGCGGCCCGGCGGCGGGCCGGCCATTCTGGCGAAGACTGCCAACGCTGCGCACGCGTTGCGTGCTTGCTGCCCCCGAGGGGGGCTGCGCCGCCGTAACCAACCTTAACGGTGTTTGAATTCCGGTTTGCGCTTTTCCGTGAAAGCGGCCATCCCTTCCTTCTGGTCTTCCGTCGCGAACAGCGAATGGAACACGCGGCGCTCGAACAGCAGGCCTTCGTTCAGCGAACCTTCGAAGGCCCGGTTGACGCACTCCTTGGCCATCATGACCGACGGCAGGGACATGGAGGCGATGACCGTGGCGGCGTCCATGGCTTCTTCCATGAGCTTGTCGGCGGCGACCACGCGCGACACCAGCCCGGCGCGCTCCGCTTCCTCGGCGCCCATCATGCGGGCGGTCAGCGCCAGGTCCATGGCCTTGGCCTTGCCCACCGCGCGCGGCAGGCGCTGGGTGCCGCCCGCGCCGGGGATCACGCCCAGCTTGATTTCGGGCTGGCCGAACTTGGCGGTGTCGGCAGCGATGATGATGTCGCACATCATGGCCAGTTCGCAGCCGCCGCCCAGCGCGTAGCCGGCCACCGCCGCGATCACGGGCTTGCGGATGCGCTTGAGCGTTTCCCAGTTGCGGGTGATGTATTCGCCGCCGTACACGTCCATGTACGACCAGTCTTTCATCGCGCCGATATCGGCGCCCGCGGCAAACGCCTTTTCGCTGCCGGTGATGACCACCGCGCCGATGTCGGGATCGGCTTCGAAAGCCAGCAGCGCCGCGCCGAGCTCATCCATCAGTTGATCGTTCAGCGCGTTCAACGCCTTGGGGCGGTTGAGCGTCAGCAGGCCGACGCGGCCCCGGGTTTCGACCAGCACAAACGACTCGCTCATTGCATGTCTCCGAAGTGGTATGAAAGTAAGATTATGGCTATGGAAAAAGACCAAGCCCCGCCGCTACTTTACCGCCTCGCGCCCCATGACCCCGCCGGACACCGCTACCGGATAACCCTAACCATCCCGGCCCCTTCCCCTGGCGGCCAGCGCCTGTCCCTGCCGGCCTGGATTCCGGGCAGCTACCTGATACGCGATTTCTCGCGCCAGATCGAATCGCTGGCGGCCTATTCGGGCTCGCGCCGCGTGGCGGTCGACAAAACGGACAACCACACCTGGCAGGCCGCGCCCTGCGACGGCCCGCTGCGGGTCGAATACGTGGTCTACGCCTGGGACCTGTCGGTGCGCGGCGCGCACCTTGACGAAACCCACGGCTTTTTCAACGGCACCAGCGTCTTCCTGCGCGTACACGGCCAGGACCATCTGCCGTGCCTGGTCGACCTGGCCCCGCCGCGCGGCATCGACGGCTGGAAGGTCTACACCAGCCTGCCGGAAGCCCGCGGCCGCCAGGGCGCGGCCCGCCGCCACGGCTTCGGGTTGTACCTGGCTCCGGACTACGACGCGCTGATCGACCATCCGGTCGAAATGGGCACGCCGCAAGTGTCCAGCTTCACGGCGCACGGCGCCGAGCACGAACTGGTGTTCACCGGCGTCGCGCCCAATCTGGACCTGGCCCGCATCACCGAGGACGTGCGCAGGATCTGCGAAACGCAGATCGCCTTCTTCGAACCCCGGACCCGGCGCGCGCCCTTCCTGGACAGTTCGGACCGCTACGTCTTCATGACCATGGTCACGGGCGACGGCTACGGCGGCCTGGAGCATCGCGCGAGCACGGCGCTGATGACCGCGCGCAAGGACCTGCCCGTTCTGGGGCAGCAGGGCCAGGGCGAAGGCTATCGCGGCTTCCTGGGCCTGGTCAGCCACGAGTACTTCCACACCTGGAACGTCAAGCGGATCAAGCCGGAAGCGTTCGCGCCCTACGACCTGTCGCAGCCGGACCTGACCCGCCTGCTGTGGGTCTTCGAGGGCTTCACGTCCTACTACGACGATCTGCTGCTGCTGCGCTCGGGCGCCATCAGCCGGGCCGACTATCTGCGGCTGCTCGCCAAGACCATCTCCAGCGTGGCGCGCACGCCGGGCCGAGGCAAGCAATCCGTGGCCGAGAGTTCTTTCGACGCCTGGACGCGCTATTACAAGCAGGACGAAAACTCCCCCAACGCCCTGGTCAGCTACTACACCAAGGGCGCGCTCGTGGCGCTCGGGCTGGATCTGCTGATCCGCCGCGAAAGCGCGGGCGCGCGCTCGCTGGACGACGTCATGCGCCTGTTGTGGGAACGCTATGGACGGGATTTCTACCGGGGCAAGCCCCAGGGCCTGCCCGAAGACGGCCTGCCCGCGCTCATCCAGGAAGCCACGGGCGTCGACACCCGCCGCTTCATCGCGCGGCATGCCTATGGCACGGCAGACGTTCCGCTGGCGGAACTGCTGGAGCCGCAGGGCGTCACGCTGCAATGGAAATCCGCGGCCAATATCCCGTCGCTGGACGTGCGTACCCGCAAGCAGGGCGAATCGCTGACGCTGGCCACGGTGCTGGAAGGCGGCGCCGGGCACAAGGGCGGCCTGTCGGCCGGCGACGTGCTGGTGGCGATCGACGGCCTGCGCGTGGATGCGCCGGCCGGGCTGGACCTGCTCCTGGCGCAATACCGGCCGGGCGACAGGGTGACGGTGCACGTGTTCCGCCGCGACGAGCTGCGCGCGTTCCGCGTGAAGCTGGGCGCGCCGGACACCTCGGAGTGCGTGTTGACGGCCTGAGGCCGCCGGCGGCCTCACGCCTCGCCGTCCCCCATCTGCGCGGCGGTCTGTAGAAAGGTATCGAGCGCGCGCCGCCGGCCCTGGCGGCGCGTCACCGCATACACCGTCGCGCGCGAAATGGCGGCGGGCAGGCCGCAGACCGCAACGCGGTCGCCCAGATGGCGGCAGGTCGAGCGCGGCACCAGCGCCACGCCCAGCCCCGCCGCGACCAGCGCCAGTTGCGCCGGCACTTCGGCCACCGTCTGCGCCACGGACAGCGGCATCCCGGCGCGCGCGCAGATCTCGGCCAGATGGCGCGCAAATCCCGACGTATCCTGCCGCAGCATGACGAACGGGTCGCCGGCCAGGTCGCTCAGCTCCAGGCGCCTGCGGCCTGCCAGCGGGTGCTTCCGGGGCAAGGCCGCCACCACCGGATCGGGCCAGAGCGGCATGGCCTGCAGTTCTTCGTCGTCGACCGCGGTGCGCGAAATGCTCACGTCGATACGATGCCCCCGCAGCGCTTCCAGCTGCGCCGCCGGATTCATTTCATTGAGCAGCACCGACACCTGCGGATGCTCGGCCGTGTAGCGCGCGATCAGCGCCGGCACCGGGCCCAGGAAATGCGAGCCCGACAGCCCCACCTCGATCCTTCCCGCCAGCCCCTGGTCCACCGCCCGGGCGCGCACGGTGGCGTCCTTCAGGCTCGCCAGCAGGGCGCGCACGTCGTTCAGAAAGGCCTCGCCCGCCTCGGTCAGCGCCACGCGCCGGTTGTTGCGGTCGAACAGCCTCACATCCAGCTCGCGTTCCAGCTGGGCGATCTGCAGGCTGAGCGGCGGCTGCGAGATATGCAGGCGCGCCGCGGCCCGCGTGAAGTTCAGCTCTTCAGCCAGCACGGCGAAGTAGCGAAGTTGACGGATTTCCATGGCGGGCAGTTATTTGGGAAAGATATGAAACCAGACAAAAACTATATTGGAAACTATCGTTCGCGGCGAGCAGAATAAGCCCTGCCCATAGAGCACACGACAATAACCGGAGACCTGCCATGCAAAAACTGTTCGCCGCCGCCTTGCTGACCGGAGCGGCATTCGGCGCCCACGCCGCCGACGATTTCCCCAACCGCACCCTGTCCCTCGTGGTGCCCAACCCGCCCGGCGGGCTGGTGGACACGTCCGCCCGCATCGTGGCCGAACCGCTGGCCGCCGCGCTGGGCAAGCCGGTCGTGGTCGAGAACAAGGACGGCGGCAGCGGCAACATCGCTTACCAATACGTCGCGCGCGCCAAGCCCGACGGCTACACCTTGCTGGTGTCGTACTCGGCGTATCACGTGGGCAACCCCAACCTCACGGCCAAGCTGCCCTGGGCGCCCAAGGACTTCGTGCCGGTGGGGCTGGTGACGGTGTCCAGCAACGTGATCGCGGTGCATCCCTCCATCAAGGCCTCCAACATCACGGAATTCGTGGCCGAGGTCAGGAATTCTCCCGGCCGCTTCAACTACGCCTCGCAAGGCGTGGGGTCGCTGTCCCACCTCGGCACCGAAGTCTTCAAACAGCAGACCGGCGCGGCGATGTTCCACGTGCCGTACCGCGGCTCGGGCGCCGCGATCCAGGACGTGCTGGCGGGCAACGTGCAGGTCTTCATCACCACGCCGCCCTCGGTGATGGGCCACGTGCAGACCGGCAAGCTGAAGGCCCTGGCCGTGACCAGTCCCAAGCGCCACCCCATGCTGCCCGACGTGCCCACCACCGCCGAGGCCGGCCTGCCCGAGTACCAGCTGGAATCCTGGGTGGCGCTGTTCGCGCCGGCGGGCACGCCGCAGCCCGTCGTCGACAAGCTGGCCGCCAGCGTCGAGGCCGCGCTCGCCCAACCCGCCACCGTGCAGCGCGCCCAGGCTGCCGGCATCGAAGCCCGCTTCGAAGGTCCCGAAGCGCTGAACCAGCGCGTCTCCACGGAACTGGCCTATTGGCAGCGCACCGTCGCCGCCGCGGGCATCACCGCCGACTGATTCCCCCATACCGCATGCTTCCCGCTCCTCGCGCCGACGGCGCGAGGACGGGGCCTCTTTCGCCTTTTTTCAGGAGCGCCGCCATGACCTCATCTCCCCGCAGCCTGCGCATCGGCCAGATCGTGCCCAGTTCCAACACCACCATGGAGACGGAAATCCCGGCCATGCTGCGCCTGCGCGAAACCATCGCCGCCGAGCGCTTCACCTTCCATTCCAGCCGCATGCGCATGAAGCAGGTGACCGCCGCCGAACTCGCGTCGATGGACCGGGAGTCGGACCGCTGCGCGCAGGAACTCTCCGACGCGCGCGTGGACGTGCTGGGCTACGCCTGCCTGGTGGCCATCATGAGCCAGGGACTGGGCTACCACCGCGTTTCCCAGGAGCGGTTGCACCGGGCCACCGCGGACAACGGCGCGCCCGCGCCCGTTATCTCCAGCGCGGGCGCGCTGGTCGAGGGCCTGCATGCCATCGGCGCGCGCAAGGTCGCCATCCTGACCCCGTACATGAAACCGCTGACCCGCCTCGTCGTGGACTACATCGAGAACGAGGGCATCGAGGTGCACGACAGCCTGTCGCTGGAGATCGCCGACAACCTGAAGGTTGGCGCGCAGGATCCGCTGGCGCCCGCCAGCCACGTCGCGCGCCTGGACACCCGAGGCGTGGACGCCGTGGTGCTGTCTGCCTGCGTGCAGATGCCGTCGTTGGCGTCGATCCAGCCCGTGCAGGACCGGCTGGGCCTGCCGGTGGTGACCGCCGCCGCCGCGACGGTCTACCGGATGCTCAAGGTGCTGGACCTGGAAGCGCGCGTGCCCGACGCGGGCGAACTGCTTACCGGCAAGTATTGAGCGCGGGGCAGGCGCTTCCCCTAGCGCTTGCGCAGCGCCCGCCGCAAGGCGGGCGCCGCATCCTGCAAGTGGCGCCACAGGCGGTTCGACACCGGCCCTTGCGGCCGGTCCGTGCGCCGCGCCGCCACCAGCTCCTCGACGCTGCCCGGCATGTGCGGATTGGAGATCGAAAGCAGTCGGCCGTCCCGCAGCTCGTCCTCGACGAGATAGCGCGGCAGATGGCCCCATCCCATACCCTGCAGGATGATCTCTTTCTTCATCAGCTGGTCCGCCACCGTGCACTGGCGCGCGCCCGCTACCGTGAAGTAATCCCGCGACGGGGTATGCCTCGCCGTGTCGCGCATGTTGCATTGCGTGTACTCGCGCATCTGCTCGGGCCCGACCTTGCGCGGCAGCGGCTCGCGCAGCAGACCGGGCGCCACCACGGGCACGAAAGGCACCTTGGCGAGGTCGACCCATTCGATCCGGGCATCGCTCTTGTCCACCCGGTGCAGCACGAGATCCGCCTCGCCATCGTCCAGGCGTTCCTGCGGCCCCCCGACGGCCTCGAAAAGCAGGTCCAGGCGCGTGGCCGGACAGGCCGCGAAGAACCGGCTCAACAGCCCCAGCACGTATGGCCGCGGGCAGAAATCGCCGATCACCACGCGCAGCTCGGTTTCCTCGCCCATGGCCAGTTGGCCGGCGTGCGCGCGCAAGGCGGTCAGTTCGCGCAGCAGGGACTGCGCGCGCCCATGGAAAGACCGTCCGGCGCTGGTCGGGCGCACGCGATAGCCGCTGCGGTCCAGCAGCGCGAATCCGAGCTGCCGTTCCAGTTTGGCCACGGCGGCGAACACCGCCGGATGCGATCGGTGCAGCGAGGCGGCCGCGGCCTGGAATCCGCCGGCGCGCACCACGGCGTCGAAGCATTGCAGATCATGGAGGGTGAATTCGCTCATGTCTGTTTTTCCGACAATGACTGTGCAAACTTTGTAATTTCTTATTGAACACGGCGCAACTAATCTTTGCCTCGCACACTCACCACGACGAGGCAGACACCGCATGCAGAACATTCATTTCCTCACCGCCGGCGATGGCGCCCGCATCGCCTACCGCTTCGACGGAGACGCCAGCCTTCCGACGCTGGTGCTGTCGAACTCCATCGGCACAACGCTGCACATGTGGGACGCCCAGATCCCCGCGCTTGCGCGCCGCTTCCGCGTGCTGCGCTACGACACCCGGGGCCACGGCGCATCCAGCGTGCCGCAGGGCCCCTATTCGCTGGACCGCCTGGGCCGCGACGTGGTGGAGCTGCTGGACGGGCTGGACATCCCGCGCGCGCATTTCCTGGGGCTGTCGCTGGGCGGCATCGTCGGCCAATGGCTGGGCGTGCATGTTCCCGAGCGGCTTGATCGCCTCATCCTGAGCAACACGTCGGCCTACCTGGGCCCCGCGCCGCAATGGGACGAGCGGATCGCCGCCACGCTGCGGGCAAGCGACATGGAGGAGACGGCCGCGATGTTCCTGCAGAACTGGTTCCCGGCCCCCATGCTCCAGGCCGGCGGCCCCGAAGTGGAGAGATTCCGAGGCATGCTGCTGCGCACCGACAGGCACGGACTGGCGGGCGCGTTCGCGGCCGTGCGCGATGCCGACCTGCGCCGGACCATCGCGCTGATCCCCAATCCCACGCTGGTCATCGCCGGCCTGCACGACACGGTGACCGCGGCCAGCCATGGCGAACGGATCGCCGCCGGCATCCCGGGCGCCAGGCTGCTGACCCTGCCCGCGGTGCATCTGCCGAATATCGAATTGCCCGAAGCGTTCGAAGCCGCCGTGCTGGAATTCCTGCTGGCGGCCTGAAGCGTCAGTTCAGCCTGGCGCCCGACGTTTCGACCGCCTTCTTCCAGGTGACGAGTTCGCGCTCGATGTGGCTGGCGAACTCGGCGGGCGTGGAGCCCACGGTTTCATAGCCGTACCCCTCCACCTGCTGCTTCAGGGCCGGCCGCGCCAGCGCCTCGGCGATGCCGCGGCTCAGGGTATCGACGACTTCGGGCGGCGTGCCCGCCGGCGCCAGCACGCCGTACCAGCCATTCACCACGAAACCCGGCACGGTTTCAGCCACTGTCGGCACGTCGGGCAACAAGGGCGAGCGGCGTTCCCCCGTGACGGCGATGGCCTTCAGCTTGCCGGCCCGCACCTGGGGCAGCGATGTGGAGATGCTGTCGAACATCAGCGACACCTCTCCACCCAGCAGGGCCACCACGGCCGGACCGCTGCCCTTGTAGGGCACGTGCATCATGTCCGCGCCTGTCTGGTTCTTGAACATTTCCGCGGCCAGGTGGCTGGTGTTGCCATTCCCCGCGGACGCGAAACTGAGCTTGCCGGGATGGCTCTTGCCGTAGGCGATGAGCTCGGCGACGGTATCGGCGGGGGTCTTCAGGGGCGCCGCCACCAGCATCGGCAAGGTGGCGACCAGCGATACCGGCGCGAAATCGCGGCGCGTATCGTAAGGCAGGGAGGGATACAGACTGGGATTGATCGCGTGGGCCGCCAGCACCATCAGCAAGGTGTAGCCGTCGGGCCTGGCGCGAGCCAGCTGCGCGGAGGCAATGGTGCCGCCCGCGCCCGGTTTGTATTCCAGCACCACGGGCTGGCCCCATTTCTTCTGCAGTTCCGCGCCCAGCGGCCGCGCCAGCATGTCCGCGCTGCCGCCGGGCGGATAGGGGATGAGCAAGGTGATCGGCTTGTCGGGATACGCGGGCCCGGCCTGCGCGGCGCCCATGCACAACATGCCCAGCGTTGCCGCGGCCAGTATGGAACGGATCATCAGGGTCTCCTTGGCCCGGAATCGGGCTAGACGCGCAAGGCGCTTCAGGCGTAGCGCGGCGTGCCGTCGGCCTCCAGCACGATGCGCAAGGGCGCCGCCGCGAAATGCAGCGGCGCCCCGGTTACCGAACGCAGGAATGCTTCCTCGACGCCGGGCGCCATCGCGTGGACGCGCAAGCCCTCCGGCGCCACGTCGATCACGGCCAGGTCGGTATAGATGCGCGTCACCACGCCCTTGCCCGTCAGCGGGTACGTGCAACGTTCCAGCAGTTTCGGCGCGCCGTCGCGGCCGCGGTGCTCCATGGTGACCAGCACCTGCCTGGCGCCCACGGCCAGATCCATCGCGCCGCCCACGGCGGGGATGGCATCGGCCGCGTCGGTCTTCCAGTTGGCCAGGTCGCCCCGCTCCGACACCTGGAAGGCGCCGAGCACGGCGTAGTCCAGGTGGCCGCCGCGCATCATGGCGAACGAAATGGTGTGCTCGGTGATCGATGCTCCCTGGCGCAGCGTGACCGGCTGGCGGCTGGCGTTGATCAGGTCGGCGTCCACGTTCTCGCCGCTGGCGGCCGGGCCCATGCCCAGGATGCCGTTTTCGCTATGCAAGAGGATGTCCTTGTCGGGCGGAAGGTAGTCGCCCACCAGCGTGGGCATGCCGATGCCCAGGTTGACGATGGAGCCATCCGGGATGTCGCCGGCCAGGAGCCGGGCGATCTGCTGCCGGGTCAAGCCCGTGATTTCTTGCATGTCAGGCCTCCATCCGCACGACGGACTTCACGAAGATGCCCTGCGTCATGATCTGCTCGGGCGCCAAGGCGCCCAGGGGCACCACTTCATCGACCTGCGCGATGGCGTGGCCTGCCGCCATGCACATCACGGGATTGAAATTGCGCGCGGCGTGGCGGTACATCAGGTTGCCCCAGCGGTCGCCCAGGTGCGCGCGGATCAAGGCGTAGTCCCCGCGCAGCGGCTGTTCCAGCACGTAGCCCACGCCATCGATCACTTCCTGGCGCCGCCCTTCGGCCAGTTCGGTGCCATAGCCGGTAGGCGTGTAGAACGGCCCCAGCCCGGCGCCGGCGGCGCGCAGGCGCTCGGCCAATGTGCCCTGCGGCACGCATTCCAGTTCGACCTCGCCGGCCCGGTAGGCCCGCGCGAAGACCTCTGAATTGGGCGGACGCGGATGGGAGCAAATGATTTTTCGCACTTGCTTGCGGAGCAGCAGCGCGGCAATGCCGCGCTCGAAGGTGCCCGCGTTGTTCGAGATGATCGTCAGGTCGCGCCGCCCCTGCTCCGCCAGGCAGTGCAACAGCTCGTAGGGCACGCCGGCCTCGCCGAAGCCGCCCACCAGCACCGACGCTCCATCGGGGATAACCGCGACCGCCTCGGCCACGGATGCTTGAATCTTGTCGATCACTTATTGCTCCTGCGCCAATCCGGCGGCATCCACGATCTGTTTCCAGCGCGCGCGTTCCTGGTCGATGAATGCCGAGAATTCCGCCGGCGTGTTGCCGCCCGCCTGCCCGCCCATGGCCTTGAAGCGCGCGCTGATCTCGGGGCTGCGCACGATATCGCGCGTGGCGGCGTAGAGCTTGTCGACGACGTCGTCCGGCGTGCCGGCGGGCGCCACCAGGCCGAACCAGGCGGTGACCACCATGTCCTGCACGCCGGCCTCGGCCATGGTCGGCACGTCCGGCAATTCCGCCAGGCGCTTATCGCTGGTGACGGCCAGCGCGCGCAGCTTGCCGGACTGGATGTACGGCATTGAACTGGGCAGGTTGTCGATCATGAAGGTGAACTGTTTGCCCAGCAGCGCGGCCACGGCCGGCCCCGCGCCCTTGTAGGGGATGTGCGTGCCGGGGATGCCCGCGCGCTGTTTGAAGAGTTCGGCCGAGAGATGCGGCGATTGGCCCGCGCCCGAACTGCCGAAGGACACATTGGAAGGGTTCCGCAGCGCCTCGGCCTTCAGCTCCGCCACCGTGCGCACGGGCGAAGCCTCGTTCACCACCAGCACGTTGGGCACCGAGATCACCAGCGTGACCGGCGCGAAATCGGCGGGTTTGTAGGGCAGCGTCTTGTATAGCGCGTAGTTGATGGCGTTGGGGCCGATGTTGCCCATCAGCAGCGTATAGCCGTCGGGCCTGGCCCGCGCCAGGGCCTGGGTGCCGATGATGCCGGCCGCGCCCGCGCGGTTTTCCACGATGACCTGCTGGCCCAGCTTGGCGCCCAGCTTGTCCGCGATCAGCCGCGCGGAGATATCGGTGGTGCCGCCAGGCGAGGCCGGGATGATGAGCGTGATCGGCCGTTCAGGCCAGGCGGCATGGGCCGGGCCGGCCAAGGCGGCGGCCATCGCGCCGGCGGCCAGCCAGCGGTACGCGTGCAACATGTCTGTCTCCCAATGCGATCATTGTTCGATCAACTTGTGGCACAGAGTGTGTGCGCCGCGCTGGCAAATGACCATTCTCCAATCTGGAGGAGAGGCTTCGTCTGGGCTTAACGCCGCCTGCGCGGCGCGCCCGATCGGATTACGATCCGGCGCGCTCCCAGCGCCGCTGGATGGCCTTGGCCGCCACGACGCCGTCGGCCATGGAGGTCACCACGCAGGGATGCATGCGGTTGGCCACTTCGCCCACGGCGTAGATGTCCGGCACGCTGGTTTCGGCGGTGGCGAAATCCGTGCGGATGTAGCCGCGCTCGTCGCGCGCCAACCGCAGGCTGTCGGCAAAGCCGGCCTGCGGCTCCCAGCCGTAGAAGACCAGGATCAGGTCGTACCGGCGGCCATCGACGGTGCGCGCGGCCGGGTCGACCTTGTACGGGCCGATGCTCACGCCGTCGCGGCCGGCGCGCGTCACCCATTGCTGCTGCGCGCGCACGCTGCGCGCATAGAGATGGACGGCGCGCGCGCCGCGGTTGCGCACGTAGACGTAGTTTTCGAACGCGTTGTCGCCCCCGCCCAGCACCGCCACGGACAGGCCGGAATAATCCTGCGCCACGATGGGCGAACCGGGTCCGATCAGCACGCCGGGCCAGGAGGCGCCCGGGGGATGGTCCGGCAGGCCCTTGGCCCGCACGCCGGACGCGATGACCAGGGTGCGCGCCCGCGCCAGGGTCTCGGCGCCACCCGGGCCGGCGAGCGTGGCCGCGATGCCGCCCTTGCAGGGACGCACCCCGGTAACGCGGGTCTCCAGCCGCAGCGGCACCCCGGCCGCGCGCACGCTCTCGGCGATATTGGCGGCCACCTGCTGCCCGGTGACGCCGGGCAGCACGGCGATCCAGTCGTCGGCGAACGGATTGTCGTTGCCCAGCCCCCCCAGCCGGTCGCTGGCCTCGACCAATAGCGGGGACAGGCCCAGCCTGGCCAGCCAAAGGGCGCAGGAGGCGCCGGCCGGGCCGCCGCCTACAATGACCGAATCGTGCATCTGTTGCATTTCACCCCTTATTGACTGCGCCGGCGCCTCGCGGACGCCCGGACATGGCCGGATTGTAGCCAGCGGACCGCCCCCCCTCCCGCGTCCGCCTTACAATTCCCGGCTACCCCATCCAGGTTTTCATCATGCCTACACGCCGCATCATTCTTTCCGGGCTCGCGCTCGACGCCCGCATCGGCATCCTCGAGCACGAGCGCCGCGCCACCCAGCCCCTGCACGTCGACGCCGACTTCGACGTGGACATCCAGCGCGAGGTCGACGACCACGACATCCACAGCGTGCTGGACTACCGCCGCCTGCGCGAGGCCATTGTGGAAGAATGCACGCATGCCCACGTGAACCTGATCGAAACCCTGTCCGAGCAGGTCGCCGCGCGCCTGCTCGCCGATTTCCAGGAAATCCGCGCGCTGCGCCTGCGCATCAGCAAGCCCATGGCCTTTTCCGACTGTGCGGCAGTGGGCGTGGAAATCCAGATCACGCGCTGACCATGAACGACATCGCATCCCCCGGCCTCCTCACCGGAGCCGAAGAGAAGAAAGCCCGCCACGAAGGCAACAAGCTGACCAAGCGGCTTGCCCGCGAGACCACCCGCGCCCTGTCCGACTACAACATGATCCAGGACGGCGACCGCGTGATGGTGTGCCTGTCGGGCGGCAAGGATTCCTATGCCCTGCTGGACATCCTGCTGCAGCTGCAAAAGCGCGCGCCGTTCAAGTTCGAACTGATAGCGGTCAACCTGGACCAGAAGCAGCCGGGCTTCCCGGCCGACATCCTGCCGCGCTACCTGACCGAACTGGGCGTGCCCTTCCACATCGAAACGCAGGACACGTATTCGATCGTCACGCGCGTGCTCGAGGAAGGCAAGACCATGTGCTCGCTCTGTTCGCGCCTGCGCCGGGGCATCCTGTACCGCGTGGCGTCCGAGCTGGGCGCCACCAAGATCGCCCTGGGCCACCACCGCGACGATATCCTGGGCACCTTCTTCCTGAACCTCTTCTATGGCGGCAAGGCCAAGGGCATGCCGCCCAAGCTGGTGTCCGATGACGGCCGCCACACCGTGATCCGCCCCCTGGCCTATGTGCCCGAAACCGACCTGATCGCCTATGCGGAGCTCAAGCAGTTCCCCATCATTCCGTGCAATCTCTGCGGCTCGCAGGAAAACCTGAAGCGCAAGGAAGTCGGCCGGATGATCAAGGAATGGGACAGGCAACACCCAGGCCGCTCCTGGAACGTGTTCAACGCGCTGTCGCGCGTAGTGCCCTCGCACCTGATGGACCGCGACCTGTTCGACTTCGTGGGCCTGAAGCCCACCGGCGTGCCGGACGCCAACGGCGACACGGCGTTCGACGCCGTGGATCCGGAAGAGGATGGCGCCGACGCCTGCGGCGACACGCCCCAGGCCCAGGAGCCGGGCGCCATCATCGAGAAGAAGGTGGTGTTCTCGCGCGGATCGCAGGAAGGGTGATCACGCGTTCAGCACGCGTATGGGCTTGCCCGCGTGCCATGCCTTCACGGCGTCGAGCGCGTTCTGGTAGAACGCCTCGAAATTCTCCCGGCTGACGTAGCCCAGGTGGGGCGTGAGGATCACGTTGTCGAGGTCCCGCACGGAATCCGTGGGCGAGAGCGGCTCTTCGGGGTAGACGTCGAGCCCTGCGCCCGCGATGCGGAATTTCACCAACGCATCCATCAGCGCCTCCTGGTCCACCAGGCCGGCCCGCGAGGTATTGACCAGATAGGCGGTCGGCTTCATTGCGGCCAGCGCCGCGGCGTCGACCACATGGCGGCTGCGCTCGGAAAGAATCAGGTGCAGGCTGACGACGTCGGACGTGGCGAAGAGCTCGTGCTTATCGACGCGCTTCACGCCCGCGGCCTCGGCGCGCTCGTCCGTGAGGTTGGGGCTCCAGGCCACCACATCCATGCCGAAGGCCAGGCCCACCCTGGCCACCGCGGTGCCCAGCTTGCCCAGACCGAGCACGCCCAGGCGCTTGCCCGCCAGCGGCTCCGGCATGGCCGTCTGCCACATGCCGCGGCGCATGGCGGCGTCTTCGGCGGGCAGGTGCTTGAACAGGCCCAGGATATGCGCCCAGGCGAGTTCGGCGGTGGCGGTGTTGGCATCGGCGCTGCCGGGCGCGCCGCAGACGATGACGCCCTGCTCGGCGCAGGCCTGCATGTCGATGGCGTTGTTGCGCATGCCCGTGGTGATCAGCAGGCGCAGATTGGGCAGCGCGCGGATGCGTGCCGCGGGAAACGGGGTGCGCTCGCGCATGGCCACGATCACGTCGAAGGCTTCGAGCGAGGTCTCGACCTGTTCGGGCGGAATGAAATTGTTGAAGATCTGCACCTCGGCGTCGCCGCCCAGGGAGGTCCAGTCCGCGTAGCGCCGGGCTACGTCGTGGTAATCGTCGAGTATTGCGATTTTCAAGTGCTGTCTCCGGGTGGCGTGGCGCCCGTGGCGCCAGCCTCCCGGCCGGCGCTCATGGCGCCGGTCAGTTCAAGCGGGCTTTGAGTTGCTCCAGCGGCAGCGCGCCGCTGGTGCGCGAGCCGTCCGCGAAAAACAGGGTGGGCGTGCCCCGCACCATCAGTTTCTGGCCCAGGGCCAGCAGCTTGTCCTCGGGCACATCGCAGTCGGCGGTGGCGGGCTTGCGGCCGCGCAGCATCCAGTCGTCCCAGGCTGCGCCAGGGTCCTTGGCGCACCATACGTCACGCACCTTGACCTTCGAGTCGGGCGACAGGATGGGGTAGAGGAAGGTGTAGACGGTCAGGTTGTCGACATCTTCCAGCGTCTTGCGCAGCTGCTTGCAGTAGCCGCAGTTGGGGTCTTCGAAAATCGCCACCTTGCGCGAGCCGTCGCCCTTGACCTGCTTGATGGCCAGGTCCAGCGGCAATTGGTCGAACGTGACGGCGCTCAGGCGCTCCTGGGATTCCCGCGTGACGTCGCGGCGCGTCATGGCGTCGATCAGCGGACCTTCCATGACCCACGTCACCTTTTCATCCGTGTAGATCATGTCCATGCCCAGCTGCACTTCGAACAGGCCGTAGGGCGTGCGGCGCACGGCGGTGACGTCCATGCCGGAGAAGCGCTGCTCGAACCGCTCTTTGACGGCGTCCGCCGCGGGATCGGCCGGCGCCGCCTGGGTCGTCGAATAGCTCTTGTCGCCCTTGGCCGGCTGACCCAGCGACTGGGTGGAGACGGACTTGCCGTCCTGCGCGATGGCGCCGGTGGACACGCCCAGCCCCGCGGCCAGGAAACCAGCCGCCAGGGCGGCGGATATGCGGAAATTCATCAGTACTCCTGTACTTGTCTATCGTGTTCTACCGGGGAAGCGTAACCGATCCCCCCAAGGGCCGGCCCGGCGGAACCGTCTTGAAGTCAGACGTCCGCCCGCGGCCAAGGTTCCTCCCCTCGTCGGTGGCCGCGCGCCCGGCTGGAAGGCGCCCACTGCCTGGCGCTAGTTGGTCGAGGCGCCGGCGATCAGGCGGCGCTTGATGAGCGGCGCCCGTTCCACCCAATGCATGCCGGCATTGCGCAGCCACACCAGCGGCGTCGCCCGCGAGGCGAACAGCTTGTGCAGGCCGTCGGTCGCCAGTCGCATGGCCAGCACCGGCTCGGCCCGCGCGCGCTGGTAGCGGTGCAGGACTCTCAGGTCGCCCGCTTCCCGGTAGGGTTCGCGTCCGGCGACCGTGCGCGCCAGGGCTTCGACGTCGCCCAGGCCCAGGTTCAGGCCCTGGCCGGCCAGCGGGTGCAGGCGGTGCGCCGCGTCGCCCGCCAGCGCGATTCCGGGCGCGACCATCTGGGCGCGTTCCAGGGTCAGGGGAAATCCGTGGAGCTTGCTGCGGACCTTCAGGGCCCCCAGGCGGCCTTCGGCGGCATCGGCCAGCAGGGCCTCCAGGCGGGCGGCCTGCTCGGCGGCCGGCAGCGCCAGCAGGGCCTGGGCCCGCTCGCTGCGCATGGACCAGACCATGGAGACCTGCGGGCCGTCCGCCGTGTCGGGCAGCGGCAGCAGGGCCAGGACGCCATCGTCGCGGAACCATTGGAAGGCCGTTCCCTGATGCGGGTGCTCCGCGTTCAGGTGCACCACCAGGCCGGTGTCGTCGTAGGACTGGGACTCATGCTTCAGGCCGGCCGCCGTGCGCAGCGGCGAGGCCGCGCCGTCGGCGCCCACGAACAGTTCCGCCTGGATGCGTGCCCCGCTTTCCGTTTCGACCGCGCCGGCGTGGTATCCCGTGCAGCGGTCTTCCAGCCACGGGATGCCGAACATGCGCACAGCCTGGATCAGGACCCGTTCGATTTCGCCGGATTCGACGATCCATGCCAGCTGCGGCAATGCCGCCTGCCAGGCGTTGAGGTTCACCTGCCCGTCGGCGTCGCCGTGGATCTCCATGGCGCTGACCGGCGTCAGCCGCGAGGCGGGCATGGCGTCCCAGACGCCCAGTCCGGCCAGGAAACGCTGGCTGGCGGGCGAAATCGCGTAGACGCGCGGATGGTAGCGGTCGGGATCGGCCGCCGGCACGGCGGCGCGCGGCGCCAGCACGGCGACGCGCTGGCCGCGGCGGGCCAGCGCCAGGGCGGTGGACAGGCCGACGATGCCGGCCCCGCAAACGACGATCTGATGGCTCATCTTGCTGTCGGCTCCCCTGCCTGCTTGGGCCACAGCACCCACATCTGGCCGCGCTGCTTCATGCGGCCCGCCTGCTGCCCGGCCTCGTCGCCGTAGCCCCAGTAGAAATCGGCGCGCGCCGCGCCGCGGATGGCGGTGCCCGTGTCCTGGGCGAACACCAGGCGCTGCAGCGGCCGGTCGGATGCCGGGTAGGTCGTGGCCAGGTAGACCGGCGTGCCCAGGGGCACGAAGCTTGCATCGACCGCCACCGAGCGCATCGGCGCCAGCGGAATGGCGTAGGCCCCCTTCGGCCCCTGTTCCGGATCCACCACGGGCTCTTCGCGGAAGAACACGACGGCCGGGTTGGCATTGAGCATTTCCGGCACGCGCTTGGGATTTCGCTGGGCCCAGGCCCGGATGTTCTGCATCGACGCCTGGTCCGCCGACAATTCGCCGCGGTCGATCAGCCAGCGGCCGATGGACGCGTAGGGCTGGCCGTTGTGGTCGGCGTAGGCCACGCGGATGGTCTTGCCGGTATCGGGGCCGTCGGTGAGCTGCACCCGGCCCGATCCCTGCACCTGCAGGAAGAAGTTGTCCACCGGGTCGTCCACCCAGACGACCACGGGCGGACGGCGGCCGGACGATTCGATGGCGGCGCGCGTGTCGTAGGGCACCACGCGCTTGCCGTCCAGCTTGCCCCGCACCCGCTTGCCCGCCAGGTCGGGATACACCGACCCCAGGTCGATCGTCAGCAGGTCGGCCGGCACGGCGTAAAGCGGCCACTGATAGTTGCCGCCCTGGCGGCGCGAACCGCGCACCAGGGGCTCGTAGTAGCCCGTGACCGTATTGCTGGCCGGCTTGCCGTCGGCCGCGTTCAGGCGCCAGGGCTGCAGGTAGGTCTGCAGGAAGCGGCGCACGGCCTCGCCGTCGCCGGCGGCGGGCGCGCGGGACGGATCCACCGCCGCCGCGCAGACCGGCTGCCAGGCCCGCGGCGTGGCCCGCGCGGGAGCGGCCAGGTTGCCGGAGGTCGGCCGCATCAGCCCGCGGCAGTTGCGCAGGAAAAGGGGCCAGAATCGCGACAGGTCATCGCTGGTCCAGCCGGGCATTTCGGCCCAGGTCCCGGGCTTGAACTTGCCCGCCAGCGCGCGCGGCGGCGTGTCGGGCAGCGCCGACAGTGGCGGAACCACCAGCGGGCCGTCGGCCGGAAGGCGGCCGCCGGCCGTGCCGGGCGCTCCGGATTCGGGAGGGATGTCGGAGGGCGTGGAACATGCCGCCAGCAGTACGGACAGCACGGACAGACTGAGAATGCGCTTCATGAGCTGAGGAAAAACGTACGACGGGGGCCGGGCCATTCAGTGCAAGGTGCGCGGCATGGCCAGGACGAATTCGGATATCGGGACTTCGAACGGGATGCCGTTCTCGCCGACGCAGTGATAGGTGCCTCGCATCGTGCCCACCGGAGTGGGCAGGGGACAGCCGCTGGTGTATTCGAAGGTCTCGCCCGGCGCCAGCAGGGGCTGCTGCCCCACGATGCCCAGCCCGCGCACTTCCTGCACGCGCTGGTTGCCGTCGGTGATGATCCAGTGGCGGCTGATCACCTGGGCGGGATGCTCGCCCGTATTGGTGATGCGGACGGTATAGGCGAATACGAACTGCTGTTCGCCGGGATCGGACTGTTCGGGCACGAAGCGCGGAGAGACAGAGACGCTCAGGTCGTAAGGTTTCACAGTCCTTCCCTGTGTAGCAGGCGCGGACCCCGGACCCGCCGGACCGGGCCATTCCCGGTACCGCGCCTCAAACTGCAATAATGGCACATTATGCCCTCCCCGACCCCGAACATCATGTCTACCCAATCGGCCTCCACCCGCATCACCCCCAGCATCCTGTCGGCTGACTTCGCCCGCCTGGGCGAGGAAGTCCGCAACGTCGTCGCCGCCGGCGCCGACTGGATCCACGTGGACGTGATGGACAACCACTATGTCCCCAACCTGACCATCGGCCCGATGGTGTGCGCGGCGATCCGTCCCCACGTCTCGGTGCCCATCGACGTGCACCTCATGGTTGAGCCGGTGGACGACCTGGTCCCGATGTTCGCCAAGGCCGGCGCCGACTACATCAGCTTCCATCCGGACGCCAGCCGCCACGTGGACCGCACGCTGTCGCTGATCCGCGAAAACGGCTGCAAGGCCGGCCTGGTGTTCAACCCCGCCACGCCGCTGTCCTACCTGGACTACGTGATGGACAAGATCGACCTGGTCCTGATCATGTCGGTCAACCCCGGCTTCGGCGGCCAGAGCTTCATCCCCGCCGCCCTGGCGAAACTGCGCGAGGCGCGCGCCCGCATCGACGCCTGGACCCAGGCCGGCGGCCAGGAAATCGTCTTGCAGGTGGACGGCGGCGTCAAGATCGACAACATCGCCGAGATCCGCCGCGCGGGCGCCGATACCTTCGTGGCCGGCTCCGCCATTTTCGGCAAGCCGGACTACGCCGGCATCATCAAATCGATGCGCGAGCAGATCGCCATCGGCGAAACCACCGCCATCTGACCGGGAACCGACATGACCGCTTTTCGCGCCGCCCTGCTGGATCTCGACGGCACTCTCCTCGATTCCATCCCCGACCTGGCGTTCGCCGCCAATGCCATGCGCGTGGAGCTGGGCATGTCCCCGCTGCGCGAGGACGTGGTGGCCACTTTCGTGGGCAAGGGCGTGGACAACCTGGTCCGCCGCAGCCTGGCGGGCAGCCTCGACGGCGCCGACCCTGAGCCCGCCGAGTTCGAGCGCGCCCGCGCCGCGTTCTTCCGCCATTACCACCTGGTCAACGGCGAAAAGGCGATGGTCTATCCGGGCGTCATCGACGGCCTGAAGCACATGCGCGACCATGGCCTGAAGCTCGCGGTCGTCACCAACAAGCCCACCGAATTCACGTTGCCGCTGCTGCAGCGCACGGGCCTGGCCGGCTTTTTCGAGGCGGTGGTCTGCGGCGACACCTGCGCGCGCCGCAAGCCGGACCCCGACCAGGTCCTGCATGCCTGCGAGCTGCTCGGCGTCTCCGTGCGGGAGGCCGTGACCATCGGCGATTCCCTCAACGACGCCCAGGCCGGCCGCAGCGCCGGCACGCAGGTCCTGGTGGTGCCGTATGGCTACAACGAAGGAAGGGACGTGCGCGAGCTGGATGTCGATGGTATAGTTGACACGCTAGTCGACGCCGCCCAGTGGGTCGCGGTCTGGAATCAGAACCAGAACGCGGCAAAAACCGGCTCTTGAACGCCTCTGGCGGCTAGGCAGGCTCAACGCGAATTCAATACCGAATACAGCTCAATGAACGCTTCCATCCAGAACCAAATGCTCGGCGCCTCGTGGCGCTGGTGGCGTTTGTCTTCCGGGTGGCGATGATCCCTCCCGGCCCTGGACGCGTATGCCGCCTAGTGCCGTAGCTGTGTAACCACAGAGCCAAGCCCGGAACCAGTAACCTGGACCGGGCTTTTTTGTTGTGCGCCTGGTCCGATAGCAAATCCATCGCTTACGAGACCCGACATGACCGAAATCGAATTCAAGGCCCTCGCCGCGGAAGGCTACAACCGCATCCCGCTGGTCGCCGAGACCTACGCCGACCTGGACACCCCCCTCGGCATCTACCTGAAGCTGGCGCATGCCGGCCCCCTGGCCGGCCGCATGACCTGCCTGATGGAATCGGTGGTGGGCGGCGAGCGTTTCGGCCGCTATTCCTTCATCGGCCTGCCCGCCCGCACGGTGATCCGCGCCAGCGGCACCCGCACCGAGGTTCTGCACGACGGCAAGGTCGCCGAAACCCATGACGGCGACCCGCTGGCCTTCATCGAGCAATACCAAAGCCGCTTCAAGGTCGCCCTGCGCCCCGGCATGCCGCGTTTCTGCGGCGGCCTGGCCGGCTACTTCGGCTACGACACGGTGCGCCACATCGAGCCCTGCCTGGGCCCCGCGGTCAAGCCGTTTCCCGCCGGCATGGAGGGCGGCACGCCCGACCTGATGCTGATGCACGTGGACGAGCTGGTCATCGTGGACAACCTGGCCGGCCGCATCTACCTGATGGTCTACGCGGATCCCAGCCAGCCCGAGGCCTACAGCCGCGCCCAGCAGCGCCTGCACGACCTGCGCGTCCGCCTGCGCCGCCCGGTGGAAATCCCCTACAGCCACGCCAGCATGCAGACCGAAGAGCGGCGCGACTTCAAGAAGGAAGACTATCTGGCCGCCGTGCGCCGCGCCAAGGAACACATCGCCGCGGGCGACCTGATGCAGGTACAGATCGGCCAGGTCATCGCCAAGCCCTTCCGCGACTCCCCTCTCTCCCTCTACCGCGCCCTGCGGTCCCTCAATCCCTCCCCCTACATGTACTTCTGGAACTTCGGCGACTTCCAGGTGGTCGGCGCGTCGCCCGAGATCCTGGTGCGCCAGGAGCGCGCGGTGGAGAACGGCGAGCCCAAGTCGCAGATCACGATCCGCCCGCTGGCCGGCACCAGGAAGCGCGGCGCCACGCCCGAGGAGGACGCCGCCCTGGCCGCCGAACTGAAGGCCGACCCCAAGGAAGTGGCCGAACACGTGATGCTGATCGACCTGGCCCGCAACGACGTGGGCCGCGTGGCCGAGGTCGGTTCGGTGAAAGTCAGCGACACCATGGTCATCGAACGCTACTCGCACGTCATGCACCTGGTGTCCAACGTGACGGGCAACCTGAACCCCGGCATGAGCAGCATGGACGTGCTGAGAGCCTCATTCCCGGCCGGCACGCTGACCGGCGCTCCCAAGGTGGAGGCCATGAAGATCATCGACGAGCTGGAGCCCGTGCGCCGCGGCATTTATGGCGGCGCGGCCGGTTACCTCAGCTACGGCGGCGAAATGGACGTGGCCATTGCGATCCGCACCGGCGTCATCAAGGACGGCACGCTGTACGTACAGGCCGCGGCCGGCATCGTGGCCGATTCCAGCCCCGAAGCCGAATGGGCCGAGACCGAAGCCAAGGCCCGCGCCGTGCTGCGCGCGGCGGAGCAGGTGCAGCACGGCCTGGACGAACCCATCTGAGGCCCGCGCGGCCCGCCCCGGAACACCCCGGGCCGCCGGACGGCCCGACAGGAGAAAACAATGCTGCTGATGATCGACAATTACGACTCTTTTACCTACAACCTGGTCCAATATTTCGGCGAACTGGGCGAAGATGTGCGCGTGGCGCGCAACGACCAGATCACGCTGGAAGAGATCGCCGCCATGAACCCGGACCGCATCTGCGTGTCGCCCGGCCCCTGCTCCCCCGCCGAGGCCGGCATTTCCGTGCCTGTCATCCAGGCCTTCGCGGGCAAGAAACCCATCCTGGGCGTGTGCCTGGGCCACCAGGCCATCGGCGCCGCCTATGGCGGCGACATCGTCCGGGCGCAGCAGATCATGCACGGCAAGACCGTGCGTATCTCGCACACCGGCTCCGATATCTTCTCCGGCCTGCCCACTCCGTACACGGCCATCCGTTACAACTCCCTCACCATAGACCCCGACACCCTCCCCGAGTGCCTGGAGGTGACGGCGACGGCCCCCGATGGAGACATCATGGGCGTGCGCCACAAAACTCTGCCGCTATACGGAGTACAGTTCCACCCCGAGTCCGTGCTCAGCGAGCATGGCCATGCCTTGCTGCGCAATTTTCTGAACCTCGCCTAAGAAGGAAGCATCGTGACGATTTCCCCCTCCGAAGCGCTGACGCGCTGCATCGAACACCGCGAAATTTTCCACGACGAAATGCTGCATCTGATGCGCATGCTGATGCGCGGCGAAATGTCGCCGCAGATCGCAAGCGCCCTGCTGATGGGCCTGCGCGTGAAAAAGGAAACGATCGGCGAGATCACGGCGGCCGCGCAGGTCATGCGCGAATTCGCCACCCCCGTGGTCACCCCCCACCCCGAAGACCTGCTGGACATGTGCGGCACCGGCGGGGACGGCAGCCATACCTTCAACATTTCCACCACCGCCATGTTCGTGGCCGCGGCCGCCGGCGTGCCGATCGCCAAGCATGGCAACCGCAGCGCCTCGTCTTCCAGCGGCAGCGCCGACGTGCTGGAGGCCCTGGGCGCCAACCTCGTGCTGACGCCCGAGGAAGTGGCCGAGTGCATCCAGGCCACCGGCATCGGCTTCATGTTCGCGCCCGCCCACCATGGCGCCATGAAGAACGTGGCCGCCGTGCGCAAGGAGCTGGCCGTCCGGACGATCTTCAACATCCTCGGCCCCCTGACCAATCCCGCGGGGGCCGCCAACCAGCTCATGGGCGTGTTCCACCCCGACCTGGTGGGCATCCAGGTGCGCGTGCTGGAACGCCTGGGCTCGCGCCACGTGCTGGTCGTGCACGGCAAGGATGGCATGGACGAGGCCTCGCTGGGAGGCGCCACCATGGTTGGGGAACTCAAGGACGGCAAAGTCCTCGAATACGAAATCCATCCCGAGGACTACGGGCTATCCATGATGTCCAACCGGAGCATCAAGGTGTCCAATCGCGAACAATCGCGCGAGCTTGTCATTGAAGCGCTCGAGAATGTCGAGGGCACGGCCCGCGACATTGTCGCGCTCAACGCCGGGCTCGCCATCTATGCCGGCAATAAAGCCGATTCCATTCCCGCAGCCTTAGCGCTAGCATTTGAACTGATTTCCACCGGCGCGGCGCGAGCCAAGCTGGAAGAATTCTGCGCCTATACCCGGAAATTCCAGAAATGAACGATATTCTCGCGAAGATCCTCGCCGTCAAGGTCGAGGAAGTCGCCGCCGCCCGCCAGATGCGCAGCGAAGCCGAAGTCCTGCGCGAAGCGCAGGCCCGGCAAGACGTCCGCGGCTTCGCCCAGGCCATCGAAGACAAGATCTCGCAGGGCAAGGCCGGCGTCATCGCCGAAATCAAGAAAGCCTCGCCCTCCAAGGGCGTGCTGCGCGACACCTTCAATCCCGTCGAAATTGCCGCCTCCTATGCGGTGCACGGCGCGGCCTGCCTGTCCGTGCTGACCGACGTGCAGTTCTTCCAGGGCTCCCACGACCACCTGCGCCAGGCCCGCGCGGCCTGCTCGCTGCCGGTCCTGCGCAAGGACTTCGTGATCGATCCCTACCAGATCATCGCCGCGCGCGCCATGGGCGCGGACTGCGTGCTGCTGATCGTGGCCGCGCTCTCCCCCGCGCAACTGCGCGACATGGAAACCCTGGCGATGGAGCTGGGCATGGACGTGCTGGTGGAAGTGCACGATGCCAAGGAGCTGGACATCGCGCTGGAAATGAAGACGCCCTTGCTGGGCATCAACAACCGCAACCTGCGCACCTTCGAGACCAGCCTCTCGAACACGCTGGACCTCCTGCCGCGCATCCCGCCAGGCAAGCGCGTCGTGACGGAAAGCGGCATCCTCAAGCCCGAAGACGTGACGCTGATGCGCGAGCACAAGGTCGACGCCTTTCTGGTGGGCGAAGCCTTCATGCGCGCCAAGGATCCGGGAGTGGAGCTCGCGCGCCTGGTCGGCTAGTCCTCCCGCCGGCGGCCGCGAACCCGCCCGCCGGCCACCGCCGCACAGGCGAGGCGCGCCGGGAGCGGCCCGCCCCGGACCCGCCAGGAGCCCATGGACACTTCCTTCCTGCTCAATTTCATCCAGGTCATCGAGCACGGCTCGATAGCCGAGGTCGCGCGGAAGAACGGCCTGACCCCGGCGGCGGTCAATCAGCGCATCAAGAAGATCGAGGACGAACTCGGCTTCAAGCTGGTCGTGCGCTCCGGACGCACGGTCAAACCCACGGTGGAAGGCGCCCAGATACTGGCGCAGGCCAAACACGTCATGGAAGAGGTCCGCAACCTCAAGGCCGCGTCGCAGGGGCCGGTGGTGTTCGGCCACCTTACCCTGGGCGCGTTCGATTCCGCCATGACGACGCTCATGCCGCCGCTGCTGGCCCGGCTCATCGCCCGGTATCCCAACCTGGAGATCAGCCTGGTCAAGGGCTATTCCGTCAATCTCTACAGCAAGATATGCGACGGCGAGATGGACGCCGCGCTGATCCTCCAGCCCCAGTTCCAGATGCCCAAGAATCTCGAATGGCGGCGCGTGCGCGACGAGCCTCTGGTGGTGCTGGCGCCGGCCTCGCTGGCGGAGACCGATCCCCACCAGTTGCTGCGCGCCAACCCGCTGATCTGCTACGACCGCAAGCTGTGGGGCGGGCAGCTTGCCACCGACTACTTCCGCCAGCACAGCATACGGCCGAAGATCCGCATCGAAACCGCATCCATCGAGGTTATCGCCCTGCTCGTCGCCCAAGGGCTGGGCGTGACCCTGATCCCGGACGGCGCGGGCGAACTGGCGGCGGATCCCAGGCTGCGCAAGGTTCCGCTGCCCGGCAACGAGCATTTCCGCAGTGTCGGCCTGCTGTGGAACCGGCAGTCGGTCCGCGCCGCGCTGATCGAAGAAATCTACGACATCGCGCGGGCGGCCTGAATCCCTAGCGCGTTTCCGCGGAGCCCAGGATGACGGTGGACTGGCTCGACAGCGTGCCGCCGTTGCCGTGAGCCAGCGCGAGGCGGACGTCCCGGACCTGCCGCTGCCCTGCTTCGCCGCGCAACTGGCGCACCGCCTCGATCACCAGGAATACGCCGTACATACCTGGATGCACGCAGGACAGCCCTCCCCCATTCGTGTTCACGGGCAGCCGGCCGCCCGGGGCGATGCCGCCCCCGCGCACGAAGGCTCCGCCCTCTCCCTTGGGACAAAAGCCCAGGTCCTCCAGGAACAGAATGGTATTGATGGTGAAGGCGTCGTACAGCTCGGCCACGTCGATGTCGGCGGGACGGCAGCCTGCCATGTCGAAGGCCAGCGCGCCGGATTGCCTGGCCGCCGTCGTGGTCAGATCCTCCATTGCGGAAATCTGGCGGTTCCAGACCGCCGTGGCGCTGCCCAGGATGTAGGCCGGCGGCCGGGGCAGGTCCCGCGCGCGGTCGGCCCGCACCATGACGAAGGCGCCAGCCCCATCCGTCACCAGGCAGCAGTCGCGCACGGTCAACGGATCCGACACCATGCGGGCGCCAAGCACGTCGTCGATCGAGAGCGGATCGCGGGAGTACGCTTCCGGGTTGAGCTGGGCCCAGCGGCGCGCGGCCACCGCGACCTCGGCGAGATCCTCGCGGCGCGTGCCGAATTCGTGCATGTGGCGCCTGGCGGCCAGCGCGTAGGCGCTGGGCGGATTCAGGGGCGCATAGGGCGTCTCGTAGGGCTGGGGATCCAGCGCCTTGCGGGCGCCGGCGATCGCCGAACGGCCGACCGCGGCGGTTTTCTGCGCGCTGCCGTAGCAGACGAGCACGGCATTGCACTGCCCCGATTCCAAGGCATGCGCGGCAGCCAGGATGTACGACATGAAACTGGATCCGCCCAGGCATGTGCCGTCGATGTAGGTCGGCCGGATACCCAGCGTTTCGATGACGGACATCGGCCACATGCTGGCGGCCACGCTGGACGTTGCGATGCCGTCGATGTCCCGTAACGTCAGCCCCGCGTCGCGCACCGCCGCCTGCGCGGCCCGCGTCAACAGCTCCATGTCCGTATAGCCCGGCGCCTGGCCCAGCCCGAAGTGGCCGACGCCGGCGATGGCCGTCTTGCCCCGGAGTTGCCGGTAGTTCATCGCTTCGCCTCCTCGAAAAGCACCGCCGGCGCGCCGTCGCGTTCGCCGATGACGGCCTGCACGGCCATGCCGATGCGCACGCGATCGGGCGGCGTGCCCACCACGCTGGACATCAGGCGCACGCCCTCCTCCAGATCGACCAGCGATACGTTGTAATCGCCGCCCGCCTCGGGTTTTCGCGCCACGGTCGTGAAGCTGTAGACCGTTGCCCGGCCCGCGGGCGCAACCCAGTCCAGCCCTTCTGCGCCGCAATGCGGGCAGATCTCGCGCGGATGAAAGACATGGCGGCGGCATGCGGAGCAATGCTGTATCAGGAAACGGCCCTGCTCCAGGTGGTCGACGTACTGCCGCTCGACGCCCACGGCTGCGGTCGGCGCGCTGGTCATCGCGATCCTCCGTTGGCGGCCTGCTGTTGCAGCGCCGCGATTTCAGCATCGGAGCATCCCAGCCTCGCACTGAGAACGTCCCGGGTATCGGCGCCCAGCAATGGGGCCGCGTTGCGGTAGGCCACCGGGCTTTCCGAGAAACGCATCGGGCTGCGGACCTGGGGAACGCTGCCGCATACCGGATGCGGCAGCGAGAACTTCAGTCCCCGGGCCTGCACCTGCGGATCGGCGTGGACCTGGGCGATGTCGTTGATCACCCCCACGGGCACGCCGGCGGCGTCCAGCAGGCTTACCCACTCCTCGCGGCCCCGCGTGCGGAAGAGGCGTTCCAGCTCGGGGATGAGAGACGCCTTGCCGAGCACGCGGCCGGTATTGGTGAGATAGCGCGGGTCCGCCGCCAGGTCCGGACGGCCGGCGGCCTGGCAGAACTTCTGGAACTGGCCGTCGTTGCCCACGTCCAGCACTACATGGCCGTCGGCGGCCTCGAACACCTGGTAGGGAGAGAGGTTGACGTGGGCATTGCCTTCGCGGCGCGGCACCTCGCCCGACAGGAAATAGTTGAAGTTCTGCACCCCCAGCGCCGCCACCTGGCAGTCCAGCATGGCGATATCGATGTGCTGGCCGAGGCCGCTGCGGCCCCGCTCATGCAGCGCGGCCAGGATCGAGCTGGTGGCATACATGCCGGCCATCAGGTCCGCTGCCGCGTTGCCGGCCTTCTGCGGACCGCCGCCCGGCAGCGCATCCTTCTCCCCGGTGATGCTCATCAGACCGCCCAGCGCCTGGATGACGAAGTCGTAGCCGGGCTTTTGCGCGTAGGGGCCGTCCTGTCCGAATCCCGTGATCGAGCAGTAAATGAGCCGCGGGTTCACGGCGATCAGGCTGGCATAGTCCAGCCCGTACTTGCGCAGGCCGCCCACCTTGAAGTTCTCCACGAAGATGTCCGCTCCGGCCGCCAGGCGGCGCACCGCGTCGGCGCCGGCCGGCGTGGCGATATCCAGCGCCACCGACTTCTTGTTCCGGTTGGCGGCGAGGTAGTACGCCGACTCCTGCGTCCTGCGCCCTTCGGCGTCCATCAGGTTGGGCGGCCCCCAGCCCCGGGTATCGTCGCCTGACAGCGGACGCTCGATCTTCAGCACTTCGGCGCCCAGGTCCGCCAGGTTCTGGGTGCACCAGGGCCCCGCCATGATGCGGGTCATGTCCAGCACGGTAATGCCGCAAAGCGGCGGTTCTCTTTTGATCGACATAGGATGGATTCCTGGATGACAGGTGAGGTTCAGCGCGCGTAGAAACCGCCGCCGTCCCGGGCCTGGGCGAGCAGCAGCGGCGATGGAGTCCAGTACGCTTCGCCGGCCTGGCTGGCGTAGTGGCGAATCCGCTCGCAGATGCGGGCGGCGCCGATCTGGTCCGCGTGAAACATCGGGCCGCCGCGAAAGCGCGGAAATCCGTAGCCGTTGAGCCAGATGGTGTCGATGTCCTCGGGCCGGCTGGCGACGCCCTCCTCCAGGATGCGGGCGCCTTCATTGATCATGGCGTAGAGGCAGCGTTCCAGGATCTCGTCGTCGGAGATGGCGCGGCGCCGGATGCCGCGCCTCTCGGCATTGCGCACGATGAGATCCGTGATCGCCGGATCCACCGAACGGTTGCGCCTGTCGTCGTAGGTGTAGAAGCCCGCGCCCGTCTTCTGGCCCAGGCGGCCGGCCGCGACGATTTCGTCGAGGATGTCGCATGCGGCTTCGCGTTCGCTCAGGCGATGCAGCCGGCTCTGCCGGTTGCGCCAGGCGACGTCCAGGCCCGCGAGGTCATTGAGCTGGAACTGCCCCATGGGAAAGCCGAACTCGCGCAGCACGCGATCCACCTGCTCGGGCAGCGCGCCCTCTTCCAGCATGAAATAGCACTCGCGGGTGCGCCGCGCCAGCATGCGGTTGCCGACGAAGCCGTCGGACACGCCTACCATGACCGCGACCTTGCCCAGGCGCTTGCCCAGCGCCTGCGCCGAGGCCAGGGCGCGCGGCGAGCTGCGCGCCCCGCGCACGTTCTCCAGCAGTTTCATGATGTGGGCCGGGCTGAAGAAGTGCATGCCCACCAGGTTCTCCGGCCGGCGCAGCTGCGCGGCCAGCGCGTCGATGTCCAGGAAAGAGGTGTTGGACGCGATGATGGCCTCCGGCTCCAGGACCTCTTCGATTGCGGTAAGCACCTGCCGCTTCACGTCCATGTCCTCGAAGACCGCTTCCACGATCAGGTCGCAGCCCCGCAGCGCGCCGTACTCGAGCGTCGGCGCAAGCGCGTTGCAACGCGCTTGCCGCGTGTCTTCGTCGATGCGTCCTTTCGCCACGTCGTTGCGGTAGGTCTTGCGTATCGTCTCCACGCTGGCCGCCAGCACCTTTTCGTTCTGCTCCACCAGGATCACGGGAATGCCCGCGTTCAGGAAGCACATGGCGATGCCGGTGCCCATCGTGCCCGCGCCCACGACGCCGGCCTTGCGGACCGGCGCGGCCTCCTCCGCGGACAGGCCGGCGGGCTTGGTCGCGACACGTTCGGCGAAGAAGGCATGGCGCAGTGCCCGCGCCTGCGGCGACGCGACGAGCTCGCGGAAGCGCTCGCGGCAATGGGCCACGCTCTCGTCGAAATCCGCGGATACATCATGCTGCGCCACGTCCACGCATGCCTGCGGCGCGAGCTGGCCCCGATGGCTCGCCTGAAACCGCGCGCGCGCGGCATCGAAGACGCCCGGCTCGAAGGCCGGAACCGGCAACTCGCGCGTGCGCCGCGCGCTCCGGCCTTGCGCCAGCAGGCCCTGGGCGAACGCGATGGCGGCGGCACGGACGTCGTCCTGCGCCAGCTCGTCCACCAGTCCCGCCTCTCGCGCCTCGGCCGCGCCGACGGGCTTGCCGCTGGCCGCCATGTCCAGCGCCTTTTCCACGCCGACCAGCCGTAGCAGCCGGGGGATGCCGCCGGCGCCCGGAATGATGCCCAGGGTCGATTCGGGCAAGCCCAGACGGGCACGCCGGTCCGCCACCCGGTAATGGCAGCCCAGCGCCAGCTCCAGCCCGCCGCCCAAGGCAGTGCCGTGGATCGCCGCGACGACCGGCTTGGCGCTGGATTCAATGGCATGGATGACCACGGAGAGATGCGGGTCCAGCGGCGGTTTGCCGAATTCCTTGATGTCCGCGCCGGCCACAAAGGAGGCGCCCGCGCAGGCGAGCACGACGGCCTGGGTCGAGGCGTCGGCGCCGGCCTGCTCGATAGCCTGCATCAGACCGGCGCGCACGGCCTGCGAGGTGGCGTTGACCGGGGGGTTGTCGATGACGATAACGCGGATGTTTCCGCTGAGCGAGGAAGATACGACTTGCATGGTTGTCCTGTAGTGATGGCGGCGAGCCGCCGCCGCGATTCAGCGCGATTTCTGCATCGGCACCTTGGCCGTCTTGATGACCTGGGCCCACTTGTCCTTTTCCTGCCCGATATAGCGGCCGAAGCCCTCGGGCGTATCGGTCTGCGGCTCCATGCCCTGTTGCTGCAGCCATTGCGTGAAGTCGGGCTTGTTCACCATGTCGCGCAGCGTGGCGTTGAGCTGGGCCACGATGGGCTTGGGCGTGCCGGCGGGCGCGAGCAGTCCGTACCAGCCCGCCGCCTGGAATCCCGGATAGCCGGATTCAGCCACGGTCGGTACCTGCGGCAGCGACTGGATCCGTTGCGCCGTCTCCACTGCCAGCGGAACCAGCTGCCCCGACTGGATCAGCGGCACCAGCGTGATCGCGTTGTCGCTGACGGCGGAGATCAGCCCGGACTGCACATCGACCAGGGACGCCGCGCTGCCCTTGTAGGGAACGTGCAGCATGTCCACGCCCGCGGTGGACTTCAACAGCTCCATGGAAAGGTGTTGCGTGGAGCCGGTGCCGGCCGATCCGAAGGTCAGCTTGCCGGGATCCTTTTTCGCCAGCGCCAGAAATTCGCCCAGCGATTTCGGCCCCAGCTTGGGGCTGACCGCGATGACCAGGGGCGACACCGCCACGATGGTGATGGGTTCGAAGTCCTTGACGGGGTCATACGGCAGCTGCTGATACAGCGAAGGATTGATCGACATCGCGCCCGAGAAGGTCATGCCCAGGGTATAGCCGTCTGCGGGCGCCTTGGCGATGGCGGACATCCCCACGATGGCTGCGGCGCCCGGCTTGTTCTCGATCACCACGGGCTGGCCGAACTTGTCCGTGAGGCCGCGGCCTATCATGCGCGCCAGCGTGTCGGCGGCGCCGCCCGCCGCGGCGGGCACGATCATGCGTATCGGTTTGTCGGGATAAGGCGCCGCCTGTGCGGCCGTCGCGCTCATCGTCGCGCAGGAAAGGGCAAAACTGATCAGGATGCGTTTCAAGATTGTCTCCGTATGCTTGTTTTGAGAGGCGGCGTAAGAATCAGCCGAGGCGGCGGGTGATGGTCCCCACCTGTACTTTCTTCCCATCGGGCAGCATGCAGGCGTAGGCCAGCTCGAGCCATCCGGGCTCGCTGCGCATCACTTCGAACTCCACGTCCACCGCGTCTCCGGGCCGGGTGAACGCCACGAACTTCGCTTCGATCTCGCAGCCGTCGTACCAGCCGGCGCCCAGCAATTCGGCCGCCATGTCCACGACGGGCGCCATCACCAGCGCGCCCTGCACGATGACGCCGCCGAACACGCTCTTCGCGGCATATTCGGGGTCTGTGTGCGTCTTGCCTGTCGTGCCGTGCAGCGCGCCGAAGCGGTTAATGTCTTCCTGCGCGGCGCCGCGCGCGGCCGAGCGGAATATGTCGCCTGTCTTGAATTCCATGCGCGTCTCCTCAGTTGGGCCAAACCAGGCTGCGCTCCGTCACCAGGGCGATGCGCGCGTTCTCCAGCTTGCGGACAGTGATCTCCAACACGACGAAACGCTTGTCGTTCTTGAGGTATTTGTCCTTCACCCGCACGCTGGCCTCCAGCTCTTCGCCCGGATACACCGGGGCCAGCAGACGGACCTTTTCACGGGCATGCAGCACGCCGACAGGCCAGGAAAACGCCGCGTGCTGAGGCTGAAAGCTGCCGACCAGGACCGGGTGCACGCTGCGCACGGCGCTCGCCGCGCCATCGCCCGCTACCGCTCGGCCGGCGGCATCGAGAACGGGGGAATGATCGAAGGTGCCGATGAATGCATCGCTATCGGCGGCGCCGATGCTGTATCGGCAGGGAGGAAAGAGACGGCCTGGTTCGAAATCGTCGTAGAACAGCTCGTTGCTTGCCATGTCATCACCTGCGTTGAAGGGGATGCGGGCATCGTAAGCAGTTCTTCCCAGGCGCAGGGATACTTAACTTATCTTCAAAAGATAGTTTTTCTTCGCACGGCGCGCAGCCGCGCCAGTCAAGGCCATGCCGCCACGGAGGCTGGCGCGCGGCGGTGGAAAAGCGTCCTCAGGCGCAACGCGGCAGGCGGCGATAGAGGGTGCTGCGGTGCACGCCGAGCGCGCGGGCCGCGCGGCTGATGTTGCCGCCATGGGCTGCGACGGCATCGCGGATCGCGGCATCCGTCATTGCCTGCAGCTCGACGGGATCGCGCGCGCTGGCCGCCGGCCGAGGAGTTGGCCCGCCGCGGATATCCGCGGGCAGCATATCGGGATCGACACGGCCCGCGGGCCCGGCCAGCACGTGCAAGGTTCGCAGCACCGCCACCATCTGCCGGTAGTTTCCAGGCCATGGGTACGCCATCAGGATGGCCTCGATATCGGGAGGAAGAACAGGCCCGGCGCCGTGCGCCGCCCACAGTCCGCGCAACAGTTCGAGGCGATCCGCGCGCGCGCGCAGCGGCTCCAGCGTGACGGTGTACTCGGCGATCCTGAAATACAGGTCGGGCCGAACCGGCGCGTCGGGGCCTTCATGCGCGAGCGGACGATGCGTTGCGCACACCAGCGCGAAATCCACCGGCACCGGCCGTGCCGCGCCCAACGGCGATACCTCGCGTGTCTGCAGCACGCGCAGCAGGCGCGATTGCAGCATCAGCGGCATGTCGCCGATCTCGTCCAGGAACAGCACGCCGCCATGCGCCTGCCGCAGCAATCCCTTGCTGCCCTGGCGGCGCGCGCCGGTGAATGCGCCGTCTTCGTAGCCGAACAGCTCCGACTCGATCAGGCTTTCCGGCAGCGCGGCGCAGTTCACCGCCACGAATGGCCCCGACGCCCGCTTGCCGCGGGCGTGCAGTTGCCTTGCGAACACTTCCTTGCCCACGCCGGTTTCGCCTTGCAGGAGAATGGAAACGCCGGCATCCGAAAGGTGCACGGCGCGCGCCAGCGCGCCCAGGGTCGCGGTGTCGAAATTCGGCGCGCCGGCACGCGCCGGGCCGGCGGCAGGCAGGACCGGCTGCGCCGGCGCCTGGCGGACGCGGGAGCGCGGCAGCCGCAGACGGGCGTGATACACGGCGCCGGAACGCGTCTGCACCCTGCCCGCCGCATCGGGGCAACGTTCGATTTCCCCATCGAAAACATCCGCGTAGCGATACACGCCCAAGGCGGTGGGCGCCAGGCCCAGGGCCTGCAGCGCGCACCGGTTCGCGCCGACCAGCCGGTCGCCCTCGAACGCCATCAGGCCCTCGCCCGGCATGCCCAGGCCGGAATGGTCCACGTGCAGTCGCAGCACCGCATACTGTTCGTAGGCTTGCTCGAATAAACGGTGCTCGATCAGGTCCACCGCCGCGCGCACCAGTTCCAGCACGTCGGGGCGCACCTCGCGCGCCTGGCTGGACAGGTCCAGCACGCCCAGCGTGCGGCCTTCGCCGTCGGCGATGGGGATCGCCGCGCAGGTCAGGATGCGGTTCGGTTCGAAATAGTGTTCCGCGCCATGGACCGCGATGGGCCGGCCCTCCACCAGCGCGGTGCCGATGGCATTGGTGCCCGCGGCGGCTTCGTCCCAGGGCGCCCCCGGCATGAGCGCGACACGCGACGCGCGCTGGGCGAAATCCAGGTCGCCATCGCTGTCCAGGACCAGCCCTTGCGCGTCGGACAGGATGACCAGGTTGCCGCCATTGCCGACCTGGCGCCGCAACATGGACATGGCTGGCTCGGACATGCGGCGCAGCGCTTCATTGCGCTGCTGCGCCTCGCGCAGCTCTCCCTGCGTCATGAGTTCGGCCCGGCGCGCGCCGCGCATGTCGAAACCCAGGTCGGCGCAGCGTCGCCATGAACGCAGGATGGGCTCGGCGACCATGCCGCCGGGCACGGCGCCCTGCTGGTTGAACAGCAGGCGCGCTTGCGTCAGCGCGTGCTGACGGGAATGAGTGGCCATGCATGTCTCCTTGGACAGGCGTTCTGCGACACCTGTTCCGCGACACTGTCGCAAAACGCAACGGTGGGGGAAGGGCCCCCACGCCGCACCCGCTACGCGGGCTTGCTGCCCCCCGAGGGGGCTCCTTTGCCTTGGGGCGGCCCGGCGGCAAAGGGGGCCCCCACGCCGCACCCGCTGCGCGGGCTTGCTGCCTCCCAAGGGAGCTCCTTTTCCTTGGGGCGGCCCGGCGGCAAAGGGGGCCCCCACGCCGCACCCGCTGCGCGGGCTTGCTGCCCCCCCCGAGGGGGCTGGCCCGCCTTGGAAACCTACTTTCGCATGCAGAAAGCGGGCTGTCCAGCGGATAAGTCCGGACTGGCACGCTCCTTGCTTGATACAGGTCAGGCAGCCGACTGCCGCCCCCCAACAATACCGGAGACAAGCATGGATATCGCGACCCGCGTCACCCCCGACACCTATGGCACGCGCCTCGACCTCAAGACCCAGTACGACAATTTCATCGACGGCAAGTGGCAGAAGCCGGCAGACGGCGAATACTTCGACAATGTCACGCCTGTCACGGGCCAGGTCCTGACCCGCAACGCCCGCTCCAAGGAGCGCGACATCGAGCTGGCGCTGGACGCCGCGCACCGCGCCGCTCCCAAATGGGGCGCCACCTCCGCCGCCGAACGCGCCCGCATGCTGATGCGGATCGCCGACGTCATGGAGGCGAACCTGGAACGCCTGGCCACGGCCGAGACCTGGGACAACGGCAAGCCCATCCGCGAGGCCCGCGCCGCCGACATCCCGCTGGCGATCGACCACTTCCGCTATTTCGCCTCGTGCATCCGCAGCCAGGAGGGCGGGCTGTCCGAGATCGACCACGACACGGTGGCCTATCACTTCAACGAACCGCTGGGCGTCGTGGGCCAGATCATCCCGTGGAACTTTCCCATCCTGATGGCGGCGTGGAAGCTGGCGCCCGCGCTGGCCGCCGGCAACTGCGTGGTGCTCAAGCCCGCCGAACAGACGCCGCTGGGCATCCTGCTGCTGATGGAACTGATCGGCGACATCCTGCCCCCTGGCGTGGTGAACGTGGTCACCGGCTTCGGCCTGGAAGCCGGCAAGCCGCTGGCCTCCAGCAAGCGCATCGCCAAGATCGCCTTCACCGGCGAGACCACCACGGGCCGCCTGATCATGCAGTACGCGTCGCAGAACATCATCCCCGTGACGCTGGAGCTGGGCGGGAAATCGCCCAACATCTTTTTCGCCGACGTCGCCGCGCAGGACGACGACTTCCTGGACAAGGCCGTCGAGGGCTTCGTCATGTTCGCGCTGAACCAGGGCGAGGTCTGCACTTGCCCCAGCCGCGCCCTGATCCAGGAATCCCTGTACGACAAGTTCATGGAGCGCGCCTTGAAGCGCGTCGCGGAGATCAAACAAGGCAATCCGCTCGATGCGGACACCATGCTGGGCGCGCAGGCGTCCACCGAGCAACTGGAGAAGATCCTGTCGTACCTGGACATCGGCAAGCAGGAGGGCGCCGACGTGCTGGCCGGCGGCTCGCGCGCGCAGATGCAGGGCGCGCTGGAAGGCGGTTACTACGTGCAGCCCACGGTTTTCAAGGGACACAACAAGATGCGCGTCTTCCAGGAGGAAATCTTCGGCCCGGTGGTGGCGGTGACGACCTTCAAGGACGCCGACGACGCGCTGGCCCTGGCCAACGACACGCTCTACGGCCTGGGCGCCGGCGTGTGGTCGCGCGATGCGAACACGTGCTATCGCATGGGGCGCGCGATCAAGGCCGGCCGCGTGTGGACCAACTGCTACCACGCCTATCCGGCGCACGCGGCGTTCGGCGGCTACAAGCAATCCGGCATCGGACGCGAGAATCACAAGATGATGCTCAACCACTACCAGCAGACGAAGAACCTGCTGGTGAGCTACTCGCCGAAGAAACTGGGCTTTTTCTGATCCCCAACCCGCGACGGACGGGCGCGCCGGGCCTCGCGGACCGGCGCGCCCGAGAGGACGACATCATGGCAGAGCACACGCCGCGCGTGGTCGCGACCGACGAAGCGCGCAAGCTGATCGATACCCTGCGCGCCAAGCACGGCCCGCTGATGTTCCATCAATCGGGCGGATGCTGCGACGGCAGTTCGCCCATGTGCTATGCGCTGGGGGAATTCATGGTGGGCGGTTCGGACGTGCTGCTGGGCGAACTGGAAGGCTGCCCCTTCTACATGGGCGAGGACCAGTTCGCATATTGGGAGCACACCCAGCTCATCATCGACGCCGTCCCCGGCCGGGGCGGCGCCTTTTCGCTGGACAGCGCCGAGGGCAAGCGCTTCCTGCTGCGTTCCCGGCTGTACTCGGACGACGAGTGGGCGCGCGTGGCGCCGGTGACTCGCGGTTAGCCGGCCCGGGGCCCGGGCGCGTCCCAGCGCTGCCCTAGGTCCCGTCCTTCGGCCCGCGCTTGCCTTCGGAGGCAGCGCGTTCGGCCAGTTTCCACTGGAACGACACCCGCCGGATGCGGGCGGCGCGGAATTGCGTGAACGAACGGCCGCCCGGCATGGGCGCGCCGCGATAGGCACTGCTGGCGTTCTTCATTGCTTGATGGTGGGTTGACGAAAAACTTTGTGTGGCGTCCGCGTTCAGGCGCGGGCCGCGGGCGGCGTCCAGGCGCTGGCGGGCGCCGGCCGGCGCGTCCAGTCCAGCGCGTCCTCCAGCCGATCGTTGCCCCAGAACATCTCGCCGTCCACGAAGAACGTGGGCGCGCCGAACAGGCCCAGGTTGCGGGCGCGGTCCACCTGGCGCCGCAGCGCCTCCTTGGCGGCTTCGGACTTGCCGCGGGCGATCAAGGCGTCCGCGTCCAGCGAAAGATCCGTCAGCAGCTCATGCACGACGTCCTCGGCCTGGATATCCAGGTCATGCTGGAAATTGGCGCGGAACACCGCCAGGCAGAATTGCCGGCCCCATGGTTCATCCTGGCCCAGCAGGGCGATGCGCGCAGGCAGCACGCTCATGCGGGGGAACAGGCGCGGCCGCTTGTAGACCACCCCGTACTTCTCGGCGAGGCGGGCGATGTCGCGCATCATGTAGGCGCCCTTGCCGGGAAAGAGCCGGAACGGCGTGTCGTTCCAGCCTTGGGCCTGGAAGATGGGGCCCAGCAGGAAGGGACGCAACTCGACCCGGACGCCGGCATCGCGCGCCAGGGCGTCGATGCGCTCGATGGCCAGATAGCTATAGGGGCTGGCGAAATCGAACCACATCTCGATGCGGGGCGAATCGGGCAGGGACGCAGTCATCACGAACTCCGGAAGGCCCCCAGGGCCTGTTCATCCAAAAGAAGCCTTGCACAGCTCCTGGGAAATTAGCGCGACCTGCGCATCCGGCAGGCCGCTTAGAACGACGTCGCGATCGCTGCCGACGGTAACGGAATCACCGGCTTGAAGCACGCTGTCATCGAAGCGGCGGTATTCGGATATCCACAAGGTGCCGGCGTGACACACGATGCGGAGGCCCGATGCCCGCTTGAGCAGCATAGTCGACCCGCCGGCCAAACGGAATGACATTCCCGCAGTGCAACATACCTGGATCATGGCGTTCCTCCCGGGCCGCGGCGGCGGCGATCGAGGCGGATCGCCGGGGAGCGCCCGTTGATCCGTCGTCTGGGTCCTATTGAACGCCCGCGGAGTACTATTGCTCAAGCGACATTTCTGTCCGGTACGCATGAGTTTTACGAATGCCATATCCGCTGGCCAAACTTCCGCCCCTCGATCTCGTCCGCGGCTTCGTGGCCGTGGGCCGCCGCATGAGCATCACCCTGGCGGCGCAGGACCTGCACGTGACCCAGTCCGCCGTCAGCCGCCAGATCCGGGCGCTCGAAGCCCATTTGGGCGTGCCCCTGCTGGTGCGCGGCTTCCGCAGCGTGTCGTTCACCTCCGAAGGCGCCCAGCTGTTCCGCATGGCCGACGTCTGGCTGAGCCAGCTGGGCGACCTGACCGAACAGCTGCGCGCGCCCGAAAGGCGCACGCCCGTGACCATCACTACCACCATCGGCGTGGCCTCGCTGTGGCTGCTGCCCCGCCTGGGCGACTTCCAGGACGCCCACCCGCATATCGACGTGCGCGTGGCGGCGGATAACCGGCTCATCGACATCGACCGCGAGAACGTGGACATCGCCATCCGCTACAGCCTGCGCGACGGGGTGCCGGACACGGCAACCTGGCTGTTCGGAGAATCGGTGGTGCCGGTGGCGCACCCATCCCTCGGGGCGCGCGAACTCGATGCGCGCGAACTGCAGCGCCACGTATTGCTGGAATTCGACGACCCCACGCGGCCATGGCTGCAGTGGTCCGAATGGCTCAATGCCCGCGGCCTGGGCCGGGTGGCCGCCAAGGGCATGCTGCGCTTCAACCAATACGACCAGATCGTGCATGCCGCGCTGGCGGGCCACGGCATCGCGCTGGGCCGGCTGGCGCTGATCGCCCCGATGCTTGCGGACAAGCGCCTGGAGGCCGTCGGCGGGCAGGCCGCCCGCGCTACCGATCTCGCCTACTGGCTGGTCCGCAATGCGCGCCGCAGCACGCCGGACGCGGAGGTCGTCATGCGATGGCTGATGGAACAGGCCGCCGCGACCGCGCGCGACCTGACCTCGTAGGGCCCGCGGCCCCGCGCGCTTACTCGACGCGCACGAGGGGCTCGCCGGCGCTCATCTCGCCGATGACGGCGGCCTGGGCGAAGCCCTGCCCGTGGAACAGGTCCAGCACCGCCTCGGCGGCCTCGGGCGCGCAGGACACCAGCAGGCCGCCAGAGGTCTGGGGATCGGTCAGCAGCGCGCGCTGCGTGTCGGTGACCGCGTCGCCCAGGCGGATGGATTCGCCATAGGAAACCCAGTTGCGGCCGGATGCGCCCGTGATGACGCCATTGGCCGCGTGGGCCTGCACGCCCGGCAGCCAGGGCAGGGATTCGAGCCGCAGGCGCGCGGTCAGTTTCGCCCCGCGCGCCATTTCCAGCGCGTGGCCGAGCAGGCCGAAGCCGGTCACGTCGGTCACGGCATGCACGCCGTCCAGCGCGGCCAGCGCCGCGCCCGGCCGGTTCAGGCGGGTCGTCGTGTCGATCATCACGCGGTAGCCGGCGTCGTCCAGAAGATTCTTCTTCAGCGCCGCCGACAGGATGCCCACGCCCAGGCCCTTGCCCAGGATCAGCACGTCGCCCGCGCGGGCGTCGGCGTTGCGTTTCACGCGGGCCGGATGCACCAGCCCCATCGCCGCGAGGCCGTATATGGGCTCGACGGAATCGATGCTGTGCCCCCCCGCCACCGGGATGCCGGCATCCGCGCACACCGATTCGCCGCCGCGCAGGATGTCCGCGATGACGCTGTGCGGCAGGACGTTGATCGGCATGCCCACGATCGCCAGCGCCATGATCGGCGTGCCGCCCATCGCATACACGTCGGACAGCGCGTTCGTCGCCGCGATGCGGCCGAAATCGAATGGATCGTCCACAATCGGCATGAAGAAGTCCGTGGTGGCGATCAGCGCCTGCTCATCATTGAGGCGGTACACCGCCGCATCGTCGGCGGTCTCGGTGCCGACCATCAGGTTCGGGTAGCTGGCCGCCGGCCCAAAGCGCGCCAGCAGCGCCGACAGCACGCCCGGCGCAATTTTGCAGCCGCAGCCGCCGCCGTGCGAAAGCGAGGTCAACCGCGGCATCGCGGCGCTAGCAACATCCTGGGACATTTCGATCTCCATACGCCAATCGAAAAGCATAGCACCGCCGTGGCGCCCCCTTGCCCGGCCGCGGCCTCGCGCGGCCCGCGGGCACGCCGCCAGCCGCGCCTATGGCTGGAATAGGCCGCGGAAACGCGTTTTTTCACGGGTTCCCGATGCGCTGGCCGCTGCTACCATGGCCGCCACCCTCGGAGAACCGGCAGGTCCGGCCTTCCGGCGACGCCGCGCCGGTGGATTGCCTTCACGCGGGCCCTATTTTTTCCAGTCAGTCCGCAGGAACGCCGATGCGCCGCCTTATTGTCCTGGCCCTGTTCTTCGCCGCCGCGCGGGCGCCCGCCATTGCCGGCGCGGCGCCGGCCGCGCCGACTCCGGCCGCGGCCGCCACCGAAGCGGCCCGCCAGGCCGCCATGGAGGGTTACCTCTATTTCTATCCCCTGGTAACGATGGACCTCACTCGCCGCCAGTCGGTCCACCCGTCCCGGGGCGGGCAAGGCGCGCCAGCCAACACCTTCCTGCACGGACGGACCTTGCCGGAACCCGGGGCCGCCACGCCGTGGGCCAACCCCGACATGCTGCGCAGCACCGCCTGGCTGGACCTGACCGGCGGCCCCGTGGTGCTCTCGACCCCGGACACCCAGGGGCGTCTCTACACGCTGACGCTGCTGGACATGTGGACGGACGCCTTCGCCGTCATCGGCAAGCGCGGCACCGGCACGGCCAAGAGCAATACCGCCATCGTGCCGCCCGGCTGGACCGGGACCCTGCCTTCGGGCATGGCCCGCATCGACGCGCCCACGGCCCATGTCTGGGCCAAAAGCCTGATCCAGGCCGACGGCCCCGCCGATGATGCGGCGGTCCATGCCTTGCAGGACGGTTTCGTCCTGACGCCGCTTGCGCAATGGAACCTGCCCGCGCAGGCGCGGCGGCTGCGCTCCGACCCGTCCCTGGACCTGAAAACCCCGGTGCGCGAACAGGTGGAATCGATGCCCACCGACGTCTTCTTCGCCTACGCGGCCGAGCTGCTGCGCAAGAATCCGCCGCACCCCACGGACCAGCCCGTGCTGGCCCAATTGCGCCGCGTCGGCCTGATTCCCGGCAGGCCGTTCGATTTCGACAAGCTGGACCATCCGGCCAAGCAGGGCATGCGGCGGGGGCTGCGGGCCGCGCGCGAACGCATGGCGGCCGCTGCGGGGCGCACGGTACGGGACGTGAACGGCTGGCAACGGGAAACCGCCAGCATCGGCGTGTACGGCAATGCCTATCTGCGGCGCGCGCTGGCCGCGCAGGCGCAGCCGGGTTCGGGCCTGCCCGAGGACCTGGCCGTGCTGCTGCTGGCGGCCGACAGCGAAGGTATGCCGCTGGACGGCGCCCATGGCTATGCGCTGCGCTTCGAAAGCGGCCAGCTCCCGCCCGCGGGCGCGCTGTGGTCGCTGGCGGCCTACGACGGCAATGGCATGCCGGCCGCGCCCCCCCTGGAGCGCCGCGCGCTCGGCAGCCGCGATCCGCTGCGCTACAACGCCGACGGTTCGCTGGACGTGCGCATGAGCCATGCGGCCCCGCCGCCCGAGGAACAATCCAACTGGCTGCCCCTGCCGCCCTCGGGCCCGGCAAGCGTGCTGCTGCGCGTCTACCAGCCCGGGCCGGCTCTACTGGACGGCTTGTGGGCGCCCCCGGCCGCGCTGCGGGACGCGCCGCGGGAAGAAACCCCGGAAGGCGGCGAAAAGACGGAGCCATGACGGGCGCCTGCCGCTACCATAGGCGTTTTATCCGAGAATCAACGCCCGCCATGGACGACGCCTTTAGCCACCAATTGTCGATGACCATCCTGATGACGCCCGACATGGCGAATTTTTCAGGGAATGTGCACGGCGGAACCATCCTCAAGTACCTGGACCAGGTGGCCTACGCCTGTGCCAGCCGGTACGCCGGCCAGTACGTCGTGACCTTGTCCGTCGACCAGGTCGTGTTCCGCGAACCGATCCACGTCGGGGAGCTGGTGACCTTCCTGGCCGCCGTGAACTACACGGGCCGCACCTCCATGGAAATCGGGATCAAGGTCGTCACCGAAGACATCCGCAAGAAGCTGGTGCGCCACACCAACAGCTGCTACTTCACGATGGTGGCGGTGGACGACCAGGGCGCCCCCACCGCGGTGCCGCCGCTAGCCCCGCGCACGCTCGAGGAAAAGCAGCGCATGGAAGCGGCCAGGCTGCGCCGCGAACTGCGCCAGGAAATGGAGCGCCGGCACGGCGAGATCAAGCGCGAGACCACGCACGACGCCCAGCCCGGCGCCTGATCCTCCGGCCGGCCAGCCTTCAATCCCGGCCACTGCCATGATGCCGCCGGTACGCCGCCGGCGACACCCCGACGTGCCTGACGAAGGCCCGCCGCAGGGTGTCCACGTTGGCGAAGCCGCACTGGGCGGCCACCTGCTTGGGCGTGGCGGCCCCGCTTTCCAGCAGGGCGCGGGCCGCCGACACGCGCGTCATTTCCACCCAGGCCGCCGGCGTGATGCCGACCTCCGCACGGAACAGACGCGCGAAGTGCCGCGGGCTGAGGCCCGCATGCCCGGCCAGCGCCTCCACCGACAATGACAGCTGCGGGTGCGCCGCCACCCAGCGCTGCACCTCCTGCAGCACCGACCTGCCGACCGGCCCGGCCTGCCCCTTGCGGCTGAACTGAAGCTGCCCGCCGGGGCGTTTGAAGAACATCACCAGCTGCGACGCCACTTTCGCCGCCACCTCGCGTCCCAGGTCCTCTTCCACGAGCGATAGCGCCAGGTCCAGCCCGGCGGTCACGCCCGCCGAGGTCCGCAGCTTGCCATCGCGCACGTGCAGCGCATCTTCCTCGACCTGGATACGCGGATAGGCCTGCCGCAATTCCCGGGCCGCATTCCAGTGCGTCGTCACCCGGCGCCCATCCAGCAGGCCCGCGGCCGCCAGCACGAACGCGCCGGTGCAGACCGACCCATAGCGCCGGGCATCCCGCGCCGTCGCACGGATCCATTGCAGCGCGGGCGTGCTGAGCACCGCCCGCGACGCATGCGGCGTGCCGGCAACCAGCAGCGTGTTCACGCGCGGCAACGGATCGCCCACCACGGCGTCGGGCAGGAGGCAGACGCCCGACGAGCTGCGCACTGGCCCGGGTTCGTAGGCCACCACCCGCAACACGTAGTAAGCGCGCCCCAGTTCCGTGTTGGCCTGGGCGAAGACGTCGAGCGGGCCCGACACGTCGAGCATCTGGACGCCCGGCAAGGCCAGCACGGCAATGGTTTTAGTCATGGCAGCAGATCGCGGTATTTGGCAGAAATCGACGTATTACGCCTATTGAGGCCATTCTAGTGCGGCAGCAGAATGAATCACCCCCCCAAACCGAAAGGCCCTTGCCATGACTTTCTCCATCGACGACATCCAGATCCCCGACAGCCAGCTGGCCCGCGAAATCACCGAACTGGTGCGCGACACCGAGTCGCCGCTGCTGTTCCATCATTCCAGCCGCGTCTATTATTTCGGCGCGCTGGCCGGCCGGCGGCGCGGGCTGAAATTCGACCCGGAACTGCTGTATTGCGGCTGCATGTTCCACGACATGGGGCTGACCCGGCGGCACAGCAGCAACTGCTGCCGTTTCGAGGTGGACGGCGCCAACGCGGCGCGCGATTTCCTGCAAAGCCGCGGCATCGCCCCGCGGGACATCGAGCTCGTCTGGACGGCGATCGCGCTGCACACCACGCCCGGCATTCCCGAGTTCATGGATCCCATCGTCGCGCTGGTGACCGCGGGCGTGGAAATGGACGTGCTGGGCCTGACCTACGGCGAATACAGCGACGCGCAGCGCGAAGCGGTGGTGGCGGCCCATCCGCGCGGGCCGGGGTTCAAGGAGGAGATCATCCAGGCCTTCTACGACGGCATCAGGCACAAACCGCAAACCACGTTCGGCAACGTCAAGGGCGACGTGATCGCCGACAAGGAACCGGCCTTCCGGCCCGGCAATTTCTGCGACGTCATCCGCAATTCGCGCTGGGCGGGCTGACGCCGGGACGCGTCAGGCGCGCTCGGCGGCAGGCGGCGGTTCCGACGGCGCGCCGGCCGGTTCGCGGTCGCGGCCCGCCAGGCGCTTGAGCCCGAGCCATTGCTGGGACCAGAAGCTGCGGCCGTAGTCCCTGCCGCCCGCCTCGGGCTGCTGGTCATGGATGCCCGTGGGGCCGTAGCCCACGCCGAAGCGGGCGGTGCGGAACAGCACGTCCCAGATGGGGAACAGCGCGCCGAAGTTGTAGCCGCCCGCCGGCCCCGGGGACGAAGCGTCGTAGGCGATGGAGTGGTGGTGGCGGTGGAAGCGCGGACTGACCAGCAGGCGTTCGCCCACGGCGCCGAAATGCATGCGCAGGTTGGCGTGCGAAAAGCTCTGTGCCAGCTGGGTAATGGCCACCACCATCACGAACTGCGCCGGGGGCACACCCACCAGCTGCGACACGAACACCACCAGCACGTCGCGCAGCATGTCGTCCAGCAGGTGGTTGCGGTCATCGCTCCAGATCGTCATCTGGCGCTGGCTGTGGTGCACGGCATGCAGCGCCCAGAGCCAGCCGAACCGGTGCTGGGCCCGATGGTAGAAGTAGTCCACCGCGTCGAACAGCAGCAGGTAGATGATGAGGCTGACCCAGGCCTTGTCGGTCACGCCAGGCCAGTACTGGTCCAGCTGGAACGCCGCGAAGCCCCATACGTGGAGCTGGCCGAACACGCTGTCCCATAGCGGATCGATGGTGAAGAACAGCACCAGGCGGAACGCGCCCAGCCGGTGGATCAGCGTGTACAGCACGTCGATGCCGATCTGGCGGCGGTCGGTGACGGGTTCCACGGGCCGCAGCCGCTGCAGGGGGCCGAACACCAGGACCAGCACCGCGATCTGCAACAGGCCGACCAGCAGCCACATCGTGGCGTCATAGCCGTCCTCGATGAAGTTGCTCATGCCCAGATGAAACAGCGCGGGCTGAATCGCCGTTTCGAAGATCCATTGCTGGCACTCTCCGAAAAGTTGACTAAGCGTATCCATGATCAGTGATGAGTGGCGATCCAGTCGCGGTAGGACGGATGCTTGTCCAGAGTAGCGAAACAATAGCCCTTGCGTTGCAAACCTTCAATCAGGGGCTCCAGCACGGCCGGCGCCCAGGGGTCCTGGCGCGACCAGATGCCTAAGTGGGCAAGCAGGATGTCGCCGGGCTTGATCGTGCGCAGCGCCTGGTCCAGCAGCCGGGCGTTGGGGTACTTGTCGCTGGGCAGCTCATCGCCCAGGAAGCCCGCGGGCGCCCAGCCTACCTGCTCGAATCCGCAGGCCTTGGCTGCCTGCAGCAGCGCGGGCGAGGTCTTGCCGCCGGGCGCGCGATACAAGGGAAGCATGTTCCGGCCCGTCATCTGGTGGAAACGGGTCACGGAGCGCTTGATCTCGGCGCAATACTGTTCGGCGCTCCATTCGGCGCGCTTGCCCGCGTCGGGGCCGGCGCTGGGCTTGACGCGGAACCTGCCGCCCGGCAGGTCTCCCTGCCAATAGACGTGGTCGTAGGTATGCGAGCCGAAGGCATGCCCTTCCGCCGCGCGCGCCTTCCACCAGGGCGCCCACACGTCGTCCATGCTGGAGCCGCCCGTCAGCGTGCGTTCGTTGGCCAGGAAGAACGTGACCTTCACGCGGTGGCGCGCCAACACCTCGGCCACCAGCGGCGCCACGCCCATGTGGCCGGTGTCGAAGGTCAGGTAGACGGGCTTGTCGCAGGTAGCCGGTTCCGCGGCGCCCGCGGCGGGAACAAGCAGCGCCAGAACCGCCGCCGCCACGAACTTGCGCGGCAAGCCCATGACAGCACGCGCAGCGTGTGCCGCGCGGGGGCCCTCTTTCGCCGCCGGGCCGCCCCAAGGCGAAAGACGCCCCCTCGGGGGGCAGCAAGCACGCGCAGCGTGTGCAGCGCGGGGGCCCTCTTTCGCCGCCGGGCCGCCCCAAGGCGAAAGACACCCCCTCGGGGGGCAGCAAGCACGCGCAGCGTGTGCAGCGTGGGGGCCCTCTTTCGCCGCCGGGCCGCCCCAAGGCGAAAGACGCCCCCTCGGGGGGCAGCAAGCGCACGAAGTGCGCGCAGCGTGGGGGCTCCTTCCTCTATCTTGTAGGCGCATGGTTCAGCGTCCACACGCCGTGGGGGGACTTGCCCACCGGCACCTGGCTGGAGACCTTCTTCTGCTCCAGGTCCACCACGGTGAGCTTGCGCGCCCAGCGCGAGGTGACGAGCAGCGTCTTGCCATCGGCCAGCACGTCCATGCAGTCGGGGCCGCCGGGCACCGGAAAGGTGTCGACGACGGCCAGCGTCTGCATGTCGATGCGGCTGATGGAGTTGGCGGTGCGGTTGCTCACGAACAGATGGCGATGGTCGCCCTGCGCGCGGAAGGCATGCGCGCCCGCGGCGGTCTTGATGCGCGTCACCAGCCTGGCCGGGCCATTGCTGACGTCGTAGGCCTCGACGTAGGAATCGCCCGTCAAGGCCACCAAAAGGGTTTTCTGGTCAGGCGTGAGGAACACGTCGGCGGGCGTCTTGCCCACGGGCACTGTCCATTTCGGAGTCTGGGTGGCCAGGTCGATCGCGATCAGCTGGTCGCTGTCCTGCAGCGTGACGTAGGCTGTCGTGCTGTTCCTGTCGATCATGATGTGGCTGGGCGTCTTGCCCGCCGGGATGCGCTTGACCAGGGCCAGATCGAAGCCCTTTTCCAGCGGCTTCCACTCATAGATGTCGATATGGTCCAGGCGGTTGGCCGCCGTCACGAACCATTTCATGTCAGGCGAGAACTGCAGCTGGTAGGGATCGACGATGCCCGTCAGGGTGCGCTGCACCTCGCCCGTCTTGGGATCCATCAGCGTGATCGTGTCGCCGGTGGCGTTGGCCACCATGAGCGATTTCTCATCGGGAGTGAGATACAGGTGGTGAGGCTCCTTGCCCGTGGGCACGCGCCGCAATTCCTTGTAGGTGGCCGGATCGATGATGCTGACGTTGGCGTCCAGGGAATTCAGGACGAAAATCGGCGCGGATGCCGCCGCGGCGCTAAGCGCCATCCCTACGCCGAACAGGGCGTAGCGGACAAAATGCATGGGGTTCAATTTCTAGGTCCGGCAAAGGGAAATCGGGCAGGGTCCCGGTGCTCGCCATTGTAGGCACGGCGACCTGACAAAAGCGCGTCAAACCCTGCTTTCGCGACAAACGCATACGCCTGTTGCGACCCCGCAACAGGCGTGCCCCGATCCGCCCCCCAAAACCGGAAAACTCATTTGGCGCCAATGGGTTGCGCGTCGGCGGCGACCCAGTTTCCGGCGGCGATATCGCGTTCGCGCAATGCCGCCGCGCGGGCCGCGGACGCAGGGCCCAGATCGGTCTCCAGCACGCCGCCCTCGGGCCCCACGACGAAGGATCCGATGCCGGTCTGCCCGTAGCGGGCGGGCCAGGCGACGATGCGGTACGTATCGCCCTGCCCGCCGGGAATCACCTTGTAGCGGTATCCGTAGTAGGCATCGTCCAAGGGCACCTCCGGCCCCATGGTCAAGGCGTCCGGTCCGAAGGCCTGCCGGGGGGAACCCGGCACCTCCGGCCAGTACAGGCCGTCGCGTTCGCCCGGACGGCTGACCAGGCGGCTGGCGTAGCGCCCCTGGCCCACGCCGTCCTTGTAGCGCGCCTGGGCAGCCTGCAACTGCTGCAGGGTTTCGATGGCGGTCAGTTCATTGCGGCCTATCGCCCGGCGGCGGATTTCCGCCGTGCCCGCCGCAGGATCGAAGCGCCAGCCGTGCCCGGCGCGCACGATGGGCACCGGCAGCGTCCAGCCCGAGTCGCCAACCCCCAGCCAGGAACGCCCCCCGTCGGCGACGATCTCGTGCTTGCGCGACCATGCCGCCAGGAAGCGGTAGATATCCTCCTGCGCCACGCCGCCCGGCACGATCCGCTGATGATTCGGGCCCAGCACCTTCGCCAGCCCATCGAGATCGCCGGTCGCCATGGCGTCGACGAAGGCATCCGCCGCCGCCTGCGGACTGGGATAGAGGCTTTGCGCGGCGGCGGGAACCGCCAGGCCCAGCGCCAGCGCCGATGCGGCGCACAGCGCGCGCAAGCGCGTGGAAGTCATGAAAGCTGCGTTTTCCATGATGCTTATCTCCGGCCGCCGAAATGTCCGCCACCACCGCCGCGTCCTCCCCCTCCGTGCCCGCCGCCGCGCGGGATACCGCCTCCCCCGCCGCGGCCCATTTCGCTGCGATGGCTTTGCTGCCGCATGCGTTCGCCGTTGCCGGCGTCGCTCAGCGCATTGGCGCTGTTGGAGGCGCGCCCGCGGTTGCGCGCGGCCGATTCGTCGGCGCGCTGGCGCTGGGCGGCCGCCTGCCGGTCCTGCGCCGACAGGCCCGACGCCCCCCGGTCATGCTGCGGTTGCGCGCCGCCCGGGGGCCGTTCGCGCGCGCCCTGGCCGGCCTGCTGCCGCTGCCCCTGCCCGCGCCCCGCGGCGCCCTCGCCGCGGCCCGTTCCCGCCTGCCCGCGGCCGGCGCCCGGCTGGCCGTGCCCCGCGATGGCCTGACCGGTGCGGCCTTCAAACGATTGCGCGGCGCGCTCGCGGGCGGCATCGCGCGAACTGGCGCCTGGCGCCGCGCCGGATGCGCGGCCCGCCTGGCCCTGCCGCTGCGCGCGGTCCTGCAGGCCGGCCTGGCGCTGGCTGTCGAAGCGCTGGCGGCTGGCCGGGTCGGCGTACGCCGCGTTGCCGCGGTTGGCCGCGTTGTGCTGCCAGGCGACCTTGTTGTTGTTGACGTTGGTCCGGTCGATGCGCTGATTGACGTTGATGTTGTTGTACCGGTTGACGTCGATGTCCACATCGTTGTGCCCCCAGTCGAAGCCGCCCCACATCGAGTTGATGGCGGCCACCCCCAGCCCGAAGCCGACACCGGCCACGAGCGAGGTGGCGAACACCGATCCCGGCGGCGGCGGATAGTAGTACGGCGGATAGGAGGGATAGGCCCAGGTGCCGTAGACCACGCTGGGGTTGTAGCTGGGCACGTACACCACCTGCGGATCGGCCGGCTCGATCACGACGACGGTCTTGTCGTTGGAGGTGCTCGAGGTCACCTTCTGCTGCGGCGTGCTCTTCAGGTTGCCGGCTTTCTGGGCCTGGACCCGCAGGCGCTGGACCGAATCCATGACCGCGTCCGGTTGCGCCAGGAAGGCATCGCCCACGGATTTCACCCAGTCCGGCTGCCGGCCCATCATGTCCATCACGGAAGGAAAGGCCACCAGGGACTTTACGCTGGGATCCCACGCCTCGCCCTCGACCGCCTTGACGGCCTTGTCGCCGGATTCGGAAGCGTGGTCGGCCGACCACTTGGCCGCCGCCGCGACGTCGTCGGGGTAGGTGGCGCCCATGAGTATCTGGGACAGCAGCGAATCCGGGTACAGCGCCACGGGCGCCATGAGCTGATCCAGTTGCGCGTTGTCGAGCTTGGTCTGCGCCGTTGCGGGGAGGCAGGCCGCCAGCCCCAGGCATAACCAGCCGATGAACCATCGATGCAGTCGACGCATTTTCCGTTCTCCGTGAATCGCAAAGCATGACGCCACAAGCCAGGAGGGAACAACCGGATATCGCGCTGACAATATATGCCCAACGGCGGCGCAGGGGAAGCGCCGTCGTATTGTGCCGTTTCCGGCGTTACAGCTTGGCGACGGACACCTCGGTGGCCTTGACGAACGCCAGCACCTCGGTGCCCACCTGCAGGTCCAGTTCTTTCACGGAACGCGTGGTGATCACGGACGTGACGATGCCCGCGGGCGTGTCCACGTCCACCTCGGAGACCACCGGCCCCAGGATGATTTCCTTGATCCTGCCGCGGAATTGGTTGCGCGCGTTGATGGATTGAATGCTCATGATCCGGCTCCTGTAGGCATGTCGAACAGGACACAAGCCTACGGGCGGGGCGCGCCGCGGAGAAGGACCGATTCCGAATGGCGATATGCGGAATCGGCATATGGCGCAGCGGCGCCGGCCCGCCCGCGCCTCGTCCGTAAGCGGGGCTGGCCTGCCGCCGGGCGCGAGCCTATACTGAATCCGCGGTTGCTCGCCATTCCTTTTTCCTAAAGGAGAAGCAACATGTACAAGCACTTGCTCATCGCCGTGGACGGCTCGCTCCTGTCCGAATCGGCCTTCAAGCGTGCTCTTGTTTTCGCCAAGGAAATGGGAGCCACGGTGACCCTTATCCGCGCCATTCCGGAAGATCACCTGCTGATCTACCAGGCCGAGATGCTGGGCACCACGCAAACGCAGCACACGGACCAGGCGCGCAAGAACGCGCAGACCTACCTGGACGGTCTCGAAACGGAAGCGCGCCACGCGCTGGTGCCGTGCAACGCCATCGTCACGGTCAACGACCACCCCCATGAAGCGATCGTCGAGGCGGCGCAAAGCCTGGGCTGCGACCTGATCATCATGGGTTCGCACGGGCGCCATGGCATGACCGGTTTCCTGCTGGGCAGCGAAACCCAGCGCGTGCTGGCGCACACCCGCCTGCCGGTGCTGGTGTTCCGCTAGAGTGCTGTCCCGCAGAGACGCCCGGTCAGGCGGCGGCCAGGGCGTGCTGGAAGGTGAAGCTGTCGGCGTACATGTGATCCAGGCTGGCGCCGCGCGAGGCCAGCAGGCGCTTGGCCTGCTGGATCATCTCCGGCGCTCCGCACAGGTAGATGGCGTGCTCGGACAGATCCCCGTGGTCTTCCATGACGGCCTGCTGCACGTGGCCGCGCCGCCCTTGCCAATCCGCCCCCGCGCGCGACAGCACCGGCACGAAGTTGAATTCGTACAGGCGCCCGGCCCAGCCTTCGATCACGTCGCGCAGGTACAGGTCGGCCTCGGTGCGCATGCCCCAGTAAAGGGTGACGGGCGGGCAGTCCTCGTTGTCCAGCAATGATTCCAGGATGGCCTTGATCGGGGCGATGCCGGTGCCGGTGGCCATCATGATGAGCGGCCGCCAGTCTTCCTCGTGATAGCTGAACACGCCCAGCGGGGCCTCGATTTCCACGCGGGCGCCGGCTTGGGCCTGCCCGAGCCAGAGGTCGGTATAGCGTCCGCCCGGGATGCGGCGGACATGGAAATCCACCAGGTTGCCCGCGGGCGCGGACGCCATGGAAAAGCTGCGCGTCTCGCCGTCGGGCAGCACCACGTTCATGTATTGGCCCGGCACGTATTCCAGGCCGGGCTCGGGAAGCGCCAGCGTCAGGTGGATGACGTCGTCGCAGTACCTTTCGATGCCGTGGATCGTGGCGGACAGGCGGCGCGGCTCCGGGAACGACTGCCGGCTGCTGGCCACGCTGATGCACAAATCGCCCAGGGGACGCGCCTGGCAGGCCAGCGCGTAGCCGTCTGCGGCCTCCTCCGGCGTAAGCGCCATCGGAAACTCGTCGTACGCGACAGCGCCGGATTCCAGCTTGATGCGGCACGTGCCGCAGCCGCCGAAGGTGCACTCGTGCGGCAGCTTCACCGCCGAGCGTTCGGCGGCCTGTAGCACGGACTCGCCGTCTTCGACGTGGAACGCCTCGTCCGTTTCCAGGATATGCACGCGGTATGCCATGGCCGGCCTCGCCTATTTCTTGATGTCCGCCTCGACCAGCACTTTCATGCCGCGCGGCTCCAGTAGCGCCGCCAGCGCCGCCAATGCGGCCAGGCCAGCCTTGGTGTCCTGTTCGCCATTGCCGCCGCTCAGGCCCACGCCGCCGATCACCTCGCCGTTCACCACGATGGGAAAGCCGCCGACGAACACCGCGAACTTGCCGTCGAAGCTCCACTGGATGCCGAATGCCTCGTTGCCGGGCAGCGCGGGCCCGTTGGGCGGGGTATTGAACAGATGCGTGGAACGCTTGTGCCCGGCCGCCGTGAATGCCTTGTTCCATGCGATCTGCGGGCCGGTGATGCGCGCCCCGTCCATGCGCTCCAGCGCGATGGGATAACCGCCGTCGTCGACGATGCAGATGGATTCCAGCACGCCTATCTCTTCCGATTTGGCGATGGCCGCGCGGACCATGACGCGCGCTTCTTCAAGTTCCAGGCGATAGACCTGTTTCATATCGATATCCTTTTCCGATTGCGATGGACGGGACCGCGCGGCCTCAGCCCGCGCGGTAGACGGTCTTGATCTGGGTGTAGAACTCCAGGCCGGCGCGTCCCGACTCGCGGAACGTGGACGTGCTGGAATGCTTGAGCCCGCCGAAGGGGGCGTTGATCAGGTTGCCTGTGGTGGTCCGGTTGATCTTCACCGTGCCGGCCTGGATGTCGCGGGCGAAGCGGTGCGCGTAGCGCGCGTCGGTGGTGGCGATCGCGGCCGCCAGGCCGTATTCGGTGTCATTGGCCTTGGCGATGGCGTCTTCATAGCCATCGACCTCGATCAGCGCGATCACGGGGCCGAAAATCTCCTCCCGCGCGATGCGCATCTGCTGCGTCACCCCGGTGAACAACGCCGGCGAGACGAAGTAGCCACGGTCGAATCCTTCGCCCGTGAGGCGGTCGCCGCCGTACAGATGAGTGGCTTCCTGCTTGCCGAGGGCCACATAGCCCAGCACATTGTCCAGCTGCTTGGCCGTGGCCAGCGGGCCCAGGTCGAAATTGCCGTCCAGGCCGTTGCCGATGGTCAAGGCCTTCATCCGGGCCAGCAGCCTGTCGGTAAAGTCCTGCCGCACCCGTTTGTCCACCAGCACCCGGCTGGTGCCGGTGCAGGCCTGGCCGCTGAGCGAAAAACCGCCCTTCACGGCAAGATCCACGGCCCGGTCCAGGTCGGCGTCCGCCAGGACGATCAGCGGATTCTTTCCGCCCAGCTCCATCTGCGTGCGCGTGGTCAGTCCGGCCGTCCGGTGGATCTGCTCGCCCGCGGCGGTCGATCCGGTAAAGGAAATCGCGCGTACGGCGCGCGCGCCCGTAATCGCCTCGCCCACCGCGCCGGCCGGCCCCGTCAGGAAGTTGAGCACGCCAGCGGGCAGGCCGGCCTCGATGAAGGCCTCGGCCAGGCGGTAGCCCGAGAGAGGCGCGTCGGACGAGGGCTTGAACACCACCGTATTGCCGGCGATCAGAGCCGGGGCGATCTTGCGGGCGGGGATGGAAATGGGAAAGTTCCAGGGCGAAATCACCGTCACCACCCCGAGCGGCTCGCGTTGGCTGTAGACGACCATGTCCGGGTCGTCATTGGGATAGGTTTCGCCGGTAAAGGACTGCCCTTCCACGGCGTAGAACCGGATCGTCTGCGCGGAGCGCAGCACTTCGTCCTTGGCCAGGCCCAGGCTCTTGCCTTCCTCCCGCGTCAGTTCGCGCGCGATGTCGCCCGCGCGGTCTTCCAGGCGCTGGGCCGCCCGGAACAGAATGGCGGCGCGCTTGGAGATCGGCATGTCGCGCCAGGCGGGAAATGCCGCCTCCGCCGCCTCCACGGCCTGCTGCGCGTCGGCCGCGTCCGATACCTGGAAACGGCCCACGATATCCGAGATGTCCGCGGGATTGACGTTGGGCGCCGTTTTGCCGGTGCCGCTGGGAACCCAGCTGCCGCCGATGCGATTCAGGAAAGTTTGCTGCGAGAGATCGTCCACGGGAGCGCTTCCTTTGGCTGTGCCAGGGGTGCCGCCAAGAGGACGGCTGATTGGCTTATGAACATTGTATACTTTAATCAATATGGGGCGATACGTGAAAACCCCTGGTTCCAGGGCCGGTTCGCCGGGAGCCTCAAGCGCGAAGGGTCCCCGCAGGGACCCTCCAGCCCGCCTGGCGGCCCGTTCAACGCCAGATCAGCACCGCGCAGACCGTCGAGACGAACAGCGCCAGCACCACCGGCAGCAGCAGGGCGCGCACCAGGGACAGCACGTTCACCCGCGCGAAGCCCGCCACCGCGATCAGCGAAGACCAGGCGATCAGCGTGCCGCCGCCGGTCCAGACCGCGCCCATCTGCCCGACCGCCGCCAGCGTCGCGGGGTCCACACCCACCACGGGCCCCAGGGCGCCCGAGAGCGTGCCGGTCAGCGGCAGGCCCGCGAAGCCGGAACCGTCGATGCCGGTGATCATGCCGACCAGCAGCACGCCGAAGGCCACGAGGAAATGGTTCTCGGGAATCAGGTGCTGCCCGGCCGAGATCACCTCGAACAGCAGCCCGGGCGCCTGCGCCTGGGGCACGCCCAGGATCTGCGCGGCGGTTTCATTGGCGCCGACGAAGAAAAAGCCCGCGATCGGCAGCACGGAACCCATGGCCTTGAAGGCGAACACGAAACCGTCGGTGACGTGCTCCGGACAGACGTCCAGCATCTTGCGCGGCCCTTCCGCCGCCAGCGTGACCAGCATCATCACGACGAAGGCCACGCCGCCCACCAGCGCCGCCGCGTCGCCGCCACGCAGCGCGGGCAGGGACGGGAACATGCGCGGCAGCACCATCACGGCGATTACGCCCAGGAAAGCCAGCGGCGTCACGACCGCAAACGTCTTGGACCAGCGCACGCGGCGGCGTTCCTCGCCGCTGAGTTCCGGCTCGCTGGGCAGGGTCGGATCGGCGCCCATGGTGCCGCGCGCAAGCTCCGCCTTGTCGAACGAGCCCGAATGCTCGATGCTCGCCAGGCTGCCATCCTGCGCGCGCGCCTGCCAGGCCGACAGCAGCGCCGGGTCGGCGGACACAATGTGCTTGCGGATCAGCAGGTAGGCGGCCACCAGCGCCACGCCGCCGGTGATCAGCGACAGCACCAGCGCGCGATCGGCCACCATGGCGGCGCTGACCGCGGCCCCCGCCGCCTTGGCGCTGATGCTCGGCGCCACCCCGATCACATAGTCCGAGGACAGGGCCATGCCCTGGCCGGCGATGGCGATGGCCATGGCGCCCGCCAGCGGCGGCAGGCCGGCCGCTATGGCGGCGGGCAGCAGGATGGCGGAAACCAGCGGCACCGCCGGGGTGGGCCAGAAGAAAAGGGAAATGACATAGGTACAGAGGGCGATGATCAGGAACGAGGAGTGCCCGCCCCGCATGACGCGGCGAAACGGCTGCACCATGCGCACGTCCGCCTGCAGGGTTTTCAGCGCGTTGAGCAGCGCCGTCATGAAGGTGATCACCAGGAAGATATTGAACAGCTCCTTGGCGGCCACGAAGCTGGCCGAGAAAATGCCTATCAGCGCGCTGATGGGGCTGCCGGTGATGGCGAACACGACCAGAAAGGTGCCGATGACCGACGGCACCACCACGTTGGCCCGCAGGATCATCGTCAGGATGATGGCGGCCACGCTGAATAGATACATCCAATGAGCAGCGTTGAGCACTACGTCCGATTGCATGCGCGATTCCCCTTGTAGGCGTGGCTGTTGGATCGCCACAATCGGTATACTATATTTCGTTTTGAGCTATACCAATCAAAATATGCAGTGCCTAGGGAAAGCGATAATTCTTAAAAATCCTTGAATAAAATCAATAAATCAGGGAATTACCCTAAATTTCCATCTGGGACGAGCATTTCGGCCAAATCATGGATAGACTATCGTATACATAAATTAACACCCCAGGCATGACACCCTCCCTGCCGTACCCCGACCTGCTGCAATACGCCACCATGGCCATCGTCGTGTTCGGCGCCGCGATCGCGCAGGGTGTGGGCGGCGTCGGCTTCGCCATGTTCGCGGCGCCCGTGGCCGCGATGTTCTTCCCCCAGCTGGCGCCCGGCCCGCTCCTGACGCTGGGCGGCTGCATCTCTCTTTTGACCGCGCTGCGCGAACGCGCGGCCATCGACTGGCCTTCCGTTTCCTACGCCCTGGCGGGCCGCGCCGTCGGCACGCTGATCGCCATCTACGCCATGACGCGCTTCGCGCCGCAGGCGCTGGGCGTGCTGTTCGCCGGCCTGATCCTGGTGGCCGTCGCGATCAGCGCGGCCGGCCTGCGCTTTTCCGCGACGCCGGGGCGAGTCTCCGGCGCGGGCATCGCGTCGGGCATCATGGGCACGATGACCTCCGTGGGCGCGCCCCCGATCGCCATCGTGATGCAGCACTCCGCGCCGCCGCGCCTGCGAGCCACGCTGGGCATGGTGCTGTTCCTGGGATCGGTTTTTTCGCTTGCCATGCTGGCGCTGGCCAAGCGGTATACGGGTTACCACGCCGGGCTGGCTCTCAGCCTGGCGCCCTTCCTGCTGGCCGGTTTTGCGGTCTCCAACCGGCTTCGAAACCGGCTGCCCCCGCGCGCGGTGCGCGGCGTGCTGCTGGCCGTGTGCGCCCTGGGCGCGCTGGGGGTGCTGGTCAAGGCGTTCTGGGGAAACTGATGGCATCCCCCCCGGTCCGCGCTCGGCCATGCCCGGTAATACAATGGAGACTGTATCCATTAAGCCAAATCCGCTCGCCATGACCACTCTTCCCGTCAGCCCGCAAGCTGTAGCCACGCAGCAGTCCGCCCCGCTGAAGATCGGGGAGCAGCATCCGCAGTTGTTCGCGGTCATCCGCGACAAGCTGCGCGAACGCATCCTCAGCGGCGAATTCACGCCCGGCGACCGCCTGGTCGAAGGCCGCCTCTCCGAGGAAATGGGCGTGTCGCGCATCCCCGTGCGGGAGGCGCTGCGCGCGCTCGCCGCGGAAGGGCTGGTCACCATCGAACCGCGGCGCGGCGCGTCCGTATCGGTGCTGTCCGACGCGGTCGCCTACGATATGGTGGAAGTGCGCGCCACGCTCGAAGGCCTGAATGCCAAGCTCGCCGCGCAACGCCGCGATGAAAAAACGGTGGAGCGCCTGCAGGCCTTCCTGCGCGAAGGCACCGAGGCCGCCCGCAGCGAGCAGCTGGACAAGTTCCTGGCCCTGAATTCTCAGTTCCACGAAATGCTCGCCACCATCGGCGGCAACGTGGTGCTGACCGACCTGATGCGTTCGCTGCGCGACCGCACGGCGCTGCTGTTCGCGCCCAGCAACATGCACCGGGCCAAACAGAATTGGGACGAGCATTCCCAGATCCTGAACGCCGTCATCGCCGGCAACGGCGACTTGGCCGCCCTGCTGGCCAGCCAGCACGTGCACAACGCCGCCAAGGCCTATACCGAAACGCAGCAGTCGCAGCACGCCTCCGTGGCGTAAGCGGCCAGGCCGGGCCGCCGTGGGCACTCAGGTCCCGGCCTGTACCGGATCGGCCGGCGCGCCCACCACGATGCCCTTGCCGTTCTGGACCACCCACGACACCTTGATGTCGCCGTTCACGAAGGTCTGGCATGCCATGCGGTAGCCCGCCTCGAAATCCTCCGGGCGCAGGTGCTTGCGTTCCTTGGGCTTGATGGCGTCGGTATTCTCGAGTCCTTCTTCGATCCGGCATTTGCAGGTGCCGCACAGGCCGCCCCCGCATTTGAACGGGATCCCGCCCTTTTCCTTTAGCGATACCCGCAACAGATTGCTGTTCTCGGGCGCCGTCGCGACCTTGCCGCCATTGGAGATGAATGTGATCTGGACCATGGTGTTCAGTGCTCCGCGGGGACGGCGCCGCGGCGCAGCGTCAGGGTCGATTCCATGCTGCCGAAGCGCGTGAGGTGCGCAAGTTCCTTGCGCGCGGCCTCCACCGATTCGAACTTCTCGAGAAACTTGGACGGCACGCGGTTCACCACGTACGGCGGCGTCTCCTCCGTGACGACCAGCTTCGTCTCCCCATGCAGCCGGGCGATGCGGTATTCCGCCAGCGCCCGGCCGTAGAACACGTAATCGTAGGTTTCGATGATATCGACCTCCTCGCCGGCTTCCGTGCGGAACACGCCAGGCTTGGAGGTCAGAATGACATATACCGGGTCCATCGCCGCTACGCCTCCACATCCTGGGTCAGCTCGATATCGCTGTTGAGCCACAACTGGCAGGCCAGCCGGTAGCCCTGATCGACACGGTCGCCCAGCTGTTTCTTTTCCTTCCAGTTGACCGGAGGCAGATGCTCGGACCCGGCCAGCACGCGGCACGCGCACTTGGCGCACTTTCCCATGCCGCACTCGTAGCGCAGATGCGGATACGGAAACTGCTTGATGCCGGCCCGCACCACCAGGTTGGTGTTTTCCTTCACCACGTCGGTGTAGGTCTGGCCGCCTTTATGAAACACAACGGTAGGCATGGTTCGCTAGGGCCTCTCGACACGAAAAAGAGTCTCGCGCAGGCCGTCCGGCGGGAACCGCCGGACGATTCGCGCGACGGATTCAGGCAGCGAGGCCCAGTTCGGGCAGGGCGATGTCGTCCTGCACGTAGTCGGTGTAGAGCGCCGTGGTGTACAGCAGCCGCATCTGCGCGCCGATCTCGCAGATCTTCAGGCAGCGCTGCTGCAGGTCCACCGTATTGGCGTGCTCCAGCACGATCTGGTAGCCGCGTTCGCCGTGGATTTCGTCGGACACGATGTGCAGGTCGAAGAATTCCACCTCCTCGTCGGTAAAGCCGTACTTTTCGCGCAGCGTGGGCGTCTGCTTGCGGTAGATGGAGGGCACTTGCGATTCCAGGCCCACAACCAGCCCGGCCACGGCCACGATCGGGTCTTCGCGCATGGCGACCGCGTAGCACCAGCTTTGCAGCGCGCGCGTGGTCGGCGACATGTTGTCGGGGTCTACGACCCGCTCCCGGGTCGTGCCGCAGGCTTCGGCAAAGCGGATCAGCAGGTCCGTGTGGCGGTCGCCCCCGATCTCCTCTTCATACATATTGGCCAGGAGGAAATCCTTGGCTTCGGTGTAGGTGTCCGGCGTGCGGGCGTACAGGTATCCCAGGTAATCGGCGAACGGCCCCACGTAGTGATAGTGGTTCTCCGCCCAGCGCTGCAGGTGCTGGCGGCTGAGCTTGCCTTCTGCCCAGGCAATCGAAAAAGGCGAAGCGTTGGCGCTCTTGCCCTTGATCGCGTTTTCCAACGCGGTACGGAATTCATCTCGGTTCATCAGTTCAGCCATGACGCGCTCCAGGTCCAAGTAGGGAGGAATCCAGGCCTGTCTCAGCCCGGGCATGTTGAACATTGTATACCGTCTACTATTTTGGGCTGCTAGGGCAATCCCGGAGATTGCCTTCAACAAACGGGGACGGTCCCTTACATATCAAGCACTTGAGCCTACAGATGGGCTGGCGCGGGAAGGCCAACGCTGGTACACTGAATACAATCTCAATGCAATACGGAAATACCATGAATACCCGCCATCCCCTGGGAGACGCCCCGATCGGCCAGCTGCTGCTGGCGCACTACGCCCGCCGCGATGCCCTGCGGCATGCCACTCCCCTGTTCCCCTCGTCGTGGTCCGAGTGCTTTGCGCCGTTCCGCAATGCCCGGCTGCAACCGCTGCGCGCGGCCGCTCCCGCCCCGCGCGGGCACGATGACGACGCGGCGGTCTGCCAGGCGGGCTGAACGCCGGGCAAGGCCCCGGCCCTTGCGCGCCTAGGCGGCGCGCGCCTCGGGCCGCCGCCTCCAGGCGGCCAGCGCCAGCACCAGCCCGAATCCCAACGTGTAGGCCAGCATGTCCCACCAATCGGGCACGCTGCCCAGCACGATGCGCAAGAGCGGCTGCTCCAGCCGCCAGCCGAAATGCCGGGCCAGGTATTGGCCCAGTTCCACCGCATAGCCCGTCAGCAGCGCCGCGAACGCCAGCGGCAGCACGCCCGCGCGAATGACGCTGCGGTACGCCAGGTACGCCCATCCCACCGCCACCCCATCTCCCACGAAGCCCCGCAACAGGGGATAGGGAGCGCCCAGGGTGGCGATCAGCGCTTCCAGCGCGGTCACGGCCAGCAGCGCGGCAAACGCGCGCCCGTTGAATGTCAGGATCATCGTTGCGGAAAACGCGGATATTGGAACGGTCAGCGCGGACATTAACGCATTTGTCAGGAGGAGGCGCGTAGGCTCGTGTGCATGCGCCGCGGGGTAGGGCGTTCGAAAAAAACGAGGAGACACGGAGATGAGCACATTCGATGCGAATGGGCGTCGGCGCTTCCTGCGCCAGGCCTGTACCCTTGGCGCGACCAGCACGCTGGCCGGCCACACGCTCACGAGCCTGGCGGCGCCCGCCACCGTCACGCTGCCCTTCGCCAATGGCGAGCGCGACCTGATCGCCTATCCGCAAAAGCGCCCGCTGATCCGGCAGACCTCCCGCCCGCCCCAGCTCGAAACACCGTTTTCGGTGTTCAACGACAACGTCATCACCCCCAACGACGCGTTCTTCGTCCGCTATCACCTGGGCAACATCCCCACCGCCATCGACTTGAACGCCTACCGCATCCGGGTCAGCGGGTTGGTCGACACCCCCTTGGAGCTGTCGCTGTCCGAGCTGAAGCAGCAGTTCGGCAAGCCGGTGGAACTGGTGGCCGTCACCCAATGCTCGGGCAACAGCCGCGGCTTCTTCTCCCCGCGGGTGGGAGGCGGCCAATCGGGCAACGGTGCCATGGGCAATGCCCGCTGGCTCGGCATCCCGCTCAAGCGGATTCTTGAAAAAGCCGGCATCCGCGCCGGCGCGCGGCAGGTCACGTTCGAAGGCATGGACCGTCCGGTGCTTCCCGGCACGCCGGAATTCGTCAAGGCGCTGGACACGGCCCACGCCATGGACGGCGAGGTCATGCTGGCCTACGCCATGAACGGCGCCGACCTGCCCATGCTCAATGGCTATCCCGTCCGCCTGGTCGTGCCCGGGTATTACGGCACTTATTGGGTCAAGCATCTGGCCGATATCAAGGTGCTGGACAAGGAGTTCGATGGGTTCTGGATGCAGAAGGCCTATCGCATCCCGGACAACGATTGCGCCTGCACGCCGCCGGGCAAGGCGCCCGAGAAAACCCGTCCGATCGGCCGCTACAACGTGCGCAGCTTCATCACCAGCCTGACCGAAGGCGCGCGGCTCGCCCGGGGCAAGCGCGTGCAGGTGCGGGGCATCGCGTTCGATGGCGGCAAGGGAATCCGGGACGTCCAGTTCTCGTCCGACGGCGGCAAGACCTGGCATGCCGCCACGCTGGGCAAGGACCTGGGCCGCTACTCCTTCCGCGAATGGCATGCCGATTTCACGCCCGCCACCGCCGGCGACTACGAGCTGAAGGTCCGCGCCACCAATATGGCCGGCGACACGCAGCCGCTCGACCCGCTCTGGAATCCGGCCGGCTACATGCGCAACGTGGTCGAAACCATCCGCGTCACCGCCGCCTGAGGAGCCCGCCATGACTCGCCACTACCGTCGCTGCGCGTGGGCGCTTGCCCTCGCCACCGCCTGCCTGACCCCCGCGGCCCAGGCCCTGGAGATCAAGCTGCCCCAGGAAACCGCCAAGCTGCGTCCCGGCGCCACCGCCGGCGCCCAGGGCGCGTCCCTGTGCCTGATGTGCCATTCGGTGGATTATGTGTCGTCGCAACCGCCGATGCCGCTGGGCTTCTGGGATGCCGAGGTCAAGAAAATGATCGGCACCTACGGCGCTCCCATTCCCGCCGAGCAGGTTCCCCTTATCGTCGAATACCTGAACCAGGCCTATCCGCCCGCGGCCAGCGCCGCCGCCACGCCCAAACCCTGACGCCGGCTGGCTGATCCCTCCCCGGCCCCCGCCCGACGGGGGGCCGGGACGGGGCCGCGCGTCCCCACCTCCCATCGGCTTAGGCGTACCATTACCCGACCCAGACAGCCTGCCGGGGCGGCTCCGCGCGCCTCGAACCCATCCCCATGCTGCAACCCGTTTCGGCCACGAACGACCTGCCCCCGGAAACGCCGGCCGCCCCCGCCCCCGTCCTGCAGGTAAGCACGCTTTCCCCCTTCGCCTTCCCCGCGTTCCGGATCATCTGGATCGCCAATCTGTTCGCCAACCTGGGCACCTGGGCGCAATCCGTCGCCGCCGCATGGATCATCACCACCGAACAGAGCAGCCCGCTGATGGTCGCCATGATCCAGGTGGCCGCCGCGTTCCCGCTGGTGGCGCTGTCCATCCTGACCGGCGTGCTGGCCGACAATTACGACAGGCGCAAGGTCATGCTGACTGGCATGCTGCTGGAACTGGCCGGGGGCCTGTTCATCACCGTGCTCGCCTTCGCGGGACTGCTGCACCCCGTCACGCTGATCGCGTCCGTCTTCTGCATCGCGATCGGCAGCGCCATCGTCACGCCCGCCTGGCAGGCCGCGGTGGGCGAACAGGTGCCGCGCGCCCACGTGGGTAGCGCAGTGCTGCTGAACAGCGTCAATTTCAACGTGGCCCGCGCCGTGGGTCCGGCCATCGGCGGCCTGCTGCTGGGCGCCATGGGCGCGCCCTGGGTGTTCCTGCTGAACTGCTTCTGCTACGGCAGCCTGATCTGGGCGATCTGGCGCTGGAAGCGGGACCTGCCCGCGCGCCGGCTGCCGCCCGAGGGGATTTTCGAAGGGGTCGTGGCGGCGGTGCGCTACACCCAGCACTCCACCGTGACCAGGCTCGTCATGCTGCGGTCCTTCGCCTTCGGGCTGTCCGCCAGCGCGCTCTGGGCGCTGCTGCCCCTGCTCGCGCACGAACACGAGGGCGGCAGCGCCCTGCTGTACGGCTACATGCTGGGCGCGCTCGGGCTGGGCGCCATCCTCGGCAGCGCCGTGGTGCGCCGCGTGCAGGCGGCATGGGGCGCCAGCGGGCTGGTCAGCGTGGCAGCCGGGCTGCTGGCCGCCTGCCTGCTGGCGCTCGGCCTGGCCGGCTCGCTGTGGATTGCGTTCCCCGCGCTGCTCCTGTCCGGCAGCTGCTGGATCGGCGTGCTGGCCACCTACAACACCACCGTCCAGATGCTGGTGCCGGACTGGGTCAAGGCGCGCGCCCTGGCGCTGTACCAGACCGCCATCTTCGGCGGCCTGGCGGCGGGTTCCTTCATGTGGGGCCACTTCGCCGAAACCATGGGCGTTTCCGGCGCGCTGGCGGCCGCCGGCATCATGCTGGGCATCACCGTGGCGCTGCTGTACCGATCGCGCCTGCCCGAACAGGTGGACACGCAATCGCTGGCGCGCGCCGACAACACCGAGCCCGCGCTGGCCGCGGCGGGCTTCAATACCCAGCACGGCTCCGTGCTGGTCGCGGTGGAATACCAGATCGAGCGGGACAAGCTGTCCGCGCTGATCCAGGCCGCGCGCCCGCTGCGCCTTTTGCGGCTGCGCAACGGCGCGCAACAGTGGCAGCTGTTCCGCGACCTGGAGCGCGAAGGCGTCTGGCGCGAGGTGTTCCTGGTGGAAAGCTGGATGCAGTACCTGCGCATGATCGACCGCATGACCCTGGCCGACAAGATGGTGCTGGACAAGGTGCGCGCGCTGCACGCCGGCGACAAGCCCCCGGTCGTGTCGCGCAATGTCAGCTATCTGGCGATGAACGAGGCGCAGGGCTTTTCGCTGCGCCGGGATCCCGAATCCCTGTAGCCGCGTATCCGGCTACGCCGCCTCCGGCGCCCAGCCTCCCGGCACGCGGCGCATGCGGGGAGACTCGAACGCGCAGGCCACCGGTATCGGCGCTCCCTGCGCGTCCACGAGGCGCGCGCGCCAGCGCACGCCCTGGCACATGGCCACCACGATGCCCGCCACCTCGGCGCCGCAGCGGGCCAGCAATTCCAGCGCGGACGCCATCGTCTGCCCCGTGCTGACGGCATCGTCCACCACGAGCACCCGGCGGCCGGCCAGGCTGCCCGCAAGGTTCGGGTCCACGTACAGCAACTTGCCGGCGTCCGGCGTCGTCAGCGAATGCACCGGCACGGCCAGGCGCTCGTCGTACCAATACTTGCGCGAATAGCCGAATGGCACATAGCGCGTGAATCCCAGCCCGCGCGCCACCATGGGCGCGAAAGCCAGGCCCAGCGTGGGCAAGCCCACCACGATTTCGGCACCGAAGGCGCGCGCCCGCTCGGCCATGAAACCCGCCAGCGCATCGACCACGTCCAGGCTGGCGTGATTGGCGATCAGCGAGGCCACGCAGCGTTCCGGGTCGCCAGGCACGCCGCGCAGCGGCAGCACCAGGTAGCGGCCGTCCGGCAGCCGCGCGGGATAGCCCCGGCAATAGGGCGGGTCCGGCGGCAGGGACAGCGCGTCGGCGCTGACGATCTCCTGCCAGTAGCCGGTGGTGGCGTCGAACGCCGGCGCGCCGGCGGAGGTCGGGTCGAGAGGAGCAGTCATGCGTCGTGGATAAAGCGGCGGCCGGCGGCGGATCAGCGCGCGTCGGCGGCCAGGTAGGCTTCCGCCAGCGTCACCCAGTAGCTGGCCGTGACCGGCAGGATGCCATCGTTGAAATCGTAGTCGGGGTTGTGCACCATGCAGCCGCCTTCGCCCTCGCCGTTGCCGACGATGAAGTAGCTGCCCGGCACCGCCTCCAGCATGAAGGCGAAATCGTCGCTGGCCTGCAGGGGCTCGAGGTCGGGAATTAGCAGGCCTTCGCCGAGCCAGCCGCGCGCCACGTCCGCCGCGAATTGCGTGGCGCCGCGATCGTTGACCACGGGCGGATAGCGCCAGCGGTAGTCCACTTCGACGGTGGCGCGGTGCACCGCCGCCTGGGCGGTGGCGATCGCGGTGATGCGCTCGCGCAGCAGCGCCCGCGTTTCCGGCCGGCGCGCGCGCACCGTCAGCCGCAGCTCCACCGATTTCGGAATCACGTTGGGCGCGTCGCCCCCATGGATGGCCCCAATGGTCACCACCGCCATGTCGTTGGGGTCGATCTCGCGCGAGACGATGGTCTGCAGGGCCAGCACGATGCTGGCCGCGGCCACGATGGGATCCACCGCCACGTGCGGCATCGCGCCATGGCCGCCGACGCCGCTGACCGTCAGCACGACCGTATCGGACGAGCTGTACATCACGCCGGAACGGAAGCCGAAATGGCCGGCCGGGTAGCCCGGCTCGTTGTGGAAGCTGTAGACCGCATCGCAGGGAAACCGTTCGAACAGGCCGTCGGCGATCATCTTCTGCGCGCCGCCATGGCCTTCCTCGGCCGGCTGGAATATCAGATGCAGCGTGCCGTCGAAGCGGCCGCGCTCGGCCAGGGCGCGGGCGGCGGCAAGCAGGGTCGCGGTATGGCCGTCATGGCCGCAGGCATGCATCTTTCCCGGATGCCGGCTGGCGTACGGCAGGCCGGTGGTCTCGTGGATGGGCAGGGCGTCCATGTCGGCCCGCAGGCCCAGGCGGCGCGAGCCGCCGCCCAGCCGCAAGGTGCCCACCACGCCGGTCACGCCCAGGCCCCGATGCACCTCGTAGCCCCACGCTGCCAACTGCTGCGCCACCAGGTCGCCGGTATCGACCTCTTCGTAGGCCAGTTCGGGATTGGCGTGGATGCGGCGGCGCAGAGCCACCATCTCGTCCTGGATGGCCTGGATTTCGGGCAGCACGGGGCCGCTTGCGGTAATGGTCATGGCGTTGGCGTCCTCGGGCTTATTCCTGCTGGATGTTGGCGCTCTTCACGATGTGGCCGTACAAGGCCTTTTCCTTTTTCAGGAACTCGGCGAATTCCTGGGCCGTGCCCTGGCCCGCGATGGCGCCGCCTTCGGCCAGGCGCTTCTGCACATCGTCCAGCTTCAGCACGGCGTTCAATTCCTGGTTGAGCCGCCGGACCACGGCGGGATCCGTGCCCGCCGGCGCGAAGACGCCTGTCCAGGTATTCAATTCAAAGCCCTTGAGCGCCGGCGTTTCGCCGAACGCCTGCACGTCCGGCAGCGTGTCGACGCGTCGGGCCGAGGTCACCCCCAATGCATGCAGCTTCTTCTGTTGCACCAGCGGCGTGGCGCTGGTGGTCACCAGCAGGCCGAGGTCCACCTGGCCGCCCATGACGTCGTTGGTGATTTGCGCGCCCCCTCGATAGGGCACGTGCACCAGCTTGACCTTGGCCTGGTCCTGCATCACCTCCATCGCCAGGTGCAGCACCGTGCCCACGCCCGACGAGGCATAGGTCAGCGTGTCGGGCTTTTCCCGCGCCAGCGCGATGAGCTCGCCCATGTCCCGCGCCGGCAAGCCCGGGCGGGCCAGCAGCACGACGGGCGCGGTGGTTACCAGGGCCACCGGCTCCAGATCCGTTTCGGCGTCGTATTTCACCGCGGAGTTGATCAACCGGGCCACGCTGATGGGGCCATCGAAGCCCATCACCAGCGTGTAGCCGTCAGGCTTGGCATGAGCGGCCTTCGCCACGCCCAGCACCCCGCCGGCGCCGGCCACGTTGTCCACGATGATGGACTGCTTGAGCCGGTCCGCCAGTTTCTGCGCCACCAGCCGGGCAGTCGTATCGACATTGCCTCCGGGGCTGAACGGCACGATCAGGGTCAGGGGCCGGGCTTCGGGCCAGGCGGCTTCGGCGGCCATGGCCGGGGCGGCGCACAGCGTGACCGCCAGCGCGGAGACGGACAGGAACAGACGTTTGAACATGGCGGGAACGGTCGAATGCGCGCGCGAGATGGGCGCGTAGGAGGGCGACGGCGCCATGCTACTCAGATCCTGGTAATAACTGAAATGTTATATTTTTATAGATTCATCAGGTAAATCTATGACCAAGTCTCTCCTGCCGGACAGCGCGCCCGTCCCGGCGCGCCAACCCACGCTGCGGCAGTTGCGCGGTTTCAAGGAAGTGGCCCGCCATGCCAGCTTCAGCCGCGCCGCCCAGGCGCTGGCGCTGAGCCAGCCCGCCCTCTCCGCCGCCATCCGCGAACTGGAGACGCTGATGGGCGTGACGCTGTTCGAGCGCAGCACCCACCACGTGCGGCTGACCCCCGCGGGCCTGGCGGCTCGCGCCCAGATCGAATGGCTGCTCAATACCTATACCCAGGGCGCCGAAGACCTGCGGCGCGTGCTGGACACGCAGGCGGCCACCGTGCGGATCGGCTGCATCCCGTCCACCATGCACCTGCTCGCCCCGGTGGTCGCCCAATGGCGCCAGCGCCATCCGGATATCGCGCTGATCCTCAGCGACCATCTCAACGACGAATTGATGGCCGCGCTGGGCAATGGCGAGCTGGACATCGGACTGGGCCTGGACTTCGGCCTGACGCCCGGGCTGGCCGCCGCCTTCGTGGCGCAAGACGATCTGGTGGCCGTGCTGGCCCGCAGCCACCGCCTTGCGCGCCGCCAGGCGCTTACCTGGCAGGATCTGAAGGCGGAGCCGCTGGCCGTGCTATCGCGCGGCAGCACCTACGAAATGATCGTTTCCACGCTGCGGCAGCAAGGCTCGGACCTGGCCGCGACCGACACCCTGAACTACACCGACACGCTGTACAGCCTGGTTCGGGCCGGCCTGCGCGTGGGGCTGATCTCGCGGCTGTACACACAGGGCCAGCGCCAGGACGGCCTGTCCATCGTGCCCTTGCAGCGCCCGCGGCTCACGCGGCGCATCTGCCTGATGGCGCGCGCGCCGGAAGAACAGGCGCGCGCGGCGGTGCGGCGCTGCTACGCTGAATTGGCGGAACAGCTGCGCGTCCACAACGTGGAATAGCCGAGCGGCGCCCGCGAGGCCCGCCGCCCGTGCCGTAGAATCGACGATCACGATTCCCGGTCCGCAACGCGGACGCCTCGCGAAGTCGCCTGTCACATGCTCACCTTCTCCCGCAATACCGTTTATCCGGCCGGCGTCGGCCTGCCGGCGTCGGAACGCCTGGGCGCGCTCCTGGCCGTCATGCTGGCGCTGTGCATGGCCAGCCTGGACACCGCCATCGCCAACACGGCGCTGCCCACCATCGCGCGGGACCTCGGGGCCAACGACGCGGAATCCATCTGGGTCATCAGCGGCTACCAGCTGGCCATGGTGGCGGGCCTGCTGCCCGCCGCGGCGCTGGGCGAGATCCTGGGCCATCGCCGCGTCTATATCGTGGGCCTGGCCCTGTACACCGCGTCGTCGCTGACCAGCGGCCTGGCGCCGTCGCTGCCCATGCTGGTGGCGTCGCGGATCCTTCAGGGCCTGGGAGCGGCCGGCGTCATGAGCGTCAACGGCGCGCTGCTGCGCTTCATCTATCCCTCCCACCTGCTGGGCCGCGGACTGGGCCTGAACGCCATGGTGGTGGGCCTGTCCTTCGCGGCGGGCCCCACCGTGGCGTCGGCCATCCTTCTGCTTGGAAACTGGCACTGGCTGTTTCTCATGAATGTTCCGGTCGGCATCGTGTGCGCGGTCCTGGCCCTGCGCGGCCTGCCCAAAACGACCCGCGCGCCGCATGGCTTCGACGGCCTGGCCGCGGCGCTATGCGCCCTGACGCTGGGCCTGTTCGTGCTGGGCACCAATGAGCTGGCGCACGGCGCCCCCCTGCCGCGCGTGACGCTGGAATGGGGCATCGCCGCGGCCAGCCTGTTCCTGCTGATGCGAAGGCAGGCCGGGCATCCCGCGCCCATCCTCGCCGTCGATCTGCTGCGCCGGCCCTTGTTCGCCCTGTCCGCCGCCACCGCCATCTGCGCCTTCGCGGCCCAGGCGCTGGCGTTCGTATCCTTGCCCTTCCTGCTGCAGACCACGCTGGGCTACACCCAGGTGGAGACGGGCTTTCTGATAACCCCCTGGCCTGTGGTGGTGGCTTTCATGGCGCCGATCGCCGGGCGCCTCTCCGACCACTACCCCGCGGGCATGCTGGGCGGCGTGGGGCTGGCGCTGATGGCCCTGGGCATGGCGCTGCTGGCGCTGATGCCGGCCGACCCGCCCGTCTGGGACATCTGCTGGCGCATGGCCGTCTGCGGCGCCGGCTTCGGTTTTTTCCAGTCGCCCAATCTGCGCGCCATCATGATGTCGGCGCCGGCCTCGCGGGCGGGCGGCGCCAGCGGCATGATCGGCACCGTGCGCCTGCTCGGTCAGGCGTCTGGCGCGGCCCTGGTGGCCGCCTGTTTCAATGTGTCCAGCACGCAGGGCGCGGTCGCCGCGCTATGGCTGGGCGGCCTGTGCGCCGCGCTGGCCTGCGCCGCCAGCTTTTCGCGGCTGCGCTTCGACGCCTCCGAGCCCGCGCAGGCGCGGTGCCCGCGCTAGGGCCCGTTCGCCCCGGGCGGCCTGCCGGCTACTCGCGCACGTAGCAGGGGTACTGCAACTGTTGCGCGCGTGATTTCCTGGGGTCCACGTCGACCGCCACGATAGCCTCGCCATCGGTGGACGTCGCCAGCGGTTCGCCATCCGGCTGGAAGGCAAACGCACAGCCGCCGAATACCTGCCCGTCCAAAGCACGCCCGGCGCGGTTCGAACTGATCACGTAACACCCCGACACCAGCGCCGCCATGGCGCCGGCCGTCAGCCAGCGCCGGGTCGACGCGCTGCTGGCGCGCGGCGCCACGATCAACTCCGCTCCGTCCCGCCCGTAGCGCCGCGATCGTTCGTTGAACATGAGCTCGGTGCATAGCTGCACGCCCACGCGGATTCCGCCCACCTCGAAGACCTCGAAGCCCTCCATGGCGGGCTCGAACCAGGTCGCCTCGAAATAACCGGGTTCCTGCGGAAAGTACTGCTTGTGGTGCAGCCTGGTGTAGCGCCCGCCCTCAAGGGCATAGGCCTCGTTGGCCAGGCGCTTGCCCGCCGGCACCGGGCGGGACGACACGATGGCCGGCACGTTCAGCGCCGCCAGGGCCTCCAGCCCCGCCTCGTGGATCCGCAACGACTCCGCGGCCCGCGCCGCGTCATAGGTGGACGTAGCGGCCAGCCAAGGGCCGAACGGCATCTCGCTGGTGATCAGCAGGTCGGGCGCCAGTTCGCCGATGCGATCGGCGATGCCTTCCCACGTGGCGCCTTGCGGCGCCAGGTCTACGGGGCTTTCCATCATGCAGACACGCATGCGTTCTCCTTGGACGATGTGCTCGCCCGGCAGCGGGCGCGTTGGAGCCACATCGTAGAACGCCGCGCCAGGCCTGCGCGCGCCCGACCGCCACCTGGTCCTTTTTGGACGCACATTGGTCCGAATCCGCCGCAATCAATCCCGCTGCGGCGCGCCCGCTTCTTCCGCGTGCCGGATGACGCGCTTGGGCAGGTCCCCGCCTATCCAATAGGCCAGTTCGGACGGGTGGCCGATGTCCCACGCCACGAAGTCCGCGACCCGCCCGGCCGCCAATTCCCCATGCGTGCCTTGCAGCCCCAGCGCCCGCGCCGCGTGCACGGTCACGCCGGCCAGCGCCTCCTCGGGCGTCATCCGGAACAGGGTGCAGGCCATGCTCAGCATCAGCCGCAGGGACAGCACGGGCGAGGTTCCCGGATTCAGGTCGCTGGAAATGGCGATGGGCACGCCATGCCGGCGCAGGTGTTCGACCGGAGGCTGCTGCGTCTCGCGCAGGGCGTAGAACGCGCCCGGCAGCAGCACCGCGACGGTCCCGGCCCGGGCCATCGCCAGCACGTCGCTTTCGGTCAGGTATTCCAGGTGGTCCGCCGACAGCGCGCCATAGCGCGCCGCCAGCGTGGCCCCATGCAGCGAAGACAACTGTTCGGCATGCAGCTTGACCGGCAGGCCCAGCTGGCGGGCGGCCTGGAACACGCGTTCGACCTGGCCGGGAGAGAACGCCAGGTGCTCGCAGAACGCGTCGACGGCATCGATGAGGCCTTCGGCCGCCAGCACCGGCAACATGCGCTGCGTCACCTCATGGACATAGTCGTCCGCACGTCCGGCGAACTCAGGCGGCAGCGCGTGCGCGGCCAGGCAGGTGGCCCGGACCGTCACGGGCAGGGTCTGCCCCAGCCGCCTGGCCACCCGCAGCATCTTGCGTTCGTTGGGCAGGTCCAGCCCGTAGCCCGACTTCACTTCCAGCGTGGTGACGCCATCGCGAAGCAGATGCAGGGCCCGCCCGCGCGCGCCGGCATAGAGTTCGTCTTCCGAGGCGGCGCGCGTGGCGCGCACCGTGCTGGCGATGCCGCCGCCCTGCGCCGCGATCGTGGCGTAATCCACGCCCTGCAGCCGCTGCTCGAATTCCAGGCTGCGATTTCCGCCAAACACCAGGTGCGTGTGGCAGTCGATCAGCCCGGGCGTGACCCATGCCCCGCCCAGATCGTGCTCCCGCTCCGCCTCCATGGGCGGCAGCGCCGCTTCGGGGCCGATCCATTCGATGCGATCGGCGCGGGTCACGATGGCGGCGCGCTCGATCATCGAATAGGCGCCCCGCGTCATCGTCGCGGCGTGGAAATTGCGCCATAGCTGTCTCATGTCCTCTCCTTGAAGGCGCGTCTCGCGTCGGTCCGGTCAAAGGCTGGGCAGCAGGCCGGCAGGCATCAGGCCGTTCAAGGCCTGTCCGGCGATCAGGGCGCTGGCCGCCGCGATGTCCGGGGCGAAGAAGCGGTCTTCTTCGTAGTGCGGCACTTGCTCGCGCAGGATGCGGCGCGCCTGTTCCAGCCGAGGCGAAGTCTTCAGGCCCTCGCGGAAATCCAGGCCCTGGCAGGCTCCCAGCCATTCGATCGCCAGGATGCCGCGCACATTCTCGGCCATGGCCCACAGCCGCTTGCCGGCGTTGGGCGCCATCGACACATGGTCCTCCTGGTTGGCCGAAGTCGGCATGCTGTCCACGCTGGCCGGATGGGCCAGCGCCTTGTTGTCGCTTGCCAGGGCCGCCGCCGTGACCTGCGCGATCATGAAACCCGAATTGACGCCGCCCCGGCTGACCAGGAACGGCGGCAATTGCGACATGTGCTTGTCCATCATCAACGCGATGCGCCGTTCGGACAGCGCGCCGATCTCGGCCAGCGCCAGCGCAAGATTGTCGGCGGCCAGCGCCACGGGTTCGGCATGGAAGTTGCCCCCGGAAATCACGTCGCCCTGAGCGACGAACACCAGCGGGTTGTCCGACACCGCGTTCGACTCGATCCGCAGCACCTCGGCCACGTGGAGAATCTGCGTCAGGCAGGCTCCCATCACCTGGGGCTGGCAGCGCAGGGAGTAGGGGTCCTGCACCTTGCCGCAATCCACGTGCGAATGGCCGACTTCGCTGTCCTCGCCCAGCAGGTCGCGGAACACCGCCGCAACGGCGATCTGGCCCGGCTGCCCGCGCGCCTCGTGAATGCGGGCATCGAAGGGCACGCGCGACCCCAGCATGGCCTCGACGCTGAGGCTGCCGCAGACCAGGCCCGCCGCCATCAGGTCTTCGGCCTCGAACAGGCCTCGCAAGGCATAGGCCGTGGAAACCTGCGTGCCATTGAGCAGCGCCAGGCCTTCCTTGGCCGCCAGCGTCAACGGCGCCAGCCCGGCGCGGGCCAGGGCTTCTTCGGCGGGCAGCCATTCGCCCTGGAAACGGGCGCGGCTTTCGCCCAGCAGCACCAGCGACATGTGCGCCAGGGGCGCCAGGTCCCCCGAGGCGCCCACCGAACCCTTCAAGGGAATATGCGGATACACGCCAGCGTTCACCAGCGCGACCAGGTGATCGATCACGCGGCGGCGGATGCCGGAGCAGCCGCGCGCCAGGCTGTTGATCTTCAACACCATGATCAGCCGGACCATGGCGTCGTCCAGCGCCTCCCCCACGCCGGCGGCATGCGAGCGCACCAGCGAGGTCTGCAGGGCTTCCAGGTCTTCGCGCGCGATCTTCGTCGACGCGAGCAGGCCGAAGCCGGTATTGATGCCGTAAACCGTGCGGCCTTCGGCGATGATGCGTTCGACCGTCGCCACGCTGGCGTCGATGGCGCTGGCCGCGCCGGCGTCCAGGGTCAGGCGCACCGGCTGCCGATACACGCGCCGCAGATCGGACAAGGTCAGGTGGCCGGGCTTCAAATGCAGATCCATTCTGTGTCTCCCGTGCCGGATCTCCGGCACCGTGCTGTTTATTTTCAAGCGGCCTTGTGCGCGGGCTTGCGAAGCGCGGACCTCGCGCCGCGGCGGGCAAACAGGTAGTAGAGGATGCTCGGAACGATCAACCCTATGATCCACGAGATGTCCACGCCGCCCAGGCGCTCAACCATCGGCCCCGTATAGAGTTTGGTCGAAATGAAGGGCATCTGCACCAGCACGCCGAAGGTATAGACCAGGATGCCGGGCAGGTTCCAGCGCCCATAACGCCCATTCGGATCCGACAGCGCGGGCACGTCGTAGCGTTCGCGGCTGACGAAGTAGTAGTCCACCAGGTTGACCGCGCTCCAGGGCGTGAAGAACGCGAGCAGGAACAGGATGAAGGACTTGAAGGCGTTCAGGAAGGAATGCTGCCCCGCCAAGGCCACGGCCGTCGCCACTCCCACGATCAGCACCACCGCCGCCGCGCGCTGCCAGCGCGTGATCTCGACCGAGCCGCGAAAGCCGCTGATGACGGTGGCGATGCACATGAAACTGCCATAGGAGTTCAGCGTGGAGATCGTGACCTTGCCGAACGCGATGCTGAAGTACAGCAGCGCCGCCATCGTCCCGGTGCCTCCCAGGCCGACGATGTACGCCACCTCGCGCCCCGCGAACTGGCCGGCGGACATCGCGGCGGCCAGCACGCCGAGCACCATCGCGATCTGCGCGCCGATGACCGACCCCAGCCCGACCGCCAGGAACGTCTTCACCGGCGACGTGGAACTGGGCAGGTACCGCGAGTAGTCGGCCACATAGGGGCCATAGGCGATCTGCCACGACGCCGCCAACGACACCGCCAGCAGGAACGAGCTCCAGCTGAAATGGCGGATCTGCAGGAGCTGGCCGACGTCGCCCACCGCGATCACGCGGCTGAACAGATAGACGAACGCGATGATGCCCAGCACCGTCGCCGCCCGGCCGATGATATGGATCACGCGGTAGCCGAACAGCGTGGCCAGGATGATGACGGCGGCGAAAATCAGGATGCCGGCGGTGTCGCTGACGCCGAACAGCTGGCCCAGCGCCTGCCCCGACAGCACGGTGCCCGTGGCGGTGAAGCCCAGGTACATCAGGCACACGAGCACGATGGGGATCGCCGCGCCGTACACGCCGAACTGCACGCGGCTGGAGATCATCTGCGGCAGCCCCAGCCTGGGGCCCTGCGCCGCGTGCAGCGCCATCACGGCGCCGCCCAGGACCTGGCCGATGAACAGGCCGATCAGCGACCAGAACACGTCGCCGCCCAGCACCACGGCGAGCGCGCCGGTAACGATGGCGGTGATCTGCAGATTGGCGCCCATCCACAGCGTGAACTGGCTGTAGAGCTTGCCGTGCCGCTCGGACTCAGGAATATGGTCAATGGAACGCCGCTCCAGTAGCGGCGCGGACCCTGCCTCGTTGCCCAAAGCCATTGCATTGCCCCGAAATTGGGGCGGGGATTTCGGCACGCTGCCGCCCCGCCCCGGTTAGCGAAATGATGCTGCGCGGGCTCAGCGCGAGCCCGTGATCATGGGCAGGTTCAGGCCCTGCTCCCTGGCGCATTCGATCGCGATGTCGTAGCCGGCGTCCGCGTGGCGCATGACGCCCGTGCCCGGGTCATTGGTCAGCACGCGGGCGATGCGCTCGGCCGCCTCGTCCGTGCCATCGCACACGATCACCATCCCCGCGTGTTGCGAGAAGCCCATGCCCACCCCGCCGCCGTGGTGCAGCGACACCCATGTCGCGCCGCTGGCCGTATTCAGCAGCGCGTTGAGCAGAGGCCAGTCGGAGACGGCATCCGAACCGTCGCGCATGGATTCGGTTTCGCGGTTGGGACTGGCGACGGAACCGGAATCCAGGTGGTCGCGGCCGATGACGATCGGGGCCGACAGCTCGCCCGCTCGCACCATTTCGTTGAATGCCAGCCCGAGCCTGGCGCGCTCGCCCAGGCCCACCCAGCAGATGCGCGCCGGCAGGCCCTGGAAGCTGATGCGCTCGCGCGCCATGCTCAGCCAGTGGTGCAGATGCGTATCGTCGGGGATCAGCTCCTTGACCTTGGCGTCCGTCTTGTAGATGTCTTGCGGGTCGCCGGACAGCGCGGCCCAGCGGAACGGCCCCACGCCGCGGCAGAACAGCGGCCGGATGTAGGCGGGCACGAAGCCCGGGAAATCGAAGGCGTCGCTCACGCCTTCCTCCTTGGCCATCTGGCGGATGTTGTTGCCGTAGTCGAACGTGGGGATGCCCTGGCGCTTGAACGCCAGCATGGCTCGCACATGGACGGCCATCGATTGCTTGGCTGCCTTGACGACGGCGGCGGGCTCGCGCTGCGCGCGGGAGCGGTAGTCCTCCCAGGTCCAGCCGGAAGGCAGGTATCCGTTCAGGGGGTCGTGCGCGCTGGTCTGGTCCGTGACCATGTCGGGCCTGACGCCGCGGCGCACCAGCTCGGGCAGGACGTCGGCGGCATTGGCGCATAGCGCGATGGAAATGGCGCGGCCCTCCTTCGTGCACCTGGCGATGCGCGCCAGCGCGTCGTCCAGATCCTCGGCCTGCTCATCCACATAGCGGGTGCGCAGCCGGAAATCGATGCGGCTCTGCTGGCATTCGATGTTCAGGGAGCAGGCGCCGGCCATCGTGGCGGCCAGGGGCTGCGCGCCGCCCATGCCGCCCAGGCCGGCCGTCAGCACCCAACGGCCCTTGAGATCGCCGCCGAAATGCTGCCTGCCCGCCTCGACGAAGGTTTCGTACGTGCCTTGCACGATGCCCTGGCTGCCGATGTAGATCCAGCTGCCCGCGGTCATCTGCCCGTACATCGCGAGGCCCTTGGCGTCCAGCTCGTTGAAGTGTTCCCAGCTGGCCCAGTTGGGCACCAGGTTGGAATTCGCGATCAGCACGCGCGGCGCGTTGGCGTGCGTCTTGAACACCCCCACCGGCTTGCCCGATTGCACCAGCAGCGTCTCGTCGCCGTTCAGTTCCTTGAGGGTCTCGACGATCTTGTCGTAGCACTCCCAATTGCGCGCCGCCCGGCCGATGCCGCCGTAAACGACGAGTTCCTTCGGATTTTCAGCGACGTCCGGATCCAGGTTGTTCATCAGCATGCGCAAGGGGGCTTCGGTAAGCCAGCTCTTGGCGGTCAGTTGATTGCCGCGCGGCGCGCGGATGACGACATCGCGGTATCGGGTGGATTGGTCCAAGACGGTCTCCTTGATCGGTTCATCCGCGGACATTTGGAATGCGCGGCGCTTGTCCAGATCATAGGACCCCTATGCTTGTATATACAAGATAGTAAGACTGATATTTTTCTAAGGGATTTCCCGGATCAATCGGCGGACGGAGTGAGCTCGATCACGCAGGCGTCCAAGGCGCCTGCGCCCTCCAGGCGGTACTCCGCCAGGCCTTCCTGACCTTCGATGTGCAGACAGTCGTAGCGTCCGGGCACGGCATGCGCGACGCCATTCACGCCCACCGAAAGATCCTGCCCCGCGTTCAGGATCAGCACCGTGCGCGCCGCGCTGTGGAAGGTCCAGGGACGGGTTCCGCCCGTCCATTGAAACCGCGCCCGGTGGCGGACCGGCGCATAGATCAGGTTGAAATCGCGGATCGGGCCGGCCACCAGGCGGCAGTGCACGGACGAGTCGCCCGAGAAGGCGTACGCCTGGCGCTGGCCCAGCGGCGCCTGCGCGCATCCGTCAACGGTGAGCTGCATACCTTGCCCTTCGAGCACGGTGATGATGCGCCGATACCCGGAGAAGGTGGAGAATCCGCCCTCCTGGGCCACGTCCGCGATGGAAAGCCGCCAGTCGAACGCGGCCGTGCTGCCGCCCGGGTTGCACGCGACTTCCTGCGTGGTGCCTCCGCCATTGCGCCAGGGCATGCGGGGATAGTCGACGGCGCGGTAGAGCCGAACGTCGGGATAGATCATGTGGTGAACTTTCCTTCCAGGCGATGACGCGAGCCCGGGTGGATCAAACGGGCCAGCGTGACGACGCGTTCGCCCGACCAGGTGCGGCGGCTGATCAGCAGGCAGGGCTCTTCACGGTCGATCTGCAGCAACTGGCATTCGCGCGGCTTGGCCAGAATCGCCTCGACCACATGCTCGCCCTCGCTCAGCGGCGCCACGCGGGTCAGGTACTCGTACGGCGTGCTCCGCGTGAAATCCTGCTTGAGATAATCCGGCGCGAGCTTCACGTTGACGTAGCGGTCTTCCAGCTGGATCGGCACGTCGTCCTCGAAGTGGACGATGACCGAATGGAACACCGGCTGCCCCGCGCGGATCTCCAGCGCCTGGGCCTGTTCGGCGCCGGCCGGCTCTTCCGCCAGCCGCACGACGCGGCTATGGTGGCGATGATTGCGCGCCGCGATCTCGTCCGCGATGTTGTTGACCGCGAACAGCGCCGACCGCGCCTTGGGCTGCGCGACGAACGTGCCCACGCCCTGCATGCGCACCAGCAATCCTTCGGAAGTCAGTTCGCGCAGCGCGCGATTGATCGTCATGCGGCTGAAACCCAGCTCATCGACCAGCTCGCTTTCCGAGGGCACGCGATAGTGCGCCGGCCAGGCGCCGGAGCGGATCTGCTGCGCAATCATCTGCTTGACCTGCGCGTAGAGCGGAGCGGGCGGGGCATCGGCCTGAACGGGCAGTCTGGGAGGAGAAGAGGCCACGGGAAATCCTGTGAGGAGCCGCGATTCGGCGGGAACGAAGACTCCAAGTATAGACAGGTATAGATGGGCTGTGAACGTGTCCGGGCCGCTGACCGGGCGCGACCCGGCATGGCGAAACCCATGCAGGGCGGTGGACGGCGAGCTCGGCATTCCTTATACTCCCCCCCTGTATTGCTTCGGAGCCTGCCGTGCCGCATTCGCCGGAAGAGAAAAAACGTGTCGTCACCCGCTTGCGCCGCATCCAGGGGCAGGCGTTAGCATTGGAACGCGCGGTCAACGAAGGCACGGAGTGCGGCGCGCTGTTGCAGCAATTGGCCGCCCTGCGCGGCGCCGCCACGGGCCTGATGGCCGAGGTGCTTGAAAGCCATCTCCGGGAGACTTTCCTGCAATCCTCCCAAGGCGGCCCGCAAGCGGCCAGCGTCAACCCCGAAGCCGAGGTCGAGCAGCTGATGCGCATCGTCCGTTCCTATTTGAAGTAACGCTACCTGACACTCGTGGAGCAAAGCTATGAAATCACGCGCAGCAGTCGCATTCGGACCCGGCAAGCCGCTGGAAATCGTTGAAATCGACGTCGCGCCCCCGCAGCGCGGCGAGGTGCTGGTGAAGATCACCCATACGGGCGTCTGCCACACGGACGCCTTCACCCTGAGCGGCGACGATCCGGAAGGCCTGTTCCCGGCCGTGCTGGGCCACGAAGGCGCCGGCGTCGTGGTCGAGGTCGGCGAAGGCGTGACGTCGCTGAAACCGGGCGACCACGTCATTCCGCTCTACACGGCCGAATGCCGCGAATGCAAGTTCTGCCTGTCCGGCAAGACCAACCTGTGCCAGAAAGTGCGCGCCACGCAGGGCAAGGGCGTCATGCCCGACGGCACGTCGCGCTTCAGCTACGAGGGCAAGCCGCTGTACCACTACATGGGTTGCTCGACCTTCAGCGAGTACACCGTGGTCAACGAGATCTCGCTGGCCAAGATCAATCCGGCCGCTCCGCACGAGAAGGTGTGCCTGCTGGGCTGTGGCGTTACCACGGGCCTGGGCGCCGTGCACAACACCGCCAAGGTCAAGGAAGGCGATACCGTCGCCGTGTTCGGCCTGGGCGGCATCGGCCTGGCCGTGATCCAGGGCGCGGTGCAGGCCAAGGCGGGCCGCATCATCGCCGTGGACACCAATCCCAACAAGTTCGTGCTGGCCAGCGCCATGGGAGCCACCGACTGCGTCAACCCCAAGGACCACGACAAGCCGATCCAGGACGTCATCGTCGAGATGACCGACGGCGGCGTGGACTTCTCGTTCGAATGCATCGGCAACGTGCACGTCATGCGCGCGGCCTTGGAGTGCTGCCACAAGGGCTGGGGCGAGAGCATCATCATCGGCGTGGCCGGCGCCGGCCACGAGATCAGCACCCGTCCGTTCCAGCTGGTCACCGGCCGCGTCTGGCGCGGCTCCGCCTTCGGCGGCGTCAAGGGCCGCACGCAGCTGCCCGGCATGGTGGAAGACGCCATGAGCGGCAAGATCGATCTCGATCCGTTCGTGACGCACACCCTGCCGCTGGAGCGCATCAACGAAGCCTTCGACCTGATGCATGAAGGCAAGTCGATCCGCACGGTGATCCACTTCTGAGCCGAAGCCGCCCGCTGAACGCGGGCATACGCGCGGGCCCGGCGCGCTGCGCCGGGCCCGCGCCGTATCATGACGATCGCGCGATCCGTCTTCCGCGCGCATGACAATGCTGTCATTCATTTCCGCGTCATCTTGACCCGCGACCATTCGTCCTCCAATAACGGAGGGATGCACGCGAATGACCACGTGGAAGAGAAACGCCGCCGCGGCGATGCTGAGCGCCCTGGCGCTATTGGCCGGCTGCGGCGGCAGCGACGACGACGACAACGACACCCCAGCCAGCCCCGCGCCCGAACAGCCTGCGCCGGAACAGCCGGCTCCAGCCCGTCCGATGGAACTGACGATCCTGCACATCAACGATCATCACTCCAACCTGGACGCCAAGAAGAAAACCCTCACGCTCAAGGCGGCCAGCGGCGCGCCCCTGGCCGTGAGCGTGGACGCCGGCGGGTTTCCCCGCGTGACCGGCGCGATCGGCGCCCTGGCCGCGCAATCGGCCAATGTGCTCACGCTGCACGCGGGCGACGCCACCACCGGCACGCTGTATTTCAACCGCGCGGGCGAACCCGGCGAAGCCGACGCGGCGCTGATGAACACGGTCTGCTTCGACGCGATGACGCTGGGCAACCACGAGTTCGACAAGGGCGACGGCGGCCTGAAGCGGTTCATCGAACTGCTGCATTCCGGCGCCTGCCAGACGCCGGTGCTGAGCGCCAACGTCACCTTCGGCGCCGACTCGCCGCTGCATCCCTCGCGCGCGCCCGGCATGGTCCAGCCTTCCGTCGTGCTCCAGCGGGATGGCCAGCCGATCGGTCTCGTCGGCCTGACCATCGCCAACAAGACCCAGCAATCCTCCAGCCCGGATCCGGGCACGCAGTTCTCGGACGAAACCGCCGCCGCGCAACAGCAGATCGACGCCTTGCGCGCCCGGGGCGTGAACAAAATCATCGTGATGAGCCATATCGGCTATGACTACGACAGGCAGGTCATCCCGCGCCTGAGCGGGGTGGACGTGGTCGTGGGCGGCGATTCGCACACGCTGCTGGGGCCCGATGCCATGACGGACTACGGCGTGGGTTCGCCGGCCGGCGCCTATCCCACCGTGCTGCAGGACAAGGACGGCAAGCGCGTATGCCTGGTGCAGGCCTGGGAGTATTCGCAGGTGGTCGGCGAATTGAAAGTGAGCTTCGACGCCAAGGGCGACGTCACCGCCTGCGCCGGCACGCCGCACGTTCTGATGGGCAGCGCGCTCAGCGTGGCGGGCGCTCCGCCCGCCGCCGCCGACGAGGCCGCGATCCGGGCGGACGTGCAGGCGAGCGGGTTCCTGCGAATCCAGGAACCGGACGCCCGGGCCGCCACGGTGCTGCAACCCTTCAAGGCCAAGGTCGACACCTTCAGCGCCAGCGTGGTCGCCGCCGTTCCGCAGGAACTATGCTCCCGCCGCGTGCCCGGCGGCCCCGGATCGCGCGACTACAGCCGCTCGAGCGCCGCGTGCAATACCCTGGGCAACGTCAGCCTGCGCGGCGGCGATATCCAGCAATTGGTGGCCCAGGCCTACCTGGACGTGGCCAACGCCAACTACGGCGGCGCGGACATTTCCCTGCAAAGCGGCGGCGGCGTGCGCGTGCCGCTGCTGGGCAACGTGACCGCGGCCAACGTGATCGAAGTCGTGCCGTTCGGCAACATGCTCTGGCGCCTGGAAGTGACCGGCGCCGAGGTCAAGAACATGTTGGAGGACGGCATGCAGGCCGTCTACGGCCCAGGCGGCTCGACCGGCCCGTATCCGTACGCGGGCGGCCTGCGCTGGGACGTGAATGCCGCCCAGCCCCAGGGCAACCGGGTATCCGGCATCGAGGTGCTGGACCAGGCCAGCGGAAACTGGCTGCCGCTGGACGCCAACCGCAGCTACAGGCTTTTCGTGCTGAGCTTCAACGCCACCGGCGGCGACGGCTACAAGACCCTGGCCGATGTGCCCGCCGCCCGCAGGCAGGACATCGGCGTGCTGGACGCCGACGTGCTTCAGGCCTACATCGACAAGCAGGCCAAGGACCCGGCCAGCGGGCTGCCGGTGCTGAACCTGCTTCCAGCCGGCCTGTACAGCACCAAGACGTACAGCGAGTAGCGGTCCGCCGCGGCGCCGGGGATCCGGCGCCGCGGTCATGAGGTGAGCCGCAGGCGGTAGGGCTGCCGCGCGCGCCCCTCGTGATAGACGCTTTCGGTCTTCCCGACGAACGTGGCCAGCGAGAACTCCTTCAGCGCCGTGCTGCGCGCCTCTTCGCCCATCCTGCCCAAAGCGTCCCGGTTCGCCAGGATCCGGGACAGGGCCTGGACCACGCTGTCCACCGACGCGGGAGGCACCACCCAGCCATCGCGGCCGTCCGTGACGTTCTCGGTCAGCCCGCCCACTTCGCTCACGATCACCGGCTTGCCCGCGGCCATCATCTCGCGGCAGGCGAATGAAATCGTCTCCAGCTTCGACGACAGCACGAAGCCCACGTCCAGCGCGGACAGGAACGGGCGCACATCGTCCAGCAGGCCCGTGAACACCACCTGATCGGACATGCCCAGCTCGGCCACGCGCCGCATCTGTTCGGCGTCCGGCAGCTTGCCGGCAATCAGGATCACCACCTGCCGGCGCTGCTGAACGGGCAGCTTCGCGACGGCGGCGACCATGTCCAGCCAGTTCTTGTAGACCGCGGTCCCCGCGTTGCTGCCGATCACGAGCCGGCCCTGCATATTGCCGGGCAACAGGCTGTCCCGCGCCCGGGCCGCCTGGCTCCGCGTGGCGGGACGGCATCTCTCCGTATCGACGCCGTTGTGCACCACGCGCAGGTCCTCGTTGCGGAACACGGATTGCTTCATCCGGCGAAAGGTATGGCTGCAAACGCAGATGACGCGATTGGTGCCCCATTTGGCGCGCACGCGCGCGCCCAGGCTCGTCGCGCTGCGGTCCGTGTGCTGGGTATAGACGATGAAAGGGCGGCGGGCGCCCATGCCCATGGTCGCCAGCATGCACAGCCTGTGATCGGCGGAGCCGTTGACGTGCACCACGTCGAACTGTTCATCGCGCAGCAACGCGCGCAGGCGGCGCAGCGCGCGGACCTGCGCAAGCGGCCGGCCCTTGAATTCCAGCGGAATCGTCCGCACGCCGGGCAGGGCGCCCGCCTCGGCCAGCAACCGGCTGCCCGCGGGCGCGGCCACGGTCACCTGCGACTTATGGCAGAGAATGCGCGCCAGCGACATCACATAGGTCGTGTGGCCGCCGCCATCGCCTTGATGGAAATTGGTGTAGAGAATCTTCATGCGCTCACATCCCCAAGCGTTTGCGGATCCGCCTCCCGCGACAGCAGGCAGCTCCAGTGGCGTTTTTCGAATACGTCGCCGCCCAGCCGGCTGGCGGGAGACAGGTTGTAGACCTTGATCCCGCGCGCGCGCAGCAGCCGCCCGGCCTGCCGGAACGCGGGTTCGATGTGCCCCGAGAACTGCCTGTCCAGCGCGGTGGGCAATTGCGACGCGGCGCTTTCATAGAATCGGGGGCCTGCGGCGGCCGTCAGGTCCAGGCCGTGCAGGTAGACGGTTTTTGCGCCCAGCCACGCCAGCAGCTGCAAGGACGTGTAGGCCACCGTCCCGCCGCCGAAGAGGCCGCGCGGAGGATCCAGGCTGAAGCCGTGCGCGTGCACGGGATGCCGCGCATCGAACAGCACCAGGCCAGGATCCTCGGCCAGCTCGGCTTCCAGCGCTTCGGGACGCGCCCGCGGCCGCAAGGCGCGCTGATGCACTTCCTCGAACAGGGCGACGCGGCAGCGCACGGCGCGGCCGTCGAACAGGAATGCGATCCAGCGATAGACTTCCGGCGTGACAAACAGGGTCAGGTCCTGCGCCAGCACCTCCGCCACCAGATCGCGGCGGCGCTTGACGAAGCCCGCGTCCAGCATCGCGTAGTAGTCGAAACGCAGGGAGGGCCGTTGCCGCCGCAGCGCGATGGAGCCATTGACGCCCATCACCGCGCCCAGCCGGCAGCGCGCATAATCGATCTGCGCCACGGAAGGGCCGCTGAGGATCAGGTGCGCGTCGCCGGCGATGGCGCGAGCCAACTGTTCCAGCGGCGTGGTGGCCGGGCCGCGCACGCCGCGCAGCTCGCATCCGGCCAGCCGCCCGTCCGCGTCGCGCCGCACTTTCACGAAAGGCCACAACGTTTCATTGTGCCGATACGCCTGGGGCCGCGTGTAGCGATAGAAATAGCGCAAGCCCTTGGTCAACGGGCGCGAGCGCAGCAAGCGGGGAATGAGCCCGAAACTAGGCATGGACAATGTTGCGTGTATGCCGCAAAAAACTTGACGAGCGACAAATTCTACGCAGCCGGCCCAGCGCAAACGCGAGTGAAACCGTTGAGATGTAACGCTTTCACGCCCCCGGCAAGGCGTCCCTAAATTGCACGGAAAACCAGTCTCCCCGCCGCGGGTGCGCCGCGCGGACGGCCCGGCTCATAGAGCGCCCCGTGCGCATTCATAGTGCGTATATACCAGGCGATCCGAATCAGGATGCGACGGTGTCGAGACGGACGCGGCAACACCTTCGATTACGTTTTGCCGCAAAGATTAGCCTTTCGAGGCCCTGCGCGCCGCTAGCGCGCCTCGGCGCGCGGACACCGGCATTCCGCTACGATGCGGATACCGGCATGGCGGGCCCCGGCCGCCGACGCACGCACTGCCCCCCATAGGAAAGGAATCCGATGTCTACGACCGCCACCCTGGCCGCCGCCGCGGCAACCGTCAGCACGCCCCGGATGAGTGTCCCCGCGTTCCGGGCCCGCAAGCGCCAGGAGCCGCTGGTCATGCTGACGGCCTACACGGCCCGCATGGCTGAACTGCTGGATGCGCACTGCGATGCCCTGCTCGTGGGAGACAGCCTGGCTCAGACCATCTACGGCTTGCCATCCACCGTGCCCGTCACGCTGGACATGATGATCGCGCACGGCGCCGCCGTGGTGCGCGGCTCGCGGCGCGCGCTGATCGTCGTAGACATGCCCTTCGGCAGCTATGAAGAAAGCCCCGAACAGGCCTTCCGCTCGGCCGCCCGCGTCATGAAGGAAACCGGCGCGGGCGCGGTGAAACTGGAGGGCGGACAAAGCATGGCGCCGACCGTCGCCTATCTTTCGGCCCGCGGCATCCCGGTCATGGGCCACGTGGGCCTGACGCCCCAGGCCGTGAACATCCTGGGCGGATACGGCGCGCGCGGCAAGGGCGAAGCGGAGTACGCCCGCATCGCCGCCGACGCCGCCGCAGTGGCCGAGGCGGGCGCGTTCTCGCTGGTGATCGAGGGCGTCGTCGAGCCCCTGGCCGCATCGATCACCGAGGCTGTCGCCTGCCCGACCATCGGCATCGGAGCCTCCCCCCGCTGCGACGGCCAGGTGCTGGTGGTGGACGACATGCTGGGCATGTTCGACCGCACGGCGCGCTTCGTGAAACGCTACGATGACCTGGCCACCCGCATCCAGCAGGCGGCGCAGGGTTATGCCGCAGAGGTGAAAGACCGGACATTTCCCGATCCCGCCCACCTTTACGGCGTGCCCGCAGCGGCCTGAGCCGCGCGCGGCTAGAATCGTCCCCATGTCTTCCTACGCGCACACCCCATGAGCACGCCCCGCAGCGACCCTCCCCAACTGCAGGACGCGATCGCGGACGCCATCAGCACCGCGACGCGCGGGGCGGGTCGCGTGAACATCCTGGTCGCGGGCAAGACCGGCGTGGGCAAGAGCACGCTGATCAACGCCGTGTTCCGTGGCGACCTGGCCAAGACCGGCGCGGGCAAACCCGTCACCCAATCCACCCAGGAATTCACCAAGCCGGGGCATCCGCTCACCATTATCGACACCCGCGGCCTCGAAGTCGGCGACTACGAGCGCTCGCGCCGGCAACTGGCCGACCTGATCCAGGAGCGCTCCGCGTCCGACGACCAGGACAAGCACCTGCACGTGGCCTGGCTCTGCATCCAGGACAGCAGTCATCGCGTGGAAGACGCCGAGATCGAACTCTGCGACATGCTGTCCGACGCCGGCATACCGGTGGTGGCGGTGCTGACCAAGGCGCGCAAGAACAGCGCCTTCGTGGACGAGGCGCGCAAGCTGCTGCCGCGCGCCAAGCAGGTCGTGGCGGTGCGCGCGCTGCCGGAATGGATCGAGGAACTGGACACCGAGCTGCCGCCCATGGGCCTGGACAAGCTCATCGAGGTCACGGCGCTGCACATCCCCGAATCGCAGCAGCGGGCGTATGCCAACGCCCTGTCCACGCGCAACAAGAAGGCCCTGGAAGTAAAAAAAAAGCGGGCTGAGATAGAGGTCAACGTGGCGGCCGGGCTGGCCGCGTCGGCCGCCGCCGCGCCCATCCCGTTCTCCGACGCCTTCGCGCTGGTGCCCATCCAGGTCGGCATGATCGCCAAGATCGGCATCACCTTCGGCATGGAACTGGACACCACCGCCATCACCACGCTGGTGACGTCCACGCTGGGCGCGTCCGCCGCCACGCTGGTCGGGCGCTCGGTCGTCTCCGGCCTGCTGAAGTTCATCCCGGGAGCGGGCAGCGCGGTAGGCGGAACCATCGCCGCCACCACGGCAGGCACCATCACCAAGCTGCTGGGCAATGCCTACGTGGCGGTGCTGTACGACTTCTGCCTGAAGAATCCGGGCAGGGATATCGACATCGCCATGATCGCTGCCGCCTTGAAGCAGCGCGTCAGCTTCTGAGCGGCGCCCGCCGGATCTATACTTTTTCCACGCCCCGGCCGTTGCGACGCGCCATCGGCCAGGGCGTCCCGCGCCGCGCGTCGGATCCTCTATGGCGCAGGCCCCAGCGGGCCTGCGCCCAGGGAGACTTTCATGACACGCAAATACATCGATTGCCGCGAATATCCCAGCGAAATGCATTGCTCGGTGGCGCTGGCCGCGGACTCCGAAGCCGAGTTGCTTGAAGCCGCCGTCCAGCATGCCACCGCCGTGCACAAGCATGCGGATACGCCGGAACTGCGGACGCAGTTGAAGTCCTTGTTCCATGACGGCACGCCGCCGGTTGAAACACCGCCCCGCGCCTGAATGCCCGCTGCAGGCGCGGACGCGGCTTACCAGGCCAGCGCCCGCGCCACCTGCTCGATGCGCGCGTCGCCGTCCGCGGTCAGCGGCGCGCGCAGAATGGCGCGGCTATCGCCGCGGTCCACGATCCAGAACGCCATGCGCGCGGGCGCGGCGCCATCGCGCGCTCCGTCCAGGCGCAGCGCGCGTCCGTCGTCCTGCCCGGACGACACCTCGAATACCCATTTCCTTCCCTGCACCCGCCCCGTCCCGCCTTCACGCTCGCGGGGAGCAAAGGCGAAAGCCTGCATGGCCTCCGCCGCCAGGCCCAGCTTGTCGCGCATGAAGGAACGCATGGACGCTTCCAGCGCGTGGTCATCGATGCCCGCCTTTTGCTCCACCGACAGCCCGAGCAGCGCCCCCGTTTGCAGGTCCTGGTATTGAAAGCGCTTTGCGCCGATCGGCTTCAGGCGGAAATCCCCGATACGCAGCGGCAGGACCAGCCCCGTCCGCCCGTTCCGGAGCTCGGCCCGGCCTTCGGGCAGGCTCCACGCCTGGTCCCGGTCGCCGACCCATTCGATGAAGCGCCGGTTCAGCGCGATCGCCTCGCCTGCGCGGACCTGGCGGTACGCGATGTCCGCGGCCCGATCCAGAGCCGTCTCGTACAGGACTTCGTCGTGATAGGCCTTGCCCGCGTAGGCCCAGGCCGCCAGCCCGGCGTCGTACTGGCGCCGGGCCTCGTCCAGCGCGCCGCGCTCGTAGGCAGCGGTGGCCATCACCGTGTGCAGGCGCGCGATCTCCAGCGGAAACGCGGCGTCGGGCAGCGCCGCCTGCGCGAGCTTCGCGGCCGCGGCCCAATCCCGCGCCATGGCCCATTCCGCGTTGATGGCTTCGTATTGCGCAGCCATCGTCCGCTCGCGGAACAGACGCTGCTCCGGGTCCCAGGACACGGCGCCAAGCAGCGCCTGCAGTTGCTTGCCCGCCTCTTCCTCCAACTCCTCGGGGTACGACGCCTGCACGTCGAGGCGCCAGTCTCCGCGAGCCGCCACCCACTCGGCCTCGACCACGCCTTCTCCCTTTTTCCCGGAACGCGCCGCGCCCTTGGCCTGCGTCAGATCCTGGAAGGGGAGATCCGGCATCGCCGCCGCCACGTCCGGCGCCGCGGCCTGCTCGCCATACGGCCCGGTCAGGGCGCGCTCCAACTGAGCCAGCCGCCCTGCGCCATCCAGGCCGCGCAGCGCTTCCGAGTAGCCGATACGCAGTTGCACGACGACGCGGCCCCGCGTGTCCAGTCCCCGCGCATAGTCCAGCCGCGCCGCTTTGCCGCGTGCATCGGCCGGCTCGAAGCGCAGCAATGCCCAGCCGTCCCGCGCCAGCGGCAGGGACAGGCCAGCCGGCGCGTAGCGGAGACGCTGGCCGGATTCGGTCTTCCACAGCGCGGGATAGGGCCGGGCCAGTTCGACGAGCCGCGCCTGGAGGCGGGCGGCCTCCGCCGTTTCCCCCGCCGCCACGCCGGCCTCTATGGCTCGCGATAGGAGGATGGCCATGCCGTCATCGTCGCCGAGGCGTTCGAAATCCTCGACCTGCGCTTCCGCCACGCGGCGCGCTTCGGCATGAAGGCCCTGTTTCTGCAACAGGTTGAGCAGAAGCACCGCGGCGTCGAAAATCTCGTACCGATTGCGATTGAGGCGCGCCGCATCCAGCGCGGCCCGCGCCGAATCGGTGGCGGCGGCCCACGAAGCCTCGCGGATCTGGCCGCGGGCCGCTTCCATATGGCGCATGAAGGGCGACAGCGGGGCCTGCGCCTCGGCCGCCGAGACCGTGCCCTGCGCGATCGCCGGCGCGGCGCAGGTCGACAGGAGCGCGGCGGCCGCCAAGGCGCGCCCGGCGCGCAGCGGGCGAAAAGCGAACGTCATCTGGCCCCCACCTGTGCAAAGATAAAGGGGGCCAGTATACGTTTCGGCCACGGCCCGACGCGGGGCCGGCTAGCCGCGGGCGAGGGCGGGAGAGGCCGTACGGCCCGCGGGCACGATGCCGAACAGATTTTTCGGATCGGCCATCCGCGGCGCCACCTCGATGCGCGTGCCTATGCCGTGCCGCATGGCGGTGTCGCGCAGCCAGCGCAGCGCCGAAAAATCCTCCAGCGCGAAGCCCACGGAGTCGAAAATGGTCACCTCTTCGGCGCTCCGGCGGCCGGCGTGCTGGCCGGTCAACACCCGCCACAGTTCCGTCACCGCGAAATCGGCAGGCATCTGCTGCAGATCGCCCTCGATGCGTGTCTGAGGCTCGTATTCCACGAACACCGGTCCCGCGCGCAGCACGTCGGCGTGCAGCTCGGTCTTTCCGGGGCAGTCTCCGCCCACGGCGTTGATGTGCATGCCGGGTTCGACCATGTCCGGGGTAAGAATGGTGGCGTAGGCCTTGTCCGCCGTCACCGTGGTGACGATGTCCGCGCCCTTGACGGCATCGGCCGTGCTGCCGAAGCGCACCACGCGCAAGCCGGGCACCGAAGCCAGATTGCTTTCAAGCTTGCGTGTGGCGCCTGCGTCTACGTCATAGACGTGCAGCGTATCGATACCGAGGATGTAGTGGAAGGCAAGCGCCTGGAACTCGCTCTGCGCGCCATTGCCGATCAGGGCCATCCTGCGCGAGCCCGACCTGGCCAGCGCGCGCGCCGCCAGCGCCGAAGTCACGGCGGTGCGCAGCGCGGTGGTCAGCGTCAGCTCGCTGATCAGCAGCGGCTCTCCCGTCGCAACCCGCGCCAGCGCGCCGAACGCCATTACCGTGGACAGCCCGGCCTGCGGATTGCCGGGATGGCCGTTCACGTACTTGAAGCTGTAGAAATCGCTGTCGGCCGTGGGCATCAATTCGATCACGCCGGTCGTAGAATGGCTGGCCACTCGCGCGCTCTTGTCGAATTCCTGCCATCGAAGAAAATCCGACAGCACGTAGTCCAGCAAGCTGGAAAAGACCCGCTCCGGGCCTTGCAGGGCCACGATCTTCGCAACATCGGACGTGGAAAGCAGCGTCGTCATTTGGTTCTCCCCGAGTTATGGAACAGAAATTCTGGGGGATGGCCAAACCAATTCCTAGTGACAACAATCCACACAAAACGCTAAGATCCTGCCATTCTGATAGCGAAAATTAGCGCTTTTCACAATGGACACGCTCGATCAGAACCTGCTCGGCCTATTGCGCGCCGATGCCCGCACCTCCGTCGCCACGCTGGCGAAAAAACTGGACGTCTCGCGCGGCACCATCGACAACCGCATCCAGAAGCTGGAAGAGCGGGGCATCATCCTGGGCTATACCGTGCGGCTGCGCCCGGAAGTGGAGACCGAGGACATCGTCGCGTGGATGAGCATCGCCGTTGAAGGCCACGAAACCCGCAAGATCGTAAACCTGCTGATGGGCGAGCCCAGCGTGGCCGGCCTTCACGACACCAACGGCCGCTGGGACCTGCTGGCCGAACTGCGCGTTCCGACCATCGACCAGCTATCCGAAGTGCTCGATCGCCTGCGCACGCTCAAGGGCATCGCGGCCACCGAGACCAGCATCCATCTCAAGACCTTCAAAGCGCTCTGAGGCGTCGTGGCGCGGGGAAACCCGATATAAAACTTTGCATAGCCCCCATGCTCCAGCGTTATGCGTGGAGCATGGCAAGCCCGCCACGCCTTTTCAAATAGTCCATCGAATCAGTGCCTTAGCGGAAAGTCCTGCGGCGCGTGCGCGCTGCGGCGTGGAGCCGCGTCCCGGTTTCGGATTTCGCCGTACGCATGCATGCTTGCGTCTTCTGCCGGGCGCGCCGCGACGCGCGTCGCGGCGCGTTTCTTCATGCGCTCGAACCTTCCATGACAGACTTCGATCTGACCCTGCACAATGGCCGCATCGTAACGGCCGAAGCCGACTTCATCGGCGACATCGGCATCGCGGACGGCGTCATCACCGCGATATCCGGCAAGCTTCCGCCGGGCAGGCGCGCCATCGACGCCAGCGGCCGGCTGGTGATGCCGGGCGGCATCGACAGCCATTGCCATGTGGAACAGCTGTCCAGCATGGGCGTGCTGTGCGCCGACGATTGGCACAGCGCCTCGATCTCCGCGGCCTACGGCGGCAATACCACCATCGTGCCCTTCGCCGCGCAGCACCGCGGCCAGTCCCTGCGCGAGGTGGCGGAAGCCTATGCAGCCTCCGCCGCCGAAAAATCGGTAATCGATTACAGCTATCACCTGATCATCTCCGACCCCACGGCCGAGACCCTGAACCGTGATCTTCCGGAATTGATCCGCGCCGGCATTACGTCGTTCAAGGTCTTCATGACGTACGACAAGCTGAAGCTGGACGACAAGCAGTTGCTGGACGTGTTCGCCATCGCGGCGCGCGAGGGCGCGTTGCCGATGGTGCATGCGGAGAACAATGACGTCATCAGCTGGATCGCGCGCCACTTGCTGGCGGCCGGCCACACCGCTCCCAAGTACCACGCCGTGAGCCACGACCCCATCGCGGAACACGAAGCCACGCAACGCGCCATCAGCCTGGCCGCCGTGCTCGAAGTGCCAGTGCTGATCGTGCACGTTTCGACGCAGGCGGGCGCGCAGGCGATCCATGCCGCGCAAACCCTGGGCGCGCCCGTGTACGGCGAAACCTGCCCGCATTATCTGCTGCTGACCGCCGAAGACATCGACATTCCCGGCGTCGAAGGCGCCAAGTTCTGCTGCAGCCCGCCGCCTCGCGACCCGGCGTCGCAACAGGCCTTGTGGCAAAGCCTGGACAGCGGCACGCTGGCGCTGCTGTCGTCCGACCACGCGCCGTACCGCTATGACGAATCCGGCAAGCTTCCGGCCGGCGACGCAACGACGTTCAAGCAGATCGCCAACGGCCTGCCGGGCCTGGAGGCGCGCATGCCCCTGTTGTTCTCCGAAGGTGTGCGCACCGGCCGCCTGAGCCTGCAGCAATTCGTCGCGCTGACCTCGACGAACCACGCCCGCATGTACGGCCTGCATCCGAAGAAGGGCACGCTGTCCGTCGGCGCCGATGCCGACATCGCAATCTGGGATCCGGAAAAAACCGTGACCCTGCGCGCCGCGGACCTGCACGACGCTGTCGGCTATACGCCGTACGAAGGCCGCCAGGTCACCGGATGGCCCACGACGGTGATCAGCCGCGGCGAGGTCATCATCGACGACGGCGCATTGCGGGCCGAACGCGGCCGCGGCCGCTTCATCGCCCGGGGCCTGCCGGCCCCGCTGCAGAAGACTCGCGAAATCAGCCCTCGCGCCGCCTTGCTGCGCAAGATTTTCCCGGCCGTGATCGAGTCGTAGACCGGCGCATGGCACTCAATCCACAGCGATAAGAACACCTGGAGATTTACATCGTGAGCAACGCAACTCCCTCCCGCAAAATGGGCCTGGCAGTCGCCCAGATGGGCGCCGTCAATCTTGCCGACACCCGCGCGGCGGTCGTCCGCCGCCTCGTGGAGATGATGCGGGAGGCTGCCGCCCGGCAGGCGGAGTTCGTCGTCTTTCCCGAACTGGCGTTGACGACTTTCTTCCCCCGCTACTGGATGGAAGACGCCGAAGCGGTGGAACGCTATTTCGAAAAAAGCATGCCGAACGCCGACGTGCAGCCGCTGTTCGACACGGCGCGCGAACTCGGCATCGGCTTCTACCTGGGCTATGCCGAGCTGACGCCCGAAGGCCGCCAGTTCAACACGGCCATCCTGGTGGACCGCAGCGCGAAGATCATCGGCAAGTACCGCAAGATCCACCTGCCCGGCCATTCCGACCACAAGGTCGACGCGCCCTTCCAGCATCTCGAAAAGAAGTTCTTTGAAGTGGGCGATCTGGGTTTCGGCGTCTGGGAAACCAATGACGTCAAGATCGGCATGTGCCTGTGCAACGACCGGCGCTGGCCGGAGACGTACCGTGTGATGTCGCTGCAAAGCGCCGAACTGATCGTGCTGGGCTACAACACGCCTTCGCTGAACATCCACTGGAACGAACCCGCCCACCTGCGCACCACGACGCACGAAATCGTGCTGCAGGCCAGCGCCTACCAGAACGCGGTATGGGTCGGCGCCGCCGCCAAGTGCGGCCACGAAGACGGCCACCACATGATCGGCAGCTCGATGATCGTCGCGCCGTCGGGCGAGATCGTGGCGCGCTCCAGCGGCGAGGAGGACGAAGTGATCACCGCAAGCATCGATCTGGGCATGGGTCAGACGTTCCGCGACCATGTCTTCAACTTCGCCAAGCACCGCAGCCCGCATCACTACCGGCTGATTGTCGAGCGGACGGGCGCCGGCGAGCCCCTCCCCGTGCCCGAAATCGGCTAGGTCCGCTTGACGATTGCCTGCGTCATCGCAGGCAGTTCTTTCTTGACGATCTGGGAAAACTGGGCCAGAAACGCCTTGGCGATGGAAGGCGGAGGCTCGATCCGGGAATGAGATACGTGCACCGAAAGCGCAATCGCCGGCTCGATGCGGCGCACCACAAGACCGTGCATCAGGGCGTCCGTCAGTCCATAGGAGTCCACCAGGGCCACGCCGACGCCTTGCCGCACGAACGAGCACGCCGTCTGGGACGAACGCACCTCGATCGCCGGAGCGAACTCCTGCCCCAGCGGATCCAGGTAATCGAACAGCGTCTCGCCCAGCGGCGTATCGCGGCCATAGCCCACCAACATCTCGCCCGCCAGCATTGCAGGCTCGATCACGCTTTCCCGCGCCAGCCGATGGCCCACGGGCAGCACGCAGACGATCTCGCCTTGCGTCAATTCGCTGGTGATCAGATTGGGATGCTCGGGCTTGAAGGTGGAGATCGCGATATCCGCGTGGCCCAGCAGCAACTGCGGCAGCAGCGCATCCATGCCCAAAGGCCGGTAGCGGATGCGCACGCCGGGATTGCGGGCGCAGAATTTCGCGGTCGCCGCCGGAATCAGCCACTCCCCGAAACTTGGGCTGGACACCACGCTCACCAGGCCACCGCCGTGCCCCGCCAGGCCGGCGGCCATGTCGTTCAGACGATGCACCCCGGCCTGGATGGACTCCACTTCCTGGAAAAGCTTGCGCGCCTCCTTGGTGGGATGCAGGCGGCCCTTGAACCGCTCGAACAGCGCGTAACCCAGGCGCAGCTCTATCGACGCCAGCACCCGGCTGATAGCGGGCTGCGTCACATGCAGCAGCCGGCCAGCCGCGCTGAGCGAGCCCGTGATCATGATGGCGTGGAATACCTCGATCTGCCGCAGGTTCAGCGGTCCAGACCGGACCTTTCCGGGTAATTCCGACATGCTGCTTTCTTCCCTATTGATCTGGGCGGGGCGCCCACGGCGCCGGCCCGCCTCTTTTGCAGGAATTCTACTCAATCATGTCCGCCTCCCGCATAACCCTTGTCAACCCGAACTCCCTGGCCAAGGTCACCGAGGCCATCAGTCGCGCGGTAGAACCTTTCCGCCGTTTGCCGCTTGAGTTCCGCTGCCTGACCTCGACCGGCGGGCCCGCCGGCATCCAGACCCAGGCTGAAGCCGACGCCAGCATCGCGCCCATGGTGCCATTGTTCCGGCAGGAAGCCCCGGCAACCGATGCCTTCATCGTGGCGTGCTTCAGCGACCCGGGACTGCACGGATTGCGCGACCTGGTGAGCGTGCCCGTGCTGGGCATCGGCGAATGCTCGGTACTCACTGCAATGAGCATGGCCACGCGGATTGGCGTGATCGCCATCGCCAGCGCCTCGATCCCGCGCCATCTGCGCTACTTCCGGGCAATGGGCGTGGCCGAACGCATTTGCGGCGAACTGGCGCTGGACATGAAAGTGAGCGAGCTGGCCGATGCCGAACTGGCGTTCCAGCGCATGGCGGCGGTGGCGGCGACTTTACGCGACGCGCACGGCGCCGACGTGCTGATCATGGGATGCGCCGGCATGGCGGATCTGCGCGACCGGCTGCAGGAGGCTTGCGGGTTGCCGGTGGTGGAGCCCACGCAGGCCGCCGTGGCGATGGCGGCGGGAAGGATCTTCGGCCGCGTTTGAACACGGCGGCCTTTCCCTCGCCGAGGCGTCAGGCCGCCTGCTGCACGTAGTGGCCGGCGGCAACCTGCACCAACCGCGCCACCTGCGGATTGTCGCCCACCTTGCGGATGGGGCTGGGGATCTCGCGCGCGGCTCTTGCGGCCCGCTGGTGACGGCGCGCCGGATCGGGAACGGGAACCGCCGACAGCAGCCGTTGCGTATACGCGTGGCGCGGCCGATGCAGCACCTCCTGCGTAGGCCCGATCTCGACGATCTGGCCCATGTACATGACGGCCACGCGATGGCTGACCTTCTCCACGACCGCCATGTCGTGCGAAATGAAGAGGTACGACAGCCCCATTTCGGCCTGCAACTCCTTCATCAATTCGATCACGCGCGCCTGGACCGACACATCCAGCGCCGACACCGGCTCGTCGGCGACGATGACCTTGGGATTCACGCTCAACGCGCGCGCGATGCACAAGCGCTGGCGCTGTCCGCCGGAAAACTGGTGCGCGTAGCGGTCCAGGAATTCCCGCGGCAGGTTGACGCGCTCCAACAATTGCGCGGCCCGTTCCCGGCGCTGTTCGCGGGTGTAGCCGCCATGCACCTTCAGCGGCTCGCTGACCAGGTCCCAGGCGTGCAAGCGCGGGTTGAGCGAAGCATAGGGATCCTGGAAGATCATCTGGATGTGGCGCCGCATCTCGCGCATCTGATCGGGCGGCATATGCGTGACATCCTGTCCGGCAAGGCGGATCGATCCTTCCGTAGGAGCCACCAGCTTCATCAGCAGGCGCCCCGTGGTCGACTTTCCCGACCCGGACTCGCCCACCAGGGCCAGCGTCTCGCCGGCCCGCAGGTCGAACGATACTCCCTCGACCGCATGCACGTTGGCCACCACCTTGCCGAACACGCCCGCCTTCACGGGGAATCGCTTGGCCAGGCCCGAGACCTGCAACACGGTCGGACGGTCTTGCACGGCGGCTTCATCCGGCGAGCCGTCGCCCAATTTGGGCACCGCGGCGAGCAGGTCGCGCGTGTAGGACTGCCCCGGCGCGCCAAACAATGCGACGGTCGAGTTCTCTTCCACTTTGTCACCGTGCCGCATGACCACCACGCGGTCCGCTATCTCAGCCACGACGCCCATGTCGTGCGTTATGAACAGGACAGCCATGCCGACTTCGCGCTGCAGATCGCGGATCAGATCGATGATCTCGGCCTGTACCGTGACGTCCAGCGCCGTCGTCGGTTCATCGGCGATAAGCAACTGCGGCCGGCAGGCCAGGGCCATCGCAATCATCACGCGCTGACGCATGCCGCCGGACAAATCCCCGGGGTATTGGGTCATGCGGCGCTCGGGCTCCGACATTTTCACCGCCGCCAGCATGGCCTGGGCGCGAGCCCAGGCCTGCTCGCGCGAGATGTCCTGGTGCAGCAGATAGACCTCGGCGAGCTGGTCGCCCACGGTCATCACCGGATTCAGCGACGTCATGGGTTCCTGGAAGATCATGGAGATCTCATTGCCGCGGATACGGCGCAGGTCGGATTCCTTCATTCGGAACAGGTCCACCTCCCGGCCGTCGCGCGGGACGAAACGGGCCGCGCCAGCGGCGATGCGTCCTCCGGCGCGCTCGATCAAACGCAGAATGGACAGTGCCGTGACCGATTTTCCCGAGCCGGATTCGCCCACCAGCGCCACGGTTTCGCCTCGTCCGATGGTGAAATCCAGGGATTTCACGGCGCGGTACGGCCGCGCTCGCGAACCGAACTCCACACTCAGGCCTTCGACCGCCAACAAGGTCTCGCTCATGGAGGTTCTCCGTCAGGCGCGGCTGGGGAAGACGCGCGGCGACATGGCGTCGATGCTGCGGCCGGCATAGTCGCGCTGCGACACGGTCGCGATCGTCTGCGCCTGGGCGCGCTCCACTTGCTGCATGGCGGCTTCCAGGTCGATGGTCAGCAGCCGGCCGTCCTTCACGACCTGTTCGCCGTCCACGTAGACGTCGCGAACGGCGCGGTCGCCCGCCGAGTAGATCAGGCTACGCAGCGGCTCGCGTCCGGGCCGCATGTAGGGATGCGATAGGTCGACAAGCGAGAAGTCGGCCTTGCCGCCCACGGCGATACGGCCGATATCGTCGCGGCCCAGCATCCGGGCGCCGTTTACCGTGGCGGCGTTGAACACCTCCTCGGTGGATGCCGCGCGGAAATGGCCCGCTTGCAGGCGGGCGACATAGCAGGCCAGCCGCATTTCGTCGAGCATATTGTGCGGGAAAGTGTCCGTGCCGATACCGACGTTGATGCCCGCGCGCAAATAGCGCCCCAGGAAGCTGAGCGCAATCCCGCGGCGAGCGAACACGGTGGGGCAATGCGCCACATGCGCGCCCGAGCGCTGCAGCAGACCGAAATCGTCCGCATGCGGCCAATACAGCGCGCGATGATCGTTCAGGAAAATGCCGTGCCCGATGATCAGGTCGCCATCCAGCAGCCCCTGGTCGTCCAGCCATTCGATCGGCGTGCGCCCATGGCGGCGCGTCATCTCCGAGAACTCGACCACGCTCTGCGCCGCATGGATCTGCATCGGGATGCCCAGCCGGCGGGCGGCTGCCCGCGCCTGCTTGAGCAGCGCCGGCGAGCAGGTGTCGATCTGCGACGGACACAGCATCGCGCTCAGGCGGCCGCTGGGATGCCTGACGGCGCTATCGACGACGTCCAGCGCGGCCTCGAAGGACTTGACTGCCGCCGCCTCATCCCAGGCGTACTCCACCGAATGGCCGTCGGGCGTGCGCCAGGCGGCGGACCGGAACATGGGGCCGAGCACTCCGCGAATGCCTGTGGCCGCGACCACGTCCGCCCAGCCCGGGCGCGGCAACGACATGTCCACGTAGGTGGTCACGCCGCTCAGCAGCATCTCCGCCACCGCGACCTGATTGGCGTACTGCGCGGTCTCGATGCCCATGCGGAACACGGGCATGTATTCGTACAGCGAGCTCTGTCCCAGCTTGTCGCTGCCCAACTCTTCCAGCAGGCCGCGGTTGCCCGGCTCGGAGGACGGATGGGTATGGATGTTCACCAGGCCCGGCATCGCCATCAGGCCGTTGCCCGCCACGACGGCATCGGCCGGCCCCGAGTAGCCGGCGCCGGCATGGATGACCGTGTTGCCGCGCATCACCAGGTCGGCGTTTTCGATATAGACGTGCGATCCCAGTTCCGCGTCCCACGCCACCAGGGTGGCGAGGTTCTTGATATGGGTGATGCGGGCTTGATTGCTATCGCTCACGGGAGACTCTCTGTGCAGCTGAAATTGGAAAAGCGGCGGCCCGGCCTGTGCCCGACCGCCGGGCTCGGTTTACTTGAACTCGATGTCCAGGCCCTTGTAGGCAGCGGCGCCGAAGATGCCGTGCGCGCGCATCGGCTTCATGCGCGGACCGCCCACCAGGTACAGGGAATCGTGGTACAGCGGGATCCACGCGGCGCCGTCGGATATCTTGGTCAGCGCCTTCGACAGGATGGCATCGCCTTCCTTGGCATCCAGCGCCTCGCTGCCTTCGGCCAGCCAGCGGTCAGTCTCCGCATCCTTCCAGTTCATTCGGTTCGGCGTGGGAATGCTGTTGGAAAGGAAGTAGCTGTTGAGCGCCTCTCCCGTGCTCATGTAGCCGAAGCTCATGCTGAATTCGTCGAATTCCTGGGTGGCCAGCTTGCCCCATGCCGAGGTCGAGTCGAATAGTTGCACCCGCAGGTCGACCCCCACTTTCTTCATGTCGCCCTGCACGGCCTCCATGATGTCCTTCCAGTAACCCGTAATGCCATAGTGCAACAGGGACAGCTTCTGGCCGTCCTTGTAGCGATAGCCGTCGGACTGCTTCTTCCAGCCGGCCTCGTCCAGCAGTTTGTTGGCCGCGGCGGGATCGTAACGGTAGGCTTCGTTCTTGCCTGAAGGAGTGCTGGTGGCCAGCATGCCCGTCGCCGGCACGGCCTCGCCAAAAGTAATGGCCTCGGTCAGCGCCTTGCGGTTGATGGCCAGGTTGATGGCGCGGCGCACGTTCACGTCCGTCAACATGGGCTTATCGATCTTGAACCCCAGGAAGAAGGTCCAGTAGAACGGATCCGCCTTGCTGACGAACAGCCGCTTGTCGGCCCTCAGGTCCTTGATGGCCCATTGCGGCAGGTAGCGTGAAAGATCGGCCTGACCGCTCTGCAGCGCGGTCAGGCGGGTGCTCTCTTCCGGCACGATCTTCCAGACGATTCTGTCGACCTTGGGGGTCGGATCCTTGTAAATTGCCGGGCCCCAGTTGTATCCGGCATGCTTGGTCAGCACGACCTCGTTACGCGGAGACCAGCTTTGGAAGCAGTACGGCCCCGTGCCGTCGAAAGCCTTGACGCCGTAGTCCTGGCCCAGCTCCTTGACCTGGTCGATATTGATGACCGAATGCATGTAGTGGGCCATCTGCTGAAGCAGCTCGTTGTAGGGCTTTTTCAACCGGTAGACCACGGTGGCATCGTCGGGCGCCGTGATGCTGTCCACCGGCCCCGCGCGCCAGCGTTCCAGCCCCTTGGTTTCAGGGTTCAACCAGCGCTCGTAGCTGGCAACCACATCCTTGGCCGTCATCTTCCTGCCGCTGCAGAACGTAACGTTGTCGCGCAGGCTGAACGTGTAGGTGAGGCCGTCCGGCGAAACGGTCCAGCTCTTGGCCAGCGCGGGGACGGGCGTCTTCATGTCGTAGTCGAGACCCACCATGGTGTCGGCCGCCATGAACAGCACTTCGGCCGCGCCACGCGCAGTGGTGCGGTGGGGGTCGTACTTGTCGGTGTCCAGCTCCCGCAGGATCAGGACGGTCTTGTCGGACTGCGCGAGCGCGGGCGCCGGCGCGGCCAGCAGGCAGGTCAACGCGAACGGCGCGAGGGCCAGGCCCTTTGTGATCTTCATGATTTCGGTTCCCCGGAGTTGGTCTGTTGTGTGGTCAGGCTCGCCGCGGCTCAGAACCGCAGTTTTGGATCCAGCGCGTCGCGCAGGCTGTCGCCCAGCAGGTTGAACGCCAGCACGATGAAGAAGATCGTCATCGTGGGAATCGTCGAGATGTGCGGAAATATCTGCAGGAATTTGCGGCCGTCGGCAGCCATGCTGCCCAGCTCCGCGAACGGCGGCTGCGGGCCGAGCCCCAGGAACGACAGTACGGAGCCCAGAAGAATCGTGTGGCCAAGCTGCAACGTAGCGTAGATCATCAACATCGACGAACAGTTGGGCAGCAGGTAGCGCGTGATGAGATAGAAATTGCCGAAACCCATGGCGTGGCCCGCTTCCATGTATTCCTGCTTCATGACGACCATGGCCGAGCCGCGCGCGATACGCGCCATGCCGGGGATGGCGGACACGCCCAGCGCCAGCACCATGCTCAGGGTGCCGGGCCCCAGCAATGCCGACAGGCTGAGGCCGAAGAGGATGGCGGGAAACGATAGCAGCACGTCCACGACGCGCATGATCACGCCTTCCAGCGGACGATAGTACGCGGCCAGGATGCCCAGAATCGCGCCGATGCCCGATCCGCCGATCACCGCCAGCACGCTCAGCATTAGCGTGGCGCGGATGCCGTAGATGATGCGCGACAGGATGTCCCGGCCTTGCACGTCGGTGCCGAGCAGATAACTTACGCCGTCCGATGAGGTCCAGCCCGGCAGTTTGCGGGCGATGGACATGTTGGTCGAATAGGGATCGTGGGGCGCGAGCCAGGGCGCGAACATCGCGATCAGCACGATGGCGACCACTGCGAACAGCGACAGCAGCAGGATGGGATCCCGGCGCAGGCGCGACGCGACGCGCGACAGCGGCGTGGCCGTGGCCTGGGGCGCCAGGCCGCCGAGGGAAGAAGTGGTTCCTGCGCTCACGATTTGGCCCCCCGCGGATCCAGATAGCCGTAAAGCAGGTCCACGATCAGATTGATGACGATGAAGCCCAGCGCGGTCACCAGGATCGCTCCCTGGGCCAGCGGGAAGTCGCCGGCAAAGATCGCGCCTACGGCCATGCGGCCCACGCCGGGCCAGGAATAGATCTGCTCGGTGACGACGGCGCCTCCCAGCAGATTTCCCACCTGCAGGCCTACGAGCGTCACGATGGGCAAGAGCGCGTTGCGCAGGGCATGGCGCATCACCACGCGGCGCTCGCCGGCCCCCTTGGCGCGCGCCGTGCGCACGTAGTCCCCGCTGAGCGTTTCGATCACGGCGGTCCGTGTAATGCGCGCCACGGGGCCGATCAGTACCGAACCCAGGGTCAACGCGGGCAGCGCAATGGATTCCAGTCCGGCGATCGTCCATATCGGGCCGTTGCGTCCGATATAGGGCAGGATTCCGGCGCCACCGACGTGCTGCACCAGCAGCAGTCCGACCCAGAACACCGGCAGCGATACGCCCACGACGGACAGCGTCATCACGAAACGGTCCATCAGTTTGCCGCGGCGATAGGCGGCCAGCGTGCCCAGCAGGATCGCGAGCGGAATCGACCACACCACGCTTGCCAGCATCAGCTCCGCCGTTGCGCCGATCGTGCTGCCGATTTCGTCGATCACCGGCACGTTGGAGATCATCGACCGGCCCAGGTCCAGGTGCAGCAGGCGCCACATATACAGCGACAGCTGGTAGGCCATCGGCTTATCCAGCCCCAACTCCTGCCGCACCTGCGCCAGCTCCTCGGTCGTTGCCGTGGGACCGGCGATCACCGCCGCGGGATCCGCGGGCGCGACCTGCAACAGCACGAAGCACACGACCACCACACCCAGCAAGACGGGCAGCGAGATCGTGAGGCGGTTGAGAAGTTGCCGGATCATGCGAAGCCCGCCCCGGTCGCGCGGCGCTGTCCGCGGGCAGGCCAGGCCGGCGAGGGCCATCCTGTGGAGGGGAGAACTGAACTCGGCATGAAACAACCTCTTGTCTGTGCGTCCAGGCGCTACGGTGGTCGAAGAATGCCAGCGGGACTGGGCGCCGTGGACCCAGGGAAATCCACTATGAAGCGATTTGGCGGCCGCGCATCGATATCGACGCAAGCGGTTGAAACAAAAGGATTATTCGGAATTCGAGCGGCACTCGATATGCGCACCCGATAACGGGGCGTTATGACGCCTGCGCAAAGATTGATAGACCGTGCCCGCCCCCTCCGGCCCCTCCGGAGCGGCGCGCCGGCCGCGCTGCTAGACTGCCCCTGAGGCTTGCTCGCACTATGTGGAGCTGCGCAGGCCCCAGTCCTCAGACCGACCGAACCGGATCCCATGCGCTTCATCGACACAGAACAGACCCGCGACGCGCTGTCTTTCGACGCCGTCATCCCCGCCTTGCGCGACGCCTTCCGCGACGGAGCCACGGTGCCGCCGCGCCATGTCCACGCCATCCAGTCGGGCAATGCCCATGGCACGTCGCTGATCATGCCGGCCTGGAGCGACCGCGGCTATTTCGGCGTGAAGATCATCAACATCTTTCCCGAAAACACGCATCGGGGCCTGCCTGGCCTGCATGCCACGTACAACCTGTACAGCGCCACCACCGGCGTGCCGATCGCCCAGGTGGATGGCGACGTCGTCACGGTCTACCGAACGGCAGGCGCGGCCGCGCTGGGCGCGGACTACCTGGCCCGCGCCGACGCCAGCACCCTGCTGATCGTGGGATCCGGCCGCATCGCCGGCCTGGTCGCCCCGGCCATGCGCGCGGTGCGGCCCATCCGGCGCGTGCTGGTCTGGAACGTCCGGCACGCCGGCGCGCAGAGGCTGACGGAGCAGTTGCGCGCGCTGGGCTTCGATGCCCAGGCCAGCGAAGACCTGGAAGGCGCAGCGCGCCAGGCCGACATCATCAGCTGCGCCACGCTGTCCACCGTCGCGTTGATCCGGGGAGCCTGGCTGCGTCCGGGAGTGCACCTGGATCTGATCGGCAGCTTCAAGCCCGACATGCGCGAAACCGACGCTGCATGCTTCGACGGCACCAGCGTCTACGTGGACACCGACGAGGCGCCCACCAAGTCCGGTGACCTGCTGGCCGCTTTCGATGCCGGCGTGCTCACGCGGGAAGGCATCAAGGGCAACCTGCACCAGCTTGCCGCGGGCCAACTGCAAGGCCGCCGCAACGACGAGGAAATCACCGTGTTCAAGGCCGTGGGCAGCGCGCTTGAAGACCTGACGCTGGCGACGCTGGTATACGAATCCTCGCAGTCGGCGAACGCGCAGTAGGAAGGGCGCGGCGCGGGAGTTCCAGCGCAAGAACGCAATTGTCGGGCGCGCGTTGGCGGGCGGCGCCCTCGCTTACGCAATCTCGCGCTTCATCCGCTCTACGAATGGCGGTCGTGGTCCAAGGTCACGCCCATCAGCATGCCACCCCCGGCCCCCGCGCCGCCGCCACCGCCACCGCCGCCGGGTTTCGCTCCGCCGTCGCCCTTGCCGCGCACCGATGAAGCGGGACGGGCGGGGCCCTGGCGGGGAATGCTCAGTTGCGCGGGCACCGGCTCTAGGTCCAGCACCCGGCGGATGAATTCACGCAGCGACACCACCAACTCGGCGGTATGCACCGGACGGCCCGCCACCAGGTCGGAGGCCGCCTGGGCCGCGAGCCTGACCTGTTCTTCGGTTCCCAGCAGGATGATGTCGGACAGCGCGGCTTCCGTCGCGTCGCGCATGCGGCGCGCGCGATCCCCGCCGGGCCGCAGCGGCACGGGCTGGCCTTCTTCCGCCGCGCCGGCCTCTTCGCGCCGCAGGTCTCGCAGATGCCGCGGATCCACCGCCAGATTGCCCGTGAACGATCCGCCCAGCGTTTTGTACGCCGCGATCAACGTGCGCAGGCGTTCATTGATCTGCCGGTTCTCGCGGGCGCGGCGCTGCTGGATCGTCTGCATGACCAGCAAGCGGACGCCGACGCCGATCAAGGTGATCAACGCCAGCCCCAGCAACGTCGAGAGCAGGCCTTGCCAGGAACTGAAATCCAGATTTCGCATGCGGCGGCGCTCCGTTACTCGAATCCGCGGGGCCCCAGCGCGCCCGCCATGTAGTCGATGAAGGACTTGATGCGGGACGAGATCGCGGTATTGCGGTAATACACCGCGTTGATCGGCTGCCTGACTTCCAGCGTCTGCTTGGCGAAAAGCTGCCGCAAGGCGCCCGTCTCCCGATCGCCGCGCGTCATGAAATCGGACAGGCACACGATGCCCGCGCCATGCAGCGCCAACTGCCTCAGGGTTTCCCCGCTGAACGATTTCAGGACAGGCACGATGCGCAGCGGCTGACCGGAAGCATCCAGCAACGGCCACTCGTTCAGCGCTTCCAGCTGGCTGAACCCGAGCAGTGTGTGGGAAGCCAGGTCCGCCACATTCTTGGGCGTGCCGTGCTTCTCGAGATAGGCGGGGCTGGCCAGCACGCGCACTCTGCTGCTGCCCAGCGGCACTGCGTGCAGCGACGAGTCCTTCAGGCGTCCGATGCGGATCGCCAGGTCCGTGCGCCGTTCGAGAAGGTCGATGTTGCCTTCATTGCTATTGAGTTCCAGCTCCACCTGCGGATACCGCCGGCAATAGCCCGGCACCAGCGGAACCACGACGTGCAGCATGAATGGCGACGCCGCGTCCACCCGCAGCAGTCCGGCCGGCTGATTGCGGCGCAGGCTCATCAGTTCCTCGGCCTCTTCCACCGCGGCCACGATCTTGCGGGCCTGCTCCAGGTAGGCGCGGCCTTCCTCGGTCAGCGCGAGGCGGCGCGTGGTGCGGCGCATCAGTGTGGTCTGCAGCTTTTCCTCCAGCCGGCTCATGGCGCGGCTGGCGGCCGATACGGTCTGCCCCAGCACGTCCGCGGCAGCGGTAATGGAACCGCTGTCCACAACGGCGATAAAGACCTGCATTTCGTCGAGCGTCGTCTTCATAGTTGCATTTATATCAAAAGTCTTTCGCTGATATGGGACTTTTTTTGCAAGGATTGCACGGGCACACTGATCGCATTCCCAGGCATCTCCGCCCGACGGAACGAACCACCAGGAGTTTTACATGAGCATTCCCGCTTTCGGTGTCGGCACCTTCCGCCTGCAAGGCCAGGTTGTCGTCGACTCGGTGCGCAACGCGCTGGACGTGGGCTACCGCGCCATCGACACCGCGCAGATCTATGAAAATGAAGCCGAGGTCGGCCAGGCGATCGCTGAATCCGGCGTATCGCGCGACGACCTGTTTCTCACCACCAAAATCTGGGTTCCCAATTATGGCCGCGGCAAACTCGCGCCCAGCCTGAGGGACAGCCTGGCCAAGCTGCGCACCGACTACGTGGACCTGACCTTGATCCATTGGCCGGCGCCGGGCAACGGCGTGTCGATCGACGAATTCATGACGGCGCTGGCCGACGCCAAGGCGCAGGGCCTGACCCGCCAGATCGGTATTTCCAACTTCCCCATTGCCGAAACCCGCGCGGCCATCGCGGCCGTGGGCAAGGACCAGATCGCGACCAACCAGATCGAACTCAGTCCCTATCTGCAGAACGCCGCGCTTACCGCTTTCCTGAAGGAGCAGGGCATTCCGGTCACGTCGTACATGACGCTGGCCTATGGCAAGGTGCTGAAGGATCCGGTTATCGGCCGGATCGCCCAGAGCCACAACGCCACGCCCGCGCAAGTCGCGCTGGCCTGGGCGCTGCAACTGGGCTACGCCGTGATCCCCTCGTCGACCAAGCGCGAGAACCTGGCCAGCAATCTGCTGGCCAGGCAACTGCGCCTGACGGCCGAGGACATGGCTGAAATCGCCGCGCTGGAACGCAATGGCCGCGAGGTGAACCCGGAAGGCCTGGCCGCCGCCTGGGACTGACCCCGTCTGCAGCCAGGACATGACGGCCGCGCTAGGCGCCGGGGCGGCCGCCGCGCGCGCCGGCTTGCTTGCCGGACATTTCCCGCATGATCTCCACGAACGCGTCGATAGACGGATTGGGATTGTCGGGATGGCGGGCGGCGGTCAGTTCCGCGCGGAACGCGCCCGGCCCGCGAATGCCCACATAGGCCAGGATGTCCATGCGCATCCGCGCCAGCGAGGCGGGCACCACCGCCGCGCCGAAGCCCGCCTCGACCAGGGTCAGGATCGTCGGGATCATGCTTTCCTGCACGATGTTGGCCGGCTTTCCCGCCGCTTCGATCATCTGCCGCAGCACCTGGCTGAAATAGCGCGAGCGGTCCCTGGCATAGCCCACCAGCGGCAGATCCAGCACCTGCGCCATCGTTACCCAGCGCTTGGCCGCCAGCGGATGGTCGCCCCGCAGCGCCAGCACCATCGGCTCGGCATATAGCGGCACCGGCGCCAGGTCCGCATCCGCGAATGGCGGACGCAGCAGCGCCAGGTCCAGCCGCCGCTTGTGCAGGGCTTCAGGCATCTCGCTCGAGTTCATTTCCTGCAGGTCCAGCATGACCCCGGGATGGCGCTGACGGAATGCGAACAGGGCCTGCGGCACGTTCGAGTACGCCGCGCTGGGCGTGAGGCCGATGGTCAGCTGGCCGGCATCGCCGCTCGCTGCCTGCCGCACGTGGCGCACGGTTGCCTCGTGCTCGGCCGCCATCCGGCCGATGCGGCGCTGCAATTCGGCCCCCGCCGAGGTCAGGCGGACGGAGCGGGTGGTTCTTTCCAGCAGTTGCACGCCCAGTTCCTCTTCCAGCTTGCGCACGCTCTGGCTCAAGGGCGGCTGGCTCAAATGCAGGCGCTGCGCGGCCCGGCCGAAATGCAGTTCCTCGGCCACCACCGCGAACACCTGTAGCAATCGGCTATCGATCAGCATTTATTTTTTCCGTGAATCAATAGTCAGAGAATAAGGTATTAGACAACCTAATAGGCTCTTTTCTACTATGCGCTGACAATCAACGCCCAGGGGAGGACTCCCCTGCCTATCAGGGGGATGCAATGCGCACGACTACCGCAACTATCAGACTGCTCGCCAGCGTCTTCGCCGCCGGCCTTTCCCTGGCCTCGGCCAGCGCCGGCGCGCAGACCGCCTATCCAACGCAAGCGATCAAGTTCATCGTGCCCTACGCGGCGGGCGGCAGCTCCGACACGCGCTCGCGCCAGCTGGCGCAGAAGCTGAGCGACTCGCTGGGCGTTCCGGTCGTGGTGGACAACAAGCCGGGCGCCAGCGGCAACATCGGCACCGGCCAGATCGCTGCCGCCAAGCCCGACGGCTACACCATCGGCCTGGGCAACTTCGCGCCGCTCGCCGTCAACAAGGCGCTGTACACCATGCCTTTCGACCCGGCGCGCGACCTGGCGCCCGTCGCGCTCATCGAACGGGGCCCCATGGCGCTGGGCGTGAACGACAAATCGCCGTACGCCAGTCCCGCCGCGCTGATCGAAGACGCCAAGCGCAATCCTGAAAAGCTGAACTACGCCTCCACCGGGGCCGGCAGCGCCTCGCACCTGGGCACCGAACTGTTCAAGGAGCAGGCAGGCATGAACGCCACCCACGTGCCGTACCGGGGCGGAGCGCCCGCGGTCAATGACCTGATCGCGGGCAATGTGGACTTCTATATCGAACTGCCCAGCCTCTTCCTGCCGCACGCAACGGGGGCCGCGCCCCGCATCAAGATGCTGGCGGTCGCCTCCGATAAGCGCGTGCCGGGGCTGCCCGGCGTTCCGACGTTCAAGGAGCTGGGCCTGCCGGACATGGTGGTCTCGAACTGGTTCGGGGTCGTCGCGCCCGCCGGCACGCCGCCCGACGTGATCAAGACCTTGAACGAACACATCAACCGCGCGCTGCAGGACAAGCCGTACCGCGACATCGTCGAGTCGCAGGGCGGCGAGGTCGCGGGCGGCACGCCGGAGGAGTTCCGGTCCTTCATCGCCAGCGAAAGCGAGCGCTGGACGCAGCTGATCCGCCAGAAACAGATCAAGGTCCAATAATGCTCGATGCGCGTGAAGCATGGGCCCGCAGCAAGGCCCGGGACGCTGACATCAAGGCCTGGGCCTGGCTGCCCGAAGAACTGGCATACCCGCCCGCATCCGACTTGCAAGGACCGCTGGCGGGGGCCGGGTTGGGAGTCAAGGACGTCATCGACGTGGCGGGCATGCCCACGCGCTCGGGCTCGCCCGCCACATCGGCCGAGCCGGCCCGCTGGGACGCCGCCTGCGTGACGCAGCTGCGCGCGGCGGGCGCCGTTCCCATAGGCAAGACCGTCACCGCGGAATTCGCCTATGCCTCGCCCGGCCCCACCCGCAATCCCCGCCTTGCCACGCACACGCCGGGCGGTTCCTCCAGCGGCTCGGCGGCGGCGGTCGCGGCGGGCATGGTCGACATCGCCCTCGGCACGCAGACGGGCGGCTCCATGATCCGGCCGGCGGCATTCTGCGGGGTCGTGGGATTCAAGCCCACGTTCGGCCGCGTCCACCGGCAGGGCATGAGCGTGCTGTGCGACTCCCTGGACACCATCGGCTGGTTCAGCCGCACGGTGTCTCAGTCCCAGGCGGTGGCATCGGTGCTGCTGCCCCGGGGCGAACCGCAGCCTGAACCGGCGCGCGCGCCGCGCGTCGCGCTGCTGGGCTGCGAAACGATCGGCCAGCTCGACGCCGCCTCGCGGCAGGCGCTGGACGATTGCGTGGCGCGGCTGCAGGAACAGGGCGCCACCGTCGCCGCGCCCGTCCTGGACGCCGATCTGCAATCCCTGCTGCACATCCACACGCAGACGATGCTCGCCGAGCTTGCGCGCGGCCTGCAGCCGCTCGCGCGCAGCGCGCAGGCCGGCCTGATGTCGCCCGTGCTGCGGGAAGCGGTCAAGCGCGGCCTGGACATCCCGCACGCCGACTACGCGCGGCTGCAGCGCGCGCGCGAACGCCTGTCGCGCGAATGGCGGCTACGCTTCGGCGAGGTCGACTTCATCGTCACTCCCAGCGCCCCCGGCCCTGCGCCCGCAGGCCTGCAGTCCACCGGCTCCTCCGTTTTCAACCGTGTCTGGTCGCTGCTGGGCTGGCCGGCGCTGCACCTGCCCACCGCCGTCACGGACATGGGTTTGCCGGTAGGCGTCCAATGGGTAGCGCTGCCGGACCAGGACCATTCCTTGCTCGGGTGGGCGGCGCGCAACGCCGGCCAGTCAATGCATACCGGTACGAATTAAGGGGGGAATCCTTTCGGATAGTGGCGGCCCGGCCTGGCTCCGCCTATATATCCCTGCAACGGCCGTTGCCCGGCACGGTTGCCGTATCGTCCTGCCGGCAGCACAGACCCCGACCCGGCCGACGACTAGGGAGGCCGCCATGGCTGCCAGGAAGCAAGCGGAACGCTCTGTCCGGAAACCGGCCGCCAAGGCCTCCGCACGCAAGACGCCGCGCGCCCGCAAGGCCCGCAAGCTTCCACCGGAGCTGCCCTTCCGCCGCGCGGCGAAGCCCGACGCCTTCGATGCGCGCGACATCGCCTTCCATCCCAACATCTCCGTCACGCCGAAGACGGAAATGATCCCCGCGATGGGGCTGACGGTAAAACACCAGGGCGACACCTCCGCCTGCACCGGATTCGCCCTGTCGACTGTCGTCGAGTATCTGCTGCGCCGCTCCGAACGCGAGCCGCGCCCCGCCATTTCCCCGTACATGCTGTACTCGATGGCCAGGCGCTACGACGAATTTCCGGGCTCGGTCGATGACAACGGGTCGAGCCTGCGCGGCGCGCTCAAGGGCTGGTTCAAGCACGGCGCCTGCGCCCAGGCCCTGTTCCCCGGCATCGAGATGCCCGCCGCGGCCAACGAAACGGAGGACGACTGGTGGCTGGACGCGGTGAAGCGGCCGTTGGGCGCCTACTACCGCGTCGATACGCGCAGCATTGTCGAGATGCATGCCGCGCTCAACGAGGTCGGCATCCTCTACGCGAGCGCCGGTTGCCATGCCGGATGGGACGCCGGCCATGGCGTCACGCCGCGTGCGGCGTCGGCCACGCCGGTCGCCCAGCCCTTCTGGATCATTCCTGCGAACGACCAGGAGTCCGCGATGGACGGCCATGCCTTCGTCATCGTGGGCTATACGCAGGACGGCTTCCTGATCCAGAATTCCTGGGGCGAGGAATGGGGCACCCACGGCATGGCGGTGCTGACCTACGATGATTGGATGCGCAACGCCATGGACTGCTGGGTCGTCCAATTGGGCGTCGTCACCCATGAGCACGAAAAGATTTCCAACAGCATCAGCCTGCGCACGGACGGCAGGAAAGTCACGCTCGCGGCGGGCGCCGTCTTGCGCAACCGCGAACTCTCTCCGTTCATCGTCAACATCGGCAACAACGGCAAGCTCAGCAACAGCGGAACCTTCAGGACCACGCCGGACGACCTCCGCGCCATCGTGGACGTGCATATGAACGCCGCGCGCGACAAATGGGGGCTGAAGGACAAGCCGATGGACGTGTGCGTTTATGCCCATGGCGGACTGGTCGGGGAGGAAGATGCCGCGCAGGCCGCGGCCGAGTGGATACCCCTGCTTTACGAAAAGCAGATCTTTCCCGTCTTCCTGATGTGGGAAACCGATTTCATCACCACGGTGAAGAACATCATCCAGGACGCGGCCAACAGCGTCCCCAGGACCACGGGCGGCCTCGGCGAGCGTCTGGAACGCTGGTGGAATCAGCGCCTGGAACGCTGGCTGGCGCCACCTGGAACCGTGATCTGGGGAGAAATGAAACAGAATGCCCAGGCCATGAGCGAGCCCGTCCCCAAGGGCGGCGCCCAGGAAGAGGCGGCGATGATCATGCTGTACCGGCACTTCAAGTCGCAGGTCGGCCAAGGCCGCGTCCGCCTGCACGTCGTGGGCCATTCGGCCGGCGCCATCGTCGCCAGCCATTTCGTGCATAGGCTGGCGGCGGAAGGCGGCGAACTCGAATCCCTGAGCCTCATGGCGCCGGCGGTGACGATGGATACCTTCCGCCGGCTGGTCGTGCCGAACCTGAAGACCCGCGTGAAGCGGTACCAGCAATTCCACTTGTCGGACCGCGCCGAAGAGGACGATCCCACCTGCGGCCCGTACCGGCGGTCCCTGCTTTACCTGGTGAGCGAGTCCTTCGAGGGCGGCACCACCACGCCGCTGCTCGGCATGGAACGGTATTTCCGCGACGCCGGCATCCTCTGCGACGCCGTGCATGTCTCGCCGGCGGGCGCCCATGCCACAGGCGGCGGGCTGCCGCCCGTCGCCTCCAGCACGCATGGCGGCTTCGATAACGACAAAGGCACCCAGCAACACGTCATCGCCTTCATCAAGCGGTGACCGGCGGGCAGGTTCCGCTAGCGCAGCACCAGGGTCGCCCCGATGACGCGCATGGTCGGCATCAGCTGACGCCAGGCGTCCTTGGGGAGGGCGGCTGGCCGCCGGAGCGCCGCGGCGGCGGGGTCGTCCAGCAGGTCGCCCTTGCAGGCGAACACGATGCTGTTGGTCATGTCGTCGTCCACGACTTCGAACATCGACGCCCCGAATGCGGCGCGCACCCGGTCCATGTACTCGTGATGCTGCGGATGATTCACGTGGAAATTGATCACGAGGATGCCGTCCTCCCGCAGGGCGCGGAAGCAATCGGCGTAGAAGCCGGCCGAGCAAAGGGCATCGGGAATGCCGCCCACGCCGAAGCCGTCCAGGAAGATCACATCCGCGTGGTCTTCGGCATTGCGCAGGTATTCGGCGGCGTCCGCCTGGATGACCCGGAACCGGGCGTCGTCCGCCGGCACCATGAAGGCGTCCCGCAGGGCGATCACGTCCGGGTCGATCTCGATCACCTCGATCTCGGTCCGGGCCAGATAGCGGTGGCAGAACTTGGGCAGCGACCCGCCCCCCAGCCCGACCATCAGGATGCGGGCGGGTTCCGGCTTGAACAGCACGAAGCCCATCATCATCCGCGTGTACTCGAGGTCCAGCGCGTCCGGATTGAGCAGCGACATGCTGCTCTGGATTTCCTTCTCGGTGAAATGCAGCGTCCGCCGGGTGCCCGAATCCTGGACGAAGGGCCTCGGATTGCCGGTAGGCGGCGGGGAATCGGCGGAAATACGGACGTCGGACATGGGGCGTAGCGGATTGCACGGAAACGTCCAGAAGATACCACTCCGCGCGGAACGGGTTCAGGCCCGTCCCGCCATGCAATCCGCCCGAGCAGGCGGCCCCATCGGCCCGCGCGGCCCTAGATCAGCAGGACCGGGCAGGGCGCGCTCGCGACGATCCGCCCGCACACCGACCGCAAAATGGCATCGACGAACTGACCCCGGTGGTGCGACCCCATCACGATCGCGGCCGCTTCGATCCTGGCCGCGTATTCGACGATTTTCTCCGCCGCGTGGCCCGTCAATTCGTGGCATTCGAACGCCACCCCGCCTTCGGTCAGTATGTCGACCACCGACTTCATCGCCCGGCCGCTCTCTTCGTGGTGCCAGGCGTCGATGCCTGCCTTGCCGATGAAGGCCTGCACATCTCCCGTCACGTCGGGCTCGCAGTGCACCACGTGCACGATGAAATCCCGGTTGAGCAGGGAACTTCCGACCAGGTAGCGCGCTGCGGCATCGCTGTAGCTCGACCCATCGGTGGCAAGAATGATCGTGTTCATGGCGGATCTCCGGTTTTTGACGCTTTGGCCTTGGGACGCGCGGCGTTTGCCGCAAGCCGCCCGGGCAGAATCAGGCTGGCGCCAACGGACGCCAACAGGATAAGGCCAACTGCCCCGAGCGACCAATGCACGGGAACGTGGAGCCATGGCGCGGCCAGCATCTTGCCGCCGATGACGATGAGCACGGCGGCAAGGCCATGCTTGAGGTAGCGGAAGCGCTCCCGCATGTCGGCCAGCAGGAAGTACATCGCGCGCAGGCCCATGATGGCGAAGATATTGGAGGTAAACACCAGGAAGGGATCGGTGGTGACCGCGAAAATCGCCGGAATGCTGTCCACCGCGAACACCGCATCGCTGGCCTCGATCATCAACAGCACGACGAACATCGGCGTGGCGTAGCGCAAGCCGCCGATACGCACGAAAAAGGACTCTCCGTGATAGTCCTTGGTGATCCGCATGGATGACCGCAGAAGGCGGACCAGCGGATTGCGGGCGATGTCCGGCGGGTGGTCCGCCTTGGCCAGCATCCTGGCCCCGGTGACGACCAGGAGCGCGCCGAATACATAGAACAACCAGGCGAACTGGGAAAGCAGCCACACGCCGGCGAGGATCATGGACACGCGCATCACGATGGCGCCCAGCACGCCGTACAGCAATACCCGGCGCTGCAGATCGAGCGGCACGGCGAAGTACCCGAAGATCAGCGAGAACACGAACATATTGTCCACCGACAGGGACAGTTCGATCAGGTAGCCGGTAAAGAACTCCAGCGCCTTCCGGTTCGCGATGGCGCGGCCCAGGTCAGCGTCCAGGAACCACCACAGCAGGGCGCCGAACAGTGTGGCGAGGACCACCCACGCGAACACCCAGCATAGCGCCTCCCGCGACGAGACGCGGTGCGCGTGCCTGCCGCCCAGCACATACAGATCCAGCGCCAGCACGACCAGCACGAACCCGACGAAGCCCGCCCACATCGGCAAGGTGGCAAAGGTCTCGACCTGGTCCATCAGGGTCTCCCGCCATCGCCGCGCCCCCCCGCTCATGATGGCCGGCGGCGCGCGGCGAATACACGAATCCAGTCTAGAGCCGGGCGATCCCCGGAACAATCCGCATATGACGAACTGATAGTCCGTAAATTCCGAAATCCGCGGGCGGGAGCCACGCCGCGGCGCCGGCGGAGTAGAATTTTTGCATCGCAGCGCGCCGCGGGCGCCGCGGCGCACCTTGCACACAATGGGAGACTGGCTCATGGCAGAGATATCCCCGGCGTCACAGCAGGTCCGGCCATTGGAGATCGGCGACATCACCGTCACCGACAACACCAAGCTCAAGAAGGCCGTCACGGCCGCCGCTCTAGGCAATGCGATGGAGTGGTTCGATTTCGGCGTCTACGGCTTCGTCGCCTTCGCGCTCGGCAAGGTGTTCTTCCCCGACGCCTCGCCCGCAGTCCAGACCATCGCCGCGCTGGGCACCTTCTCGGTTCCCTTTCTCGTGCGTCCCCTGGGCGGCGTCTTCTTCGGCGTGATGGGCGACCGCTTCGGCCGCCAGAAGGTGCTCTCGCTGACCATCATCATCATGGCGATCAGCACCTTCTGCATCGGCCTGATTCCCTCCTACGAGTCCATCGGCCTGTGGGCGCCGGTGCTGCTATTGCTGTGCAAGCTCGCCCAGGGCTTCTCGGTGGGCGGCGAGTACACGGGAGCCGCCGTGTTCGTGGCGGAGTACGCGCCCGACCGCCGGCGCGGCTTCCTCGGCAGCTGGCTGGATTTCGGCTCCATCGCGGGCTTCGTGCTGGGCGCGGGCCTGGTGGTGCTGCTGCAGGCGACGCTCGGGGAGCGGACCTTCCTGGACTGGGGATGGCGCGCGCCTTTCTTCGTCGCCGGCCCGCTAGGGCTGCTGGGCCTGTATCTGCGCCATGCCGCCGAGGAAACGCCGGCATTCACCCAGCAGCTGGAGAAAATGGAGCAAGAGGATCGCGACGCCGTGCAGGAACGGCCCGCCGTGTCCTTCCGCGAAATCTTCTCCAAGTACCGCAAGGCGCTGCTGGTCTGCATCGGCATGGTGCTGGTGACGAACATCACTTACTACATGCTGCTGACCTACATGCCCACCTACCTGTCGAGCAGCCTCGGCTATTCCGAGGAGCACGGGGTGCTCATCATCGTGGTGGTCATGATCGGCATGCTGTTCGTGCAACCGGTCGTCGGCTTCTTCAGCGACAAGATCGGCCGCAAGCCTTTTCTACGGGTCGGCAGCATCGGCCTGCTGGTGATCGCGGTGCCGGCCTTCTCGTTCGTGGGCAGCGACAACACCGGCCTGATTTTCCTGGGGCTGCTGTTCATCGCCGTGTTCCTGAACTGCCTGACGGGCGTCATGGCGTCCACGCTGCCCGCGCTGTTTCCCACCCGGATCCGGTACAGCGCGCTGGCCAGCTCCTTCAACGTGGCGATCATCGCCGCCGGCCTCACGCCCACCGTGGCCGCGTGGCTGGTCGAGGAAACCGGCAATCTGATGATGCCCGCCTACTACCTGATGGCGGCATCGCTGATCGGCATCGTCACGTCCTTCTTCCTGCCCGAAACCGCCAACCGTCCGCTGCGAGGCGACACCCCGACCGCCTCGAACCGGCGCGAGGCGCGCGCCCTGCTGCAGCAGGCCCACGAACACATCGAGCAAAGCGTGCTCGATGTGGAGGCGGAGATCGCGGAACTGGAAGGCAAGCTGGAGGCGCTGCGGCAACGCCGCCAGCGCCTGGCGGACCGCCATCCCGATCTGGAATGAAGCGGCGCGCCGCCGCTCCTTTACAATCCGCGCGGGCCGGTGCCCCGTCGACACCCCAAAGGGCGACTTATCGAGTCGCCCTTTGTTCGTCCGGCGCATTGGCGCAATCCGCTATTCACAAGGAAATCATACTTACCATGCAGCACCCTCAGTCTTATTCCACGGGCGAACTGATCCAGACCTTTCGCCATGGCAAGTTCCTCGTCTATTTTCTTGTGATATTGGGAGTCGTGTGCCTGGGCACGGCGGGGTTCGTGCTGTACCTCAGCACCATCGCGCCGCAGAAAAATCCCGTTCTCTTCTTCGGCACCAGCGGCTTCCTGCTGTTCTGCGCGCTCTGCGCCTTCGCGGCTTCCGTGTGGCAGAAGAAGCTGCGCCGCGCCAGCTACGATGTCTACGAAAAGGGCATCGCCCAGGTCATCGGCGGGCAGGCGCAGTACACGCCCTATGCCGAAATCCAGGACCTCTACCTGTTCAGTTCCGGGCAGACCATTCTTAGCGGCATGGCGACCAACCTGGCCTATCGCCGCAATGCAAGCGAACCTTTCCGCTGGATCAGCGAGCACCTCTGGAAATTCATGGATTTCCAGCAACTGGTCCGCGAACGGTATCTGCGCGAGCGCCAGCCCGCCGTACTCGACACCCTGGCGTCCGGCGGCGCGGTCACGTTCAACTACATCAGCAGCGGCCAGGTCTGGCGCAAGCGCATCAGCGGCAAGTTCCTGAACATCTCCACCCAGCCCATCGTGCTGACCCGCGATGCGCTCGAAGTACAGGGACGGAAGATTCCGCTGTCCAGCCTGCGCAGCGTCGATCTGAACGCCTGGACCGAAAAGGTCGTCATCAAGGACGAATCCGGCAATACGGTGCTCTCCACGATAGGCCTGGGCATCCTGAGCCTGGACCTGTTCCTGAATACGTTGAGCCTGATTCGTGAGCAGGACCACGACATGGCTGGCGCGCCGCCCGCCTGACCGGGAGAAGCCGCCGCATCATTCGTGCCGTGCCCGGCGAGAACCTGGGCGCGTACCGGGCCATCAGCATGCGCCACCGCCAGTTCGGGCGTCGGCTTGCATGCCACCCGCGCGTCCCGGAGTGTCGCCGGCGCCCCACCGGCTGAGTCGCGAACTGGGGAAGGCCTTCCGCGTCTTATCTCCAAGCGGCTGAAAAACCATGCCGCTTGGCATGCCAGACCACGGCCAGCATTGCTGTCAGGAGCACCAAAAGCGCTGGAGAAAATGCCGCAACACCAAAGGTGTCCAATAGCATTCCACCAATGATGCCTCCACCGGCGATTGCCATATTCCAGGCCGTCACCAGCATGGACTGAGCGACATCGGCCGCGTCCTTGGCCGTCTTGGCGAGAGCGGTCTGGAATAGCGTCGCCGCACCACCGAATGCCAATCCCCAGGCACCCACCGCCGCATAGACCACGGTAGAAGCATCGCTCGCCATGCCGAGCGCCAGGGCGGCCAGGCCGAACAAGACCGTGCTGGCGAGCGTCAACATGCGCAGATGGCGGTCGATCAGCACTCCGATGATCCAAATCCCCAGCAGCGAGGTGACGCCAAATACTAGCAGCACCAAGTCCGTCCGGTCGGACATGCGCACTGCGGCCAGGAACGGCGCGATATAGGTATAGAGGATATTGTGCGCGAGAACGAAGGCCAGCACCGCGAACAGCACCGAGCGCACACCGGGCATGGTGAACACATGGCCTGGCGGCAGCCGCTTGGCCGCGGGCTGTCCAGCATAGTCCGGCACCTTGACGCTCACCCATATCAAGAGCACCAGCGCCAGTCCGCTCATGATGCCAAAACAGATCCGCCAACCGACCAGATTCCCGAGGAACGTGCCGGCAGGCACACCCAGCGACAACGCCAAAGGCGTGCCCACCATCGCAATGGCGATGGCTCGCCCCTTCTGATGCTCGGGCACCATGCGCGCGGCATAGCCCGCGAGCAATGCCCAAAGCAGGCCGGCTGATACGCCCGCGAGGAAGCGAGCCACCATCGTCAAGACATAGTTGTCAGAAAACGTCGTGACCGTATTGGCGACCACGAAGCCCGCGATTGCTGCCAATAGCAGCGGGCGCCGCCGCACGCCCTGGGTGGCAGCAGTCAGTGGAATGGCGGCCACCATCGAACCGATGGCGTAGACGGTAACAAGCTGTCCGGCCAACGCTTCGGAAATCCTCAGGCCGGCACTGATCTGGGGGAGCAGACCCGCAGGCAAAGCTTCGGTCAGGATCGTGACGAAACCGGCCAGCGCCAAGGCCAGAAGTGATGCAATGGGAAAAGAGGCGGAGTTGGCACCGGGTCCGGGTGGCGTTGTCGAAATTTCCATGGTTCCTGCCTTTTGGGGTACCGAGGACGGGCACAAGGAACCCGGAATCGGCACGAATTGATGTAGGCAGTCATGGTGATGGCGCCTTCAATATAAGACAATAATGCTAATGTTCTGAACATTTACGACAAATTGTCTTAAATAAGGGCAGCCATGGAATCCCTGACCGGTATCGCATTCTTTGTCCAGGCCGCGGAAACAAGAAGCTTCTCTGAAGCGGGGCGTCACCTCGGTGTGTCATCGTCGGCCATCGGCAAGAGCGTGTCCCGACTTGAAGAACGGCTGGGCGTGCGCCTTTTCCACCGCAGCACGCGCAACATGACGCTGACGCCGGAAGGGGCGCTATTTCTTGAACGCTGCCGGCGCATCCTGTGCGAAGTCGAAGCGGCGGAACTAGAACTCGCTGAAACGCGGCGAGCGCCGCGCGGGCGGCTGCGTATCAGCCTGCCTCTGGTCGGAATGCTAGTTATGCCCGCTCTGACCACTTTCATGCACCGCCATCCGGCCATTGAATTGGACGTGGATTTCTCGGATCGCCTGGTGGATGTGATCGAGGAAGGCTTTGACGTGGTCATACGTACGGGCCAACTGGCAGACTCGCGCCTCATGTCGCGCCCGCTTGGCAACTACCGGCTGCAACTTGTCGCGTCGCCCGATTACCTGGCGGGCCGCGGAATGCCCGAGACTCCCGCGGATCTTAGGCACCACGCCTGCTTGCAACACAAATTTCCCAGTACCGGCAAGCTCGAGCCGTGGCCCCTGAAACGTGCGCAAGGTTCCTCGGAATGGACGCTTCCCGCCTCGATGGTGTGCAACACATCGGCAGCGCTGATGGATGTGGCTCTAGCCGGCCTGGGCATCGCCTGCCTGCCAGACTACATGGTGCGGAAAGCCATTGGGCAGGGCGCACTGGTGACGCTTCTTGATGCATACGTCGAGCATCAAGGTACCTTCTGGCTACTGTGGCCGTCGAGCAAACACCTGGCGCCGAAGCTGCGAGCATTCATCGACTTCATGGTCGATGAATTATTGAAGAATTGACAGGGAAGAACGCCTGGGCCCCTTAAGGCCTTTGCCCTCGATTGCGCGACAAGCGCCGCTCCACCGGCTTGCCCTGCGGTCCGGACTGAGCACACCACAGCCGACGCGATTGAACATTCGCGTGGACGCCCGGCCCTGACACAAAAGTGACGTTGAAATACATCGGCAAACGTTCGACGAGAAGCTAGGCGTTCAGGTCGCGACGGACTTTACTCCGCGCGACCGACCTTATTTCTCGTTTTCACGCGGACAGCCCGCCGCTCGCGCTTATTCCACCGTCACGCTCTTGGCGAGGTTGCGCGGCTTGTCCACGTCGGTGCCGCGGGCGCATGCCGTGTGGTACGACAGCAGCTGCAGCGGGATCGTGTGCAGGATCGGCGACAGCTTGCCGTAGTTCTCGGGCATGCGGATCACGTGCATGCCTTCGGCGCTCTGGATCTTGCTGTCGGCGTCGGCGAACACGTAGAGTTCGCCGCCACGGGCGCGCACTTCCTGCATGTTGGACTTCAGCTTTTCCAGCAGCTCGTCCTTCGGCGCGATGGTGACGACGGGCATGTGCTCCGTCACCAGGGCCAGCGGGCCGTGCTTGAGTTCGCCGGCCGGGTAGGCTTCGGCGTGGATGTAGCTGATTTCCTTGAGCTTGAGCGCGCCTTCCAGGGCGATCGGGTAGTGCATGCCGCGGCCCAGGAACAGCGCGTTCTCCTTGGAGGCGAAACGGTCGGCCCAGGCCATGATCTGGGGCTCCAGCGCCAGCACGGAACCGATGGCCACGGGCAGGTGGCGCAGGGCCTTCAGGTGCTCGGTTTCCTGTTCCTCGGTCAGCTTGCCGCGCACTTGGGCCAGCGTCAGCGTCAGCAGGAACAGCGCGGTGAGCTGGGTGGTGAAGGCCTTGGTGGACGCCACGCCGATCTCGACGCCGGCGCGCGTGATGTACGACAGCTTGCACTCGCGCACCATGGCGCTGGTGGACACGTTGCAGATGGTCAACGTGTTTTCCATGCCCAGCGAACGGGCATGCTTCAGCGCGGCCAGCGTGTCGGCGGTTTCGCCCGATTGCGAGATGGTGACCACCAGCGAGCGCGGGTTGGGCACGCTGTCGCGATAGCGGTATTCGCTGGCGATCTCCACGGCCACCGGGATCTTGGCGATCGATTCGATCCAGTACTTGGCGGTCAGGCCCGCGTAGTAGCTGGTGCCGCAAGCCAGGATCAGCAGGGAATCGATGTCCTTGAAAATCCTGTAGGCGTCGTCGCCGAACAGTTCGGGCGTGATGGACTCGATGTCCTGCAGCGTATCGCCGACCGCGCGGGGCTGTTCGAAGATTTCCTTCTGCATGTAGTGGCGGTAGGGGCCGAGCTCGGCCGCGCCGGTGTGCACGTGCACGGTGTGCACTTCACGATCCACGTTCTTGCCGCTGGCGTCGACGATCCAGACGCGCGACAGTTGCAGGTCGACGACGTCGCCGTCTTCCAGATAGATGATCTGGTCGGTCGTGCCGGCCAGGGCCAGCGCATCGGAAGCCAGGAAGTTCTCGTTCTGGCCCACGCCCACGACCAGCGGCGAACCCTGGCGCGCGCCCACGACACGGTGCGGTTCGTCGCGGCAGAACACGGCGATGGCATAGGCGCCATGCAGGCGGCGCACGGCGTTCTGCACCGCTTCGAACAGATCGCCGGCATACAGGTGGTTGACCAGGTGCGCGATCACTTCGGTGTCGGTCTGGCTTTCGAACACATAGCCGACGGCCTGGAGCTCGGCGCGCAATTCATCGTGGTTTTCGATGATGCCGTTGTGGACCAGCGCGATGCGCGGCTCGTCGTTGCCCAGGTGCGAAAAATGCGGATGGGCGTTGTGGGTGGCGGGCACGCCATGGGTGGCCCAGCGGGTGTGGGCGATGCCGGTGAAGCCCTGCAGCTTGTCTTGCGAAACCTGCTCGGCCAGTTCGGCCACGCGCTGCGTGCTGCGCGTGCGGCGCAGGTGGCCGTCGGCATAGACGGCGACGCCGCAGGAATCGTAGCCGCGGTATTCCAGGCGCTTGAGGCCTTCAACGAGAATCGGGGTGATGTCGCGCTGGGCGACGGCGCCAACAATGCCGCACATAGGGAGTGCTCCGGGAAGTTCGTGTACCGACGCATTGTGCTTGTCCCGGCAAGAAATTAGATTTCTTTATCTAGCCACTTATGTAAATTAATTCCCTTACATAATTGTGATTAAATAATCTTTCGTTGAATACGAACTTTTGAAATTAATCATGCAGAATCCACCGATTCCATTGCCGGAACTGGATGATCTGGACCGGCGCATTCTTGAACAGTTACAAGAAGACAGTTCGCTGACCAATCAAGACCTCGCCCAGCGCGTGCATGCATCGCCCCCTACCTGCCTGCGGCGGGTCCGCCGGCTGGTGGACGAGGGCGTGATCGACCGCCAGGTGGCCATTCTGTCGGCCGGAAAACTGGGCAGCACGCTGACCGCGATCGTGGAGATCACGCTGGACGTGCAGGCCGCGGAGCGCCTGGACGAGTTCGAACGGAGCATGCTTGCCGAACGCGCGGTGCTGCAGTGCTACCGGGTGTCGCCGGGACCGGATTTCGTGGTGATCGCGCAGGTGAAGGACATGCCGGCCTATCACGCGCTGGTGCATCGGGCGTTCACCGCCCAGGCCAACGTGCGCAACGTGCGCACCTTCTTCTCGGTGCATCGCGCCAAGTTCGAGACCCGGATCGACGTACGGGCCTGAGCCCATGCACCGGCACAAGCTCCCGGGTTCAGCGCCGGGCGAGCAGGCGCTCGAACTGCGCCAGATAGCGGTTGCCCATTTTCTGCACGTCGTGCTCGTTGCGGACGTACTCATAGGCGCGCTCGGTGACTTCCTGGCGGAACGCCGCGTCGTCCAGGCAACGCGCCATGCCTTGCGCCATGGCCTGGAAATCGCCCACCGCGCACAGCACGCCGCGCCCGTCGGCCAGGCTTTCCTTGAGCCCGCCGGCATCGGTGGACACTACCGGCACGCGTTGCAGGAAGGCATCCAGCACGCTGCTGCCCAGGGCCTCTTCCTCGGAACTCATGACGAACACGTCGAGAACGCTGTAGAAATCTTCGACGCCCTTGCGGAAGCCGGCAAACCGGTAGACGTCCTCGATGCCGAGCCTGCGCGCCTCGTCCCTGGCCTGCGCTTCGCGGTCGCCGCCCGCGCCAAAGTGCAGGAACACGAAGTCGCGACGCGTCCTGGCCAGTTCGCCGACGGCGCGCACCAGCGTCACCGGGTCCTTGTCGCGGATCAGCGCGGCGGAGGTGGCCATGACTTTTTTGCCGGCCAGGCCGAATTCACGGACCAGATTGGCGACGTTCTCGGCGTTGATCTCGTGCGGTTCGACCGCGCTGCGGATGATGACGGGTTCGATACCCAGGCGGCGCGGCTCGCCGGCCGCCATCTCGCTGATCGCCACGAACAGGTCCGCGTGGCGCCACTTGAAGCCGGTCTTCCATTCGTCGCCCGGCTTCACGACGAAGGAGGTGCGGCGCGAGAAGACCACCGGCCGGCGGTGCAGCCATTTGGTCAGGACCGCCCACGTGATGGTGTTGGCGGTCTGCGCGTGAACGATGTCGTAGCGGCTGGCGCCGGCCAGGAAGGCCAGCTGCCCGGGCACATTGCGGCAGGTATGGGCCACGAAGCCCTCCTGGCGGGCGCGCTCGGCCAGCGGCGCTCCTTCGCGGCACATCACTTCGACGTCGTGGCCGGCCTTGCGGAACGCGCGCATGCAGTAGAGGGTCTGCCGTTCGCCCCCGCGCCAGCCTTTCTCGAAGTTCAGTTGCAGGATCTTCATGCGCGCCCGATGCCCGAATACTCGAAGCCCAGGGCGCGCACGTCGGCCGGCGTGTAGAGATTGCGGCCGTCGATGATCAGCGGCGTCTTGAGCAGGGCTTTGACGCGGTCGAAGTCGGGCGCGCGGAACACCTTCCACTCGGTTGCGATCAAGAGCGCATCCGCGCCGTCCAGCGCGTCGTACATGTCGGCGGCGAAGCTGATGCCGGGCTTGCCGGCCAGCACGCGGCCGGCCTCGTGCATGGCGACGGGGTCATAGGCGCGCACCTCTGCGCCGCGGCGCGTCAGCTCGGAGATGGCCGTCAGGCTGGGCGCTTCGCGCATATCGTCCGTGTTGGGCTTGAAGGACAGGCCCCACAGGGCGACCTTGCGGCCGTGCAGGTCTTCGCCGAAGCGCTCGACCAGTTTTTCGGACAGGCGGAATTTCTGGGCGTGGTTGGCGGCTTCCGCGGCTTCGATGACGCGCATCGGCAGGGAATTCTCCGCCGCGGTATTGACCAGCGCCTGCACGTCCTTGGGGAAGCAGGAGCCGCCGTAACCCGCGCCGGGATACAGGAAGTGGTATCCGATGCGCGGATCGGCGCCGATGCCGCGGCGCACCTGCTCGATGTCCGCGCCCAGCGCCTCGGCCAGGTTCGCCATTTCGTTCATGAACGAAATGCGCGTGGCCAGCATGGCGTTGGCGGCGTATTTGGTCAGTTCGGCCGAGCGCACGTCCATCACCATCAGGCGGTCATGCGTGCGCTGGAAGGGTTCGTAGATGCGGCGCATGACACCGATGGTGTATTCGTCGTCGGCGCCGACCACGACCCGGTCCGGGCTCATGAAATCGTTGATCGCGGCCCCTTCCTTCAGAAACTCGGGGTTGGACGCCACGCTGAACGGAATCTCCACGCCCCGCTCGGCCAGTTCGCGAGCGACGACCTCGCGCACCTTGTCGGCCGTGCCCACCGGTACGGTGGACTTGTCCACGATCAGCTTGCGCGCCGTCATGTGGCGAGCGATGTTCCGGGCGGCGGCCAGCACGTACTTCAGGTCGGCGGAGCCATCTTCGCCGGGCGGGGTGCCCACGGCGATGAACTGCACGTCGCCGAAGGCGACGCTTTGCGCGATATCGTCGGTGAAATGCAGGCGGCCGGCCTGCACGTTGCGCCGCACCAGGTCTTCCAGGCCGGGCTCGTAGATGGGGATGCCCCCCTGGCGCAACAGGGCGATCTTCGCCGCGTCCACGTCCAGGCACATGACGTCGTTGCCCATGTCGGCCAGGCATGCCCCCGACACCAACCCCACGTAACCGGTACCCACGACCGTGATCTTCATGCCTGAACGCCTCAAAAATTGGTAAGCCTTGCCCCCGGTATCCAGAACCGGGCGCCGGCCGCCATTATAGAAGCGGCCGGAGGCCGGAACCGGCGCCGGGCTGTCCGGCCCCGCCCGGAGAGCCCGCCTCGGGCCGAAGCGCGGTTTCCAGGCCCGCCGGGCGCGCGGCCGCTAGGGCTTCAGCTTGGTGAAGCGGACGGTGTTGACCACCACGGCCAGGGCAGCGCAAACCGTCCCCAGGACCAGGGCCAGGCCAGGGCCGTGGGCCACGCTGAGACTGAACGCGATGGCGACCAGCGCCGTGCCGAAACTCTGGCCGAACACACGGGTCGTGGCCTGCAGGCCGCCCGCCGCGCCGCTGCGCGAACGGGGCGCGGCCGACAACAGGGCCCGGTTGTTCGGCGTCTGGAAGAACCCGAACCCCGTGCCCGCCACGAACATGCCCGCGAGGACGGGCCAGTTGGACACCGAGGCCGGCAGCGCCGCCAGCCACAGCATGCCGGCCACCATCGTGGCCGCCCCGGCCCCGCTCAGGGTTGCGGCCGAATAGCGGTCGGACAGCCTTCCCGCCAGCGGGGCGATGATCGCGGTGCCCACGGGCCAGGCGCCCATCAGCATGCCCACCTCGAGATAGGGCCGGCCGAGGACCTGCTGGAAGTAGAACGGCAGGGACACATAGGACGCCATCTGCGCGGCGAACGTGCAGGCCGAGGCGCCCACGGCGAAGGCCAGCGGACGGATGCGCAACAGGTCGACGGGCACCAGCGGCATCGGCTGCCGGCTGGCCCGGCGCACAAGCACCAGGCCGACCATCGTCGCGATCGCGACCAGGCCGATGCCGCGCAGCAGGTCCATGCCCATCATGTCCACGCCGGAGATGAACACGCCCAGGGTGATCATGCACAGCAGGGCGCTGATCCAATCGAGCTTCACGTTGTTGCGCGGCACCTCCGGCAGGTGGCGCAGGCCCAGCATCGCCAGCATGCAGATGGGAAGGTTGACCGCGAAGATCCAGGGCCAGGGCGCCACCGACAGGATGGCGGACCCGATGGTCGGCCCCAGCACCGACATGACGGCCACCGTGGTGGCGTTGATGCTGATCCCGCGGCCCAGCAGTTTCAGCGGGTAGATATTGCGCACCAGCCCGCCGAACATGCACATCAGCGTGGCGGCGCCGATGCCCTGGAACACCCGCGCCGCCGTCAGCTGCCAGAGCGTGGCGGCCAGGGCGCACCCCAGCGAAGCCAGCGTGAACAGCATCAGGCCGAAGGTGAACATGCGGCGAAAGCCGATGCGTTCCGCCAGCGCGGACAGCGGCAGCAGCATCGTCACCACCGCCAGGTTGTAGGCGTTGACGATCCAGACCGCCTGGGCCGGCGAAGCGTTGAGGTCGACCGCGATGGTGGGCAGCGCGACGTTGGCGATGGTGGTGTCCAGCACCGACAGGCTGATGCCCGTCATCACGGTTGCCGCCGCCCAATAGCGCCGGGGCGTCGGCAGGCCGTCGGGCGGGGCGGGCTTGGGCGTCCCGCCTGGGGCCGGGTCTTTCTCGACGGTCACGATTTCTTGACCGGGCGTTGCCAACCCTCGACGGTGAGTTGCTTGGGGCGCGATACGGTCAGCTTCTCGGCGGGCGCGTCCCGGGTCAGGGTGGTGCCGGCGCCCAGCGTGGCGCCGCGGCCCACGCGCACCGGCGCAACCAGCTGCGTGTCGGAGCCGATGAAGGCATCGTCCTCGATGACGGTGCGGTGCTTGTTCACGCCGTCGTAGTTGCAGGTGATGGTGCCCGCCCCCACGTTCACGCGCGCGCCGATGTCGGCATCGCCGATGTAGGCCAGATGATTGGCCTTGCTGTCCTCGCCCAGCACGCTCTTCTTGATCTCGACGAAGTTGCCCACATGGCTGCGGTCGCCGAGCTCGGCGCCCGGACGCAGCCGCGCATACGGACCCACGCGCGCGTCGCGCCCGACCTGGGCCTGCTGCAGATGGCTGAATGCCTCGATGTGAGTGCCCGGGCCGACGCTGACGTCGCGCAACACGCAATGCGGGCCCACGCGCACCCCGTCGGCCAGCGTCACCTTGCCTTCGAACACGCAACCCACGTCGATGAAGACGTCGCGTCCGCAGGTGAGCGAACCGCGCACATCGAAGCGCGCCGGGTCGGCCAGCGTCACGCCGGCTTCCAGCTGGCGACGGGCCTGCTCGCTCTGCCAGCGGCGCTCCAGTTCGGCCTGCTGCACGCGGCTGTTCACGCCCAGCGTTTCCCAATTGGCGCCGGGCTGCGCCGCGCCCACCGGCACGCCGTCGGCCACGGCGAGGCCGACGGTGTCGGTCAGGTAGTACTCGCCCTGGGCGTTGTTGTTGTCGATGCGGGACAGCCAGTCCTTCAGCTTCGCCGTGGGCGCGCTGAGGATGCCGGTGTTCACTTCCTTGATGCCGCGCTCGGCGTCCGAGGCGTCCTTGTGTTCGACGATGCGGCAGACGTTGCCGCGCTCGTCGCGCACGATGCGACCGTAACCGGTGGAATCGTCCAGCACCTCGGTCAGCACGGCGGCGCCGGCGCCGCGGGCCTCCAGCAGGCGCTTGAGCGTTTCGGGCTGCACCAGCGGCACGTCGCCATACAGCACCAGCGTCACGTCATCCTTGCCATCGCCCTCCAGCAGCAGCGGCACGGCCTGCTGCACCGCGTGGCCCGTGCCGTGCTGGGGCTGCTGCAGCGCGAAGTGCAGGTCGGCCTGGCCCTCGAATGCCTGCTTGACGCGGTCCGCGCCATGCCCCACGACGACGATGATGCGCGCCGGATCGAGTTGGCGCGCGCTGTCCAGCACATGGGACAGCATGGGTTTGCCCGCGAGCGTGTGCAGCACTTTGGGAAGGTCGGACTGCATGCGTTTACCCAGTCCGGCGGCAAGAATCACTACGTTAAGCATAAGTTCCACAATGTTGAAGACGGCCCGGCGGCCTCGCGGCCGTCAGGGCATCGATTGAAAGAGGAGGGCTAGCTCGCGGCCGGCCCCGTTTTCTTGGCGGTCTTGGCGGCGCTTCGGGTAGCGGCGGGCTTGCGGGCCGCCGGCTTGGAGGCCCCCGCCTGCGCCGCGGGCTTGGAATCGTCCGCCTTTGCCTTGGCCGCGGCGGCGCCGGGCGCGGCCGGCATGGAAGCGGCCGTGGCGGCGGCGATCTGGTTGAACTGCTGCTGCAGCAGGTCCCACCATGCCTTGGATGCGGATTGCGCCGCGGCGCCCATCTGCTCGCTCATCCCAGGGGCGGCCGAGGGCTGCTCGTCCGCCGCGCCGCCCGCCTCCCGACCCTTGGCGTTGCCATTTTCCGCCGCCTTGGGAGCGGCCGCCGCGGGCTTTGGCGCGGGCTTCAGCCCCAGCACGACTTCCAGCGGCGAGGCCGCCCCGCTTTCGCGCACGGCGGCCATGTCCATATTGGCCGCGCTGTCCACGAATGCGCGCAGCGTGCTGATGGTGGAGCGCTGCACTTCCATGCCCTGGATGGTGCTGGACAGCATGCTCAGGTTCATGCGCAGCCAGTTTTCCACCGACCGCAGTTCGGCGATGCGGCGGTCCAGGTCTTCCAGGTTCATCGGGGGAGCCATGGGCAGGCTGCTGGCCAGGCCTCCCGGCCCGGTCAGCCCCGCCCAGGCCTGGCGCATCATTTCCATGCTGGCCAGGAGCGGGTTGCCCGACAGGTCGGAATGCTGACCCATGCCGGGTAGGACGAACGGGTTCGATTGTTGGTCGCTCATTCCTGGTCTCCCCAAAACAGATAATTGCCTGCCGCGCCGGGCCTACCCCGGCAGCAGCTGGTTGTTCTCCACGCGCACGTGGTCGCCGGATGCAAACGCGAACGGTTGCGCGCTACGGAACTGGCGCGCGCTGCCGTCGCTCATGCGCACGGTGAGCTCATAGTGCGTCACCGTTTGTTGCTGTCTGATATTACGCTCAACTTCACGGCCTGCCAAAGCGCCGCCGACCGCGCCCAGCACCGTCAGGGCGGTCTTGCCGCTGCCGCCGCCGAACTGGTTGCCCACGACGCCGCCCGCCACGCCGCCGGCAATGGTGCCGACCAGATGATCGCTGTTGTCCTTCACTGGCACCTGGACCTGGCGGATGGATTCGACGACGCCGCAGGTGGCGCAAGCCTGCTTTGCCGGCGCCGGAGCGGGACGAGACGCCTGCGCGGGCTCGGAGCGGGCCTGCTGGGCAGGGGCGCCCTGGGCAGGTTGCGCGGGCACGGGCGCCAGGTTGGCGCCTTCCGGGCCCGCCTCGGCCACGGGCTCATCGGCATGCGGATTGGCGGAAGGAGTGGGCAGCCATCCCAGCACGGCGGCCACGCCCACCGAGCACATGACGATGACGGCGACCGCGGCGGCCGCGACCAGCGGATGCAGGGCGCGCCGCGGGGCTTCGGTTCGGGTAGAGGTACTCATAACGATGCTCCATCGTAACTAACCGGCAGTGGTATAGCACCCGCCCGCGGTTTCGGCATGTTGCGATGGTGACGCTTCTTTGCTGGCGGGGCCCGGTGGACAGCGGTGGCCAATCGTGGACAATAGGCGCATGGATTCCGTCACCCTGCCCCTGCTCGAACAGGCGATCAACTACTGGCGCAATGTCTCGCCGTCCGTCGGCGACGAATGCCGCCTGTGCCCCGAGGCGGCCGCGCTGGCGACCCCGTACGCGCTCATGATCATGGCGCATCGCCGCGAGATTCCCGCCACGGAACTCGGCGACAAGGCGCGCGCCGCGCTGGACGGCTGGGCCGCCGCAGCGGGCAGATAGCGCCCCTTATTGCTTCAGCAGGGCCTGGATGTCGTGCGTCAGCGCATCGACGCCGATATTGTTGTTGGCCAGCACGCGCGATTCGCCCTTGCCGTCGAGCAGGTAGAAGGCGGCCGTGTGATCCATGGTGTAGCTGCCGTCCTTGGTGGGCGCCTTGGCGTAATAGGCCTTGAACGACGCAGCGGCCTTCTTGACCTGGTCCGGCGTGCCCGTCAAACCCAGGAAACGCGGGTCGAAGGCGGTAACGTATTGTTTGAGAACCTCGGGCGTGTCGCGCTCGGGATCCACCGTGATCAGCAGCACCTGCACGCGGTCGGCGTCCGGCCCCAGCTTCTTCATGACCTCGGTCAGTTCGGCCAGCGACGTGGGGCACACGTCCGGGCACTGCGTGAAACCGAAGAACACCACCACCACCTTGCCGGCGAAGTCGGACAATTGGCGCGTCTTGCCGTTGTAGTCGGACAGTTCCATGCCGCGGCCCAGCTGGGTTCCGCTGATATCGCTGCCCTTGAACACCGGCGCGCTCTCGCCGCAGGCAGCCAGGGCGGCGGTCAAGGCGGCGGCGGCGCCCAAGCGCAAGGCCAGCCTGCGGCTGGTGGAAAACACGGACATCGACAACCTCCAGGACATCAGCGCAACAGGCCGACCCAGTGGTCCGCCAGCAGGGCGCCGAAGAGCAGCGCCAGGTAAAGAATCGAAAACCGGAACATGCTGCGCGCCAGTTCGTCGCTGTAGGCGCGGTACAGCCGCCATGCGTACGAAACGAACATGCCGCCCAGCACCAGCGCGGACGCCAGATAGAGTTCGCCGCTCATGCGGATGGCATAGGGCAGCAGCGTGGTGGCGACCAGCGCCACGCTGTAGAGCAGGATGTGCAGGCGCGTGAACTGGTTGCCGTGCGTCACGGGCAGCATGGGCAGCCCGGCCTTGGCGTAGTCGTGATTGCGATACAGCGCCAGCGCCCAGAAATGCGGCGGCGTCCAGATGAAGATGATCAGGACCAGGACCCAGGCTTCGGCCGGCACCGAGTCCGCCACCGTAGCCCAGCCCAGCGCCGGCGGCATGGCGCCGGACAGGCCGCCGATGACGATGTTCTGCGGCGTACGGGGTTTGAGGATGACCGTATAGATGACCGCATAGCCCACGAAGGTGGCGAAGGTCAGCCACATCGTCAGGGGATTGACCAGGTGGTAGAGCACGAACATGCCCGCTCCGCCCAGCAGCCCCGAGAGGGTCAGCACCTGGAAGGCCGAGATCGTGCCGCGCGCCGTGGCGCGGCGCGCGGTGCGCAGCATGCGCGCGTCCACTTCCTGCTCGATCAGGCAATTGATGGCGAAGGCGGCCGCCGCCAGCAGCCAGATGCCGATGGTGCCGAACACCACCCGCCGCATGTCCGGCATGCCGGGCGCGGCCAGGAACATGCCGATCACGGCGCAAAACACCGCCAATTGCGTCACGCGCGGCTTGGTGAGAAGGAAATACTGGCGGAGCAATCCGGTTTGGGGAGCGGCAATACTGGTCATAATAAGCCCTATTTTAAACGCGCACCGAATTGGGGCCGTATTCACCTGCGGGCGAACGCCGTGCCGTGGACAAACGCACCATCAAGACCACCGCGGCCAGCGTCAGGCCGGCGGCGCCTCCATTGTGCAACACCGCGATCAGCAGCGGCCACTGGAAGAAGATCGTCGTCAGGCCGGTCACGAGCTGCGCCGCCAGGAGCGCCAGCATCAGCGTGGCGGGGCCGCGCAGCCCGGGCTCGGCCCGCAGCCGCCAGGCCAGCGTGCCCAGGTACAGGAACACGACGAACGCGAAATTGCGGTGCACCCAATGGATCGCCGTGAGCGCGGGCTGGGAAATCATCTCGCCCGAGGGCAGCTCGCCCAGGCCGCGGATGATCGAGTACCCGCCGTGGAAGTCCATTTCGGGCACCCACTGGCCATGGCACATCGGAAAGTCCATGCAGGCCAGCGCGGCATAGTTGGTGCTGACCCAGCCTCCGAGGGTGACCTGCACCAGCAGCAGCCCGAAGCCCACGGCCACCCATGGTTTCCAGCGCGCGGCCGCCTCGGGCACGGGCAGATGCGGACGCTCGCGCGCGGACAGCCAGGTCATCAGTGCGAGCACGGACAGGCCGAACACCAGGTGCGCGGTCACGACGGCGGGCATGAGCCTGTGCGTCACGGTCCAGGCGCCGAACGCGCCCTGCACGCAAACGGCCACCAGCGTGGTCACGGCCAGGGCCGGCGAGCGGCCCAGTTCACGGCGATAGCGCCACGCCATGTACACGATGCCGATGATCAGCATGCCCAGAATGGAGCCGACATAGCGGTGGATCATTTCGATCCAGGCCTTGGAAAGCGTAACGGGGCCGAAAGGCATGGCCTGGGACGCTTCGTGGATATCCCCCATGGCGCCCAGCGGCGTCACGCTGCCGTAGCAGCCCGGCCAGTCTGGACACCCCAGGCCGGAATCCGTCAAGCGCACGAATGCGCCGAACATGATCAGGTCCAGCGTCAGGAACCAGGTGAAGAAAACCAGTTTGCGATACCGCGCTTTGATACGTTCCATTTCCATAAACCATTACTGTGTCGCGCCGCGCCTTCCCCGCGACACGTAAAACCGCCAGCCCCCCGCCGCTGACAAGCCATCCCGCTATTTCCTTCGCAACATGCCCCCCGCATGCACACGTCATCCGCAATCGGGGCCGCGCAGATCCGGCGCCGCAGGCGCTCCGGGGATCACCCAATCCTGGAGTTGTAGACCAGCTTGCTGATGTCCTTGCGCACTTTCACCCCATCGGCCTCGGCAGGGTACTGCATCATGAGGTTGCCCAGGGGATCGATCACCCAGATCGGATCCTGCAGGCCGGGCTGCCCGGCCGCGGTATCGCGCGCCATCAGGAAGCGCGCCAGCTGGTCCGGGTTTGCGCGCACCATGACCGTGCCCTTGTAGGCCTCCAGCACCTTGTCCGGCACCGGCGCATCGTCCGTGATGAACCAGACACGGGCCAGCCGGTCCACGTTCTTGCCCTGGCTGGCGTGGCTATTGCGGGTGATGAAGAGCTTGCGGGCGCAGCTTTCCGGGCAGGCCCCGCCGTCGGCGGCGACCAGCAGCCACTTGCCTTTCAGGCTCTGCAGGTCGAAGGGCTTGCCGTCCAGCGTGGTCAGCTGGAGATCGGCGGCCGCGGGCATGGGCCGCTGCGGGCTCACCAGCGCGCCATAGTTGCTGGATTCGTCGGGCCACCACTGCGGGTTCATGTAGACCACCACGGCGGCGACGATGGGCGCCAGCGTGCACAGAAACACCAGCAGCATGGGCATCAGGGAACGCTTGCCGGCGGGCCGGGTAGGAGAAATGTCGCGAGCCACTTTGTATCCTGTTGTCTTGCGGTTGATGATGGGCGCCGGCTCAGGCCTGGGGCCCGCCGGACTCGCGGCGCCGCATGCGCCGGACGGCGCCCCCCAGCACCACCAGCCACGCCACGGCCGCGATCGAGGCGAAAGCGAACCACTGTACGGCATACGAGGTGTTCTGCTGGAAGTCCACGGACGGCTGCGGCCAATCGCGCACCAGCCCGTCGTCCGCGCCGCCGTCCGATTGCAGCAGCACGGTGGGCAGCAGGGCAAGCCCGGTGGCCTTGGCATAGGCATCCAGCGGCAGGTTCTGCACCTGCGGCACGCCGCCAGCGGCCGGCAGCGTGGCCGGCAGGACGGATTGGTCCGCTCCGCCGAGCGACCAGAGCTCGAATAGCCGCGGCACCCGCGGCGAAAGCTCTCCGCTCACGGTCTGCGTGCCCTCGGGCGTGCCCGGCAAGGACGGCTGCGCAGGCCCCGGGCCCGGGGCTTGCCCCGACGCCGGCAGGGCCCGCGGCAGCCAGCCTCGCAGCACCAGCACGGCATGCTTCGCGTCGGCGTCCAGCAACAAGGGCATGGCCAGCCAGTAACCGGGCCTGCCCTCATGGTTGCGGTTGTCCAGCAGTACACTGAATTGCGGCTGCCACACGCCCGTGGCCTGCGCGGCCCGCCATGCGGTCATGCCCGCAGGATCGGTGTCGGGCGTCAATTTCAGCGGCGCTTGCTTGCGGCCCGCCTCGATAGCGGCCAGAATGGCGCGTCGCTCGTCGCCGCGGCGCAATTGCCATTGCCCCAGCGACGCCAGGATGATCACGGCGACGCCAAGCAGCAGCAGGGCGGCTACCGTGTAGCGGGTTGAATGCGGTCGGGCCATCTTTCTTCAATAACTCTGATTTGTCCGGAGACCAACATGCGCGTTTTTGTCGTCCTGGCCTTTATCGGTATTCTGGCCAGCCTGGCATCCGCCCTGGTCTACCTGATGCGAGACAAGGGCACCACCAGCCGCACAGTCAACGCGCTGACGGTACGCATCGGACTATCGGTGGCCCTGTTTCTGTTCGTGCTGTTCGCCCACCACATGGGCTGGATCGAGAGCACAGGCCTTAGATAGGCATCCGGGACACGGGTTCCCGCCATACTCGGCGGGAATGTAAAAGCGCGATGGACGCCGGGCTTGGCGCCCAGCCTCCTATCGCGCTTTGCTCTCCGCGCAAGCGGGTGCGGGGAGAGCGCCTTCCACCTCAGAACCAGTACACGAACAGGTACAGGCCCAGCCACACCACGTCCACGAAGTGCCAGTACCAGGCGGCGCCTTCGAAGCCGAAGTGGTGATCGGCCGTAAAATGCCCGCGGATCAGGCGGATCAGGATGACCGTCAGCATGGTGGCGCCCAGCAGCACGTGGAAGCCGTGGAAGCCGGTCAGCATGTAGAACAGCGAGCCGTAAGCGCCCGAATTGAACTTCAGGTTCAGTTCGGTGTAGGCGTGGTGGTATTCGTATGCCTGGCAGGCCACGAAGACGAAGCCCAGGACAACCGTGGCCAGCAGCCAGAAGATGGTCTTGCCGCGATGGTTTTCACGCAGCGCGTGGTGGGCGATGGTGAGGGTGACGCCGGAGCTCAGCAGCAGCGCGGTGTTGATCGTCGGCAGCCAGAAGGGGCCGACGGTCTGGAAGTGCTCGACCACGCCCGCGGGCCCGAAGTTGGGCCACACGGCCTGGAAGTCGGGCCACAGCATCAGCCGGTGGTCCATGTCGCCCAGCCACGGCGTGGTGACGGTGCGCGTGTACCAGAGGGCGCCGAAGAATGCCGCGAAGAACATGACTTCGGAGAAGATGAACCAGCTCATGCCCCAGCGGTAGGAGCCGTCGATGCGCTTGCTGTTCAGGCCGGCCTCGGATTCCTGGATGGCGTCGCCGAACCAGAAGTACAGCACCACGATCAAGCCGATGAAGCCCGCCAGCAGGGACCACTTGGCCCAGCTGACGCCGTTGATCCAGCCGGCGGCGCCCAGGCCCATGAACAGCAACGCCACAGCCGTACGCACGGGATGACCCGAGTCGGCGGGCACAAAGTAGTACGGTGCCTCTTTACCTTGAACCGAGTGGCTTGCACTCATGGCTTTCTCCCTGGTACAGATTTATAGATTAAGTGATTCAAGTCAGGCTGGAAACGGCCCAACGCACAATTAATACCAGCACAGTAACGAAGAGCGCCGCTGCCAGCAGCCCGGCCACGATCACGTGGACCGGATTCAGCTTGGCGATGTCTTCCCGGTGGCCCGCTCCCTTGCGGACGCCGAAAAACCCCCATGCCACCGCTTTCATCGTCTGAAGAAAGCTCAGCTTGCGCTGGGAGGTCTGGCGCAGGTCGTCGCTCATGGCCGCCGCCTAGTTGACGGCAACGCCGGACAGCAACGCCGATCCGCGCAGCACGGTCCAGGCGAACACGGCGATGACGAAAGCCAGAAGGACCAGTCCTGCGATCTTGTTGCGGCGGCGCTGCTCGGGTGTCATTGCTGTGCTACCTGGATCATGAAAGCGTGTTTACTTCACTTCGGGCGGAGTTTCGAAGGTATGGAAGGGAGCCGGCGACGGCACCGTCCATTCCAGGCCCTCGGCGCCTTCCCACGGCTTGGCCGAGGCCGGCTCGCCCTTGCCCGCGTAGCAGCGCAGCATCGCCCACAGGAAGATCAGCTGCGACAGGCCGAACCAGAACGCGCCGATGGTGGCCATCTGGTGGAAGGTCGTGAACTGCCCGGCGTAGTCGGCGTAGCGGCGCGGCATGCCGGCCAGGCCCAGGAAGTGCATCGGGAAAAAGGTCACGTTGAACGAAATCAGCGTGGACCAGAAGTGCAGCTTGCCCAGCTTTTCGCTGTACATGCGGCCCGTCCACTTGGGCACCCAGTAGTAGGCGCCGGCGAACAGGGCGAACAGGGAGCCCGCCACCAGCACGTAGTGGAAGTGGGCGACCACGTAGTACGTGTCGTGTACCTGGATGTCGATGGGCGCCACCGACAGGATCAGCCCGGTGAAGCCGCCCATGGTGAACACGAAGATGAAGCCGATCGAGAACAGCATCGGGGTTTCGAACGTCATGGAGCCGCGCCACATGGTGGCGACCCAGTTGAACACCTTCACCCCGGTGGGGATGGAGATGAGCATGGTGGCGTACATGAAGTAGAGCTGGCCCGTCACCGGCATGCCCGTCGTGAACATGTGGTGCGCCCACACGATGAAGGACAGCACGGCGATGGAAGCGGTGGCATAGACCATGGAGGCGTAGCCGAACAGCTTCTTGCGGGCGAAGGCGGGAACGATGGCCGACACGATGCCGAAAGCCGGCAGGATCATGATGTAGACCTCGGGGTGCCCGAAGAACCAGAACACGTGCTGGTACAGGACCGGATCGCCGCCCGCGGCGGCATTGAAGAAGCCCGTGCCGAAATGGCGGTCGGTCAGCACCATGGTGATGGCGGCGGCCAGCACCGGCATCACGGCCAGCAGCAGGAAGGCGGTGATCAGCCAGGTCCAGCAGAACAGCGGCATCTTCATCAGCGTCAGGCCGGGCGCGCGCATGTTCAGCACGGTCACGATGATGTTGATCGCGCCCATGATGGAAGACGCGCCCATGATGTGCAGCGCGAAGATCGCCAGGTCCATGCCGGGGCCCATCTGCAGCGACAGCGGCGCGTACAGGGTCCAGCCGGCGGCGGTGGCGCCGCCGGGCACGAAGAACGACACCGTCAGCATGATGGCGGCCACGGGCAGCAGCCAGAAGCTGAAGTTGTTCATGCGCGCGAAGGCCATGTCGGACGCGCCGATCTGCATCGGGATCATCCAGTTCGCGAAGCCCACGAATGCCGGCATGACCGCGCCGAACACCATCACCAGGCCGTGCATGGTGGTGAACTGGTTGAAAAGCTCGGGGCGGAAGAACTGGAGGCCCGGCTCGAACAGCTCGGTGCGCAGCAGCAAGGCCAGCGTGCCGCCCTCCAGCAGCATGACGAACGAGAAGATGAGGTACATCGTCCCGATGTCTTTGTGGTTCGTGGCAAAAAGCCAGCGGCGCCAGCCGGTGGGGATGGCGTGGTGGTGGTCATCGTGACCGTGGCCGTGGCCCGGCGACACGTGGTCTACAGTGACGCTGCTCATGATGGACTCCTTCCTGCTGAGTGCCGCCCCCGATCCACGGGGCCGGCAGGGTATCTCTAACTAAACGGAACCGGTTCTAACGGTGGAGGAACTGGGCGCGCGCGCTATCAGCGCCCGGCCACCACGTCCTTCGGTAGAACCGTCGGGTCCTGCCCCTTGCCTGCATTGCTCCAGGCATGGCGCGTATAGCTGATGACCGCTGCGATCTCGACATCGTTGAGCTGCCCGCCGAATGCCGCCATCGCGGTGCCGGGCTTGCCCTTCAGCACGGTGTTGATCTGTTCCGCCTTCGGGCCCAGAACAACCTTGTCTCCGTCAAGCGCAGGGAAACTGCCCGGGATGCCCTTGCCGTTGGCCTGGTGACAGGCAACGCAATTCGCCGCGAAAACCTTCTCGCCGCGGGCAACCAGTTCGGCTTCCGTCCACTCTTTATTGGGATCGTCGGCGTTCGCCGCCATCTTCTTCTTTTGGTCTTCAACCCACTTATCGTAGTCGGCTTGCGCCAGAACTTCCACGACGATGGGCATGAATGCGTGATCCTTCCCGCAAAGTTCCGCGCACTGGCCGCGGTAAATGCCGGGTTTGTCGGCATTGAACCAGGCATCGCGCAGGAAACCGGGGATGGCGTCCTGTTTCACGCCGAAATCGGGAATCATCCAGGAATGGATGACGTCGGCGGCCGTCAGGACGACGCGGACCTTCTTGTTCACCGGGACGACCAGGTGATTGTCCACTTCCATCAGGTAGAACTCGCCCTTGGGCTCGCGATTCTCGATCTGCGCGCGCGGGGTCGACAGCGTGGAAAGGAACTTGATGCCTGCCGCCGGGCCGTCGAGGTATTCGTAGCCCCACTTCCATTGGTAGCCCGTGACCTTCACGGTGAGGTCGGCGCTGGAGGTGTCTTTCATGGCGACCACGGTCTTGGTGGCCGGCAGCGCCATGGCGATGACGATGATGAACGGGATCACCGTCCATGCGACTTCGACGCCCAGGTGCTCGTGGAAAGTCGCGGCCTTGTGCCCGCGGGATTTGCGGTGCGCCCAGATGGAGTAGAACATCACCCCGAAGACGCCGATGAAGATCACGATACAGATCGTGAGCAGCATCCAATGCAACCACATGATGTCGCGCGAAATCGCCGTGACGCCCTCATGCAGGTTGAGCTGATTGACCTTCGGGCCGCCGGGCATGTCTTGCACCTGAGCACCCGCCACGCTGCCAATCAGCATCGCACAAGCCCCCAGTATCCCTCTCCACTTCTTCATGCTTACCTCGAAACACGGCGCGTAGGTCCGTTCTCTAGTGGCGGAAGTCACCGGAAACGGGCAACGCGCAATTATTAGATGGCAGGGCGAGGCAGGGAGATAGAGCGGCCCCTGTCGTTCCCACTCGAAATCACAAAGAAACTGCCGGATTATAGCGGACGCGCAAACAAACGTAATTTTGTGCTCTTGACTTTGTCGAATCCGCCCTCGGCTTGCGCGCGCCCACTTGACCGTGCGGCCGAAATCGGCTGGCATAAAATCGTCCTGAACTTCACCACGCCGAACCCACGATGCCCCAGCAGTTGTCCGACTTGTACGCCGCCCTCTGCGCGCGCGCCCAAGAGCCCGCCCCCGACGGCGCACGCGCGCTATATATAGCGGGGCGCCGCTGCGGCTGGGCCACGCACGCGGCTTGCGATGCCTTGCGCGGCGCCACGAACATCGACTCGGACGGCGTGGACCTGCGCATCGGCACGGGCATCGAGCCGGGCGCGGACCTGGACCGCGTGCTCGAACAGGCGGCGGAACTGTTGCGCCAAGCCAACTGCCTGCGCGGCTGGCGCGACGAATTGCTGGACGTCATGGACGGCGACGAGCCCCTGGGCGTGATCGAACGCGCGGCGGTCCGCCCCCTGGGCCTGCTCACCAAGGCCGTCCACTTGAACGCCTGGACGCCGGACGGCCGCCTGTGGGTCGCGCGCCGCGCGCTCAGCAAGTCCACCGATCCCGGCATGTGGGACACGTTGGTGGGCGGGCTGGCCGGCAGCCGCGAAGACCTGGAATTGGCGCTGGTGCGCGAATGCGGGGAAGAGGCAGGGCTGGACGAACCCGACCTGGCGCGGCGCTCGCCCCTGCGCACCATCCTGCGCATCCATCGCCGCCTGCCCGAGGGCTACCAGGTCGAAGACGTACTGACCAGCACCTGCGTGCTGGCGGCCGATGCCCGTCCCGCCAACCGGGACGGCGAGGTCATGGAAATCGCCACGGTCGACGCGGCCACGGCCGTGCGCCGGATCGCGGACGGCGAATTCACGCTGGAAGCGGCGCTGGTGATCATCGAGGACATCATGCAGCGCCGCGCGGGCGGCGAAATCCCCGCCTAGCGGGGCACCACGCCCGGCTCGCCCAGCACTTCGCCCGTCTGCGCATCCTCGCGCGGCGGACCGGCAACGGGCGTTTCCTGGACGGCAGGGGCGGCCTGCGCCTCGGCGCCCGACGGCGCGCTCACGCCCGCCGCCTCCGCGGCTTCCGCCGCCTGGGCCGGGCTGGGCGCCGACGCCGGCGCAGGGGCCGGGGCGGGCGTGGCGTTGGCCTGCGAGAACTGCTTCCACACCTCGATCGCGCGCAGGCGCTGCTTGGCCACCAGCTGGATGCGTTCGCGCAGATGCTCGTCGCGCGCCAGCAAGGCGTGGAAATCCCGCGAAGACAGCATCAACAGCTTGCTGTAGCCCAGCGAGGTGACGTCGGGCGCGATCTGCTGTTCGCCCAGCAGCCCGAGCTCGCCGAAGAACTCCCCGCTGCCCAGCTCGATCATTGTGTTGTCGGGCAGGTGCACGGCCACGGCCCCGGACGCCACGAAACACATTTCTTCGCCGTGCCGGCCCTTGGTGAGCACGCGCTGGTCCGGCAGCGACAGCCGCGGCTTGAGCAGCTTGCTGATAGCCCGCAGCGAGTCCGCCGACAGGCCCTCGAACAGGGGCACGCGCTTGATCAGCTCCGCCGCGCTCATTTCGATGTCCAGCGGCGGATGCGTGTCGATATGGGCCCAGCGGCTCTTCAATTGCGCCATCAGGTCCGCGTACACCTCGCCGCTGATCAGGAATTGCTCGAGCATGTCGCGGTAGCGGATGCGTTCCATTTCGCGCGCCACCCGGCCCAGGTAGCTTTCCTGCAGCCACTGCGCGTAGGACGGGTATTGCAGGTTGAGGGCCTGCATGGCGTTCTCGATCAGGTCCAGGCGGCGCTGGTGCAGCGACACGATGCGCTGCGTCGCCTCTTCGCCCAGCAGGGGCGTGATCTGTTCGCGCGCGAAGACGATCAGGCGCTGCGCGACCGAACGCTTGCTCATCAGATTGGCGAAGCGCTGGCCCAGCTCGCGCGCCAGCCAACCCTGGAATCCGAACAGGTAGTGCAGGCGCAGGGCGAGGCGAAAACCGGTGGAATAGCGCACGTCGGCGACAATGGCGCGCTCGAAGCCCGGGATGCCGCCCAGCCGGATCGCGTCTTCAAGCCGTTCCGCCCGCGCCAGCAGGGCCTCGGCCATGCGCCAGTCCACGATCTGCGCCTTGAGAATGTCGAAGAACATTTCCTCTTCGCGCTGCGCCACGATGGCCAGCCCCACCGCGACGCGCTGGTCGTCGGTCATCTGGCCGACCTGGCCGTCATGCACGCTGGTCAGGCTGGCGTCGAACACGGCGCGGATGCGGTCGCGGACCTCGGTGCCGATGTGCTCGGTCCTGGCGACCTCGTCCGTCTTGCCCTGCAGGTCTTCGAGCGCCACGGCCAGCGCCTGGTTGCGGATCGTGCGCTCCACCGGCGACAACTGGTTCAGGCCCAGCATGCGGATCAGCGGACGCAGGCTGATCCCGTTGACGAACAGCGTGATCAGCACGAAGCCCGTGGTGGCCACGGCGACGAACTGGCGCGCCTCTTCGGGCACGCCAGTCTGCTCCGTGACGGCCAGCGCCAGCGCCAGCGACACGGCGCCGCGCAATCCGCCCCACAGCATCACCACTTTGTACGGATTGCTGACCTTGGTGCCCAGCCGGGTCAGGCCCAGCAGCGGCAACAGGCCGAAGACCACGATGGCGCGGGCCGCCAACGTCGTCACGAACAGCACCGCGACCAGCACCAGTTCCTGCCAGTCGGCCGCCGCCATCAGCTTCGGGATCAGCATGGCCGCGAACAGGAAGATCAGCGAATTGGCCCAGAACCCGAACTGCTCCCAGGCGCTGGACAGGTATTCGAAGGTGGTGGGCGACATGCGCGTGCGGCCGGTGGACCCGACCACCAGGCCGGCGATCACGGTGGCGACGACGCCCGAAACATTCAGGTAGTGCTCGGAAATGAAGAAGGACAGATAGGCCAGCGTCAGCGTCAGCGTGATTTCCGCCGTGGGGAAGCCGCGCAGCCACGCGAACAGGAAGCAGGCCAGGCGCCCCATCGCGAAGCCGGCCACGCCGCCGCCGACGAAGTGCACGATGAAATCGTTGAAGATGCCGCTTGCGGTCAGTTCGCCATGGCCGCCCAGCACGGCCAGCAGCACCGAGTACAGGGCGATGGACGCGGCATCGTTGAACAGGCTTTCGCCTTCGACCAGGGTGGTCAGGCGCTTGGGCGCGCCCACTTCACGGAAAATGCCCACCACCGCCACCGGGTCCGTGGTCGCCACGATGGCGCCCAGCAGCAGGCAGACCACCAGGCCGTAGGACGAGATGGCGTCCAGGGTCACGCCAACCACCACGGTGCACACCACCACCGCCACGATGGCCATCATGAGGATGGGGCCGATGTCGTCCATCAGGCGCCGCACGTTCATGGACAGGGCGGTTTCGAACAGCAGCACCGGCAGGAACACCATCAGGAAGGTTTCGGACGAAATCTCGAAGCGTTCCAGGGAGTCCAGGAAGTCCCCAATCCAGCTGGGCGCCCAGCCATGGACGTGCACGATGATGCCGAGCAGGCAGCCGACGATGGCCAGCAGGACCGAGTACGGCAGCTTGAGGCGGCCGGCAAGGGGCGGCATGAAACAGACCAGCGTGAGCAAACCGGCCAGGCCGAATACGAGAAAACCGACATCCATGGGTAGCGCCGCGTCCGATCTTGAAGCTTGTGTAAAGTTTCACAAGAATAGCGGCTTTTTTCCCTAGGTTTCGCCCGGAAACGGTAGAGAATCGTAGAGAATGCACGTTTCGTTACCCCAATACAGGCGCGCGAAACGCGTCGCGCGGCATTTTTGGGTAATGTGGAATCGCACCAACTTTTCAGGAGCGGCACTTGGCCCGCATCCATTCCCTGGGCCGGCGCGACGACGCGCCCGCCATGCTGGTCCAAGTGACCGATAGCCATCTGTTCGGCGCGGCCGGCACCGCGATGCTGGGCGTCGACACCGACGCCAGCCTGCGCGCCGTGCTGCGCCAGGTCGAGGCCGACGGCCGCCACCCCGACCTGCTGCTGGCCACGGGCGACCTGTCGCAGGACGGCGAGGCAGCGGCCTACCGGCGCTTTGCCTCCATTCTGTCGGAGGCGCCGGCGCTGGACCGCGCGTGCGTGCGCTGCCTGCCCGGCAACCATGACCTGCCGGCCGTCATGCGCCAGGAGCTGCCGGAATGGTCGGCGCCGGTGACCGACGTCGGCGCCTGGCGCGTCGTCGCGCTGGACACCACGGTGCCGGGGTCGAACGCGGGCCACCTTCCCGACAGCGAACTGGACATGCTGGAGGCCGCGCTGGCCGAGGCGCCCAGCCGCCACACGCTGGTGGCCATGCACCACAACCCCATGCAGATCGACAGCCACTGGCACGACACGATGATGATCGACAACCCCCAGGCGTTGTTCAAGATGCTGGCGCGCTGGCCTCAGGTGCGCGTGCTGCTGTGGGGGCACGTGCATCATGAATTCGACCGCCGCCGCCACAACCTGCGCATGCTGGCCACGCCATCGACCTGCTTCCAATTCAGCATCCGGGACGGCAAGCACGTGGTGGACAACATGGCGCCCGGCTATCGCTGGATCAAGCTGTACCAGGACGGATCGATGGCCACCGGCGTGCGGCGCGTGCAGGACGCGCTATGGCATCCCGCCCTGGCGCCGGCCGACAAGGCGCGCGCAGCGTAAGGGACCCCACGGAAGAATAGCCGCGCCGCCGCCGGGCCGCCCCAAGGCGGCGCAGCCCCCTCGGGGGGCAGCAAGCACGCAACGCGCGCGCAGCGTAAGGGGACCCACGGAAGAAGAATGACCGCGCCGCCGCCGGGCCGCCCCAAGGCGGCGCAGCCCCCTCGGGGGGCAGCAAGCACGCAACGCGTGCGCAGCGTAAGGGGACCCACGGAAGAAGAATGGCCGCGCCGCCGCCGGGCCGCCCCAAGGCGGCGCAGCCCCCTCGGGGGGCAGCAAGCACGCAACGCGCGCGCAGCGTAAGGGGACCCACGGAAGAAGAATGGCCGCGCCGCCGCCGGGCCGCCCCAAGGCGGCGCAGCCCCCTCGGGGGGCAGCAAGCACGCAACGCGTGCGCAGCGTGGGGGCATAAAAAACGGGGCACCGATATGCATGGTGCCCCGCAAACATCCGTCTCATAGGGGAGGGGAAAGAGGAGAAGCCGAGACGGACGACTAGACGGCCAACCGAAGTTCGCGGTCTACATGAAGTTAGGCGACGCTATCTTCATTAAGTTTCTGGCGCGGTGCAAAAATTTCGGGCGAATTTGTATCAAATTATGCGCAGCGCGCGCGGCGCGAAAAAAACAAAGGCCGCGAAAGCGGCCCTTTTGGAGGCTCGGCGCGCCGATCAGGCCGCGACGAGGTTGCCCCGCATCTTCTTGAGGGCGGCGGCCTCGATCTGGCGGATGCGCTCGGCCGACACGCCGAATTCCTGCGCGAGTTCGTGCAGCGTGGCGCCGCCGTCATCCTGCAGCCAGCGTGCCTCGACAATGCGGCGCGAACGGGGATCCAGCGCTTCCAGCGCATCGCTCAGGCCGCTGCCCTGCAACTGGTCGCGCGCCGCGCGCTCCAGCACCCGCGTGGGTTCCTGGCGGCCATCATCGGACAGGTAGGCGATGGGCGCGTAGCTATCGTCGTCGTCATCCTGGTTTTCCAGCGACATGTCGCGGCCGGACAGGCGGACTTCCATTTCGCTGACGTCTTCGCGGCGCACGTTCAGTTCGCGCGCGATGTGGTCGACCTGGTCGGGATCCAGCGTCTGGCCGTCGGGGCGCATGCTGCGCAGGTTGAAGAACAGCTTGCGCTGGGCCTTGGTGGTTGCGACCTTCACGAGGCGCCAGTTGCGGATGATGTACTCGTGGATTTCCGCCTTGATCCAATGCACGGCGAACGACACCAGGCGCACGCCGCGCTCGGGGTCGAAGCGCTTGACGGCCTTCATCAGGCCGACATTGCCCTCCTGGATGAGATCAGCGTGGGGCAAGCCATAACCCAGGTACTGCCGGGCCACCGACACCACCAGGCGCAGGTGCGACAGGATCAGCTCGCGCGCGGCGCCCAGGTCTTCCTGGTCGCGCAGGCGGCGGCCCAGTTCGGTTTCACGTTCCGCGGACAGGACCGGCAGGCGGTTCACCGCGGAAATGTATGCGTCGATCGTGCCAAGTGCGCCCGGATTGGCAATGGCCAACGCCAGGGCGTTGCCGGAAGTGGCCAACGAGGTACTGGGTTGTTTCATAGCGGGAGTCTCCGGAAGGCGAAGGGGTAACGACATGGATTCGATGTTAGCACTCTAGTAATGGGAGTGCTAATTCGACTATTGCGGCGCGTCAAAGTTTCCTTGCAAAGGTTGCGTCCCCTATTATTTTTTGGCGTAGGGCTCATGCCCCCTCGTGACACCCAACCGTTCCCGGGAATGGCCCGCGCCGCCGCCGGGCCGCTCCAAGGCGGCGCAGCGTGGGGCCTCCCTCTACCAGCCCAGGCGCTTCAACCCTTCGGCGGTGGCCTCCCCGTCCGGGCGGATGAAAAGGGCGCCGCGCGGGTCCAGGAAGACCTGATAGCGGGCCCCGTCGAACAGGGGCATATAGGCGCCGCTGCCGAATTGGACATCCACGAAAGGGAACCAGTTCGGGAAATTCTTCTTCAGGGATCCGAGATCCGGCGCGGGCCAGTCGTCCAGGGTGTGGACCGAGCGCGTGGCCGACGCCTCGCGGGACGCGTCGCTGTAGCGGCCGGACAGCCGCTCCAGGCGGTACAGGGGCGGCACGCCCGCCATCAGCGCCGGCACCCGCCAGCGGACGACCCGGGCATCGATCTGCCACTGGTCGCCGTACAGCACGTATTGCCGGGTCCCGGTGCCGGGCGCGCTGGCGGTAAGCTGGAACTGGCCCTCGCCCTGCTGCCGGATTTCAACGCGCGCGACGGGCTCGTCGGCGGTCAGCCGGAAAAACTGCACCAGCGACAACGCCAGCAGGCCCGACACGCAGCCCAGCAGAACCAGCATCAGGCCGAACAGCCGGCGCACCGGCCGGAACTGGAACATCTTGCGGCCGCGCTCGTCGCGCGGGCCGCCCCGGCCCAGCAACATGACGATCCCGGGCAACAGGACGACGACGGCGCCCAGCAGTATCCAGACGAAGGGAGCGATTCCGTTGATCAAGTCAGGCGTTCCTTGTTAAGAACACGCCGCGGGCGGCGGCCCGCCAGTATAGAAGCGGCCTCAGCCCCCCGGTTTTCCAAGCCGCTCGACGTGAAACCGGATGTGATCCTCGATGAAGGTCGAGATGAAATAGTAGCCATGGTCGTAGCCCTCATGGCGCCGCAGGGCCAGCGGCTGGCCCGCCTCGGCGCAGGCCGCCTCGAATACCTCGGGATACAACTGCTCTGCCAGGAATTGGTCCGACTCACCCTGGTCGATCAGGATGCCGTCCGGGAAAGGCTGCCGGGTCTGGCGCATCAGCGCGGAGGCGTCGTAGGCGGCCCACTCCCGTTCGTCGGCGCCCAGGTAGGCGCCGAACGCTTTTTTACCCCAGGGGCATAGGCTGGGCGCGGCGATGGGCGCGAACGCCGATACCGAACGGAACTTGCCCGGGTTGCGCAGGGCCAGCACCAGCGCGCCGTGCCCGCCCATGGAATGGCCGAAAATCCCGGCGCGCGACGCGTCGCCCGGCAAGGCATCGCCCGTTACGATCCCGTGCAATTCCGCCGTCACGTAGCTGTACATGCGGTAATGCGTGCGCCAGTCCGGGGCGGTGGCGTCGACGTAGAACCCCGCGCCAGTGCCCAGGTCCCAGCTTTCGTCTTCACCGGGAACATTGGCGCCGCGGGGGCTGGTGTCCGGAGCGACCAGCATGACGCCAAGCTCGGCGGCCAGGCGCTGGGCGCCCGCCTTGATCATGAAGGTTTCCTCGGTGCAGGTCAGCCCCGCCAGGTAGAACAGCACGGGAACCGGCCCCTGTTCGGCTTGCGGCGGAACGTAGACCGAAAACCGCATGGGCAGGCCGATCTCCGTGGACTCGTGGCGGTAGTAACGCTGCCAGCCACCGAAGCAGCGATGCTGCGAAATGAGTTCCAGGGCCACGGCCATAGGTATTCTCCAGTCGTGAGGATCAAAAAAGCGTCGCCGGGTTAGGGTATATCCACGGTACGACGTTCCGTCGCCGAATGTTAACCTGCGCGATATCGGGTACGGACGACGAAAAAAAAAGCGATTCCTTGCCCATATCGTGATCACGGGACTTGACCAGCGCCTACCGTGGCACTATTTATATACCGTGAGAGAAGACCAACCGTTCTTCCGGATACGCAAGTCCTGACACTATGGCCCGTCTGCCCCGTCTGTACGCCCCTGGGCTGCCCCAATTGGTGCAGGCCAACTTCATCCAGCCGCTGGCGGCGCCGTCGCAACCCGCGCCTGCCGACATCCTGAACCAACTGGCCACCTGGCTGGGCGAATCCGCCCAACGCCACCGCGTCTCGGTTCACGGCTGGGTGCTCGCCAACGACCGCATCCTCCTGCTGGCCACGCCGGCAGACGAAGAGGGCCTGCCGCGGCTGATGCAAACGCTGGGCCGCAACCTGGCGGCACGGCTGCGCGGCGGCCGCGTCTTCGCGGGCCGTTACCGTTCCGCCCTGCTGGAGCCAGGCGCCTGGGTGCTGCCCGCGCTGGTCTGGCTCGAAACCTACCCGGTGCGCAGCGGCGCCTCGCAGGATCCCGACTCCTGGCCCTGGTCGTCCGCCGCCAGCCATACCGGCAACACCAGCGCGGCCCCCGCGCAATGGCAATCCGACCACGCCGACTACTGGGCTTGCGGCAACACGCCGTTCGACCGCCAGGCCAACTACCGCAAGCGGCTGCAGGACGGCCTGTCGCGCGAGGAAAGCCAGCGCATCGACCAGGCCGTTTCCGGCCAATGGGCGCTGGGCGGTCCCAGCTTCATCGCCAGCCTGGCCCACACCGCCAGCCGGCGGGTCGCTCCCGGCCAGCGCGGACGTCCTCGCAAGAAGCCGGCCGCTCCGGCCCCGGCCGACGCCGACACCGACCCGACGCCCCCCCCCTCCGCCTCGAACACCTGATCCTGGATCCGCCCAGGCGGCGGGTCGCCTCGCTTCCTTTCCTGCAATGCTGCGCGCCGCTGCGGACCGCGGCATTGGCGTGTGCGCAACGCCCGGCCCCGCCAACCGCTGGCCGGGACGAAAAAAATGGGGACGTATAAAGTAGAAAATGGGCTTCCAAGCCTTCGGAATGCACCGTCCCGGTGCGCACCCCCTTGCGAGCCCGCTGCTGGCGCTGCTCTAGATGCGTCCCCTTAATATTCTCCTATGCGTGATATTCAATTAAATTAGGGACAAACCCCTTTTATTTCTATTGCACCCTACTGTCCCAGGGGGTATTGTCCGTCTCCTGCACTGCAACATTACGACGCAGGCCCACTGCGGAGCGCGCCATGCCCCAAAACACCCCGATCGAATCCTGTCCCCCGCCCAAGGCGACCCCCATCGACGCCAGCCGCATCGGCCTGCCGCCGGTCCAGGGTCTGTACCACCCCAAGAACGAACATGACGCCTGTGGCGTGGGCTTCGTTGCGCACATCAAGGGCAAGAAAAGCCACGCCATCATCCAGCAGGGCCTGAAGATCCTGGAAAACCTGGACCACCGCGGCGCGGTCGGCGCGGACAAGCTGATGGGCGACGGCGCCGGCATCCTGATCCAGATCCCCGACGCGCTCTATCGCGACGAACTGGGCCAGCAGGGCATCGTCCTGCCGCCGCCCGGCGAGTATGGCGTGGCCATGGTGTTCCTGCCGAAGGAAACCGCGTCGCGCCTGGCCTGCGAGCAGGAACTGGAGCGCTCGGTGCGCGCCGAAGGCCAGGTCGTGCTGGGCTGGCGCAATGTGCCGGTGGACGTCGACATGCCCATGTCGCCCGCCGTGCGCGCCTGCGAACCCGTGATCCGCCAGCTGTTCATCGGCCGCGGCGCCGACGTGATGGTGCCGGACGCGCTGGAGCGCAAGCTGTACGTGATCCGCAAGACCGCCAGCCACGCCATCCAGAACATGCACCTTGCCCACGGCAAGGAATATTTCGTGCCCTCGGCCTCCGTGCGCACCGTCGTCTACAAGGGCCTGCTGCTGGCCGACCAGGTCGGCCGCTACTACCGCGACCTGGCCGATCCGCGCACGGTGTCCGCGCTGGCGCTGGTGCACCAGCGCTTCTCGACCAACACCTTCCCGGCCTGGCCGCTCGCCCACCCGTACCGCATGATTGCCCACAACGGCGAAATCAACACGGTCAAGGGCAACTTCAACTGGCTGCGCGCCCGCGAAGGCATGATGCAGTCCGCCGTGCTGGGCGACGACCTGAAGAAGCTGTATCCCATCGTCTACGAAGGCCAGTCCGACACCGCCACGTTCGACAACTGCCTGGAACTGCTGGTGAACTCGGGCTATTCGCTGGCCCACGCCATGATGATGATGATCCCGGAAGCCTGGGAACAGCATACGCAGATGGACGAAAGCCGCCGCGCTTTCTACGAATACCACGCCGCCATGATGGAGCCCTGGGACGGCCCCGCCGCCGTCGCGTTCACCGACGGCCGCCAGATCGGCGCCACGCTGGACCGCAACGGCCTGCGCCCGGCCCGCTATCTGGTCACCGATGACGACATGGTCATCCTGGCCTCCGAAGCCGGCACGCTGTCGATCCCCGAAAACCGCATCATCAAGAAGTGGCGGCTGCAGCCGGGCAAGATGTTCCTGATCGACCTGGAACAGGGCCGCATCATCGACGACGCCGAGATCAAGCTGCAGCTGGCCAACAGCCGGCCCTACCGCCAGTGGATCGAACGCCTGCAGATCAAGCTGGAATCGCTGCCGGCCCCGCGCCAGGCCGCCGTCGCCACGCAGTCGTCCGTCTCGCTGCTGGATCGCCAGCAGGCCTTCGGCTGGACCCAGGAAGACTACAAGTTCATCCTCGAACCCATGGCCGCAAGCGGCGAGGAAGTGATCGGCTCGATGGGCAACGACGCCCCGCTGGCCGTGCTGTCCGACCGCGCCAAGCCCTTCTACAACTACTTCCGCCAGCTGTTCGCGCAAGTCACGAACCCGCCGATCGACCCCATCCGCGAACAGCTCGTGATGTCGCTGGTGTCCTTCATCGGCCCCAAGCCGAACCTGCTGGACATCAATAACGTCAACCCGCCGCTGCGCCTGGAGGTGTCCCAGCCGGTGCTGGACTTCGCCGCCATGGCGCAGATCCGAGACATCGAGCAGGTCACCGGCAAGAAATTCCGCAGCTTCGAACTCGACATCACCTATCCCGCCGCCTGGGGCCCCGAGGGCATCGAGGCCCGCGTGGCCGCGCTGTGCGCGCGCGCCGTGGATGCGGTGCGCAGCGGCTACAACATCCTGATCGTTTCCGACCGCCTGGTCGATAGCGAGCGCGTGGCCATCCCCGCGCTGCTGGCGACGTCCGCCGTCCACCAGCACCTGATCCGCGCCGGCCTGCGCACCAATACCGGCCTCGTCGTGGAAACCGGCTCGGCGCGCGAAGTCCATCACTTCGCGCTCTTGGGCGGCTACGGCGCCGAAGCCATCCACCCCTATCTGGCGCTGGAATCGCTGGGCAAGATGAACGACCCCGAAAAGGCGGTCAAGAACTTCATCAAGGCGATCGGCAAGGGCCTGAACAAGGTCATGTCCAAGATGGGCATTTCCACGTACATGTCCTATACCGGCGCGCAGATCTTCGAAGCCGTGGGCCTGCAAAGCGCCCTGGTGAACAAGTATTTCACCGGCACCTCGTCCAACATCGAAGGCATCGGCATCTTCCAGGTCGCCGAGGAAGCGCTGCGCCAGCACCGCGCCGCCTTCGGCACCGACCCGGTCCTGGCCAACGATCTGGACGCGGGCGGCGAATACGCCTACCGCGTGCGCGGCGAAGAGCACATGTGGACCCCGGATTCCATCGCCAAGCTGCAGCACGCTTCGCGCGCCAACAACTACCGCACGTACAAGGAGTACGCGCAGATCATTAACGACCAGAGCCGCCGCCACATGACCCTGCGCGGCCTGTTCGAGTTCCGCTTCGATCCGTCGCGCGCCATTCCGCTGGACGACGTCGAACCCGCCAAGGAAATCGTCAAGCGCTTCGCCACCGGCGCCATGTCGCTGGGCTCGATCTCCACCGAGGCGCACTCGGTGCTGGCCGTGGCCATGAACCGCATCGGCGGCAAATCCAACACCGGCGAAGGCGGCGAGGACGAACTGCGCTACCGCGCCGAAATGCGCGACGGCAAGAGCACCATCAAGGATGGCGACACGCTGGCCTCCGTGCTGGGCTCGGACCGCATCGAGGCGGACGTACAGCTCAAGAAGGGCGATTCCCTGCGCTCGAAGATCAAGCAGGTGGCCTCGGGCCGTTTCGGCGTGACCGCCGAATACCTGTCCTCGGCCGACCAGATCCAGATCAAGATGGCCCAGGGCGCCAAGCCCGGCGAGGGCGGCCAGCTGCCCGGCCACAAGGTGTCGGAGTACATCGCCAAGCTGCGCTACTCGGTGCCCGGCGTGGGCCTGATCTCGCCCCCGCCGCACCACGACATCTACTCGATCGAAGACCTGGCCCAGCTGATCCACGACCTGAAGAACGTGAACGCCAAGGCCTCGGTGTCGGTCAAGCTGGTGTCCGAAGTGGGCGTGGGCACGGTGGCCGCGGGCGTGGCCAAGGCCAAGGCCGACCACGTCGTGATCGCCGGCCATGACGGCGGCACGGGCGCCTCGCCGGTGTCCTCCATCAAGCACGTCGGCACCCCCTGGGAACTGGGCCTGGCGGAAACGCAGCAGACGCTGGTGCTGAACCGCCTGCGCAGCCGCATCCGCGTGCAGGCCGACGGCCAGATGAAGACCGGCCGCGACGTCGTCATCGGCGCGCTGCTGGGCGCCGACGAGTTCGGCTTCGCCACCGCGCCGCTGGTCGTGGAAGGCTGCATCATGATGCGCAAGTGCCACCTGAACACCTGCCCGGTGGGCGTGGCCACTCAGGATCCGGTCCTGCGCAAGAAATTCCAGGGCAAGCCCGAGCACGTCGTGAACTTCTTCTTCTTCATCGCCGAGGAAGTGCGCGAAATCATGGCCCAGCTGGGCATCCGCAAGTTCGACGACCTGATCGGCCGCGCCGACCTGCTGGACATGCGTTCGGGCGTGGAGCACTGGAAGGCGCAAGGCCTGGACTTCGCCCGCGTGTTCCACCAGACCCCGTCCGATGCCGACGTGCGCCAGACGGAAGAGCAGGACCACGGCCTGGCCGGCGCGCTCGATCACCAGCTGATCGAACGCAGCAAGCCCGCGCTGGAGCGCGGCGAGAAGGTCTCGTTCATCGTTCCGGTGCGCAACCGCAACCGCACGATCGGCGCCATGCTGTCGGGCGCCGTCGCTTCGCGCTACGGCCATGAGGGCCTGCCGGACGACACCATCCACATCCAGTGCAACGGCACCGCGGGCCAGAGCTTCGGCGCCTTCCTGGCGCACGGCATCACGATGGACCTGGTGGGCGAAGGCAACGACTACGTGGGCAAGGGCCTGTCGGGCGGCCGCATCATCGTGCGCTCGCCCAACGACTTCCGCGGCTTCGGCCCCGACCACATCATCGCCGGCAACACCGTGCTGTACGGCGCGCTGGCGGGCGAAGCCTTCTTCAACGGCGTGGCCGGCGAACGCTTCGCGGTGCGCAACTCGGGCGCCGCCACGGTGGTGGAAGGCACGGGCGACCACGGCTGCGAATACATGACCGGCGGCACCGTCGTGGTGCTGGGCGCCACCGGGCGCAACTTCGCGGCCGGCATGTCCGGCGGCGTGGCCTATGTGTGGGATCCGGAGCGCACGCTCAAGCACCGCGCCAACCTGTCCATGGTCGAACTGGAGCCCGTCGTCTCGCATGCCGAGCAGGTCGCCCAGAACGGCATGGACACCTGGCACAGCGCGCAGCGCGGCGGCGAACGCGAAACGGACGAAACCATCCTGCGCCGCCTGGTGGAAGACCACTTCCGCTACACCGGCAGCTTCCGCGCACGCGAGATCCTGGGCGACTGGGAAGCCTCGCGCGGCAAATTCGTAAAGATCATGCCGACGGACTACCGCCGCGCATTGGGTGAAATGTGGCGTGCAGCCAACCCGCAACAACTGGCTGCGTGAGGGAAATCATGGGAAAGATCACCGGATTCATGGAATACCAGCGCCTGCAGGAGGCCTCGGAGGCCCCGCAGAAGCGCCTGAAGAACTGGCGCGAGTTCGTGCTGCACCTGAACGACGACCAGGCCAAGCAGCAGGCGGCGCGCTGCATGGATTGCGGCATTCCGTTCTGCAACAACGGCTGCCCCGTCAACAACATCATCCCGGACTGGAATGACCTGGTGTACAAGCAGGACTGGCGCCGGGCGCTGGACGTGCTGCACTCCACCAACAACTTCCCCGAGTTCACCGGCCGCATCTGCCCGGCCCCGTGCGAAGCCGCCTGTACCTTGAACATCAACAGCGACGCGGTGGGCATCAAGTCCATCGAGCACGCGATCATCGACAAGGGCTGGGCCGAAGGCTGGGTCGCGCCGCAGGTGCCGGCGCGCAAGACGGGCAAGAAGGTCGCGGTCGTGGGCTCGGGCCCCGCCGGCCTGGCATGCTCGCAGCAGCTGGCCCGCGCGGGCCATTCGGTGACGCTGTTCGAAAAGAGCGACCGCATCGGCGGCCTGCTGCGCTACGGCATCCCCGATTTCAAGCTGGAAAAGCACCAGATCGACCGCCGCATCTCGCAAATGGAAGCCGAAGGCGTGGAGTTCGCGCCCTCGACCTACATCGGCAATCCCAGCGATCCCGTGGCCGACGGCCTCACGGTGCGCACGCCGGAATCGCTGCTGGCCGAATTCGACGCGGTGGTGATGAGCGGCGGCTCGGAAACCCCGCGCGACCTGCCGGTGCCTGGCCGCGAGCTGTCGGGCGTGTATTTCGCAATGGACTTCCTGCGCCAGCAGAACAAGGCCGTCGCCGGCGACCGCCTCACCCATCAGACGCTGGCCAAGGGCAAGCACGTGGTCGTGATCGGCGGCGGCGATACGGGATCCGACTGCGTGGGCACCAGCAACCGCCATGGCGCGGCCTCGGTCACGCAGTTCGAACTGATGCCCCAGCCGCCCGAGTCCGAGAACAAGCCCATGACGTGGCCCTACTGGCCGCTGAAGTTGCGGACGTCCTCCTCGCACGAGGAAGGCTGCGAGCGCGACTGGTCCGTGACCACCAAGCTGCTCAAGGGCAGCAACGGCAAGGTCGAAAAGCTGGTCGGCGCCCGCGTCGAATGGTTCAAGGACGAAGCCACCGGCCAGATGAAGATGCGCGAGGCCGAAGGCTCGGAATTCGAGATCAAGGCCGACCTGGTGCTGCTGGCCATGGGCTTCGTGTCGCCGGTGCAGACGGTGCTCGACGCCTTCGGCGTGGATCGCGACGCGCGCGGCAACGTGCGCGCCAATACCGACGACTACCGCACCAACGTGGAAAAGGTGTTCACCGCCGGCGACATGCGCCGCGGCCAGTCCCTGGTGGTCTGGGCCATCCGCGAAGGCCGCCAGTGCGCGCGCGCCGTCGACGCCTACCTGATGGGCAGCAGCGAACTGCCGCGCTGATCCCCGGCATGGCCTGCAACGCCGCCGGGCGCTTTTTGCGCCGGCGGCGTTCTCGTTGGCGGGCCGATGTTGTGACATAACCACTTTCTGATCACGGTCTTTTCACGATTTGACACACGTCAATCGGGCTGCCCGGCAGGTCTGCGAACCTGTTGGCTCAACCCACGGAAAGATCGGAGAAAGGAAATGTTTTCGCTGAACGGGCGTATTCGCGCCACCGCCATCGCCGGCCTGATCGCCGCCGCCTCGCTCGCCGCTTCCGCGCACGCACACGAAGCCGGGGACGTGCTGCTCAAGGTCGGCGTCACGCAGGTGCGCCCGGCCTCCAACAATGGCAGCGTGCTCGACGGCAGCGTCAAGCTGGACGTCAACAACAACGTGCGTCCCAGCTTCACGCTGACCTACATGGCGACGCGCAACATCGGCGTCGAACTGCTGGGCGCCTGGCCCTTCCAGCACGACATCCGCGGCAGCGGCCTGGGCAAGATCGGCTCGACCAAGCATCTTCCGCCCACGCTGAGCCTGCAATGGCACATCCTGCCGGATAGCATGATCCAGCCCTACATCGGCGTCGGCATCAACTACACCCACTTCTTCGACACCAAGGCCGAAGGCGCGCTGAGCGGCTCCGATCTGAAGCTGAAGGATTCGTGGGGCGTGGCCGCGCAGCTGGGCGCGGACATCAAGATCAATGACCGCTGGTTCATGAACGCGGACATCCGCTACATCGACATCTCGTCCAAGGTCAAACTGGACGGCCAGCACGTCGGCACCGCGCGGATCAATCCCTGGGTGGCCACGCTGGGCGTCGGCTACCGCTTCTGAGCGGCCTCCAGTTCCTGCCGCAAGGCCTGTAGCGCCGGCGTATCGTCGTCGGCGCGCCAGACCAGCTGGGTCAGGGCCCGGCCATGGGAGCCGGGCAGCGCGCCAATGCGCACGGCATGCGCCGTTCCCAGCACATCGAGCACCGAACGCGGCACGATGGCCACGCCCGACCCCGCGGCGACGCACGCCACGATGGCGTGATACGACGCGAACTCCATCACATTGCCCGGCGTAACCCCCTCCTGGTTCAGCCAGGACTCCAGGATGCGCCGATAAGAGCAGCCCGCCGCGAACGCGATGACGCTGCGGTCGCCCAATTCCCTGGCGCTCTCGATCGGATCCCACGCCATGGGCGAGATCAGCGCAAGCTCCTCCTGGAACGCATCCACCACGGCCAGTCCTTCCGCCGGGAACGGCCGGGCGACGAAGGCGGCTTCAATATCGTAGTTGCGCACCTTGGCCGCCAGCGCCGCCGAGGTGCCGGTCACCAGTTCGATGCGCACCTGCGGCCAGGACGCGTGATACGCCGCCAGAATGGGCGGCAGCCGCGCGGCGGCCGTGCTTTCCATGGTGCCGATGCGCAGCACGCCCCGCGGCGAGCCTTCGCGCACCGCCGCCTGCGCCTCGTCCGACAGGCGCAGCAGCCGATCCGCGTACGAGAGCAGCACCCGGCCCTGGTCGGACAGCACTAGGCGGCGGTTCTGCCGCCGGAAGAGCGGCGCGTCCAGCGAGGCCTCAAGCTGCTTCAGGCGGGTCGACACGTTGGACTGCACGCGGTTCAGGTGCAGGGCGGCCCGCGCCACGCCGCCCTGGTCGGCCACCGCCTTGAATATCTGCAACGCGTCCAGATCCAAATTTCTCATTTCAAGAACTCAGGTTCTTAATAATTCACTATTAAAGATATTAGTACAGCCGTAGAGTAGGGGCCATGTCAACGTCCGTTACGTCTCCCGCTCCCGATTCCCGCAGCGCGGCCGCCCTGGCTTGGCCCGCGGCGCTGGCCCTGGCGGCCGCCATGGGCATCGGCCGCTTCGCTTTCACGCCAGTCTGGCCGTCCATGGCGGAGGAGGCCGGCCTGTCCCTGGCGCAAGGGGGCTGGCTGGCCTCGGCGAACTACGCCGGGTACCTGCTCGGGGCCCTGGCCGCCATCGCCTGGCCCATCCGGCGGCTGCGCGGGACGCTGGCCGCCAGCCTGCTTGCCGTGGCCCTGTTGACGCTGGCCATGCCGCTCTGGCACGGAATGGCGGCCTGGTGCGCGCTGCGGCTGGCGGCGGGATACGCGAGCGCCAGCGCCTTCATCTGCGTGGCGGCCTGGCGGCCCGTGCCCGCGGGCGACCCGCGCGAGGCGGGCGCGTCCGCCGTGACCTACGCCGGCGTGGGGGCCGGCATCGCGCTGACGGGGCTGGCCTGCCTGGCGCTTGCGGCGCGGGGCGCGCCGGCAGACACCCTCTGGATCGGCCTGGGCGGCCTGGCGCTCGCGCTGTCCGCCGCCGCCTGGACCGGATTGCGCCGCCAGGCGGCGCCCGTCCCGGCGCGCGCCGCGGCGGCGCCGGCCGCCGGCCTGCCCCCCGCCCTGCCGCGGCTGGCCCTGCACTACGGCGTCTTCGGCGTGGGCTACATCGTTCCCGCCACCTTCCTGCCCGCGATGGCCAAGGAAACCATTGCCGACCCTGCAGTCTTCGGCTGGGCCTGGCCGCTGTTCGGACTGGCCGCGGCGATCTCCTGCCTGCTGGTCCCGCGCCTGGGACGCGGCCGCGACGACCGCCAGGTCTGGCGCAACGCGCAGGCCCTGATGGCCCTGGGCATGCTGGCCGTGGCCCTATGGCACCATATCGCCGCGGTGATCCTGGCCGCGTTGCTGGTGGGCGGCACCTTCATGGTGATCACCCAGGCGGGCATGCTGGCCGCGCGCCGGGGAGCCGGCGCGGCGGCCCCCAGGGCGGCCGCCATCATGACGGCGGCTTTCGCGGCGGGCCAGATATTGGGGCCGCTTCTGGCTTCCTGGGCGGCCGGTTGGGGCGCGGGCCTGCCGCAAGTGCTGGGGGGCAGCGCGGCGCTGCTGGCGCTTTCGGCATGGCGCTTGGGAAAAATCACGACAGACGGCGCAGGCGCTGGGCATAATGCGATCGGCCCACAGGGCTGTTCCACTAGAAAGCAGAAAGAGGAGTCCCCAGCATGAAACCGTTGCGCCCCCTGATCGCCGCTCTCGCGGCCGTTGCCGCCTTCAGCGGCGCCGCCCAGGCCCAGACCGCGGACTGGCCGGCCAAGCCCATCACCATGATCGTGCCCTACGCGCCGGGCGGCTTCGCCGATACCCGCGTGCGCCTGCTGGCGCGCAAGCTGGGCGACACGCTGGGCCAACCCATCGTGGTCGAGAACAAGGCAGGCGCGGGCGGCGTGGTCGGCACTAACCTGATCGCCCGCGCCGCCCCCGACGGCTACACCATCGGCACGGGCAACCTCGCGCCCATGGCGGTCAACCCGTCGCTGATGAAGGACATGCCCTACGATCCGCAAAAGGATCTGGCGCCCATCGTCCTGATCGAAAACAGCCCGCTGGTGCTGAGCGTGAACAATGAAATGCCCGTGAAGACGTTGGCGGACCTGATTGCGCTGGCCAAGAAAGAGCCCGGCAAGCTGTCGTTCGGCTCGTCCGGCGTGGGCGGCGCCCATCACCTCTCCGGCGAGATGTTCCGCGAGCAGGCCAAGATCGACATCGTGCACGTCCCGTACAAGGGCGGCAGCCTGGCCGCGACCGACCTCATGGGCGGCCATATCTCGATGATGTTCGAAATGGGCTATTCCGCGCTGCCGGCCATCCAGGGCAAGAAGATCCACCCCATCGCCGTCACCTCCGCCAAGCGCCTGGCCGTGCTGCCCGACGTGCCCACCATGGCCGAATCGGGCCTGCCCGGCTTCGAGTCGTACAACTGGCAGGGCATCGTGGCGCCCGCCGGCACGCCCGCGCCGATCATCGCCAAGCTCAATGCCGAGTTCAACCGCATCCTGAAGGAGCCCGACGTGCAGAAGGCCATTGCGGACACCGGCAGCCAGGCCGGCGGCGGCACGCCCGAGGAATTCGCGGCCTTCATCAAGAGCGAAACCGAAAAGTGGGCGCACGTCATCAAGGCTGGGAACATCCAGCTTCAATAACCTTCCAGGAGTAACCCCATGGCTTCCCGTCTGATTGATCTGCTCAAGCTGCTCCATCCCATCGTCCAGGCCCCCATGGCCGGCGGCGCCACGACGGTGGAACTGGTCTCCGAGGCGTCGAAGGCGGGAGCCCTGGGTTCGCTCGGGGCCGCCTACATGAGCCCCGAACAGATCGAGGCCGCGGCGCAGGCGATCCGCGCGCGCACCCAGCGGCCGTTCGCCATCAACCTGTTCGCGTCGGTACCGCAGGAGGCCATGCGCGGCGACCCCGCCCGCATGCTGGCTCTGATGGCGCGCTATCACCAGCAACTGGGCCTGCCGGCGCCCGCCGAGCCCGGCCTCCAGGCGGATCCGCTGGACGGGCAGATCGAGGCGATCCTGCGCGCGCGCCCCGCGGTTTTCAGCTTCACCTTCGGCCGCATGCCCGCGGAAGCGCTCGCGCGCTGCCGCGCGGCGGGCATCCTGACCGTGGGCACCGCGACCACGGTGCGGGAAGCGGTGGCGCTCGAGCAGGACGGCGTGGACGCCGTCGTCGCGCAAGGGGCGGAGGCCGGCGGGCACCGGGGCACGTTCCTGGGCGGTTTCGAGGAATCGCTGATCGGCACGATGGCGCTGGTGCCGCAGGTGGCGGACGCCGTATCCGTGCCGGTCATCGCCTCGGGCGGCATCATGGATGGCCGCGGCATCGCCGCCGCGCTGGCCCTGGGCGCCGATCTCGCACAAATGGGGACGGCCTTTCTCACCACGGAAGAGTCTGGCATCAACGAAGCCTACAAGGCGCTTCTGCCCGCCTCCCGCGCCGAGCAATCGCGCGTGACCCGGGCTTTTTCCGGCCGTCCCGCCCGCGGCATCGAAAACGCATTCATGCGGGACGCCGACGCTCTCGCCGCCGACATCCTGCCGTACCCCCTGCAGAACGCCCTGACGCGGCCCATGCGCACGGCGGGCGGCAAGGCCGGCGATATCGACGTGCTTTCCCTGTGGGCCGGCCAGGGCGCCCCCCTCGCCAGGCGCGAGACCACCGCGGACCTGGTGCAGCGGCTGGCCAGCGAAACGGCTGCGGCGCAGGCGCGCCGCTGATCCGGGATTGTTCCCTGGCTCGAAAACACTGTTCCACGGACGGCCCCTCGCGTTGTGATTACAAAGCGTCGGGCTACAATGGCGCCTCGCCGCCGGGAGCCATGGCCCGACCTTGCCCCCGGCATATGAGTAACAGGGCGCTTCCCGACGCCGCCTGTCTTGTCCGCGCCGGCCCCATGCTACGCCAGGCACCTCGACCAGACAGCAGGGCAAGCTCCGCCGCCGAAACACCCTTTCGTTGCCCATGCCCGCTCAAACAAGCAGCACCCCGGAATTCGCCCTGCGCCTGGAAGGCGTGGCGCTCGGCTACGGCGATTTCACCGTTCTGCGTGATATCTCCATGGACGTGCGCGCGGGCCAGGTGGTCGCCATCATGGGCGGCTCGGGCTCGGGCAAGACCACCCTGCTGCGTGCCGCCACCGGCCAGCTCACCGCGCAGCAGGGGCGCGTGCTGGCCTTCGGCCAGGACATGGCGCACGTCACGCAGGCCGAACTGCAGACGCTGCGCACGCGCATGGGCGTGCTGTTCCAGCAGGGCGCGCTTTTCACCGACCTGAACGTCTTCGAGAACGTGGCCTTTCCGCTGCGCGAGCACACCCGCCTCGAAGAGGCGGAAGTCACCGAGCGCGTGCTGGACAAGCTCGACGCCGTCGGCCTGCGCGCCGCCGCGCACCTGAAGGTCTCCGAAATCTCGGGCGGCATGGCCCGGCGCGTGGCGCTGGCGCGCGCCGTGGTGCTGGAGCCCGAACTCATTCTGTACGACGAGCCGTTCGCCGGGCTGGACCCGATCTCGCTGGGCATCACCGCCCGCCTGATCCGCAGCCTGGCCGACCGCCTGGGCTGCGCGTCGGTGCTGATCACGCACGACGTCCAGGAATCTTTCTCCATCGCGGACCAGGTCTACCTGGTGGGCCAGGGCAAGCTCGCCGCCGCGGGGTCGCCCGAAACGCTGTCGGCCTCGCAGGACCCTTACGTGCAGCAATTCCTCAAGGGAGAGCCCGACGGCCCGGTCGCGTTCCAGTATCCCGAAACGCCCGCTTTCCAGAAGTGGCTTTCGCAACAGAAGGGGCGCCGCGCATGAGCGTATCCCGCAATCCTATCGGCTCGCTGGGCGGCTGGGTGCGCACCCGGGTATCGGGCCTCGGCTACTTCACCCGGTTCTTCGGCGCCATGCTGGCGCGCAGCGGCATCGCGCTGTCGCGTCCCCGCCTGGTATCGCAGCAGGTCCATTTCATCGGCAACTATTCGCTGCTGATCATCGCGGTGTCCGGCATGTTCGTGGGCTTCGTGCTGGGCCTGCAAGGCTATTACACCCTGAACCGCTACGGCTCGGAAGAGGCCCTGGGCCTGCTGGTCGCCTTGTCGCTGGTGCGCGAACTGGGGCCCGTCGTCACGGCGCTGCTGTTCGCCGGCCGCGCCGGCACCTCGCTCACGGCGGAAATCGGCCTCATGAAGGCCGGCGAGCAACTCGCGGCGATGGAAGTCATGGCCGTGGACCCGATACGCCGCGTGCTCGTGCCGCGCCTGTGGGGCGGCATCATCGCCATGCCCATCCTGGCGGCGGTGTTTTCCATGGTGGGCATCCTGGGCGGCTGGGTGGTGGGCGTGGTGATGATCGGCGTGGACGCCGGCGCCTTCTGGTCGCAGATGCAAAATGGGGTGGACGTCTGGAAGGACGTCGCCAACGGCGTCATCAAGAGCCTGGTGTTCGGCGTCTCGGTGACGCTGGTCGCGCTTTACGAAGGCTGGCAGGCCAAGCCCACCCCCGAGGGCGTCGCCCGGGCCACCACGCGCACCGTGGTCGTGGGTTCCCTGGCGGTGCTTGGGCTGGACTTCCTGCTGACCGCCTTGATGTTTGGAAATTGATACGGATCGATCATGTCACGCGAAAAAACCGATTTCTGGGTAGGCCTGTTCGTATTGCTGGGCGCGGTCGCTCTGGCGTTCCTGGCGTTGCGCGCCGGCAACTTGAGCACCTTTTCTTTCGCGCCGACCTATACGGTAACGGCCAACTTCGATAACGTAGGCGGCCTCAAGGTGCGCGCGCCCGTCAAGAGCGCCGGGGTCGTGGTCGGCCGGGTCGACGGCATTTCGTTCGACGACAAGACCTTCCAGGCGATCGTATCGGTCAAGCTGGAAACGGCCTACCAGTTCCCCAAGGACACGTCGGCGTCCATCCTGACGTCCGGCCTGCTGGGCGAACAATACCTGGGCCTGACCGCGGGCAGCGAAGAGGAAAACTTTGCCGACGGCGGAAAGATCCGCTACACGCAAAGCGCCGTCGTCCTTGAGCAGCTGATCAGCCAGTTCCTGTACGGATCGGCGGAAAAGCAGGGCACGAATTCGCCGGAGCCCGCCGCGAAGACGCCTGATTGATTGAAGAGAATGCGAAAGACGCGGTAACAGGCGAGGCCCGCGTACGCAATATCATAAGAATTATGGATAGGGATGCCCTGATCATGAATAAGAAAGCGATTTCCCGGATTGCCACCGTTGCAGCGGTCGGCGCGCTGATGGCCGGCTGCGCCGCACCGCAGAACCCGGATCCCCGCGACCCCTGGGAAGGCTTCAACCGGGGCATCTACAAATTCAACGACACGGTCGACCGCGCCGTGTTCAAGCCCGTGGCCCAGGCGTATACCTTCGTCACGCCGGAGCCGGTGCGCAGCTGCGTGCACAATATCTTCAGCAACGTCGGCGACCTCTGGTCCGGCACCAACAGCTTCCTGCAGGGCCGGGGCCATGACTTCGTCAATACGCTCGGCCGCTTCCTGTTCAACACCACCATGGGCGTGGGCGGCTGCTTCGACGTTGCCTCGGCCAATGGCGCGCGCCGCATCCCGAACGACTTCGGCACGACGCTGGGCGTATGGGGCTTCAGCCAGGGTCCGTACCTGGTGTTGCCGTTCTTCGGCTCGTCCACCGTGCGCGACGGGGCCGGCCTGATCGGCGACTACGCAGGCACCACCTACGGATACATGGGCGTGGACGCGATCGACAACGTGCGCCTGCGCAATTCGCTGTGGGGCCTGCGCATCGTCGACACGCGCGCCAGCCTGCTGGACGCCACCGACACGGTCGACCGCGTGGCGCTCGACCCGTACAGCTTCGTCCGCGACGCCTACCTGCAGCGCCGCGCCGCCATGGTGCTCGGCCAGAAGGTGGATGACGAGGCCTCGCTGCCCAACTACGAAGACGACGAGGACGACGCCGCGCCCGCAGCGCCTGCCACCCCCGCCGCCCCCGCCGCGCAACCCGCGGCCAACTAAGCGGCGGGATCGCGCCATCAGTACCAGTAAGGAGTTTTGATGCTAGTTTCCTTTGTTTCCCTGCTGCAGCGGCTGGTTTTCGCGAGCCTCCTGGGGCTGGCCGCCAGCGCCGCGCAGGCCAAGCCCGATCCCAACGCCCCCCCCGACCAGTTCGTGCTGGCCGCGGCCAATGAAACCCTCGATGTGCTCAAGGCCGACGGCGCCGTCAAGGCCGGAAACACCGCCCGCATCAACGAGGTCGTCAACGAGCACATCCTGCCCTACGTCGATTTCCAGAAAACGACGCGGCTGGCGGCAGGCCGCTACTGGCGCCAGGCCAGCGACCAGCAGAAGACGGCCCTGGCCGAAGCCTTCCGCGGCACGCTGGTGCGCACCTACAGCGGCGCGCTGACCCGCGTCACGTCCAGCACTACCATCCGCACGCTGCCGTTCCGCGGCGACCCCAAGGCCGACGACGTGGTCGTCCGCACGCTCATCAGCCAATCCAACGGCCAGCCGACGGGCGTCGACTACCGCCTCGAAAAGACCCCCCAGGGCTGGAAGATCTACGACATGAACGTCGAAGGCATCTGGCTGATCGAGAACTACCGCAACCAGTTCGCCCAGCAGATCAACCAGAACGGCATCGACGGGCTCATCGACGCGCTGAACCAGCGCAACAAGTGATTTTCTTCCAGGCTGCCCCGGCCCGGCGCGCCTCTTGAGGCCCGCCGGGCCGATTATTTCGGGGACGGATAAAGCGCCCATCCGCACGGGCGCCAGGGGCATCGCCGTTTCCCGCTCCGGCGCGCTTATATAATGAGCGATTCGCTCTTTTCGGGCCACTTCCCCCCGTCATGTCCGCTGTCAGTCTAGAAAACGTCTCCAAGATCTACTCCCCGCGCCAAAGCGGCTGGCGGAAGCTGCTCGGGCGCGCGCCCGGATCCGGCTTCCAGGCCCTGGACAACGTCAGCCTGAACATCGAGCACGGCGAGTTCTTCGGCCTGCTCGGCCCCAATGGCGCCGGCAAGACCACCCTGATCTCGATCCTGGCCGGCCTGGCGCATGCGTCCTCGGGCCGGGCCACGGTCTGTGGATACGATGTCGTGGCCGACTACAAGTCGGCGCGGCGCGCCCTGGGCGTCGTGCCGCAAGAACTGGTCTACGACCCGTTCTTCACGGTGCGCGAAACCTTGCGCATCCAGTCGGGCTATTTCGGCCTGCGCAAGAACGACGACTGGATCGATGAAATCCTCTTCAACCTGGGGCTGGCGGACAAGGCCAACGCCAACATGCGGGCGCTGTCCGGCGGCATGAAACGCCGCGTGCTCGTGGCCCAGGCGCTGGTGCACCGCCCCCCCGTGATCGTGCTGGACGAGCCCACCGCGGGCGTGGACGTGGATCTGCGCCGCACGCTGTGGGAATTCATCTCGCGCCTGAACAAGGCCGGCCACACCATCATGCTCACCACCCACTACCTGGAAGAAGCGGAAGCGCTGTGCGGCCGCATCGCCATGCTCAAGCGCGGGCGCATCGTGGCGCTCGACACCACCCAGGCCCTGATGGCCCGCGTGGGCGGCGTCGACCTGGAAGATGCATTCGTCCGCATCATGCACCAGGGCGACGAGCCCGCCACGCCCGCCCTGCAACCCGAAGAGATCTCGTCATGACCCAGCCCGCAGCGACCGCCAGCCAGCCGCTGGTGCAGCCCCGCCTGGACGCGGGTTCCGGCTTTCCCACCCTGCTGCGCAAGGAATTGATGCGCTTCTGGAAGGTCAGCTTCCAGACGATCGCCGCGCCGGTGATCACGGCGTTGCTGTACCTGCTGGTCTTCGCGCACGTGCTGGAAGGGCGCGTCATGGTGTATGGCAGCGTGCCCTACACGGCCTTCCTGATCCCCGGGCTCATGATGATGAGCATGCTGCAGAACGCGTTCGCCAACCCCTCGTCGTCGCTCATCCAGAGCCGCATCACGGGCAACCTGGTGTTCATGCTGCTGCCGCCGCTGTCGCACCGCGACATCTTCGCCGCCTACGTGCTGGCGGCGATCGTGCGCGGCCTCGCGGTCGGCCTGTGCGTCTGGGTGGTGGCGCTGTTCTTCGTGTCGCTGGTGCCGTCGCACCCGCTGTGGCTGGCCGTGTTCGCCGTGCTGGCCTGCGGCATCATGGGCGTGCTGGGCCTGATCGCTGGCCTCTGGTCCGAGAAATTCGACCAGCTTGCCGCCTTCCAGAACTTCCTGATCATGCCGGCGACCTTCCTGTCCGGCGTGTTCTATTCCATCCACACGCTTCCCGCCTTCTGGCAAAGCGTGTCCCACTGGAACCCCATCTTCTACACCATCGACGGTTTCCGCTATGGATTCTTCTCGGTGTCGGACGTCTCCCCGTGGCGCAGCCTGGCGGTGGTGACGGGGGTGTTCCTCGCGCTATCGCTCTATGCGCTGCGGCTCCTGGCCAGCGGCTACAAACTCAGGAATTGACGTCCATGCTTCCCACTCCCGCGCAAGTCCGCCAATACATCGCGGACGGCCTGCCCTGTGAACATCTCGACGTGCAAGGCGACGGCTCGCATTTCGACGCGGTCATCGTCAGCGCCGCCTTCGAAGGCAAGCGCCTCATCCAGCGCCATCAACTGGTCTATGCCGCCCTTGGCGACCGCATGAAGGCCGAGATCCACGCCCTCTCCATGCGCACCCTGACGCCCGACGAATACCGGCAGGCGGGCCAATGATGGACAAGCTACGCATCACCGGCGGCTCGCCGCTGCACGGCGAGATCTCCATTTCCGGCGCCAAGAACTCGGCCCTGCCGATCCTCTGCGCGAGCCTCCTGACGGCCGATACGCTGGCCCTGTCCAACGTCCCCCACCTCAACGACACGGCCACCATGCTGCGCCTGCTCGGCCAGATGGGCGTGCACGCGGAGCGCGGCGAGGACGGCGTCGTCACGCTGCGGGCCGACAAGGTCGGCAAGCGGGAAGCCCCGTACGAGCTGGTCAAAACCATGCGCGCCTCCATCCTGGTGCTGGGCCCGCTGGTTGCGCGCTTCGGCGAGGCCCGCGTCAGCCTGCCCGGCGGCTGCAGCATCGGACAGCGCCCCGTGGACCAGCACATCAAGGGCCTGGCGGCGCTGGGCGCCGAAATCAGCATCGAGCACGGCTTCGTGGTGGCGCGGGCCAAGCGACTGAAGGGCGCCTCCGTCCGCACCGACATGGTCACCGTCACCGGCACCGAGAACCTGCTGATGGCAGCCGTGCTGGCCGAGGGCCGGACGGTGCTGGAGAACGCCGCGCGCGAACCCGAGGTCGTCGATCTGGCCGAACTGCTCATCAAGATGGGCGCCCGCATCCAGGGCCATGGCACCGACCGCATCGTGATCGACGGCGTGGACAGCCTGCATGGCGCCGAACACCGCGTCATCTCCGACCGCATCGAGGCCGGCACCTTCCTGTGCGCCGTGGGCGCGGCGGGCGGCGACATCGTCCTGCGCAATACCGACGCCGGCATCCTCGGCGCCACCCTGGACAAGCTGGTCGAAGCCGGCCTCACCATCGAGACCGGCCCCGGCTGGATCCGCGGCGCCATGTCCTCGCGCCCCCGCGCCGTGGGATTCCGCACGCAGGAATACCCGGGCTTCGCCACCGACATGCAGGCCCAGGTCATGGCCCTGAACGCCGTGGCCGAGGGCACCTCGGTGATCGAGGAAACGATCTTCGAGAACCGCTACATGCACGTGCAGGAGCTGCGCCGCATGGGCGCGGACATCGGCATCGAGGGCCACACCGCCACCGTGCGCGGCGTGCAGCGCCTGTCGGGCGCCACCGTCATGGCCACCGACCTGCGCGCCTCGGCCAGCCTCGTCATCGCCGGCCTGGCCGCCGAGGGCGAAACCCTGGTCGACCGCATCTACCACCTGGATCGCGGCTACGACCAGATGGAAGTGAAACTGCGCGCCCTGGGCGCGAACATCCAACGCGTCACCGGCAAGGAACAGCCATGAAAAGTAATAGCCCCCACGCTGCGCCTACGGCTTGCTGCCCCCCGAGGGGGCTGCCCCGCCTTGGGGCGGCCCTGCGGCGAGGCGGCCCCCACGCTGCGCCTACGGCTTGCTGCCCCCCGAGGGGGTTGCCCCGCCTTGGGGCGGCCCTGCGGCGAGGCGGCCCCCACGCCGCGCCTTCGGCTTGCTGCCCCCCGAGGGGGCGTGTTCATCTTGAGGCGGCTCGGCGATGAACAATGCTTCCTCCGTCACGCCCCTGACCCTGGCTTTGTCCAAGGGGCGTATCTTCGAAGAGACCATGCCCCTGCTGGCCGAGGCCGGCATCGAAGTCCCCGAGAACCCCGAAAGCTCGCGCAAGCTGATCCTGCCGACCAGCGATCCCGGCCTGCGCCTGATCATCGTGCGGGCCTCCGACGTGCCCACCTACGTCCAGTACGGCGCGGCCGACATCGGCATCGCGGGCAAGGACGTGCTCATCGAGCATGCCAAGGAACAGCCCGGCGGCCTGTACCAGCCCATCGACCTGAACATCGCCAAGTGCCGCCTGGCCGTGGCGGTGCGCAAAGGCTTCGACTACGAAGGCGCGGTCCACCAGGGCGCGCGCCTGCGCGTGGCCACGAAGTACGTGCATTCAGCCCGTGAACACTTTGCGTCCAAGGGCGTGTACGTCGACATCATCAAGCTGTATGGTTCGATGGAACTGGCGCCGCTCGTCGGCCTGGCCGACTGCATCGTGGACCTGGTGTCCACCGGCGGCACGCTGCGCGCCAACGACCTGGTCGCGGTGGAGGACATCATGCCGATCTCGTCGCGCCTGATCGTCAACCAGGCCGCGCTGAAGACCCGCGGCGCCCGCCTGCAACCGCTGCTGGACGCCTTCGAAAGAGCCGCTGCCCGCAACGCCTGACCTCCGCCCGCCGCGACGCCGCGGCGGCCGTTACCTGCTTGCACCATGACGCCATGGCCCTGATCAATCGTCTCGATTCCCGCGATCCCGGATTCAAATCCGCCCTGTCCAAGCTGCTGGCCTTCGAGGCCACCGAGGACGAGTCCATCGACCGCGCCGCGGCCGGCATCCTGGCCGACGTGCGCGCCCGCGGCGACGCCGCCCTGGTGGAGTACACGCAGCGCTTCGACCGCATGCCCGGCGCATCGGCCGAAACGCTGGAGATCCCCAAGGCGGACTGGCACGCCGCCCTGGCCGCGCTGCCGGCCGCCCAGCGCAACGCGCTGGAAGCCGCCGCCGACCGCGTGCGCCGCTACCACGAGCGCCAGCGCGCCGAGACCTGGACCTACACCGAGCCCGACGGCACGATGCTGGGCCAGCAGGTGACCCCGCTGGACCGCGTGGGCCTGTACGTGCCCGGCGGCAAGGCCGCCTACCCGTCGTCGGTGCTGATGAACGCCATCCCGGCCAAGGTCGCGGGCGTGCAGGACCTGATCATGGTCACGCCCACGCCCGACGGCGTGCGCAACCCCATCGTGCTGGCCGCCGCCGCCATCGGCGGCGTGGACCGCGTGTTCGCCATCGGCGGCGCGCAGGCCGTGGGCGCGCTGGCCTACGGCACGGCCACCGTGCCCGCCGTCGACAAGATCGTCGGCCCCGGCAACGCCTACGTCGCCGCCGCCAAGCGCCGCGTGTTCGGCGTGGTCGGCATCGACATGATCGCCGGCCCCAGCGAAATCCTGGTCATCTGCGACGGCAAGACGCCGGCCGACTGGATCGCCATGGACCTGTTCTCGCAGGCCGAGCACGACGAGCTTGCGCAGTCCATCCTGCTGTGCCCGGACGCCGCCTTCATCGAAGACGTCCAGGCCGCCATCGAACGCCTGCTGCCCACGATGCCGCGCGCGGACATCCTGCGCACCAGCCTGGCCAACCGCGGCGCGCTGATCCTGGTCCGGAGCCTGGAAGAAGCCTGCAGCATCGCCAATGACATCGCGCCCGAGCACCTGGAGATCTCCACCGAACAGCCCGAGAAGTGGACGGCGCAGATCCGCCATGCCGGCGCGATCTTCATGGGACGCTTCAGCTCCGAGGCCCTGGGCGACTACTGCGCCGGCCCGAACCACGTGCTGCCCACCTCGCGCACGGCCCGCTTTTCGTCGCCGCTGGGCGTCTACGACTTCCAGAAGCGTTCCAGCCTCATCCAGGTTTCGCACCAGGGCGCGCAGACCCTGGGCCGCATCGCCGCCGAGCTGGCGCTGGGCGAAGGCCTGCAGGCGCACGCCGCCAGCGCCCAGTACCGGGTCGACAAGCCATGAGCCCGGCCCCCGCGGGAAGCATCGCCGGCCGCATCGCCGGCACGGTCCGCGCGGACATCCGCGAACTGGCCGCCTACCCCGTGGCCCACGCGGAAGGCTGCATCAAGCTGGACGCCATGGAATGCCCCTACGAGCTGCCGGAAACGGTTCGCGAGGACATCGCCCGGGCCGTGCGCGATACCCCGCTGAACCGCTATCCCGCCGCCGACCTGTCGGCGCTGAGGCAGGCCGTCAAATCCGCCTTTGGCGTGCCGGAAGCTGCGGACGTGCTGTTCGGCAACGGCTCGGACGAACTCATCCACCTCGTCGTGCAGGCCTGCTGCAACCCCGGCGATGCCGTGCTGTCGCCGTGGCCGTCGTTCGTGTACTTCGACATGGCGGCGCGGTTCGACCACGCCCGCTTCATCGGCGTGCCGCTGACGCAAGACCTGGAGCTGGACCTACCGGCCATGCTGGCCGCCATCCGCGAGCACCAGCCCAAGGTGGTGTTCCTGGCCGTGCCCAACAATCCCACGGGCGGCCTGTGGCCCGACGAGGCGATCGCGGCCATCATCGCCGCCGCCCCCGGGCTGGTGGTGCTGGACGAGGCCTACCAGCCCTTCGCCGGCAGCACCTGGATGCCGCGCGTGCTGGACGCGCCCAACGTGGTCGTCATGCGCACGGTGTCCAAGATCGGCCTGGCCGGCCTGCGCTTCGGCTACCTGGCCGGCCATCCCGCCTGGATCGCCGAATTCGACAAGGTCCGCCCGCCGTACAACCTGGACGTGCTGACCCAGGCCACCCTGTCGGCCGTGCTGCGCCACAAGGCGGTGCTGGACGAACAGGCGGCCCGGCTGCGCGCGGACCGCGAGCCGCTGGCGGCCGCCCTGGCCCGGCTGCCCGGCGTACGGGTATTCCCTTCCGCCGGAAACTTCGTACTTGTCCGCTTTTCCGGCAAGCTGGACGGCAACGCCGTGCATCTCGCCCTGAAAACGCGCAAAATATTGATTCGCAACTTCTCCAACGCCCATCCGCTACTGGCCAATTGCCTGCGCATCTCGGTGGGCGCCCCGGCTGAAAACGCCGCCTTGCTATCCGCCCTGCAAGAGATTTTGAGTGCTTAACATGCGTACCGCAGAGATCACCCGCAATACCAACGAAACCCGCATCCGCGTGGCCATCAACCTCGACGGCACCGGCAAGCAGACGATCGACACCGGCGTGCCCTTCCTGGACCACATGCTGGACCAGATCGCGCGCCATGGCCTGATCGATCTCGACATCAAGGCCGAGGGCGACCTGCACATCGATGCGCACCACACGGTGGAAGACGTGGGCATCACGCTGGGCATGGCCATCGCCAAGGCTGCCGGCACCAAGGCCGGCCTGCGCCGCTACGGCCACGCCTACGTGCCGCTGGACGAGGCCCTGTCGCGCGTGGTGGTGGACTTCTCGGGCCGCCCCGGCCTCGAATACCACATCCCGTTCACCCGCGCCCGCATCGGCGATTTCGACGTGGACCTGACCCGCGAATTCTTCCAGGGCCTGGTCAACCACGCCCTGATCACGCTGCACATCGACAACCTGCGCGGCTTCAATGCCCACCACCAGGCGGAAACGGTGTTCAAGGCCTGTGGCCGCGCCCTGCGCATGGCCCTGGAAGTCGACCCCCGCATGGGCGACGTCGTGCCCTCCACCAAGGGCGTGCTGTAACGTTCGCGATCCCACCGCTCCAGGCAGACAGAAGTGACCACTATCGCCATCGTCGACTACGGAATGGGCAATTTCCACTCCGTCGCCCGCGCCCTGAAGTACGCCGCCCCCGACGCGGACGTCCGCATCTGCAACCAGCCCCAGGAGATCGCCGCGGCCGACCGCGTCGTGTTTCCCGGGCAGGGCGCCATGGCGGACTGCATGCGTACCCTGAATGAATCCGGCCTGCGCGAAGCCGTCGTGCGCGCCGCGCGCGAAAAGCCGCTTCTGGGCGTTTGCGTGGGCGAGCAGATGCTGTTCGATTCCAGCGAAGAGGGCGGCACGTCCTGCCTGGGGCTGTTTCCCGGCGTCGTGCGCCGCTTTTCGGGCCCGCGCTTCGCGGACCCGCTCGCCGGCGACGAGGCCTGCCTGGCCGATGCCGGCGCCGCGGGCCAGGCCGACACCGGCCCCGAGCGCCTCAAGGTGCCCCACATGGGATGGAACAAAGTCCGCCAGACGCGCTCTCATCCTATCTGGGCCGGCATTCCGGACGAAACGCACTTCTATTTCGTCCATAGTTACTACGCCGACCCGGCGGATCCCGGCCTGACCGTTGGTGAAACCGATTATGGCCTCGCCTTTACCTGCGCAGTGGCGGCAGCTAACATTTTCGCGGTGCAGTTTCATCCCGAAAAGAGCGCCGAGCACGGTTTGCGCCTGTATCGCAATTTTGTAGACTGGCAGCCGTAGGCCCTGGCCTGCGCCCGCCCGCCCATTCAACCCCTATATTTTCTCGCTGCCCACCATGCTGCTGATCCCCGCCATCGATCTCAAAGACGGGCGCTGCGTGCGCCTGCGCCAGGGTGACCTGGACGATGCAACGGTGTTCTCCGAAGACCCCGCCGCCATGGCCTCCCGCTGGCTGGAGCAAGGCGCCCGCCGCCTGCACCTGGTCGACCTGAACGGCGCCGTTGCCGGCAAACCCAAGAACGAAGCGCCCATCAAGGCGATCCTGGACGCCGTCGGCGAAGACATCCCCGTGCAGATCGGCGGCGGCATTCGCGACCTCGACACCATCGAACGCTACCTCGACGCCGGCATTTCCTACGTGATCATCGGCACGGCCGCCGTCAAGAACCCCGGCTTCCTGCAAGACGCCTGCGGCGCGTTCCCGGGCCAGATCATCGTCGGCCTGGACGCCCGCGACGGCAAGATCGCCACCGACGGCTGGAGCAAGCTGACTCGCCACGACGTGCTGGACCTCGCCAAGAAGTTCGAGGACTACGGCTGCGAGGCCATCATCTACACCGACATCGGCCGCGACGGCATGCTGTCGGGCGTCAACGTCGAAGCCACGGTCCGCCTGGCCCAGCACGTGCGCATCCCCGTCTACGCCTCGGGCGGCATCGCCGGCATCCAGGACATCGAAGCCTTGTGCGCCGTCGAGGAAGAGGGCGTCGAAGGCGCCATCCTGGGCCGCAGCATCTACGAAGGCACGCTCGACTTCCAGTCGGCGCAGGCCCGCGCCGACGAATTGGCAAAATGACCACTTCCAGCAGCACCCCTGGCGCCGGCGCGCCCACAGCCAGCGCGCTGACCCGCCGCATCATCCCCTGCCTCGACGTCACCGCCGGGCGGGTGGTCAAGGGCGTGAATTTCGTGAATCTGGCCGACGCCGGAGACCCGGTCGAGATCGCCCGCCGCTACAACGAGCAGGGCGCCGACGAACTCACTTTCCTGGACATCACCGCCACCAGCGATGGCCGCGACCTGATCCTGCCCATCATCGAGCAGGTGGCTTCCCAGGTTTTCATCCCGCTGACGGTGGGCGGCGGCGTGCGCCAGGTGTCCGACATCCAGCGCCTGCTCAACGCCGGCGCGGACAAGATCAGCATCAACAGCGCGGCCGTGGCCAATCCCGAGCTGGTCCGCGCCGCCTCCGACTACCACGGCTCGCAATGCGTGGTGGTCGCAATCGACGCGCGCCGCGTGTCGGCCCCGGGCGAGCCGGCCCGCTGGGAAGTCTTCACCCATGGCGGCCGCAAGGCCACCGGGCTGGACGCCGTGGCCTGGGCCCGCCGCATGGCGGCCTATGGCGCCGGTGAAATCCTGCTGACCAGCATGGACCGCGACGGCACCAAGTCCGGCTTCGACCTGGAACTCACGCGCGCCGTCTCGGATGCCGTGCCGGTGCCCGTCATCGCCTCGGGCGGTGTCGGCAACCTGCAGCACCTGGCCGACGGCGTCACCACCGGCCGCGCCAGCGCGGTCCTGGCCGCCAGCATTTTCCATTTCGGCCAGCATACCGTCGGCGAGTGCAAACGCTTCATGGCAGGACTGGGCATCCCCGTGCGGGTGTAGCCCACCCCCGAAGCGCCTGCGGCGCTTCCCCCTCAAGGGGGGCGCCGCCGCGGATCGGCAGAGCCGGCCCCGCTAGGGGAGCATCGCTTGCCGGTGACGGGAGCGCCTCGAATGCGCGGCGGCGGTGGCCCCCTGTTTGGGCCGGCTCACGCGTGCAACAATGTATTGCCGTAAGATTATGAATCGCGCCGCGCTGGTTTTGGGTGCTGCGCGCGGGACTATGGATGGAGAAATGAGCAACGAACCCGCCTGGATGGCCGATGTCGTCTTCGACGAAAACGGCCTGATACCCGCCATCGCGCAAGACGCCGACAACGGCCAGATCATGATGGTGGCCTGGATGAACCGCGAATCCCTGGCCGAGACTGCCGCCACCGGGCGCGCCGTGTACTGGTCGCGTTCGCGCCAGCGTCTGTGGCGCAAGGGCGAGGAATCCGGCCACGTGCAGCAGGTGCATGAACTGCGCCTGGACTGCGACGGCGACGTGATCCTGCTCAAGGTGCGCCAGGAAGGCGGCATCGCCTGCCACACTGGCCGCGCAAGCTGCTTCTACCGCCGCCTGGAAGGCCAGACCGACCAGGCCTCCTGGGTCACGGTGGACCCCGTGCTCAAAGACCCCGAACTGATTTACAAATGACCGACCAAGCCGCAAGCGCCGCCGAGATCCTGGCGCGCATCGCCGATACCCTGGAAACCCGCCGCCCCGAGAACGGCGGCGACCCCAAGGCTTCCTATTCCGCCAAGCTGCTGGCCAAGGGCCCCGACGCCTTCCTGAAGAAAATCGGCGAGGAAGCCACCGAACTGGTCATGGCCGCCAAGGACGGCGCGCCGGACCGCATCGTCAGCGAAACCGCCGACCTGTGGTTCCATTGCCTGGTGGCGCTGACCCACTTCAACCTGCGCCCCGAAGACGTATTGGCCGAGCTGGCCCGCCGCGAAGGGTTGTCGGGGCTGGCCGAAAAGGCGAGCCGCCCCCAAGACTGACCACGGAAACCCGGAAAATGAGCGACAACTGTATCTTCTGCAAGATCGCCACTGGCGACATCCCGTCCAAGAAGGTCTATGAAGACGAGGATTTTGTTGCGTTCCACGACATCAATCCGGCCGCGCCGGTGCATTTATTGCTTATCCCTCGACGTCATGTCATATCCATGCAGGATATTACGGCCGAGGACGCAGGTTGGTTGGGTAGAATGATGTCATTGGCACCGCGGCTCGCCGCCGAAAACGGCTGCCGGCCGGGCCCTGATGGCGGATTTCGGATCATGATCAACTCCGGCGTCGAAGGCGGCCAGGAAGTCCCGCATCTGCATTTCCACATCATCGGCGGCTCGCGCCCCTGGAAAGGGCGCGTGGCCCCCACCGCGTAATTCGGAGAAACATCATGGGTAGTTTCAGCATCTGGCATTGGTTGGTCGTCCTGGTCATCGTGGCGCTGATTTTCGGCACCAAGAAGCTGCGCAACATCGGCTCGGACCTGGGCGGAGCGGTCAAGGGCTTCAAGGAAGGCATGAAGGAAGCCAATAGCGACAAGCCGGCGGAACCGATCGCGCAGCAACGCGTCTCCGGCGAAACCATCGACGTGCAGGCCAAGGAAAAATCCAACTCCTGAGCCCGCGCCAGTCTCCCGGGCCCGCCCTGACCGGGCCGGCCCTCATCGCATCACCTTCCAAGCGGCCGTCGAATGTTTGATGTCAGCCTCACTGAACTGATGGTGATCGGCGTCGTCGCCTTGATCGTCATCGGACCCGAACGCCTGCCCAAGGTGGCCCGCACCGTCGGCCACCTGCTCGGGCGCGCGCAACGTTACGTCAATGACGTGAAGTCCGATATCCAGCGCGAGATCGAACTCGACGAACTGCGCAAATTCAAGAACGAAATGGAAGACGCCGCCCAGGGCGTGCAGAAATCCCTGAACGACACGCAGGCCTCGATCCAGGAACCGGTCCAGCAGTTCCGCGCCGAGCTCGATGAAGTCGCCCGCGCCGCCAATGGCTCGGCCGCCGCGCAAGCGCCCGCCGAGCCCGCCCGCACGATCGCCCCGCCCGGCCAGAACCACAATCTGGACCTCGACCTTCCCCCTGCGGCCGAACCCGCGCCGGCCGCCGCCGCCCCGCAACCCGCCCCGGCGCCCAGCGCGCCCAAGGCCGACGAGGCCAAGCCCGTCTCGCCCTCCGGAACACCGACGTGACCCAGGACGCCTCCCAAGAAGAAGGCCAGCAGGAGACCTTCATCTCCCACCTGGTCGAACTGCGCACCCGATTGCTGCGCGCCGTCACCGCCGTGGTCGGCGTGTTCATCGTGCTGTTCATCTATCCCGGCGCGTCGGCCATCTACGACGTGCTGGCCCAGCCCATGCTCGCCTCCCTGCCGGAAGGCACCCGCATGATCGCCACCGGGGTGATCACGCCCTTCATGGTGCCCGTGAAGGTCACGATGATGGCCGCCTTCATCCTGGCGCTGCCCGTGGTGCTGTACCAGGCCTGGGCCTTCGTGGCCCCGGGGCTGTACAAGCACGAGAAGCGCCTGGCTCTGCCGCTCATCGTGTCCAGCACCTTTCTGTTCATCGCGGGCATGGCGTTCTGCTATTTCGTCGTGTTCCGCACGGTGTTCCATTTCATCGCCACGTTCGCGCCGCAGTCCATCACGCCGGCGCCGGACATCGAGGCCTATCTCAGCTTCGTCATGACCATGTTCATGGCGTTCGGCATCACCTTCGAAGTGCCGGTGGCGGTGGTGCTGCTGGTGAAGATGGGCGTGGTCGAATTGTCCAAGCTGAAGTCCGCCCGCGGTTACGTGGTGGTGGGCGCCTTCATCATCGCCGCCGTGGTCACGCCGCCGGACGTGGTCAGCCAATTCATGCTGGCGGTGCCGCTGTGCCTGCTCTACGAGATCGGGCTGGTATGCGCCCGCATGGTCACGCCCAAGCCTGACGCGGCGGACGACGCGGCGTCAAGCTCGCTGACCGAACGCCAGTAACCCCGAACGGTCCTGCCCCCAAGCAGGACCGTTTCACGTTGTGGGCAGCGGGTTGCAACCCTAAATTGCGGCCATGTCACTCGCCCAACGGCTGCACACCCTGATGCGGTGGCGCGGCATCAAAAGCCAGAACCAGTTGGCGCGCATTTCCGGCGTGTCGCAGTCGTGCATCCACCGAATCCTCACGCGCAAAGACCGCTATTCGCCGTCGCGGGCCACCGTGCTGCGGCTCGCGCGCGCGCTGGACACCAGCGTGCCGTGGCTGACGGACGGGGTGGCGCCCAACCCGGGCTCGCCCAGCAAGGGTTCCTGCCAGCAGGACGAGGCCGGCGACGGCTATTGCGCCGAAATCCACGCACTGTTGCGGCAACACCCCGAAAGCACCAGGAAAACCGTGCTGCAGGTGGTCCGCCTGATGCTGAAGGAGGCTTCCTAGCGCGCTAACGCGGCTTGCCCGGGCGCGTGCCCACCACCACCGCCAGCTCCACCGGCTTGCCGCCGCGCAGAATTCCCAGCGTGGCTCGCTGGCCCGGCGGCAGCTGCGCGATCTCGGACAGCAGGCTGGTCGTGTCCATCATGCGCTTCCCATTGACCGACTGCACGATGTCGCCCACTTTCAGGCCGCCCTTTGCGGCGGGCCCGTCGCGCATCACGCCGGCGATGATCACGCCCGACGTATTGCGGTCCAGCTCGAAGGCGCGAGCCAGTTCCGGCGTCACGTCCTGCGGCTCCACCCCCAGCCAGCCGCGCTTGACCCCGCCGGTCTTGACGATCTCGTCCATGACCTTGCGGGCGATTTCGATGGGCGTGGCGAAGCCGATGCCCATCGATCCGCCGGACTCGGAGTAAATGGCGGTATTGATGCCGACCAGATTGCCCTCGGCGTCGATCAGGGCGCCGCCCGAATTGCCCGGGTTGATCGCCGCGTCGGTCTGGATGAAATGCTCGTACGTGTTCAGCCCCAGCCCATTGCGGCCCAGCGCCGACACGATGCCCTGCGTCGTGGTCTGCCCCACGCCGAACGGATTGCCGATGGCCAGCACCACGTCGCCCACGCGCAGCCCCCGGTCGGGCGCCAGCGTGGCGGCAGGCAGGGAGCGCAGGCTGGCCAGCCGCAGCACCGCCAGATCGGTGTCCGGATCCGCGCCCACCACCTTCGCGACGTCGCGGCGGCCATCGGTCAGCGCCACCTCGATCGCATCGGCGGCCTGCACCACGTGATAGTTGGTCAGCACGTAGCCGTCCTGGTTCACGATCACGCCGGAACCCAGGCTGGTCGACGCCTGGCGCCGCGTCACGCCCGGCACCTGGCCGAACAACTGGCGCAGCACCGGATCATCGGGCAGCGGGATCAGCGGCACATTGACGTGCTTGGTGGTGTATACATTGACCACGGCCGGCGCGGCGCGCGCCACCCCGTCGGCATAGGACACCATCCCCATGGCGCGCCCGGCCGGCGGCCTGGCCGCCGCCGTGGCGGCTTGAGGCCCGGCAGCCGGGCCGGCCAGCCGCAGCAGGTCGGGGCGCAAGGTCGTGACCACGAATAGAATACCCAGGCAGACCGTGACGGCCTGAGCGAATATCAGCCAATATCGGCGCATGTTTCTGATAGGACAAGCAATGAGTAAAGTGGACTCCCGCGTCCTGGCCAACTGGCTGGACGACACCCTGCAGGCGGCGCGCTTCAAGGACTATTGCCCGAACGGGCTGCAGGTGGAAGGCCGATCCGAAATCGGACACATTATCGCCGGAGTCACGGCCAGCGAAGCGTTGCTGCGCGTTGCGGTCGAACGCGGCGCGGACGCGGTGCTGGTGCACCACGGCTGGCTCTGGCGCAACGAAGACCGCCGCGTCATCGGCACGCGCCGCGCGCGCATGGCCCTGGCCCTCAAGAACGACCTCAATCTCTACGCCTACCACCTGCCGCTGGACGCGCATCCTTCGCTGGGCAACAACGTGCAGCTGGCCCGCGTGCTGGGCCTGGTCCCCGCGCTGCGCGATGACGGCGCGCCGCAAACCTGCGGGCCGGACAACCTGGTCTGGCTGGGCGAGGCGCCCGGCGTGAAAACGCTGGGCCAGCTGGGCGAACGCGTGGCCGAGCGCCTGGGGCGGCAACCGCTCGTCGTGGGCGATCCGGACCAGCCGCTGGCGCGGGTCGCCTGGTGCACGGGCGGCGCCCAAGGCATGCTGGCCGACGCCGTCGATGCTGGCGCCAGCGCCTACATCACGGGCGAAGTGTCCGAATCCACCGTGCATCTGGCCCGCGAAACCGGCGTGGGCTTCATCGCGGCGGGCCATCACGCTACGGAACGCTACGGCGTGCAAGCGCTGGGCCAGGCCGTGGCGGAGCGTTTCGGCATTACGGTGGAGTTCGTGGACATCGACAACCCCGCCTAGGAAAGGGGCCCCCACGCCGCGCTCCTGACGGAGCTAGCTGCCCCCCGAGGGGGCTGTCCCACCTTGGGGCGGCCCGGCGGTGGGACGGCGCCCCCCACCCCGCGCTCCTGACGGCGCTAGCTGCCCCCGAGGGGGCTGTCCCACCTTGGGGCGGTCCGGCGGTGGGACGGCGCCCCCACGCCGCGCTCCTGACGGAGCTAGCTGCCCCCCGAGGGGGCTGTCCCACCTTGGGGCGGCCCGGCGGTGGGACGGCGCCCCCCACCCCGCGCTCCTGACGGCGCTAGCTGCCGCCCGAGGGGTCTGTCCCACCTTGGGGCGGCCCGGCGGTGGGACGGCGCCCCCACGCCGCGCTCCTGACGGCGCTGGCGGGGGCATCGCGTGATGAGCGCCCTGCGGGGCGCTTTTTTCATTTCCGGCGGCCGGGGCCGCCTGGACGCCGTTGCGCGTCGCATCCGGTCAATCGCGGTTCTCTCCCTGTCAACCCGGGCGGGAGCACCGCGCCCTAGCATTCCATGCATCGGCTCGCGATCCGGCCTTGCCCGGCCGGACGCTCCTCATGCGGATCCCCAAGAATGCTGACTCTCCACGACCACCCGCGCTCCGGCAACTGCTATAAGGTCCGGCTCTTTCTTGCCCTTATCGGCAAGGAGTATCAGAGCGTTTTTGTCGACGTCCTGGCGCGCGGGAACCAAACCGAGGAATTCGCGCGCATCAGCGCGTTCCAGCAGGTTCCCGCGCTTGTCGACAACGGCCTTGCCATCTGGGACAGCCACGCCATTCTTCTCCATCTTGCCCACCAGTACGCGCCCGGGTGGCTCGCGCCCCAGCCCCACCTTGGCGCCATGTATGCCTGGATATCGGTATCCGCCAACGAAATCGCGAACAGCCTGCAGCCCCTGCGGCTGACGCGCGTGGTCAGCAACGCCGAAGCCGCGCACCACCTGGGCGTGAGCGAGGCGCTGCTGGATGTGCCCGGCATGGAACGCCGCACCGAACGGGTCCTGCGCCGCATGGACAAGCGCCTGGCCGAACGTGGCTGGCTGGCCGGAGGCGATGCGCCGACCGTGGCCGACATCGCGTGCTACGGCTACCTGGCGCTGGCCGAGGAAGCCGCCATCGACATCGCGTCCTACCCGGCCATCGCGGCGTGGCGGCAGCGCATCCGCCAATTGCCGGGCTACGTCCCGCCCGGCCCGTAGACGGCCCACACCGACACATACCGATAAATATCAAGGAGGAGACCCCATGGACGCCATTCAGGCCGCAGAGCCCCTTTCCCGGCCGCACAAGAAACCGAATCTGTTCCGCATCGCCGTCGCCACGGTCGTCGGCACCGCCGTGGAGGCCTTCGACTTCCTCGCTTACGGAACGGCCGCCGCCCTGGTGTTCAACAAGCTGTTCTTTCCGCAGTTCGACCCCGTCACGGGAACGCTCGCGGCCTTTGGCGCCTTTGCCAGCGGCATGCTCGCCCGGCCCATCGGCGGCATCCTGTTCGGCCACTTCGGCGACCGCATCGGACGCAAGTCGATGCTGACGCTGAGCCTGCTGCTGATGGGCATCTGTACGGTGCTCATCGGACTATTGCCGACCTACGAACAGATCGGCATCTCGGCGGCGGTGCTTCTGGTCGTGCTGCGGATCGGACAGGGGCTGTCGTTCGGCGGGGAAATGGGAGGCGCCATGCTGATGGCCGTCGAACACGCGCCGCCGAAGTGGAAGGCTTTTTTCGGCAGCCTGCCTCTGGTGGGCGCGCCCCTGGGCATCCTGCTTTCCGTGGGCGCCTTCGCGCTGGTAACGCGGCTGCCCGAGGCCGACTTTCTTTCCTGGGGCTGGCGCCTGCCGTTCCTCGCGAGCGCCGTGCTTATCGTCGTGGGCCTTTTCATCCGCCAGGGCATCGATGAATCGCCGGAATTCGAGCAGGTCAAGCGCGAGAAGGCCCAGGCCAGGCAGCCTCTCGAAGAAAAGGTGCCGCTGGGCGAACTGCTGCGCGCGCACGGCAAGTCCCTCATCCTGTGCATCGGCTGCAAGATCGCCGAAGTGACGCTCATCTACACGTTTCTTGTGTTCTCGGTGTCCTATGCCGTGTCGAAGCTGGGATTCAGCCGGACCGACGCATTGCATGCCTTGCTGTACGGCGCCGGCGTGCTGATGTTCACCATTCCGCTCTTCGGCATGCTGGGCGATCGCATCGGCGCGCGCCGCGTCTGCGGTTGGGGCGGGATGCTGCTGGGCATCATGGCCATCCCCATCTTTCTCGCCGTGGGCAGCGGCTCGCTCGTGGCATACAGCATTGCCGTCTTCATCGCCATGGCATTCAACTACGCGATCATGATCGCGCCGCAGTCCAGCCTCTACAGCGTGCAGTTCCCCGCGGAACTGCGCTATTCCGGACTATCCATCGGGGTCCAGTTCTCCGCCGCCATCGGAGGCGGGCTGGCGCCGCTCATCTCGGCCACGCTGGTCCAGACGTTCGACAGCATTCTTCCCGTCGGCATCTACCTGGCGTTTCTCGGCGTCGTCGCCGGCACCTCGGCCTTTCTCATGGCGCCGACGCCACAGGACGCGCGCCGCGCCTGAAGCGACGAAGCGGCGGCGCCTTGCCCGACCTAGGCAGGGCCTTCGTCCGCCCTCGCCGTCTTGCGGTAGAGGGCGGGAGGCATTCCGAAGCGCTCATGGAAACGGCGGATGAAATGGCTCGTATGCTGGAAACCGCAAGAGACGGCGATGTCCTTCACCTCGACGTGCCGGCGCCTCGGATCCTCCAGCGCCTCCCTGGCCAGCTGCAGGCGGCGTTCGCGCACATAGCTGGTGTATTGGAGCGCGCGCATCTTGAAAAGCCGGTGCACCCAGCGGGGCGACACGCGCAGCACGTCCGCCACCGCCTGGACCGAGAGTTCCGGGTCGGTGATGTGGGCCTCGATATAGCTGGCCAGGATCTGCCAGTTATCGGCAGGCGCACGCACGACGCCGGGAATCTTCTCCAGGGCCTGGCTGGTATAGATGGAGGCGAGCAGGGCAAGCAGCGCCTGTTCGGCAAACAGCGACGACGTGGGATTGGATTCCGCCTTATCGAAGAAAACGTGGTGCAGGCAGCGGTGGGCGGTTTGCACCATGGGCAGGCCGGCGGCGGCGCGCTGCGCGGTGAACTGGGCCATCGCGGCGCTATGCGCCCCCAGCAGGCGCGACAAGGGCCCCTTGATCACCACGAGCCGCGAATCGGTCAGCATGTGGATCTCGGAGGGAAGCGCGGTGGTGCGGAAAATGATGTCGCCGGGCTCCAGGAGCAGCGTGGCTTCGTTCTGCACGATGACGCCGTGCCCCGCGATCACGAAGCTCGCCAGGAATTCCGCGTGTTGCGGATCGGCGGCGTGCTCCGCGCGGTGGTTCACGCAAATCGGCGTGGCCTCCAGGCTCACGACCAATCCCCCGGCGCGCAGGCGACAGGCCTGCAATTGCAGCCTCGGCTGCTCGGTGAGCGCCCGGAATTCCCCTGGCAGGATCAGCTTGTCCAGTTCGCGCTGGTATCCGGAAATCTCCTGCGCGTAGAAGGGACGAAACAGGGGAGCGAAGTTGAGATCGATCTCGGGCGAGGCGGACCGGGCGGGTGGATTCATCGTTCGGCTGGCGCGTGACATGGCTTGGAGCACTCTATCAGCCCGGCCCGCGACGGCCGGCAGGCGCGTGCGCTCCTGTCGCAATGAGTCAACCCGCATTCGTGATCGGTCAATCGATTGGAGCGAAGGCGGGCGTGTAATTGAGTCATTATCCCCAAGGAGACCCCATGCTAGACAAACAAGCCCATTCCGACGCCTTCTTCGCGCGCTCCGCGAACAAGCTCGATTTCGGGAATTGGGGCGAGAAGGAGAAGGTGGCGTTGAGCTGCCGCATTCTCGCCAGCGAAGGTCATTCGGAAACCCTGGCCGGCCAGATTACCGTGCGCAACGAGGACGGCACGTTCCTCACGACGCCGATGGCCCATGCGTTCGACGAAATCGTCCCCGGCACCGTCATTCGCATCAATGAGGGCATGGAGGTGCTGGAAGGCCCGGGCACGCCCAACCCCGCCGTGCGGTTCCATTTCTGGGTGTACCGCCACCGCCCGGACGTGCATTGCATCATCCACACGCACCCGCCGTATGTGTCGACCCTGTCCATGACGGGCAAGCCGCTGGTCGTTTCGCACATGGATGCGACGCCTTTCCACAACGATTGCGCCCACCTGAAGGAATGGCCCGGGCTCCCCATCGCCGACCAGGAGGGCGAAATCATTTCGGGAGCATTGGGCGACAAGCGGAGCATCCTGCTGGCGAACCATGGTTTCCTGGCTGCCGGGACGTCCGTGGAAGAGGCGCTGTACCTGTCGGTGCTGATTGAGCGCGCGGCGCGCAATCAGCTGCTGGCCGCCGCCGCATACGGGGAAGTGAAACCGGTCAATGACGAACTGGCCGCCGAATCCCACGACTTCCTGCTCAAGCCGAGCATCGTCCGCGCGAGCTTCGCCATGTTCGCGCGCCGCGTCGAGCGGCAAATGGCTGCGGGCTAGGCCCGCTTGCGGGGCTCAGGCCTGGCGGGCATGCGCCTAGGCCGGAGCCCCGGGGCCTTTCCGGCTATTTCTTGAGCAGGTCGCGGATTTCGCGCAACAGGGCGACGTCCTCGGGCGTCGCGGCAGGCGCGGCCGGCGCTTCCTCGGCCTTGGTGCGGGCCTTGTAGATGGCCTTGACCATCCAGAAGATCACGAAGGCCAGCAACACGAAGTTGATGATGATCGTGACGAAGTTCCCCCACGCGAAGACGTTGGCGCCCGCCTTGGTGAGGTCGGCGTAGGTCATCGGGCCGCTATAGCCGTCCGGCATCGACAGGACCAGGAACTTGTTTGAAAAATCGACCGAACCGCCAAGCACGAAATTGACCAGCGGCATGACGATGTCCTTGACCAGCGAATCGACGATTTTGCCGAACGCCGCGCCGATGATGACACCGACCGCGAGGTCCACCGCGTTGCCTTTTACAGCGAAATCTCGAAATTCTTTGACGAAACCAGTCGCTTTGCTCATAAAAGCACTCCCTTCGTGATACGCCCCCCAGTGGGCTGGCGCTATAATACGCGGTTGCTATGTTGTTACATATTCCCGCGAAGCCGATGCCGCAGAAGTGATGCTACTCGTAGAGCGGGCGCATCAACAAGGATAGGAAGATGAGTCAGGATACGCTGGTGCATGATGATGACGGTGCGGTTGATCCAAATCTGCCGCCCGATCCTTCGCGACGTTTCTGGGTAACCACCGCCTGTGCTGTGGGTGGCGTAGCAGGTGTCGCAACGGCAATACCGTTGGTGAGCACGTTTTCCCCCTCTGAAAAGGCCCGCGCGGCCGGGGCGCCCGTGGAAGTGGACGTCGGCGACATTCCCGTCGGCTCCATGAAAACGGTCGAGTGGCGCGGCAAGCCGGTCTGGATCATCCACCGGTCTCCCGAACAGATCGCCGGCCTCAAGACCCAGGACGCCCTGCTGGCCGATCCCGATTCCAAGCGGCCTGGCTTCACTCCCGCATACGCCGAAAACGAAGGCCGCTCGCGCAAGCCCGAGCTTTTCGTCTGCGTCGGCATCTGTACCCATCTGGGCTGCTCGCCTACCGCGCACTTCGAAAAGGGCGGCGGCATGGGCGCCAACTGGCAAGGCGGATTCCTCTGCCCCTGCCACGGCTCGACGTTCGACCTGGCCGGCCGGGTCTACAAGAACAAGCCCGCTCCCGACAACCTCGAAGTTCCGCCGTACCAATATCTCAGCGATACCCGCATCATCGTGGGTGTCGATGAAGACAACAAGGCCTGACGCTCGCGTCGCGCTTTTTTAATTACGTAAGTAAAACAAATACGCCACGTATTAGAGAAGGAGCCGTTACATGGCTGGCGAGAAAACCGTCGAGACGACAGGCCTGTTGGGCTGGCTGGACCGGCGCTTCCCGGTGACCTCCACCTGGAAAGCCCATTTGTCCGAGTACTACGCACCGAAGAACTTCAACTTCTGGTATTTCTTTGGCTCACTGGCCCTGTTGGTGCTGGTGCTGCAGATCGTGACCGGCATTTTCCTGGTCATGCACTACAAGCCGGATGCCGAACGCGCGTTCCAATCCGTCGAATACATCATGCGCGAGGTCCCGTGGGGCTGGCTGGTGCGCTACATGCACTCCACCGGCGCGTCGATGTTCTTCGTCGTCGTGTACCTGCACATGCTGCGCGGGCTGCTCTACGGCTCCTATCGCAAGCCGCGCGAGCTCGTGTGGATCTTCGGCGTCGCGATCTTCCTCTGTCTGATGGCGGAAGCCTTCTTCGGCTACCTGCTGCCCTGGGGCCAGATGTCCTACTGGGGCGCCCAGGTGATCGTGAACCTGTTCTCGGCCATTCCGTTCATCGGCCCCGAACTGTCGATCTGGATCCGCGGCGACTACGTCGTGTCGGACGCCACCCTGAACCGCTTCTTCGCCTTCCACGTCATCGCCATCCCGCTGGTGCTGGTGGGCCTGGTCGCCGCCCACCTGGTGGCGCTGCACGAGGTCGGCTCGAACAACCCGGACGGCATCGAGATCAAGCAAGGCCCGAAGGACAAGTACGGACGCCCGAAAGACGGCATCCCGTTCCATCCCTTCTATTCGGTGCATGATCTGATGGGCGTGGCGGGCTTCCTGCTGGTGTTCGCGTTCATCGTGTTCTTCGCGCCGGAAATGGGCGGCTACTTCCTGGAGTTCAACAACTTCATCCCGGCCGACTCGCTGAAGACGCCTCCGCACATCGCTCCGGTGTGGTACTTCACGCCGTTCTACTCGATGCTGCGCGCCACCACCGACGAGTTCACCTGGGTGCTGGCTGGCGCCTCGGTGCTGGGCGCCATCGCGCTGCTCGTCAAGAGCAACCTGAAAGGCGTCATGCGCGTCGCCATCCCCGGCATCCTGATCGTCGTGGCCGTGCTGCTGCGCGTGATCGACGCCAAGTTCTGGGGCGTGGTCGCCATGGGCGGCACCGTGGTCATCCTGTTCTTCCTGCCGTGGCTGGACCACTCCCCGGTCAAGTCGATCCGCTACCGTCCCACGTGGCACAAGTGGATCTACGGCATCTTCATGGTCAATTTCCTGGTGCTCGGCTACATCGGTACGCAGCCGCCCAGTCCGCCGTTGAACATCACGTCGCAGATCGGCACGCTTCTGTACCTGGCATTCTTCTTCCTGATGCCGGTCTGGAGCCGCCTTGGCACCTTCAAGAAAGTGCCCGAGCGCGTTACGTTCCACGCCCACTGAGCCCACCAGATAACGGATTAACCATGATCAAGAAGCTGATTGGTGCCGTGGCCTTGTTGCTCGCATGCACCTCCACTTTCGCCGCCGAAGGCGGATTCCCGCTGGACAAGGCCCCGTACCGCGTCAACGACATGTCGTCGCTGCAGAACGGAGCCAAGCTGTTCGTCAACTACTGCCTGAACTGCCATAGCGCGTCCTCGATGCGTTACAACAAGCTCAAGGACATCGGGCTGACCGACCAGCAAATCAAGGAAAGCCTGCTGTTCACCGGCGAAAAGGTCGGCGACATGATGACCGTCGCCATGACCCCGAAGGACGCCAAGCAGTGGTTTGGCACGACGCCCCCGGATTTGTCCGTGATCGCCCGCGCCAAGTCCGTGAACGCCGGCCCCTCGGGTTCCGACTACATCTACACCTACCTGCGCACCTTCTACCGCGACACGTCGCGCGCCACGGGCTGGAACAATCTGGTCTTCCCGGCCGTGGGCATGCCCCACGCGCTCTGGGAACGCCAGGGTCCGCGCGAGCTCACGACCGTCGCCATGCACGAGGTCGAAGGCAAGGAAGGCGCGCCCAAGACCTGGGAACGGGTCACGACGGTGTACGATGCACAAGGTTTTTCCACGGTCAAGGCCGAACCGGTAGCCAACTACCACGGCCATGCCACCTTCGATGCCAAATTCAAGGCCGCCAACCCGGCCCAAGTCGCAACATACGACAACGACATCGCCGATCTGACCGCGTTCATGTCCTGGATGGCCGAGCCCGTCCAGACGTTCCGCGTTCGCCTCGGTGTCGGCGTCATGTTGTTCCTGCTGCTGTTCTTCCTGGTTACCTGGCGCCTGAATGCCTCGTACTGGAAACACGTGCGCTAACCGCAAGCCCCGCCAGGTTTTTTTGCCGTCCCCGGTTGTAAATGGGGACGGGATCGGCGGATAGGGCCGTACGCCTATCCCGCCTGGCAATTGGGGCCAGCGCCTGCTAGATTAAGGCGCTGGCCTTTCGTTTTTAATAAAGGACTTACCGCCATGATGGTGCTCTATTCCGGAACCACGTGTCCGTTTTCGCAACGCTGCCGTTTCGTGTTGTTCGAAAAAGGCATGGATTTCGAGATCCGCGACATCGACCTGTACAACAAGCCCGAAGACATCTCGGTGATGAATCCGTACGGTCAAGTGCCCATTCTGGTCGAGCGCGACCTGGTCCTGTACGAGTCGAACATCATCAACGAGTACATCGACGAGCGCTTCCCCCACCCGCAGCTCATGCCCGCCGACCCGGTCATGCGTGCCCGCACGCGCCTGTTCCTCTACAACTTCGAAAAGGAACTGTTCGTCCACGTCTCGACGCTCGAAGACCGCAGCGCCAAGCCCGACGAAAAGAAGCTGGCCAACGCCCGCCAGAACATCCGCGACCGCCTGGCTCAGCTGGCTCCCATGCTGCTGAAGAACAAGTACATGCTGGGCGAGGAATTCTCCATGCTCGACGTGGCCGTGGCCCCGCTGCTGTGGCGCCTGGACCACTACGGCATCGAGCTGCCCAAGAACGCGGCGCCGCTGCAGAAGTACGCCGAACGCATCTTCTCGCGTCCGGCCTATATCGAAGCGCTGACGCCTTCGGAAAAAGTAATGCGTCGTTAAGGCTGTTCCGCAATGGGTGAAACTTCGACCAAACCGTATCTGATCCGCGCGCTGCATGAATGGTGCACCGACAACGGCTACACGCCGTACATCACCGTGCAGGTCGACGAGCACACCATGGTGCCCGTCGCCCATGTGCGCGACGGGCAGATCACACTGAACGTCGGCACGCTGGCCACCAACCGCCTGGTGCTGGGCAATGAATTCATCGAATTCCAGGCCCGCTTCAGCGGCGTGACCGAAAACGTCTACGTTCCCGTGGGCGCCGTCAGCGCCATCTACGCGCGCGAAACCGGCGCCGGCATGGGCTTCGAAGTGCAGCCCTACGAACCGCCAGCCGCCGGCGCCCAGGGCACGGCGGCCGACGCCGCGCCCGAAGGCTCCGACGCGACCGCCGCCCCCGGCGACGATGGCGGAGACGACGACGAACCCAAGCGTCCGCGCCTGACCATCGTCAAATAGCCGCCGCGCAGGCACGGCCACGCCCGGGGCTGCATTTTTTTCATTACAATGCGGTCCCTGTGCAAGGCCACGCAGGCAAAGCCGGTGTAGCTCAGTTGGTAGAGCAGCTCACTTGTAATGAGAAGGTCGAGGGTTCGATTCCTTTCACCGGCACCAAGCTTGCAGCCCAAACAGCATGGAAACCCGCAGCGCCCGAGGCGAAGCGGGTTTTTTTTGTCCGGGCGTACTGGCAGGCGCTCCCCGCGCGCGATCGCTCGATCTTGGTGCAGGTGACGGCCGTCAGGCCTCCCATTCTTCCAGCAGCTTCCCGCGGGTCTCGATGCCATGACGGCCCGCACCCGCGAACCGGGTCATCGCCATCGGCCCGGAAATCGCGGCAAGCTTGGCCCATACAGCGCCCACGCCACAGCCCAATGCGCGCGGCTCCAACAGGCTATCTGCCGTACAACCTGAGCCGTCGCCACCATCAGCGAGATCTGCAAAGGCACCCTGATCGAACAATCGGTCATGAGCCGCATCGTGGATCAGGTCGAACAGCGCGGTTTCGCGGTGCGCGCCAAGCGCGCCACCAATGCCAGGGGGGGCGAGGTCAGGCTGGCCCGTGGGCGAAGCCGTTCACGACCAAGTCGATATCGCCGCGCAGGCAATAACCGCCACCAGCCAGTCCATCCTGTCACAGGCCGAGCAGGACGATTTGAGACGGCAACCGGCGCGGCGTGGCGCTAGCCGGCCTTGGCGGCCGCGACCGCCATGCGGCCCACCAGCACCGCGATCTCGTCCGCGACGGCCTGTGGCAATGCCTTTACGGCCAGGCGCCGCAATAGCGCCTGCCTGGCCACCGCGAATGCGATTGCCTGGCCGAGAATGGCGTGCGCGCGCAGGATATTGCGGGCATCGTCCGCTGCGTCGCCCCGTATGCCGGCAACCCGTTGCGTCACCGCCTCGTGCAGCGGCTGGAACAGTTGTCCGTAAGTCTCGTCAAAGATCGGCGAAGGCTGGAGCTGTTCGCGCGCCAGCAGCAGGCTGCCGCTTACGGATTCGGCGGCGCCGTCCAGCAGCGCGCGCGTGAACGCCCGCATCAGCGCCTCCAGTGCGCGCGCCGAGGCTGCCGCGCCGGACGGCTGCTCGGCCAATATGCGCTCCAGGCCCGCGCGCTCGACGATGCCGTTCGCCACGCGCCGGATGACCGCGGCATATACACCGTCCTTGCCGCCGAAATGATAGGGAATGGCGGACTGATTCACGCCCGCCGTATCGGCCAGTTCACGCGTGCGCACGCCGTCCAGCCCGTATCGGCTGAACAGCGACAGCCCCGCCTCGATCAGTTTGTCGCGCGTTTCGCGGGCGCGTTCCGCATGACCGTCTGTGGATGGCTTCATCGTATCCGTGAGGCGGGGCGTCATGTTTACCACCTTGCCTGCATCAATCTCGTCGAGTTCTGGTTGAGTTCCACGCCAGCCGTGTCGCCCACGATGACGGTGCCGCCAACGTTGGCCACATGCCGCCCGAAAGCGCAGTTGGGCTCAAAAGCGAAACACATACCCGGCTTCAGCTCCAGTTCGCGCGCGACCGTGGGCAGGCGTTGCAACTGCGTATACCGGCCGGCCTCAGGTAGGCATTCTATGCCGGGCGCCGTGCCAAAGCCCACCGGCCCATAGGGATTGATGCTGTGTATCAGCGGATGCACATGCCAGCCGCCCGCCTCCAGCAGCGGCCGCTCCATCGCGTCCACCACGGCGCCGAACGTGTTCCCGGCATGAAGCGCCCGCAACCCCTGCTCGTAGCACTCGCGGGCGACCGCCGCCGCGCGCAGGATGTCCGGATGCACTTCGCCGACCGCCACCGCGGCCTGATGCTGCGTTTCCATCATGCCGTAGAGGGCGAATATCTCGGACAGTACGACGTCCCCCTCACGCAATACGCGAGGACGCTGCGAACGGTACTGCCAGGCCGGCGGGCCCCAGCCCACATACTCCGGCCCCGACCCCAGCAGGATCTCGGCGGTGTATCCCCCCATGGAAAAGCAGGTGGATGTCACGGCAGCGACCAGTTCTGCCTCGGATACCCCCGGGCGAGCAGTCGCGCGCAGGGTTTCGCTCATGGCTTCGCCAATGTGCGCGGCATAGCGGATAAGCCCCAATTCCTCTTCGCTCTTGACAGACGCCAATGCGAAGAATGCCCGATACACCGGCACGAACTCGGCCTGCGCAAGCGCGCCCGCCAATCCCTCCATCGTGCGGCAAGGCAAGGCGCCATCGAAATAGAAGGGCGGGTATGGCTCCAGGCCGATGATGCCGACGCGCGCGCCGGCAAGGCCGCGGCTGGCCAAATAGGCGCCCGCATCGCGGCCGGTCTTGCCCACGCGCAACTGCTCGGGCGCCAGCCACTGCAGGTCGCCGCGCATTGCGGCCTGGATATGGTCGGCCACCATCATGGAAGCGAACGTGAATACCAGCGGCGCGTCCTCGCCAACGAAGAGCACCAGCGATCCTGGCCGGTCGTTGGTGAAGTAGCAGTCCGGCGCGAACGCCGCCGGGGCTGCCGCCTCCCGGTCGCCATAGACGATCAGGGCGTCAAGACGTTCTTCGCGCATGAGCCGGCGCGCCAACTGCCAGCGCCTGTCGCGCTCGGCCAAAGATAGAGGAGGGGGAATTTGGATCATGCTGCGCTCCTGACAAGGTTGATCCTACAATTTAATTCATTTGAATGAATTAAATCAACCTGGACACGCGATGGCGCGCGGCGGTTGCGGCCGGGGAAATCCCGCGCAACGCGGTCGGCCCCGTTCCGTCCCCGACCGTTTTGCAATCTTCGCGAAATTTGTGCATAATTCGGCCCCTCTACCTGTTCCCCGATAGCTCAGTCGGTAGAGCGACGGACTGTTAATCCGCAGGTCGCTGGTTCGAGCCCAGCTCGGGGAGCCAAAGAATGCAGTACTGAAGGGCCCGCAACGTGTTTGCGGGCCTTTTGCATTTCCGGACGGCTTCCCGCCCGCCGCGCAGTACGATGATGCGCATTCCCTCACCGCGATTGCCCCTGCACCATGCGTTCTGCGCGATCCCTGCCCGCCCTGGTTTCCCTGCGCGCCTTTGAAGCAGCCGCGCGGCGCCTGAGCTTCTCCCTGGCCGCGCAGGAGCTGTTCGTCACGCAGAGCGCCATCAGTCACCACATCCAGCGCCTGGAGACGGAACTGGGCGTGGCGCTGTTCGAACGCCGCGCCCGCGCCGTGACCCTGACCGCCGCGGGCCAGGCCTACTACGAGCGGGTGCACGCCGCATTCGAGTTGCTGCGCCAGGGCACGGACGACATCCGCGCGCCCGCGGCGGCGCGCAAGAAGCTGCGGGTTGGCCTGCTGGCGTCGTTCGCCACGCGCTGGCTCGCGCCGCGGCTGGCGGGATTCGCTGCCGCTCACCCGGACATCGACTTGCAGTTGCTGCCCGACATCGCGCTGGCGGACGTCGCCGGCGGCGAGGTCGACGTGGCGATACGCTACGGGCAGGGCGCCTGGCCCGGCGTGCGGGCGCGGCTGCTGATGGCGGAGCGCCTGTCCATCGTCTGCGCCCCCGCGCTCATCGCGGGAAGGAAGCGCCCGCGAACCGCGGAGGACCTGCTGCGCTATCCCCTGCTGGCGTCCCACGCCAGGCACCCCTTCGAATGGGACGCCTGGGCGCAATGCTACGGCCTGGACCTGAGCCGCGCGCGGCCGGTACGCCTGCACGACTACAACATCGTGGTGGAGGCCGCCTTGGCGGGCCAGGGGCTGGCGATGGGACGGCACCGCCTGATCGGGGCCCAGCTGGCCAGCGGCGCGTTGGTCGAGGCGCTGCCCGGCACCACGCTGGAGGCCCCGCGCATCGGCTGGTGGTTCGTGACGCCGCGCGGCGCGCTCGGCGCGGCGGCGCAGCGGTTCCATGCCTGGTTGACGCACGCGGCCGCGGCGCCCGGCGATACGCATTAGTTCTACTCATACATGCGTCACAAGAATTGATTGGTCACGGCGCGCCACGGCCGATAGCATGGGGGTTTCCACTAGATCCCTGCACAGGAGCCCCCTCATGACCCGTTCGATCTCCGGCCGCGTGGCCGAACTTGGCCTCGCCCTGGAAGCCGCCGCCGCTCCCGCCGCCAACTACGTTTCCTGCGTGCAGGAAGGCAATCTGCTCTACATCTCCGGCCAGATCTCGCGCAAGGACGGCAAGGCCGCGTATCTCGGGCGCCTGGGCGACCAGATCTCCGACGCGGACGGCGTCCAAGCGGCGCGCCTGTCCGCGCTGGGCGTCCTGTCGCAGATCGCCGCGGCCACCGGCGACCGGCTGGACCGGGTGGCGCGCGTGGTGCGCCTGGGCGTGTTCGTGGCCAGCACGCCGGACTTCAACCGCCAGAGCGCCGTCGCCAACGGCGCCTCCGACCTGATGGTGGACGTGTTCGGCGACGCAGGCCGCCATGCCCGCAGCGCGGTCGGCGTGGCCTCCCTGCCCCAGGGCGTCGCCGTGGAAGTGGAAGCCGTTGTCGCCCTCGCGCAGGCTTGACGCCGCGCCCCGGAACCGCCATGTCCGCCTCCCTGACCCCGGCCGCCGTGCAGGCCCTGCGCGCCCTGACCCCGGGCGCCCAAACCACCGTCCACTTCAACCACGCGGGCGCGTCGCTCCCGTCGGCCGCCACGCTGCAGGCGATCCATTCGCATCTGCACCGCGAAGCCACGCTGGGGCCGATGGAGGCCGGCGTGGCCTCGCGCGAACAGACGGAAAGGGCCCGCGTGCTGACCGCCCGGCTGTTCAATGCCCAACCTGACGAGATCGCGCTGACCGGCGGGAACTCATCGGGCTGGGGCGCCGCTTTCGCCGCGCTGCCGGCCTGGAAGCCCGGCGACCGCATTCTGGTCGGCCGCCATGAATGGGGCGGAAACCTGGCGGCGATGCGGCTCGCGGCGCAGCGCGCGGGCGCCACGCTGGAAACCATCCCTTCGGACGATAGCGGCTGCGTGGACGCGCAGGCGCTGGAAGCGATGCTGGACGAAAGGGTGCGCCTGATCGCGCTGACCTGGCTGCCCGCCAACGGCGGATTGATCAACCCTGCCGCCGCCATCGGGCAGGTGGCGCGGCGGCACGGCATCCCGTACTTCGTGGACGGCGCGCAAGCCGTCGGCCAGGTGCCGGTGGACGTGGCCCGGATCGGCTGCGACGTCTTGAGCGGAGCGGGACGCAAGGCGTTGCGCGGCCCGCGCGGCACCGGCCTGCTGTATGTGCGGCGAGGCTTCCTCGATATGCTGACCCCCGCGTTCGTGGACACGCACTCGGCCCCCCTGGGGCCGGACGGCCAGCCCGTGCTCCGCCAGGACGCCGCGCGCCTGGAATCCGCGGAGAATTCGCTGGCGCTGCGCTGTGGCCTTGCCAATGCCTTGCAGGAAGCCCTGGACATCGGGCTGGAATCCATCCGGGCGCGCATCGACGCCGTCGCCCAGTCCTTGCGGGCCGAATTGGCGGCCATCCCCGGCATCGCGGTGCTGGACCAGGGCCGTGAACGCTCGGGCCTGGTGGCTTTCAATCTCGCGGGCCGCGACGCCGTGTCGGTGCAGCGCGCGATGGCCGCGCAAGGCGTGACCATCGGCAGCAACGGCGTGCCCTACACGCCGCTGGACATGGAAGCCCGCGGGCTGACGCAGATTGCGCGGGCGTCGGTCAGCTACCTCACCAGCGACGCGGAAATCGACCGGCTGCTGGAAGGGCTGCGCGGCCTGGCCGCCTAACCAGCCGCCTGGGCGCGGCGCGCAAAGGGCGACCACTTCGTGAAGACCAGCAGGTTGCCCAGCATCACCAGGCCCAGGCCCAGCAATGCATACGGCGTCCACCGATAGCCTTCGGCGTAGGACGAAACGCTCAGGGCCACGACCGGGAACAGCACCGTGCAGTAGGCGGCGCGCGCCGGGCCCATCCGCCCGACGAGCGTCAGGTAGGCGGTGAAGCCGACCACCGATCCGAAAATGGCCAGGTAGAGCAGCGCGCCCACATAGGCGGCCGAACCGTCGAAATCGAAAGGCAGGCCCGCCGCCACGCAGCCGGCCAGCAGGATGGCCGCGCCGTAGAGCATGCTGTAGGCATTGCCCGTCAGCGGCCTGATGCCCGCGCGCTGCTGCAGGGACGACAGCATGTTCCCGGTGGAAAAGCAGAAGGTCCCCAAGAGCGCGAAGCCCAGGCCCAACAGCGTTTCATGGCTGGCTTCCTGGCTGGCCAGTTCCGGCCAGAACAGCAGGACGAGCCCGGCAAAGCCGAACACGCCGGCCACCATGACGCGAGGCGCGATGCGCGTGCCGAACCAGAGGCGGGCATTCAGCGCGTTCCACAGGGTGGCCGCCGAAAACACCACCGACACCAGGCCGCTGGGTATCCACTGCGTCGCCGTGTAGAAGCACAGGAAATTCAGGCAGAACAGGCACAGCCCCTGGCCTACGCACAGCCAGTGCCCGCGCCGGTCCAGCCGCTGCAGCTTGCGCGCCAGCAGCAGGGCTCCGAACAGGATGAGGCCCGCCAGCGCGAAGCGGTAGAAGATCGACACGGGAATGGCGACCACGCCCAGCTGGAGCTTGATGGCGATCCAGGTGGTGCCCCAGATCAAGACGGTGAGGAAATACAGGGAAAGGTTCACGTTGCGGCTTGCGGCAAGGCGGAAATAGGGACGGGAAAAGTCGGCGGCCCGGCGGCCGCCCGGAACACCAGTGTGCGCTTGCCGCCCCGCGCCGGATTGCCGTTTCTTGCGGTTTTTGCTTGCCGCCGGGGCGCTCCCGGGCAAAAAACGTCCCCTCGGCAAGCAATCGCAGTAGCATTTCAATCCTATGGTTTCCGTTGCCTCGGCCCCGTCCGATTTCTCCGTCTTCCGCACGCTGTCGCGCTCGACCGCGACGCTGCAGCGCGCCGCCCCGCTGGGCGAAGGCCTCGCGATCTCGCAATGGTCGCGCAGCGCCCGCGAAACCCTCGGCTACGAGACGCCCGGCCACCACACGCTCTCGCTGTACCTGCAAGGCGGCGACCGGTCTTTCCGCGTGGGCCAGGACTCGCTGCATGGCGGCGCCGGCAAGTTCTGCGTCCTGCCGGCCGAACACCACTCGCGCTGGAGCATGAACGACACGGTGCATTTCCTGCACCTGTACATCGCGCCCGAGCGCCTGGCGCGCGAGGCCGTCATGCGGCTGGATTGCGAACCCCGCACGCTGGAATTGCGCGACCGCACCTACATCCACGATGACTCGCTGATCGATGTCTGCCGGCAATTGCTCGGCACCGACTGGGCCCAGCCCGCCGACCGTCTCGCTGCCAGCAGCGCCGGCGAAACCGTGTTGCACCACCTGCTGAACCAGGGCGTCGCGCGCAAGGCCGGCGCGCCGGTGAAAGGCGGGCTTGCCCCAGGCGCGCGCCGGCGCGTCATGGACTACGTGGACGCGCATCTCGCCGAACCGCTCACCCTGGACCGGCTGGCGGGCGTGGCTGCGCTGTCCACCTACCACTTCGCCCGCATGTTCCATACGTCTTTCGGCGAACCGCCACACGCCTGGGTCAGGGCCAGGCGCCTGGCGCGCGCCCGCAGCCTGCTGGAAACCGGCAAGAGCGACCTGGCCGGCATCGCCCAGGCCAGCGGCTTCGGCAATGCCAGCCACCTGTCGCGCGTCTTCCGCGACGCCATCGGCGTCACGCCCGGCCAATACCGCGGCGCCCGCGGCAGGCACTAGCGCGGTCGTCCGGCCCCGTTTCCGCACCCGCCCGGTCTACAATGACGCACCGCCCTTAGGCCTGACCGCGCCCCTGCCCGACGCGATGCCGTCCCCGACCTCTCGCGACCTTGCCCCCTTGGCCGATCCCGCCAACCCGAGCCGCTTGCGCGCGCATTGGCTGGCGGAACTCGTCCGCCTGCGCGAAGCGCACTGGGGGCCGCTGGAAGACGCGGACGCGGTCCGGCGGGTTCGCCAGCTGGATGCGGACCTGCCCGGGCGCATCCTGGCCCGTGCCGGACTGCTCGCGCAGCGCGAGGGGCTGGATCCCCTGGTCGACGCGTGGCGGCGCAGCGCGCTGGGCATCCTGGCCGCGTTGTTCGTGCTGGCGGCGATATCCGGCGCCGCCGCCGCCCTGGGCGCGCTAGGCGACGGCTCGCGTCCGGTCAACGTCCTGTGGGCCCTGGGCGCGTTGCTGGGGCTGCACGCGCTGACGTTCCTGCTGTGGCTGGGCAGCTTCCTCTTCAAGGCCTCCGCCGCAACGGGGCTGGGACGCCTCTGGCTGTGGGCCACGCGCAAGCTCGCCCGCGGCCCCGACGGCGCGCTCGTCCCGCAGGCATTCCTGAACCTGCTGGCCCGCGCGGGCGCCTTGCGCGGGCTGTTCGGCGCCATCAGCCATCTGCTGTGGTTGACGGCCCTGTGCGCCGCGCTGGCCGCCTTGCTGGCCGTCCTGTCCACCGCCAGCTACCGCTTCATCTGGGCCACCACCTTGCTGGCGCCCGACACTTTCGTCTCGCTCACGCAGGCCATGGGCTGGCTTCCCGCCCACCTGGGCTTTCCCATGCCGGACGCCGCCGTGGTCCGCGCCAGCGACGGCACGCAGGCCCTGTCCGCCGACGCGCAGGTGCAGTGGTCGATCTGGCTGATCGGCGTGCTGGTCGTGTACGGCATCCTGCCGCGCCTGCTGGCCGCGGCCCTGTGCGCGGCCAGCGCGCTGCGCGCGCTGCGCGGCTTGCGCGTCGATCCCGCGCTGCCGGGCTTTTCCGCCTTGCGCGACAGGCTCGAGCCTGCCGCCCTGTCCACCGGCATAGACCGCCCCGTCGGCCCGCTGCACGAGCCGCGGGTGCGCGCCGCGATCCCGGCAGGCCTGGACGGCCGGCCCGTCGTGCTGGGCCTGGAACTGCCGCCAGACCTGACGTGGCCGCCCCCCGGCGTGCCCGAAGCCGTGCAGCAGGCCGGCAATCTGGATACCCGCGAAGAACGCAATCGCGTGCTGGACGCGCTGGCGCAGGCCGCCGCCACCCGCCTCCTGATCGCCTGCGACGCCCGCCAGACCCCCGACCGCGGCACGCTGTCCCTGATCGCCGAACTCGCTGCCCATGCGGCGCAGACCCGCGTCTGGCTCATCCCGCCGCGCGCGGGCGCGGATGCCGCCACCCGCGCGCCGCTGTGGCGCGAACGCCTGCTCGCGCTGGGCCTGTCCGCGGACGCCATCGTGCAGGCGCCCGCCCCCCCGTTCGCGTGGCTGGAGTCCGGCCATGCCTGACGAATTGATCAAGATCGCGCTGGTCGGCCACACCAATACCGGCAAAACGTCGCTATTGCGCACGCTGACCCGCGATACCGGTTTCGGCGAGGTCGCCGACAGCCCCGGCACCACCCGCCACGTCGAAGGCGCGCGCCTTCGGCTTGAGGGGCGCGCGGTGCTGGAATGGTTCGACACGCCGGGCATGGAAGACAGCATTTCCCTGCTCGAATACCTGGAACGGCTGGACCGCCCCGGCGAACGCCTCGACGGCCCCGCTCGCATCCGCCGATTCCTGGACACGCCCGAGGCGCATGGCCGCTACGAGCAGGAAGCCCGGGTGCTGGCCAAGATGCTGGACTGCGACGCGGCCCTGTACGTCATCGATGCGCGCGATCCGGTGCTGGGCAAGCACCGCGACGAACTCGCCATCCTGGCCGCCTGCGGCCGCCCCTTGCTGCCGGTGCTGAACTTCGTCAACGCGCCAGCGCACCGGGCGGATGAATGGCGCGATGCCATGGCCCGCCTGGGGCTGCATGCGGTCGTGGAGTTCGATACCGTCGCACCGCCCCTGGACGGCGAGCAGCAGCTCTACGCCAAGCTCGGCGTCCTGCTGGACCGCCATGCCGCCGCGCTGGCGCGGCTGTCCGACAGCCTCGCGGCCCAGCGTCGCGCGCGCCGCGGCTCCGCCTATGAAATGCTGGCCGACCTGCTGATCGACGCGGCCGCCCTGCACGTGTCCAGCGCCAGCGACGAAGCGGCGCTCGTGGCCGCCTCGAACCAGCTGCGCGAACAGGTGCGGCGGCGCGAGCAGACCTGCGTGGACGCCCTGCTGGCGCTCTACAACTTCCGCCGCTCCGATTTCGCCGATGACGCGCTGCCGCTGCAAGGCGAGCGCTGGGGCATGGACCTGTTCCATCCCCAGGCACTGAAGGACATGGGCGTGCAGGTCGGCATGGGCGCCGCCGCGGGCGCGATGGCGGGCGCCGCGGTGGACCTGTTCAGCGCCGGCCTCAGCCTCGGCACCGGCATGCTGATCGGCGCCGCCGCCGGCGGTCTTTGGCAGGGCGTCGAAAAGCTGGGCAAGCGCGTGGCCGGCAAATTGCGCGGCTGGCGCGAGATCAGCGTGGACGACGCCGTGCTGCGCCTGCTGGCGCTGCGGCAGCGGCAGCTGATCGAGGCCCTGGAACGCCGCGGCCACGCCGCGCGCGAACCCCTGAAACTGGACCGTCCGGACGACGAAGCCTGGCGCAAGGGCCCGCTGCCCGAGGCCCTGAAGGAAGCCCGCAGCCGGCCCGAATGGTCGGCCCTGGGCGAGCACTACGAAGACAGCGACCGCCGCAAGCGCGTCGTGGCCGAATTGGCGAAAACCCTTGCCGAAGCGCCGCTGCCCGCGGCATGACCGCAATGCCCGCGGGCGCCGGGGCACTCACCATTCAAGGCCGCCCGCAAGCGCGTACTAACCCCAATCCAAACCGATTGACGCTTAAACGAATGCATCTATAAGATTCGTTTTGCATCGGCACGGGTCCGTCCCCGTCCTGATAGTCACAAGGTCACAAGGGGTTGGGTCGATCGTGAAGTCGAAGTCCTACGCAGTGATTCCAGGCAGCGCCATCACCGGCCCGCGCGCGGTTCGCGCCGCGCTCCGCTCGACCCCACTCCGCCTTTCGTCGTAAGCAGCAACGCCATGCCCCTGCCCTGGACGGGGCCGGGGCCCTATCACTTCTGTCGCGCTACCCGCGCACTACACGGAGCATGAGGGCTATGCGTACCTTTCCCCACCTGAAGCAAGCGGCGCTGGCTGCGGCCGTCGCGGCATCGCTGGCGTTCAGCGCCGGCGCGGCCGCCAAGACTTTCCATTGGTCGTACCAAGGCGACGCCACGTCCATGGATCCCATGGCCCTGAACGAAACGTTCACGCTGGGCTTCCAGGGCAACATCTACGAGACGCTGGCCGGCTACGACGGCAACCTGAAGCTGACCCCGCTGCTGGCGGAAAGCTGGGAAAATCCCGAACCCACCAAGTGGGTGTTCAAGCTGCGCAAGGGCGTGAAGTTCCATGACGGCTCGCCCTTCACGGCGGACGACGTCATCTTCTCCTGGAAGCGCAGCCTGACGCCGGGCTCCGACATGAAGGGCTACGGCGCCAAGGCGTCGGACATCAAGAAGGTCGACGACTACACCATCGAAGTCACGACCCCCACGCCCAATCCTATCCTGCCGCGCGAATGGGTGTTCCTGTACATCATGAGCAAGTCGTGGTCGGAGAAGAACAAGACCACCGAGGCCACCAACGTCAAGGGCGACAACCAGGGCAACTACGCCAACCTGCACGCCAACGGCACCGGCCCGTTCATGCTGGCCGAACGCCAGCCCGACGTGAAGACGGTCCTCAAGCGCTTCGACGGCTACTGGAACAAGAACATCAAGACCAACGTGGACGAGGTCATCTTCCAGCCGATCACGCAGGAAGCCACCCGCGTCGCCGCGCTGATCTCCGGCGAAATGGACCTGGTGCAGCCCGTGCCCGTGCAAGACTGGAAACGTCTGGAAGACGCCAAGGGCGTGAAGCCGCTGACCGCGCCCGAGGCGCGCGCCATCTTCATCGGCATGGACCAGGACCGCGACGAGCTGCTGTTCTCGGACGTGAAGGGCAAGAACCCCTTCAAGGATCCCAAGGTGCGCGAAGCGGTCGTGCTGGCCGTGGACACCAAGGCCATCAACGAGAAGATCATGCGCGGCGCGGCCAAGCCGCTGGGCTCGCTCATCGCCACCTCCATCAACGGCTATGACGATTCCTTCGGCACGCCGTACAAGCCGGATCCCGAACGCGCCAAGAAGCTGCTGGCCGAGGCGGGCTACCCGAAGGGGTTCACGGTCACCATGGACTGCCCGAACGACCGCTACGTCAATGACGAGAAGGTCTGCCAGGCTGTCGCGGGCATGCTGGCGCGCGTGGGCATCAAGATCAACCTGCTGGCGCAGACCAAGTCGAAATACTTCGGCAAGATTCTCCTGCAGGCAGGCAACCAGACCAGCATGTACATGCTGGGCTGGACGCCCAGCTCGACCGACGCGCACAACACGCTGCTGAACCTCACTTCCTGCCGCAACGCCAAGACGGCCGCCGGGCAGTTCAACCTGGGGGGCTACTGCAACAAGAAGGTCGACGAGCTCACCGACAAGATCGGCGTCGAAACCGACCAGGCCAAGCGCAACGCGATGATCAAGGAAGCCTTCGGCATCGTGCGCAGCGACTACGGCTACCTGCCGCTGCACCAGCAGCCCATGTCCTGGGGTGTAAAGGACAACATCCAGGTCATCCAGCGCGCCGACGACGTGCTGGACCTGCGCGACGTCGTCCTGCCGTAATCCGGCGACGCGAACCCCGGGCGGCCCAGCCGCCCGGGCGCGCCCGGCCCAGCCCCGGTTCCCGCCATCCGCGGGGAACGCGGCCCGGCGTCAAATGAACAAGAGGGCTCCCGATAATGCTTTCCTTTATTGCGCAACGACTCATCCAGTCGGTGCTGGTGATGTTGACGGTGGCGCTGATCGCGTTCGCCATGTTCCGCTACGTGGGCGACCCGATCGCCAGCATGGTCGGCCAGGACACGACTCCTGAACAACGCGCGCAACTGCGCGAACAGCTCGGCCTGGACGACCCCTTCGTCGTGCAGTACGCGCATTTCATCGCCGACGCCGTGCGCGGAGACTTCGGCATTTCGTACCGCCACCGCCGTCCCGTCAGCGAGCTGCTCGAAGAGCGCATGCCTGCCACGCTGGAACTGTCCTTCGTTTCCGCGGTGATGGCGCTGGTGCTCGGCATACCGATGGGCATCTACACGGCGCTCAAGCGCCACGGCGTGCTGTCCAAGGCCTTCATGGCGATTTCCCTGGCCGGCATATCGCTGCCCACCTTCCTGATCGGCATACTGCTCATCCTGTTCTTCGGGGTGCAGCTACGCTGGCTGCCCAGCTTCGGCCGCGGCGACGTAGTAAGCCTGGGATGGTGGACGACCGGCTTCCTGACCAAGTCCGGCTGGCTGGCGCTGATCATGCCCGCCATCACGCTGGCGCTGTTCCAGATGACCTTGATCATGCGGCTGGTCCGCGCCGAGATGCTGGAAGTGCTGCGCGCCGATTTCATCAAGTTCGCCCGGGCCCGCGGCCTGCCGGAGCGGTTGATCAATTTCCGCCATGCGCTGAAGAACACGATGGTGCCGGTCATCACGATCACCGGCCTGCAACTGGGCTCCATCATCGCCTTCGCCATCATCACCGAAACCGTGTTCCAGTGGCCGGGCATGGGCCTGCTCTTCATCCAGGCCATCAGCATGGTGGACATTCCCGTGATGGCGGCCTACCTGGTGCTGATCGCCTTCATGTTCGTGGTCATCAACCTGATCGTCGACCTGCTGTATTTCGCCGTGGACCCGCGTCTGCGCGTGCAGAGCAAATGAAAAACCACCCCCACGCCGCGCCTTCGGCTTGCTGCCCCCCAAGGGGGGGCTTTTTACCTTGGGACGGCCCGGCGGTAAAAAAGGAAATCTCATGATTGCTCGCATCGCTCCCTTCTTCTCCCGCGCGGCCGACAGCGACCTCTGGCACAGCTTCAAGCGGTCGCCCGGCGCCATCATCGCCGCGATCGTCACGCTCGCCATCCTGCTGGGCGCGTTGTTCGCGCCTATCGTCGCCCCGCACAATCCCTTCGACCTGGCGTCGCTCAGCATCATGGACGCCAACACCCCGCCGTCCTGGGAAGAGGGCGGCAGCCCCGACTTCCTGCTGGGCACCGACGACCAGGGCCGCGACATTCTGTCGGCCGTGCTGTATGGCTCGCGCGTATCCTTGCTGGTGGGCTTCGCCTCCGTGCTGTTCTCCATGGTGCTGGGCGTGACCCTGGGCCTCATCAGCGGCTACGCGGGCGGCCGCGTGGACAGCTTCATCATGCGCATCGCGGACGTGCAGCTGTCGTTTCCCGCCATCCTGGTGGCGCTGCTGATCGACGGCGTGGCGCGCGGCCTGCTGCCGCGCGACATGCACGACAAGCTGGCGCTTTACGTTCTCATCTTCGCCATCGGCATCTCGGGGTGGGTGCAGTACGCGCGCACCGTGCGCGGCTCCACGCTGGTCGAACGCAACAAGGAATACGTGCAGGCGGCCCGCCTCATCGGCATCGGCCCCATCACCATCCTGCGCCGGCACATCCTGCCGAACGTAATGGGCCCGGTGCTGGTCATCGCCACCATCCATCTGGCCATCGCCATCATCACCGAGGCCACGCTCTCCTTCCTGGGCGTCGGCGTGCCGCCCACCGCGCCATCGCTGGGCACGCTGATCCGCATCGGCAACAGCTATCTGTTCTCGGGCATGTGGTGGATCTCGATTTTCCCCGGCATCGCGCTGGTGGCGCTGGTGCTGTCGGTCAACCTGCTGGGCGACTGGCTGCGCGACGCGCTCAACCCCAAGCTGCGCTGAGGATGCCATGGCCCTGTTGAACATCGAAGACATCCGTATCGAATTTCCCAGCCGCCGCGGCACGCTGGTGGCGGTGGACGGCGTATCGCTGTCCCTGGAAAAAGGCGAAATTCTGGGCGTGGTCGGCGAATCCGGCGCGGGCAAGTCCACCATCGGCAACGCGGTGATCGGGCTGCTGGAAGCGCCCGGCCGCCTGGCCGGCGGCGCGGTGCTGCTGAACGGCGAACGCATCGACACCCTGAACCCGGCGCAGAAGCGCCGCGTGCGCGGCCGCCGCATCGGCATGATCTTCCAGGATCCGCTGACCTCGCTCGATCCGCTGCAGACGGTGGAAAGCCAGCTGGTAGAGACCATGCAGGTGCACCTGAACCTGTCTCACGCGCAAGCGCAGAAGCGCGCCGTTCAGCTGCTGACGCAGGTCGGCATCGACAAGCCGGAACTGCGCGTCAAGCAGTACCCGCACCAGTTCTCCGGCGGCATGCGGCAACGCGTGGTGATCGCGCTGGCGTTGTGCTGCGAACCCGAGGTCATCATCGCCGACGAACCCACCACCGCGCTGGACGTCTCGATCCAGGCGCAGATCCTGGACCTGCTGAAGAAGCTGTGCCGCGAAGAGCAGGTGGGCATGATCATCATCACGCACGACATGGGCGTGATCGCCGACGTGACGGACCGCGTGGCGGTGCTGTACCACGGCAAGCTGGTCGAGCAGGGGCCCACCGCCAAGATCCTGGGCGACCCCGACCATCCCTACACGCGCAGCCTCATTTCGGCCGTGCCCCGCCCCGACATCAAGCTCAAGCGCTTTCCGCTCGTAACCTACATCGAGGACGTGAAGACGCCGGCCCAGCCGCTGGATCTCGCCACTCACTGGCTGGGGCAGCGGCGCGACTTCGGCACGCGCACGGACGGCCCGCTGGTGCAGGTGCGCGACCTCAGCATGCGCTTCGTCCTGAAGAGCGCGCTGCTCAAGCGCAACCAGCGCACGCTGGACGCGGTCAAGCGCGTCAACTTCTCGATCGGCGAAGGCGAGGTCTTCGGCCTGGTGGGCGAATCCGGTTCCGGCAAATCCACCGTGGCGCGGCTGATCTCGGGCCTCTACACCCCCAGCGAAGGCTCGGTCAACTTCGGCGGCGTCGATCTCACCGCGCTCAAGGGCGAGAAGCAGCTGAACCCGTTCCGGCGGCAGATCCAGATGATCTTCCAGGACCCGTTCTCCTCGCTCAACCCGCGCATGCGCGTGCTGGACATCGTGGCCGAGCCCATCCGCTTCCATAAGCTGGCCACCAGCGAGGCCGAGGCGCGCCGCATCGTGGCGGACCTGCTCGACGTGGTGGGCCTGGGCGACCGCGCGGCCGAGCGTTTCCCCCACGAATTCTCGGGCGGCCAGCGCCAGCGCATCTGCATCGCGCGGGCCCTGGCCACGCGCCCCCGCTTCCTGATCTGCGACGAGCCCACGTCCGCGCTGGACGTCTCGATCCAGGCGCAGATCCTGAATCTGCTGAAAGACCTGCAGGAGGAGCTCGGGCTGACCATGCTGTTCATCAGCCACGACCTGCCCGTCATCCGCCAGATGTGCGACCGCGTAGGCGTGATGCGCTACGGCGAGTTGCTCGAGGTCGCGGAAACGGAAGATCTGTTCGAACGTCCCCAGCATCCCTACAGCCAACACCTGCTTGGCCTGATGCCCCGCCTGCAATCCATGTCCCGCGAAGGGCTGGACGTGGTGGCGGGGTAGGCCCCCTGGCGCCAGGCACCATCCGGAGCGAAACATGACGGCAACACGACAGACCCTTTTCATCGGCGGCCAGGTTTTCGACGGAAAGGGCGGGCTATTGCCCGGGCACGGCGTGCTGGTCGAGGGCCAGTGCGTGGCGCGGGTGGCCCCGGCCGGCGAATTCTCCGGCTACGCCGGCGCAACAGTGCGCACCGAGGGCATGACCCTGATGCCCAGCCTGGCGGACTGCCACGTCCACCTGGTCTACACCGGCGGCGCGGATCCCAACGCGCAGCTGAGCAAGCAGGGCCCGGCGCAGATCACGCTGACGGCGCTTGAGAACGCGCAGGCCAGCCTGCGCGGCGGCGTCACCGCGGTGCGCGACTGCGGCGGCAAGGACTACCTGGAATTCGGCGTGCGCGACGCGATCGCGCGCGGCGTGTTCCCCGGGCCGACCATCCGGGCGTCGGGCCGCATCATCTGCATGACGGGCGGCCACGGCAACCGCATCGGCCGCGTCGCGGACGGCTGCGAGGACGTCATCAAGGCCGTGCGCGAGCAGGTCCACGCCGGTTGCGACCTGGTGAAGATCATGGCCACGGGCGGCGTCATGACGCCGGGGGTCAGCCCCATGGACGCGCACTACAGCGCGGAGGAAATGAAAGCGGGCGTGCACGAAGCCAAGCGCTTCCGCAAGAGCACGGCCAGCCACGCGCAGGGCACGCTGGGCATTCTGAACGCGGTGCGCGCCGGCATCGACTCGATCGAGCATGGCATCTTCATGGACGACGACTGCCTGCGCGAAATGCTGGAGGCCGAAACCTACCTGGTGCCCACCATCGCGGCGGTGCGCAACATCATCGCCAACGCCGACAACGGCATCCCCGCCTATGCGGTGGAGAAGGCGCGCGCGGTGGAACAACGCCACCGCGAATCGTTCCAGATGTACTACAAGGCGGGCGGACGCATCGCCATGGGCACCGATGCCGGAACGCCCTTCAACCTGCATGGCGAAAACGCCATGGAGCTGGCCTACATGGTGGAGTTCGGCATGACGCCCGTGGACGCGCTGATCGCGGGCACGTCGCGCGGCCACGACCTGATGGGGCTGGACCGCCACGGCGTCATCGCCGACGGCAACATGGCCGATCTGCTGCTGGTGCGGGGCGACCCCACCGAGGATATTCTCAAGGCCGCCGACAAGCGCTTCCACGTCGCGGTGCTGCGCCAAGGAGAGCTGGCGGCCGGCGCCTTGCCCGCCTGAGCGTGCGCGGCGCGGCTCGTTCCGCGCGAACCCGGCTGCCCGGCGGCGCTAAGGCAGCAAGCCGGCGTCCCGCAGCAGCGGCTCTTCATACGCGGCATCTTCCGCGGGATAGCGCAGGCCCGCAACGCCGAGCGCCTTCGCATGCGCCCAAATCACGCTCTCTCCGGCGGGAAGCGTGCCGGGCGCTTGCGCATACAACGGATCCTGAAACGCGCTGCCTGCCGACGCGATGTTCCACCCATGCGCCGTCAGCGCCTCGATCACGTCAGGCAGCGCCGCGGCGTTGATCTGATTGGTATGGAGCAGCATCACGTGGACCGGGCTTCTGCCCAGGACTTCGCGCGCCAGGCCATCGTAGTATTGCGCGCGGTCCAGCAGATGGCGGAGATAGGCCTGCTTCAGGCGCGCGGCCTTGCCGGCGTCGCCCGCCTTGAGGTGCGCCGCATAGACGATGTTGTAGTACCAGTCGCTGGCGTCGATGGATACCGGCGCGCTTCTGTAGTTATTCCTGGCCATCCAGTCGCGCATGCCATCGCGCTTGGCCGGGGTATCGCCTTCCTTCAGGTAGGGAAACCTGAGCATCGGCACAAAACCGGCCAGGTTCTTGGCCGCCGCGTCCGCCGCCCGCACGTCGGCGATGAACCAGTCCAGCGATACCTTCGGATCGGCAAGGCTGCGATGGCTGGCCGTGTGGTTGCCGATCAGGTGCCCCGCCCGGGCCCACGCGGCCGCCAGCGCCATCCCGCCGGCGCCCCCCATCCGCGCCAGCGAAGGAAACAGGGCCGCCTTGATGCCATGGTCGCGCAAGGCCTCCAGCATTTGCGCATTCCATTGGACGGCCTCGGGCTGCTTGCCCGGGTTGAAGCCGTCGTCGAAGGTCAATGCGAGCGTTCTTGCGGAACACCAGGATGTCCACAGCGCAAGAACCAGGACGGCGAATGGGCGGAAGGGAAGGAACCGGAAAGCCATGTCGGGGATGACGCGCGCGATGTTGCCGGGGAAGGGGCGATCGGACGGCCGCCACCCGTGCACCGGTTAAAAAAAAGCCGCCGCGCCCTGAGGCTGCGGCGGCAGTCGTTGCGGCGGCGGCCGGCGCTTAGCGCGCGCCGCCCATGGCCCCGCTCAGGACCATCATCAGGAACTGCTCAACCGGCATCTTCTTGCCGTTGAAATCCACCTGGCCGTCGGCGTAGTTCAGGTAGGTCACGATGTTGTCGTTCTCCACCTTGGCCAGGCCCATCGCCGTAGCCATGGTGCCCACCATCTCGGCCTGGCCCTTGGCGGTCTGCACGGCCTGTTCAGCCGGCACGCCGCGCACCTGAGGTTCGATGGCCATCAGGTCGCCCAGGTTGCCCTTGGAGAGCACCAGCTTGGCGTTCAGCTTGCGGATGACTTCCTTCACCGTATCGGCGAACTCGCCGTCCATCGAGGCCGGCTTGGTCAGGTCCAGGTCCAGGTTGAACGTCGAGGTGCCGTTGGCGGTGCGCACTTCCAGCGGCGATACCGACAGCGTCGGGTTGCCGGCCAGCAGCAGTTCGACATTGGTCTTGAGCGCCTGCTTCTCTTCGTCCGTGAATTCCGGGGCCTGCTCTTCGACCTTGCTCTGCAGCATGCGGCGCGAGGCGGCCTCGTAGACATCGTTCAGGGCCTTGAACGCCTTCGCGTCCAGGCTCTTCGCGTCGACGACCAGCTTCAGGCCGGCCATGTCCTTGTCCTGGATGTTGATCATGCCGAAATCGACGGCCATCTTGGCGCCCATGGTCGTATCGGCTTCCGTCATGTCGACGGCGATGACCGTATCCTTCAACTGGACGGGCGGCTTCTCCTTGGAGGTGATCGTCCAGTTCTTCAGGCCCAGCTTCTGGCTGCCCACGTACATGTCGTTCTTGGCAGGCGTCATGTCGCTGGTCAGGCTCAGGCCCTGCATGGCCATGCCGACGATGTCGTTATCTTCGGACGCCGGACTCTTCATCACCAGGCTGTCGGCCAGCAGCGAGACCGTGCCGCGCTTGCTGCCGGTGGCGTAGGTGACGTCGCCCTTCATGCCGGAGAACGCCAGGCTGGTGTCGTCCTTGGCGAACTCCACGGGAGCCATATCGAAATTGCCCGAGACGTTCTTCGCGTAGCTGACGCTATATGCGCCCGACAGGGGAACCGTGCCCTTGGTCGCGGCAAACCATTCCTTCACGGTGGGCGTCTCTTCCAGCTGGAAGCGGCTGGCCACCATGGCCGGCGCGAAGGAACCGGACTTCAGTTTCGACAGCGGGAAGGGGCCGTGGTCCAGGTATTCGACGAACTGGAAGGCGTGTTCCTGGGCCGGCTTGCCTTCGGCGGCCGGCTCGGTCAACTTCACGCGATAGCGCTCGGTGGAAGAAAATACGCCGCGCTCGAACGACATCAGCTCGACCACGGCGGTCACGCCCCATTGCTCGCCGAACTTCTGGAGCTCGGCATTGGCCTGGTCGATCGACTGCTTGACGAAGGCCTCGGCCTTCTGGCCCGTGTACCAGGCCGTGCCGGTCCAGACCGCGCCCAGCGCGACGACGACGCCCACTACTGCCGATTTCTTCATAGCGATCCTTTATTCTTCAAATGGATGAAAGCGGACGGATTATAGGGAGTGATGCTTAGGGAAAACACTTATTTGGTGCAAAGGCACTGCAATTTGTTACCTGGTGATACCTAACGCCGGGCTTGCGCCGGTGTTGCGGCGCCACATCAGCTACAATCCCTGCGTGTGTTTTGCCAATCTGCACACGTCCGCTAGGCCCTTCGCTGCCAAGCTTCGCCCATCAGGGCGCTTCCCTTTCTCCTTGTTCGTCCGCCTGGATTGGAGTCTCTCAACTTGAGCGACGGGCTGCCGTTGGAGTTGTCTTGACTACCTCTTCCCCTTTCGCCGACCTCGGGCTGGCCGATTCCCTGTTGCGTGCCATCGCCGACACCGGCTACACCGCGCCCACCCCCATTCAGGCCCAGGCCATTCCCCAGGTCCTGAAAGGCGGTGATCTGCTCGCCGCCGCCCAGACCGGCACTGGCAAAACCGCCGGCTTCACGCTGCCCATTCTGCACCTGCTGATGCAGAAAAAGCCCGAGCAAAGAAAGCCCGGGCGCCCGCGCTGCCTGATCCTGACCCCGACGCGCGAACTGACCGCGCAGGTCGCGGAATCGGTGCAGACCTACGGCAAGTACACCTCGCTGACGTCCATGGTGATGTTCGGCGGCGTCAACATCAACCCCCAGATTTCCGCGCTGCGCAAGCCGCTGGACATCCTGGTCGCGACCCCCGGCCGCCTGCTGGACCACTGCGGCCAGAAGACGATCGACCTGTCCGGCGTCGAGATCCTGGTGCTGGACGAAGCCGACCGCATGCTGGACATGGGCTTCATCCGCGACATCCGCAAGATCCTTGCGCTGCTGCCCAGGCAGCGCCAGAACCTGCTGTTCTCGGCCACCTTCTCCGACGATATCCGCACCCTGGCGCGCGGCGTGCTGAACAATCCCGGCGAGGTGTCCGTCACCCCGCGCAACACCGCCACCGAGCTCGTCACCCAGACGGTGCACATGGTAGAGCAGCACCACAAGCGCGATCTCCTCAGCCACATCATCCGGGAAAGCGGCTGGCACCAGGTGCTGGTGTTCACGCGCACCAAGCACGGCGCCAACCGCCTGGCCGAAAAGCTGGTCAAGGACGGCCTGACCGCCGCCGCCATCCACGGCAACAAGAGCCAATCGGCGCGCACCCGCGCGCTGGCCGGCTTCAAGGACAGCTCCGTGGCGGTGCTGGTCGCGACCGACATCGCCGCCCGCGGCCTGGACATCGACCAACTGCCCCAGGTGGTGAACTTCGAACTGCCCAATGTGCCCGAGGATTACGTGCACCGCATCGGCCGCACGGGCCGCGCGGGCGCCACCGGCGCCGCGGTTTCGCTGGTCGACAACAGCGAAATCAAGCTGCTCAAGGACATCGAGCGCCTGATCAAGAAGACCATCGAGCGCAAGCCCGTGGAAGGCTGGACGCCGCCCGCCACCAGCGCCGCGGCATTCGAGCGCCAGGAGCGCGAAGAAGACAACCGCAGCCCGCGCGGCGGCAACCGCAACGGCCGCGGCGGCAACGCCAATGCCGGCCGTTCGCGCCCGGCTGAGGGGCGCCCGGCACAGGGCCAGCCCCGCGCCGCGGCCGGCGGCCGTGCGCAGGCCCCGGCCCGTTCCGGCGAAGGCCGCGCCAGCCATGGCCCGCGCGACGGCAGGCCCGCCGACCGCCCGGCCCACGCCGGCCGCAACGAGAGCCGGCCCCAGCAGAACCATCGCCATCCGGAAGGCGCCGCCCGCCCCGCCGGCAATGCCGGCTCCGGGCGCCCGGCTCAGGGGCGCCCGGCACAGGGGCGCCCGGCCGGCGGCCCGCGCGCGGCGCTGTTGAGCAAGTAATATCCACCGGCAACCCCAGAACCGCGATCCACGGACCCGCACCATGCCCTTATCCACCTGGTTGACGTTTTTCCTGGCCTCCTGGGCCATTTCGTTCTCGCCTGGCGCGGGAGCGATTTCGGCCATGTCTTCCGGGCTGAAGTACGGGTTCTCGCGCGGCTACTGGAACACGGCCGGCCTGATCATGGGCATCCTGTTCCAGTTCGTCGTCGTGGCCGTGGGCCTGGGCGCCGTGCTGGCCACCTCCGAAATGGCCTTCAATGTGGTCAAGTACCTGGGCGTGGCCTACCTTATCTACCTGGGCGTGCGCCAGATCCGCACGGACGCGGCCCCGGTCACGGTCGATTCCGGCGATCCCAAGCGCGCGTCGATCCGCGAGCTGGTGCTGCGCGGCTTCCTGATCAACACCATGAATCCCAAGGGCACGGTGTTCCTGCTGGCCGTGGTGCCGCAGTTCGTGGACACCGCGCTGCCGCTGACCCCGCAATACGCGGCACTGGCGGGCACGCTGGCGTTCACCGACCTGGTGGCCATGGGCGTCTACACGCTGCTGGCGGCGCGCGTGCTGCGCATGCTGCGCGACGCGAAACACATCCGCTGGATGAACCGGACCTTCGGTTCCCTGTTCATCCTGGCGGGCGTGTTCCTGGCGTCGTTCCGCCGCCATTCCTGAACCCCATGCGCGGGGCATGCGCCGGCGACGGCGCATGCCCCGCGCGCTTTCGTGCCCGATACCGGACCACGCCGGGCGAAGAAACGGCGTTAAGTAAAATCCTCCGATCATGAACATCACCCAAGAAGTTGCGCGGCGCCGTACGTTCGCCATCATTTCCCACCCGGACGCGGGCAAGACCACGCTGACCGAAAAACTGCTGCTGTTCGCAGGCGCGATCCAGATCGCCGGCAGCGTCAAGGCTCGCAAGGCATCGCGCCACGCATCGTCCGACTGGATGGAGATCGAGAAGCAGCGCGGCATTTCCGTGGCGTCCTCCGTGATGCAGATGGAATACCGCGATTGCGTCATCAATCTGCTGGATACCCCGGGCCACCAGGACTTCTCCGAAGATACCTACCGCGTGCTGACCGCAGTGGACGCCGCCCTGATGGTGATCGACGCCGCCAACGGCGTGGAGCCGCAGACCATCCGCCTGCTGCAGGTCTGCCGCGCGCGCAACACGCCCATCATTACGTTCATCAACAAGATGGACCGCGAAGTGCGCGAGCCCCTGGACCTGCTGTCCGAAATCGAAGGCCACCTGGGCATGGACGCGGTGCCGTTCTCTTGGCCGGTCGGCATGGGCAAGGCGTTCGGCGGCGTGTTCGACATCCGCCGCGACCGCATGCGCGTGTTCCGCCCCGGGCAGGAACGCCGCTCGGACAGCGACGATTTCATCGAAGGCCTGGCCAACCCCGAAATCGCCCGGCGCTTCGGCGCAGCGTTCGAACAGGCCAGCAGCGAGATCGAGCTCATCAATGAAGCCGCGCCCGCCTTCGACCGCGAACAGTTCCTGGCCGGCAAGCAGACCCCCGTGTTCTTCGGCTCCGCCATCAACAACTTCGGCGTGCAGGAAGTCCTGGACGCGCTGGTGGAACAGGCTCCGCGCCCCGGCCCGCGCGTGGCGCTGCAGCGCGAGGTGCAGCCCGAAGAGCCGAAGTTCACCGGCGTGGTGTTCAAGGTGCAGGCCAACATGGACCCGGCGCACCGCGACCGCGTCGCTTTCGTGCGCGTCAGCTCCGGCCGCTTCGAGCGCGGCATGCGCCTGAAGGTCGCCCGCACCAACAAGGAAATGCGCCCCAACAACGTGGTGTCGTTCCTGTCGCAGCGCCGCGAGCTGCTGGACGAGGCCTATGCGGGCGACGTGATCGGCATCCCCAACCACGGCGTGCTGCAACTGGGCGACGTGCTGACCGAAGGCGAGACGCTGCAATTCACGGGCCTGCCGTTCTTCGCCCCCGAGCTGTTCCAGGCGGTGGAAGTCAAGGACCCGCTGCGCACGAAGCAGCTGCGCACGGGCCTGACCCAGCTGGGCGAGGAGGGGGCCATCCAGGTCTTCCGCCCCGAGGCCGCCGGCGGTTCCCTGCTGCTCGGCGCGGTCGGCCAGCTGCAGTTCGAAGTGGTCGCGCACCGTCTGAAGACGGAGTACGGCGTGGATGCCCGGATGCTGCCTTCCCGCTACACAATGGCACGTTGGATTACGTCTGAAAACCCCAAGGCGCTGCGCAAGTTCATGGATGCCAATGCAGCCCATATCGCCTATGATGTTGTGGATGCGGCGGCGTTTTTGATCGGTTCTCCCGCGCAATTGCGCGTTGCTGAAGAACTGTATCCCGATGTGAAATTCCACGCCATGCGGGAGCACGGCGGCAAGGTTTTCGGAGACAAAGCGTAGACCCGTTGGGGTTCCGCACGGCAGATGAGGGTAGCAATGTCTTGGCGTTTCTTATTCGCAACGCTCCTGGTCGCGCTTGGCGCGTCCGCCTGGGGCGGCATTCAACTGGGTGACTGGCTGGTGGCGCATGCGCCAACCGCCGCGCCCGCTCCCGGCCAGGACACGGCGGCTTCACAGCAGCCCGTCCTGGACGCCAACGGCCGCCCCTACGTGGCGCAGCCTCCCCAGCCCCGCATCGACGGCACGCTGGGCGTGCCCGACAAGCCGGCCGACCGGGAATGGCAGGTCAATACCGTATCCCTGTTCGACAGCGTGAGCGACCCCTCCGTGAAGATCTCTCGCGAACGCATCAGCCCGGAGCAGGCCCGCGAGATCGCCGCGGCCTCGCACGTGCCGCTGCCCTCGGGCCCGTCGGACGTCAGCACGCTGGACTTGCAGGCCCCCGGCACTTCGGCCGCGGTCAACGGCGGCCAGGCCCAGGCCGGCGGCTATGGCACGCCGCAGATGGTGCAGGCGCCCCCGCCGCCCCCGAACACCGCGCAGGCGCCCGGCGCGCTGGGCTGGCAGGACGCGCTCAAGCGTGAACTCGCGCACTGCGCCACGCAGGGCTTCTTCGAGCGGCCGTCCTGCTCCTGGGCGGCCCGGAACAAGTATTGCGGCCCCAACCGCGCCTGGGGCACCATGGCCGAATGCCCGGCCCGGCCGTAGGCGCCCCGCCGCCAGGCCGACTGCTCGCCCCATAAAAAATGGCGCCCCGCGGGGCGCCATTTTCATTGCCGCGCGGCAATCATTCCGGCACGGACATCTGGCTTTGCAGATAATTCTGGAGGCCAACCTTGTCGATCAGCTCGATCTGCGTTTCCAGGTAGTCGATGTGCTCTTCGGTGTCGTCCAGGATGTCCTGGAACAGATCACGCGACACGTAATCCCGGACCGATTCACAGTGCGCGATCGCTTCCTTGACGGTGGCCTGGGCGCCTTGTTCGAGCTTCAGGTCGCAGGCCAGCAGTTCCGGCACGTCTTCGCCGATCAGCAGCTTGTGCAGATCCTGCAGGTTGGGCAGGCCGTCCAGCATGAAGATGCGTTCGATCAGGCGATCGGCATGCTTCATTTCGCCAATGGATTCTTCGTACTCGTGCTTGCCCAGCTTGTCGAAGCCCCAATGGTTCAACATGCGCGCATGCAGGAAGTACTGGTTGATGGCCGTCAGCTCGTTGGTCAGTTGCTTGTTCAGAAACTGGATGACGGTTTTGTCGCCTTTCATGATGGACTCCTTGCAGTCAGGCGCGACGCGAGTGCATCGCGACAAAGGAGCGCGCGATGCCGCGCGTACGCAACCCCGGCAGACTACCATCTGGCGCGGGCCCGCGCCTAGCCTTGCGCGGCATTTGGTAAACCGCTTTAGGACCGCTAGAAGGAAGCGATAGGCTAATGAGAATGAGTATGCGTGCGCGATGCCTTGCGTGCGCAAGACAGCATCCATGCGACTTATCCGCATGCGGATCTGCCGAATCCGTCACTCAATGCCATGACGCCGGACGGGGAGCCGGCCCCTTGTCTCGCCGAACGGAAGGAAGAACCGCGCGGAGCCGCTCGTTGCATATCGGCAACCCCGCCGCAGCCCGCGCCCATGCGTTCAGGGGCTGCGCCGCGTCGCAAGCCAGATGCCGAACGCGATGGGCACGATGCCAAGCAGGTCCAGCCACGACACCGGCTCGCTCAACACCAGCCACCCGAACAGCAGCCCAAGCGGCGGCATCAGGAAATGCAGCGCGCTTGCCGACGTGGCGCTGGCCCGCCCCAGGATCATGAACCACAGGTAGTAGCCGCCCATCGACACGGCGACGATCATGTAGGCCATGCTCCAGAACAGGCTGGCCGTCATGCGCGCATCGCCGATGCTCTCGTTCGCCAGCGCGAAGGGCAGCAACGCCGCCGCGCCGGCCAGCGACTGTATGCCCGTCGAGGTCCACAGGCCCGAGGCCGGCTTCAGGCGCTTGTAGAGCAGCGTGCCCGCCACCAGCGCCACCAGGCCTCCGGTGACGAGCATCGTGCCATGCAGGTCTTCCTGCATGCCGGACAAGCGTGAACGCAGCACCAAGGCCACGCCCGCCAATCCCAGGCACAGGCCGGCCAGCTTGCGCCACCCCAACCGCTCGCCCAGCACGGGGCCCGCCAGTACGCCGATGAGCAACGGATTGGTGCTGATCAACACGGCCGTGAACGCCGACGAAACGGTGGTCATGCCCGACCAGCTCAGACCCAGGTACAGGCTGTTGTTCAGCACGCCCAGGAGCGCCAGCGCCGCCAGGTCCCGCCCCGCGGGCAGCTTCCAGCGGCCGCTCGCCGCCGCCAGGCCCAGCATCAGCGCGCCGGCGACCAGGAAACGGATGGTCAGCAAGGTCAGGGGCGGGCAGTCCCGCACCGCGATCTTCGCCGCCGCGAACGCCGAGCTCCAGAGCAGGCAGAACGCCGCGATCGGGGCCCAGCTGATGCCGGGCGCAGCGCCAGCGGGCAGGGCGCCGGGGGACAGGGTGGAGGTGGCCTTCATGAGGGATCCAGGAGGATGCGTGAGCCGCAAGCACGGCGGATGAAGCGATTCTGCGCGGGCTCGGATCCATTGACAAACTCTTTATTCGGATCGACAGTATTTGAAAATCAAATGCTTTAGGGGGCCCGATGCTCGATCTGGATCTTCTCCATAGTTTCGTATCGGTGGTGGATGCCGGCGGCTTCACGGCGGCCGGCGAACGGGTCCACCGCAGCCAGTCCACCGTCAGCCAGCAGATCCGCAAACTGGAAGCGTCGCTGGACTGCGCGCTGTTCATCCGCGAGGGCCGCCAGGTCTCGCTGACCGAGGACGGCGAGCGCTTGCTGGGCTACGCCCGGCGGATGCTGGCGCTGTCGACGGAGGTGCGGGAAGCGGTCAGCGGACGCAAGCGCGTAGACGTGATACGGCTGGGCATCCCGGACGATTTCGCCGCGGACACCCTGACCGCGGTGGTATCGCAGTTCGCCCTGTCCCGCCCGGACGTGCGGCTGTCGGTGCGCTGCGACCTGACCGCCTCGCTCGCGCGCGGCCTTGAGCGGGGCGACCTGGACGTTGCGCTCATCAAGCGGGAACCAAGCGGCGGCGGCGCGCTGGCGACCTGGCGCGAAAATCTGCACTGGATCAGCAGCCCCTCTCTGGACCTGGCCGGCGCCGAACCCGTGCCGTTGGTGGCCTTTCCCCAAGGCTGCATTTACCGCAACCGGGCGATCCACGCCCTCGAAGCCGCCGGCCGGCACTGGCGCATTGCGTACGAAAGCCCGAATCTGCTGGGCCTGCAGGCGGCGTTGGCGGGAGGATTGGGGGTGGCGCTGCTGGAACGGCGGTGCATCGGCTCGGGCCACCGGATCGTCGATGCGGCGCTGCCCGCGGTGCCGCCGACCGAGCTCGCGCTATGCGTGGTCGAGCCGGTGCGCGAATCGGTGCGCCGGCTGGCGATGACTATCCGGGATTTTTGCGAGAAGGAAACGACTCGGCTCGCCGCGTGACAGGCAGCGAGCCGGCAGGGGGGCCAATCGCTCAGGCCGTGGCGACGAGCGGAATCGGGAAGCTGCTGTTGGCAGCAGGCGCGCCCGATTCGACCAGGGTGGCCGGCGGATTGACCGGAACGGCAATTGAGCGCACGTCGCACACGCTGGAGCAGCGGCCGCCCGGCAGGTATTCGGCGGCGGTCGCCGCGCAGCAGCCGCAGCACGTGGCCACGCCCAGCTCGAACTGCAGGTCGGAAAGCGTCGTCGCGCCACCGTCCACGCTGGCGCGGACTTGGCGTTCGGTGATGGCATTACATACGCAAATGTACATGAGAATAATTATCGAAAATTATTCAATAACTGGCAAGCCCTTGCGCCAAATAAATTTGCAACCGGAATGTCACGCAAGTCCTTGAAATAAGGGACGAATTTGAATCCGTCCGTCCCTTATTTCAACGGGCGCCAGCCTGCGCCTTGCGCAGTGCCGCCGGGGCGATACGCAGCGCTTCGCGGTACTTTGCCACCGTCCGGCGGGCGATGACTATCCCCTGATCGGCCAGTTTTTGGGTGATCTGGCTGTCGGACAGGGGCTTGGCGCGGTTCTCCTCCGCCACCATTTGCCGGATGAAAGTCTGCACCGCCGTGGCGGAAGTCGCGTCCCCGCCTTCCGTCGACACGCCCGTGCCGAAGAAGCGCTTGAGCTCCAGCGTGCCGAACGGAGTGAGCATGTACTTCTGCGTTGTAGCGCGCGAAATCGTGGATTCGTGCAAGCCCAGCTCGCCTGCTATGTCCTTCAGGATGAGCGGCCGCATGGCGGCGGGCCCCTGGCTGAAGAAGGCGGTCTGATGCTCCACGATGGCCTGGGCCACTCTCAGGATGGTGTCGAAACGCTGCTCCACGTTGCGGATCATCCATCGGGCCTGCTGCAGTTGCGATTGCAGGCCCGCGTGCGCGGACTCCTTCTGGTTGCCCAGCATCTGGGCATACAACCCGTTGATCTGCAGCCTGGGCACGGCCGCGCTGTTCAGCGTGGCCTGCCAGCCGCGCCGGGTCTTGCGCACGATGACGTCGGGCACCGCGTAGTCGGCGGCGGGCACGGTCCAGGCGCGCCCGGGCCGGGGCTCCAGCCGCAGGATCAGGGCGTGGGCCGCCCGGAAGGTGGGCTCGTCGCAGCCCACCGCGGCGCACAGCTTCGCGGTGTTGCCGGTGGCCAACAGGGCCAGGTGCTCGGCGCAGATCCGGCGCGCACAGGCCAGCACGGCGCCGTCTGCCGCCTCGGGCAGGCGCGCCAGGTCGGGGTTGCGCAGTTGCAACAGCAGGCACTCCGCCATGTCGCGGGCGCCGATGCCGGCCGGATCGAACGACTGCAGCAGCGAAAGGGCCGCCTTCAGTTCGTCCAGGTCCGGCTCCATTTCGGGCGGCAGCCACCCCAGGATTTCTTCTAGCGGCGATCCGAGGTAGCCGTTCTCGTCGAGTTCGTCGATCAACAGCCCCGCCAGCGCAACGTCGCGGGGCTCCGCCCGCGTCAGCACCAGTTGGCCCAACAGATGTTCGCGCAGCGTGTCCGGCCGGGCCGCTTCGGGCAGGAAGGAGTCTTCGTCCGGATAGACGCCGCCGGACCCGGGCATTTCCTCGGCCGGCGTCTCGCGCTCGACCGGAGGCTCGTCGTCCTGCACGGAGGATTCGCGCTCGGAATCGGCCTGCGTTTCGGTCGACTGCGGTTCGTCGTCCCGTTCGAGCAACGGGTTCTCGGCAAGCACCTGCGAAATCTCGGCCTCGAGTTCGAGCGTGGACAACTGCAACAATCGGATCGATTGCTGCAACTGTGGCGTCAGCGTCAGATGCTGACCAGGTCGCAGTTCTAAAATTGGACGGGTCATAGGTACAATATTTTGCATGATGAATCTGACTTCGCCCGCAAGCGTCCGCCAGGACTGCCGCCTGATCGGCCAGACCCTGCTCAAACTGGCGCTTCCCCGACTCATTGTGCGTGCGATCGTCATCGCCGTCGCCCTTGTGATCTGGTACCTGGTTGCCCGCTGGATACTGGATTTCGGCCGCACCATGAACTACGACTTCCTGCATTCCCTGGGCCAGCCCACCGTGGACATGGTGCAGAAGGTCAATCCGTATCTCTGGTGGGCCGTCGCCGCCATCTGGTCCCTGATCGTGTTCTTCACCGTCCGCGCCTGGCTGGCCGCCAGCCTGGCCTCGGGCAGCGCCACGCCGGTGGGCACGGACGTGCTGGCCGACCTGGCCCCGAACCTGTCGGAAGCGTCCCTGGGCGTGCTGCGCTGGACCTGGGGCGACCGGCAAGAACCCTTCACGGTGGGCGACCTGCGCCGTTCCCTGTCTGAAATCCGCCACAACCGCATCGGCAAGATCGCGATGGTGGCCGACCAGGCGCGGATCCTGGAAGGGGCCGACAGCCAACCCGGCCGCGATCCCCGCGACGACGGGCGCCGCAGCCCCGAGATTGCCGTCCGCGGCGAAACCCGCGGCGACCACTACATCGAACCGCGCATCGGCCCGGCCCGCTAGGCCCGCCCGGCTCCCATCGCAGGCCGCCCCCGGGGCGGCCTGTTCGTTTCAGTCCCCTGCCAGCCAGCGTCCCTATACTGGCAGCTCCAGGCTCGCACAACCGCCGGCCGCGCAGCAGGCACGACAACTCTACCGGCAACCGGAACAGCCGGATGCGCAGCCAGCCCCCTGGAGTCGCATTCATGTCCCGTACCCCCGCCCGCTATGCCGCCGGCCTGCTGCTGGCCTGCTCGGCCGCATTCGCCGCCACCCCCGCCCTGGCGGCCTGGCCTGACAAACCCATCACCTTCGTCGCGCCGTTCACCGCGGGCGGCGCCAACGACCTGGTCGCCAGGATCATCGCGAAGGCGGTGGGCTCGGCCCTGAACCAGCCCGTCATCGTCGAAAACCGCCCCGGAGCCGGCGGCATCGTGGGCGCCGCGCATGTCGCGCGCAGCGCCGCGGACGGCTACACCTACCTGGTCGGCAGCAACGGCACCGTCACGAACAGCCTGATCCGCTCGGACCAGCCCTACAAGGACGAAGCGCTCACCCCCGTGGCGCTGCTGTCGATCACGCCGTCCGTCATCGTGGCCAATCCCTCCAATCCGGCCAAGGACCTGAAGGACTTCGTCGCGCGCGCCAGGCAGTCCAAGACGGACCGCATCACGTTCTCCACCGCCGGCAACGGCAGCACGCCGCATTTCGTGGCCGAGATGATGAAAGAGGCCACGGGCCTGCCGATCGAACCCATCGCCTACAAGAGTGGCTCGGAAGGCGTGACCGCCGTGATCGGCAATCAGGTCGACGCCACGTCCGAGGCCAGCATCGTGACCCTGCCGCTGATCCAGAGCGGCAAGCTGAAGGCGCTCGCCACCACTTGGGACAAGCGCATGGCGAGCGCGCCGGACATCCCCACCACCTCGGAAGCCGGCTTTCCCTCGATCCGCATCGGCCACTGGGCCGGTCTGTTCGCGCCGACGGGTACGCCCGCCGACGTTCTGGACAAGATGAATGCCGCGGTCGATGCCTCGCTGCAAACGCGGGAAGTGCAGGACGCGTTGCGCCAAAGCAGCATCGAACCCGGCGGCGGTTCGCGCGCCAGCTTCGCCGAATTCGCCGCTAGCGAACGTGAGCGTCTCGGCAAAGTCGTGAAAAGCGGACACATGCAAACGCAGTAGGCAGGGCGCCGGAAATGGCGGCGGGGCGTTCCGCCCCCCGTTTTTTTGAACGTTTCCGTTTGCACTCCTCCGAAAAGTATGGTTGACTAGCAACCTATGGCCGCTTACCGCCCCCCCCTCGCGATTGCCACCGGACGCTCCGCCGCTCCGGTTGCCGGCCTGCGCGCTCGCATCTCCTCCATCGCGCTATCGCTATACCTACCGATCGGTTGCCGGGCCTAGTGTCCCCGTGGTAGCTCGGCAGCCACGCTTGCCACACGCGATTTTTCCCTTTTATCTCTGAATCCTGCCGGTCGATTTCGACACACTCCGGCAACCCCGGCACAAGACCGCCATCCGGTCGCGATGCCGCCGAGAGCAGTACTCCCGGGATTCAAAAGAAACCGATCGAGGTGTAGTCATGATGCTTGCCAACCCCGCCGCCAAATACGTCCCCTTCGTACCGTTTGCCCGCGACTTCTCCGAACGCACCTGGCCCAGCCGCCGCATCACCCAGGCGCCGATCTGGATGAGCACGGACCTGCGCGACGGCAACCAGTCCCTGATCGAGCCGATGAGCGTCGAGCGCAAGCTCCGCTTCTTCGAACAGCTGGTGAAGATCGGCTTCAAGGAAATCGAAGTCGGCTTCCCGTCCGCCTCACAGACCGACTTCGACTTCGTCCGCAAGCTCATCGACGAAAAGCGCATCCCCGACGACGTCACCATCATCGTGCTGACGCAGTCGCGCGAAGACCTGATCAGCCGCACGGTCGAATCCGCCGCGGGCGCCAAGCAGGCCATCGTCCACTTGTACAACGCCTGCGCGCCGGCGTTCCGCAAGGTCGTGTTCAACATGAGCAAGGACGAAATCAAGAACATCGCCACGACCGGCACCCGCCTCGTGAAGCAGTACATGGCCCAGCATCCGGAAACCCAGTGGCGCTACCAGTACTCGCCCGAGGTCTTCAGCACGACCGAGCCCGAATTCGCGCTGGAAGTCTCCAACGCCGTGGCCGACGTATGGCAGCCCACGCCGGAATGCAAGATGGTGCTGAACCTGCCCGCCACGATCGAGGCCACCACCCCGAACATGTACGCGGACCAGATCGAATGGATGCACAAGAACCTGGCGCGCCGCGACAGCATCGTGCTCAGCGTGCACCCGCATAACGACCGCGGCACCGCCGTGGCCGCCGCCGAGTTCGCCGTCATGGCGGGCGCCGACCGCATCGAAGGCTGCCTCTTCGGCAGCGGCGAACGCACCGGCAACGTCGATCTCGTCACGCTGGCGCTGAATCTCTACACGCAAGGCGTGCACCCCGGCCTGGACTTCTCGGACATCGACGAAGTGCGCCGCTGCGCCGAATACTGCAACCAGTTGCCCGTGCACCCGCGCCATCCGTATGCGGGCGACCTGGTCTTTACCGCGTTCTCGGGTTCGCACCAGGACGCCATCAAGAAGGGCTTCGCCCAGCAGAAGGCCGATGCCGTCTGGGAAGTGCCGTACCTCCCGATCGACCCCGCCGACCTGGGCCGCAGCTACGACGCCGTGATCCGCGTGAACAGCCAGTCGGGCAAGGGCGGCGTGTCGTACCTGCTCGAACAGGAACATGGCCTGGTGTTGCCGCGCCGCCTGCAGATCGAATTCAGCCGCGCCATCCAGCGCGTTACCGATGAGACCGGCCGCGAAGTCACCGCCGACGACGTGCACACGATCTTCAATCGCGAATACCTCGAACAGAAGGCCCCGTGGAAGCTCGTGCGCCATCGCATCGACGGCAATCCGGCCGCCGGCGAAGGGCAGCATTTCAGCATCGAGGCCGAACTTGAATACAACGGCGAACGCCGCATCGTGACCGGCAAGGGCGACGGCGCGATCTCCGCCTTCGTGGCCGCGCTGGACGTGCCCGTGCGCATCATGGACTACCACGAGCATGCCATCGGCACCGGCACCGACACCCGCGCCGCGTCCTATGTGGAACTGCGCGTGGGCGATTCGAGCACGGGCTTCGGCGTGGGCATCGACCGCGACATCGTGACCGCCTCGTTCCAGGCGGTCCTGAGCGCCGTCAACCGCCACGCCAATGCGAACGCCGTGGCCACCGAGCAAGAAACTGCCGAGACCGCGTGATCCGCGTCCCGGCATGAAAAAAGCCCGCCTTATCCGGCGGGCTTTTTGTTTGGCGCGGAGCCTGCCGCCGCGCCATCACCCCCTGGGCCACATGTCGGACGCGCCGATATCCGGAGCGTGGGCGGCCAGCAGGCGTTGGTGGACCCAGGCGGCGACGGCCAGGGTGAAGTGATCGCTGTGGCGCCGGCCCACCAGCTGCAGCCCGACCGGCAGGCCCTGCGGGCCGGTTGCGAACGGCAGATTCAGGCAGGGCACGCCGAACAGCGTCCAGGCGCGGGAAAACTGGGGGTCGCCGGTGCCCAGGTCCGCGAAAGGGGCCTCGCCGGCCACGCTGGGCGCCAGCAGCACGTCGTACTTGTCGAACCACGCGTCCACGCGCGCGCGGGACTCCGCCGCGCGGTCCAGGTTCTTCAGGTGTTCTTCCGCCGTGATGCGCGCGCCCGCGTCCAGGATCGCCTGGATCTTGGAGCTGAGCTGCGCCGCGTGCTCCAGGCGCTCATAGGCCAGCGACTGCGAGGCCTCGAACGCCATGATGTCTGAGTGCAGCTGCACCAGCACGCAGTGCTCCGGCGGCAGGGGCACTTCTTCCACGACGGCGCCGGCCCGCGACAGGATGGCCGCCGCCTGCGCGAACGCCTCCTTGGTTTCCGCCTGCGCGTGGCGCCACTGGAGGCTGCGGTACATGCCGATGCGCGGCTTGCCGTCGTAGGCCAGCTCGAGCATGCGGGGATCCCGCATCAGGACCGAGGCGAAGAGCGCCACGTCCGGCACCGAACGCGCGAAGCCGCCGACCGTATCCAGCGATTCCGCCAGGTTCTTGACCCCCGCGCGGGGGATGCCGCCGAACGTGGGCTTGAAGCCCACGATGCCGCAGTAGGACGCGGGGCGGATGATGGAACCCGCGGTTTGCGAACCCAGCGCGAACGGAACCATGTCATCGGCCACCGCGGCGGCCGAGCCGCTGGACGAGCCGCCCGGCGTGTAGGCCTCGTTGCGCGGATTGCGCGTGGGGCCCGCCAGGTAGGTGGCGAATTCGGTAGTGACGGTCTTGCCGATGACGACCGCCCCCGCCCCGCGGCACAGCGCCACGGAGGCGGCGTCCAGGCCCGGGCGGTGGCGTTCGTAGATGGGAGAACCGTAGCGGGTGGGCAGGTCGACGGTGTCGAACAGGTCCTTCACGCCGATGGGCAGGCCATGCAACGGACCTTGCAGGGCGCCGCGGTCGAGTTCTTGCGCGCGATCCAGCGCGGCCTGCTTTTGCAGCGCGGTCCAGGCATGCACGGTGTTCTCGCGCTGCTCGATGCGCGCGAAACAGGCACGCACCAGCTGTTCCGCCGTTAATTCACGCCGTTGCAGCTTGCGCGCGGCTTCCAGCGCGCCAAGTCTGTTCAAGGCTGTAGACATGGTCCTTTCCTCTTTACCGGCGCCGCGCATCACGCGCGGCGGCTGAACTACGCACCCGGTCCCCTTGACCGAGGGCCTGCCCGATTCCGCGGGGCAGAGACCTGCCATGCGTTCTGGACGGACCGACTTCAACCATTGTTCACTCCGCGTCAATTGGGAAAAACACGGAACACGCCTTGTTTTCCCTGGGTAAACCCCGCGTCGCGCCTTGGCTTTGTTGTTGCGTTCCCCCAGCATAGCGCAAACGCGTGCAACACAAAGGTCATATTTGTCTTGTATGATGAAATCGTTTTCACGGATCCGGCAGCTATACCCGCCATGGCCTCGCGCTCGTCGCCCCGCTTTTCCATTATCGAAGTGGCTCGCAAGGCCGGGGTCTCGCCGGCAACGGTATCGCGCGCGTTCAATCAGCCGGACATCGTGCACCCCGACACCCTCGCGCATATCCGCAATGTGGCCAAGCGCGCCGGCTTCCGGCCCAACCGCGTGGGCCGCAGCCTGCGTTCGGGCAGCACGCGCACCCTCGGGCTGATCCTGCCTACGCTGTCCAACCCGGTCTTCGCCGAATGCTTCGAAGGCGCGGAACGCCGCGCGCGCGAATCCGGTTACAGCGTTATGCTCACGGCCACGGGCTACGACCCGGCAGTGGAGTCGGCCGCGGTCCAGGGCCTGATGGACCACCAGGTCGACGGCTTGATCCTGACCGTCGCCGACGTGGCCCGAAGCGCCACGCTGGACGATCTGGACAGCGCCGGCATTCCTTACGTGCTGGTCTACAACGAATCGGCCGCCCATCCCTATGCATCGGTGGACAATCGCGCCGCGGCGAGCGACATGGTGGCCCATCTGGCCGCGCTCGGCCACAGGCGCATTGCGCTCGTGACCGGCCCGCTGACGGCATCCGACCGCGCGCGCCGCCGCCTGGTGGGCGCCCGCGCCTGCGCCAAGCGGCTCGGCCTGGAAACCATCCAGCACATTTCCATGAGTTCGCACACCGGCAGCGACGCCGACGTGCTGAAGGCCGCGCTGCGCGGCAAGCAGGCGCCGACCGCGCTGTTCTGCTCGAACGATCTGCTAGCCACCGCCGTGATCGCCGACCTGGTCGCCCTGGGGCTCTCGGTGCCGGCCGACATTTCCGTGTGCGGGTTCGACGGCATGCGCTTCGGCGCCTTGCTGACGCCGCCGCTGACCACCGTGGCCCAGCCCAGCGACGGCATCGGCGAAGCCGCCTGCTCGAACCTGCTGGCGCAGATCCACGGCCATCCGCCCCAATCGGACCGCCTGCCGCATTGCATCGTCGTCGGCGGCACCGCTGCGCCGGTCCGCCGCAAGGCCTCCAGCGCCGCCTAGCGGCCAGCGGAGCATTCCACGATAACCCTCCTATATTCACGCCCATGCTCATCGCACAGATTACCGACCTGCACATGCGCACTCCCGGCGACAAGGCCTACGGCATCATCGATCCCGCCGCCTTCCTGGCCCCGGCGGTGCGCGCGCTCAATGCCCTGACGCCGCGGCCGGATTGCGTGCTGATCACCGGCGACCTGACCGACCTGGGCAAGCCGGTGGAGTACCAGGCGCTGCGGGAACATCTGCAGGCGCTGGAGATTCCGTATTTCCTTCTGCCCGGCAACCACGACGATCGCGCCGGGCTGCGCGCCGCATTCCCCGACCACGGGTACCTGCAAGGCCAGGGCCCGTTCATCCAGTACGCCGTCGAAACCTATCCGCTGCGCATGCTCGCGCTGGATACGGTCGTGCCGATGAAAAGCCACGGCGAGCTTTGCCAGGACCGGCTGGACTGGCTGGCTGCGCGCCTGGCCGAACAGCCGGACCGGCCCACGCTGGTGCTGATGCATCACCCGCCTTTCCTGACCGGCATCGAGCATATGGATGCCATCGGCCTGCTGGCCGGCGCGCCCGAACTCGAGCGCATCGTGTCGCGCTTTCCGAACGTGCAGCGCGTGCTTTGCGGCCACCTGCACCGAACGATATTCCAGCGCTTCGGCGGCACGATCGCCTCCACCTGTCCGGGCACGGCGCACCAGCTGGCGCTGGAGCTGGGGCCGCGCCCGACGCTGCAATACATCATGGAACCGCCGGGCTACCAGCTGCACTGGTGGCATGGCGGCAACCTGGTCACGCATCACGCCGTCATTGGGGAATACCCCGGCCCGTATCCTTTCGCCTGAGACCAGCGGCTAGACTACCCCGCATTGCCATACATCCGTCATGTTTGCGCTGCACAATGAAAAGGTTTTCATAACAGGCAACAATGCGGATCTAACTACTAGATCTTCGAGACAGCATGTCATCCATCGTTCTGGATAACCTTACCAAGCAGTACGGCGGCGCCGCCGCGATCCATGGCGTGAGCTTTTCGGTTCCCGCCGGCAGCTTCACGGTCCTGCTGGGTCCGTCGGGCTGCGGGAAATCCACCACCTTGCGCATGATCGCCGGGCTGGACACCCCCACCTCGGGCAGCATCCATATCGGCGACCGCGACGTCACCCAGCTTCCGCCCTCCAAGCGCCGCATTTCCATGGTGTTCCAGTCGTATGCGCTGTTTCCGCACCTGTCGGTGCGCGAGAACATCCTGTTCGGCCTGAAGGTGCGCAAGGAACCGGCGCGCGACTACGACCGCCGCCTCAAGCGCGTGGCCGGCCTCCTGGGCCTGGACCACCTTCTGGACCGCAAGCCCTCGCAACTGTCGGGCGGGCAGCAGCAGCGCGTGGCGCTGGGGCGCGCCGTGATCTCGGAAGCCCCGGTCTGCCTGATGGACGAGCCCCTGTCGAACCTGGACGCGCAGCTGCGCCATGAAATGCGCCGCGAGATCCGCGCGCTGCAACAGGATCTGGGCATCACCATGGTCTACGTGACGCACGACCAGACGGAGGCCATGAGCATGGCCGACCAGGTCGTGCTGCTGCGCGGCGGCCAGATCGAACAGCACGACACGCCCGACGGCCTGTACGCGCGTCCGGCCAGCGAGTTCGCGGCACGCTTCATCGGCACGCCGCCCATGAACCTGATCGGTCTGACGGCGGCGCGCGGTTCCACCGTGATCGCCGGCACGGAAGGCCCGGCCATCGCGAACGCACCCGCCGGCTCGGTAAAACTGGGCGTGCGGCCCGAACACATCCGCATCGACGACAACGGCATCGCCGCCACCGTGGAAAGCGTGGAGTATTTCGGCGCGGATTCGATCGTGGTGTGCCGCGTCGGCGACACCAGCGGGGTGGCCGTGCGCGTGGGCGGACACCTGCGCGCGCGCGCGGGCGAAGCCCTGCGCCTGTCCTGGCCGGACGGGCAACAGCATTTCTTTGCCGCCGATTCGGCGGTCATCAACACCGACGGACGCTAAGAAAAATGGCCCCCAACGCCGTGTCGTCGGTTTGCCGCCCCCCGAGGGAGGCGCTTTTTACCCTGGGGCGGCCCGGCGCTGAAAACGCCCACTACACAGAAAAGGAAACCAACATGCGACGCATCGTACTGAAGACCCTGGCCGCCAGCCTGGCCGCCGCTTGCCTTTCGCTGCCGGCGCAGGCGCAGAACAAGCCCGTCGAGGTGGAGTTCTATTACCCGGTCGCGGTCGGCGGCCCCATCACCAAGATCGTCGACGATATGGTGGCGGATTTCCAGAAGGAAAATCCCGACATCAAGATCAAGCCGATCTACGCCGGCTCCTACCAGGACTCGATCGCCAAGGCGCTGACCGCGCTCAAGGGCGGCACCCCGCCGCAACTGGCCGTGCTCTTGTCCACCGACATGTTCACGCTGATCGACGAGGACGCCATCGTTCCGATCGACAGCCTGGCCAAGAGCGACGCCGACAAGAAGTGGCTCGGCGGCTTCTACGACGCCTTCATGCAGAACAGCCGCACGGGCGGCCATACCTGGGGCGTGCCGTTCCAGCGTTCGACTATCGTCATGTACTACAACAAGGACCTGTTCAAGGCCGCGGGGCTGGATCCCGAGCGCGCGCCCGCCAACTGGGACGAGCTGGTCGAGTACGGCAAGAAGCTGACCAAGCAGGACGCCTCGGGCAACACCACGCAGTGGGGCATCGAGATTCCCTCGGGCGGCGCCTTCGCCTACTGGCTGTTCCAGGCGCTCACCACGCCCAACGACGCCATTCTGATGAACGAGGCCGGCAACGAGGTCTACCTGGACAAGCCCGCCGTCGTCGAGGCCGCGCAGTTCTGGCGCGACCTGTCCGCCAAGCACAAGATCATGCCTACCGGCACGATCGACTGGGGCACCACCCCGAAGGACTTCCTGGAGAAGAAGGCCGCCATCGTCTGGACCACGACGGGCAACCTGACCAACATCCGCAAGAACGCCGACTTCCCCTTCGGGGTCGCCATGATGCCGCAGAAAAAGCGCGGCGGCAGCCCGACCGGGGGCGGCAACTTCTACATTTTCAAGAGCGGCACGCCGGAACAGCAGCAGGCCGCGCTGAAGTTCGCGCAATGGGTCACCACGCCCGAGCGCGCGGCGGACTGGAGCATCGCCACGGGCTACGTCGCGGTGACGCCGGCCGCATGGCAGACCGAGAAGATGAAGAAGTACGCGCAGGAAGTGCCGGCCGCGGCAGTGGCGCGCGACCAGCTGGAAGTCAGCGTGGCGGAGTTCTCCACGCATGAGAACCAGCGCGTCACCAAGACCCTGAACGACGCCCTGCAGGCGGCGCTGACGGGCTCGAAGACGCCCCAGCAGGCCTTGACCGACGCGCAACGCGAGGCCGACCGCATACTGCGTTCCTACAAATAAACCGACAAGCACGATGAGCCGCTCTTTAAACGCGCTTTATGGCTGGCTGCTTCTGCTGCCGGCCATCGTGCTGCTCGCCGCGTTCACGCACTACCCGGCGCTGGCGACGCTATGGCACAGCTTTTTCTCCACGCCCAAGGGCGCGCGTCCGGCCCGGTTCGTCGGGCTGGACAACTACGCGGTCATGCGCGATGACCCGGTGTTCTGGCAATCGCTGTGGAACAACCTGTGGTTCGCCCTGGGCACGATACCCACATCGATCGGCATCGCGCTGATCATGGCGCTCTGGGTGAACCGCAACCTGCGCGGCCGCGGGTTCCTGCGCATGGCGTACTTCACGCCCACCGTGCTGCCCATGGTGGCGGTGGCCAACATCTGGCTGTTCTTCTACACGCCGCAGTATGGGTTGATCGCCCAGGTGATGCAGTTGTTCGGGTCGCCCGGCCCCAACTGGCTCGGCAGCCGCGAAACGGCGCTGCCCGCGCTGATGCTTGTGACAGTATGGAAGGAAGCCGGATTCTTCATGATCTTCTACCTGGCCGCCTTGCAGACGGTGTCGCCGTCCTTGCGCGAAGCCGCCATGCTGGAAGGCGCGTCGCGCTGGCAGTACTTCCGCCGCATTCTCTGGCCGCTGCTGATGCCCACGACCCTGTTCGTGCTGATCAATGCGCTGATCAACGCATTCCGGCTGGTGGACCACGTCGTGGTCATGACTCGCGGCGGGCCCGACAACGCCAGCACGCTGCTGCTGTACTACATCTACCAGGTGGGTTTCAGTTTCTGGGACACGGCTTATGCCGCCACGCTGACCGTCGTGTTGCTGGTGGTGCTGGCGCTGACCGCGCTGGTCAAGTTCCGCTGGCTGGACCGCAGGACGCACTATCAATGAAAGACAAGCTCGACACCCTGGGCGCCTGGGCGCTCGGCCTGCTCTGGATCCTGCCCCTGGCGTACGCCATGTGGGCGGCGTTCCATCCGCCCGCCTACGCGACCCGCTTCGACCTGTTCGCGCCGCTCACGCTGGACAATTTCGTGCGGGCCTGGCACGCCGCGCCGTTCCCGCGCTATTTCCTCAACACTTTCCTGCTCGTCACGATGGTGCTGGCCGCGCAGCTGGTTCTGTCCACCCTGGCCGGCTACGCGTTCGCGCGGCTGGAGTTCCGCGGGCGCGATTTCGTCTTCATGCTGGTGCTGTTGCAGCTGATGATCATGCCCGACGTGCTGCTGGTGGAGAACTACCGCTCGATGAGCCAGCTTGGCATCCGCGATACGGTGTTCGCCATCGGCCTGCCGTACTTCGCATCGGCGTTCGGCATCTTTCTGTTGCGGCAAACCTTCAAGACGGTCCCGCGCGAACTGGAAGAGGCCGCCCGCATGGAAGGCGCCAACCAGCTGCAGATCCTGTGGAAGGTGTACGTGCCGCTGGCCAAGCCGATCTACGTGGCCTACGGGCTGGTGTCGGTCAGCCACCACTGGAACAACTTCCTGTGGCCGCTGATCATCACCAACTCGGTCGAATCGCGGCCGCTGACGGTGGGGCTGCAAGTGTTCTCGTCCACCGACCAGGGCATCGATTGGTCGGTCATCACGGCCGCCACCCTGATGTCGGCCGCGCCGCTGCTGATCGCCTTCCTGCTGTTCCAGCGGCAGTTCGTGCAATCGTTCATGCGTGCGGGAATCAGGTAGCCCGCGCCCGCGCGCCGCGCCCCCCTCAAGGGGGCGCCGCTACGGACCGGCGGAGCCGGATCCGCGCGGCTTCGCCCAGGGCGGCTTGCCGCGATGCGGGTGCGTGAGCGTTAGTCTAGTTTCACGCCGGCGCGTTTGACGACCTCGGCCCATTTCGGGATGTCGCTGCGCATCAGCTCCGCCAGCGCCTGGGGCGACGAGGATTCCAGGATCAGTCCTTCCTCCGCGAAGCGTTTCTTCATCTCGGGATTTTCCAGCGCCTTGACGAGCATGGGCTGCAGCTTGTCCACGACCGCCTGCGGCACGCCCCGGGGCGCCACGACCGCATACCAGGTGGTGGCGTCCAGGCCAGCCACGCCGCTTTCGGCCGCCGTGGGCACGTCGGGCACCGCCGACAGGCGCTGATTGCCGGTGATGGCCAGCGCGCGCACCTGCTTGGCGCGGTATTGCTGCAACATCTCGGCCACCTGCGTCACGCCCATGTCCAGTTCGCCCGACACCATGGCCATCACCACCGGCGCGCTGCCCTTGTAGGGCACGTGGACCATGGCGCCCTTCATGTTCACGTTGAGCAGTTCGCCGGTGAGATGCGTGATGCTGCCCGCGCCGGACGAACCGTAGTCCAGCGAGCCTGGCTGCGCAGCGGCGGCGTCGATCAGTTCGCGCAGATTGCTGGCCTTTACGCCCGGGTTCACGGCGAACACCAGCGGGCTGCGGCCGACCAGCGTGAGCGGCGTGAAGTCCTTGAGCGGGTCGTAGCTGAGCTTGGTGTAGAGGCTGGGCGCGGTCGCCAGCGTGGATACGTTGCCCAGCAGCAGCGTGTAGCCGTCGGGCGCGGCCTTGGCCACGGAAGCGGTGCCGATGGTGCCGCCCGCGCCGGCGCGGTTCTCGACCACGACGGTGGAGCCATAGGCCTCGTTCAGGCTCTTGGCCAGCGCGCGCGCCAGCGTGTCGGCCGCGCCGCCCGGCGGGAACGGCGTGACGAGCCGGATCGGCTTGTCGGGATAGGACTGCTGCGCGAGCGCGGCCGCGGGCGCCGCGACGGCGAGCGCAAGCGCGCCCGCCAGCCAGCCGAGCTTCCTGTTTATCCACATGGTCATGCTTGTCTCCTCGTTGTGATGGTTCTTCTGCGCGAGCCCTCAGCGGGGCGGATGCGTGGCCAGCCAATGGCGCGCGATGTCCGCCCGGCGGCAGACCCACACGCCCGGCTGGCGCGATACGTAATCGAGAAAGCGCTCCAGGCCGGCGGCGCGGCCGGGATGGCCGACCAGCCGCAGATGCAGGCCCACCGACATCATCCGGGGACGCTCGGCTCCCTCGCGGTACAGCATGTCGAATGCGTCCTTCAGGTAGTCGAACAGGTCCTGGCCGGTAGCCATGCCGCCGCGGATGAACTTGGCGTCGTTGTTGGCCAGCCCGTAGGGCACGATCAGGTGAGGCCGGCCGCCCACGTCCACGTAATACGGCAGCTCGTCGTTATAGGCGTCGGAGTCGTACAGGAAGCCGCCTTCCTCGGCCACCAGCTTGCGGGTGTGGATGCCGGGACCGTAGCGGCAGTACCAGCCCAGCGGGCGGACGCCCACCGAAGCCTCGATGGACGCAACGGTGCGGCGGATGCGTTCGCGCTCTTCTTCCTCGCTCAGGTTCTGGTGACGCTCCCAGCGCCAGCCGTGGGCGCATACGTCCCAGCCCGCCTCGCGGATGGCGGCGCACACCTGCGGATTGCGCTCCAACGCAAGGCCGCAGCCGAAGATGGTGGCAGCCATGCCGCGCTCGCGCAGCAGGCGCGCAACGCGCCAGAACCCCACGCGGCTGCCGTACTCGAACATGGATTCCGCCGCCAGGTCGCGGCCGGCGAAACCGCCGCCCCCGCCTTCCGTCAGCGCGGACTCCGAGGCCTCGTCGCCATCGGGCACCGACAGTTCGCCGCCTTCTTCATAGTTCACGCACAGGTTCAGCGCGATGCGGGCGCCGTCCGGCCACTGCGCATGAGGCAGGTCCGCGCCGTAGCCGACGAAGTCGCGCCGCAGGTGGGGGTAATCGGGTTGCATGGGGATTTCCTCGTTCAGCGGGAAAAACCGGGCGGCACGATGTCTACCGACGCGGCCAGTTCCAGGAATTCATCGTTGCCGTCGTCCGCCAGCGTCATGGCGACGGCGAACTGGGCCGGGGCGCGCAGCACGGACAGGCCCTGGTGCCAGACGCCGGCCCGGTAGCACACGCCCTGGCTGCCGCAAGCGATGAACGCGCGCAGGCGGGACAGGTCTGGCGCGCCGTCCGCGCCGTCGGGCGCGACCGCGACCAGGTACGGCGCGTTGTCCAGCGGGATGAAGGTTTGCGACGAATGGGGATGGCGTTCCAGCAGCACGACCGGGCAGGGCCAGGCGAGCGCCGCGTCGACCCGGCTGACCCACATGGCCGGCCGGCACGCGGGCGCCGCGTGGGCAAAGGGCAGGCTCAGATGGCGCCGCCGCGCGTCGCCGCCATGCTCGACCACTTCGCCGAATTCGGCGAAGCCCTCGGAGGTCAGGGGTTCGGCCACGACGCGGCGCATCGGATCAGCCCTCATGAGGCAGGTACCCCAGGGTCTTGGCGAAAGCGCGGCGCACGTTGTCCAGGTGCGCCGCCATGGCCTGGCGCGCCCCTGCGCCGTCGCCCGACTGCAATGCCTCGACGATGGCCAGGTGTTCGCCGCGGGCCTGCACGGAGCGTTCCGCCAGCCGCTCGACGTTGCACAGGCGCGCGCGGCGGCGGGCGTCGGCGATCATCGCGGCCATCGATTTGTTGCCGCAATGGGCGGAGATCAGATCATGGACTTCGTTGTCGGCGGTCCAGGTGGATTCGCCGCCCGCGGCGCTATGGCGCATCACGTCTTCCAGACGCGCCTTGACCGAGGCCAGCTTGGCGCCCGGGATCCGGCCGGCGGCCATGGCTGCCGCCTCGCCCTCCAGCAGGCGGCGGATCTGCAGCAGTTCGAGCAATTCGGTGGCGCCGAACTCCTGCACCACGACGGAGCCGTTGGACAGGCGCTTGAGGATGCCCTCGCCCAGCAGCCGGTTCAAGGCGGCGCGCATCGGCGTGCGCGAGACGTTCAGCTCTTCGGACAGGCGGCGCTCTTCCATCACTTCGCCCGGGCCTGTGCGGCGGGACGCGATGCGGTCCAGCAGGGCCTGGTAGGTGCGTTCGGATACGCTCAGCGCCGGGCCTTCGCCGGCAAGGTCTTCGAATGATTCCTGGTTCATTTTCCTGTTGCGATCCCGGTGGGATCCCACTTGAATACCAGCTGAACTATAGCTTGCGCGGCGTCAGCGCGATATGGCGATCAATAGGAAAAGGAGTAGGGAAAAACCCGCACTCCGAAAGGCGCGGGCGTGCAGGCGCTTGACGATCCGCCGCGGACATGCCGGGCGCAGCGCGCGGGAGGCAGAGGAAGAAAGGCCCGCCCGGATATGGCGGGCCGGAAGCTCAGTAGCCGACCGTCAGGCCGGGCAGATCCACCGTGATGCGCGGCCGTTCAAGGGCCAGCGCCAGATTGTTCGCGAATTCGCGGGCTTCCTTTTCATCGGTGGACAGGGTGTCGTAGCCCAGCGCGTCCGCCACCCCCAGCACCTTGTCCAGCAGCAGGACCTTGCCGCTGGGGCGCAGCGGTTCGCAGCCCAGCGTTTCCCAGGCGCCGTCAAACCAGTCGCGCGCCTCGGTCTGGCGCTGCGGGGAGGGTTCCACGTCGGCGGAAAGGTCCAGCGAACGGCGGGGGTCGAAAACAATGGTGATATCGCTGCGCATGGGGATTCCTTCAGAGGGCGTGAGGCAAGAAGCGTAGGGAAAAACGGCCGGGCAGATTGTCGGCCCGGCGACATTGCCCCGCCGCCTACCAGCCGCGCGACACTTCCCAGGTGACTTCCGCGTTGGCCGCCAGGGACTGGCGCATCATGTCCAACAGCGGGAAGGCGCGTTCCTTCATGCCCACCATGCGGGCCATCGGGGGCACCGGCGCCTTGTCGACGTCGTCTTCCTCGCTGCCCTCGTGGGCCCGCTGGTATTCGTCGATCGCGCGCTCGATGCCGGTGATGGCGGGCTGCAGTTGTTCCACGGTGAAAACGCCGCGCTCCGGAATCTTGTCTCCGAAGGACTTGCCGGCGGCCTGCAACAGCGCGCCCGCATGGTCGGTCAGCATCAGAACCTCGGCCACGACCTTGGAGTGAAAGGTGATCAACATATTCCGGTCTCCACAATGATTACTTACACACACTACCGCAACGCGCGGGGGATGCCAACTGGCGTCAGGACGGAGGACCGGCGGGGCCCACCCTCCGTCCCCGAAGGCGGGCCCGCCCGCCTCGGCCCAGGCCCGGGCCGGCGCCTGTCCGCCGGCCAAATCAACTATGATTCAGGAGATTCCCTGACAGGAGGACCTCCTGCGCCGCCCCGGAACCGGGCATGCGCGCGGCCCCGCTCCATACGTCAGGCAGCGTCCGCCCTGTCCGTTCCGCCCGCCAGGCCCGGTCCCCGCGGGCGCGTCCGTCAATAACTCAGAACCTCTCCAGACGCCCATGCTCCTCGAGCAACAGAAACAGCTTATCTCCCTGATCCAGGCCGCCGTCGCGCAAAGCCTGCCCGACAGCCAGTCCGATACGGCCCGGGCCAATGTGCTGCTGGAGCGCCCCAAGGTCGCCGCCCACGGCGACGTCGCCACCAACGTGGCCATGCAGCTGGCCAAGCCGGCCCGCCGCAATCCGCGCGAACTGGCCCAGGCCATCGTGGACGCCCTGATGGCGCAGCCCGGCGCCGCCGACCTGGTCGAAAGCGCCGAGATCGCCGGCCCGGGCTTCATCAATCTCCGCATCACCGCCGCGGCCCGCCAGGCCGTCATCGCGGCCGTGGCCGAGCAGGGCGCCGACTTCGGCCGCGCCGCCCGCAGCGGCGAAAAGATCCTGGTCGAATTCGTGTCGGCCAACCCCACCGGCCCGCTGCACGTGGGCCATGCCCGCCAGGCCGCGCTGGGCGACGCCATCTGCCGCCTGTACGACGCCAGCGGCTGGGACGTCACCCGCGAGTTCTACTACAACGACGCCGGCAACCAGATCAACAATCTGGCCATCAGCGTGCAGGCCCGCGCTCGCGGCCTCACGACCGATTCCCCCGAATGGCCGGCCGACGGCTACAAGGGCGACTACATCGCCGACATCGCGCGCGACTTCCAGGCCGGCAAGACGGTCCAGTCCGACGGCGTGGCCGTTACCGCCACCGGCGACATCGACAACCTCGAAGACATCCGCGTCTTCTCGGTGGCGTACCTGCGCCGCGAGCAGGACCTGGACCTGCAGGCCTTCGGCCTGGCTTTCGACAACTACTACCTGGAAAGCTCGCTCTACACCTCGGGCCGTGTCGAAGACACCGTCAAGGCGCTGGTCGCCGGCGGCCACACCTACGAGGAGGGCGGCGCCCTGTGGCTGCGCACCACCGAACTCGGCACGGGCGACGACAAGGACCGCGTCATGCGGAAAAGCGAAGGCGGCTACACCTATTTCGTGCCCGACGTCGCCTACCACAAGGCCAAATGGGAGCGCGGCTTCCACCGCGCCGTGAACATCCAGGGCAGCGACCACCACGGCACCGTGGCGCGGGTGCGCGCCGGGCTGCAGGCTCTGGAAGAGGGTATCCCCAAGGACTACCCGTCCTACGTGCTGCACAAGATGGTCAAGGTGATGCGCGGCGGCGAAGAGGTCAAGATTTCCAAGCGCGCCGGCAGCTACGTGACCATGCGCGACCTGATCGACTGGGTAGGCCGCGACGCCGTGCGCTACTTCCTGATCCAGCGCCGCGCCGACACGGAATTCGTGTTCGACGTGGACCTGGCGCTGTCCAAGAGCGACGAGAACCCCGTGTACTACATCCAGTACGCCCACGCCCGCATCTGCTCGGTGGTGGCCAATGCCGCCATGCCGGCCGCCGACGTGGCGCAGGCCGACGCCGCGCTGCTCACCGCCCCGACCGAATTCGCCCTGATGCAACGCCTGGCCGAATTCCCGGGCGTGATCGCCCTGGCCGCCCAGGAACTGTCCCCGCACCACATCGCCTTCTGGCTGCGTGACTGCGCCTCGGACTTCCACGCCTGGTACAACGCGGAACGCGTGCTGGTCGACGACGCGGCGCTGAAGCTGGCCCGCCTGCGCCTGGCCTCGACCACGCGCCAGGTCCTGGCCAACGGCCTGGAGTTGTTGGGCGTGTCCGCGCCCGAGCGGATGTAACATCGGTTCATGGCAACAAAGCGCAAAACCACCCGCCGTTCCTCCGGCGAAAGCGGCAGCACCCTGTACGGGGCGCTGGCCGGCCTGCTCCTCGGCCTGATCGTGGCCGCCGTCGTCGCCTTCTACGTCACCAAGGCGCCCGTGCCCTTCGTGGACCGGGCCAGCCGCCAGGGCGACTCGGGCAAGCTGCCCGATCCCCGCCAGGCCCCGGATCCCAATGCCGGCCTGTACGGCCGTGACGGCGGCGCGGGCGCCGCGCCCACGGGCCCCACCGCGACCGCCCCCGCGCCGCTGCCCGGCGCCGGCGTTGCCAAGCCCGACGAGCCGCCTTCCAAGATGGACGACCTGGGCGCGCTGATCGCGACCTTGCCCTCCACCCGGCAGCAGCCCGCCGCGACGGCGCCGGCTCCCGCCGCCGCGCCGCCCACGCCCATTTCGAAAGCCGCTCCGGCCCCGGCGCCCGCCGCCAAGCCGGCTCCCTCCGCCTCCGCGGCGACGGGCACGTACTACCTGCAGGCAGGCGCCTTCCGGGGCGAGAACGACGCTGAATCGCTCAAGGCCCGCATCATCCTGCTGGGCTTGCCGGTGGCCGTGCAAAAGGCGGAAGTGAACGGCAAGCCCATCAATCGGGTCAGGGTGGGGCCGTTCGCCCGCCTCGACGACATGAACCGCGCCCGCGGCAGGCTGGGCGAAAACAAGATCGAAACCGCGGTGGTGCGCCAGTAAGGCGCGCCCCCGCCGGCGCAGGCATTGAACTTATCCGGCCCTGGGCCTGTCTGTCACTTTTTACTCAGGAACCTCTCATCCATGGTGTCCCCCAAGATTATCCGCATCCTGGCCGCGGCCGCGTTGACCGCCACGGCGTTCTTCAGCCCGGCGAGCCATGCCCAAGGCGCGCAGCAATACGTACCCATCAATCCGCCGCTGCCGTCGGACACGCCGGGCAAAGTGGAAGTGCTGGAATTCTTCGCCTACACCTGCCCCCACTGCGCCGCGATCGAGCCGCTGGTCGAGGACTGGGTCAAGACCGCGCCCCCGGACGTGGTGCTCAAGCAGATCCCCATCGCCTTCAACGCCGGCATGAAGCCGCTGCAGCAGCTCTACTACACGCTGCTTGCGCTGGACCGTCCCGACCTGCACGCCAAGGTCTTCACCGCCATCCATGGCGAGCACAAGCGCCTGTTCGACAAGAAGGCCATGGGCGAATGGGTCGCGTCCCAGGGCGTGGACCGCGCCAAGTTCGACTCGGTCTTCGATTCGTTCAGCGTGCAGACCCAAGTGCAGCGCGCCAGCCAGCTGGCCGACGCCTACCGCATCGAAGGCACGCCGTCGTTCGCCGTGGGCGGCAAGTTCATGACCTCGCCGGTCATGGCAGGCAACAGCTATGAAGGCGCGCTGAAGGAAGTGGATCGCCTGATCCCCATGGCGCGCAACTGATCCGCCCCCCCCAGTAGGATCCCGACGCCCCGAGCCTCTGCGGCCGGGGCGTTTCTGTTTTGGTCAGCGCCCCGCAGACGCGGCAGGCTCGGCCTTGGACGCCTGCGCCCGCGCTACACTTTCCGCACAATAATTCGCCGCCGCGGCGGCATCCAACGGGTGGAAGACAATGAGACAGCAATTCCTGCGCAGCAGCGCGGCGGCCGGCCTGTGCCTGGCGTTGGCCGCGGGCCTGGCCCATGCCAGCGACGCCGAGGGCGTGAAGATAGGCGTTCTTACCGACATGGCGGGCGTCACCGCCGACGCCACCGGCAAGGGTTCCGTCGAGGCGGCCCGGCTGGCCATCGAGGAAATGGGCGGCAGCGTACTGGGCAAGCCCATCTCCCTGGTATCGGGCGACCACCAGCACCGCCCCGACATCGGCAGCAGCATGGTGCGCAAGTGGTATGACACCGACGGCGTGGACGTGGTCGTGGACGTGCCCAACTCCTCGGTCGCGCTGGCGGTGCAGGGCATCGCGCGGGAGAAGAAGAAACTCGTGCTGTTCTCCAGCCCGGGCACCACCGCGCTGTCGCAGGCGCAGTGCTCGCCCTATGGCGTGCAATGGACATACACCACCTACGCGCTGTCGCGCGGCACGGCGACCGCCGTGGTGAACGAAGGCAACAAGCGCTGGTTCATCCTGGCCTCGGACTACGCCTTCGGCAAGCAGCTGGCGGCGGACACCGAAGCAGTGGTCAAGGCCAGCGGCGGCGAAGTGCTGGGAACCGTCTACCACCCGCTGAACGCCTCGGACTTCGCGTCCTTCCTGCTGCAGGCGCAAGGCTCCAAGGCGCAGATCATCGCCATCGCGAACGCGGGCGGCGACACCATCTCGGCCATCAAGCAGGCCGCCGAATTCGGCATCGGCAGCACGCAGCGCCTGGCCGCCATGCTGTTGCTGCTCACCGACGTGCACAGCCTGGGCCTCCCGGCGGCGCAGAAAACCTATCTGACCGTGCCTTCCTACTGGGACATGAACGACGGCACGCGCGCCTTCGCCAAGAAGTTCGAGGCCCGGGTCGGACGCCCGCCCACCTTCCTGCAGGCGGGGGTATACGGCTCCGTGCGCCACTACCTGCAATCGGTCAAGGCGGCCGGCACCACGGACGCCGACGCCGTCATGGCGAAAATGAAATCGCTGCCCATCGACGACCCCTTCAGCCTGAACGCCCATATCCGCCAGGACGGCCTGGTGGTGCGCGACATGATGCTGGCGCAGGTCAAGACGCCGGAACAATCCAAGGCGCCCTGGGACTACTACAACATCGTGCGCCGCATTCCCGGCGACACGCTGGCCTGGCCGCTGTCGGAAAGCCAATGTCCCCTGGCCAAGCAATGAGCCCGCCCCTGGCGCTGGCCGATTTCGGGAGCTTCTACGCAGGCGGCCGGCAGGTGCGCATCGCCGGCCAGCCGACGCGCGACATCGCGTTCACGCAAAGCGCCTCGCTGGCCTACGATCCCAACGGGCTGTATCACTTCGAGCAGGCCTATGTGCAGTATTTCGTCCCGGCGGAACTGAAGCATCCCTTGCCCATCGTGCTGCTGCATGGCGGCGGCATGACGGGCGCGATGTGGGAACAGACGCCGGACGGCCGGCCGGGCTGGCTGCAGCACTTCCTGCGCCAGGGCCACGCGGTGTACGTGGTCGACAACGTCGAACGCGGCCGCGCGGGCTGGGCGCCGTTCAAGGAGGTCTGGCCGGAAGCGCCCATCATCCGCAACGCCGAGGAAAGCTGGTCGCTGTTCCGGTTCGGGCGCGCCGAGGACTACCCGGCGCGACGCGCCTTCGATGGGCAGCGCTTCCCGATCGCCGCGTTCGATGAGTTCATCCGCCACGCGGTGCCGCGCTGGCTGGGCAACAACGACGCCGCCCTGGAAGGGTTCTGCGCGGCGCTGGACCGCATCGGCCCCTGCCTGGTGCTGGCGCACAGCCACGGCGGCGAGGTGGCCTACCGCGCCCTGCACGCCAGGCCGGGGTTGGTGCGCGGAGTCATCGGCGTGGAGCCCTCGGGTTTCTCGCCCGAGGTGCACGCCGCCAGCGTGGCCGGCAAGCCGTTCCTGTTCGTCTATGGCGACTATCTGGACGCCACGCCGCTGTGGGAACGGCTGTGCGACATGGGCCAGGCCTATGCCGGCGAACTGGCGGGCCATGGCGCGCGCGTCGCCACGTGGCGCCTGGCCGACATGGGCGTGGCCGGCAATTCGCACATGCCCATGATGGACGACAACAGCGACGACATCGCGGCGCGCATCGGCGCCTGGATACGCGCCGCGGCGGCCTGAGGGCCGCGCGCCGGGATTCAGCCCTGAACGGCCGCGGCCTTCTCCAGGGCCTGGGTCAGGTCGGCGATGATGTCTTCGGGCGACTCCAGGCCGATGTGCAGGCGCACCAGCGCGTTCTCGCCTTCGCCCCAATAGCGGTGCTTGGCCAGGTCCTTGCCCGACACCAGCTGCACCAGGCTTTCGTAACCGCCCCACGAGAAGCCGATTCCGAACAGCGTCAGCGAGTCGACGAACTCGCGCGCCGCCGCGGGCGACAGGCGCAGCTCGACGGAAAGCATGCCGTTGGAACCCGTGCAGTCGCGCTGCCACAGGGCGTGGCCCGGATCCTTCGGCCAGGCCGGGTGGAACAGGCGCACGGTTTCGGGGCGGCTGTGCAGGAACTCGCACACCTGCAAGGCATGGCGCGCGTGCTGCGCCATGCGGATCGGCATGGTGCGCACGCCGCGCAATGCCAGCCAGGCGTCGTCCGCGCTGATGGAATAGCCCATGGCGTACTGCGTGCGGTTCAGCTTGCGGGCGATCGCTTCGTCGTTGGTGACGACGGCGCCCAGCATCAGGTCGGAGTGCCCGCCCACATACTTGGTGCCCGCGATGACCGACACGTGCGCGCCCAGGGTCAGCGGGCGGTAGATATAGCCCGACCCCCAGGTGTTGTCGGTGGCCAGCACCAGGCCGTGGCGCTGCGCGACGGCGGCCATCGCGCCCATGTCCAGCATCTCGAACAGCAGGGAACCCGGCGATTCCACATACAGCAGCTTGGTGTTCGGCCGCACCAGCTCGTCCAGGTCCTCGCCGGCCGCGAAATAGGTAATGTCGATGTTCATGCGCTTCAGGACGGCGTCGTCCAGCTCGCGCATCGGCCCGTAGACGCAGTCCGAGATCAGGGCGTGGTCGCCCGCCGAGCACAGGGCCATCATCACCATGGTCATCGCCGACAGGCCCGACGACGCCAGATAGCAGTGCGTGCCGCCCTCGAGCTGCGTGAAAACCTGCTCCAGCGCGGCATGCGTATCCATGCCCATGCGGCCGTAGGTCGTGGCGCGCCCGCCGGCGGCCTTGCTGCGCTGCGCCTGCTCCAGCGCGGCGATATTCGCGAAGCGCACCGTGCTGGCCCGCATCGGAGGCAGCGGCACGGGCGCGGTGCCGGTCTCGGGGTTGAACGGGGCGGTGCCCGCATGCTGCAGAAGCGTATCGATGTGTTTGGTAGGCATCTTCAAGGTGACGGCTGCGAATGGACGGGAGGAAAGCGGATAGGGTGAACCTTATCAGGCGCGGCGCGCCCTGTCGTGGGGACGGGCCCCGGTCACCCCACCCACGTGACGGTTTCGGACTGCGCCGCGCGATTCGTGCGGTAGCTGTTGGCGGGGTGCGAGGTGTCCGCATAGCCGAAGGAAATGCCGCAGACCACGCGCCGCCCCGCCGGTATGCCGAGCTCCTGGCGCAGCACTTCCGGATACATGGCGAGCGAGGCCTGCGCCACGGTCGCCACGCCATTGGCCTGGGCCGCCAGCATGAAATTGGCGACATAACCGCCGCAATCCACCGCGCCGTACTCGCCCAGCGCCTCATCGGTGGTGATGATGGCCACGTGCGGCGCGTCGAACAGCTGGAAGTTGCGCATTTCCTGGCGGCGGTAGGCTTCGCGGTCGCCGCGCTGCACCCCGACCGCGCCGTACAGCTGGAACCCCGATTCGCGCCGCCGGGCCAGGTATTCGCCCTGGTATTCGCGCGGGAACGGGAAATCCGGCGTGAAGCCGGCCTGGTCGGCCCGGCGCTGCAACGCGCCGCGCAGGCGCTCCGTGCCCGCCCCCTCGGTGATGGCCACCTGCCAGGGCTGGCAATTGCACCAGGAGGCCGTGCGCTGGGCCAGTTCCAGGATGCGTTCGATCGTGGCGCGAGGAACCGGCTCGGGCAGGAACGCGCGGCAGCTGTGGCGCGCCCGCAGCCACGCTTCCAGCGCCGCGTCCGGGCGCGGATCGGCGTGGGGCGGGTGTTCCGGACGAGGCTGCGCGACGGACTGGGGCATGGTGTTGTCTCTCCTGGTCGGTGCCCGGAAGGTCCCGGAAGGACGCATGGGGCGCTCATGAATAGGCGGTGCTTTGCCTTTATGATGCCATCTCCGGCCCTTGCGTAGCCGGCCGACCCGTTCCAGGCGAAATCCCATGCTGCCCATCGATACCCTGATTGCGTTCTTCGGCATTGCCGTCCTGCTGGCCCTGACCCCGGGGCCCGACAACCTGTTCGTGCTGATGCAATCGGCCATCTGGGGCCGCAAGGCGGGCATGTTCGTGGTGCTGGGGCTGTGCACCGGGCTGCTGGGCCATACGGCGGCCGTGGCCGTGGGGCTGGCCGCCGTATTCGCGGCCTCGCCCTTGGCCTTCACCGTGCTCAAGCTGGCGGGCGCCGCCTACCTCGCGTACCTGGCCTGGCAGATCCTGCGCGCGCCGGTCGGAGGCAGCGCCGGAACGCGGCCGGAGCCCATGAAGCCGGGCGCGCTGTACCGCCGGGGCATCGTGATGAACCTGACCAATCCGAAGGTGCTGCTGTTCTTCTTCGCGTTCCTGCCGCAGTTCACCTCGCCGGCCCGGGGGCCGGTGGGCGTGCAGACCATGCAACTGGGCGCGGTATTCATGGCGTCCACGCTGCTGGTATTCGGCGCCATCGCTTTCTTCTCGGGCGCATTCGGCGAACTGCTGCAGCGCTCGGCGACCGCCAAGCGCTGGCTGAACCGCATTGCCGCGCTGGTATTCGTGGGCCTGGCGCTGCGGCTGGCGACCGCAACGCGCTAGGGCGCGCGGCGCCCTGCCGCCGTCAGGCGGCCGTAAACCGCACGATGCCGTCCGCGCCTTGCTCGCGCTTGAGCTTGCCCTCGAAGTAGAGCGCGTGCAGGTGCGCCAGCGCCTCGCCCATGGCGAAGGTCAGCTGGTGCAGGTCCAGCTTGCGCTTGAAGAGCACGGGCACGATGTCCGAAGTGGATTGCGCCTGGCCCGTACAGGCTTCCAGCACTTCCGCCAGGCGGTCGCGGTGGTGGTCGTGCTGCTGCTTGATGCGCTCGTGCAGGCCCTTGAAGGGGCGGCCGTGCGCCGGCAGCACCAGCGTGTCCTCGGGCAGGTCGCCGTAGCGGTCCAGCGAGCGCAGGTACAGGGGCAGGGGATTGGCGTCCGGCTCGTAGTCGAACACGCTGACGTTGGTGGAAATGCGCGGCAGCACCATATCGCCCGAGATCAGCACGGCCAGGTCCGGCGAAAACAGCGACGCGTGTTCCGGCGCATGCCCGTAGCCCACGATCACGCGCCAATCGCGCCCCCCGATGCGGACCTGATCGCCATGCAGGATGCGCGTGTAGTGCGACGGCATCGCCGGCACCAGATTGGGATAGTAGTTGGCGCGCTGGCGGATCTGCTCCTGCGCGTCCGGGTCGGTCAGCCCATGGCGGGCGAAATGCTCGACCGCCGATTGGCCGCCGGGGCCCGCGCCCGCATCGCCGCGGCGCGACGACCACAGCGATGCCACCATGAAATCGGTCATCGTCATCCACAGGCGGGCGTTCCAGCGTTCGCACAGCCAGTGCGCCAGGCCGACGTGGTCGGGATGCATGTGCGTGACCAGCACCCGCAGCACGGGCAGGCCCTCCAGCTCGTGCTCGAAGACCTGCTCCCACAGCGTCTTCACCTCGTCGCGCGCGATGCCGCAGTCGACGATGGTCCAGCCCTCCTTGCCGTCGATGTTGTCGCGCAATAGCCAGAGGTTGATATGATCCAGCGCGAATGGCAACGGCATCCGTATCCATTTGACCCCTTCCGCCACCACGTGCGCGCGGCCGGCCTCGGGCTGGAAGTCGGCCCAGGGGTATTGCAGTTTCTGCTCGTTGGGGTTCATTGCCTCTCGCTCCACGCTTGACGTTCCGGTCAAGTCATCATAATTTACGTTTACGTAAACTGCCACACGTCGCATGCCCTCGTCAACCTGGACCATCTCCGAACTCGCGCGCGAGTTCGACGTCACGCCCCGCACGATCCGCTTCTACGAAGACCAGGGGATCGTCAGCCCGGCGCGCGAGGGGCGCAACCGCATCTTCGGGCCGCGCGACCGCACGCGCCTGAAACTGGCCCTGCGCGGCAAACGGCTGGGCTTGCAGCTGTCCGAGATCCTGACCCTGATCGACATGTACGACGGGCCAGGCGACACCGAGGTCCAGCTGCGCCAGTACCTGAGCGTACTGCAACAGCATCGCGCCACCCTGGAACAGCAGCGCCGCGACATCGAAGACACCCTGCAGGAAATCTCGCTGCAGGAACAGCAGTGCCGCGAGCTGCTCGCCCAGAAGCCCTGACGCGGCGTTGCGGCCCGGCGATCAATCCGCCTTGATATTGCCTTCCTTGATGAGGCGGGCATTGCTCGCGTATTCCGCCTGCACCTGCTTGGCGAAGGCGTCGCCGGCGGCGGTGCCGGGTTGCAGGTACGACTTGGCCAGCAGGTCCTGGAACTCGGGGCTGGCCACCGCCTTCGCCAGCGCGGCCTGCAAGGGCTGCGCCACCGTGGGCGGCAGGTTCGCGGGCGCGAACACGCCGAAGTTCGAGTAGTACTGCGCCTGCGGCAGCTTCAGCTCGGCCATGGTGGGCACGTCCGGCCACGCGGCCAGGCGCTGGGGAGCCATCACGGCCAGCGGCTTGAGCGCGCCGCTGGCGACGTGCGGCAGCACCACGTCGCTATTGACCACCAGCAGTTCGACCACGCCGCCCAGCCCGTCGGTCAGCGCCTGGCTGTTGCCGCGGTAGGGCACGTGCAACATCTTGGTGCCCGTCCGGGCGGTGACGGCGGCCATACCGATGTGGGCCACGGTGCCCTGGCCCGGCGTGCCGTAGCGCACGCCGTCGGGATGCGATTTCGCGTAGTCGACCAGGCCGGCGAAGTCCTTCACCGGCAGCGCCTTGGTCGCGACGATCGCGACCGGCGCGACCGCGACGCTGGCCACCGGCGTCAGGTCCTTCATCGGGTCGTAGTTGGTCTTGGCCAGGTGCGGAAAGATCGTCAGCGGGCTGGTGGACGCCAGCAGCAGCGTCGTGCCGTCCGGCTGCGCGCGCGCCACGTAGTCGGTGCCGACCGACGCGCCCGCGCCCGGCTTGTTTTCAACGATCACCGTTGCATTGGCCTCTTTGCGCAGCACGTCGCCCAGACGGCGGCCGATCGCATCGGCGCTGCCGCCGGCCGTATAGGGCACGACCAGCGTGACGGGCTTGGCCGGCCAGCCTTGCGCCATCGCGCCGCCCGCCATGATTGCCAGGGCCGCCCCCGCGGCCCCGACCAGCAAAGTCTTCTTTTTCATATTGTCCTAGTGATATTGCGTAGCACTGCGTTGAATGAAACGGGGCGGACGCGGCGCTCAGGCCGCCAGATAGCGCTGCGCCAGGCGCACCCAGTACGATGCGCCTGCCGGAATCAGGGAATCATTGAAGTCGTAGCTGGCGTTGTGCAGCATGCAGGGGCCCAGGCCGTGGCCCGCCATGCGGTGCTCGCCGTCGCCGTTGCCCAGGAACACGTAACAGCCTGGCTTTTCCTGCAGCAGGAAGGCGAAGTCCTCCGAGGCCATGGCCGGCTCGATCGTCAGCGCGCGTTCTGCGCCCACCACGTCGCGCATCACCTCCATGCAGAACGCGGTCTCGGCCACGGTGTTGACCAGCGCCGGGTAGCGGCGTTCGAAGAACACCTCCGCCTCGCAGCCATGCGCGGCCGCGATGCTGCCGGCGATTTCGTTCATGCGGCGCTCGATCAGGTCCACCACGGCGGTGCTGTATGCGCGCACCGAACCGCCCAGCCAGGCGGTATTCGGAATGACGTTGATCACGCTGCCGCCGGCCTGCACCTGCGTGATGGACAGCACGGCGGCGTCCAGCGGGCGCTTGCTGCGCGTCAGGATGGTTTGCAGCGACTGGCCGATGGCGAACAGCGCCGGCACCGGGTCATTGCAGTCCTGCGGCGCCGCGGCATGGCCGCCCTTGCCCTTGACGGTGATCTTGAACCCATTGGCCGCCGCCATCATGGGGCCCGCGCACACGCCGAACGAACCGGCCGGCAGGCCCGGCCAGTTGTGCATGCCGAACACGGCTTCGCACGGGAAGCGCGTGAACAGGCCATCCTGGATCATGGCGCGGCCGCCCGCGCCGCCTTCCTCGGCCGGCTGGAAGCACAGATACACCGTGCCGTCGAAGCCCCCCGCCGTCTGCAGGTGCCGGGCGGCTGCCAGCAGCATGGCCGTGTGCCCGTCATGGCCGCAGCCGTGCATCTTGCCGTCATGGCGCGAGCGGTGCTCGAACTGGTTTTCTTCCTGCATGGGCAGCGCGTCCATGTCGGCGCGCAGCATGATGGCGCGGTCGGACGCTCCCTGCTTGATCACGCCGACCACGCCCGTCTTGGCGATGCCGGTGTGCGTCTCGATGCCCCAGCCGCGCAGCGCGTCCGCCACGACCTTGGCCGTGCGGTGCTCTTCGTAGCAGAGTTCGGGATGCATGTGGATATCGCGCCGCAGCGCCACGATTTCGTCGAGATTGGATAGTTCGAGCACGGCAACTCCGTCGCGGTGGTACATGATTTCAGGGACAGATTCGAATATTACTCATCGGCCCTCCGCGCGAAATCGCGTTTCCCCTAGGGATAACCCGACTCCAATTTACGTTTACGTAAACGTAATATTTGCAGTGCATCATTGCGCGGCAATGGCGGATCGGCGCATCATGAGCCCACCTGCGGCGGCATGGCGCGCGGTACGGGCGTCCATAAGAATGTAAGTACCTACTATCACGGAGACATCGATGAATCTTCCCGGCCTGAACTTCGACTTGGGCGAAGACCTGGACATGCTGCGCGACGCCGTGCGCCATTTCGCGCAGGCCGAGATCGCGCCCCGCGCGGCTGAAGTCGACCGCAGCGACCAGTTCCCCATGGATCTCTGGCGCAAATTCGGCGAGCTGGGCGTGCTGGGCATGACGGCCGACGAAGAGTACGGCGGCGCCAATCTGGGCTATCTGGCCCATATGGTCGTGATGGAGGAAATCTCGCGCGCCAGCGCGTCGGTGGGCCTGTCCTACGGCGCCCACTCCAACCTGTGCGTGAACCAGATCAACCGCAACGGCACGGCGGCCCAGAAAGCCAAGTACCTGCCCAAGCTGATTTCCGGCGAGCATATCGGCGCCCTCGCCATGAGCGAGCCGGGCGCGGGTTCCGATGTGGTCAGCATGAAGCTGCGCGCCGACAAGAAAGGCGACCGCTACGTGCTCAACGGGACCAAGATGTGGATCACCAACGGCCCCGACGCGGACACGCTCGTCGTCTACGCCAAGACGGACCCCGAGGCGCACCAGCGCGGCATCACCGCCTTCCTGGTGGAGAAGGGCTTCAAGGGCTTTTCCATCGCGCAGAAGCTCGACAAGCTGGGCATGCGAGGCAGCCACACCGGCGAGCTGGTGTTCCAGGACTGCGAGATCCCCGAGGAGAACGTGCTGGGCCAGGTCAACGGCGGGGTCAAGGTGCTGATGAGCGGCCTGGACTACGAACGCGCCGTGCTGTCCGGCGGGCCGCTGGGCATCATGCAGGCCGTGATGGACGTGGTGGTGCCCTATATCCACGACCGCAAGCAGTTCGGCCAGGCCATCGGCGAATTCCAGCTGATCCAGGGCAAGGTCGCCGACCTGTACACCACGCTGCAGGCCAGCCGCGCCTTCTGCTACCAGGTGGGCAAGAACCTGGACAAGCTGGGCACGGAACACGTGCGCCAGGTCCGCAAGGACTGCGCCGCGTTGATCCTGTACACGGCCGAGAAGGCCACCTGGATGGCGGGCGAAGGCGTGCAGATCCTGGGCGGCAACGGCTACATCAACGAATACCCGGTGGGCCGCCTGTGGCGCGACGCCAAGCTGTACGAGATCGGCGCGGGCACCAGCGAAATCCGCCGCATGCTGATCGGCCGCGAGCTGTTCAACGAAACCGCCTGACCTCAGGCCGAGCCCCGCCATGATCCGCATGTCCGACGTCCAGCACATCGAGCAGGCCCCCGCCCCGGGGCCCTCGCCGCTGGACGTGGCGCAATTGATCCTGGCGGGCTTCGACCGCCACTACGCGCTGTTCCGCTACAGCGCGCAGCGCGCCAAGGCGCTGTTCGAATCCGGGGACTGGCACGGCATCCAGCACCTGTCGCGCGAGCGCATCGAGTACTACGACATGCGGGTGCGCGAATGCGCCTCGCAACTCGAAGGCGCGCTGCGCGGCCGCCCGGGTTCGGCCGCGCCCGGGGCGAACGGCGCCGATGCCGGCGTGAATGGCGCCAACGGCGCGGGCGGCCCCGCGCCGCTGGACGAGGCGCAGACCGCGTTCTGGCAGCAAGTAAAGCAGGAATACGTGGGCCTGCTGGGCGCACACCGCCAGCCCGAATGCGCCGAGACCTTCTTCAACTCGGTGTCGTGCCGCATCCTGCACCGCGACTACTTCCACAACGATTTCCTGTTCGTGCGGCCCGCCGTGGCCACCGAATACCTGGACAGCCACAAGCCCTCGTACCGGGTGTACTACCCGGTGGCCGAAGGCCTGCAGAAAAGCCTGATCCGCATGGTTGCGGACTTCGGCCTGGCGCTGCCCTTCGAAGACCTGCCCCGCGACACCCGTCTGCTGGCGCGAGCCGCGGTCAAGCAGCTGCGCGTCCAGCTTCCCCGCCACGTGGGCCGGCGCATCGCCAGCGATTGCCAGATCCATGCGCTGGGCTCGCTGTTCTTCCGCAACAAGGGCGCCTACATCGTCGGGCGCCTGATCAACCAGTCCACGGTGTATCCGTTCACCGTGGCGCTCACGCGCAATCCCGCGGGCCAGGTCCGGCTCGACGCGCTGCTGCTGGGCGCCGATGACCTCAGCACCCTGTTCAGCTTCACCCGCGCCTATTTCCTGGTCGACATGGAAACCCCGGCGGCGGTGGTGAATTTCCTGTCCAGCCTGCTGCCGCGCAAGCCCAAGGCCGAGCTCTACACCATGATCGGCCTGCAGAAGCAGGGCAAGACGCTGTTCTACCGCGATTTCCTGCACCACCTGGCCCATTCGCGCGATGCGTTCGACATCGCGCCCGGCATCAAGGGGATGGTGATGTGCGTGTTCACGCTGCCGTCCTATCCCTATGTCTTCAAGCTGATCAAGGACCGCATCGACAAAGACGGCATGGACCACGCCACCGTGCGGCGCAAATACCAGATGGTGAAGCTGCACGACCGCGTGGGGCGCATGGCCGATACCTGGGAGTACTCCCAGGTGGCGCTGCCGCGCAGCCGCTTCGCGCCGGCGCTGCTCGACGAACTGCAACGACTGGTGCCCAGCCTGATCGAGGTCACGGGCGACACGGTGCTCATCCGTCACGTCTACATCGAACGGCGGATGACGCCTCTCAACCTGTACCTGCAACAGGCGTCCGACGCGCTGCTGGACCCGGCCGTGCGCGAATACGGCGACGCCATCCGCCAACTGGCCGCGGCCAATATCTTCCCCGGCGACATGCTGTACAAGAACTTCGGCGTCACGCGGCTGGGACGGGTCGTCTTCTACGACTACGACGAAATCCAGCGCATGACCGAAATGAATTTCCGGCGCATTCCGCCCGCCCCCAACGAAGAGGCGGAAATGGCGTCGGAACCCTGGTACGCCATCGGTCCGAACGACGTGTTTCCGGAAGAATTCGGCCGTTTCCTGCTGGGCGACGCGCGGGTGCGCGGCGCCTTCATGCGTCACCATTCGGAGCTGCTGGAACCCGAATGGTGGCAGGCCTGCCGGACGCACGTGGCGCAAGGCCGGATTGAAGAATTTTTCCCTTACGATACGGACAGACGCCTGCGTCCCGAACGCCCGCCGGGCGCCGACGCGGCCTCGTAACCCGAGCTGTCCCGACCCTCACAGGAGCTAGTCATGTCAGATCCCATCGTTATCGTTTCCGTCGCCCGCACGCCCATGGGCGGCATGCTGGGCGCCTTGTCCGGCCTGGCCGCGCACGAACTGGGTTCGGTCGCCATCAAGGCCGCCGTCGAACGCGCGGGCATCAAGCCCGAGCTGGTCGAAGAAGTCATCATGGGCAACGTGCTGCAGGCAGGCCAGGGCCAGGCCCCGGCGCGCCAGGCCGCGCTGGGCGCCGGCCTGCCGCTGGGCGTGTCGTGCACCACCATCCACAAGGTGTGCGGATCGGGCCTGAAGGCCGCCATGTTCGGCCATGACCTGCTGGCCGCGGGCACCGCCAACGTCGTCGTCGCCGGCGGCCAGGAAAGCATGAGCAACGCGCCGTACCTGCTGTTGAAGGGCCGCCAGGGCTACCGCTACGGCCACAACACCGTGTACGACCACATGGCCCTGGACGGCCTGGAAGACGCCTACGACAAGGGCAAGGCCATGGGCGTCTTCGCCGAAGACTGCGCCGCCAAGTACTCGTTCACCCGCGAGCAGCAGGACGCCTTCTCGCTGGAATCGCTGCGCCGCGCCCGCGCCGCCTCGGAAGATGGCAGCTTCAAGTGGGAGATCGCCCCCGTCACCGTGGCCGGCCGCAAGGGCGACACGGTGATCGACACCGACGAGGCCCCGACCAAGGCCATGCCGGAAAAGATCCCCACCCTCAAGCCCGCGTTCAAGAAGGACGGCACCGTCACCGCCGCCAACTCGTCCTCGATCTCCGACGGCGCGGCCGCCATGGTGCTGATGCGCGCGGCCACCGCCGAGAAGCTGGGCGTGAAGCCGCTGGCCCGCATCGTGGCCCACAGCCAGCACTCGCAAGAGCCGAACTGGTTCACCACGGCCCCCGTCGGCGCGCTGAAGAACCTGTTCGCCAAGACCGGCTGGAAGGCCGAAGACGTGGACCTGTACGAAATCAACGAAGCCTTCGCGGTGGTCACCATGGCCGCCATGGCCGATTTCAAGCTGCCGCATGACAAGGTCAACGTCCATGGCGGCGCCACCGCCCTGGGCCACCCGATCGGCGCATCCGGCGCCCGCCTGATGGCCACGCTGGTCGGCGCGCTGCGCAAGACCGGCGGCAAGCGCGGCGTGGCCACGCTGTGCATCGGCGGCGGCGAAGCCGTGGCGATGGCCATCGAAATGATCTAAGCCGGCATCGGCGCGGGCGGCCCTGCGGGGCCTGCCCGCGCCAGATGGATTCCGCTGCGCCTTTTTTGCATGGCGTTGTGCGCGACGGGTCGGTCGCGCGCCAGGCAGGAAAGGCGCAACGAAATCCCTCTCCGATTCCGACAAGAATGCCCGCCATACCGGGCAACGAGACAAACCGCTCCCCGAGCGCCTTCAAATTTCCAACAAGCAGGACGGGTGGAACCCCATGCCCATCATTGAATCCCGCATCAATACGCGGTCGCAGGACTACACCGACAATGCGCGCGCCATGCAGGCGCAGCTGGACGATCTGAACGAGAAGCTGGCGCAGACCGCGCTGGGCGGCAGCGAGGCCGCGCGCGCCAAGCACGTGGCGCGCGGCAAGCTGCTGCCGCGCGACCGCGTCGAGAACCTGATCGACCCCGGCACCCCGTTCCTGGAACTGTCGCCGATGGCGGCCCATGGCATGTACGGCGGCGAAGCGCCGGGCGCCGGCGTCATTACGGGCATCGGGCGCGTGGCGGGCACGGAATGCGTGATCGTCTGCAATGACGCCACGGTCAAGGGCGGCACCTACTATCCGATGACGGTCAAGAAGCACCTGCGCGCGCAGGAGATCGCCGCGCAGAACCACCTGCCCTGCGTCTACCTCGTGGATTCGGGCGGCGCCAACCTGCCTCAGCAGGACGAAGTCTTCCCCGACCGCGAGCACTTCGGCCGCATCTTCTACAACCAGGCGCAGATGTCCTCGCAGGGCATCTCCCAGATCGCGGTGGTGATGGGTTCCTGCACCGCCGGCGGCGCCTACGTGCCCGCCATGAGCGACGAGTCCATCATCGTCAAGAACCAGGGCACCATCTTCCTGGGCGGCCCGCCCTTGGTCAAGGCCGCCACGGGCGAGGAGGTCAGCGCCGAGGACCTGGGCGGCGGCGACGTGCACACGCGCCTGTCGGGCGTGGCCGACCACCTGGCCGCCAACGACATGCACGCGCTGCAGCTGGCGCGCAACGCCGTCGCGCGCCTGAACCGCAAGAAGCCGCAGCCGCTGGCCACCGTGCCCGTGCGCGAGCCGCGCTACGACCCCTCCGAACTGAACGGCATCATCCCCGCCGACACGCGCAAGCCGTACGACGTGCGCGAAGTCATCGCGCGCATCGTGGACGGTTCCGAATTCGACGAGTTCAAGGCGCGCTTCGGCCCCACGCTGGTCACCGGTTTCGCCCACATCCACGGCATGCCGGTCGGCATCGTGGCCAACAACGGGATCCTGTTTTCCGAATCCGCGCAGAAGGGCGCGCACTTCATCGAACTGTGCGCGCAACGCAAGATCCCGCTGGTGTTCCTGCAGAACATCACCGGCTTCATGGTGGGCCGCAAGTACGAAAACGAAGGCATCGCCCGCCACGGCGCCAAGATGGTGACGGCGGTGGCCACGGCCGCCGTGCCGAAGTTCACCGTGCTCATCGGCGGCTCGTTCGGCGCCGGCAACTACGGCATGTGCGGCCGCGCCTATTCGCCGCGCATGCTGTTCATGTGGCCCAACGCCCGCATCTCGGTCATGGGCGGCGAGCAGGCGGCCAGCGTGCTGGCCACCGTCAAGCGCGACGGCATCGAGGCCCGCGGCGGCCAATGGTCGGCTGAGAAAGAGGCGGCCTTCAAGGCCCCCATCCGCGAACAGTACGAACACGAAGGGCATCCCTATTACGCCACCGCGCGCCTGTGGGACGACGGCATCATCGCCCCGTCCGACACGCGCCGCGTGCTGGGGCTGGCCTTGTCGGCCGCGCTGAACGCGCCCATCGAAGACACCAAGTTCGGCGTGTTCCGCATGTAGGGCGGCTCCGCCGGCCTCACCGCAGTTCAAAAATAATTTCAGCCTGGATGACATCCATGTTCGACACTTTGCTGATTGCCAACCGCGGCGAAATCGCTTGCCGCGTGGCCGCCACCGCCCGCCGCATGGGCATCCGCACCGTTGCGGTGTATTCCGACGCCGACGCCAACGCCCGCCACGTCGCCTCCTGCGACCAGGCCGTCCATATCGGCGGCGCCGAGCCGCGCGCAAGCTACCTGCGCGCCGACGCCATCCTGCAGGCCGCGCGCGACACCGGCGCGCAGGCCATCCACCCCGGCTATGGCTTCCTGTCCGAGAACGAAGACTTCGCCAAGGCGGCCGCCGATGCCGGCATCGCCTTCGTCGGCCCGCCGGCGTCCGCCATCGCCGCCATGGGCAGCAAATCCGCCGCCAAGGCCCTGATGGAAAAGGCCGGCGTGCCGCTGGTTCCCGGCTACCACGGCGACAACCAGGACCCGCAGTTCCTGAAGAGCCAGGCCGACGCCATCGGCTACCCCGTGCTGATCAAGGCCAGCGCCGGCGGCGGCGGCAAGGGCATGCGCGTGGTGGAATCGTCCGGCGCCTTCCTCGACGCGCTGGCTTCCTGCCAGCGCGAAGCCGCGTCCAGCTTCGGCGACGACCGCGTCCTGATCGAGCGCTATCTGCAAAAGCCCCGCCATATCGAGATCCAGGTGTTCGCGGACACGCAGGGCAACTGCGTCTACCTGTTCGAGCGCGACTGCTCGGTGCAGCGCCGCCACCAGAAAGTGATCGAGGAAGCGCCCGCCCCCGGCATGACGCAAGAGCGCCGCCAGGCGATGGGCGAGGCCGCCGTGGCGGCCGCGCGCGCCGTGGGCTACGTGGGCGCCGGCACGGTGGAGTTCATCGCCGAACCGGACGGTCGCTTCTACTTCATGGAAATGAATACGCGCCTGCAGGTCGAACACCCGGTCACCGAAATGATCACCGGACACGACCTGGTCGAATGGCAGTTGCGCGTGGCCGCCGGCCAGCCGCTGCCGGCGCGCCAGGAAGACCTGCGCATCGCCGGCCACGCCATCGAGGCCCGCATCTATGCCGAAAACCCCGAGAAGGGCTTCCTGCCCTCCATCGGCACGCTGGCCTACCTGGGCCTGCCGGCGCACACCGCCTTCGTCAACGGCGACATCCGGGTCGATGGCGGAGTGCGCATGGGCGACACGATCACGCCCTACTACGATCCCATGATCGCCAAGCTCATCGTGCACGGCGCCGACCGCGACCAGGCCCGCGCCCGGATGCTGCAGGCCCTGGCGCAAACGCAGGCGGTGGGCGTGCAGACCAACGTCGCCTTCCTGTCGCGGCTGATGAAGGACAGCGCCTTCGCCGCCGCCGACCTGGATACCGGCCTCATCGAACGCCAGCGCGCCACGCTGCTGCCCGAACCCGAAGCCGCCGGCGCTTCCGTGCTGGCCCTGGCCAGCGCGGCGGTGCTGGTGCGCCAGGGCCTGGGCGCGCCCGGCAAGGGCGGCGCCGATCCCTGGGACGCCCGCGACGGCTGGCGCCTGGGCGGCCGCTACCATCGTGAGCTGCAATGGGTGGACAACGGCACGACCCGCAAGGCGCTCGTGGCGCGCGACGGCGCGGCCTGGACGCTGGACTGCGGCGACGGTCCAAAGGCCTTCCTGTGGCGCGCCCACGCCAGCGCGAACCCGAACCTCGCCTATGGCCTGCGCATCACGCTGGACGGCCACGAAAGCGCCGGCACGGTCGTGCTGCACGCGGACCGCGCCAACGTCTTCACCGACGCCGGCTCGCACGCGCTGGAGCTCTACGACCCGCTGGCGCATTCGCAGGACACCCAAGGCGAACATGGCGGAGGACTGACCGCGCCCATGCCGGGCAAGATCATCTCGATCTCGGTCAAGGCCGGCGACACCGTGGAAAAGGGCCAGCCCCTGCTCGTAATGGAAGCTATGAAAATGGAGCACACCATCTCCGCGCCGGCGGACGGCAAGGTGGCGGAGGTGTTCTATGCCGTGGGCGACCAGGTGACCGAAGGCGCGGAACTGGTGGCGATCGGCGAATAGCCGACGCGCAGCGCTTCCTGGAACGGGCCACGGCCTGATATCATTGCCTCACGGGGCCGGTCCGCGGACCGGCCCTGACTCTTCCTGGCCCTAGCGGCCGCCTACGCCTCGCGCGCTCCCTCGTCCCGCCGCCTCCCAGGCAGCATCACGGCGTCGACGATCTCCCCCGGTTTTCCGTATTCCCCTCAACCCGCGTTTCCACGGGAAAAACATGCGCTATTCCAAGACCATTGCCCCCGCGGGCAAGGACGGGCCGTTGCTGTCCGTGCTTTCGATGTCCGTATTTTTCGTCGGCGCGAGCGAATTCATGCTCACAGCGATGTTGAACCCGCTCGCCGAGGCCTTCGGCGCCGGTTCCGCCCGGGTCACATGGCTGATCTCCAGCTATGCGTTCGCGTACGCCATCGCGGCGCCCGTCTTCGGCCACCTGTCGGACCGCCTAGATCGGCGCCGCCTGTTGCTCGTCGCGTTGTTATTGTCCGCGCTGGACGGCCTGGGCATCGCCTTCGCGCCCACGTTCGAGATTGCGGTGGCGCTGCGGATTTTCGGCGGCCTCGCCTCCGCGGTCATCGTCCCCAATGCGTTCGCGCTGATCGCCGAAGCCATCCCGCGCCAGCGCCATGCCTCGGCCATGGGCGCGGTCATGCTCGGCATGACCGCGGGCATCGCGACGGGCCCCGCGCTTGCCGGCCTGCTCACCCAATGGATAGGCTGGCGCGCGCCCTTCATGCTGACCTCGGCGGGATGTCTGGCCGCCTTCATCGTCGGCGGCATCGCGATACCCGCCCGCCGCGTTCCCGGCTCGCCGGCCCCTGTGCGCGCGATGCGGTGGTTACGCGAGCCGCTCATCGTGCGGCCGCTGCTCGCCAAGGGACTTTGGAACGGGACCGGCGTTGCCGCATTCCTGCTGTCGGGGGAGGTCTTGCGCCTGCGCTATGGGCTGGACGTGGCCCATGTCGGCCTGAGCGCGGCCGCATTCGGCATCGGGCTCGCCGTGGGCAATCTCTCCGCGGGCATGCTGCGGCGCCTGGGTTCCGGCGAAGCGCGCGCGCTGGTCATCACCACCACGCTGCTCATTGCCTCCGTGGCCGCGTTCTATCTTATGCCCTTGCCGCTGCCGGCCGCGCTCGTTTGCCTGGCCGCATGGGGAGCCGCGCTGGGCGCGGGCGCGCCGCTGTCCACCGCCGTGCTGGCGAGCCGCTCGGATCGCGACAAGGGCGCAGTGCTGGCCGCCGCGGAAACCCTGAACAACGTGTCCATCCTGTCGTTCGTTCCACTGGCGGCGCCGCTGCTCGCGGTTGGAACCGGCCAGCTGGCGGCAGGCGTACTGCTGATCGGCCTGGGCGCGGGCGCCGCCCTGACGGTCCGCGATGCCTTGAGATCGGATCGATGATCGGCGCGTCGCGCCGGCCGGGCCGGCGGCCGCGCCACCAGGTCCGCGCTCGGCGCTGCCCTCTTAGTTTCCCGTCAGCGAATTGTTCCTAGAATGCCGGTTCCAGCGCCCGCCGCGCCGTCCGTCCTCCTTCCTACATGCCTGCGCCCGACTCCTCCAGTCCGCTTTCCCGTCCCGCCTTTCTGCATTTCCTCAGCGCCCGCGTCGGCGCGTCGCTGGCCTTCCAGATCGTGTCCGTCGCGGTGGGCTGGCAGGTCTACGAACTCTCCGGCAGCGCGCTGGACCTGGGCCTGATCGGGCTGGCGCAATTCCTGCCCATGGCGGCGCTGACGCTGGTGGTCGGCCACGTGGCCGACCGCTACGACCGCCGCAGGATCGTGGCGATCTGCATGGCCATCGAGGCCCTGGCCACGCTGACCCTGGCGGTGGCCGCGCTCCATGGCCTGGGCGGCAGACCGCTGATCTACGCGACCCTCATCGTCATGAGTTCGGCCCGCGCCTTCGAGGCCCCCACGCTCACCACGCTGATCCCCGCCATCGTGCCGCGCGCCTGGCTGCCGCGCGCCACCGCGCTGTCGTCCTCCGGCGGGCAGATTGCGCAGATCGCCGGGCCCGCGCTGGGCGGCGTCGGCTACGGCCTGGGCGCAGGCTGGATCTACTGCGTGGCCGCCGCGCTGTACCTGACGGCCTTCGCCTCCATCGCCAGCATGGCCATCGACCGCCCGCCCCCGCGCAAGGAGCCCACCACCTGGCGCACGCTGTTCGCGGGCATCACCTTCATCTTCCAGCGCCGCCTGCTGCTGGGCACGCTGTCGCTGGACCTGTTCGCCGTGCTGCTGGGCGGGGCCACCGCGCTGCTGCCCATCTTCGCCAAGGACATCCTGAACGCCGGCCCATGGGCGCTGGGCGCGTTGCGCGCCGCCCCGGCTTGCGGCGCCATGCTCATGTCCCTCGCGCTGGCGCGGCTGAGCCTGGGCGAGCACGTGGGACGGCTGCTGTTCGGCGCGCTGCTGCTGTTCGGCGTGGCGACCACGGTGTTCGGCCTGTCCACCTCGATCCCGCTGTCGGTGGCCGCGCTTATTGTGCTGGGCGCGGCCGATTCCATCAGCGTCGTGGTGCGGTCCTCGCTGGTGCAGCTGAATACGCCCGACCACATGCTGGGCCGCGTCAGCGCCGTGAACACGCTGTTCGTCAGCGCCTCCAACCAGCTGGGCGAGTTCGAGTCCGGCATGCTGGCCGCCCTGGTCGGCGCGGTGCCCGCCGTCGTGATCGGCGGGGTGGGCACCATGGCGGTGGCGGGGCTGTGGATGTGGTGGTTCCCGGAACTGCGCAAGCTGCGCACCCTGACCCCGGCATGAAGCCTCTGCCCGGGCAGCCCGGGATTCAGTCTCCCGCCGCCTCCGCCCGCGCCGCCGGCACGGCGCGGGACGCGGGGCCGCCGCCCGTCAACCGCGCGAACAGCATGAAGCTGACGGCCACCGCCGCCAGGTTGTAGATGGTGGCCCAGGCCAGCGCATGGCCATAGCGCTGCGCGCGGTCCACGTCCAGCAGCTCGGGCGATCCGATCGCCGCGAACAAGATCACGCCCACCACCGCGACGCCGACGGTGGTGCCGGTCAATTGCATGGTGGACGAGATGCCCGACCCCATGCCCGCGTCTTCCGCCCGCACCGCGCCCAGCACGGCGTTGAACGCCAGCGGTATCACGATGCCCTGGCCGGCGCCGTTGAGCACCAGCGCCGCCACGATCAGCCCCATATTGGCCACGTCCAGGATCGCGGCGGCCGCCGATAGCGTAATGCCCGCGCCGAACACCAGCACGCCCAGCAGCAGCGCGCGGCGGCCCAGGCGCTCCGCCAGGCGCGGGCCGCTGACCGACGCGGCGAAGAACGCGACCGCCGAGGGCGTGAACACCGCGCCCGCGGCCAGCGGACCCAGTTCCAGGCCGAACTGCAACAGCATGGTCAGCGACAGGAAGAAGGAACTGATCGCGGAGAAGAACAGGAACACCGCGCTCACGCCGGTGACGAAGCGGCGATTGGCGAACAGGGCCATCTCGATCAGCGGCACCCCGCCGCGCCGCGACAGGCCCCGCTCATAGCGCACGAAGAAGGCCAGCACGGGCACCCCCGCCGCCGGACCGGCATACGACCACCAGGGCCAGCCGTGGTCGTGCCCCAGCATGATAGGCACCAGCAGCAGGAACAGGCCCAGCGCCGCCAGCAGGGCGCCCGCCACGTCGAGCCGGCTGGAGACGGACGCCCGCGTCTCGGGAATGCAGAGGCGGGCGGCCAGCATCGCCGCCAGCCCGATGGGCAGGTTGATCAGGAATATCGTGCGCCAGCCCAGGCCGCCATAATCCCGCTCGATCAGGAATCCGCCCGCGAGTTGCGATAGGGTCGCCGCCACGCCCTGCACCGCGCCCATCGCGCCGAAGGCCCGCGCGCGGCTGGCGCCGTCGAACATGACGCGGATGGAGGCCAGCACCTGCGGCATCAGCAGCGCGGCCGCGGCGCCCTGGATCACGCGGCCGCCAATTAGAATCCCGGGACCGGGGGCCAGCCCGCAGATCAGCGACGACGCCGTGAACAATCCCATGCCCCACACAAAGATGCGACGGCGGCCGTACAGGTCGCCCAGCCGCGCGCCGATGATCAGCAGCACGGCCAGCGCGGCGTCGTAGGCGACGATCACCAGGTGGACCTGCGAGAAACTCGCGCCCAGCCGCGTCTGCAGGCTGGGTAGCGATACATTGACGATGAAGAGATCGAGAATGATGAGGAAATTCGCCGAAAGCAGGGCGGCCAGGGCGAACCAGCGGCCGGGGCCGGAAGAAGAAGTGTCGGTCATGTCGTTGGCCTGAGGGATGGGAAGTATTAATATACGTACGACCGTATATTAAATTGAAGAATCGCATGCTGACAAGCGAGGACGGAGTCATGGTTGAAACGGATCGCCGCCGCATCCGGGGCGAAAAGGCGCGCGCCGGGGTATTGGCCCATTCGGCGCGCATCGCATCGGTCGAAGGGCTGGAAGGGCTGACGTTCGGCCGCCTGGCCACCGAGGCGGGCGTGGCCAAGGGCAACATCCAGGTGCTGTTCGGCGACAAGGAAGCCTTGCAGCTGGCCACGCTGGAAAGCGCGGTGGACCTCTACCGCGTGGCCGTGGTGGCGCCCGCGATGGCTCTGGCCAGCCCCGGCGAGCGGCTGCGCGCGCTGGTCGCGGGCTGGTTCCGGTTCGTGCAGGATCGCAGCCTGCCCGGCGGCTGTTTCCTCACGGCGGCCAGCAGTGAATATCGCACCCGGCCCGGCGCGATCCGCGACCGGGTCAACCAGCACAGGGCCGAGGCGCGCGACCGCTTCGAAACGCTCGCGCGCGAGGCCATCGCGGCGAAAGAACTGCCGGCGGCCACGGATCCGGTCAGGCTGGCTTTCGATCTGCTGGCCTACCAGGCCATCGCCAACGTGGCCGCCTCGATGGGCGACGAGGCGCAATTCACGATGGCGCGGGAGCGTTCGCTGGAAATCGTCCACGCAAACTAGGGCGAGCCGCCCCCGCCGCCCGCTCCGCGGCGTCGGCCAAAGTTGATACAATGGGAATCATTATCATTCCATTCAAGTCTTGACGACGCGTCCGGCCCGCCCGCCGCGCGGCGGGCACGACTGCAGGGGCATCATGGGGGAGCGTTTCTTCGGCGTGATCGCCGAGGCGTACAAAGCGTGGAACGCGGAGCTGACCGGTTTCCTGAACCGCCAGCTCAAGCGCTCGCCGGATACCGCCCAGGACTTGGCGCAGGAAACCTTCGCCAAGTGGCTGGCGGCCAGCAATGGCGCCGAGCCGCCGGAAAAGCCCCGCGCCTACCTCTACGAAATCGCGCGCAACCTGCTGCGCGACCACTGGCGCCGCGAAGGCGTGCGCGGCGAGCACCTGGCCGCCAGCCTGGACGACCAGGCATTCGCGCCCCAGGCGGACGGGCTGGCCGCCGACCCGCGGATGCAGCCCGAGGCGCGCGCCGACGTGAACCAGCGCCTGCGGCGGCTGCAGGCGGCCATCGACGCCATGCCCCCGCGCCAGCGCGAGGCCTTCCTGCTTTATCGGTATGATGAATTGCGTTGCGAGGAGATCGCCGACCGCATGGGCATTTCGCTGCGGGCGGTGGAAAAACACCTGCAACTGGCGTTGGCGCACTGCAAGCGCCACGTGCACGGCGAAGCATCATGACCCCACCCCGTCCCCTGTCCCCCATCGAAGAGGCCGCAAGCGCATGGTTCGTGCGCCGCCGCGAGCGCTCGTCCGACGCGGGCGCCGAGCAGGCATTCCAGGCATGGCTGGCGGAATCGCCGCGGCACAGGCAGGAATACGAGCGCCTGGCCCGGGTCTGGGAAGACATGGCTTGCCTGCCGCGCCCCGACGCGGCGTCCGCCAGGCCCCCCGCGCCGCGCCGGCCGGCCTTCCTGCGCTGGGGCGGGGCGCTGGCCGCCCTGGTGCTGGTCACCGGCGCGGCCTACCAGTACCTGCCCGTCAGCTATGAATCGGTCGCCAACGCGTCCACCCAGACCCGCAGCCTGGACATGCCCGACGGCACCCGGGTCCACGCCAATGTCGGCACCCGTGTCAGCGTGCGGTACACACTGGCGGAGCGCCGCATCGACATCGACGGCGGCGAAGTCTATATCGACGCCGCCTCCGACCGCCGCCCCCTCGTCGTGGCCGCCGGCGGCGCCGAGCTGCACGACATCGGCACCGAATTCAACGTGCTGCTGCTGCCCGACACGCTGCAGGTCGGCGTGCGCAGCGGGCAGGTGATGCTGGACGCCAGCGGCGCGGACGGCCCGAAGGAGCACACGCTGCGGGCCGGCGACACCGTGCTGCTGGCGCGCGCCGGCGGCCGGCTGCTGGCCCGCCAGCAGGTGGCGCCCGGCGAGGTCGGCGCCTGGCAGGACGGCGTGGCCGTGGTACACGACGCCACCCTGCAGCAGCTGGCCGGCTACCTCGCCCTGTACCGCGAAGCGCCGGTGCGCTTCGCCGACGAGCGCGCGCGCGGCCTGCGCCTGTCCGGCACGCTGGACCTGCGCCATCCCGAGGCTTTCCTGGACACGCTGCCCGGCCTGCTGCCCGTGACGCTGAACCGCCGTCCCGACGGCTCGGCGGTGATCGCCAGCCGCTGAACCCAGTCCGCCTCGAATTGCGAATAATTTTTCTTTCGGACGTACGGGTTCCGGCGCCTGGCGCGTCTTCCCCGGTGAAGATCCACTTCTAGACTGGGGAAAGTCCATGGCGCAACGCCATTTTCGCCGCCGGCTGAACGCCGGCCGTTACGCGCTGCTGTGCGCGCTGTCGATGAGCGCCGCGCTGGCGGTCCAGGCCTTCGCGCCGTCCGTGGCCCACGCCCAAAACGCGGCCGCGCAAGCCTTCGACCTGCCCGCCGGCGGCCTGGCCGACGCGCTGGTGGCGCTGGGCCGCCAGGCGCAGGTGCAGGTGCTGTTCAGCCCCGACGCGGTCGCGGGCCGCCAGGCGCCCGCCGTGTCCGGCAGGATGAGCACGCAAGCGGCGCTGGACCGTCTGCTGGCAAAGAGCGGGCTGGTCGCAGTGCCCAGCGCCACGGGTTTCGTGGTCCGATTCCCGGCGGCCTCCACGGCCGCCGACGCGACGACGCTGGCGCCGGTCACGGTCACCGGCAGCGATCTCGCCGTCACCGAGGGCACGGGTTCCTACACCTCGTCCGCCGTCACCCTGGGCAAGAACGCGCAAAGCCTGCGCCAGATCCCGCAATCGGTCTCCGTGGTCACGCGCCAGCTGCTGGACGACCAGAACCTGGTGAACCTGGACGACGCCATGCGCACCGTGACCGGCATCACGGTGGAAGCGGGCAGTATCGGCGGCAACCACGGCAACTTCTATTCGCGCGGCTATGCGCTGGACACGATTCAGGTGGACGGCGTGAACACGCCCGCCAGCACCGGCAACGACCTGAGCTCGGGGTTCGGCCTGGCCATCTACGACCACATCGAAGTGCTGCGCGGCCCCTCCGGCCTGTACCAGGGCGCGGGCGACCCCGGCGGCACCGTCAACCTGGTGCGCAAGCGCGCGCAGAAGGATTTCGCCTTCAGCGGCCAGGTGATGACGGGATCCTGGGACCGCTACTACGCCGAAGCCGACATCACCGGCCCGCTGGACAGCGACGGCCGCCTGCGCGGCCGCCTGGTGGCGTCCTATGACGACCGCCGCTCCTTCGTCGACGGCGTCTACACCGAAAAGCCCCTGTTCTACGGCACCCTGAGCTTCGACCTGACGCCCGACACCGTGCTGACCGCCGGGGCCACCTACCAGCAGTACAAGGGCCGCCCCTTCTTCGGCCTGCCCGGCTACGAGGACGGCCGATTGCTGGACGTGCGCCGCTCCACCAACCTGGATCCCAGCTGGAACCACATCACCGAAGAGATCACCGAGTACTTCGCCGACGTGGAACACCGCCTGTCCAACGGCGGCCGCATCAAGGTCAGCGGCGTCTACCGCGAACAGGACGAGCCCAGCCGCGAATTCGGCTGGTCCGACTGCGCGGTGGACCCGGTCACGGGCGACACCTGCCTCGTCTCATGGAAATACCGCAGCCACTGGAAAACCTATGGCCTGGACGCCTTCGTCGCCACGCCGTTCCAGGCCTTCGGCCACGAGCATGAACTGATCGTGGGCGCCGACTACCGCAACATCCGCAAGAACTTCCGCTACGGCGGCGGCGACAACGCCGATATCAACCTCTACCACCCGGACAACGACATCCCGAAGCCGGACTACGCGTTCACCAACGGCAACGACAGCAAGACCGACCAGTACGGCCTGTATGCGCGCACCAATCTGCGCGTGGCCGACGCGGTCACCATCATCGCCGGCGGCCGCTACACGTGGTGGGAAAACCGCACGCAGAACCGCAATGCCTACTTCAACCAGTTCACCGACACCAAGAGCGACATCAACGGCAAATTCACGCCGTACCTCGGCCTGGTAGTGGACTTGAATGAACAGTTGTCGGCCTATGCCAGCTACACCAGCATCTTCACGCCGCAGACCACCACCGACGTCAACGGCCAGTTGCTGGACCCGCGCACCGGCAAGCAGTTCGAGATCGGTTTGAAGGGCGAGTTCCTGGACAAGCGGCTGAACGGCCATGCGGCGCTCTTTCGCATGGAAGACGAAAACCGCGCCATGACGGACCCGGCCAATCCGCTCTTCTCCATGGCTGCGGGCAAGATGCGCAGCCAGGGCTTCGAGGCCGAAATCAGCGGCAGCCCGGCGCCGGGCTGGGACATCACCGCCGGCTACGCCTACACCGCCACCAAGACCCTGAAGGGCACGGAAGAGCAGAAGTCGCAGCAATACGCCTTCATCACGCCGCGCCACACCTTCAACCTGTGGACGAAGTACACCTTCGCCACGGGGACGCTGGAAGGCCTGTCGCTGGGCGCGGGCGTGCGCAGCGTCAGCAGCATGTACCGTCTGAACGGCCCGGTGAAATTCGAACAGCGCCCCTACACCACCGTATCCGCGCAGGCCGGCTACCGCTTCAACAAGCACCTGGACGCTACCCTGACGGTGAACAATCTGTTCGACAAGGTCTACTACCAGCGCGTATGGGCGGCCTACGGCTCGAACTACTACGGCGAGCCGCGAAGCGTGATGCTGAATCTGCGGGCGACGTACTGAACATCGCGCCGGAACGCGCGAAGCCGCCGTGCGCCTTGCGGCGCGGCGGCATCAAGGCTCGCGGGGAATCAGGTGTTGTCTTTCACGGTAGTCGTGGGCCCGTTGGCCTTGACGGACGCCACGCCTTTGTCCCGCGCCGCCGTGCTCGAATACATTTCGCTGCGGCCGATGGCTTGGCCGTTCGCCGCGCTCAACGTGAAATACGGAGAGCCGTCGCTGGCCGTCTTGAGCTGGTATCTCGCGTCGACCTGCGAGTTCTGGCGGACCGATGCGATGCCATCCTGGGCGCTGGCCTTGGTGGTGTATCGCTCGCTGGTGAGGATGACCTCGTTGTTGCCGGCTTTCAGGTTGAACATGTACTGATCGCCGCTGCGCTTCAAATCGTAGTAACCACTCATAGCAATCTCCAATATTCTGGCTTGGTCTAGGAATTGGCTGATACTGCGATGCGCACACTTGAACGCTGGCTGATAGTAGTGCAAGTCCCTTGTTCTGGAAATACGCGCCACGCGCGCGTCCGTTGCGCCCGGCAAGGCGGCGCCGCGGCCGCCCGATGGACCGCTATTCTTCTCGCACGGCGCGGATCAGGTCGGGCGCGGCATCGGATTGCGGCTTGAAGTACAGCGTGGGCGCCCGATACACCAGGTCGTGCAACGCCGCCTCCAGCTTGGGCAACTTGAAATCCGCCGCGCTCGGCGCCTGCCGGAAATCGTCCAGGCTGGCGGGCAGATGCTTCAGGGTAATCGCGTCTATGAAGCAGATGGGATCGGCGGCCATGGTCTCGCACCATTCCGGCGTGATCACCGGCTGGTCCACCGGCAGCACGAAACCGTCCGTCAGCACCGCCTCCCCCGCCTCCAGCTTGATTGCAGCGATCGGCGAGAACGCCAGGTCCACGTCGATGGCGGGCACTCGCGCGATATCGGCCTTGCCCTGCTTGAACGCGCGGTCCATGTCGATCCACCAGCGGAACTCCCGCGCCGCCTCGTCGCAACCGCCGCCCAGCCGCAGCAACACCTCGCAGCCCTGGCCCAGGCCATCGTCGGCCTCTTGCGCCGATTGCGGCGCGCCGGCGGTCCGCTTGAAGTCGGCATCCACCGCGTATCCCAGCTCCGCCATGCCGATCTTCTTCAGCCTGTCGGCCGAGCTCAGCGAGCCCGGCCCCGGCTCGATATCGGGCAGCGCGGTGCGAGGCTGATGATACGTAATGCGGTTGAGCCGGTACTCGCCCGGCCACACGGGAATCACCTGATAAAGCAGCGTGCCTCGAGCCGTCTGGAACGACGGGCCGATATCCAGCAGATCCGGCTTGTGATCGCCCTGTCCGGCGCTGATCGCCAGGCCCTTTTCCGACGTGTGATTCCAGTGCAGCAAGGTACTGCGCTCGCGCATGTAGCGATCGCGTGTCGCTTCGTCATCGAAATCGCGCCGGGGCGCGGCGTCCAGATTGATGGTCGGAATCACCAGCAGCGCCATCCCCTGTTGCCGCGCATCGCCCAGCAAACCATCGATCCTCTCGCGATGGCGCTCCGCCATCGCAACCGCGCCCGCCGCCACGTCCGAATCGGAAACGGGCTCGGCAAACGCCAGCACCGGAGCAAGAAAAGCGATCAGGCAAGCGCGGACAAGCACGGGGAAAGACGGCATCGTTCTTGGTTCCTGTATTCGAAGCAGAAGAGCGAGGCATCGCGGCATTCGAGTATTGGCATGCCGCAGTGCCTCGGCAAGAAGCGAGGCCATGATATCGCGTCGACGCGCCATTCAAGGGCGGCCGGTCTTTCCGGAAGCTTTCGGCCGATTTTCTTGCCGCCTAAATGTCATAACTGAACGTCGTGACCTGCAGGCTGGGTTCGATCCGAAGCCGGAATCCGTAAGGCGCGGGGCGGGCATTATCGTATCGGCCGGCGAACAGTTTCGCGGCGGCGAATTCGATGTATTTCCCTCTTTTGTCGGCGATCACCCGCGCGCCGGGGCAATCCAGCAGATTCAAATGCACGACCGGCTCGCTCACCCCCTCGCAGCGGATCGCAAGTTCCACATCGCCATCGAAAGGCCAGATCGTCAGCGCCAGCGACAACGGCCGCCTATCCACCTCGTAGCGGTAGGCAACGCCGTATTCCTCCTCGACCGGCAGCACGCCGAGGATATCGAGAAAATCGTAAGGGTCCCAGGAAAAATCCGGCATGAATATCCCGTTCAATGTCGTTGCCGAGCGCGATTGCCCAGCGCGAAAGTGTTGGAAATCCGCGTCACGAAAGATTTTCTTGCACCTCGGCAACTCTGGACAGTTATCTAAATAACTGCAAAGCAATGCGAAGTTTGCAAGCATTGTGAGCTAGGATGAATTCGTGTCCTATCAAGGAAACCCATCATGGCTCCTACCTCGCAAAAACCGCTTGCCCTCAAGTCGGTACGCCCCAATGTCATGGAGGTCGAGTACGGCGCATTTCGTGGCTACGTGGACGTCATAGATCACTCGCAGCAGACTCCCATGTGCAAGACGCACTTCTGCCGCACCGTCTGGCCGTCCCGGGACATGGCCGAACAGCAGGCGATGGAACTGGCCCGCAGCCTCCAGCGCGCGCGCGTGCCGGGCGCATCCCGCGCCATGTTGCTCACCGCCGGCCTGAGCGACGCCACGGCGGGCCGCAAGCCGCTGGAGTTCGTGCCCGTCAGCCTGGTCAAGCAGCAGCCCACGATGCCGGTGGCCAAGCGCCATCTGCGCCTGGTGGCGTAAGCGGCCATCCCGCCGCGGGCGGACAGCGAAGCGCCCCGCGAACTCCGCCCCCAAGTGTCGGACTACAATTCCGAGGCAATTCGCCGGACAAATTGTAGTTCGGCACTCTTCCAGCGACTCCTCACGCGGCATGAAAAGAATAGCAGGCGCGACATCCCGGATGGCGTTCGAGCTGCTGGCCGCGTCGCTCGCCGCGCCCAAGGCGCGGTGCGAAGAGGAGCAAGGCGCCATCGCCGAACTGAGAAAACTGGGCTTCGTGGAAGAGTGAAGGCAGAGAGTAGACTGACCGCCTGTCTACCCGTATCGAGTCCACCTCCATGCCAGTCAAAGCCCTGCGTATCGGCCTGGTTCAAATGATCGCGCCGCGCGGCGGCAAGGCCAAGGCCCCGTGCGCGGGAGGCACGAATCCAGCGACACCATCGCCTATCTTGAACGACGCATGGCGGGTGTGGCCTGACGGAAGCGCGCCCGCATGACGCGCCTGGCACGCCTCATCCTCATCACGCTGAGCGCCGCGGGCGCGCTGGCCGGCTGCGATTCCTCGCTGCCCCCGGCACCGCCGGGATCGAAACTCAACGCCGAAGCCATCGCCACCCGCGACACACCGCCGGAACAGCAATTCAAAGGCATGCTGGCGGGCCAGCCCGCGCACCTGCTTGTCCACAACTGCAAGGTGTACAAGGTCGACCAGGCCGACGGCGAGAACGTGGCCTGGACGCTGGTGCTCGAAGGCGAGTTCTATCCGCTGCCGACCCGCTGCATCCGGCAATCGCTGACGGAGAGCAAGGGCGGGGTGACCGCGTTCATCGGACGGCAGGCATTCGGAGCAGGGGGGTGCTGCACCGGCACGCCGGAATACCGCTCAAGCGACGGGCTCAACTGGAAACCGCGTTAAGCGCGGCGGCGCCGGCGCGCTATCGGAAATGCGGCGCAAGCCAGAACCCCGCCGCCACCGCCAGCGCCAGCCACAGTGCCACGATCAGCGCCGCGCCGGTCCGGCTGCGGGGCTTGGCGCCGTTCGTCCGCATCCACGCCTCGGCCTGCTCTCGGCATTCCCGCAGCACGTCCGGCGGCAACAGTCGGATGGCCAGCCAGATCAGGCCGGGCAGCAGCAGAACGTCATCAAGGTAGCCCAGCACCGGAATGAAGTCCGGTATCAGATCGATGGGGCTGAGCGCATAGGCCACCACGAACACCCCCAGCGCCTTTGCATACCAGGGCGTGCGGGCATGCTTGCCGGCAAACCATAGCGTCAGGCCGTCGCGCTTGATCCGGCGGGCCCAGGCTTTGAGGCGCTCGCTGATGTTCATGGCGTTCGATCCGGGCAAGCCGCGGCAAGGCCCCTAGCGCAACGCCGCCACGTCGACAGTCATCGCCCCGCAAGCCTCCACCAGCTCGGCATCGTGGCTGGCAAACAGCACCACGCGATCCTTGCCCCAGGCCTTGAACAGCTCGGCCAGCACCGCGCGCCCCTGCGCATCGAATCCATTGCTGGGCCCGTCCGCGATCACCACCGCCGGGTTCCCCAGGGCCGCCGCCGTCACGAAGACCTTGCGCCGCGTCCCCGTCGACATCTGTTCAAAGCGCTTGTCCAGATGCGGCTCCAGCCCCAGGTCAAAGGCCAGCTCCAGCGTGGCCTCATCGAGCGCCGCGTTCTTTTCCGCCGCGACCTGTTCCAGCAGCCCGCGCCCGGTCTGCGTGGGAAACACGAGGCAGTTGTCGGGCACGTAGGCCAGGCGCGCCCGGGCCTGCTGGGGCGCGTGGGTGAGGGAATGCCCGTCGATCCAGACGTCGCCGCTATCCGGCGCGATGGCGCCGGCGATGAGGTTCAGGAGGGTGGATTTTCCGGTGCTGTCTTCTTCGCATAGCGCCACGCACCCGGGCGTGAAACAGTGGGTCAGGCCCTGGAAGACGGGGAAGTCGCCGTAGCGTTTGCTGAGCTGTTGGATTCGTAGCATGCGGGAAGTTTACGCAGGAACGCGCAGAACGGCACGGCTTGCGTGCCATTGCGCCTTTCGGGGGGACGGGGTTTCAATCCGCCCGCGCTCGCCCACAGGGCATGCACGCCGACTTTCACCAGATAAAACTTTGTTGCGCTGCAACTTTACCCGCGCCGCGCGGCCTTCTTATCTTGTATTCCTGTTCTCTTTTCCCGTCGCCCGCCCCATGCCCACCCTGGATTCCGCCGCCGTTTCCTCCACGAAAAAGGCCTGCCGCGTGCTCGCCAGCCTGTCGGACCGGCGCATCCACCGGCTGACGGATATCGCCCAGCATGCGAGCCTGGACATGTCCACGGCGCTGCGCATCCTGAAGGACCTGGAGTCCGAAGGTTTCGTAGAGCGAGACCCCGAAAGCAAGCATTACATGCTCGGCCCGCAGGTCTATGCCATGCACCATGCCATGGTGGACGGCCTGGATTTGCGCGGGCTGGCGCGGCCGGCGCTGATCCGGCTGGCGCGGCGGTTCGGGGATACCGTGATTCTGTCGATGCCGGTGGGCTGGGAGTCGGTCTGCGTGGACCTGTGCTTCGGCGACTACCCCATACGGGCGAACTACCTTGAGGTCGGCAGCCGCCGGCCACTGGGCGTGGGCGCCGGCAGCCTGGCGTTGCTGTCGGCGCTGGACGAGGACGAGGCGCAGGCGCTCTTGCCGCTGGTGCGCGAACGGCTGGCGGCGCGGTATCCGCGGTTCCCGGCAGAGGCGCTGGACGCGGCGGCGCGGCGGGCTCGCGAGCTGGGGCACGCGATGCTGCTGGACGTGGTGGTGGAGAAGATGGGCGGGCTGGGCGTGGCGGTGCGAGGGCCGAGCGGCCGCGCGATCGGCGCGCTGAGCGTGGCCGCCTTGAACGAACGTATCGAGCCGCGCGAGCAGGAGCTGGCGCAGGCCCTGGCCGAGGAGGCGCGCGCGATCGAACGCGCGTGGATGCCGCATGCTTGAGCGCACGGAAAACACCGGCCTGGCGCACGCCTATATGCAGGGCGCGGCGGTGACGCGGTTTGGCCGGCATGAAGGGCGCGGCGCGCTGGACCTGATGGCCGAAGCGGCGGAGGCCGCGCTGGGGCGCGCCGGACTCGCCCGCCAGCGCGGCGCCATCGATGGCGTGCTGTGCGGTTACGCGACGACGTTTCCGCACCTGATGCTGGCCAGCCTCCTGAGCGAGAAACTGGGGCTGGAACCGCACTATGCGCACGGCATGCAGATGGGCGGGGCGACGGGGGCCGGCATGGTGATGCTGGCGCGCGAACTGGTGTGCACGGGCACCTGCCGCCGCGTGCTGGTGGTGGCGGGCGAGAACCGCCTGACCGGGCAGGCGGTGGACGCGTCCATCCAGACGCTGGCGCAGGTGGGCGAGGCAGACGTGGAGGTGCCCAATGGCGCGTCGGTGCCGGCGTATTACGCGTTGCTGGCGTCGGCCTATATGCATGCCACCGGAACGCGGCGGGAGGATCTGGCCGAGCTGGCGGTGCTGATGCGCCGGAACGCGGGCGGGCATCCGCTGGCGCAGCTGCGCGAGCCCGTCAGCGTGCAGGCCGTGCTGGATTCCAAGCCGATCGCGACGCCGCTGCATTTGCTGGACTGCTGCCCGATTTCCGATGGCGCGGTGGCGCTGGTGGTCGGCGCGGACGAAGGGCCGGTACGCATTACCGGGGCGGGCCAGGCGCACCGCCACCAGCATCTGTCGGCCATGCGCGACGTGAGGGATACCGGCGCGGCGCGCTCGGCCGGCCGGGCGCTGGCGCAGGCGGGCGTGACGGGCGCGGACATCGATTACCTAGCGGTCTACGACTCGTTCACGATCACCCTGGCCATGCTGCTGGAAGAGCTGGGCTTTGCGCCGCGCGGCGGCGCGGCCGCACGGGTGCGGCGCGGCGATTTCGATGCGACGGGGCCGCTGCCGCTCAACACGCACGGCGGCCTGCTGTCGTTCGGGCATTCGGGCGTGGCGGGCGGGCTGGCGCACGTGGCGGAGGCCTGGACGCAGCTTGCCGGCCTGGCGGGCAGCCGGCAGGTTGCGCCGCGCAAGCGGGCGCTGGTGCACGCGGATGGCGGCGTGCTGTCGGCGCACGTGAGCCTGGTATTGCAGGCGGAGGATCGGGCATGAACGAACGGCATCCCCTGGACTTGCGGCGCTGCGGGGATTGCGGCGCATGGTGGGCGCTGCGTCCGTATGCCTGCGCCGCCTGCGGCGGCACCAACCTGCAATGGGCGCGCGCGAGCGGCGAAGGCGAGGTGCTTGCGCACAGCACGGTGCACCGCGCGCCGGATGCCTCGTGGCGCGCGCAGGCCCCCTACGTGCTGGCACTGGTGCGGCTGCGCGAGGGCGCGGTGCTGATGGGCCATGCCACGCCCGGCGTGGCGATCGGGCAGGCGGTATGCGCCCGCGATTTCGAGCATGGTGGCAACACCCTGCTTTGCTTCGAGGCGCGCCGGCCGCCGTGATGCACCGCCGGCAAGCGTAGCCCCCTTTCCAACCCACTGAAAAAACGTCCCACCGAGGACGGAGGAGACACTCATGCCTGCAATTTCCGCATGGCGCGCGGCGCTGGCCGCACTTACCCTGGCGGCGTGCGCGGCGCCGGGCCTGGCGCCGGCCGCGTCGGCCTGGCCGGAGAAGCCCGTGACGCTGGTGGTGCCGTATCCGCCCGGCGGCCCCACCGACATCGTGGCCCGCGTGGTGGCGCAGGGCCTGGGCGATGCGCTGGGCCAGACGGTGATCGTGGACAACCGCTCGGGCGCGGGCGGCAATATCGGCGCCGACATGGTGGCCAAGAGCGCCCCCGATGGCTACACGCTGCTGCTGGCCACCACGGCGCACGCCATCAATATGTCCCTCTTCAAGAACCTGGGCTACGACACGCAGAAGAGCTTTGCTCCCGTGTCGCTGCTGACCAAGGGGCCGCTGGTCATCGTGACGCGGCCCGACCTGCCCGCGCACAGCGTGGGCGAACTCATCGCCCTGGCCAAGCAGCGCGCGGGCCAGCTGACGTTTGCGTCGTCGGGCAACGGGCAATCCACCCATCTGTCGGCGGAGCTCTTCAACACCATGGCCGGCACGCGCATGGTGCATGTGCCGTACCGCGGCAGCGCGCCCGCGCTTACCGACGTGATGGGCGGGCAGGCCGACCTGATGTTCGACACGATGCTGTCTTCCATGCCCTATGTGAAGTCCGGCAAGCTGCAGGCGCTGGCCATTACCGGCGCGCAGCGTTCGCCGGCCGCGCCCGATCTGCCCACGGTGGCGGAAGCGGGGCTGAAGGACTACGAAGCCACGGCATGGAACGGCCTGATGGCGCCGGCGGGCACGCCCGCGGCGGTGGTGCAGAAGCTGAGCGCGGCCCTGCAGCAGGTGCTGGGCCGGCCGGACGTGCAGCAGAAATTCGCGGCGCAGGGCTTCGCGGCGGACTGGATGACGCCGGACGATACGCGCCGCTTCGTCGGCGACGAGGTGCGGAAATGGGCCGAGGTGGTGCGCGCCTCCGGGGCCACCGTCAACTGAAGGCGCGGGCCTCTATCTACTGAAAGGAGCATTCATGGTTTCCGACAACCGCGACGCGGCCGCGCTGGACCGGCTGCTGGCCCCCGCATCGATCGCCATCGTGGGCGCGTCCGACAATCCCGACAAGATCGGCGGGCGGCCCATCCATTACATGCGGCGCCACGGGTACGCGGGCACGTTGTATCCCATCAACCCGCAACGCGCCGAAGTGCAGGGCGAGCGGGCGTGGCCCGATCTGGACGCGCTGCCCGCCGCCCCGGACCTGGCCATCGTGGCCGTGGCCGGCGAGCAGGCCGTGCAGGCCGTGGACCGCTGCGCGGCGCTGGGCGTGTCGGCCGCCATCGTGATCTCGGCGGGGTTCTCGGAAACCGGCGAGGCGGGCCGCCTGCGGCAGGATGCGATGACGGCGCGGGCGCGCGCGGCCGGCATGCGCATCGTGGGGCCGAACTCGCAGGGGCTGGCCAATTTCGGCAACGGCGCCATCGCGAGCTTCTCCACCATGTTCCTGGAGGTGGAGCCGCAGGACGGCCCCGTGGCGGTCATCAGCCAGAGCGGCGGCATGTGCGCGATGGTGTACGGCCTGCTGCGCCAGCGCGGCGTAGGCGTGCGGCACGTGCACGCCACGGGCAACGAGGCCGACGTGACGGTGGCGGAACTGGCCTGCGCGGCGCTGCGCGACCCCGAGGTGCGCATCGTGCTGCTGTACCTGGAGTCGCTGCGCGACGCCGGCGCGCTGGCCGAGGCGGCCGCGCTGGCGCGGGCGCGCAACGTGCCGCTGATCGCGGTGAAGGCGGGCCGTTCGGAGGCCGGCGCGCGCGCGGCCGCCTCGCACACGGGCGCGCTGGCCAATGAAGACCGCACGGTGGATGCCTTCTTCGCCCACCACGCCATTCTGCGGGCGCGCGACCCGCAGGAGCTGGTGCGCTACGCCGAGCTGGCGCTGCGCGGCCCGCTGCCGCAAGGGCCGCGCGTGGTGGTGGTGAGCAATTCGGGCGCGAGCTGCGTGCTGGCCGCCGACGCGGCGGTGGAACGCGGCCTGGAGATCGCTCCGCTGGGCCGGGCCACGCAGGAAGAACTGGGCCGGCGGCTGCCGGGCTTTGCCACCACGGGCAACCCGGTGGACATCACCGCCGCGCTGCTCTCGAACAACGGCCTGTTCGGCGAAGTGCTGCCGCCCATTGCGCGGGATCCGGCGGCCGATATGTTCCTGATCGACATCCCGGTGGCCGGCCGCGGCTATGACGTGGCGCGCTTCGCGTCGGACACCGCGCGCTTCGCGCAAGCCGCGGCCAAGCCGGTGGCGGTGGTGGCGTGGCAGGACAACGTCGCCGCCGCGTTCCGGGCGCACGGCGTAGCGGTCTACGCGGACGAACAGCAGGCGGTGGAAGCGATGGCCGGCCTGTGGCGGCTGCATGCGCTGCGCGGCCGCGCCGCCCCGGCCGCGCCCGAGACCCGCCTGGATGCGCCGGCCGGCGCGCGGCCCGGCTTCCTGTCCGAAGCCGCCAGCCTGGCCTTGCTGGGCGCGCAGGGCATCGCCGTCGGCGAACACGCGCTATGCGCGGAGGCCGACGCGGCGGTGGCGGCGTGGCGCCGGATGGGCGCGCCGGTGGCGCTGAAGGCGTGCTCGGCGCGCTTGCCGCACAAGTCCGAACACGGGTTGGTGGCGCTGGGCCTGAACGGCGAGGCCGCACTGCGCGAAGCCCTGGCGCGGCAGGCGGACACGCTGGCCGCCCTGGGCGTGGACGACGCGAGCTGGATCGTGGCGCGCATGCAGCGCGGCCTGCACGAGCTGGCGCTGGGCGTGCGCAACGACCCGGTGTTCGGCCCCGTGGTGATGCTGGGCGCGGGCGGCAAGTACGTGGAAGCGCTGGGCGACGTGGCGCTGCTGATGCCGCCCTTTGCGGCCGACGACGCTTTGGAGGCGCTGCGCGGCCTGCGCATCGGCAAGCTGCTGGCCGGCGTGCGCGGCGAGCCTGTGGCCGACATACAGGCGGTGGCGGAGCAGGCCGTGCGCCTGGGCCGCTACGCGCTGGCGGCGGCCGGGCATGTGGCCTCCATCGACATCAATCCGGTGCTGGTGGGCGCGCGGGGCGAGGGCGCGGTGGCGCTGGACGCGCTGGTGGAGCTGTCGGACCGCGTGGACAAGGCGGCGCGCCGCGCTGCCTGAATGACGAAAACCAATGGAGACACGCATGGCAAAGCACCTGTGCAGGACCCTGATCGCGGGCGCCGCGCTGGCCCTGTCCGCCGCCGCCCAGGCCGCGCCAGGCTGGCCCGCGCGCCCGATCACGCTGGTGGTGCCGTTTCCGCCTGGCGGCACGACGGACTTGCTGGCGCGGCTGGTAGCGCGCGAGGCGGGCACGCGGCTGGGCCAGAGCGTAGTGGTCGAGAACCGTCCCGGCGCGGGCGGCGGCATCGGCGCGGCCGCGGTGGCGCGCGCCCAGCCCGACGGCTACACGCTGCTGATGGGCACGCTGGGCACGCAGGCCACCAACCAGTTCATCTACGCGCAGATGCCGTATGACTCGGCGCAGGGCTTCGCGCCGGTGACGCTGGTGGCCAACTCGCCCAACGTGCTGCTGGTCAACCCCAAGCTGGGCATCGCCTCCGTGGCGCAGCTCATCGAGCAGGCGCGGCGCGCGCCGGGCTCGCTGAATTTCGCGTCCACCAGCCTGGGCGGCTCGCCGCATCTGTCGGGCGAACTGTTCAACCGGCTGGCCAAGGTGGACATCCGCCACGTTCCTTACAAGGGCTCGGCCCCCGCCATGACGGATCTGCTGGGCGGGCAGGTACAGCTCATGTACGACAACCTGCCCTCGGCCATGGGCCAGATCAAGGCCGGCGCGGTCAAGGCGCTGGCGGTGACGACCACCCAGCGCGTGCCCATGCTGCCGGACGTGCCCACGGTGGCCGAGGCCGGGCTGCCCGGCTACGAGGTGAATTCCTGGTTCGGGCTGCTGGCGCCGGCCGGCACGCCGCCCGAGATCGTCGGCAAGGTGCGCGACGCGGTGGCCGCGGCGCTGGCCGAGCCGGGCACGCGCCGCCAGGTCGAGGAACTGGGCGCGATCCCCGTGGCGGGCACGCCCGCGCAATACGCGGAGACCATCCGCGCCGACACCGCCAAGTGGCGGCAGGTCATCCAGGACGCCGGCATCCGGCCCCAGTAAGGCAGCGGCAAGCACAAAGGAGGCAGACATGAACGACAAGGCAGGCAGGCTGCGCATCGGCTCGGGCGCGGGCTGGTGGGGCGACCGCATCGATCCGGCGCGCTGGAACGCGGAGCGCGGCGCGCTGGATTTCCTGTGTTTCGAGACCATGGCGGAGGCCACCGTGTCGGCCGCGCAGGTGCGCAAGCGGCGCGATCCGGCCTTCGCGGGATACGACACCTGGCTGGATGACCGCATGCGCGCGGTGCTGCCGCACTGCAAGGCGAACGGCACCCGCATCGTTTCCAACCAGGGCTGGATCAACCCGCAGGGCGCGGCCCGCCGCGTGGCCGAGCTGTGCGCGGAGGCGGGCTGGACCGGCGCCCGCGTGGCCGCCGTGACGGCCACCGACCTGAGCGCGGAAATCGCCGCGAGCGAGCTGCGCATCATGGAGACCGGCGCGCCGGTCTCCTCCGTGCGCGACACGCTGATTTCCGCCGAACCCTATGCGGGCGCGGCCGCCATCGTGCAGGCGCTGGACCAGGGCGCCGACATCGTCGTCACGGGGCGCGTGGCCGACCCCTCGCTGTTCCTGGCGCCCATGATGCACCACTACGGCTGGCGCGAGGACGACTGGACGCGGCTGGGCCAGGGCAGCGGCATCGGCCATCTGCTGGAATGCGGCGCGCAGGTCACGGGCGGCTACTTCGGGGACCCGGGCTACAAGGACGTGCCCGAACCCTGGAACCTGGCGTTTCCCTACGCCGACGTGGACGCCGACGGCGCGGCGGAAATCGGCAAGGTGGAAGGCACGGGCGGCTGCATCGACCTGCGCACCGTGAAAGAGCAGATGTTCTACGAAGTTCACGACCCGGCGCGCTACCTCACGCCGGACGTGGTGGTGGACTTCACCACGGCGCGGCTGGATCAGGTCGCGCGGGACCGTGTGCGCGTGAGCGGCATTTCCGGACACGCGCGCACTCCGACCCTCAAGGTGTCCATCGGCTGCACGGAAGGCCATATCGGCGAAGACATGTTTTTCTTTGCCGGTCCGGGCTGCCTGGAGAAAGCGCGGCTGGCCGAAACCATTCTGCGCGAGCGCCTGCGCGCAGCCGGCCTGCAAGCCGAGGACCTGCGCATCGATTTCATCGGCGTGAACGCGGTGCATGGCGCGGCCTCGGCCGCCTTGCGCGAAGAGCCGGCCGAGGTGGCGCTGCGCATCGCCGCGCGTTGCGCCAGCCGCGCCCAGGCCGAGAAGATCGGCCAGGAAGTGGACGGGATGGCGGTCTGCGGGCTAGCGTCCACCGGCAAGCGCGTGCCCCACCAGGACCGCACGCGCGAAGTCATCGGTCTGTGGTCCACGCTGGTGCCGCGCGAGCGCGTGGCGTGCCGCGTGGAATTCGTCTAAGGAGACCTCTCATGCGGGTTACGTTGCGTAGCGTGGCGCACACGCGCTCCGGCGACAAGGGCAATACCTCGAACATCGCAGTCATTGCCTACGAGCCGCAGTTCTATCCCCACATCAAGCGCGCGCTCACGGTCCCGGCCATGCGCGCCATCTACAACGAACAGGCCGTGCGCGGCGACATCACGCGCTACGAGGTGGACGGCCTGGGCGTGCTGAATTTCGTGCTGGACGGCGCGCTGGGCGGCGGCGTGTCGCGCAGCCTGGCCATCGACAATTACGGCAAGGCCCTGGCCAGCGCCGTGCTACGGTTGCAACTGGAGGTGCCGGACGATCTGGCGCCTTTGCTGCGAGGTCCCCAACCCACCAAGGAGGGTAGCGGATGTTCGAAGACCTGAAATCCCGCGCCGTGCTGATCACAGGCGCGTACAGCGGACTGGGGCGCCACTTCGCCGGCGTGCTGGCGGGCGCGGGCGCCCGGGTGGCGCTATGCGGGCGCCGCACGGCGCTGGGCGAGGAAGCCGCCGCCGCCATCCGGGCGAATGGCGGGCAGGCCTGCGTGATCGGCATGGACGTGACCCAGCCGGCCAGCGTGCAGGCGGCGTTCGACGCCGCGGCCGAGGCCCTGGGGCCGGTCAGCGTTGTCATCAACAACGCCGGCATCGCGGTATCGCGGCCCGCGCTGGAGCTCAGCGAAGACGACTGGACCGGCCTGGTGGACGTGAACCTGAATGGCGCCTGGCGCGTGGCCCAGGCGGCCGCCCGGCACTTCATCGCCCACGGCACCCCGGGCGCCGTCGTCAACATCGCATCCATCCTGGGCCAACGCGTCGCCTCGCACGTGGCGCCCTATGCGGCCGCCAAGGCGGGCCTGCTGCACCTGACGCGCGCCCTGGCCCTTGAATGGGCGCGCCACGGCATCCGCGTGAACGCGCTCGCCCCCGGCTACATCGCCACCGATCTCAACCGCGAATTCTTTGCCTCGCCGGCCGGCGAGGCGCTGATCAAACGCGTTCCCCAGCGCCGGCTCGGCCAGCCCCAGGACCTGGACGGCCCGCTGCTGTTGCTGGCGTCGGACGCCTCGGCGTTCATGACCGGCTCGGTGATCGACGTGGCCGGCGGCCACCTGGCCAGCTCGCTATAACCCGCAACCCCGCCCCCCGGGGCCGCGCCCCGGCAAGGAGACATCGCATGGATTTCTCGCTACCGCCCGAACTGGAAGACTACCGCCGCCGAGTGCGCGATTTCGTCGACCGGGAACTGATCCCCCTTGAAGCCGACCGGGCCAACTACGACGACCACGAGAACATTGCCGAAGCCGCATTGGAACGCGCCCGCGCCCGGGTGCGCGAGGCCGGCCTGTGGGCCCTGCAGATGCCGCGCGAACTCGGCGGCCAGGGCCTGCCCATGACGGGGCTGGCCGCCTGCTACGAGGAAATGAACCGCTCCATTTTCGGGCCGGTATGCTTCAACGCGGCGGCCCCGGACGACGGCAATATGCGCGTGCTGGCGCAAGTGGCCCGGCCGGACCAGAAAACGCGCTGGCTCCAGCCCATCGTCGACGGCAAGGTGCGTTCGTCGTTCATCATGACCGAACCGCATCCCGGCAGCGGCTCGGATCCGTCCATGATGCGCACCACCGCCACGCTGAAGAACGGCAAATGGGTGGTGAACGGCCGCAAATGGTTCATCACCGGCGCGGGCGTGGCGCGGCACTTCATCCTCATCGCCCGCACCTCCGACGACGCGCGCAAGGGCCTCAGCGCCTTCCTGTTCGACGCGGACCAGCCGGGCTGGCGCATCGAGCGCCGCATTCCCATCATGGGCCCGGAAGAACACGGCGGCCACTGCGAACTGGTGTTCGACGGGCTGGAGATCCCCGACGAGAACCGGCTGATGGAAGTGGGCGACGGCCTCAAGCTCACGCAGATCCGCCTGGGGCCGGCGCGGCTGACCCACTGCATGCGCTGGCTGGGCCTGGCGCGCCGCGCCATGGCGGTGGCGGTGGACTACGTGGGCCAGCGCAGCAGCTTCGGCCAGAAGCTGGCCGAACGCGAAGGCGTGCAATGGCTGCTGGGCGAAGCCGCCATGCAGATCGAGATCGGCCGCCTGCTGACCATGCGCGCCGCCGTCCGCCTGGACCAGGGCGACTACGCGCGCAAGGAGATCTCCATGGCCAAGATCGTGGTGTCGGAAACCCTGCAAAAGGTGGTGGACACGGCGCTTCAGCTCAACGGCGCGCGCGGCTACTCCAAGGACACGCCGCTGGAATGGATCTACCGCTACGCGCGGCAGGCCCGGCTGGTGGACGGCGCCTCCGAGGTGCACAAAATGGTGCTGGCGCGCTACCTCATGGACGAGGGCGACGCCTACTGGCGCTGGGACGACGCGGATGCCCCGCGCAAGGCCCTGGTATGACGAGCCCCGCCCATGCTTGCGCGCCGCAGTGGCTGCCCGCGCTGGCCGCCTACCTGGGCGGCCTGGGGCTGGCGGACCCGGCCACGCTGACGCTGCGGCCGCTGTCCGGCGGGCAGTCCAACCCCACGTACCTGCTTGAAGACGCCACCGGCCGGCGCGTGCTGCGCAAGCAGCCGCCCGGCGAGCTGCTGCCCTCGGCCCACGCCGTGGACCGCGAGTACCGCGTGATGTCGGCCCTGGCGGACAGCGCCGTGCCGGTGCCGCGCATGCTGCATTACTGCGCCGACCGCGCCATCGTCGGCACGCCCTTCTACCTGATGAGCTATGCGCAAGGGCGCGTCTTCATGGACCCGGGGCTGCCTGGCATGGCCGCGGCCGAGCGCGCCGCCCTCTACGCCGAGGCGGGCCGGGTGCTGGCCGCGCTGCACGCCGTGGACCCGGCCGAGGCGGGGCTGTCGGACTACGGCCGCAGCGGCGATTACTTCGCGCGGCAGGTGGGCCGCTGGACCCGCCAGTACCGCGACACGCAGACCGAAACCATCGCCGCCATGGACGCGCTGATCGACTGGCTGCCGCGCCACCTGCCCGAGGACGACGGCCAGACCCGGCTGGTGCATGGCGACTACCGCATCGACAACCTGGTGTTCCACCCCACGGAGCCCCGCGCCATCGCGCTGCTCGACTGGGAACTGTCCACGCTCGGCCACCCGCTGGCGGACCTGGCCTACCACTGCATGTGCTGGCGCATCCCTCCCGCCCTGTGGCGCGGCATCGCGGGCCTGGACCTGGGCGCGCTGGGCATTCCGGACGAAGGCGCCTTCGTCGCCGCCTATTGCCGCGAACGCGGCATCGCGCCGCCGCCCAACTGGGATGTCTATCTGGCCTACAGCTTCTTCCGCATCGCCGCCATTCTGCAAGGCGTGTACGCGCGCGCCCGCGCCGGCAACGCCGCCGCCGAGGACGCCCTGGAAATGGGCGCGCGCGTGGCCCCGCTGGCCGAGCTGGGCTGGCAGGCCGCCTGCCGCGAATCCCGCCGCGCGCCGGCGGACCAGGAGAAACCGCAATGATCGCCGAGACCGACGACCTGCCGCGCAACGCCGCCAACCACGTGCCCCTCTCGCCGCTGGGCTTCCTGGACTGGGCCGCCAGCGTATTCCCGGAACGCCCCGCGCTCGTGCATGGCGCAAGCTTCAGCCAGGGCTGGCGCGCCACGCGCGACCGCTGCCAGCGCATGGCGGCCGCGCTGCGAAGCTGGGGCGTCGCGCGCGGCGACGTGGTAGCCGTGCTGGCGCCGAACACCCCCGCGCTGTACGAAGCGCATTTCGGCGTGCCCATGGCGGGCGCGGTCCTCAATGCACTCAACACACGGCTGGACGCCGCCACCCTGGCCTACATCCTGTCGCATGGCGGCGCCACCGTGCTGCTCTTCGACAGCGAATACAGCGCGCAGGTGCGCGAAGTGCTGGCTCTCCTCGACACGCCGCCGCGCACAGTGCGCATCGAAGACCGCGAATTCCAAGGCGAACACGGCACGCTGGGCGATGCCGAGTACGAAGCCTGGCTCGCAGCCCAGCCGCCCGACACAAACTGGCCACGGCCCGCCAACGAATGGCAGAACATCTGCCTCAACTACACCTCGGGCACCACCGGCAACCCCAAGGGAGTGCTCTACCACCACCGCGGCGCCTACCTCAACGCCATGGGCAACGTGCTGTCCTGCGGCATGCCGCCGCACGCGGTGTACCTGTGGACCTTGCCCATGTTCCATTGCAACGGCTGGTGCTTCCCGTGGACGCTCGCGGCGCTGGCCGGCACCAGCGTGTGCCTGCGGCGCGTCGAACCCGCCGCCATCTTCGAAGCCATCGAACGCCATCGCGTAGGCTTCTTCTGCGCCGCCCCAGTGGTCCTCACCATGCTGGTCAACGCCCCCGCCGCCGTCCGGCGGCGCGCCGCGCATCCCGTGCAGGCCATGACCGGCGGCGCCGCCCCGCCCGCCGCCATCATCGAAGCCATGGACGAACTGGGCATCGGCGTCACCCACCTGTACGGCCTCACCGAAACCTATGGCCCATCCATCAGCTGCGCCTGGCACGAAGAATGGGACGCCCTCCCGCTGGCGCAACGCGCCGCCCGCAAGGCCCGGATCGGCGTGCGCAAACTGAACGTGGAAGAAGTGCAGGTATGGGACGCCGAGGGCCGGCCCGTGCCCCCCGACGGCGCCAGCCTCGGCGAAATCGTGCTGCGCGGCAACACTCTCATGAAAGGCTACCTGCACGACCCCGCCGCCACCGCCGACGCCTTCGCCGGCGGCTGGTTCCATTCCGGCGACCTGGGCGTCGTACATCCCGACGGCTACATCGAAATCAAGGACCGCGCCAAGGACATCATCATTTCCGGCGGCGAGAACATCTCCACCGTCGAAATCGAAGGCGTGCTGTACCGGCACCCCGACGTACTCGAAGCCGCGGTGGTCGCGCGCCCGGACCCGACCTGGGGCGAAACGCCCTGCGCGTTCGTGGCGCTGAAGGACGGCGCCGCCGCCAGCGCCGACGACATCCTGGCCCACTGCCGCGAGCAACTCGCGCGGTTCAAGGTGCCGCGCACCATCGTGTTTGGACCGCTGCCCAAGACCGCCACCGGCAAGATACAGAAGTACATGCTGCGGGAGCGGGCCAGGGGGTTGTAACGTTGAAAGGCTCGGCGGGTTTTCACGCAGTGGGCTTTCTTCCGCCAGCCGGTCTACCGTGTCGCTACTCGTACAGTTCGCCGGCTGGGAAAGGTCTTCGCGCGGCGCCTACTGCAACGACGCCGGCGCGTCGTGCAACACGCCGCAAGGGTCCGCATCCACGCCGCAAGCCCGCGCCTGCTCCAGCATGGCGTCCGCCAAGGTCCCCAAGTGATCGCACAAGCCTTCCACCCCCCCATCAACGCCGCCACCGTCCACGCGTCTAGCGGCTGCCCGCCGGTCGCGTCCGGCTCGGATGCGCTGTTGCCCACCATGCGGGCCATGGCCGCGATGGCGTAGCGGGCTCGGTCGATTTGGTAGAGAGGGGATAGGGGGACCAGGCCGTGCTCGGGATCGGCGTCGACGGACCAGGGGTTTTGGGTGAGGGGGTGGGATTGCATGGACTTCCTCCGACGATGTGGGCAATCCCGCTACCCCACTTCCAAATGGGGTGGGCGGGCACAGGACAAGGTTGGAAGACCGGAATCGTCGGAAACCGGCGTGCGACTAGCGCACCCCTGCCAAGGCCCGCCCATTGGGCGTGCGAAGGCATGCGGACACGAGGTCCGCACCGACGAATTTACCGGCTTCCAAACCGGGCTACCGTTGGTGGCGGTAGTGGGGGGAGTATACGGGAGGAGGTCTGGGGCTATCCGTGGGGTGAATGACAAGTTTGCCATCGGGTAATGCTGCTCATACCCGGACTAGAGGTCTACTTTCGCCCAGTAGGGATTGGTGCACGCACTATTCTAGCTGTTCGCATGAGGCGGTTGATGGTCGTTAACCGCGCCGGTACACCGGCACAGCTTAAATAACGGACTTTCCAATATCCGCTATATTGTTACCCTACTCAAAATCACACGGTTTAGCTCATGATCAGCCGCTTCTACGTCATTTGCGCGATCTGCAAGACTCACCACACGCTGCGAGTGCAGATTGGTTATGGGGATGAACAACGACACCGCTTCCCGTGCGATCACTGCAACGAGCCGATTTCCTTCAGCTTGCTTCTGGGAAAGGTTGAAGCCGCAGGGGCCGACCTCACGGATTTGGTATTAGGCACGGATGGAAAAACGAGCTACCAGTACCTGTCGCCGGACTTTGTAGCTGACTCAGCTGACGCCAAAAATCCCAAGTATTTTGGATCTTTTAAGCTGATGGACGCAGTTATGGACACCCCCCAGGCAAAAAGAGCGCTTGCCAAGCTGAGGCGCGGGCATGCGCCGCATGAGGGTCATGAAGGCTGGTTTGCCTTATCAAATGCTCTGCCAGATTGGGAAAGGCTGCAGGTCTGTTGGCGTCTAGAACGAAGCGGCAAGTACTTCCTTGCAGGGAAGTACCTGTCATTACTAGATCCAGAAGCGCGTACATCGTCCTGGTTCGCGGCTGTGCGGCTAGGGCACCGCCTTTTTGGCACTAACGAAGGCCTTCTGATTGAAGTACGTAAAGTTCTGGCCCAGAATGCTTCGGAAGCTTCCCGCCTGGTGATGGAACATGCATACAAGTGGACTTCAGAGTTCACTGAAGCCGAACACCAAGTCTTCAGTGAGTTTTTTAAGCGTTGGGATGCGTTCTCACAAGTCTACCTCTACGTTCAGCACGACCTGCAGATGCCCCGCGACCCCGCGGCTACATCGGTCGATTTTGAACATGTTCGCGGCTTTTATTCCATGGCACAGGAATTCTTCGCAAAGCAAATTGGTTTACTTACAGCACTTAATAATATAAAGACAGGTCGAAACTTTGATCAGTTAAACAAAATTTCACTTGAGAAGTATTTCAACACCGATAACGCCAAACGTTGCGAAAATTTCCAAGAAAACGCCATTTTCTGCACAGCAGCATCGGAGTATGACAGTGGACTGCGCAACGCAGAAGCACACAACTGGTTGAGGGCAACGGCTAAAACACAGCACCTTCGATACATGCAGGGCGGAAATGGCGCCGTCGTGGAGATGCGATACGTCGACTACCTGCAGAAGTCGATGCAGATGTTCCGACAAATATGCCACCTGATGCAACTGGAAAGTATTCTCAAGAATATGGCTCTGCAAAGTGCTTCAAGGCTATTATTAAAACGGCAAACGAGCGCCAGTTAAAGTCCATTTCGAAATATCGGCTTCAACGAGATTCCTCAGTCTTCAGGAGATCTTGCGAGCAAGGTTAGCCGCTTTCAGCTGTCGCCGTGACGGAGCAAAGGGCCTCGTTTAGCCCTGGCGACGCGGCCATTTCCATCAATGCAAGGATGTATCCAAACTAGAGAGAAGGTGTCGAACCACATTTTTCACAGCCATCCAGCGCAAAACTGTAGTCTGACACCATATACCCCACCCTTCGTCCGTTAAATTCCCTCACAAGAATATCTAATAAAAATCGGCGGAGCAGCACGATCGCGAAACTTCATCCTCAATCAGAGTGCTTACGAGGGTGGGTCGGCTTGAATTAGATGCCGCAGGATTGGAAGTACCTCATCCCTAATTGCGAATGCTTCAGATCCGTTTATCGACTGATAGGGATTGTGTACTACGCCATTTAGCAGTTTTTTACGTGCCGCCATATTGCGAAGTGCCTGTTTGAGATGCCCTGCCTTAAGAGTTCCCCAGATTTCCGGATGGGTCTCCATATAAGTTATGTACTCATCGGCGCTCACTGTCATAGATATCGGATCACGGACAGTGAAGTTTTTCTTCTGTCGCTCTGCAATCACAAACCGCTGCACTTCACCGGCCAGCCCTAGCCGATCAAAAAATTTTACCGCACTGACTTCAAATAGGATACGAATCAACGCCATCCCTGCGTATGGAAAGTCTCTCAGATTGAACGTCTTAGCCTCGTGCACTAAGGCTAGATGCTTGTCATCGCAGTACCGTTCACTAACGTCCTTCGGCAGGATACTGGCGAATTGGTTGTGGTCTGGTTTAATTATGGCTTTGGGTTTGCGTCCACCAGTCACGCCGGCGTCAGAACGAGGAGTCTCTTTTGGCAGTGGTTTAGGTATGGGAGCAGGGTTAGCGGCAGGGCTAATACCTACGCCACCTGCTGGGGTGGGAACTGGTGCTGGCCCGGCGTCCGGCAACGGAAGGAGGGGCACATCTTTTCGCTTTAGTACTTTTGCCTGGGTCGCAAACTGACGCCATTTCTGCGCAAATTTGCGCATATCATTTAGCGCTACCTGATAAGCACGATTATTAAGGTCTACGTCTGACTTGGTTGTATCCCAAGGCAAGAGCGAGGGGGAGTCACTAACGAAATTAACGACTCCGACGAACCCATAAAATTCGGTATGAAACTTGGCATCCCAGCCGGTCTTCCATGAACGATCCGCCATGATGACTGCGCGATCATTACACAAGATTGTCCAGCCATATTGCAACGTCAATTGCGCATTACTCGATTTTTCGTAACTAGGTTCTGCGCTAAAACGATGCTGTTCGTGTTGACCAACTTGAAAGTATACTGAAACACCATCAAGTACGTAGAATTTGTATTCGTCTTTGAATGGACCATCTTCTCGTATATGAATTTCGCCGTCCTCTGCGGGAATTTCATTGACGTCTATGATCAAGCCCTTGCGAATGAAGCGACCATAACGACGAGATATTTCTTTGCGATAATTTTCAACCCAGGTCGTGTCGCCAAAATTTTGTGCAATTTCGTTGTGCAATTGGACGATTTCGACAATTGTCCCTATATGTCCAGAGGATTTGAATTCCTTTGCGGGGATGTCCCAGGTATCAGTCGTTTGCAGATAATTTTCGGTATTCAGGACAAGCTCTGAGCGCTGCCGGCCAGTATCACTGTGAATATTTCCAACTTTCCCGATTTTAAAAAGCGCTCGATTTAGTCCAAGACCAAAGATTCCGATTCCGAGAGGATGTGTTGAGCGTTCTCCAAACCGTAAGGCAGTCTGTTGCAGGTCTTCGACGGATATGCCGCCGCAATTGTCAGCGATGCAGAATCTTTCACCGCTAAAGCTAAGCCTGATTTCATAGCCACTGTACGACTCGGGGAGTGTTGCACTCGACAAGTCTTCCGATTTGGCAAAAATCGATTCGCGCGCCGCATCTACAGCGTTGTCAATGAGATCGAAAACGCAAGCCTCCACCGAAATGTCTCTAGTCAGGCTATTTACGAGTGCGATTTTGGTAGGTCGGGTATCAACAGTGAATGGTTTTCCACGAGGGCGAGCCACCATACATCTCCTGATTAAGCTATCAAGCAACCTTTTTATTATAGTTACTTTGAGATACAACGCCTAATTTTTGACGAATTTTTGATAACAGCCCAAACGACACGGAAGGAGATACGCTGTTCCCTATCATCCTAAAGCTGTGCCATTTTGTGGGATGAAAAACGAACCAATCGGGGAATGCCTGCATTCGCGCGGCCTCTCGGACGGTGATAACTCGACCTTGCTCGGGGTGTAGAGGTCGCACAGCCTGAAACGCGCCCTTTTCTGCCCCTGTTCCAGCGCGCAGCGTGGGACAAAGACCGCCCCATTCAAGCTTGTAAGACTTACTAATTTTGTCAGCCCGCCCACCAGGAGTCGTTAGGTAACGCTTGGCCACCTTGGACGAATGCATCGTTTCGAAGAGACCCGATACGCGTCCCGCTTTGAGGTGGTCAATCGCATGTTGCCACCCGAGTCCTGGTGAAGGCAGTTCGCGCAGGGCGGCCGCATACGAGGAGAGCGGGGAGGGACATGCAGGGTAGCTGGCCCAACCGAACTCATGAATCCCATTGATTTGTCCAATAGGTGTGGGTAGGTCGGAGATGGCATCTTTAACAGTTGCCATGGGCACGTTAAAGTCTAGCAAGTGCTCTGAATCGAAGGGATCACATTCCTGAGGGTCATAGCCCACCACAATCACGCGTTTTCGGTTCGTGGCGGCACCGAAATGAGCCGCATTGACCACTAATGGCCCAATAACGTGATAACGATCCGAGATACTGTCTATGGCATCACTAAGTATTTGATGATTGCCGTCGTCAAGTAAGCCTTCAACATTCTCCATGATAAAGAATTTCGGCGAAAGCTCATCAACGTGCCGATAAAAATGGTGAATGAGAGAGTTGCGTGGATCTTCCTTGGAACGCTTGCCGATACGGCTAAACCCTTGGCAAGGAGGGCCTCCGATGATCCCGTCGGGACGCTGAGCCCCGATCAACTGTGACCAATCAGCTTTACGGATTTGGCCGACATCGGCCTGAATAGCCTTGGTGTGAGGAAAGTTCTTTGTGAATCCTGACTGTAGAGTGGGCTCAATGTCCACAGCAACCAAGGACTGAAAGCCTGCGAGTTCAGCACCTAACGAAAAGCCCCCACAACCACTGAAGAGGTCGATCAATGTTGCTGCTTTCGATGTCATGGATTGGAGGCAATGGGACAAAAGGTGAGAAATATCAACGCAAGTCGGAACTGTTGCTCAGGAAGTGTAACTTCCACGAGAACCAGACGAAGCAGCTCATTCCGGTAACGACTCTCTCTTCTACGGAGAGTCGTGATTCTATCGTAGGATAGCTTGTACGGCGACTATTGTAGTAATTTTATGCCGTGCAAATGATATGGCCGGCAATTTCTGGAGTATTACGTTGGCTTGTACGGAGGTTAAGTCTATGTTCTTTCTGAGAAGAGAGATGTCCAACGCCATGCTCGATCGCTTACTCTGACTTCCAGTAGACGGCGCAACAATACGCAAAGACAAAGGCCGTACCCAGCGCCGCTGGCACGCAAACGCTGTTGATTTACTTCGCAGCGAGCGCATTATCGAATCTGACGTTTACCGATCCAAAGCAAAGTCAGCGCCTCGAAAGAAAAACCACCTAGAATTTTGGCACTAAGGTACAGAAGGGCCAATCCCGACCATTTTCCAATCTCAAAACGACGTGACGACCAGTGATATTAGGAGAGTTGAATGTCCTCGGCCGTTGCTCCCCCAATAACGATACACGGAAATACTTTCAATGTAGGCTAGAGTACCAGTATGCTCAGAGACAGTACTACCGAATTATCGATTCCCGAAGTGGCGATTACGCGTCCGCCTCCATACACGGGTAAGCTACCGCGCGCTGCACAGACACTTTCCTGGCGTTCTAGTGATGGACCATGTTTCTATCAGTCGCAGAGCCGAGATCATGCGAGCGGTGCGCTCCAAGCACACGGCTCCAGAAGTCTGTGTGAGAAAGGCGGCTCATCGTTTAGGGCTCCGTTTTCGACTGCACGCAAAATATCTGCCCGGAACGCCAGATCTTGTCCTTCCCAAATGGAAGACAGTCATATTCGTAAATGGATGTTTTTGGCATAGGCATGTGGATTGCAAAAAAACGACCACCCCAATAACCAATGTGCCTTTTTGGGAAGAGAAATTTAGTAGAAACGTTGAGCGCGACGCAAATAACTACAGAAAGCTGACCGAACTAGGTTGGCGAGTAGTTGTTATTTGGCAATGTACTGTACCAACCCTAGAAAAAGCCGAAGCCGTGCTGCTTCAATACTTCGCTAACGAGTAGTTTTACACCGTCAGACCCCTGCCGCCTGACGCTAATGCGCCCGCTCCTACACAGGAACACGGATTGCCTCTACCGCAACGCCGCAACACTGATCACCTCCGCCCCACACCCCTCCACCAACTCCCCATCATGACTCGCAAACAACACCACCCGATCCTTCCCCCAAGCCTTAAATAACTCCGCCAGCACCGCCCGCCCCCGCGCATCAAACCCATTGCTGGGCCCATTCGCGATCACCACCGCCGGATCGCCCAAGGCCGCCGCCGTCACGAACACCTTGCGCCGCGTCCCGGTCGACATCTGTTCAAAGCGCTTGTCCAGATGCGACTCCAGCCCCAGGCCATAGGTCAGTTCCAGCGCGGCCTCATCCAGCGCCACTTTCTTCTCCGCCACGACCTGTTCCAGTCGCCCGCGCCCCGTCTGCGTGGGAAACGCGAGGCAGTTGTCGGGCACGTAGGCCAGGCGGGCCTTGGCTTGCTGGGGCGCGTGGGTCAGGGAATGGCCGTCTATCCAGACGTCCCCGCTATCGCGGCGTGACGGCTCCGGCGATGAGGTTCAGGAGGGTGGATTTGCCGGTGCTGTCTTCTTCGCATAGCGCCACGCACCCGGGCGTGAAGCGGTGGGTGAGGCCTTGGAAGACGAGGTAGTCGCCGTAGCGTTTGCTGAGATTGTCGAGTCGTAGCATGGCGGGGAGTTTACGCAGGATCAGGGGGGACTAGAAGCGGCGGCGCGCGCTATGCCATAATTGATAACGATTCCTATTCATTCATAGCGCAGGCCGTGGACTCGACACGCGATAGCCGGTTTTCCACCATTTATAAGACCGACCATTCGTGGCTGGAGCGGCGGCTGCGCAATGGGTTGCGCAACCGCGAGGACGCGGAGGATGTGGCGGCGGCGGGAGCTGGAGCAGGCCTGGCTGGAGATGTTGCGCTTGCAGCCGGAGCCGCTGGAGCCGTCGGCCGAGGAACGGGTGCAGACCTTGCAGGCCTTGCAGGCCTTGCAGGCGCTGGATACGGCGCTGGACGGGCTGTCTGCCAAGGCCAGGATGGCGTTTCTATATAGCCAGCTCGATGGAATGACGCATGTGGAGATTGCGGCGCGGCTGAAGGTGTCGCCGACCATGGTGCGCAAGTACATCGTGCAGGCCTTGCGCCGTTGCTGCGAGGTGTTTGGGGTATGACGGCCTGGGATGCGCGCACCCGCGAGGCGGCGATTGAATGGCAGGTCTGTTTGTCCAGCGGGCAGGCCAGCGATGCGGACCGCGCGGCGTTTGACCGGTGGCTGGCGGAGAGTCCGAGCCATGGCGCGGCGTGGCAGCGGCTGAACGCGGCGCTGAATGGTACGTTGCATGCGCTGCGGCGTTCGCTTCTCGGTGACGGCCAGCGCCGGCAGTTGGGACAATTACCGGGGCGAAGTCGACGGCTCGGGCCCGCTGAACGAGGCCGGCACCTTGCGCGTCCGGGGCGTGGTGGCCTATCAGGATTCGAATACCTTCAAGAAGGCCTACGAGCACCAGCGCCAGCTCCCCGCAACTTCATGCTGACGCTGTCCCACAAGTTCTAGCGGGGCGGCCGCGCCAGCGCTGGCGCTTGGCCGAAATGCACAAAGGCCGCAATGACTGCGGCCTTTGTGCATGACTGCCCGAAAGCTTGATTCAGGCCTTGCGCACCTGCGCAATCAACCCATCCAACTGCGTCAGCATCGTATCGATTTCCTCAGCCGTCACATTCAACGCCGGCATAAAGCGCAGCAGGTTCGGACGCGGCGCATTCAGCAGCAACCCATTCGGCGTCAGATTCCGCGCAGCGTCGACAATCGCCGGACCGTCATCCCGATCCATGATCAAGGCGCGCAGCAGGCCAACCCCACGCTCGCCCTTCATGCCGTACTTGGCCGACAGCGCCAGCAGGCCTTCCGACAGCTGCTTGGCACGCGCATTGACCGACTCCATGAAGCCCGGCGCGACCAGCGCGTCGAAGACGGCGACGCCGACTGCGGTGGTGAGCGGATTGCCGTTATACGTGCCGCCTTGGTCGCCATGCGCGAAGACGCAGACTTCCTGGCGCGCCAGGAGCGCGGCCAGCGGCACGCCGCCGCCGATGCCCTTGGCCAACGTCATGATGTCCGGCACCACGTCGGAGTGCTGGTAGGCAAACATCTTGCCGGTGCGACCCATGCCGGTCTGCACTTCGTCGACGATGAAGAGCAGCTTGTGCTCGTCGGCCAGTTTGCGCAGGCCCTGCATGAATTCGCGGGTGGCGGGCAGCACGCCGCCTTCGCCTTGCACGGGTTCGAGCATGATGGCGACGGTCTGGTCGTCGATCAGCTTGCGCACGGATTCCAGGTCGTTCAGTTCAGCCTTGGGGAAGCCTTCGACCTGCGGGGCGAACATCTTGTCCCAGCCCGGCTTGCCGGACGCCGACATCGTGGCCAGGGTGCGGCCGTGGAAGCCGTGGTTCATGGTGATGATCTTGTAGGCGCCCTTCTTGTGCACCTGGCCCCATTTGCGCGCCAGCTTGATGGCGCCTTCGTTGGCTTCGCCGCCGCTGTTGGCGAAGAAGACGCGGTCGAAGTCGGAGGCGCCGGTCAGGCGCTGGGCCAGTTCGATGGACGGCACGTTGTAGAAGGCCGGCGAGGGGTTCATCAGCAGCTTGGATTGGTCCAGCAGGGCCTTCTGCATTTCCGGGGCGCAGTGGCCCAGGGTGTTGACGGCCCAGCCCTGCACGAAGTCCAGGTATCGCTTGCCCGCGTGATCCTCCAGCCAGGATCCCTGGCCTCGCACGAACACGAGGTCCGGGCGGGAGGTGATCTCCATGAGGGTGTTGACGTTGAACTGGCTGAATTCCATGGCGGTTCCTGCTGAATGAGAGAACAGGGGTTGAAAAAGGGTGGGAAACGCTAAAACGCGAATTTAGCACCGGCGGGGGAATGCTATCGTGACGAACCCCTGCCGATCCGCCCCACGGCCGCCTCAAGAGGGCTGCCAGCGCGAGGCGTTCTATTTTATGCAACAGGCGCATCCCCCGCGCGCAGCCCTTTGTCGCTTTTTACTGACCAATCATGAAACGTATTCTTTCCAGTCTGGCCGCCGGCCTGGCCCTGACCGCAGCGGCGGCGACCGCCCAGGCCGCCTACCCTGAACGCCCCATCCGCCTGATCGTGCCGTTCCCGCCGGGGCAGGCCACCGATATCTTCGCCCGCGCGCTGGCCGAGAAGCTGGGCGCGGCGGTCAAGCAGCCGATCGTGGTGGAGAACCGCGCCGGCGCCGGCAGCAATATCGGGATGGAGCAGGCCGCGCGCGCGACGCCGGACGGCTACACGCTGGTGATCGCGGGCTCGGCCGCGGCGGTGAACCAGACGCTGTACAAGACCATCAACTACAGCCTGACCAAGGATTTCGCGCCGGTGTCGGGGGTGTTTTCGGTGCCGCTGATGTTCCTGGCGACGCCGGCCTCGGGCATTACCTCGTTGAAGCAGCTGGTGGACCAGGCGCGCGCCAACCCGGGCGAGCTGGCCTACGCCAGCGCCGGGATCGGCGGCACGCAGCATCTGTCGGCCGAGATGTTCAAGGCAGCGGCCAATATCGATATCCGCCATATTCCGTACAAGGGCAGCGGCCCGGCGCAGGCGGATTTCCTGGGGCATCAGGTTCCGCTGATGGTGGATTCGGTGACGGCGGGCCTGCCGCACGTGCAGAGCAAGAAGGCGGTGGCGCTGGCGGTGACCACGGCCAAGCGCCTGCCGCAACTGCCGGACGTGCCGACGGTGGCCGAATCCGGCTATCCGGGTTTCGAGGCCATCGGCTGGGCTTCGGTGCTGGCGCCGGCCGGCACGCCGCCCGAGGTGACGGGCTACCTGAGCCAGCAGATCGGCCAGGTGCTGAACGCCCCGGAAATGCAGAAGTTCTTCCGCGACCGCGGCGCCGAGCCCATGCCGCTGACGCCGCAGGCCACCGGCGCGTTCATCGCCGGCGAAGTCGAGAAGTGGGGCAAGGCGGTGAAGCAGTCGGGCGCCCAGGTCGACTGATACTTGCCTGAAACCGCCCCCGCAGGCGCGGGGACGGTTTGACGTAAGCGGACCCGCGCCAGCCGCGCTCGATGCAGGGCGGCCGGGGCGCGCTTCAGGCGGGACCGCCCGGTTGGTCCGGGCGTCCGGGCTCGCCGGGTTGCCTGGGCCTCTCTCCAGGCTGGCCCGGGTTGCCGGGCACGTCGGGCGGTGTGCGTCCGGACCCGGTGTCGTCCGGCCCGGGCTGGCCCGGCACCTGGCCGGGGGCCTGCTTTTCGGGCGCATCCCCCGGCTCCTGTCCGGGACGCGGCGACGGGTCGATACCCGGTGCAATGGCGGGATCGCCAGGCTTCTGATTCGTGTTCATGGATGTCTCCTGAAGGATTCATGCAACCGCTACACGCGCACCGGCACGCGTATCGTGCAAGCCCACGATAAAAGCCATGCCCGCGCACGCCCAGATCACGCGGGACGGCTTTATCTAGTACTTTCTTCTTATCTCTTGCCCAATCAGGAGCCGGAATGAAGAAGACCGCCACGGCGTTCACGACGGAACGCCGCCATCTGCTGGAAATCATCGACGGCTTGATCGAGGGCATCCTCCTGCTGGACCAGGACCGCCGCATCGTCTGGGCCAATGACACCGCGCTGGCCATGCATGGCGTGAAGGACCTGGCCGCATTGGGCGGCACCGCCGCCGGCTACCGCAAGGCGTTCTCGCTGCGCGACCGCAAGCGCCGCGCATTGCGCGCGGCGCAGTATCCGCTGGACCGGGCCCTGGCGGGCGAGGCCTACAAGGACGTGGTGGTGGAAGTGAGCAGCCGGCGCGATCCGGAATTCAGCCGCATGCTGCAGGTGCGCAACCTGGTGCTGCGCGATGCGCAGGGCGCGGCTGAAGGCATGGTGCTGGTGCTGCTGGACGTGACCGAGCAGTACAGCGCGGAGGAACGCTTCGAGCGCACCTTCAGCGCCAATCCCGCGCCGGCCGTGATCAGCTCGCTGGCGGACCTGCGCCACATCAAGGTCAATGACGGCTTTCTGGCCATGACCGGCTACACCCGCGAGCAGGTGCTGGGCAAGACGCTGCGCCAGCTGGACGTGCTGGGCGACACGCCGCAACGCGAAGAGGCGCTGCGCCGGCTGGCGGAAGGGGCGACGATTCCGCAGACGGAGACCATCATCGCGGTGCAGGACGGCGCCAAACTGGTGGTGGTGGCCGGCCAGCCCATCGAAGTGGCGGACCAGCCCTGCATGCTGTTCACCTTCAACGACCTGGAGCCGCGCCGCAAGGCCGAGACGGCGCTGCGCGACAGCGAGCGGCGCTTTGCCACGGCGTTCCGGCTGGCGCCCGTGCCCATGACGCTCAGCACCACGGAAGGCAGGCTGCTGGAGGTCAACGACGCCTTCGTCGCCACGACGGGCTATGACGCCGAGACGCTGGCCCGCGACGAGGACGCGCTGGCGCAGCTGTGGATAGACCCGCAAGCCTATGACCGCGCCATGGCCTCGCTGGAGCAGGGCGCCGGCGTGCATGGCCAGGAAATGGCGCTGCGCACGCGCGACGGCGCGCTCCTGGACTGCCTGGTATCGGCCGCGCCGGTGTCCATCCAGGATCAGCCCTGCGTGCTGGCGGCGATCCAGGACATCACCGAGCGCAAGCGCAGCGAGGTCGAGCTGATGGAAGCGATCGAAACGGTCATGCAGGACACGTCGTGGTTCAGCCGCAGTGTCATTGAAAAACTGGCGCAGATCCGCGCGCCTCGGGGCATGCCGCAGGGGCAGGCCGAACTCGCCGACCTGACGCCGCGCGAACGCGAGATCCTGGGCCTGATGTGCCAGGGCCATACGGATACCGAGATCGCGTCCGGCCTGCGCCTGTCGCGCAACACCGTGCGCAACCACGTGGCCGCGCTGTACAGCAAGCTCGACGTGCACAGGCGCAGCGCCGCCATCATCTGGGCGCGGCAGCGCGGCATCGTGGGCTATGAGAAGCCGGCGCGCAAGCGGGCGCAGAAGCCGGTCCGCAAGCGGTAGAAAAGTACCAGCCGTCCTGATGTGCGCGCTTCTTACGCGCGCGCCATGCGCTTTCTATAGTGGTTGCGTCCGCCGCCGGAGCCCCGGCGCGGTTTCACGCAACCTGCAACGAGGAGCGAAACATGGATAACGACCGCATCAAGGGCGCTGCGAAGGAAGTCAAAGGCACGCTCAAGGAAACGGCCGGCAAGCTGACGGGCAGCCGCCAGACGCAAGCCGAGGGCAAGGCGGAGAAAACCGTGGGCAAGGTGCAGCGCAACGTGGGCGAGGCCAAGGATCAGGCACGCGACTTGCTGAGCAAGAAATAGCGCGGCTGCCCATCGGCATGGCCCGCTAGCCCATGAACGCCGAAAGGAGAAAAAAATGATTCATCGACTCTGGCTTGCGCTGATGCTGGCAATAACCGCCATCTCGGCCGGCTGCAACACGATGGAAGGCGCCGGCAAGGACATTGAACGCGGCGGGGAGAAGATCCAGCAGAAAGCCCAGTAGGTCCTGCATCGGCAGCCTGCTGGAACGGCTGGCGCGGATCGCGCGCCGGCCTTTTTGCGTTTATTGCGCGTCGCGTCCTATTGCGCTTTTGCGTCCAGGCGGCCCAGCAGGGCATCGAAGCGGCCGAGCCGCGCGTACCGCGTCTGGCCGCCCGCCACGGCCTCGCCGCCCGGCAGGCTGATCCACCGTTGTATCCCGCTATCCAGATCGAGCGCGCCGTGGCGGATTCGAAGCACCTGGCCCGACGCCGGATGCCAGAGCTGGCCCAGATCCATGCTGCGATGCGGCGCATGCCAGTGGCCCAGCAACAACCAGCCGCCCGGCAGCGCTTGCAGCGTCATGCCGCCGGAAGGCAGATGCCCCACCTCGTGTTGGTGAACGGCGCCGGCCTCCAGGCCTGCGTGGCAAAGCATGCCGTCCTCCAGCCACGCGATGGCGCTGTCGCCCAAGGCCACGGGGTGCGAGATGTCGCCCGATGAGGGCGCGGCATAAGACAGCGGCAAGGGATGCAGCCGCCCTTCGCGACACTCCAGCAGTTGGCCGCGGCACAGCACGCAGGTACGGCCGCCCGGCGTAGCAATGACGGCGGACCTGTCGCTGACGGGACGGCGTTGCGGGGGCGCGGTGTACAGCAGCGACGGCTCCGCAGCGGCGTCCTCCGCCTGCCTGGCGTAGCCCGGATAAAGAAAGACCATGCCACGGTCCACCAGCAGCAGATCGTCGCCCGCGAACCCCAGGCTGAATTCCGGCGTCCGGCGTTGCACTTGCGCGGCGCGCGGCGGCAGGGGCACGCCGGGCCGGTTTGAAGGGGGCAGCTCGACCTGATCGGAATGCAGCAGCCGCGCATAGGGCGTGCTGGAAAGTCCGTCCGGGCCCTGTTCGATCCAGGCATGCGCGCCGTCGGGGCTGACGCAGGAGGCGAGCAGGCCACGCCGCGCGGAAAACTTGCCGGCGATCGCGCGCAATGCCGGCCATGCACGCAGGTCGGTGAGCGTCGGGGCATCCCAGTCCGTCATGACGGCGCAGGCCCATCCCGGAGCCACCGCTACCGCGTAGGGAATGTCCAGGTAATCCCCGGGGCCGCACAGCGGACCCGAGGCCGGCTTGGGCAGGGCCGCCTGGGCGCCAGCCGCGGCGCCTTCCTGCCGATGCGCGACGGCTTCCCAGCCCTGCGCCTGTATTTGCGTCTTGAGGCCGTCCGCCTGGGCCTGCGGCACGATCAGCAGACGGATCGCGTCGTCCTCTTCGCGCTGCTCGATGAGCGCCAGCCCCAACGCCTCCAGTTCCTGGCCCAGCGCGGGCAGGAAGTCATCGGCGCGGTCGTCGCGCATGACGGAACGAAGCAGGTCCAGGCGCGCGGACGCAAGCGCCGGGTGGCGGGTCGAATAGATTTGCCTGAGCGTGTCCAGCACGTCGGGCAGGAGAATCTTCCAATCGAAGGATACGGGCTGCTGCATCACGGCTCAGCGGGAAAAGCCGCGCGCGGAAATCTCCCAGATGTCCTGCACCACGCCGTCCTTGAACACCACCAGGCCGTCGTGCAGGTTGAAGGTGGGATCCACGTGCGCGGGCACCAGGCGCAGCACGCTGCCCAGCGCGGGCGGCGTGGCGCCGGGTTCCACGCGGACCACGCTGTGTTCGTCGTTGATGGCGGTGCAGGTCAGGCCCGATTCGCCATGGACGGCGGGCGGGCCGCATTCGGCGGAAGCCGACTTCAGGCCGGCATCCAGCACGACCCGGCCGGGCGCGGGCGCGCTCATCACGGTGGACAGCAGGAACAGGCTGTTCTGGAAGGCCAGCGGGCCGTTCCATTCATTGGCGCCGTAGTCGCCGTCCATGAAGGCATAGGAGCCCGCCTGCAGTTCCGTGTAGACCCCGCTGGCCGCGTCGAATTCCGCGCTGCCCGTGCCGCCCCCCGTGATGGTGTCGCAGGCGATGCCGCTTTCGCGCAGCAGCTGCACATAGGACGCGGCGATGCCAGCGGCCTGGCGGCAGACGCTGGCGCGCTCCTCGCGCGCGCGGAAGTGCTGCACCGAGCCGTGGTAGGCCTGCAGCCCGGCGAAATGCACACCCGGCAATGCGCGGGCCTGCTGCGCCAGCGCCAGCACCGTGGCGCCGTCCGACACGCCGCAGCGGCCCTGGCCGACGTCCACCTCCACCAGCACGTCGATCTCGGCGCCGGCCTGGGTCATGGCGGCGGACAGCTGCGTCAGGTTTTCCGCGTTGTCCACGCAGACGCTCATCTTGGCGGCGCGCGCCAGCTGGCCCAGCAGCGCCAGCTTGGCCGGGCCGACGACCTCGTTGCTGATGTGGATGTCGCGGATACCGGCGGCCACGAAGGGCAGCGCCTCGCTGACCTTCTGGCAGCAGATGCCGCGCGCGCCCAAAGCCAGCTGGCGCAGGGCGATCTCGGGGCATTTGTGCGCCTTGGCGTGGGGCCGCAAGGCCACGTCGTGCCGATCGGCCCAGGCCTGCATCGTGCGCAGGTTCGCCTCGAAAGCCGTCAGGTCCAGCGCCAGGCTGGGCGTGTCGACCCGGGCCAGGGGATCGCCCGGCTGGGCCGCCGGGGGCAGCGCTATGCCGCGTATGACTTCCTGGGACATCGGAAATACTCCGTTATTTGCACGCGTGGATGTAACCGCGCCATAACCAAACCTGGGCGGGTCATAACCTAAAGGGCATGCGACCCCCTGGTAAACGATAGCCCGGTAAGCATTGGCTACAAGAGGTCGGCATGACAGAATTTCATCATAAAGAAAGCCCCCGAGGGGAGGCGCGTTTTTTGCCGCCGGGCGCAAGACCCGGCGGCAAAAAACGAACAATATTCAACCGTCAGCAAAATCACGGAGAAGCCCGCATGAAACTGAAGCACTGGATCACCACCCTGACCCTGGCCGTCGCCGCGGTCGGCGCCGCCGGCACCGCGCAAGCGCAGCAATTCTTCCGCATCGGGACCGGCGGCACCGCCGGTACCTACTACCCCATCGGCGGCATCATCGCCAACGCGGTGTCCCAGCCCGGCAAGCTGGTCGCCACGGCGGTCGCCTCCAACGGGTCGGTGGCCAATATCAACGGCATCCTGGGCGGTTCGTTCGAAGCGGGCTTCACGCAATCCGACGTGGCCTACTGGGCCTACAGCGGCACCGGCACCTTCGAAGGCAAGCCCAAGGCGCAGGACCTGCGCCTGATCTCGACGCTGTACCCGGAAAGCATCCACCTGGTGGCGCGCAAGGGCGCCGGCATCAAGAGCGTGGCCGACCTGAAAGGCAAGCGCGTCTCGATGGACGAGCCGGGCTCCGGCACGCTGGTCGACGTGCGCCTGATCCTGGGCGCCTACGGCATGACCGACAAGGACATCAAGGCCGAATACCTCAAGCCCAACCAGGCCGGCGACAAGCTCAAGGACGGCGGGCTGGACGCGTTCTTCTTCGTGGGCGGCGCCCCCGCCGGCGCGATCGCGGAACTGGCGTCCAGCGGCGCCGGCATCGAGATCGTGCCGCTGGTCGGCCCCGAAATCGACGCGCTGCGCGCCAAGCAGGAGTTCTTCACGCCCGACACCATCGCCGCCAACACCTACCAGAACGTGGGTGAAGTGAAGACGATCTCGGTCAACGCCCAGATGGTCACGTCGGCCAAGCTGCCGGAACAGGTCGTGTACGACGTCACCAAGGCCCTGTACAGCGACGCCACGCGCAAGACGCTGGACAACGGCCACGCCAAGGGCAAGCTCATCACCCGCGACAACGCGATCAAGGGCGCCGGCATCCCGTTCCACCCGGGCGCCGAGAAGTTCTACAAGGAAATCGGCCTGCTGAAGTAGGTCCCCCCCGAGCGCCTTCGGCGCTTCCCCCAGGGGCGCCGCAGTGGACCGGCAGAGCCGGATCCACGCGGCCCCGATGGGGCGGCGGCGGGATTATGCGGCGAGTGTGCCGCGCGGCCAGATTGAAGTCTGTATGTCCGCGGAGCGACGCGCCGCGCTTGAGTAGGGCCGCCACGAGCGGCCCTGCTTGCTGAATCACCCAGAGAATTACTGCGATGGAAATTGATCACCAAAAAACCCAGCAGCTGGCGGAGAAGTACGACTCGGAAATCCGCTTCCGGCCGCTGGACAAGACGGCCACCTGGATCGTCTCCGGCCTGCTGGTAACGCTTTCGATCTTCCACTACTACACGGCCGGTTTCGGCCTGCTGCGCGAAGCCACGCACCGCGGCGTGCACCTGGCGTTCGTGCTCAGCCTCATCTTCCTCGTCTTCGGCTTTTCGAAGGCGCATTACAACCGCGAACCCAAATCCACCTGGTATGCGCCGGGCGGCATTCCGCTGTACGACTGGATCATCGCCATCGCGCTGGCCCTGTCGGTGCTGTACATCCCCTACATCTTCGAGGACCTGGCCTTCCGCGTCGGCAACCCGCTGCCGATCGACGTGTTCATGGGCTCGATCCTGCTGATCGGCCTGCTGGAGGCCACGCGGCGCGCCATGGGCTGGCCGCTGCCCATCATCGCGATCGTTTTCATGGCCTACGCCATGTTCGGGCCTTACTTCCCGGGGCTGCTGCAGCACGCGGGCAATACCTGGTCCCAGGTCGTCAACCACATGTACCTGACCAGCCAGGGCGTGTACGGCGTGGCGGTGGGCGTGGTGGCGACCTACGTCTTCCACTTCGTGCTGTTCGGCGTGCTGGCCACCCGCATCGGCCTGGGCCAGCTGTTCCTGGACGTGGCCTCGACCATCGCCGGGCGCTATGCCGGCGGCCCCGCCAAGGTGTCGGTGTTCGGTTCCGCCATGTTCGGGATGCTCTCCGGTTCCTCGGTGGCCAACGCCGTGACGGTGGGCTCGCTGACGATCCCCGCCATGATCCGCATCGGCTATCCGCGGCACTTCGCGGCGGGCGTGGAGGCGGCCAGCAGCACGGGCGGGCAGATCACGCCGCCCATCATGGGCGCGGCCGCCTTCCTGATGATCGAATTCCTGGGCATCCCGTACCAGCAGATCGCGATCGCGGGCATTTTCCCGGCCTTCCTGTACTTCTTCGGCATGTTCATGCAGGTGCACTTCGAGGCCAAGCGCGAAGGCCTGCGCGGCCTGACCGACGAGGAAATGCCCAAGCTGAAGCAGTCGTTCAAGATGCGCTGGCCCACGCTGATCCCGCTGGTGCTGCTGATCGGCGTGCTGGCCAGCGGCCGCACGCCCTACCTGGCGGCGTTCGCGGGCATCACGGGCTGCATCGTGGTGGGCATGCTGAATCCGTTCCAGCGCCTGCGCCTGCGCGACCTGTACGAGGCCTTCGAGACCGGCGCGAAGTATGCGCTGGCCGTGGGCGCGGCCGCAGGCACGGTGGGCATCGTGATCGGCGTGGTCACGCTGACCGGCGTGGGCTTCAAGATCTCGTACATCGTGATTTCGGCGGCCCAGGCGATCGCAGGAGGCGCGGCCACCGTGATTCCCGACGTCATCGCCAACACGCAGACGCTCACGCTGATCGCGGCGCTCGTCATGACCGGCATCGTCTGCATCCTGATGGGTTGCGGCATTCCCACCACGGCGAACTACCTGATCATGGTGGCCGTGGCCGCGCCCACGCTGGTGCAGCTGGGCGTGCAGCCGATCGCGGCGCACTTCTTCGTGTTCTATTTCGGCATCCTGGCCGACATCACGCCTCCGGTGGCGCTGGCGGCCTATGCGGCCGCCGGGATGGCGGGCAGCGACCCGTTCAAGACCGGCAACACGGCGTTCCGGCTGGGCATCACCAAGCTCATCGTGCCGTTCGTGTTCGTGTTCTCGCCGTCGCTGCTGATTTCGGTCCAGGGCTTCACCTGGTACGACTTCTTCGTGACCCTGTTCGGCTGCATGGTCGGGCTGGTGCTGCTGTCGGCGGCCTTCTCGCGCTACATGCTGGTCGGCATGAAGGGCTGGGAGCGCTGGCTGTGCACCATCGGCGCCTTGCTCACGATCCTGCCGGGGCTGACCAGCGGCCTGATCGGGCTGGCCATCTGCGTCCCGGTGTTCGTGCGCCAGCTGGCTCAGCTCAAGCTCGAAAACGCGCCGAAGGCCGCCTGAGGGCCGGGCCGCGCGCCGGCCGCGAATTGTAAAAAGGGGCGGACCAACCGGGTCCGCCCCTTTTTCTCTGAACCATGCATTTTGCCGGCAATTGGCCGACGATGGCGGCCAAGTTGCCCCGGAGTGACGGCATACAACATTCCCCGGCCTCTCGGTTGCCCGCCCCTATAAAACGGCGTAAAGTAAAATTCATGTTTGCTGGTCTGCCGATATGCGGGCCGACTGTGCAAACAGGCACAACACTGCGCCATATGTTCGATATCCTGGTTTATCTGTACGAGAATTACTACACGCCGCAAGCCTGTCCTGCGGCCGACGTGCTGGCCAAGCGGCTTGCCGCCGCCGGGTTCGAGCACGAAGACATCGACGACGCTCTCGGGTGGCTTTACGGCCTGGCCGAGACCACCGAACGATGCGTCGATCTCGCCCAGGCGCCCACCACCGGCACCCGGATCTACACCGATAACGAGTATCAGCAGCTCGGCACCGAATCCATCGGCTTCATCGCCTTCCTGGAGTCCGCCGGCGTGCTGCCCGCGCCGCTGCGCGAAATCGTCATCGACCGTGGCCTGGCTGCGTCGGAATCGCCCGTGCCGCTTTCCAAGATCAAGATCATCGCCCTCATGGTTCTCTGGAGCCAGGAAGCCGAGATCGACAATCTGGTCCTGGAAGAGCTGCTGGACGACGAAGGCGTGCGCCGCCTCCATTGAGCGCGGCGCGCCGCCGCCCCCGAATCTCCTTGCCGCCTCCCGCGCGCAACCGCGCGGGCATTGCCCTGTGACCTACGTCGGCCGTTTCGCCCCCAGCCCCAGCGGTCCGCTGCATGCGGGCTCGCTCGTGGCCGCGCTGGCCAGCTGGCTGGACGCGCGCGCCCATGGCGGCCGCTGGCTCCTGCGCATCGAAGACGTGGACACGCCGCGCACCGTGCCCGGCGCGGCCGAACGCATCATGGCGCAGCTGGAAGCGCTGGGCCTGTCCTGGGACGGCGAGGTCATGTGGCAGTCCAGGCGCGGCGACGCCTACCAGGCCGCCTTCGACGCCCTGGCGGCGCGCGGCCTGATCTACGGCTGCGGCTGCACCCGCCGCGAAATCGCCGATTCCGCCCTGCGCGGCCAGACCCAGCCCGGCGCCGACGGCGAACGGCCCTACCCGGGCACCTGCCGCAACGGCCTGCCCGAAGGCCGCCAGGCCCGAGCCTGGCGCGTAAGGCTGCCGGAAGGCGTGGAACGCTTCGAGGACCGCTGGCTGGGGCCGCAGGAACAGGACGTGGCCCGGGCCGTGGGAGACATGGCGCTGCGGCGCGCGGACGGCCTGTGGGCCTATCAGCTGGCCGTGGTGGTGGACGATGCGGCGCAGGGCGTCACGGACGTGGTGCGCGGCGCGGACCTGCTCGGCTCCACGGCGCGCCAGCGCGTGCTCGGCCGCCTGTTGGGCCTGCCGCCGGTGCGCTACCTGCACGTGCCGCTGATCCTGGACGCCGGCAGCGGGCTCAAGCTGTCCAAGCAGAATGGCGCCCCGCCCATCGATACCGGCGCGCCGCTGGAGGCGCTGAAGGGCGCCTGGACGGCGCTGGGCTTCGAGCCGTTCCCGGCAACCGAGCGCGACGCCTTCCTGCGCGTAGCCACCGCGCACTGGGCGCGGCGCTTTCCCTGACATCCCGGCAACCGCTTCCTTCTTCTTATAGCGGCTGCAGATCCTCTCCGAGCATCCGCACCAGCAGCGCCTCGCCGTTGTCGGCCACCCGCAGCTCGCCATACCGGGCGACCTGATAGCGCGCGGCCTGCCCTTCGGGGAAGAAATAGGCATTGGTCACGATACGCACGCCGTTGTTGCGCACGCGATAGCGCAACGGTACCTCGGCATCGGTGTGCGGATGCACGTCGGGCTGGATGCGCAGCGGCTGCGATACGCCGCGCTCGTCGCGCGCCAGCATGACGTAGCCGTCGGGCTCATAGCCGAGGATGGAGTCGTCTTCCCCGCGGTTCTCGCCGCCCAGGCGCAGCCGCGTGACCTCCCGGCTGGCGGCGAAGTTCAGCGCCATGTAGTCGCCCTGCATCAAGGACCGGGGATCCACCGGCGCCAGTTCCAGGATGACCACCTTGCCGGAGGCCAGCAGCTTCTCGCGCTGCCAGATTCCGCCATTGGCCACCGCCAGCACCAGCGCCAGGCCGCCCAGGATGGCCAGGGTGCGCCAGCGCAGCACGCCCGACACCGGCGGCAGCGGCCCGCGCGCGGCGGGCGCCTGCGTGCGCATCAGCCTGGGCACCAGCCACACCAGGCCCCGCAGAAGGAAGAGCAGCACCGCGGCGCCGCTCAGCCACAGCGCCTTTTGCAGCAACGGCACGTCGAGCTGGTAGTAATAGACGCCCAGGTAGGCCAGCAGGCTCAGGACCCCGAAGATCGCCAGCCGCGGCTGGTTCAGCCCGAAGCCCAGCAACAGCCACGCCAGCGCGAAGCCCACGCCGGGGCTGGGCAGCCAGAACAGCGCCAGGACCAGCAACGCCAGCGGCACGCCCCAGGTCACGCCGGCCGTCAGCACGTGACGCCGAGGCCACAGCACCGCCAGGGCGGCCGCGGCGGGCAGCACGGCGCCTGCCGTCACCAGCACCGCGGTCCTCGGATTGAGCTGCCACATCGCCGGCAGTTGCAGCGCCGAAATCCCGCTGGCCAGCCACACCATGCCCTGGACCGACAGCAGGAAGGCCCAGGCCAGCGGCTGCAGCGCGTGGGCGCGCTTGCCGCCCAGGCGGCGGCCCAGGCTGAACAGGACCGCCGTGGCCCAGGCCCCGGTCACCGCGATAGGCAGCCAGATGAAGGTGGCCTGCGCCACGTCGAAGTCCAGCCAGGCGTCCAGCAGGTCCTCGCGCATCAGCTCCGGCGCCACGCCGCGCCAGATCAGGCCGGCGGCCGCCGAGGCGATCAGCAGCCCGCTCAGGAAACGCAGGATCGCGTCCGGCCCCAGCGCATAGACGGCGGCGGCCATCAGCAGCACGAACAGGCAGGCGTTGGTGAACGAGGTGGAACTGGACAGGCCGTAGATGATCAGGATCTGGCCGGTGAAGGCCATCGCCGTGCCGCATTGGCGCCAGAACGGCCCGGCGTCGCTGCGCAGCACCGCCACGCCCGCCGCGCACAGCACCAGCCCGGCCACCAGCGCGCCTTCTTCCGTCGTGACGACGCCGGAAAAGGCCACGAACACCAGCAGCAGCAAGGTGGCCAGCCAGGCGCTCAGGCCCAGCAGGCACTGCACGTACCAGGGCGGATCGGCCTGCGGCGAGGCCGGCGCCAGTTGCGCCACCGGCGCGCCGGCATCGGCCGGATCGACCGAGTTGCCCGCCGAGGCGGCGGCCGGTTCGGCATCCGCCGCGGCCACGGGAACCGCCGGTTCGGCGCCCAGGCGGCGCAGCCAGCGGGCGGCCCAGACGGCTTCGGCCATCAGCAGCGCGGCCAGCGGCAGGGCGGCCCAGACGCCGGGCTCGAGCCGCAGCAGCCATTCGCCCACCACCCGCAGCGAAACGCAGATCACGCCCGCCGCCAGCATGGCCAGGATGACCAGGTCGCGCCGGCCCCGCTGATAATAAAAGCCCAGGCCCAGCGTGACGGCCAGCCAGGCCACGCCGTTGGCGGTGCCCAGGCCGCGCAGGATGTAATCGCCGAACATCAGGGACACCACCAGGGCGCTGATGATGAATGCGGCCAGGATGCGCGGCCCGAAAAGGGTGCTGGCCCGCCAGCGGCGCGCGGCCATTTCCCAGGCCAGCAGCAGCACGAGATTCAGGGCCGCGATGATCAGGCTGGCGGCCCCCGGGCCGCCGAAGACCATCCACCAGTCGAAGGCGCGCTCGCCCAGCCACAAGGCCGTGGCCGTGTTCAGCACCAGCACCCAAAGCAGCCAGACGGCCTGGCTGGCCGCCGCCAGCGCCCAGGGCAGCAGCAGGGCCGCCCACCAGGCGAACAGTTCCCAGGTATCGGCCCCGGTCTGGTAAGTTTGGCCCAATAGCGCGAGCAGGGCGCCGAGCAGGATGCCGGCCAGCGCCAGCAGGGCGCCGGGGATGCTGCGCCGCACGCCGGGGCTGGCCCGCAGGCGCAGCCCGGCCCACGCGGCGGCCAGCGCGCAGACCGCCAGCAGCGCCTGTACGCCGGCGAAGCGCTGCACTTTGGTCATTTCCTGCCAGTTGGCGGCGACCCAGCAAACCGCGGCGCTGCCAAGCAGCAAAACGCCCAGCCACAGGGTGCTTCGCGCCAGGAATTGACGCCAAGCGTGCAGTTCGGATCCCGCTTGCCTTTCAGTGCCGACTTGCATCTGGCGAATCTCCGATCTTATTATCCGCGCTACTAAGGCGGGACTACCGCCACTGGATACACATGAATAAAACGCTGATTATTGCCGAGAAGCCCTCGGTGGCCCTTGATATATCACGCGCCTTGGGAGGCTTCGCGCGCGAGGGCGACTATTTTGAAAGCGAACGTTACGTCCTCGCGTCCAGCATCGGCCATTTGCTCAGCTTGGTCGCGCCCAACGATCCGGTCAAGGGGAAATGGAGCTTCACGCACCTGCCCGTGATTCCGCCCGAGTTCGAGCTGGGCCCGACCGACAAGAAATCCGCCGAACGCCTGAAGCTGCTGGTCCGCCTGGCCAAGCGCAAGGACGTGGACGCCATCATCAACGCCTGTGACGCCGGGCGCGAGGGCGAGCTGATCTTCCGCTACATCATTCAGTATGCGGGCGTGAAAAAGCCGATCCAGCGCCTGTGGCTGCAGTCGATGACCCAGGCCGCCATCCGCGAAGCCTTCGCCAACCTGCGCGACGACGTGCAGCTCAAGCCGCTGGAAGCGGCCGCCCGTTCCCGCGCCGAGGCCGACTGGCTGGTGGGCATCAACGGCACGCGCGCCATGACCGCCTTCAACAGCAAGGACGGCGGCTTCTTCAAGACGCCGGTCGGCCGGGTGCAGACGCCCACGCTGGCCATCGTGGCCGAGCGCGAAGAGCGCATCCGCCGCTTCGTGCCGCGCGACTACTGGGAAGTGCGCGCGCAGTTCGTGGCCGCCGCCGGCCTGTACGAAGGCCGCTGGATCGACCCGGAATTCAAGAAAGACGAACGCGACCCCGAAAAGCGCGAATCGCGCCTGTGGTCGCAGGCCGCCGCCCAGAGCGTGGTGGCCGCCTGCCGCGACCAGCCCGGCAGCGTCACCGAGGAATCCAAGCCGTCGACCCAGATGTCGCCGGCCCTGTACGACCTGACCTCGCTGCAGCGCGAAGCCAACGGCCGCTTCGGCTTTTCGGCCAAGACCACGCTGGCGCTGGCCCAGACCCTGTATGAGCGCCACAAGGCGCTGACCTACCCGCGTACCGATTCGCGCTATCTGCCCGAAGACTACATCGGCACGGTGCAGGAAACCATGCGGGCGCTGGCCACGGGCGGCTCCAACGCGGTCGGCGGCCTGTCCCGCCACGCGGAAACGGTGGTCAGCAAGCAATGGGTGAAGCCGAACCGCCGCATCTTCGACAATAAAAAGGTGTCGGACCACTTCGCCATCATCCCGACGCTGCAGATCCCGCACGACCTCAGCGAGGCCGAAGGCAAGCTTTACGACCTGGTGCTCAAGCGCTTCCTGGCGGTGTTCTTCCCCGCCGCGGAATACCGCGTCACCACGCGCATGACCGAAGTGCAGGGGCACCGCTTCCGCACCGACGGCAAGGTGCTGGTCAACCCGGGCTGGCTGACGGTCTATGGCAAGGAAGCCCAGGGCGAGGACGCCAATCTGGTTCCCGTGGCGGACGGCGAGACCGTGCGCACCGAGGACGTGGAAGCGGTGGGCCTGTCGACCAAGCCGCCGGCGCGCTTCAACGAAGCGACGCTGCTGTCGGCCATGGAAGGCGCGGGCAAGCTCGTGGACGACGAGGAACTGCGCGAGGCCATGTCCGAGCGCGGCCTGGGCACGCCGGCCACGCGCGCGGCCATCATCGAAGGCCTGCTCAACGAAAGCTACCTGCGCCGCGAGGGCCGCGACCTGGTCCCCACGGCCAAGGCGCGCCAGCTGATGACGCTGCTGTCCGGCCTGGACGTGACCGAACTGACCTCGCCCGAACTCACCGGCGAATGGGAGCACAAGCTCAAGCAGATCGAACAGGGCGGCCTGGGCCGCGAGGCTTTCATGCGCGAAATCGCGCAAATGACGCAGGTCATCGTCAAGCGCGCCAAGGAATACGAGCGCGACACGGTGCCCGGCGACTACGCCACGCTGCAAACGCCCTGCCCCAAGTGCGGCAGCGTCGTGAAGGAAAACTACCGCCGCTACGCCTGCACGAACTGCGACTTCTCCATCGGCAAGCATCCCGGCGGCCGCACCTTCGAGCTGCCCGAAGTGGAAGAGCTGCTCGCCAAGCGCGAGATCGGTCCGCTGCAGGGCTTCATCAGCAAGATGGGCCGGCCGTTCGCCGCCATCCTGCGCATCAGCGACGAGTACAAGCTGGAATTCGACTTCGGCCAGAACGACGAGGACGACAACGAAGCGGTGGACTTCTCCGGCCACACGCCGGTGGGCGCCTGCCCCAAGTGCAAGTCGCGCGTGTTCGAGCACGGCATGAGCTACGTCTGCGAGAAATCCGTCGGCCCCGAAAAGAGCTGCGATTTCCGTTCGGGCAAGGTCATCCTGCAGCAGGAGATCTCGCGCGAGCAGATGGAGAAGCTGCTGACCGACGGCCGCACCGACCTGCTCGACGGTTTCGTCTCCAGCCGCACGAACCGCAAGTTCAAGGCCTTCCTCGTCCGCCAGCCGGACGGAAAGATCGGCTTCGAGTTCGAGCCCCGGCCCGAAAAACCCGGCCGCGCGCGCGCCCCTGCCAAGACGGCCGCGAAGACCGCGGCGAAGACGGCAACCAAGACCGCCGCCAAGAAAGCGCCCGCCAAGAAGGCCGCGGTGAAAAAGACCGCAGCCAAGAAAGCGGTCAAGAAGGCCGCGCCGAAGAAGACCGCGTAAGCCATCGAACATCCGCCGTGCCGGCACGGCGGATGTTCGATGCCGCGCAGCCATGCAACGCCCGGGCAACCGGGCGTTTTCCATTGTTGGACGCGGGAGGCTGGGGTATTGTCTACGCCACACCGCAGCAACCAGACCAAAACCGAGGATGACATGAGCGCTAGCCCCGATTTCACCACCCGCCGCCGCGTGCTGGCCGCAGCCGGCGCGCTGGCCGGCATCGGCCTCGTCAATGGCCGCGTCGCCTTCGCGCAACCCAAGCTCGGCCGCGTGGCCTACGGGCAGGGCAGCATCGATCCCTTCTTCGCCGCCGGCTACGTGGCGCTCAAGAAAGGCTATTTCGGCGAGGGCGGGCTCGAGGTCGAATACCTGAACTCCCAGAGCGGCCCGCGCACCAACCAGCTGCTGGCCGCGGGCCAGATCGCCTTCGGCGCCACCGCCGCCACCGCGGCGCCGGCCCTGACCCTGGCCGGCAAGCCCGCCACCCTGGTGTTCGGCTTCGACCGCAAGCTCACCTATGCCAACGTCATCGTGCGCCGCGAAGACTTCGAAAGCGGCAAGATCAAGTCATTGAAGGACCTTGCCGGCAAGCGCGTGGGCGCCACCCAGCCGCAGTCCAGCACCTGGCTGATGGCGCTGTACCTGATGCAGAAGGCGGGCGTGGCCGACAAGGTCGACATCCGCCCGCTGGGCGACCTGGCGACCATGCTGGGCGCGCTCAAGACCGGTTCGGTATCCGCCAGCATGGCCACCATGTCCATGATGGAACAGGCTCGCCAGGAAGGCTGGGGCGTGCCCATTTTCGACGCCACCACCGAGAGCTCATGGAACGAGTTCATGGGCGGCGACGTGCCCGGCATCGCGGCGCTGACGCTGCAGGACACCATACAGAAACGTCCCGAGGTGGTGCAGGCCTTCGTCACGGGCCTGGTGCGGGCGCAGGATTTCATCGGCGCCAACAGCGCCGCGGCCGTCACCGACGCCATCTACGACGACTACCTCAGCGCCTTTCCGCGCGACGCGATCGAGAAGACGCTGGGCGTGTACAAGGAAACGGTGTTCCTGAAGGACAACATCATCACCCAGGACGCCTACGACCGCATGACGGCCATCATGGGCGACGGCCGCCAGTTCTCCAATGACGAGATCAAGACGGTGCCGTACGACCGCTGCGTGAACATGAGCTTCGTGCGCCGCGCCAGGGGCCTCTGATGATCACGCTGGACCACGTCGGCAAGGCGTACCAGACGCGCCAGGCCACGACCCACGCGGTGGGCGATGTCAGCCTGACGATCCCGGAAGGCGAGTTCGTCTCCATCGTGGGCCCTTCCGGCTGCGGCAAGAGCACGCTGCTGAACATGATCGCGGGCTTTCTGCGCCCGACCACGGGCGCCATCCGCGTGGACGGCCGCATCGTGGACGGGCAGGTGCCGCCCGCGCTGGGCTACATCTTCCAGAAGGACACGCTGCTGCCCTGGTTCAGCGTGAGGAAGAACGTGGCGCTGGGCCTGAAGTTCCAGGGCGTGCCCGCCGCCAGGATCGAACGCCGCGTTGCCGAGCTGCTGGAACTGGGCCATCTCGCCGCCTTCGCCGACGCCTTTCCGCACCAGCTGTCCGGCGGCATGCGGCGGCGCGTGGCGCTGCTGATGAGCCTGGCGGTGGAACCGCGCATCCTGCTGCTGGACGAGCCCTTCGGCGCGCTGGACACGCACACCAAGACGCACCTGCATCGCGAACTCATCGAGATCTGGCGCAAGCTGGGCCAGACCATCGTCATGGTCACGCACGACCTGGACGAGGCCATCCTGCTGTCCGACCGCGTGGTCGTGCTGTCGGGGCCGCCCAGCACGGTGCTGCTGGACGAACGCATCGCCATCTCGCATCCGCGCGATGTCTTCACGCTGCGGGAAACGCCGCAATTCGTGAGCCACGTGCAAAGCCTCTGGAGCGTGCTGGGACAGCAGTTCCGCGCCGCCGCCTGACATGACCCCGACCGATACTTCCGATTCCCTGCAGGACCAGCTGCGCCTGGACCGCCGCGCCGGCATGGCGCGCCGCCTGCGCATCACCCTGTGGCAAGTGCTGATCCTCGCCTTCATCCTGGGTTCCTGGGAAATTCTGACGCGCATCCCGTGGTTCGCGCAGAACACCTTGTTCGACCCGTTCTTCATCAGCCAGCCCTCGCGCGTGGCGCTGCGGCTATGGGAATGGCTGCAGCCCGGCCCCCGATCGGTCTGGCCGCACCTGTGGCTGACCTTGCAGGCGACGATGGTGGGCCTGGTGGTCGGCGTGGGCAGCGGCTTCATCGTGGGCATGACGCTCAGCCGCAGCCGCTTCCTGGCCGACGTATTCAATCCCTTCATCGTGGCGTTCAATTCCATGCCGCGCATCGCCTTCGTGCCGCTCATCACCATGTTCTTCGGCCTGGGGCTGGCCTCCAAAGTGGTAACGTCGTGGTTCGTGGTGTTTTTCCTGGTGTTCTTCAACACCTACAAGGGCGGCCGCAGCGTTGAGCGCGAGCTGGTGGATTTCTGCCGCACGCTGGGCGGTTCCCCCCGCCAGATCCTGTGGCGGGTACGGATCCCGACCGCCGCCGCATGGACGTTCGCGGCGCTGCCCAACGCCATCAGCTTCGCGCTGATCGGGGTGGTGCTGGCGGAGTTCGTCGGTTCCACGACGGGAATGGGCTACCTGATGATCACGGCGCTGGCGACCCTGAACGCCACCGACATGTTCGCCGCGGTGACGCTGCTGTCGGTCGTGGGCATTGCGCTGGTCTATTGCGTGACCTGGCTGGAACGCCGCCTGCTGCATTGGGCGCCGGAGTTCCGCGAATAGGAGGGCTCCCCCCGCAGCGCTGCGCGCTTCCCCCCAGGGGGGCGCCGCTGCGGACCGGCGGAGCCGGATCCGCGCGGCCCGGATTGAGACGAAGCACTTTGGACGACTGACATGGATACGCTGCCATATTTGCGCAACTTCGACCTGACGGGAAAGGTCGCCCTGGTGACCGGTTCGGCGCGCGGGTTAGGCTTCTGTATTGCAAGGGCGCTGGCCGGCTGCGGCGCGCGAGTGCTGATCAACGGCCGCAATGCCGAGGGCGCCGCCGCCGCTGCAGCTGAATTGACGGCCGCCGGCCTGGACGCGCATCCGCTGCCGTTCGACATCTGCGACGACGCCGCGATGGAACGCGCCTTCCAGGGCATAGACCGCGACCATCGGCGCCTAGACATCCTGGTGAACAACGTCGGGGCCCGCAACCGCAAGACCCTGCGCGACACCAGCCCCGCCGAGATCCGCGAGCTGATCGACACGGACCTGGTGGCCGGCATGCTGCTGGCCAAGTTCGCCGCCGAGCGCATGATGCGCCAGGGCGGCGGGCGCCTGATCGCCATTACCTCGGTGGTGGGGGAGCTGGCCCGCTCCGGCGACGCGATCTACCCGGCCGCCAAGCAGGGCCTGACGGGCATGGTGCGCGCGCTGGCGGCGGAGTTCGGCGGCCATGGCATCACCAGCAACGCCATCGCGCCGGGCACCTTCGCCACCGAAACCAACGCCGCCATGGTCGCGGACCCGGAGTTCGGGCCGCGCATCGCCTCGCGCAATCCGATGGGCCGCTGGGGCGAACCGGAAGAGATCGCCGGCGCGGCCGTGTTCCTGGCCTCGCGCGCGGCCTCGTACGTGAACGGACACGTGCTGGTGGTCGACGGCGGGCTGTCGATCCAGTTCTAGGGCCGGCGACCCCAAGCCCTGGCCCCGCGGCCGGACCTCGCTCAGGTCGTCTCGTCCTGGTACCAGACGCCTTCGGCCAGCATCATCTTCTGATGCCCGTGCCCGGCGGGCATCATGGGGAAGCAGTTCTCCTGCGCCGCCACCGCCACGTCGAGGAAATAGGGGCCGTCGTGCGCCAGGCATTCAGCCAGCGCCGCGTCCAGCTTTGCCGGATCGTCCACCCGCGCCGCGCCCCAGCCGAAGGCCTTGGCCAGGGCCACGAAGTCCGGCAGCGAGGCGTTGTAGCTGTGGCTGTAGCGCCCGCCATGGATCAGCTCCTGCCACTGCCGCACCATGCCCATGTAGCCGTTGTTGCACAGCACGACCTTGACGGGCGTCTGGTGCTGCATGGCAGTGGACAGTTCCTGGATATTCATCAGCACCGAAGCGTCGCCGCTGACGCAGACCACCGTCTTGTCGGGATGGCCCACCTGCGCGCCGATGGCGGCGGGCACGCCATAGCCCATGGTGCCCGCGCCGCCCGAGGTCAGCCAGCGGTTGGGGGCGTCGAAACGCAGGTACTGCGCCGCCCACATCTGGTGCTGGCCCACGTCGGTCGAGACGATGGCGTCGCGGCCTTCCAGCGCGGCGTTCAGGCGCGACATCAGGTGCTGGGGCAGGATGGCGTCGGCCGCGGGCGTGTAGCCCAGGCAATCCTGGGCGCGCCAGGCGCCGATGCGGGACCACCAGGGCGCCAGCCGGGCGGCGTCCAGGGGCTCGTCGCCCAGCTCCGCGCGCAGCGCGCGCACCAGCGGCAGGCAGTCGCCCACCAGCGCGACGTCCACGCGCACCACCTTGTTGATCGAGGCCGGATCGATGTCGATATGGATCTTGCGCGCATGGGGGCAGAATTCCGACAGCTTGCCCGTGATGCGGTCGTCGAAGCGGGCGCCGATGCAGACCACGAGATCGGCGTTGTGCATGGCCAGGTTGGCCTCCACCGTGCCGTGCATGCCGAGCATGCCCACGAACTGGTCGTCCGACGCCGGGAAGGCGCCCAGGCCCATCAGCGTCAGGGTGCAGGGCGCGCCGGTATGGCGCACCAGGTCGGTGAACGCCTCGCAGGCCTCGGGGCCGGCGTTCACCAGTCCGCCGCCGCCGTAGAAGATGGGCCGCCTGGCCTGGGCGATCAGGCCGGCGGCCCGGCGCACGGCCGACTGCGGCAGCTTGGGCGCCAGCTTGCTGGCCTGGCGCCGCGCGCGCAGCGCCGCCAGCTTTTGTTGCGAGGGCACGGCCGGGACGCCGTCGTCGGCGTCTTGCGGCACGGCCAGCTGCACGTCCTTCGGAAAATCCACCAGCACCGGGCCGGGACGGCCCTGGCGCGTCAGTTCGAATGCCCGGCCCACCACGCCGGCTACGTCGTCCACCGCCCGGATCTGGGTATTCCACTTGGTCACCGAGCGCGAGATGCCGATGGCGTCGCATTCCTGGAAGGCGTCGGTGCCGATGGCGGCCGTGGTGACCTGGCCGCTGATGCACAGCACCGGGATCGAGTCGCACATAGCGTCCAGCAGCCCGGACGTGGTGTTGGCCATGCCGGGGCCCGACGTGACGAAGACCACGCCCGTGCGCCCCGTGCTGCGGGCATAGCCCTCGGCCGCATGGACGGCGGCCTGCTCGTGGCGCACCAGCACGTGCCGCAGGCGGGGCTCGGCGTAGAGCGCGTCGTACAGGGGCAAGACGGCGCCCCCCGGGTAGCCGAACACCGTATCCACGCCATAGGCGATCAAGGTATCGAGCAGAATTTTCGCCCCGTTGTCGGCGGGGCGATCGGAGGCGGCAAGCGCGGCGGCGGCGGTGGGGTGCAGGCGATCGTTCATGCTATCTATCTTATTCGTAGATCGGAAGAATATTTATCTTCTTTTCCACCGATAACCGGCAATCGCAGTAAATTTATCTTTGATATGGAGGAATCAAAGAAAATGAACCTGGACAAGTTTGACCTCGCCATTCTCAAGGTGCTGCAGGAGAACGCGCGCGCCAGCCTGAACGACATCGGCGCGGCCGTCGGACTGTCGTCCACGCCGTGCTGGAACCGCATCAAGCGCATGGAAAGCGCCGGCGTGATCCGCGGCTACACCGTGGACATCGACCCGGCCAGCCTGGGCTTCATGGACACGGTGATCGTCCACGTCACGCTGGAAAGCCACAGCGAGGAGACCTTGTACGAGTTCGGCCGCGCGCTGGCGCAGATCCCGGAGGTGCTCGAAGCGTTCCTGGTTTCGGGCGACTATGACTATTACATCCGCATCGCCGTGCGCGACACCCGGGACTACGAACGCCTGCTGCGCGAGCAGCTCTACCGGATTCCGGGGATCCGGCACAGCAAGTCGTGCTTCGTGCTGCGCCGGCTGAAGGAGACCCAACTGCCCCTGACCGGCCTGGCTGACGCCGCGCGCGCCTAGCGCAGGACGAAGTCCACCGGCCGGGCGGGCTCGGGCAGGGGGCGCACGCCCAGGCCTTCGAGCAGGTCGATCTCGATCACGCGGGCCAGGGCCGACAGCGGCAGGTCGTTTTCGTCCACGCCGAATGGATCTTCCAGCTCGTCCCCGACGGCATCCAGCCCGAAGAAGGTATAGGCCACGATGGTGACCGCGACCGGCATCAGGTATTCCAGCGCCCCCACCAGCCCGAAAGGCAACAGCAGGCAGAACAGCCACGCCGTCCGGTGCAGCAGCAGCGAATACGCGAAGGGCGAGGGCGTGAACTTGATCCGCTCGCAGGCGGCCTGGATGGCGGCGCAGGCGGCCACGCGCCGGGTGAGCCCTTCGTACAGAATGTCGCTCAGCTCGCCGCGCCGCAGGCAGGCCGCCAGGTCGCGGTTGATCGCCATGAGCAGGGCGTCCGGCACGTTCCGGCAACCGGCCAGCGTCTCCGCCTCGTCCTGCTGCACCCAGGGGCGCGCGGCGGCCGTCATGTCCTCTTCGCGCAGCCTCGCCGCAAGCGCATAGGCAAAGCCGATGCAGCGACGCACGATGCGTTCCTGCACCGGATTGGCCGTGCTGGCGGCCAGCAGCACCGCGCTTTCGCGCGCCAGGCTGCGGGCCTGCACGATCAGCTCGCCCCACTGCTTGCGGGCTTCCCACCAGCGGTCGTAGCAGACATTGTTGCGAAAACCCATGAACACGGATAGGGCCAGGCCGAACAGCGAAAATGGCACCGCCGACAGGTGGGCGGGCGAAAACCATTGCCGGTGGTACATCCACACCACCAGGCAGGAAAGCAGCGTGATGACGAGGATGCGGCTCAGGATGCGCGGGATGATGGAACCGCGCAGGATAAAGAACAGGGCCAGCGCTGAAGGACGCGGACGGACGATCATGATGGGTATTCGATCGGAAACAGGGCGGCGCACACTATACGCCTGTCATTCTGTAAAACGGCCGCCGATATAATCCTGTTTCGTCTCACCGCCACCGCCACTGCCCAATGACCACCGAAGACACTCCGATCAAGCCCTGGCACGTCGTCCGCCGCTCCAAGCTGCACGGCAATGGCGTCTTCGCCGCGCGCAAGATCCCGGCGGGCACGCGCATCATCGAGTACGGCGGCAAGCGCATCAGCGCCAAGGAAGCGGACCGCCGCCATCCGACCAATCCGGACGATCCCTTCCACACCTTCTTCTTCGCGCTCAGCTCCGGCCGCGTGATCGACGGCGGCGACGAAGGCAACGACGCTCGCTGGATCAATCACTCCTGCGAGCCCAATTGCGAGGCCCAGGAAGGCAGGCACGGCAAGCGCGTCTACATCGTCGCGCTGCAGGACATCCCGCGCGGCACCGAACTGTTCTACGACTACGGCCTGGTGCTGGACGGCCGCATCACCAGGAAGCTCAAGGAAGGCTACCGCTGCCTCTGCGGCACGCCACCCTGCCGCGGCACGATGCTGGCGCTGCCCGAGAAAAAGAAGAAGTCCGCCAAGCCGGAAACCGCCGACGCCGCGCCCTGAGCGCGAAGCCATCCGTCCCCACGCGTGCCAAGACCCCGGACGCGGCGCGCGTATTCGGCGTTCCGCGCCGGACAGGCGTACAATCGACCAGGTCGTTAACACGACATGCAGTACGTCTTCAGGGCGGGGTGAAACTCCCCACCGGCGGTATGCCATGCAATGTGGCGAGCCCGCGAGCGCCCGGCCTCCCTTGCGGAAACCGGGGTCAGCAGATCTGGTGAGATGCCAGGGCCGACGGTCATAGTCCGGATGAGAGAAGATGTGCCGGCACATAACCGCCCGTCCTGGCGCGCCCGCGTCCGGGCAACGGTATTGCGTTCGGCTGTCGAGTAGCCCTGGAACGTTTTTCGCCCCTTTAACTTGCGAGAGCGTTTCCAATGTCCAACGTTACCCTTACCCCGCAGTCCCCCATCCCCAGCCTGGCTTCCCAGCCGTTCGCCGTCCGCCTGCAGCGCGCCCTGCATCAGTTGCGCCTGGGCCGCCCCGTCATCCTCATGGACGACTTCGACCGCGAGAACGAAGCCGACCTGATCGTGGCCGCCGACAAGCTGACCGTGCCCGTCATGGCCCAGCTGATCCGCGACGGCAGCGGCATCGTCTGCCTGTGCCTGCCCGGCGAAACCCTGGACCGGCTGGGGCTGCCGCCCATGGTCCAGCGCAACCAGAGCCGCTTTGCCACCGCATTCACGGTGTCCATCGAGGCGCGCGAGGGCGTCAGCACCGGCGTGTCGGCCGTGGACCGCGTCACCACGATCCGCGCCGCGATCTCGCCGTCGGCGCAAAGCGACGACATCGTCAGCCCGGGACACGTATTCCCGCTGCGCGCCCAGCCCGGCGGCGTGCTGACTCGCCGCGGCCACACGGAAGGCTCCGTGGACCTGGCGGTGCTGGCAGGCCTGCGCCCCGCTGGCGTGCTGTGCGAACTGATGAACGCCGACGGCACGATGATGCGCGGCGCGGCATTGGAGCGCTATGCCGCCCAGCATGGCCTGGTCGCGCTGACCATCGCCGAGCTGGCCGACCACCTGCAGCAACTGAAGGACGGCCAGGCCGAGGCGATCGACGACGAGGTGCTGGAGATGGCCGCAACGGTCTGATCCTTGCCCAGGCGGCGCCGCCTGGGCTTTCAACGCCGTCCCCTGAGCGCCATGGCCACGGCCATCGCCGCCAGCGCGCACGCGCCCCCCATCGCGTACACCGCGCCGTAGCCCTGCGCCCCGGCCAGCCAGCCGGCCGCCGGGCCGCTCAGCCCCAGCGCGATATCCAGGAAAGCCACATACGCGCCCATGGCCGTGCCGCGGCTTGCCGCCGGCACGCGGCGCACGGCCTCCACGCCGAAGGCCGGAAACGCCAGCGAATAGCCCGCGCCCGTCAGCAACGCCCCGGCATAGGCCCAGGCCGGCGTGGAGCCGGTCCAGATCAGCCATTGTCCCGCCGCTTCTATCAGCACGCAGACCAGCGCCACCCGCGCGCCGCCCAGCTTGTCCGGCAAGCCGGCGAAGAACACGCGGGCCAGGATGAAGCCCGCTCCGAATGCGGTGAACATCCATGCGGCGCCTTCCCAGCCCCGCGCCGAGAACAACAGGCTCACGAAGGCGGTGATCACGCCGAAGCCGACGCTGCACAGCGCCAGGCCCAGGCCCGGCAGCAGAACCAGCGCCAGCACCCTGTAGAAGGGCGTGCGCGAGCCGCCCGCCGCGCGCACGCCGCGCAGCGGCAGCACCAGCGCCAGGGCGGCCAGCGGAATCAGCGCCGTGGCCCAGGCGATGCCCGCGAAGCCGGCGGCGCCGTAGAGCCGCATGCCGGCCGGCGCGCCCAGCGCATAGGCGGCGTAGATCGCCACGCCCACCCAGGCCATCACGCGGCCCGCGTTTTGCGGCCCCGCGCGGCCCACGCCCCAGCTCAGGGCGCCGGTGACGATGAGGCTTTCCGCGCAGCCCATCAGCGCGCGCCCGGCAAGCAGGGCGGCCAACGCCGCCTGCGGTTTTGCCGACAGATCGTCGGCAAGCAGATAGAACAGCCCCGCGACGGAGCCCAGCGCAAAGCCGCCCGCCACCGCGCGCTTGGCGCCGCGGCGGTCGGCCACGGACCCCGCATAGGCGCGAGACAGCAGCGCGGCGGCGAACTGCAGGCCCGCCACCACACCGACGGCCAGGGCGCCCAGGGCAAGCGTGCCGTCCACGTACAGCGGCAGCACCGGCATGGGCAGGCCGATCATGAAAAAACCGACAAACACCGCCAATGCGAGCGGCAGGATTTGCGCGAAAACGGAACGCGCGGGTCCGTGGGCCGAGGGCATGGCCCCGGCCGCAGATGAGTTCGACATGGATATTCCTTGGACAGGTGATCGCGTCCCGCCGCCATCGCGCGAAAACCGTCGATGGCATAATCCGCCCATGGGGGCGGCCTTCGGGATCGCCTGCCGGAAATTCTATGAGTGATTGCTCATGTTTGATACTCGCCTTTCATTGCACCCATGACCGCCATCCCACAGCCCCGGAAATCGCCGCGCCAGCTCAGGTCCCAGCACACCGTGGACACGATTCTGCAAGCCACGGCTCGCGTTCTGGCTACGCATGGCTATGCCGGCACCAATACCAACCTGATCGCGGAAACCGCCGGCGTCAGCGTCGGCTCGCTGTACCAGTACTTTCCGAACAAGAACGCGCTGATCGCGGCGCTGCACGACCGCCACGACAACCAGATGCTGGACGTCATCGACGGGGTGCTGGACAGCAATCCCGCCGCCACGCTGCGCGAGCGGGTCGCGGCCATCGTCCAGGCCATGCTGCACGCGCACCTGCTGGAGCCCGCGCTGCACCGCGTGCTGGAAAGGGAATTCCCGCTGTTCGACCTGCCGCACGAGCACAGCCGCGCCGACCAGGACATCCATCGCCGCATGCGGCATCTCCTGGAATTCCATCGCGACGAGATTGCGCAGCAGGACCGTGACCTCGCCACCTACGTGGTGCTGCGCATCATGGAATCGCTGGTGCATGCCGCCGCGCTGGAACCGCCCGCCGGCTTCTCGCCGGCGCAGCTCGAACAAGCGGTGGTCGACGCCGTAATGGGATACCTGGGCACGCCGCCATCGCCTGCCCGGCCGGCGCCGCGCAAGGCGGCGAGGAAAACGGCGCGGCGCTAGGGCGCGTCCTAGCTCGCCTCGGCCATGCGGGCCAGGCAATCGGCGGCATCGCCGTGGACAATGCGGGCGCTGCATGCCAGCATCAGGTTCAGGCTCAAGCCGAAGTCCTCGACGGTATAGCCCTGGGCGTCCACCATGCGCGATGCGCCGTCGTCGGCCGCCGCCCCGACGGCCACCTGATCGATCAGCGATCCGGCCTGCCGGGTATAGCCCCAAACCGGTTTTCCACAGGCGATGGCGTAGCCGACCTCGAAGGCCGTTCCCGAATCGGGCTCGGCCCCTCGAAACGGGTTCAGGTTGGCCATCACCATATCGGCGCGACGGATCAGGGCGACGTTCTCGCGATAGATCCATTGCGCCAGCGCAGGGCCGGAGAGCTCCCGGGGCGCCTGGTTGTCCAGGGGAAAGAGGCCTTCGAAGCCGTGCGCGGCGCACAGCGCCTTCAACCGCCCGCCGTGCGCCTCGGCGTCGGGCAGGAACACGTCGAAACCGGCAAGGTACACGCTGCGCATGAAGCTACTCCGTCGCGGAGACATTGAAGGCTTCGCCCGTGGCGAAGAAGGACCCGCCCGCCAGGTAATGGACCGAGCGGCGCGCGTCATCCGGGAAGTGCCACCGGTTTCCGGAAAACACTTCCGGCGCGGCCCAGGCGGCCACGACCTCGCCGATGAACAGATCGTAGGCCTGCTGGTTGTGCGGTTCGGGCACGACACGGCATTCGAGCCAGCCCAGGCAGCCGTCGACCAGCGGCGCCCCGATCTTGCTGGCCGGAAACGTCGTCAGGCCGCTGGCGGCGAACTTGTCCTCGTCGCGCCCGGAATTCGATCCCACCCTCAGCGTGGCCTGGGCTTGCGCGCGCGAGGGGATGCACAGCGCAAATTCGCCGGACGCTTCGATCAGTTCACGGGTGTAGGTGCTCTTGTCCACCACCACCAGCATCTTGGGCGGGCTGAAGTCCAGCGGCATGGCCCACGCGGCGGCCATGACGTTGCGGGCTTCGCCATGCGCGCTGGTCACCAGCACGGTCGGACCGTGGTTGAGCAGAAGATAGGCGCGCGGCAGTTCGACGGGCTCGATGCGGGACATGATCCGCTTCCTTGCTGGATGAACGGGCCCTAGAACATGCCGTTCTTGTTGGCCGGGTTTTCCGGAATCTCCTGGCTCACGTCCCAATGCTCGACGATCTTGCCGTTTTCCACCCTGAAGATATCCACCACGGCCTGCCCGCGGTCTTCCGGGGAATCGCGCCACAGGTTGTGGATCATCACCAGGTCGCCCTCGGCGATCACCCGCTTGATCTCGACGATGGATTGCGGATGCTGTTCGAAGTAGGCGGGGAAGAAGTCCACCATGGGCTCGACGCCGTCCTGCATGTACGGATTGTGCTGCGTGTAGCCCGGGCCGACGTACCGGCGCACGGCTTCGTCGATATTGCGGTCCTGGAACATCATGCGGAAGAACGCCACCACGATGTCCTTGTTGGACTGGGGCGCGGCCGCGCGGACCGGCGCGATCGCCAGGGTGGCGGCGGCGACCAGCATACAGAGGGCCAGAGATTTGAACTTCATACGCATACAGGACAACTCAGGTCGTGACGCCGGCTTGGCGCGGTTTGCCAGTTTACAAATAAATACGCGGATACCGGGGCCTTTCCCCCAATGAGAAAAGGGGCCCGCCCGGGCCCCTTTTCCGTCCGCCCGCGGGCGGCGCGCCGGCGATCAGTAGCCGACGGTGTAGCGGCGGCGCGAGTGCTTGGGCGTCTCCAGCTCGTCGACCAGCGCAATGGCGTAGTCTTCCATGGAGATCCAGCTCTTGCCTTCGTCGTCGGCCAGCAGGGTATCGTCCCCCACGCGGAACTTGCCGGTGCGCTCGCCCGGCTCGAACAGCGCGGAAGGCGACAGGAACGTCCAGTTCAGCACCTTTTCCTGGCGCAGCGCGTCCAGGAACACCACGCCCGCGCGGGCCTCGGGCTTGTAGGCGTCGGGGAACTCGGGGGTGTCGATCAGCATCTTGCCGGGAGCAACCAGCAGGCTGCCCGCGCCCCCGACGACCAGCAGGCGCGGGACGCCGGCGTCCTTCACGGCATGAAGCAGAGGCTTGGCGTCGGACGAGACGAAGCGCGACGCGCTGATCACGGCGTCATGGCCGGCCAGGATCGAGGTCAGCGCCTCCGGGTCGGTGGCGTCGCCCTGCTTGATGGTCAGGCCGGGCTGGGGATTCACGTCGGACAGGTTGCGGGCGATGCCCGTGACCTGGTGGCCGCGCTTGAGCAACTCATCCGCCACGCGCGAACCCACGCGGCCGGTAATTCCGATCAATGCGACTTTCATGGTCTTGCTCCTTGGAAAGGGAAGCCGGGCAGGCAGCCGCAACATGCGGCGCAGCGCGTCCGGCTCAGGCAAAGCCATACTATTCGGTCAAATCCGATCAAAAAACCCGTAAAAGCGGAAGAGTTTTTTGCATTCCATGCACCAATTCATGAAACCGGATGAGCCCGGGAGCGAATCGACCGGCCGGACCGCCATGCCAGTTTGCGCTCCCCGGCCCTGCTTGAACAGGGGCCGCGAAGCCGTGGCCGGCCCGGGCGCTCAGCCTGCGGCGCGCTGGGCCTGATAGACCTGCAGATGCGTGTAGGCGGCGCGCAGATAGGTCGCGTCCACGCCCAGCGTGCGGGCGCGGCGGAGCATATCGCCCACGATGTGGTCGGCTTCGACCGGCAGGCCCTGGCGCAGGTCCCGGAACATGGAGGCGGTCATGGGCTGCGCGGGATCGGTCAGGATCTTGCGCGCCGACGCGTCGGCCTCGGGCCGGACCGCATGGCCCGAGGCGGCGGCCACGGCTTGCGATTCCTGCAGCAACGAACCCAGGATGTCGAGGCCGTCATCGGTGGAGGCGATCTGCCCGACGGTGCCGCGCATCAGGCAGGTGGCGGCCGCCAGGGTGGTCAGGAACACGTACTTTTCCCAGATGTCCTGGTAGATCTCCCCGCTCAGGCGGCAGGAATATTCCCCTCCGGCCAGCGCCTGCTCAAGCGCCTCGCAGCGCGCGCTGCGGGCCGGGCCCGCGCGTTCGCCGAAGACGATGCTGGCGTGCTTGCCCAGGTGGACCACCTGGCCGTCCGGGCCGAGCGTCGCGTTGATCTGGCAAAGGCCGCCCAGCACGCGATGGGGCTCGAACTCGCGGTCCAGCACGTCGTATTGCAGCACGCCGTTCATGATGGGCAGCACGGCCGTGTCCGGGCCGACCGCCGGACGGATCGCCTCGATCGCGCTGGACAGGTCGTACGCCTTGCAGCTGAGCACCACCACGTCGTAGCTGCCTTGCAGCGTGTCCTGCGTGACCAGCTGCGGATGCAGCGTGGCGTCGCCCAGCGGGCTCTGGATGCGCAAGCCATGCTCGCGGAGGCGGGCCGCGCGCGGCTCGCGCACCAGGAATGTCACGTCCGCGCCCGCCTGGGCGGCGCGCCCTCCGAAATACCCGCCGGTGCCGCCAGCGCCCAAGAACAACAACCGCATGTCTCTCTCCTGTCGTGGCCCTTCGCCAATGCCGCGGGCCGATGGCGGAATTATGCGCCTTGCGCGGGCGCGGCGCGCTTGCGCTCGGCCCAGGCCTCGTATCCGCCGCGCAGGGCCCAGGTGTTGGGATAGCCGGCGGCGCGCAGCCGCGAAGCCAGCAACGCGGCCGATACCTCGTTGGGGCAGGCGCAATAGACGACGATGTCGGACTCCAGCGCATCCGGATCGAGCTCGGGCAGCGGCGCCTTCAAGTCCACCGCGATCGCGCCCGGGATCCGCTGCTCGTCTCGCACCGCCTCCGGCCGCACGTCGAACACGAGGGGGCTGCGGCCGTCCTGCCGCCATTGCATCAGCTCGTCGACCGACAGGCGGGGTATGACGCGCAGGCTGCGCAGCAGGATTCTCCGCCGCAGGAAGCGCGCCAGGATGTATAGCGCCAGCACCGCCGCCAGCACGCCCAGGCCCATCGCGCCATAGGTGCCCAGGATCTCCAGGAGGTCGTTCACGACGTTGTGGAACAGGCCGCCCAGCAGCAACGCGGAACCGACCCAGATCAAGGATCCCGCCAGGTCGTAGAGCAGGAACCGGCGATAGGCCGTGCCCGTCAGCCCCGCCATGACCGTGGACAGCGCTCCCGCGCCCGGCAGGAATTTGCAGACCAGCAGCGCGCGCACGCCGATGCGCAGGTACAGGCGCTGCGTCTGGCGGATACAGGAGTCCTGGGACAGCGACATCTTGCAGATCACGCCCAGCAGGCGCGAGCCGTAGCGCCGGCCGGCAAGGTACCAAAGCGTGTCGGCCAGCAGGCAGGCGGCCGTGGCCGCCAGCCAGGGCACGGCCCAGCCGCCCGCGCCGCCCAGGGCGCCGGCGGCGATCAGCATGGGATAGGCGGGCACCGGCAAGCCCGCCTGCTCGACCAGCACATTGGCGAACACCAGCCACCCGCCGTACTGTTCGAGCAGCAATTGAATATCTTGCATGGCGTCTTCCCGCTTGCCGCGCCGCGCGCGGCTCATCCAGGGATTTTAGGCTTGCGGGGCCGCGGCGGATGCCCCGCGGCAGCGCAACAGCCCGTTCCGGAACCGCGCTGTCCACGCCTTGGAACGGCGCGCACCCTATCGGTGCCGCGATTCCCCGCCAGGGTGCCTATAATCCTGCCCGGCCATCAGGTTTCCCCGACTTGTCGCGGGGATGCCCCATGGCATACAACTTGCTTCGCCTGGACTGGCCGCGAACCCGCCCCTTCGGATGGGACGCGCCTCCCGGCGCTCCCGCCCAATGACCGATCCCGCGCCCTCGTCTTTGTCCGCTCGCCCCGGCATGCCCGCCGGCGACCGCCATTCCGCGGCGCGCCCGCAACACCCCCCGATCCCTTTCCTTCCCCGCGTAGGAGTCACCTGCATGAAAGCCCTGTTCCCCCCGTCCGGCGCCATTGCCCGCCGCGGCCTGCTCAAACTGGCCGCAGCCGCCGCCGGCGCGCTGCTGTTCTCCGGCGCCGTCCAAGCCCAGGCGCCCGCCAAGACCAAGGTCGCCGCCATCTACACGGTGCCGGTCGAGCAGCAATGGGTGTCGCGCATCCACAAGGCGCTGACGGCCGCCCGCGATCGCGGCGAGATCGAATACACGTTCTCGGAAAACGTCACCAACGCCGACTATGAGCGCGTGATGCGCCAGTACGCGGAACAGGGCAACAAGCTGGTGGTGGGCGAGGCCTTCGCGGTGGAAGCCGCCGCCCGCAAGGTGGCCAAGGACTACCCGGAGACCGCCTTCCTGATGGGGTCTTCCGGCAAACCGCAGAAGCCCAACTTCTCGGTGTTCGACAACTACATCCAGGAGCCCGCCTACCTGACCGGCATGATCGCCGGCGGCGTCAGCAAGACCGGCAAGATCGGCCTGGTGGGCGGCTACCCCATCCCCGAAGTGAACCGCCTGATGCAGGCCTTCATCGAAGGCGCCAAGGAAGTGAACCCGCAGGCCGAGTTCACCGTTACCTTCATCGGCTCCTGGTTCGATCCCCCGAAGGCCAAGGAAGCCGCCTTCGCCATGATCGACAAGGGCGCGGACGTGCTCTACGCCGAGCGCTTCGGCGTGTCGGACGCCGCGAAGGAACGCGGCAAGCTGGCCGTCGGCAATGTGATCGACACGCAGCCCCAATACCCGGAAACCGTCGTCGCTTCAGCCTTGTGGAGCATGGAGCCGACCATCGACGAAGCGCTCAAGCAGGTCAAGGCCGGCACCTTCAAGGCCGACGACTACGGCCAATACTCGCTGATGAAGCACAAGGGTTCGTCGCTGGCGCCCCTGGGCACCTTCGAAAGCAAGATCCCGGCCGAGCTGATCGCCCGCGTCCAGGCCAGGCAGAAAGCCATCCTGGACGGCAGCTTCAGCGTGAAGGTCAACGACAAAGAACCCAAGTCCTCGGCACGATGAACCAAGCGCCGCTCGCCCTGCGACTGACGGGGATCACCAAACGCTTCGGCAGCCTGACGGCCAACGACGACATCTCGCTTACCCTGCGCCAGAGCGAGGTGTTGGCCCTGCTGGGCGAGAATGGCGCGGGCAAATCGACCCTGGTGTCCATCCTGTTCGGCCACTATGTGGCCGACGCCGGCGGCATCGAGGTTTTCGGCAAGCCCTTGCCTGCGGGCCGGCCCGACGCGGCGCTGGCGGCCGGCGTGGGCATGGTGCACCAGCATTTCACGCTGGCCGACAACCTCACGGTGCTGGACAACATCATGGTCGGCACGGAGTCGCTGTGGAAGCTGGCGTCCGGCCGCGGCAAGGCGCGCAGGCGCCTGGTGGAGCTGGGACGGCGCTTCGGCCTGGGCGTGGATCCGGACGCCCGGGTCGGCACGCTGTCCGTCGGCGAAAAGCAGCGGGTCGAGATCCTGAAGGCGCTGTACCGCGGCGCCCGCGTGCTGATCCTGGACGAGCCCACCGCGGTGCTCACGCCGCAGGAAGTGCAGGACCTGTTCGCCACCCTGCGCGGCTTCGTGGACGAAGGCCTGGCCGTGATCTTCATTTCGCACAAGCTGGACGAAGTGATGGCCGTGTCGCGCCGCGTGGCCGTGCTGCGCCAGGGCAGGCTGGTGGCCGAACGCGACACCGCCGGCACCACCCCCGCCGAACTGGCGGAGCTGATGGTGGGCCGCAAGGTCGTCATGCCGCATGCCGAGGCGGTGGCGGCAGCCGAACAGGCCGCGCCCGTGGTGACCCTGTCCCAGGTTTCGGTGCGCGACGGCCGTGACGGCGCGTTGCGGCTGGACGGCCTGGACCTGGTGGTCCACAACCATGAAATCGTCGCCATCGCAGGGGTGGCCGGCAACGGCCAGCAGGCGCTGGTCTCGGTGCTGACGGGCCTGCGCCAGCCGTCCGACGGCACGATACGCCTGGGCCCCGAGCACGCGGCCGCGCCCACGACGCCGGCCGGCTGGACGGCCGCGCGCGTCGGCCGCATCCCGGAGGACCGCCACGGCGAAGGCATGATCGGCGACAGCCCGTTGTGGGAAAACGCCATCGTCGAAGACCTGAAGGACAAGCGCTTCGCGCGCTACGGCCTGATCCGCGCGCGCGCGGGCAAGGCCTACGCCGCCGAGCTGGCCAGGCAATTCGACGTGCGCGCCGCCTCGCTGGACGTGCGCACCCGCAGCCTGTCCGGCGGCAATATGCAGAAGCTGATCCTGGGCCGCACGCTGGCGCGCGAGCCGCGCTTCATCGTGGCCGACCAGCCCACCTGGGGACTGGACATCGGCGCGGTGGCCTATGTGCGCGAGCAGCTCCTGGCGGCCCGCAAGCGCGGCGCCGGCGTGCTGCTGGTGTCCGAGGACCTGGAAGAGATCTTCGCGCTGGCCGACCGCATCGCCGTGCTGTGCGCCGGCAAGCTGGTCGCCGTCAAACCGGTGGCCGACTGGACGCCCGCCACGGTGGGCCTGGCCATGACGGGCACCCGCGCCTGACGGACCGTCGGCGCCCCTATATTGAGCATCTTTCGCATGAAACTGATCCTGGAACGCCGCCCCGAGCCCAGCCGATTGGCGCTGGCCTTGGCCCCCATCGCGGCCATCCTCTTTACGCTGGCGGTCTGCACGCTGCTGGTGGCCTGGGCCGGCGCGCCCGTCGGCCGCACCTACGGGCTGCTGTTCGAAGGGGCATTCGGCTCGCGCTTCGCCCTGTCCGAAACGCTCACCCGCGCCACGCCGCTGATGCTGACGGGCCTGGCCTGCGCCGTGGCGTTCCGCGCCCGCTTCTACAACATCGGCGCCGAAGGCCAGCTGTACCTGGGCGCGCTGGCCGCGGTCGCCGTGGGCGGCCTGCACGACGGCACCGGCTTCGACCTGCCGGTGCCCGCGCTGTTCGCGGGCATGATGCTGGCCGCCGCGCTGGCGGGCGCCTTGCTGCTGCTCATCCCCGCGTTGTTGAAAACCCGCCTGGGCGTGGACGAAGTCGTCACCACGCTGCTTGGCAATTTCATCGTGCTGCTGTTCGTGTCCATGATGCTGGACGGTCCCATGAAGGACCCGATGGCCATGGGCTGGCCGCAATCCGTGGCGCTCAACGGCGACCTGGAACTGGGCAAGCTGATCGAACGCACCCGCGCCCACACCGGCCTGCTGTGGGCCGCCGGGCTGGCGGTAGGCCTGTGGCTCTTGAACCGCTACACCGTATTCGGCTTCCAGATGCGCGCGGTCGGCGCCAATGCCCATGCCTCGCGCTTCCTGGGGCTGCCCGTGAACCGCGTCATGCTGGGCACCGCCATGCTGTCGGGCGCGCTGGCCGGGCTGGCGGGCGCGATCGAAGTGGCGGGCCGCACCGGCTACGTCACCCTGGACATGTCGCCGGGCTATGGCTACACGGGCGTGGTGGTCGCCATGCTGGCGGGGCTGCACCCGCTGGGCGTGATCCTGGCCAGCCTTTTCGTCGCCGGCATGCTGGTGGGCGCGGACAGCATGAGCCGCGCCATCGCCGTCCCGAACTACATCGCCGACGTCATCGTCGCCACCTCGTTGCTCGCCATGCTGGTCGCGACGTTATTCGCGCAGTACCGCCTGCGCCGGACCCAGGCCTGAGGAGCGCGCCATGGAATGGATGGATCTGATGAGTTCCCCGGCCTTCTGGGTCGCCGTGCTGCGCCTGGCCACGCCGTTGATCCTCGGCACGCTGGGCGTGCTGCTGTGCGAGCGCGCCGGCGTCCTGAACCTGGGCATCGAGGGCATCATGGTGGCTGGCGCGTTCACGGGCTGGCTGGTGGTGTACCTGGGCGCGCCGCTCTACGTGGGCGTGCTGGCGGCGGCGCTGGCGGGCGCGGTGTTCGGCCTGTTGCACGCGGTGCTGACCGTGCCGCTGGGCCTGTCGCAGCACGTATCCGGCCTGGGCGTCACCCTGCTGGCCACCAGCCTCAGCTACTTTGCGTACCGCGTCACCTTCCCCAGCGTGAATACGCCGCCCACGATCGCCCCGTTCTCGGAAATGAAGTTCCTGGACGGCATCCCGCTCATCGGGCCGGTGCTGGCGGGGCAGACGCCCATGACCCTGATCGCCCTGGCTGCCGTGCCCATCCTCGCCTGGGTGCTGAACCGCACGCCGGTCGGCCTGGCGGTGCGCATGGTGGGCGAGAACCCGGCCGCCGCCGAGGGGCAGGGCCTGTCCGTGACGCGCCTGCGCATGGGCGCCATCGTGGCGGGCTCGGCGCTGATGGGCGTGGCCGGCAGCTTCCTGACCCTGGCGGCGTTCAATGCCTTCTTCTTCAATATGGTCAACGGCCGCGGCTGGGTCTGCGTGGCGCTGGTGGTGTTCGCCTCGTGGCGGCCGGGCAAGGCGCTGCTGGGCGCGCTGATATTCGCCTTTTTCGACGCCCTGCAGCTGCGCATGCAGCAGGGCGGCGCGGCCTTGCCCGGCCTGCCCGAGCTGCCGTACCAGGTGTACCTGATGCTGCCGTATATCCTCTCCATCCTGGCCCTGGTGGTGATGGCGCGCCGCGCCGCCTACCCGCAGGCCCTGATGAAACCGTACCGCAAGGGCGAAAGATAGGGAGCCCCCCCGAAGCGCTACGCGCTTCCCCCCAAGGGGGGCGTCGCTACGGACCGGCAAAGCCGGCTCCGTGCGCCCCGAATGGGGCGACGCCGGCTTGAAGCAGCGAGGGAAGAGCGCAGTACGATGAATAACAGAAACCTCCAGCAAGGAACACAATGCTCGATCTGATCCTTAGAAACTGTGCGCTGCCGGACGGCCGCCGGCACATCGACATCGGCATCGCCAATGGCCGCATCGCGGCCTTGGAGCCGGCGCTGAAGGCCGAGGCCGCGCAGACCATCGACGCGGGCGGCCAGCTGGTGTCGCCGCCCTTCGTGGACGCGCACTTCCACATGGATTCCACGCTGTCCTTCGGACTGCCGCGCGTGAACCAATCGGGCACGCTGCTGGAAGGCATTGCGCTGTGGGGCGAGCTCAAGCCGCTATTGACCCAGGAAGCGCTGGTGGAACGCGCGCTGGCGTACTGCGACTGGGCCGTTGCGAAGGGTCTGCTGGCCATCCGCTCGCACGTCGACGTCTGCGATCCGCGCCTGCTGGCCGTGGAAGCGCTGCTGCACGTGCGCGAGAAGGTCAAGCCCTACCTGGACCTGCAACTGGTGGCCTTCCCGCAGGACGGCGTGCTGCGCGCGCCGGGCGCGCTGGACAACCTGAAGCGGGCCCTGGACATGGGCGTGGACGTCGTGGGCGGCATTCCCCACTTCGAGCGCACCATGCAGGACGGCACCGAATCCGTGCGCATCCTGTGCGAACTGGCCGCCGAACGCGGCCTGCGCGTGGACATGCACTGCGATGAAAGCGACGACCCGCTGTCGCGCCATATCGAAACCCTGGCCTACCAGGCGCAGCGGCTGGGCCTGCACGGCCGCGTAACGGGCTCGCACCTCTCGTCCATGCATTCCATGGACAACTACTATGTCTCCAAGCTGATCCCTCTGATGCGCGAGGCGGGCGTCGCCGCGATCGCCAATCCGCTGATCAACATCACGCTGCAAGGCCGTCACGACACCTATCCCAAGCGCCGCGGCATGACGCGCGTGCCGGAGTTGCTGGCCGCCGGCGTGCCGGTGGCCTTCGGCCATGACTGCGTGATGGATCCCTGGTACAGCCTGGGGTCGGGCGACATGCTGGAAGTCGCGCACATGGGCCTGCACGTTGCCCAGATGACGGGCCAGGACGCGATGCGCGCCTGTTTCCAGGCGGTGACCGCCACGCCCGCGCGGATCCTGGGCCTGGACGAAACGGGATTGGAGGTCGGCAAGCGCGCCGACCTGGTGCTGCTGCAGGCGCGCGACCCGGTCGAGGCGCTGCGCCTGCGCGCCACCCGCCTGATGGTGATGCGCAGCGGCAGGGTGATCGCGACCACGCCTCCCGCCACGGCCACCCTGGACCTGCCCGGACGCCCCGGCCAGGTCAGCTTTCAGACACCGGCCCGCTGACGAACCCGGGACGCCGCGCCGCCGTCACGATGATCTCCACCAGCAGCTCGGGCGCGGCCAGCTTGGCCTCGCACGTGGCGCGGGTGGGCATCGCATTGGGCAGCGCCCACTCGGCCCACACGGCGTTCATGCCGGCGAAGTCGCGGTCGATGTCCTTCAGCCAGATCTGCACGGACAGCAGGCGCGACTTGTCCGTGCCGGCCTGCGCCAGATAGCCGTCGATCTTCGCCAACACGTCGCGGGTCTGCTCGGTGATGCCGCCGGCCGCGGATGAGGTCACGCCCGCCACGTACACCGTATCGCCGTGGATCACGATGCGGCTCAGGCGCTGGTTGGATTCCTTGCGCACGATATCAGTCATTCGTCTTGCTCCTTTGCGGATGGGTCGGACTCCGTCGCGGGGTCCGTGAAACGTTCGATCCTGAACGGCGCGATCGGCTGGTCCGTCTCGCCCGTGGTGATCAGGTCGGCCATGATACGGCCCACGATGGGGCCCAGTTCGAAACCGTGGGCCGAGAAACCGAAAGCATGGAATGCGGTCTCGTGGCGGCTGCTGCGGCCGATCACGGGTATTTCATCCGGCATGGCGGCCTCGATGCCCGCCCAGCCTCTGTTCACGATCGCATCCCGCATGTGCGGGAACAGGTCGCAGACTGTGCGCGCGCCTTCGGCCAGCGAGCGGAAATCCAGTTCGGTCCATTCGGCGTCGCGGTCCACCCAGGCGCGCCGCCCGCCGCCGATCAGCACCGTGCCGTTCGCGCGCTGCTTGAACGACAACGCGCGGCCCGTGCCCAGCACCACCGGATCCAGGAAATGGTTCATGCGCAGCGTGACGAGCATCATGGGACTGATCGCGGTCAGCGGCACGGGCTCGCCCCACTGCGCGGCAATGCGGTCGGCCCAGGCGCCCGCGCAGTTCAGCACCTGCGGGGCGGTGTAGGTCCCCCCATCCGTTTCCACCACCCACTGCCCGCCCCTGCGCGCGACCTGGAGCACGCGCACGCCCTCCAGGTAGCGGGCGCCCAGGCTCGCGGCCTTCATGCGGAAAGCCAGGGTCGTGCGGTAGGGATCGGCGGCGGCATCCTCGCGCGCGATCAGGCCGCCCTGCACCGTGGGCGCCAACGCGGGAATCAGCGCCCGCAAATCCGCCGGACTTATCCACTGCTCGTGGCTATAGCCGTGATCCGTCATGGTCCGCAGGCGGGCGCGCAGCAAGGCGGCGTCCTCGGCGTTCTCCGCGACGCGCACCTGCCCGTGCTGTTCGAAGCCGCAATCGTCGTCCACCAGCTCGCCGATGCGATACCAGAGCTCGCGCGAGGCCAGGGCCAGCGGCACCTCGGCCAGATGCCGCGACAAGGTGCGCACGCCGCCGGCATTCACGCCCGACGCGTGCCGGCCCGCGTAGTTTTTCTCGATCACCAGGGCCCGTACCCCCGCGCGCGCCAGGTGCAGCGCCGCCGAGCTGCCATGCAGCCCTCCGCCGATGATGATGACTTCCGCCGACCGCGTGGCACCGGTCATGTCTTTTTCCCCTTCAGCCGCCGCACGGCTGTTCAAGAACGCAATCCCGCAAATGGCCGCGACCCAAAACGCGGACGCCGGAGATCCGGCTGCGCCGGTCTCCAGGCGTCGCCCCCTCGAGGGGGCGCGCGCAGCGCGTAGGGGGTGGGTTTACTTCTTCAGCCGGACCACGGCCTGCCGGGAATCGTCCGTCTGCGGCAACGATGCGAGCTCTCCCAGCGTCAGCGGCTTGGTCGGGAAGCGCAGGCGGTAATAGCCCACCTCCTGCGTCGGCACGCCGCGCTCCTCGGCAATGATCTCGGACACCGTCAACCCGCAAAAGCGGCCCTGGCAAGGCCCCATGCCGCAGCGCAGGAAGGCCTTCATCTGGTTCGGCCCGCTGCATCCCAGCTTGACGGTTTCACGCACCTGCGCCGCGGTGACTTCCTCGCAACGGCAGACAATGGTGTCGCCGGTGGGGCGCCGGAACGCATCGGGCGCCTTGTAGAGCGCGTCGAAGAACTCGCGGCCCCTCACGGCCCTTGCCAACGCGGCGCGGGGCGCCTTGGCCTCGCTATCGCGTTTGGCGGCGTCGATCCGTCCGAGCAGATGGGCGGCCTGCAAGGCCGCCAGCCGGCCGCGGTGTTCCGCCGCCAGCGCGCCCGCGATGCCCGCGCCATCGCCCGCCATGCCGATGCCGTCCACCGAGGTCAGTCCCCATTCGTCGACCTGCGGTTCCCAACAGTCCAGCGCCTCGTTCCAGCGATGGGCCGCCCCCACCGCGCGCGACAGATTCACATTGGGCACCACCCCCTGGTGGAGCATCAATTGTTCCGCGGGCAGCGTCTTCGTGACGCCGCCCGCCGTGTAGCGCACGCCTTCCAGCTTGTCCTGGCCCACCGCCTCCAGCGCCGTAACGCCGCGGACGACGGGCACCGCTGCCTTGACCGCCCGCAACAGCTTCAGGCCCTTGCCCAGGTATGGCGAACGCAGGAACCCCCAAATCCTGGGCAACGCCTGGCTCATGCGGCCGGGCGGCGTGGTTTCGAGCAGCGCGTCGATCTTCACGCCGGCGTTCAGATACTGCCAGGCCACCAGGTACAGCAACGGACCGCTGCCGGCCAGCACCGTGCGGTCGGCAGGCACCACGCCCGCGGATTTCAACAGGATCTGCGCCGCGCCGGCGGTAATCACGCCGGGCAGGGTCCAGCCCGGAATGGGGAAAGGGCGCTCCTGGGCGCCCGTAGCAAGCAGCAGCCGGCGCGCGTGAGCGATGCGCGCCTCGCCGGCCACGGAGTACGCCACTTCGAAGCCCTGCTCCGGATGCGGCGCCGTGTGCTCGGCCACGGCCCATACCGTGGCGCCCGGCACGTAGCGCGCGCCGGATTGCTGGAAGGGCGCCACGAGCGACGCGCCGTGCCAATAGTCTTCGCCCAGGATGCCGCGGTCGGTCACGGGCGTGGTCGTGATGGCACGATAGATCTGCCCGCCTGGCGCCGGCTGTTCGTCCAGCAGCATCGTGTCCACGCCCAGTTTGGCCGCCAGCGCGGCGGCCGCCAATCCCGCCGGACCCGCGCCCACCACCAGCAAATCGCATTGCGTCGTATCGATCATGCCTGCACCTTGCGCGCGCCCATCTGGCGCTCGATCTGCATTCCTTCGCGCACGGCCGTCATGCAGCCCTGCTGATTCGCCTGGCCGTCGATGGTGACCAGGCAGTCGTAGCACACGCCCATCATGCAGTAGGGTCCGCGGGGCACTTCGTTGACGGCCGTGTCGCGGCAGGCCTGCACGCCGCCCGCGAACAGCGCCGCCGCCACGCTGTCGCCCTGGCGGCATTGCAATTCGGCCCCGTTGACCGTTACGCGCACCGGCGCGCCCTGCGCCTGGCGCTGCGCCTCGTCAAGCCTCTTGAACATGGAACCTCCGGGTAGAAAAAGGCGCCATATCGTCGGCGAGAGAGCCGGCGGCGATCATGGGCGCCAGATGGAGCGCGTGCGCGGCGGCCAGCGTCACGCCGCTATGGCAGGTGGCGACGAAGGCGCCCGGGCACGTTTCGGATTGCTGATAGATGGGAAAGCCATCCTTGGACATGACGCGCAGCGCGGCCCAGCTGCGCACGACGCGCACCTCGCGCAACGCGGGCAGGGTGCGCACGGCGCGGTCGGCCAGCGTGCCCAGGATCGGCAGGCCCACCTGATTGTCGGCGTAGCCCGCCTCTTCCTGCGAGTCGCCGATCAACCAGGTTCCCTCGTCGGTCTGGCGCAAGGTGGACAGCGGCGTTTCCAGCATCCGGCGCGTGCGCTCCAGCACCACGATCTGGCCGCGTTGCGGGCGCACCGGAACGTCCAGGCCTATCTGGGCGCCCAGCTCCTTGTTCGACAGGCCGCTGGCCAGCACGAGCGTGCGCGCGCGCACCGTACCGGCCGGCGTGTCGATGTCGAACACCCCATCGCGCTGGCGGATGCGCTGCGCCGGACGACGCGGCAGGTAATCCACAACCCGTCGCGCAAAACTCATGTGCAGCGCGCGCAGCAGTTTGAGCGGATTGGCGATGCCGTCGACCGGCGTCCAGGTCGCGCCCCGCACGTCCGGACCGATTCCCGGCACCAGATCGGCGACCTCGCCGCGGTCGAGCAACTTCCAGTCGTACGTCGCCATGCCGGGCTGCGCCAGCAGGGTCTGCATGAACGTGACGCGAGCCTCCAGCTCCTCTTCGCTCAGCAGCGCATGCAGGCCGCCGCGCTGCTCCAGGTGGACGTCCACGCCGGTCTCGTCGAGCAGTTGCGCGGCCAGCCTCGGCCAACCCGATGCCGAAGCCATGGTCCATACGCCATAGCGCGGCAGGCCCATGCCCTTGCTCTGCACCCAGACCAGCCCGAAGTTTCCCCGCGAAGCCCGATAGGCCACGTCGCCTTCATCCAGCACGGCCACGTGGTCCAGCTCGCGCCGCAGGCCGTAGGCGATGGCCGAGCCGACGAGCCCGCCGCCGATGACCGCCGCGTCGTATATCCCGCGATGCGCGGGCGCGCGCGGCGCCAATTCCGTTTCTTCCGTCATTAGCGTCCCTTTCCTACAAACAGCTTTTCCAGGCCGACCACGCGGTCCAGGATGAAGATGGCGATGATGGTCATGTAGATCAGTACGGCCGATACGGCGGTGACCAGCGGATCTATCGTGTCTTCGATCTGCAGGAAGATGCGCACCGGCAGCGTGGTCGTGGAGGGCGAGGCGATGAAGATGGACATGGTCAGCTCATCGAAGCTCGTGATGAAGGCGATCACCCATCCGCTGACGACGCCCGGCAGCAGCAAGGGCAGCACCACCCGCCTGAACGCTGTCCAGTTGGACGCGCCCAGGGATTGCGCGGCCCGCTCCAGCGCTGGATCGATGCCCGTGGCCGACGCCAGCACCAGGCGCAGCGCATACGGCATGATCAGGATCACATGCGCCACCACCAGGCCCACGTACGTGCCGGCCAGATCCACCGTGGTGAAGAACTTCAGGAACGCCAGGCCCAGCACCACGTGCGGGATCATCAATGGCGACAGGAAAAAGGCGACCAGCGCCTCGCGGCCGCGGAACCGGTTGCGGGCCAGCGCCAGCGCGCTGGGCACGGCGAGCAGCATGGCCAGGCTGGCCGACAGCGTGCCCAGGCCCATGCTGAACCAGAAGGCCTCGATGAAGCGCGGATTGTCCAGGATGGCGCGGAACCACCGCAGGGACAGCCCTCCCGTGGGCAACGAGATGAAGCCCTCGGACGTGAACGCCACCGCGCAGACCATGACGATGGGAGCCAGGATGAAGAGGATGAACAGCGTGTGGAACAGCAGGCCGACGGGACCGTTTCTGAATGCCATCTCAGCCTCCCGCCTGATTGAAGACCGCGCCGTACCTGCGCTCGATGATGCGGTTTGCCGACAGCAGCACCACGACCGTCGCCAGCAGCAGCACCACCGCCAGCGCCGCGCCCAGCGGCCAGTTCAGGGTATTCAGGAACTCGTCGTAGGCCGCGGTAGCCACATTCTTGAGGCGGCGTCCGCCGATGATGGCCGGCGTGGCGAAGGAACTGGCGGCCATCGCGAACACCATGATGGCGCCGGACAGGATGCCCGGCATGACCTGCGGGATGACGACCCGGCGGATCACGGTGAACTGCGTGGCGCCCAGCGACAGCGCCGCCGCCTCGGTCGACGGGTTGATCCGCTGCAGCGATGCCCATACCGATATCACCATGAAGGGAACCAGCACGTGCGTCAGCGCGATGGCCACGCCCAGGTTGCTGTACATCAGGTCCACCGGCGTGGAGATCAGTCCGATCCCCATCAAGGCTTTGTTGATCAGCCCGGTGGAACCGAACAGCAGCGCCCAGCCCAGCGTGCGGACCACGACGGAGATCAGCAGCGGCCCCAGCACCACCATCAGGAACAGCCCCTTCCAGGGGTTGGCCATGCGCGAGAGCACATAGGCCTCCGCCGTGCCCAGCACCAGGCAAGCCAGCGTCACCGCGGCGGCCACGCCGAAGGTGCGGGCGTAGATCTCGTAGTAGTAGCCGTCGGACAGAATCTCGAAATAGTTTTTCCAGGTGAACGTGGCCTGCATGCCGCCATAGAACTGGAAGTCGAAGAAGCTGATCAGGATCACCAGCGCCATCGGCACCACGAGAAACGTGGCATACAAGGCCAGCGCAGGCGTGCTGAGCACCCAGGGATTGACGCGCGCGCTCATGACGGCCTGCCCTGCGGCGGCTGGGACACGGCGCACATGTCCTGCGCGCGCCAGCGCAGGTGCACGGTCTCGCCTTCTCCCGGCACCGGCACCCCGTCGTTCTGGCGGATCACCATCACCTCGCCCACCGAGGTCTCTACCTGGCACAGCCAGTGGTTGCCCTGGAAGACGCGGGTCTTCATGCGGCCGGGCAGCGCACAGGCCGCGGGCTCGGAGAACAGGATCTTCTCGGGGCGCACGATCACGGCGCCCTGAGGCACGGGGCTGCCTTCCATCGAAACGTGGGCTTCGCCGATGCGGGCGCGCGTCTCGCCGCCGTAATCCTCGGCTTGCGGCGTGAACACATTGGCCTTGCCCAGAAAGCCGCCCACGAACTGGCTGGCCGGCCCCTCATAGGCCTGGAACGGCTCGGCCACCTGCTCCACGCGCCCCTGGTTCATCACCACGATCCGGTCCGACAGCGCCAGCGCTTCGGACTGGTCGTGCGTCACCAGAATGGTGGTGGTGCCGACCGTGCGCTGGATGCTGCGCAGTTCCAGCTGCATTTCCTCGCGCAGCTTCGCGTCCAGGTTGGACAGTGGCTCGTCCAGCAGCAATACGCTGGGCCGGATGACCAGCGCGCGGGCCAGCGCCACGCGCTGCTGCTGCCCGCCGGACATGCGCGCCGGGTGGCGGTCGGCCAGATGCGACAGGCCCACCAGCTTGAGCGCATCGGCCACGCGCGCTTCGCGCTCATCCTTTTTGACGCGTTGCATCTCCAGCCCGAATGACACGTTTTCGGCGGCCGTCATGTGCGGAAACAGCGCATAGTTCTGGAAAACCATGCCCAGGCCCCGCTTGTTGGCGGGCACCTTGCTGACGTCCCTGCCATCCAGCACGATGCTGCCGCCCGTCGGCTCGACGAAACCCGCGATCATCTGCAAGGTTGTCGTCTTGCCGCAGCCCGACGGCCCCAGCAGCGAAATGAATTCGCCCCGGTTCACGGAAAGGCTCAGATCCTGCACGGCGACGGTATCGCCGTAGCGCTTGCTCAGGCCATTCAAGACTAGGTAGCTCATGGATGCAGGCCCTCAGCGCTCGATTTCCCGCGTCCAGCGCTTGTTCCAGTCGTCGCGGTTCTGGTTGACCGTATCCCAATCGATCACGATCAGATCGGCGGCGCGCTTGCCGATGGGCAGCGGCACGCGGGGATCGTCGGTCACCTTGGCCTTCTTGTTCACCGGGCCATAGCCATAGGCGGTCGCCAGCTTCTCCTGCACCTCGGGAGAGACGAGGTATTGCACGAAGGCCTGGGCAAGCGGGTTGGGATTGGGCTTGGCCACCGGGCAGACGGACGACAGCAGGGCGTAGGCGCCTTCCTGCGGATACACGAAGCCCACGGGGAACCCGGTGTCGGCAAATGCCTTGACGCGGCCGCTGCCCCAGACCGATATCACCGCCTGGCCGCTGGAGAACAGTTCCGTCATCTTGCCGGGCGACGGCTCGTAGACCAGGACATTGGGGCCCACTTCCTTCTTGAAGGTGGCAAAGCCCGGATCGATCTTCTTTTCCCCGCCGCCGCCTTCGCGCGCGTACTCCACCAGCGCGTGCAGGCCGTAGGTGTTGTTCAGCGGCGGAATCACCAGCTGCTTTTTGTACTTGGGATCCTTCAGGTCCTTCCAGGACGTGGGCGGCGCCCATTTCCGTTCGTCGAAGACCTTCTTGTTGTACATGATGCCGGTCGCCACGATGCCGATGGCCACCGCCTTGTCGTCCTTGTAGCGCGCCGTCCCGTAAATATCGTCGCCCGGCAGGCCCTTGATGGGTTCGCAAAAGCCCAGCGCGATGGCCTGGTACATGGGGCCGTCGTCGATGATGGCCACGTCGATCTGCTGGTTGCTCTTTTGCGCCTGCAGGCGCGCCACCGTATTGGTGGAATTGCCGGCCACGTAATCCAGCTCGACGCCATGCTGTTTGGCGAAGGGCGGGAAGATGTCCTTGCGCATGATGTCTTCGAACGAACCGCCATATCCAGCCACCACCAGCTTCTGCGCCGCCGCGTTGGAGCCGAGCCCGGCCGCCATCGCCGCCGCCGCCAGCACTGCAAGTACCTTGCCCATGAGAACCCCCGAATATTGGAAGAGAACCGCAAGAACCGCCAAATGCCGCCAGGAGCGCAGGCGGGACGCGCGATAGGGCGCCCCACGACAAAAAAATCTCTTCCCACGCTCCCGGACTTCATGTCAGCCGTACAATTTGTCCGTACATGAATGTCCGGACAAATAATGGATCTCGCAAGATGTCCTTGTCAATGGGTTATTGTCCGTACAAACCCCATATAACAATTCCAGGAGCCTCCCCAATGACCCGATCCTCCGAGCGCGCGACTGGCCCGGGCGGAGCACGGCAAGCGCACGGCAAGCCGGAGTCGCCGGCCCACGGCGGCAATGCCGACGGCCCCCGCTACAAGAGCATTTTTCAGACGCTCTCCCACGACATCCGCTCGGGCCGCTACCCCGTCATGACGCTGCTGCCTACCGAGCACGAGCTTTGCGACCAGTTCAATGCCAGCCGCCACACCATCCGCGAGGCCATCCGCATGCTGACGGTGGCCGGGATGGTTTCACGCCGCCCGGGAGTGGGCACGCGAGTGGAGACCGCGCGCGCCGGCACCCGCTTCACGCAGCGCATTTCGCAATTTCCCGATCTGCTGCAGTACGCGCGCAACGCCGCCCTGCTGGTGCAGGACGTGCGCGCCATCAAGCTCGGCAAGCGGCTCGCCGAAACGCTGGGCTGCGAACCCGGCGTGTCCTGGCTGCACATCAATTCCATCAAGACCCTGGACGACAGGGACACCGCCGCCGCCTGCACGCTGATCTACACCGATCCCGCGCATTCCGACCTGCGGGTCGAGGTCAAATCGCGCATCTCGCTGCTGCGCCTGATAGAAGACCATTTCGGGGACCGCATCACGGAAGTCAACCAGGAGTTCTCGGCCACGCCCATCGGCGCGACGATGGCCAGGCAGCTGGGGGTCGAGCCCAGGACGGCGGGTTTCGTCATTACGCGGCGCTATTACGGGGACGGCGGCGTGCTGCTGCTCGCCACCATCACCACGTTTCCGCATGACAAGATGAAGTACTCCATGACGCTCAACGTGGGGTGAGGCCCCACGCGAGGTCCGGCCCGATGCGCGTTTGCGGCGCGCGGGCCGCCTACTTCAATGGAAGATGGATGCGGGTCAGCAATTGCGCGGGAGGCGTGCTGCGCGGGTCGTTCATGTATTGCTCGAACATGGGGAAATCGGCGGGCACCATGCCGCTGCCGGGCAGCCATTCCGAGAACATCCAGTTGTACGCCTTGCCCATCTCGCTATAGGGGCCGGTGTACGCAAGCACGGCGCAGCGGCCGGCGGGGATCTCGAAGCGTTCCAGCCCGTCGCCCAGCGCGGCGTCCGCGGACACCGGCACGCCGGCCAGCGAACGCAATTCCTGTACGGGCACCTGTTCCGGATCGTCGAAGTACACCCCATATCCGCAGGTTTCTGGCGTGGCCAGGCCGCGGCTGCCCGCCAGCATGAAGGCCCGGTCGAACACGGGTCCGATGTCCTGGTAGCTGCCCCGATGAGGCAGCGCGGCGAGGATGACGCCGGGAAAGTTCTCGATGGTGATGGGATACATGCCGAGCTCCTGAGGATCGAAGGGACGGGAGCGGGCGGCGCGATAGCGTCCCGGCGGGATGCCGAAGACCGCGCCGAATGCCCGGTTGAACGCCGCGTCCGACTCATAGCCGGCGCGCTGCGCCACCTCCCGCAAGGAAGCCTGGGTACCCGCGAGCGCCGCCGCCGCGCGATGCATGCGGATGCGCTGCACCGTTGCGTTTACCGTCTCTCCCATCATGGCGCGATAGACCCGATGGAAGTGGTAGGGCGACAGGCAGGCCAGTTCCGCCAGCCGGTACAGGTCCGGGTCGGCGTCGGGGTGGCTTGCCAGCCAGCGCAGGACGGGGTCCAGGCGCCGGGCGTATTGGATAAGGGTTCCTGGCTTCATGCGGGCTCCTTGGAGGGCAATGTAGCGAAGGGACGTTTGCAGATTTTGCGCTTTCGCGGCCGGCGCGCCCGCGCCGGCTCAATAGCCGCGCCGCGTATCGTAGAGGTTCGGCAGCGCTTCCCCGCGCTCATGGGCTCCGATCAGGAACGCCGTGTGCCGCGCGCGCTCCTTGCGATCCGGAATGGCCGCGCAATGCGGCGTGACGATAATGCCGGGATGCGACCACAGCGCGGATTCCGGCGGCAGGGGCTCCTCTTCGAACACGTCCAGCACGGCCTGGCTCAGCTGGCCGCTGTCCAGGGCGGCGAGAACATCCTGCTCGACCATGTGGGAGCCGCGCCCGGCGTTGATCAGGCAGGCGCCGCGCGGCAGCCGCGACAGCGTGGCGGCGTTGAGGATGCCTCGCGTGGAATCGGTGGCGGGCAACAGGCAGACGAGGATGTCCGTCGCGGCCAGGAACGCGCCGAACTGCGCCTGTCCGGCATAGGTGGGCAGGCCTTCCAGCCGGCTGTTGCCGCGGGACCAGCCGCTGACCTGGAAGCCGACCCGCGCCAGCAGCTGAGCGGACGCCGCCCCGAGGTGGCCCAGGCCCATGATGCCGACCCGCAGCTCTGCGGCGATGCGCGCGGCGTCGAAGAACTCCCAATGGCGGCGCGCCTGGTTGTCCACGGCCCGCTTGATGTCGCGGGTCAGCATCAGCGCCGACGTCAGCACGAATTCGGCCATTTCGGTCTGGGTGCGGGCGGTGATCATGCGCGCGATCGGCACATGGCGCGGCCACTGCGGATCGGCCAGGATGTGATCGACGCCGGCGCCGGCGCTGATGATGAGCTTGAGGTTCGGGAACGTGGCCAGGCGGCCCGGATCGGGCTCCCAGACGAGGGCGTAGTCCACGCTGGCGGGGTCGACGTCTTCGTGCCAGCCCGCCACCTCCAATTCAGGAGCGAACGCCTGGAAGTTCGAACGCCAGTCGTCGATCGCCCGGGCGCCGCCGGAATTGATGATGAGCCGCATGTCGGTCCTCGGAAAGGCGCGGCGCGCGCCCGCAGGTTTTCCACAGACGCGCGCCGTTTTCAGCGTTGATCCTGGATCGTGGCGTACGCCACGCGCATCAGGTCGGGTAGGTTCCCGGCAGCAGGATGCTGCGGTCCCCGGGTTCGATGGAGCGGCGGCCGCACAGCGCCATGGTGGTGTCCATTTCCTTGTACAGGATCTCCAGCACGCGCCTCACGCCGTCCTGGCCGTAGGCGCCCAGGCCGTACAGGAACGCGCGGCCGATCATCGTGCCGCGCGCCCCCAGCGCCACGGCCTTGAGGATGTCCTGGCCCGACCGGATGCCGCCATCCATCCACACCTCGATCTTGTCGCCCACGGCATCGGCGATCGCGGGCAGGGCGGCGATGGAAGACATGGCGCCGTCCAGCTGGCGCCCGCCGTGGTTGCTGACGATCAGCGCGTCGGCGCCGCTGTTGGCCGCCAGTTGCGCGTCCTCGACGTCCAGGATGCCCTTGATGATGAGCTTGCCGCCCCAGCGCTGCTTGATCCATTCGACGTCGTCCCAGCTCAGGCGCGGGTCGAATTGCTCGGCCGTCCATGAAGACAGCGACGACAGGTCGCTCACGCCCTTGGCATGGCCGACGATGTTGCCGAAGGTGCGGCGCTTGGTGCCCAGCATGCCCATGCACCAGCGCGGCTTGGTCGCCAGGTTGATGAGATTGCGCAGGGTGGGCTTGGGCGGCGTCGACAGGCCGTTCTTGATGTCCTTGTGGCGCTGGCCCAGGATCTGCAGGTCCAGCGTGAGCACCAGCGCGGAGCAGCCGGCGGCCTTGGCGCGGTCGATGAGATTGCCCACGAATTCGCGGTCGCGCATCACGTAGAGCTGGAACCAGAACGGCTTGCGGGTCGCGGCCGCCACGTCTTCCAGGGAGCAGATGCTCATCGTGGACAGCGTGAAGGGCACGCCGAAGTCCGCGGCCGCCTTGGCCGCCAGGATTTCCCCGTCGGCATGCTGCATGCCGGTCAGGCCCGTGGGCGAAATGGCCAGCGGCATGACCACGTCCTGGCCCACCATGGTGGTGCGCAGCGACCGGCCTTCCATGTTCACCGCCACGCGCTGGCGCAACTTGATCTTCTGGAAGTCGCTCTCGTTGGCTCGATAGGTGCCTTCGGTCCAGGCGCCGGAGTCCGCGTAGTCGTAGAACATGCGCGGCACGCGCTTTTGCGCAATGGCGCGCAAATCTTCGATGCAGGTGATCGTAGAAAGGTTAGCGGTCATGGGGTGGTCTATGGAGTGTAGAGGGACGGCTGCGATTCTTTATTTTTTGGATCCCCGGCCACCGGCTGCGGGCGGCTCCAGGGTGCCGCCGGGCCTGGAGCCCGCGGCGCCGCCCAGTATACGCGCCGGGGCCGGCAAGCGTCGCTTGCCGGCCCCGGTCGCCCCCCTGCCGCAAGGGCTCTTCCGGCCCTTGCGCCCCCTATCGCGGCCAGACCTTCGACACGGCCCGGATCGTGGCCCACGCCACCCAGCGCGGGCTGGTCAGCCTCGCCGCGGGCAGGCGGCGCATCACGTCCACGGCCAGGCCGCCGCGCTTGTGCCATTGCTTCTTGCGGGTCTGGCTGTCGGTCCAGCGCCCCTCCAGCCACGGGAATTCGCGGCGCCCAGGCTTGTAGACCGGCGGCGTGTTGTAGATGAGGATGTAGGCCAGGCGCGGCGATTGCGACGTATTGGGACCGGTGAAATGCAGGGTCCGGGCGTCGTGCACCGTAATGCCGCCCGGCTCCAGCGGTTCGGGCACCGCCTGCTCGCGCGGAAAGTCGCCGCAGCACTCCAGCGGATGCAGGCTCTTGTCCCCGCCCGGCGAACGATGCTCCAGCACCTCCCATTTGTTCGAGCCCGGGATGAACTGCATGCAGCCGTTCTCGGTCGTGGCCGGCTGCAGCGCCAGCCAGATGCTAAGTTCGTTGTAGACGAAGTCCGGCGACCGGAACGCCTCGTCCTGGTGCCACGGCGTCTCGGGGCCGTGGGGGCCCGGCTTGAGCAGGGCGTGCTCGCCGTAGAGGGCGGCGTCCTCGCCCAGCAACTGGCGGGCCAGCTCCAGGGTGCGCTCGTGATAGGTGGTCTTCAGGAGGCCCGGGGCATAATGGCGTGGATCGTGCAAACTGGGGAACTTGGCCGGCTTGGACGGATCGTCGCGGCTGACGAAGTCGTACTGCGCACCCTCGTTGTAGCCGGTCTTGTTAGCGAACAGATCCATCAGGGTCCGGCGGATGTAACCCACCTCGTCTTGCGGGCACATGTCTTTCAGGGCCAGGTACCCTTGTTCCCTGTAGCGCGCTGTCTCCACTTCCGACAACAAACTGGTCTCTTCCATAATGGCTTCTCCAAGCTCTGGTAGCGGGTGTTCCCGTTGGCACGTTTTGACATGAGCTCTAACGTATCGCTTCGATGCCCATCGGGCCTATAGATCATCCGCCGTAGCCAATACCGCCTACGCATATCGCCAGAGGCGGCGCATCATCCGAAGGAAACCGCATGCAAGACCCCAAAACCGCCCCTCACATCGAAACCGTCCGCGTCGCCATCAGCGGCGTCGTGCAGGGCGTGGGCTATCGTCACGCCACGGTCCGCCGCGCCCATCTGCTGGGCGCGACGGGCTGGGTGCAGAATCTGCCGGACGGCACGGTCGAAGCCGTGGTGCAAGGCACGCCCGACCAGGTCGACCACATGCTGGAATGGCTGCGGCGCGGGCCGCCCGGCGCCGACGTGAAAGAAGTCACCACAAGCAGGGAGTACACCGATAAGCGTTACATCCGCTTCGAGCAACTGTGAGGCCGTCCGCGCTGCCCGCCGGGACGGCGTAATCCGATAGACTGAAAAACGGCGGAAGAAGCGGTGCCGGTATCGGTCGTTCGGCTCAGCGGGTGCGCAGCCAGCGCCCGCCCAACTGGTTGAGCACCAGGCCTGCCAGCACGCAGGCCGCGCCCAGCCATTGCAGCGGCAACAGGCTTTCGCCGAAGGCCATGGACGCCGCCCACAGGCCCACCACCGGCACCAGCAGCGAGAACGGCGCCACCTTGGCCGCCGCGTGACGCGTCAGCAACTGCGTCCACAGGGTATAGGCCAGCAAGGTCGCCAGCCCTGCCAGGTAGAGCACCGACAGCGCCTCGCCCCATCCCATGCCGGCCACCATGCCGACCGCCGGCTCCCAGCCGTCGATCAGCACCGCCAACAGCAGGAAGGGCAGCACCGGCGCGGCGCTGCTCCAGACGATGAAGGCGAAAGGGTCGTAGCCGGGCGCCTTGCGGCTGGCCAGGCGCACGATGATGTTGGACACGGCCCACATGAAAGCGCCGCCGAGGGTCAGCGCAAACCCCAGCATCGTCATCTGGCCCGGCCCCTCGCCGCGGCCGCCAGCGATGACCGCCAGCCCCACGGCAGCCACGCACAGCCCGATCCAATGGTGCCGCTGGGCGCGTTCATGCAGCATGGGCGCGGCCAGCAACAGCGTGAAGAATGCCTGGGTCTGGATGACCAGCGAGGCCATGCCCGCGGGCATGCCGAACTTGAGCGCGGTGAAGAGCAATCCGAACTGGCCCAGGCCCTGCACCAGCCCGTAGGCCGCGATCCAGCGCCAGGGCAGCCTCGGCGGACGCACGAAGAGGATCAGGGGGAACGCCGCCAGGGCGAACCGCAAGGCGCCGAGCATCATGGGGGAAAGGCCCCGCATGCCGATCTTCATGACGACGAAGTTCGAGCCCCAGATGACAACGACCGCCAATGCGCAGAGATAGTCTTTTCGGGAAAGGTGGGTCGTGGACATGCGGCATTATCGCACCGGGCATGCCCCTGGGAACGGCGCAGATCAGCCGGCGTTCAGTACCGTTTCGAAGGCATGCACGGCCGCGTCGATGTCCGCGTCGCCGATGTGGCGGTGGGTCACGCAGCGCAGCCGCGTGCGGCCCCACGGCCGGACGAGCAGACCCGCCGCCTGCAGCGCGGCGACCCACTGCGCATTACCCATGCCGGTGCCGGCGGTCTCGACCTGCACGATATTGGTCTGGGGCACGCTCGCGGACAGCGCTGGCGCCAGGCGGTTGACGCCATCGCTCAGCCGGCGGGCGCGGACGTGGTCCTCGGCCAGCCGGTCGCCCATCGCCTGCACGCCTTCCAGGCCGGCCGCCGCCATGATGCCCGACTGGCGCTGGGTGCCGCCCAGCATGCGGCGCAGCACCCGCGCGCTGGCCATAACGGACTTGCCGCCGGCCAGCACGGCGCCCACGGGCGCGCTCAGCCCCTTGGACAGGCACAGCGATACCGTGTCCGCGTGGCGCGCGATGTCGCCGGGCGCCACGCCCAGCGCCACCGCCGCGTTGAACAGGCGGGCGCCGTCCAGGTGCACAGCCGCGCCGGCGGCGCGCGCCATGCCGTGGACCGCCTGCATGTGGTCCAGGGGCAGCACCGCGCCGCCCGCATTGTTGTGCGACGTTTCCATCGCCACCAGCGAGGTCTTCAGCCGATGCCCTCCGCCTTGCAGCGCGTCTTCAAGGCGGGCCAGGTCCATCGCGCCGTCGGCGCCGGCCACCCCCAGGTAGAACAACCCGGTAAACGTGGCCGCGCCGCGTTCCGAGGTGTACATATGGGCCGATGATTCCAGCACCACCTGTTCATTGCGTTGCGTCTGGGCCAGCACGGCCAGCAGATTGGCCATGGTGCAGCTGGGCACGAACAGGCCGGCTTCCTTGTCCAGGCGGGCGGCCACGTGCGCTTCCAGTTCGCGCACGGTAGGGTCGCCGTCCAGGCCGTCGTCGCCGATCGGCGCGGCGCGCATGCGCTCGTACATCGCCTCGGTGGGACGGGTGACGGTGTCGCTGCGCAAATCTACGGGCGGGCGCGAGGCGGCGGGGGTACGCTGGGTCATGGCTGTCAGTGCTGCAGGATTTTGGAAAGAAACTGGCGCGTGCGCGGGGCACGCTCCTCTACGTTGTCGAAGAACTGCTCCTTTGCGCAGTCCTCCACGATCTTGCCGCCGTCCATGAAAATCACGCGGTCGGCCACGCGGCGGGCGAATCCCATTTCATGGGTCACCACCATCATCGTCATGCCGTCGCCCGCCAGGTCGGTCATCACGTCCAGCACCTCGTTGACCATCTCGGGGTCCAGGGCGGAGGTCGGTTCGTCGAACAGCATCACCACCGGGTCCATCGACAGCGCCCGCGCGATGGCCACGCGCTGCTGCTGGCCGCCGGAAAGTTCGCCGGGATGCTTGTCCCTGTGCGCGGACAGGCCCACGCGGTCCAGCAGGGCGAGCGCGCGCTGGCGGGCCTCGTCCTTGCCGCGCTTGAGCACCTTGACCTGGCCCAGGCACAGGTTCTCGGTCACCGACAGATGCGGGAACAGCTCGAAATGCTGAAACACCATCCCGGCCACGGCGCGCAACTTGGGCAGATTGGTGCGCGGATCGCCCACCGAAATGCCGTTGACCACGATGTCGCCCTTCTGGAAGGGCTCCAGGGCATTCACGGTCTTGATCAATGTGGATTTGCCGGAGCCGGACGGCCCGCATATCACCACGACCTCGCCGCGGCCGACGCTCGTCGAGCAATCGTCCAGCACCTGGAACGAGCCGTACCACTTGCTGACCTGCCTGATCTCGATCATCGGGGGCTTGGGGGTAAGTTGCATCGTTGAACCTGTGGATAACTTGGAGAGGGCCGGAACGGCGGGCTAGCGCAGGACCCGCGTGCGCATTTCCAGCAGCTTGACCAGGCGGGACGCCGTGAAGCAGATCACGAAGTACACCACCGCCACGAACAGATAGAGCTCCACCAGGCGGCCGTCGCGCTGGCCGATCTTGGACGCCGCGCCCAGGAAATCGGTCAGGGACAGCACATACACCAGCGAGGTGTCCTGGAACAGGATGATGACGCGCGTGAGCAGCGCGGGCACCATGTTGCGCAACGCCTGGGGCAACACCACGTAGCGCATGCCCTGCCACGACGTCAGTCCCAGGGCGAGGCTGGCCGACACCTGCCCGCGCGCGATCGACTGGATGCCGGCGCGCATGATTTCGCAGAAGTACGCGGCCTCGAATAGCGTGAAGGTGATCACCGCCGACTTGAACGCGCCCACCCGCAGCGGCGTGGGCGAGCCCACGATCCACGCGGCGATATACGGCATCAGGAAGTAGAACCAGAAGATCACCAGCAGCAGGGGGATAGAACGCATCACGTTCACGTAGATGCCCGCCGGCACCGACAGTATCCTGAAGCGCGACAGGCGCATCAACGCCAGCAGCGTGCCCAGCGCCAGCCCCATCACCGCCGCCAGCGCGGTCAGTGTGAGCGTGAACGTCATGCCCGTCTGGAACAGGTACGGCAGGGCGCTGCCGATCACATCGAAGTCGAATTTGCCCATGATGCTAGGGCCTCTTGGCCACGGCGCCGATCAGGCCCGGGACCGCCACGCGGCGCTCGATCGTGCGCATGCCGAAGACCACGATGCCATTGAGTATCAGGTAGATGACGGTGGCGGCCGAGAACGCCTCGAAGATATGGAAGCTGAACTCCGCCATCGAACGCGCCTGCCCGGTCAGTTCGAGAAGGCCGATCGTCAGCGCCACCGACGAGTACTTGACCGTGCCCATGAATTCGGACGTCAGCGGGGGCAGCACGATGCGGAACGCCTCCGGCAGGATGATGTAGCGGTAGACCTGCGCCTCGGTCAGGCCCAGCGCGGTGCCGGCCTGGAACTGGCCGCGCGGCAGCGACTGGATGCCCGCGCGCAGCTGCTCCGCCACGCGCGCCGAGCCATAGAAGCCCAGGCACAGCAAGGCCGGCACGAACTGGCCCCAAGGCTGCGGCATCTGCTTCATGGCCAGGCCCCAGGCGTGCGGCAGCAGCTCGGGCAGCACGAAATACCACAGGAACATCTGCACCAGCAGCGGCACGTTGCGGAACAGCTCCACATAGGTCGCGCCGATCGCATTCATCAGACGGGACTGCGCGGTGCGCATCACGCCCAGCCAGGACCCGAGCAACAGCGCGAATACCCACGCCGTCAGGGCCAGTGCGAGGGTCCAGCCCACGCCGATCAGAATCGTCTCCAGGAACGTATGCACGCCATCAGGCGACATCTCCAGGAAGACGCCCCAACTCCAGTTGTAGTTCATACCCGTCCTTCGATGGCGATGCCGTCCGCCTCCGGCGGCCGGCATCCTGCCCCGGCAAGGACCGCGGAAGTACGCGCCTTCCGCGGACCGCCCCCCTTACTCGTATACCTTGGGGTCGCCGGAATCGGTGGGATTGGCCAGCGCGCGCTTCAGGGCGTCGCTCATGGGGTATTTCAGGTTGATCTGCTTGGGCGGGATCGGCGAATTGAAATACTTGTCGTAGATTGCCGCCACCTTGCCCGTCTTGATCAGATCCAGCACCGCGTCGTCCACCACCTTCTTGAAGGCCGGGTCGTCCTTGGGTTCCATGATGCCGTAGGGCGCCACTTCCAGGCCCTTCTTGCCGATCACGAACACATCCGGATTCTTCGCCGAAGCCACCACCCCATAGGCAATGCCGTCGTCGTTGGCGGACCCCGCGGCGCGGCCAGATTCCACCATCAGGAGGGTTTCCGCGGTGTCCTTGGTGGGCGCCATGGTGATGCCCAGGTTGCCCTTCGCGTTCAGCTGGGAGATCAGCCGGAAGGTCTGGCCGCCGGCCTGCGCGGCGATGGATTTGCCGCGGAAGGACTCCAGGTTGTTGGGGTCCACGCCGCCGTCCTTGCGCGCCACCAGCACCACCTGGGCCACGAACGTGGTGGGAGCGAACGACACCAGCTTATGGCGCTCGAGGTTGTTGGTGGTATTGCCGCATTCGAGATCGATGGTGCCATTGGCCAGCAGCGGGATGCGCGTGGCCGACGTGGTCGGGTTGTAGCGCACGTCCAGCTTCGGCAGCTTCAGCGCGGCCTTCACGTACTGGGCGATCTCCTGGCAGATCTCCACCGTATAGCCGATCGGCTTCTGGTTGCCGTCCAGGTAGGCAAACGGGACCGAGGTCTCGGGATGGCCGAGGGTGATCACGCCGGACTCCCGGATCTTGTCCAGGCGGCTCGGGCCTTCGGCGTGAGCGGATGCGGCGCTGGCCACGAGGGCCGCGGCGACGGAGATCACAGCAAGTGCTTTCATCTGATTCCCTTGGCGCCGCGCGAGCGGCGCATGCTTATATTTACGATCGGCGCTTCCTGGCCCGCCGGAAACCGCCGCGTCCCGCGATGAGCCCCGCGGTTGGCGAAAAGTATCAACTAGCAGTATGGTTTTATCCAGTTCCAATCGAGTATTCCTCTATACGGATTTGACATGGCCATTCCACGGATGGGCTTGCGACACATCGAGGCCTTCCGGGCCGTCATGATGACCGGCTCGATGACGGCCGCCGCGCGGCGCGTGCATACCTCGCAGCCGCACGTTAGCCGCTTAATCGCGCAATTGGAAGCCATCACCCAGTTCGCCCTGTTCGACCGCAACGGCAGCCGCCTGACGCCCACACAGGACGGGTCGCGCTTCTTCCAGGAGGTGGAGAAAACCTTCATCGGCCTGGCCGGCCTGGAGTCGGCCGCGGCCAGCATCCGCTCGTTCAGCGCCAGCCGGCTGAGCGTGGCGGCCATGCCGCGGCTGGCCGGCGGCCTGCTGGCGCGCATCGTGGCCGCCTTCAAGACCGAGTACCCGGACGTCATGGTGTCCATCCATTCGGGCAACGCGAGCACGGTGCACAACTGGATCAGTTCCGGGTTCTGCGATACGGGGTTGGCCATGCTGTCGGGGGACTCGCCGGGCATCCAGGTGGAACCGGTGCTGACGATGAGCTGCGTGGCCGTGGTGCCGAAGGGCCATCGCCTGGCCAGACTGAAGAAGCTCAAGCCCGCCGACTTCGCGGGCGAGCCGTTCGTCGCCTTCACCAGCGGCACGCCCCTGCGCGAGAAAATCGACGCGGTGTTCAAGGCGGCCAAGGTGGAAAGACAGATCGTGGCCGAGGCCGGGCTGGGCTCGTCCATCTGCGCCCTGGTCGGCGCGGGCCTGGGCGTCGCGCTCATCAATCCGCTGGCTGCGCGCGAGGAATTCGAGGCCAACGGCGTGGAAGTACGGCCATTCAGCCCGGCGGTGCCGGTCACCGTGGCCTTGCTCTATCCCCCGTACCATACCCGCACCCGCCTGGTCAGCGTGTTTTCACGCTATGCCCACCAGCTCATGCAGGAAGAAATGTCCGACCTGAAGGCGCGGCCGGCGCGCTGACAGCGCGCCGACGCGCGCGTTCTCACGCGAGATCCTGCTCCAGATAGCTGTCGGCCTCGCCCGACAGTTTCAACGCTTCCCACTGCGCCAGCGTCAGCTGGGGCATCTGGAATGCCGCCTGAGGGCGGCAGTACCACCCCGGGTTGTGCAGGCGGGCAAGCAGATCCATCCGGGGGCCGTCCAGGTACAGATGGTCCCTGTCGGCCACCACCTCGTCGCGCACGTGCATGGCAACCACGCCCGCCACCACCAGACTGCGCCGATCGATGCGGATCAGTTCATGCACGCGGCATTCGAACGCCACCGGCGACTGCGCCACCCATGGCACGCCAATGCGCCGGGACGGCGACAGGATCAGCCCGGCTTCCAGCGACTCGTCCACCCCGGCCGGAAAGTCCACTGCCGTGACGTTCATCCGCGCGGCCAGCGGCGCCGACACCAGGCTCACCGTGAATTCGCCGCGCTCGGAGATATTGCGCGCCGTGTCCTTGGGCGCGTCGCCGCGCACGCCGATGCCGACGCAGATCAGGGGCGGATCGCCGGACATCACGTTGAAGAACGAAAATGGCGCCACGTTGGTCGTTCCAAGCGTGTCGCGCGACACGATCCAGGCGATGGGCCGCGGCACGACCGCCGCCGTCAGCAGCTTGTAGCGGGCCGGCCCCTCCAGCTCATTCATGTCGATGAACATGGCTCGTCTCCCGCCGTGTCAATCGCGCGCCCGCGTAGGCGCAGCCCCTTCGGCGGCCTTGGCATCGGCGAACGCGCGGTCGCTGCGCTTGCAGCGGCAGCGGCCGATCTGGTGCAGCTCGATCAGGTTGCCCACCGGGTCGCGCAGGAACAGCTGCATCAGCTCTGGCGCCGCCACGTTGTCCAGCTTCCAGTACTCCACGCCCAGGCGTTGCAATTCGGCTTCGGACGCCGCGATATCGCGCACCGCCAGCGCCACATGGTTTTCCACAGGATCTCGGCCCGGGCCTTGGGAATAGGGCGAAGGGCCGTCGCTGCCCAGCAGATGGATCTGGCAATCATTGCCCATGTCCAGGAAGTATCCGGCGATGCCCGGAATCTCCCATCGGCCCTTGTCGGTGTCCAACCCCAGCACGTCTCCATAGAACGCGCCCATGGCCGCGACTTTGTCCAGCGGCATGCGCACGGCGTGATGATGCAACTCCAGAACGTCCAGCGCCATTTCTTTCTCCTCGGTTCTCGTCCGGCGAACGCCCACGCGCCGCCCAGACCCGCATGTTGGCGCGGCCCCGGACGCCGGGGAATGCCGCCATGCGCAATCCAGAAGTGCACGCCGGACAACGCCCAAACCCCGGCCGCTCATCGGCCCGCGCTATGCTTGGCCGCATGAAATCGCTGGATCTCAACCTGCTGCTGACCCTGGACGTGCTGATCCAGGAGGGCAGCGTCGCCGGCGCGGCGCGGCGCCTCAACCTCAGCACGCCGGCCGTCAGCCGCAGCCTGGCCCGCATAAGGCGGGCCGTGGGCGATCCCGTCCTGGTCCGATCGGGACGGGGCCTGGCGCCCACCCCGCGGGCACTGGACCTGCACGGACGCGTGAAAAGCGTGGTGGAACAGGCACAGGCCGTGTTCGCCGAATTCAGCCAGGACATCGATCTGGCCACCCTGGAGCGCGTGTTTACCCTGCGCGCCAACGACGTGTTCGTGGGCGGCTACGGCGGACGCCTGCGCGAGCACCTGGGCCGCCACGCGCCGCGCACCGTGTTGCGCTTCGTCTCGGAGGGCGAGGACGATGCCGACGCCCTGGGCGGCAACGCCGACCTCTATATCGGCTCATTGCAAAAGTTCGGCGCCGACATCAAGGTACAGCGCCTGTTCACCGCCACCTTCTGCGGCCTGGCGCGCGCCGGACACCCCATCTTCGATGGACGCATCACCCCGCGGCGCTTCTCCGCCTACGACCACATCAGCGTATCGCGCCGGGGCCGCTCGCAAGGCGCCATCGACGCGGCGCTGGCCGAGCTGGGCCTGGAACGGCACGTCTCGGTCATCACGCCCACGTTCCACGCCGCCATCTTCGCGCTGGCCGATTCCGACCTGATCCTGCCATCCATGCCCAGGGACCTGATACCCGGCGTGGAACGGCTGGGCCTGAACCTGCGGCCCTTCGCCGTGCCGGTTCCGGTGACCCCGGTCACCGTCGTGCAGGCCTGGCCGCCGCGGCTGGACAGCGATCCCGCGCATCGCTGGCTGCGCCAGACGATCAAGCGGGTTTGCGGCACGCCGGGCAGCGCCGCGCAGCCCTTCTGAAGGGCTTTCCGCGCCGCTGCGCTCCTGTATACTGCCCCATGATTGTTCAACAATCCTGGCAGTGATTCCAGGATCGGATCAGGAGGCAGACCATGTCGAATTACCCCGCGGCGTACCAGGTAGGCAAGGGTTCGGTATTGAATGTGGACCGGGACTTCTACCGCACGCTCGTCGCCGACCCGGCGCAGCGCAAGCTAGTCGAATCCCACGTCGTTCCCATCCGCAGCGGCTTCGCCTGGAAAGTCCCCGCCGGCCACGTGTTCCGCATCGTGACCCTGGAAGGCCCCCAGGTGGCGGACTTCAACATGTGGAACCTGCACAATCCGCGCGAGCGGATGTGGGCATCGCGCACCCGCCAGCTGCAACAGGCGCACGTCAGCACGCATGACCGCATCTGGTCCACGTTGCCGTACCTGCGGCCCATGGTCACCATTACCGACGACACGCTCGCCGACTATGGGGTCGACAGCGATGGCGGCCGCGTCCACGACCTGCTCGGCACGCGTTGCGACCCTTACGTGAACAAGCTGCTCAGCGGCGAGGATTTCCACTTCCACTGCCACTCGAACCTGACCCGCGCGGTGGCGCCCCACGGCCTGACCGAATTCGACGTCCACGACGTGCTCAACGTGTTCCAGGTCACGGGCCTGAACGACGAGGACAAGTACTTCATGAAGGCATGTCCGGCCAAGCCGGGCGACTACCTGGAGTTCTTCGCCGAAATGGACCTGCTGTGCGCGCTTTCCACCTGCCCCGGCGGCGACCTGTCCGTGCCCATGTGGGGCCCCGAGGCGCGCGACCCCATCGACGTCTGCCGTCCGCTGGGCGTGGAGGTCTATGCGCTGGATCCCGCGCTGCTGCAAGGCTGGACACCGCCCGAGGTTTCACCGTATAAGGGCGTCCACGGACTGCACCCTGAAAAGGTCGAGTGGAAGAAATAACGGGAAACGTCCCTCGCCGCGCCTTCGGCTTGCAGGCCCCCACGGGGCCTGTTTTACCTGGAGCGGCGCCTTTCCTATAGGAGCCCATGCCATCATGCCCGCCGAACGCGACAGCGGAATCTCGATCGCCGAACGCATCAGCCACCAGCTGCGCGACGACATCATGGAAGGCAAGCTGCCACCCGGCACGCAGCTGGTGGAGGTCGACCTGGCCGCGGACTATGGCGCATCGCGCAACACGATCCGGGAAGTCCTGCACCAGCTCGGCCGCGAGGGGCTAGCCACCTTCATCCGCCACAAGGGCGTCGTGGTCCGGCGCATGGAGCGCAAGGACCTGCGCGAGATCTATGCGGCCCGCCGCGCGCTGGAGCTGCAGGCCATCGAAGGCGGGCTGCCGCTGCAATCCGCGCTGCTCGACAAGATGCACACGACCATCAACGCGGCCGAACGCGCGCTGTCCCGGAAACAATGGCGCACCGTAGGCACGCTGAGCCTGCAAGTGCATCAGCACATCGTCGCGCAGCTGGGCAGCCGGCTGCTGGACGAGTTCTTTCTCACGCTCTGTGCGCAGCTGCGCCTGGTGTTCGCGTCGGAGGTCGATGAAAGCCGCATCCAGACGCCCGACTGGATCGAACGCGAACGCCGTATCCATGGCCTGCTCGTGGAAGGGCGCCGCGACCTGGCGGCGCAAGCCCTGACCGAATACCTGGACGATTCCGAACGCACGCTGATGGCCGTGCTGACCCGCCTGAAGCAGCAGGCCAAGTAGCGGGCGCCAGGCAGGCGCCCGGATGCGCCTAGGCGCGCTGCTCCGGCTCCGGCTCCGCGTAGCTGCCGTCCGCCTGGTGCGTTTCCTGTCCGCTCAAGGGCGGGTTGAATACGCAGACGAGCCGCAAATCCCCCTTCACGGCCCGCAGGATGTGCTGGTCGTTCTTGTCCAGTGCGTACAGCGTGCCGGGCCTGACGGCGTGGACGGCGCCGGTGGCCACATCCTCGACCTCTCCTTCGCCTTCCATGCAGTAGTTCGCTTCGTAGTGATGCTTGTAGTGCAGATGCAGCTCGGCGCCTTCGAAGACGCGGGTTTCGTGCACGGAATAACCGATTCCGTCGCGCTTGACGATGATGCGCTTGCTTTCCCAGCCCGGTCCCCGGGCGTGGCGTTCAGTGTCGGTCAGTTCGTCGCTGTGGATAACTATCATGGGATGCTACTCGGCAAATGAGTGGGGAAATCGGTTCCGGCGGCGCGCGGCCGCTCCGAGCGCCGCTTCGATCCGCACGGCGGCAGCCAGCAGGGCGCGGTCGCCGCCGCGCAAGCCTGTCGCCATCAGGCCCACGGCGCGTCTGTCGGCAAGATCGCCGGGCAGCGAAATGCTCGGCAAGTCCAGGCGGTTTGCGAATTCCGTCAGGCTGAAGGCGCGGGAGTTTTCACGCAGATAGGCGTCGTTGTCTTCCAGCTGCGCCAACGTCGGCGGCAGCATGGGCACGGTCGGCGTCAGCACCGCGTCCGCTCCCGCCATCGCCGCGTCGTATTCCCGGCGCAGTTCCGCCAGCCGCCGCTGCGCCGCAAGATAGGCATGCGCGGGAACCTGCGCCCCCAACAGCATGCGCGGCCCCACGCGGGGATCGTAGCGGGCCGCATCCTTGGCCAGGCGCGGCGCGTGCAGCATGTAGGCCTCGGCCGCGATGATGCCTCCGTCGCGCGCCACAAGGCCGGACTGGGCAACGCAAGGCATGGGCACGCGCCGCAGCGCCGCGCCCGCGCCCATCAGGCATTGCAACCAGGCCGAGAATGCGCGGCGCACTTCCGGGTCCAGCATGTCCTCGACATGGTCCGGCACCACGAAATTCAAGCCCGCCAATGGCGCCGCCGCGCGGGCAAGGCGCGCCGGCGATCCGGCGTCTGGGCGGGGCGCCAACGCCTTATCCACACGCAGGCACTGCGCGGCGTCCATAGCGATGATGCCCGGCACGTCGAACGTCGGCGACAAATACGTCATGCCGGCGTCTTCATACCGGCCCCGGGAAGGCTTGAAGCCCGCGACTCCGCAAAACGCCGCGGGTATGCGCGCCGAGCCGCTGGTGTCGGACACCAGCGCAAGATTCACCATGCCCCGCGCCACGGCCACCGCGCCGCCGCTGCTGGACCCGCCCGCCACGCGCGGAGCGTCGGCCATGCATGGCGTGAGCGGCGTGCCGAAGGTCGCGTTCAGGCCCAGCGCGCCGTAGGCGAACTCCGTCATGTTGTTCTGCGCCAGCAGCACGGCCCCGGCGCGCCGCAGCCTGCGGACCAGCGGGGCGTCTTCGGCCGCGGCCGGCGCATCGGACAGCACGCGCGAACCTGCGTGCGTCGTCCAGCCCCGCACATCGAAACAGGCCTTTACGCCCAGCGCCATTCCGGCCAAGGGCTCGTCTCCCGGCGCCAGTGTTCGCAATGCATCGCGCGCCCGCGCCTCGTCCAGGGCGTCCTCGTCGCGGCGCGCGAGCAGGGCCAGCGCGGCGGCCGACGGATCCTCGAGCGCCCGCGCCAGGCACGCCGAAACCGCCCGCGACGCCGGACCGCGTTGATCAGGAAACATGGACATGGCTCAGGAAGTCCTTCACGCGCGGATCCGCGCTGCCCAGCACCTCGGCGGGAGGCGCGTCGAGCAGCACGCGGCCGGCCTCCATGAACACCACCCGGTCCGACACCTTGAACGCGAATCCCATTTCATGCGTCACGATCAACATCGTCATGCCTTCGCGCGCCAGCGTTTCCACGACCTTCAGCACTTCCGCCACCAGCTCCGGATCCAACGCCGACGTGGGCTCGTCGAACAGCATGATGGACGGCCGCATGGCCAGGGCGCGGGCGATCGCCACCCGCTGCTGCTGGCCTCCTGAAAGCTGGTGCGGGTACTTGTGCGCGTGGTCCAGCATGCCCACCTTGTTGAGCAGCACCAGCGCTTCGCGGCGCAGCGCGTCGGCGCCGCCGCGCCCGTGGTAGGCCGGCGCCAGCATCACGTTCTGCAGCACCGTCTTGTGCGGGAACAGATTGAAGCTCTGGAACACCATGCCGATATCGAGGATCCGATCGCCGGGCCCCGCCTGCGCGCCCGCGCCCGGAGACCCGAGAAAGGGTTTGCCGTGCAGCAGCACCTCGCCGCCATCCAGCGTCTCCAACCCGTTCAACGTGCGTATCAGGGAGGTCTTGCCGGAACCGGACGGGCCGATGATGCTGATGACCTCGCCGGCCTTGACCTTCAGGTCGATGCCCTTGAGCACCTCGTGGTCGCCAAAGCGCTTGCGCGCCTGCCGCACTTCCAGCGCGGGCTCGTCGCCGACGGCCTTCATCGCGGGCCCTGACGCGCCTTCCTGCACTGCGCGGCGCGTCTGCTCGTCCAGCGCCAGGGGCTTGGGAGCCCGCCGCAGAATATTCATGTGCGACTCCAGCCAGCCCAGCAGCTTGTCGAAAAGCGTGACGATCAGCACGTAGTACAGCGCTACCGCGAGCATCGTCTCGAACACCAGGAAGTTCTGCGTGTACAGCCGCTGCCCGACCAGCAGGATCTCGGCCAGCGAGATCACCGACACCAGCGAGGTCAGCTTGGCTATCGTGATGAATTCATTGCTCAGGGCCGGAAGCGCAATGCGCAGCGCCTGGGGAATGACGATCATGCGCTGGATGCCGGCATAGCGGATGCCCAGCGCCCGCCCCGCTTCGATCTGCCCCCGTGGCACCCCAAGGATGCCGCCCCTGTGGATTTCGGCGATGAAGGCCGTCTCGCTCACGACCAGCGCGGTCAGCCCCGCGTAGAACGGGTCCGACAGCAGAGCGCCCGCAGCCGGAAATACCTGCGGAAGGTTGTAGATGAACACCAGCAGCACCAGCAGCGGCAGGCTGCGGAAGAACCAGATGTACAGGCCCGCCAAACGGCTAATGACGGGATTCCTCGCCTGTTTGCCCAGCGCCAGCAGAAACCCCGCCGCTACGCCTATCACCCAGGTCGCCGTGCTCAGCTTCACCACCACCCAGCACGCCTTCCAGAAATCGGTGTCCCAGAGCAGACTGACGGCGTAGTCCCAATCGAAATGCATGTTCCGGCTTCCGTCGCGGTGTTATCGGGCCGGGCCCGCCAAGGCAGCCTGTATCTCGGCCGCCGACGGCTCTTCCAGCCCGTAGCGGGCCAATAGCGCCTGGTACTCGCCGCTCTCGCGGGCGCGCTGCAACGCGTTGCTCAACGCGCCCTGGAGCTCCTTCGATTCCTTGTTGACGCCCAGGCCGATTACGATCGGATAGAGCAGGGAGGTGGAGGTCACCTTGAGGCCATCCCTGGATTGCTCCAGCATGCCGTGCACCACCGCCGCGTCCTCGATCATGGCATCCGCGGCCTGCGACCGCAGCGCCATCATCGCTTCTGGCGAGGTTGGGAACTCCAGCACCTTGATTTCTCCCTGCCCCTTGGGCTGGCAGGTCTCGCGCGAGACCTTCTGCAGCTTGGGCGTCCACGACGCGCCCTTGATCGACGCCACCCGCTTGCCGCAAAGCGCCTCCGGGCCGGCCGGCGCGTACTGGCTGGCGGCCAGCACCACCAGCGATGCCCCGGTCTTCAGGTACGGAATGAAGTCGATCAGCTTGGTCCGCTCGGGCGTCACGTACAGCGCGGACGCCACGGTATCGAAGCGGTGCGCCCGCATGCCGAGGATCAGGTCCGGAAAGCGCGTGTCGACAAACACCGGCTTGAGCGAGAGCTTGGAAGCCAGCAGCCGCGAGAAATCGGCATCGAAGCCGGCGGGCTTGCCGCCCTCCATGTAGGCATAGGGCGGATAGGTGAGGTCCGAGCCTACTGTCAGGCTGTCGGCCTTGATCGTGGCGGATGCCAGAACCATCGGAGATGCTGCGCACAACATGAAAGCGGCCAGTGCGCGCGCGACGCCGCGCCGTGATGCCGTCAGAATCGTGGTGGACATGATTTCCCCTATTGAACGCCCTGGAACCCGCGGCAGGACTGGGCCTGCGCCATGCCACCAGGCATTTCCCGAACCAGGATTGTTGAACAATTTTTGCGATTCTGCGGCAATGGGAAGGCACGGGATATGGGTATTTTCCCTAGCGGTTCCTTCGCAGACGTTCCGCCGGAACGGGGGAACGGGGAGGCGCAGCGCGACGTTGGAGGCAAAAAAAAGCCGGCCCTGAGAAGGGCCGGCCGATGCGCCGCTTGCGGTTGACGCGATGCTTAGGCGTCGATATTCCCCGCCGACAGCGCGTGCGTTTCGATGAAGTTGCGGCGCGGTTCGACGTCGTCGCCCATCAGCGTGGTGAAGACTTCGTCCGCCGCGATGGCGTCTTCGATCTGCACGCGCAGCAGACGGCGCACCTTCGGGTCCATCGTGGTTTCCCACAGCTGGTCCGGGTTCATTTCGCCCAGGCCCTTGTAGCGCTGCTTGGAGATGCCGCGTTCGGCTTCGCTGCGCAGCCACTGCATGGCTTCGCGGAAGTCCGATACGGTCTGTTCCTTGCGCTTCTCGCCTTCGCCGCGGGCGACCAGCGAACGCGGGCCGACCTTCCCGGAGAAGCTCGCCGCGGCCTTGGACAGGATGGCGTAGTCCGATCCATTCACGAAGTCGGCGTCGATGATGCTCACGCGCACGTTGCCGTGGTGCATGCGTTGCACCGACAGGCGGTGGCGCTCGGTCGCCTCGTCGAACTGGGCCACGACTTCCACGCCGTTGCCGCTCACCGGATCGCGCATGGCGTCGGCCAGGCGGCGGGCGGACGCGGCGGTGGATTCGGCCGTCTCCAGATTGATTTCCACGCCCTCGGCCATGGCCGACAGCGCGGCCACGTCGAACACGCGGGAGAGCCTGGCGATCACGGCGTCCGCAGCCACGTACTGGCGCGCCAGTTCGTTCAGCTCGTCGCCGCGGATGATGTTGCCGCCCGAGATGATCTCGGCATCCTTCAGCGCCAGCGCCAGCATGAATTGCGCTTCTTCCTGGTCGTCCTTCAGATAGCGCTCTTCGCGGCCGACCTTGACCTTGTAGAGCGGCGGCTGGGCGATGTACACGTAGCCGCGCTGGACCAGCTCGGGCATCTGGCGGTACAAGAGCGTCAGCAGCAGGGTGCGGATGTGCGCGCCGTCGACGTCCGCGTCGGTCATGATGATGAGGCGGTGATAGCGCAGCTTGTCCACGTTGAAATCGGGGCCGATGCTGGTGCCCAGCGCCGTGATCAGCGTGGCGATCTGTTCGCTGGCGATCAGGCGGTCGAAACGCGCCTTCTCCACGTTCAGCACCTTGCCGCGCAGCGGCAGGATGGCCTGGAACTTGCGGTCGCGGCCCTGCTTGGCCGAGCCGCCTGCGGAGTCGCCCTCGACGATGTACAACTCGCACAGGGCGGGATCCTTCTCCTGGCAATCGGCGAGCTTGCCGGGCAGGCCCGCGCCTTCCAGCACGCTCTTGCGGCGGGTCATCTCGCGCGCCTTGCGCGCGGCTTCGCGCGCGCGCGCGGCTTCGACGATCTTGGCGCACAGCGCCTTGGCGTCGTTGGGGTGTTCCAGCAGCCAGGTCTCCAGCGTGCGGGCCACCGCCTCTTCAACGGCCGGGCGCACTTCGCTGGACACCAGCTTGTCCTTGGTCTGGCTGCTGAACTTGGGCTCGGGCACCTTCACGGACAGCACGCAGGCCAGGCCTTCGCGCATGTCGTCGCCGGACGTTTCGACCTTGGCCTTCTTGGCCAGCTCGTTGTCGGTGATGTACTTGTTGATGATGCGGGTCATCGCCGCGCGCAGGCCGGTCAGATGCGATCCGCCGTCGCGCTGCGGGATGTTGTTGGTGAAGCACAGCACGCTTTCGCTGTAGCTGTCGTTCCACTGCATCGCCACTTCCACGCCGACCGGCACGCCGCCCGCCGAGGACTCGGTGGAAACCGAGAACACGTTCGGGTGCAGCACGGTCTTGCTGCGGTTGATGTACTCGACGAAGCCCTTCACGCCGCCCGAGAACGCAAAGTTCTCTTCCTTGCCCTGGCGCTGGTCGATCAGGCGGATCTTCACGCCATTGTTCAGGAACGACAGCTCGCGCAGGCGCTTCGAGAGGATCTCGTAGTGGTACTCGATGTTGGTGAAGATGATCGGGTCGGCCAGGAAGCGCACTTCGGTGCCGCGCTTGTCGGTCGTGCCCGTCACGGCCAGGGGCGCGGTGCGCTCGCCCTGGCGGAATTCCATCTGGTGCACCTGGCCGTTGCGGCGGATGGTCAGCCGCAGCCATTCGGACAGCGCGTTCACGCAGGAAACGCCCACGCCGTGCAGGCCGCCCGAGACCTTGTACGAGTTCTGGTCGAACTTGCCGCCGGCATGCAGTTCGGTCATGACGATTTCCGCCGCGCTGCGGTGGAATTCATCGTCCTTGTGGATGTCGGTGGGAATCCCCCGGCCGTTGTCGGTGACGGAAATGGAGTTGTCGGTGTGGATCGTGACGACGATGTCGTCGCAATAGCCGGCCAGGGCTTCGTCGATGGCGTTGTCGACGACTTCGAACACCATGTGGTGCAAGCCGGTACCGTCGGACGTGTCGCCGATGTACATGCCGGGGCGCTTGCGCACGGCCTCCAGCCCCTTGAGCATCTTGATCGAGTCAGCGCCGTAGCCGCTGTTCTCGGGAGTGGTGTTCTGCTGATCTGACATGTCTGTATCGATAACGCTTTAAAGAACGGCCTGGCGGCCGGACCGCCCACGGGCCCTCAGGCCCGCAAGCGGCACAAACCCACGATAGGCGAGCGGATCAAATCCGCATGGGCATGACGACGTACTTGAACTGGTCGTCTTCGGGCAAGGTGATCAGCGCCGACGCGTTGGCGTCGGGCATGACCGACCACTGGATGCTGTCGACCTTGACGTTCGACAGCACATCGAGCAGGTAGCCGACGTTGAAGCCGACGTCCAGCGCTTCATGGCCGTAGTCGATGTCGATCTCTTCCTGCGCCTCTTCCTGCTCGGCGTTGGACGAGGAGATCTTCATCTGGTTCTGCGCCAGTTGCAGGCGCACGCCCTTGAACTTGTCGGTGGTCAGGATGGCGGCGCGCTGCAGGCTGCCCTGGAGCGCTTCGCGGCCGACCAGGAAATGGCGCGTGTAGTTCGTCGGGATCACGCGCGTGAAATCGGGGAACTTGCCTTCGACCAGCTTGGACACCAGTTCCACGTCGCCGAAGCGGAAGCGGATCTGGCCCGGCGCCACGTCGATGGAGACGGGCTCGTCGGAGTCTTCCAGCAGGCGCTGCATTTCCAGCACGGTCTTGCGCGGAACGATGACTTCGTGGCGTTCCTTGATGCCGTCGGCCTCGGTGGCGCAGTGCGCCAGGCGGTGGCCGTCGGTGGCCACGGCACGCACGCGGCCCGGCTCGAACACCAGCAGCATGCCGTTCAGGTAGTAGCGGATGTCCTGCTGCGCCATGGCGAAATGCACCATGTTGAACAGGTGGCGCAGCGTGCGCTGCGGCAGCGTCAGGGAAACGTCCCACTGCTCGGGCTGGGCCACGGTGGGGAACTCGCTCGCGGCCAGCGTCTGCAGCGCGAAGCGGCTCTTGGCCGACTGCACGGAAAGCTTGTTGCTTGCCAGCGCCAGCTTGACCTCGCCCGTATCGGGCAGCGCCTTCAGAATGTCCAGCAGCTTGCGCGCCGCGACCGTGGTGGATTCGTTGTCCTGGCCCACGCCGAAGTCGGCATGGGTGGTGATCTGTACTTCCAGGTCGGTCGCAATGAAGGCCACCTTGTTGCCTTCCTTGCGCATCAGGATGTTCGCGAGGATGGGCAGGGTATGGCGTCTTTCGACGATGCCCGCCACAGTCGACAGCGGTTTCAGCAATGCATCGCGTGTGGTTTGTACGAGTTGCATGTTCATCCTTTTAGAGTTTGTTCCAACACGTGCAGGGTATGGTTGAGCTCCGCTTGCTTGGCGCGGGCGTCGGAAATCTTGCGTACGGCATGCAGTACGGTGGTGTGATCACGGCCACCGAACAGATCGCCGATTTCCGGCAGGCTTTTCTGGGTCAGCTCCTTCGCCAGGTACATCGCGACCTGGCGCGGCAAGGCGATATTGGCGGGCCGGCGTTTCGAGTACATGTCGGCCACTTTGATCTTGTAGAAATCCGCCACCGTCTTCTGGATGTTTTCCACGGTGATCTGCCCGTTGGACACGGACAGGAGGTCCTTCAGGGCTTCCTTGCAGACATCCACCGTCAGGACGTCGCGGCCGTGGAAGCGCGCGTAGGCCAGCACCTTGCGCAGCGCGCCTTCCAGTTCGCGGACGTTGCTGCGCAGATGCTTGGCGATGAAGAACGCCACTTCCTCGGGCATGGGCACGCCCTCGGACTCCGCCTTGCGCAGCAGGATCGCAACGCGCATCTCCAGCTCCGGCGGCTCGATGGCCACCGTCAGGCCGGAATCGAAGCGCGAGATCAGGCGGCTGTCGATGCCGGACAGTTCCTTCGGGTACGTATCGCTGGTGATGATGATCTGCTTGCGCTGCGCGACCATCGCCTCGAACGCGTAGAAGAACTCTTCCTGCGTGCGGTTCTTGCCGGAGAAGAACTGGATATCGTCGATCAGCAGCAGGTCCAGCGAATGGTAGTAGCGCTTGAAATCGTCGAACGCCTTGCGCTGGTAGGCCTTGACCACGTCGGACACGTACTGGTCGGCGTGCACGTAGCGCACGCGCACCCCGGTTCCCGCGGCGACCATCGCATTGCCGATGGCGTGGATCAGGTGGGTCTTGCCCAGGCCCACGCCGCCGTACAGGAACAGCGGGTTGTACGAGGTGCCCGGATTCTCGGCCACCTGCAGCGCGGCGGCGCGCGCCAGCTGGTTCGCCTTACCGGTAACGAAGTTCTCGAAGGTCAGGTCGGTGTTCAGGCGCGAGCGCTCGTACACGATATTGGCCGCATCCGCGGTCACCGCCTGCGCCGCGGCCGTCGTGGCGGGCGCGGGAGCAGGGACGGCGGCCGGCGCGCCCATGGGCGGCGCGCCGCCTGACGGGGACGCGGCGGACGGATGCGTGGGCACGGGCTGCACGGCTCGCACGGGCGCTACCGGCATGCGCGGCGCGGTGCCATGGGAAGGCAACTCGAACAGCACCTGCACCGGACGCTCGAACCACTCCGCGGCCAACGCTTCGATCTGGTGGGAAAAGTTCTTGCGCACCCAGTCCAGCTTGAAGCGGTTGGGCGCGGCAACGCGCAGCACCGCCTGCGTCTCGTCATACGCAAGCGGGACCAGCGGTCGTATCCACGCGCTGATTTGTTGGGGGGGGAGTTCCTGCTCAAGACGACTGACGCAGGTCTGCCAGAATTCTTTCATGTCGCTCTTATTCAAACCTCGATTCTACCTTGCCTGGGCTGGGGTTATCCACAGGGTAGGGCATAAGTGTCCGCATGGCCCTGGCTTAACTGTTTGACAAGACAGGGAAAACTTGCTGAAATGGTGGGCTTTTCCGAATTCTGTCTGTCAGAAGGTTTCGCAGAGAGCTTGACCGCGCTCGCCTGGTAAGGGTGTTTCACCCGTATCGATATGGCCCCGCCATATGGCAAACGCCCGGTTCTAGCTTCTATAGGTCGCCCGGGTTTTTCCCGGTCAGAGCCCCGTCTACGAGTTGTTTTTTGCCTATGTTGCAAAAATGCCCGCTAGATACCCGCTTCCTGAATGCGCGACCAGGAACCCTCCGGGCAGGTCCCTTCTGACTTTTGTTCTTTTTGTGGATCGTCCATGAAACGTACCTACCAACCTTCCGTTACCCGCCGCAAGCGCACCCATGGCTTTCGCGTGCGCATGAAAACCCGCGCTGGCCGCGCCATCCTGAGCGCCCGCCGCGCCAAGGGCCGCAAGCGTCTGGCCGTCTAAGTCCGGGTATTCCGGATTATCCGGAAACCTGACGCCCGATCCGCAGTCCATGCCGCGCGCCACGCTTCCCCCGGAGGCGCGGCTGCATCGCCCCTCCGAGTTCGCCGCCGCCCTCAAAGGCCGGCGTCTTGCCCGAGGGGCGTTCTTCATTGTGAGCGCCGCTTCCAATGATCTGCCCCCTGGCCAGGATGCCTGCGCGCGCCTGGGCCTGGTGATCGCCAAACGGTTCGCCGCCCGCGCCAGCACGCGCAACGCCATCAAACGGGTCATCCGCGAGGCGTTCCGCCATCGGCGGCAGGATCTGCCGGCAAAGGATTATGTCGTGCGCCTGCACAGCAAGGTCGCGCCCGCCACGCTCACCGCGCTCAAACGCGGCGTCAGAGCCGAAGTGGACGCTCACTTTGGGCGCATCGCGCGATGAACGGGCGGACCCGCAAGCTCGGAGCTGCTTTACTCATTGCCCCGATCCGGTTCTACAGGTTCTTCCTGAGTCCCTGGATCGGCCGGCAATGCCGCTTTACCCCCACCTGCTCGGCGTACGCGATCGAAGCGATCGAACGCCACGGCGCCTGGCGCGGCTTCTGGCTCGCCGTCCGGCGCATCGGCCGCTGTCACCCGTGGTCGCCTGGCGGGTTGGATCCGGTTCCGCCGGCCAAGGGAACCAATGGCACCCGCCGCTGTTCCCACAGCCACCGCATCGAGCATGATTGACGCTAAACTGGCGGGCTTTGCTGGCCCGTATTCACTTCAGTAGGCACCATGGATATCCGACGAACCGTCCTCTGGATGATTTTTTCCTTCTCGCTGTTGCTCCTATGGAACAACTGGCAAATCCATAACGGCAAGCCGTCGCTGTTCGGGGCCCCCACGCCCACGGCCAGCACGAGCGAACCGCAGGCTGCCGCGAACAACAACGCGACGCCCTCGGTGCCCAGCTCTCCCGCTCCCGCGGCGGCCGCCCCGTCGTCCGCGGTGCCCGGCGCCACGGCGCCCGCTGCCGCTCGCTCGGAAGAAATCGTCATCACGACCGACGTGCTGCGCCTGACGTTCGACACGATGGGCGCCCAGCTGGTGCGCGCCGAGCTCCTGAAGTACCCGGCCACCGGCCAGCCGGATAAGCCCACCGTGCTGCTGGACCGCTCCGCCGGCCTGAACTACGTGGTGCAGACCGGCGTGGTCGGCGCGCCCAACGGCCAGAGCTTCCCCACGCACCAGACGCCGTTCCGTTTTGTTTCCTCCGAACGCCAGATGACCGGCGACAGCCTGGCCGTCGCGTTTGAAAGCGAATCGGGCGGCATGAAGGTCACCAAGACGTTCACGCTGCATCGCGGCCGCTACGACATCGACGTGCGCCATGACCTGGCCAACGTGGGCGCCGCCCCCGTGACGCCGGCGTTGTACCTGCAGCTCGAGCGCGACGGCAACGACCCGGCCGACACGTCCAGCTTCTATCACACCTTCACCGGTTTCGCGGTCTACTCGGAACAGGACAAGTTCCAGAAGATCACCTTCAGCGACATCGAAAAGAAGAAGGCCAACTACATCAAGCAGGCGGACAACGGCTGGATCGCCGTGGTCCAGCATTACTTCGCCACCGCCTGGGTGCCCCCGCAGGGCAAGCCGCGCAACAACGAACTGCTGGAAGTGCAGAAGAATCTGTACGCCGCCCGCAGCATCGAGGCCGTCGGCGAGGTCGCCCCGGGCGCCGCCGCCCGCGTGGACTCGCACCTGTGGGTCGGTCCGCAAGACCAGAAGGCCATGGCGGCGCTCGCCCCCGGCCTGGAACTGGTCGTCGACTACGGCTGGCTGACCATCATCGCCAAGCCGCTGTTCAAGCTGATGACCTGGCTGCATTCGATCCTGGGCAACTGGGGCTGGACCATCGTCGCGCTGACCGTGCTGATCAAGGCCCTGTTCTACCCCCTGGCCGCCGCCAGCTACCGCTCCATGGCCCGCATGAAGCAAGTGGCGCCGCGCCTGCAGGCCCTGAAGGAAAAGTACGGCGACGACAAGCAGAAGCTCAATGCGGCCATGATGGAGATGTACCGCACCGAGAAGATCAACCCGCTGGGCGGCTGCTTGCCGATGCTGGTGCAGATCCCGGTGTTCATCTCGCTGTACTGGGTCCTGCTGGCCAGCGTGGAAATGCGCGGCGCGCCGTGGATCCTGTGGGTGCACGACCTGTCGATCCGCGACCCGTTCTTCATTCTGCCCGCCATCATGATGGCCACCATGTTCCTGCAGATCAAACTGAACCCGACGCCCCCGGACCCCGTCCAGGCCAAGGTCATGATGATCATGCCGCTGGTGTTCGGCGGGATGATGTTCTTCTTCCCGGCCGGCCTGGTCCTGTACTGGTGCGTGAACAACACCCTGTCGATCGCGCAGCAGTGGTCCATCACCCGCGCCATGCAGCGCAAAACGGAAGCCGCGGCGAACCGCTGATTCCGCCTCAGCCAGAAAACCGGCCCCATGGGCCGGTTTTTTTTATGCGTGCCCGAATCGGCAGACGGGGCGGAGGCCGATTTATTCGATAGTTATTCTTAATCAATTTTTATAGATCAATCAACTTCACAATGTAAAGCAAGCCACCTATGATGTGTTGGCGATGTGCCCCGCAGGTAGTGCCGGGCGATCGTGGACAGGGCGCGGGTCCGGGTAGGCCCCGCAATCCAGGAACGACATAGGGAGTGTGCTATGAACGACAAGAAACATCTGACCACCGCCTCAGGCGCGCCCGTGGCAGACAACAACAACACACTGACGGCGGGCCCGCGCGGCCCGGCGCTATTGCAGGACTTCTGGCTGATCGAGAAGCTCGCCCACTTCGATCGCGAACGCATCCCCGAACGCGTCGTGCACGCCAAGGGCTCGGGCGCCTATGGCACCTTCACGGTCACCCACGACATCACGCGCTACACCCGCGCCAGCATTTTTTCCCAGGTCGGCAAGCAGACCCCGCTGTTCCTGCGCTTCTCCACCGTGGCCGGCGAACGCGGCGCGGCGGATGCCGAGCGCGACGTGCGCGGCTTCGCCATCAAGTTCTATACCGACGAGGGCAACTGGGACCTGGTGGGCAACAACACGCCCGTCTTCTTCATCCGCGATCCGTTGAAATTCCCGGATTTCATCCACACGCAGAAACGCGACCCCAAGACCAACCTGCGCAGCGCCACCGCCGCCTGGGACTTCTGGTCGCTCAACCCCGAATCGCTGCATCAGATCACCACCCTGATGAGCGACCGCGGCATCCCCGCCAACCTGCGCCAGCAGCATGGCTTCGGCTCGCACACGTTCAGCTTCATCAACAAGGATGGCGAGCGCTTCTACGTGAAGTTCCACTTCAAGTCTCAGCAGGGCATCGCCTGTCTGACCGACGAGGAAGCCGCCCAAGTCGTCGCGCACGATCGCGAAAGCTCGCAGCGCGACCTGTTCAACAACATCGAACAGGGCAATTTCCCGAAGTGGACGCTGAAGGTGCAGATCATGCCCGAGGCCGAAGCCGCGACCTATCACATCAACCCCTTCGACCTGACCAAGGTCTGGCCGCACGGCGACTACCCGCTGATCGAAGTCGGCGTGCTGGAGCTGAACAAGAACCCCGAGAACTACTTCGCGGAAGTGGAGCAGGCCGCCTTTACGCCGGCCAACGTCGTTCCCGGCATCGGCTTCTCGCCGGACAAGATGCTGCAAGGCCGCCTGTTCTCCTATGGCGACACGCACCGCTACCGCCTGGGCATCAACCACCACCAGATCCCGGTGAACGCGCCGCGCTGCCCCGTCCACAGCTTCCATCGCGACGGCGCCGGACGCGTCGACGGCAATGCGGGCGGGACCCTTAATTACGAACCCAATAGCTTTGGCGAATGGAAGGAAACCCCGTCCGCAGCCGAGCCGCCGCTGTCGCTGGACGGCCAGGCCGCCGATCGCTGGAACCACCGCGTGGACGAGGACTACTACTCGCAGCCGGGCGCCTTGTTCCGCCTGATGACGCCGGCCCAGCAGGAACTGCTGTTCGGCAACATCGGCCGCCACATGGCGGGCGTGCCCGAAGACATCCAGCGCCGCCAGCTGGAACACTTCCGCAAGGCGGATCCTGCCTACGCGGCGGGCGTGGCCAAGGCGCTGGGACTCAAGCTGTAACCTCCCCGCGTCCGCAAGAAGGGGCGGCCCGTTCGAGCCGCCCTTTTTTTTGTTTCACGGCCGGTCAAGACGTGATCCGCGACTCGCGCCGCGCCGCCCGGGGAGGCACGCCGAAGCCGCGCAGAAAGGCTTCGCGCAGATGGCGCCGGTCGCGAAACCCCGTTTCCCGGGCCACCACCTCCAGCGGATGCCGGCTGCTTTCGATCATCAGCCGCGCCGCCTCGAGCCGCAGCCCCTCTATGGCCTTGGCCGGCGACTGACCCGTTTCGGCCGTGAATACGCGGCTGAACTGGCGCGGGCTCAAACGTGCGACGCCGGCCAGTTCCTCCACGCTCAGGGGTTGCGCGAGATTGCGCCGAGCGTGCTCCAACGCCTGCTGGATACGATCGGACTTGGGCGCGAGCCTGAGCATCTCGGAGTGCTGCGACTGCCCGCCAGAACGGCGCTGGTGCATGACCAGCTGGTGTGCGACCGAACGCGCCACCTCGGCGCCCAGGTCCTTTTCCACGAGCGCCAGCGCCAGATCCAGCTCCGCCGTCATGCCGGCGGAAGTCCATACCGGCCCATCGGCAATGTAAATGCGGTCAGCCTCGACCTGTATGCCGGGGTGGCGCCGCTGCAAGGCCTCGGCCCAATGCCAATGCGTGGTGGCGCGCCGCCCATCGAGCAAGCCCGCATCGGCCAGCACGAAGGCGCCCGTGCATAGGCCGGCCATGCGCCGCGCACGCGCTGCGATCTTTCCAACCAGCCGGGGGAATTCGGGCGCCGTGGGCGCCAGAAGCGGCGAAATGACGCCCGCGACCAGCCAAGTGTCGGCCTCGCTGCGCGCCGTGAGCGCGCGGGCCTGGATTGCCAGGCCCGATGATGCGCGCGCCGCGCCGTTCAGGGCGTAGTTCTCCACGGCATAGCAGGGCTGGCCCGCCACCAGGTTGGCGAATTCGAAGACGGCCTGGGTCCCCAGGCCCATGACCTGGAAGCCCTCGGGTAGCAGGTAGCCGATGCGGTGCATGGAATTCGTCCTTTGCCGTGATGTCCTGATTCATGACTATATACGTCATTTACGACATTCCCGGCGAATCGCATCATGCCTTCCATGGACATCCACCCACCAAGGAGCTTCACCATGGCACCCCCCTCTCACCTCGGCACCGCCCTCATTACCGGCGCATCCAGCGGCATCGGGGCGCTGTATGCGGACCGCCTCGCACGGCAGGGCTACGACCTGATCCTGGTCGCCCGCAACCGCGAGCGGCTGAACGCGCTGGCCAGCGACCTCAGCACCCGCACCGGCCGCGCCGTCGAAGTACTGCCCGCCGACCTGAACGACCGCGCCGCGCTCGCGCAGGTCGAAAAACCGTTGCGCCAGGACGCCAGCATCACCTTGCTGGTAAACAACGCCGGCATCGGCACGCACACGCCGCTGCTGCAAAGCGACGTAGAGCAGATGACGCGCATGGTCGAGCTGAACGTCACCGCGCCGATGCGGCTGGCCTACGCGGCGGTGCCCGGTTTCGTGGCGCGCGGCCGGGGCGCGATCATCAACATCGCGTCCATCGTCGCCGTTTCTCCGGAAACGCTGAATGGCGTCTATGGCGGCAGCAAGGCCTTCGTGCTGGCGTTCAGCCAGTCGCTGCAGCATGAACTGGCGGACACGGCGGTCCGCGTGCAGGCGGTGCTGCCCGGCGCCACCGCCACTGATTTCTGGGCCACCGGGGGGCTGCCTGTCGAACACCTGGACCCGGGCATCGTGATGCGCGCCGAGGATATGGTCGATGCCGCGCTGCTGGGCTTCGCCCGCGGCGAGAAGGTCACCATCCCCTCACTGCACGCCGGCGAAAAATGGGATGCCTACGAGGCGGCGCGCCAGGCCATGGCGGGCCATCTGTCCAGCAACACCGTCGCGCCCCGTTATGCGGCCGGGCACGGCGTCAGCGCTGCATGCCCCAGCGCCTGACGGTCAGGCGCTCCAGCGTGTCGAACCCGAGGTTTTCCACAAGCAGGCCGATGATCACCACGGCGGCCAGCCCCGCGAACACGCGGTCTGTGTACAACTCGTTGCGGTTCTGGAAGATGTACCAGCCCAGGCCGCCCTTGCCGCTGGAAGCGCCGAACACCAGCTCCGCCGCGATCAGGGTACGCCAGGCGAAGGCCCAGCCTATCCGCAGCCCGGCCAGGATGGCGGGCAGCGCCGCCGGCACCAGGATCTGCAGGACGTAGCGCAGGCCGTTCAAGCCGTAGTTGCGCCCCGCCATGCGCAGGGTGTCGGATACGCCCAGGAAGCCCGCGTACATGTTCAGGGCCAGCGCCCACAGCACGGAATGGATCAGCACGAACACCAGGCTGCCCTCGCCCAGGCCGAACCACAGCAGCGCCAGCGGTAACAGCGCGATGGCCGGCAACGGGTTGAACATGGCGGTCAGGGTCGACAGCAGGTCGCGGCCGAAACGCGTGGATACCGCCAGCGTGGTCAGCACGAACGCCAGCGCCACGCCCGCCGCATAACCCTGCACCAGCACCCGCAGCGACTGCCATGCGCGCGCCGGCAGTTCGCCGCTGCCGATACCCTGGACGTAGGCCTGCGCCGTTTGCATGGCGCCGGGCAGGAGCAGGTCGTTATCGGTATGGCGCGCGGCCAGTTCCCAGATGCCGGCCAGCAGCGCCAGGATGAATAGCTGCGCAGGCCGGCATGCTGCCACACGCGCTCGTGCCAGGGCAGCGACGCTTCGGCCGCCTGCGCGGGCAGGGGCGGCAGATCGTATTCGGCTTCGGGCCGGACCGGGACGGTCCCGGCGTAGGTGTTGCTCATGGGCTTCCTCAGGCCGCGGCCAGTTCGGCCCGCTGTTGCGGGGCCGGCTCGAACAGCAGGTCGTGAATGCGCCGGGCGGCGGACTGGAAAGCCGCGGAGCCCTGGCTGTGCAGATCGAAAGCGTGGGCATTCAATTCGGCCCGTACCCGTCCTGGATGCGGCGATAACAGCAGCACGCGGCTGCCCAGCACCAGAGCCTCCTCGATCGAATGCGTAACGAACACCAGCGTGAAACGCACGTCTTCCCACAACGCCATCAGCTCTTCCTGCATGCGCCTGCGCGTCAGCGCGTCCAGCGCGGCGAAAGGTTCGTCCATCAGCAACACGCGCGGCTGCATGGCAAGGGCGCGGGCGATGGCCACGCGCTGCTTCATGCCGCCCGACAGCGTGTGCGGATGGGCGTCGGCGAACGCGGCCAGGCCAACCTTGTCCAGCCAGTGCATCGCACGCTCGTCCGCCTCGCGCCGGCCCAGCTTGCGCGAAGCCAGGAGCGGAAACGCCACGTTCTGGCGCAGCGTCTTCCAGGGCGGCAACTGGTCGAATTCCTGGAACACCACGATCCGGTCGGGGCCCGGGCCGCGCACGGGTCTTCCATCGATTTCGATGCGGCCTTCGGTGGGTTCGATGAAGCCCGCGATCGCCTTCAGCAAGGTGGACTTGCCGCAACCGGACGCCCCCAGCAGGATGGACCGCTCCCCCTCGTGCACCTCGAAACTTGCCTGATGCGTGGCCCGCACCCGCCGATCGCGCGTCTTGTATTCGATCGACACCTTATCCACAAGCAGCAAAGGCGCTGCCGTCTCGGGCTTATCCACAGGCGCGGCGGCGATCAGGCCCATATCAGCTGCCTTGCGCCGTGACGGGGTCGTCGAAGAAGTAGTCGCGCCAGCTCTGCGGCGCGTGCTTGATCGCGCCCACTTTGTGCATGAACTCGGCCAGCGCGTAAGTGTTCTGCGGTTCCAGCTTGAATTGCACGTCGGGGTTCGTGATCACCTTCACCAGGAAGCCGCGGTCCAGCTTGGCGCCCGTGACGCGCAGGTACGTATCCGCCGCCTGCTCCGGATGGGCGGCGGCGAAGGCGGCCGCTTCCTGCAGCGCGGCCTGGAACGCCTTGTAGGTCTTGGGATTTTCCTTGCGGAATTTCTCCGTGGCGAACAACACCGTCGAGGAACTGGGCCCGCCGAGCACGTCGTACGACTTGAGCACGATGCGCGCATTGGAATTCTCGGCCAGTTCCTGCTCCTGAAAAGGCGGATTGCCGAAATGCGCCGTGATCTCGGTGCCGCCGGCGATGATCGCGGCGGCGGCGTCCGGGTGCGGCAAGGCAACGGACAGCCTGTCGAGCTTATTGAATTGCGCATCGCCCCACAGCTTGGCCGACGCCAGTTGCAACACGCGCGATTGCACCGACACGCCAACGGCGGGAACCGCGATGCGATCCTTGTCCGTGAAATCGGCGATCGTCTTCACGTTCGGATTGTTGCTGACCAGGTAGTAGGGAAAGTTGCCCAGGGACGCAACGCCTTTGACGTTCTGTTTGCCGCGCGTGCGGTCCCAGATCGTCAGCAGCGGCCCCACGCCCGCCCCCGCGATATCCACAGCCCCCGACAGCAGCGCGTCGTTCACGGCCGACCCGCCGGACAACTTGGCCCATTCGACCGAAATGTCCAGGCCTTCGGCCTTGCCATGCTTCTCGATCAGTTGCTGGTCGCGGGCGACGTTCAGCAACAGGTACACGATGCCGTACTGTTCCGCGATGCGGATGCGGCCTTCCGCCATCGCCGGCGTGGGCGAGGCAAGCGCCAGTATGGCGAGCGCCAGCGCAAGGCCGGCGCCGGTGGCGATACGGATGCAGCGGTCTCGCACGGAGGAAGAAAAACGCATGGCGTTCCTTGTGGATAAGTGGTTGCGCGGGCGGCGCCCGGTTTTTTCAGAAGGGCGCGTCGCCTTCGATGGTGGTGCGATACAGCTTGCGGCGCAGATGATCGGGCGTGCCCCCGGCCAGATGGATCAGCGAGCGGTTGTCCCAGAACACCAGGTCGTGGGGTTGCCACTTGTGGCGGTAGATGTGCCCGGGCCGGATGCTGTGGGCGAACAGTTCGTCCAGGATCTGGCGGCTCTCGTCCTCCGGCAAACCCTCGATGCGCGTCGTGAAGCCTTCGCTGACGAACAGCGCGCGGCGTCCGGATTCGGGATGCGTGCGCACCACCGGATGCACGACCTCCTGCACCTGCGCCAGCTGCTGCGCGCTCAGGTTGGGGCGCCAGGCGCCTTCCTTCTGCAACTGCCCGTACTTGGCCAGATAGGAGTGCACGGCGCGCTTGCCGTCGATGGCATCGCGCAGGGCGGCCGGCAGCGTGTCATAGGCCTGGTGCATGTTGGCGAAGAGCGTATCGCCGCCTTCCGCCGGCAGCTCCTGCGCGTGCAGCAGCGATCCCAGGCTGGGCAGTTCCTTGTACGAAATGTCCGAGTGCCAGTACTTGCCGGCATCGCCCAGGCCCACCGGCGCGCCGTTCTCCACAATGTTGGAAACCACCAGGATCTCCGGATGCCCGGGCAGATGGAACTGATGCAGCACGTGGATCATCAGGCGGCCGAAGCGGCGGCTGAAATCGATGTGTTGCTGCGGCGTGATGCGCTGATCGCGGAACACCAGCAGGTGATGGTCCAGATGCGCCTGGTGCACCCGGGCGAAATCGGCCGCGTCGAGTTCGCGCGACAGATCGATGCCGACGATCTCGGCGCCCATCGCGTCCGCCAGGGGACGGATCTCGAAATCCTGGGGCGCGGGGGCCGCCGCGTACCGCGGTGCGGCATGCGCCTCGGACCGGCGCAGCGCATTGCTCTGGGACATGGATCGCTCCTTGCGGGTGAACCGGCACACAGGCCGGCGTTGGAGCGATCCATTATGAAAACCCGCTACCTCGCGGCAAACGAATTATTCGGCGTTTGTTCAAGCCCGCGCGTCATATAGGGAGGGATCCGGCCTGTGGATAACCTTGGGGGCAAGCCCTGGGACAAGCGCGGGAAAACCGGTGGAAGGCCGGGGGATATCCCGGTGGATAGCCAGTGGATTGCAAGTGGATAGCCGGTGCATAACTCGGCTCCAGCCATAGAAAAGGCGCAGATCCGTGCGGGATTGCGCCTTTTAAATCAATCGCTTGCGCGAATCACGACCTGGGAAGAAAGGCCTCCACCAGTTTTACCCAGTACGTCGCGCCGACCGGCAGCAGGGCGTCGTTGAAGTCGTAGTTCGGATTGTGAAGCTGGCATGGCCCCATGCCGTGATAGCTTTCCAGGCGATGCCCGCCGTCGCCATTGCCCAGGAACATGTAGGTGCCCGGGACGGCCTCCAGGAAGAAGGAAAAGTCCTCGGCGCCCATGAAGGGCGGCATGTCCCGCAGCACGTTTTCAGCGCCGAAGGCGTCCTCCGCGACCTGGGCGGCAAAGGCCGTTTCGTTCTCCCAGTTCACCAGCGGCGGATAGGCGCGCACGAAATCCAGTTCGCCCGTGCCGCCGTACACCTGCGGCAACGTCGTGGCGATGCGGCGCATGTCCGCCTCGATCTTGTCCAGCGCCTCCACCGAATACGTGCGCACGGTGCCGCGCAGCACGGCTTCGCCCGGAATCACGTTGTACGCGTCGCCCGCGTGGATCTGCGTGATCGACAGCACGGCCTGGTCCAGCGGATTCTTGCTGCGCGAGATCACCGTCTGCAGCGCATGGACCATGTCGGCCGCCACGACGATGGGATCCACGGACGCATGCGGCTGCGCCGCGTGGCCGCCAACCCCTTTGATGACGATGTCCCACCGGTTGCTGGAGGCCATGGTCGGGCCCGCGCGGAACCCGAACTGGTTCACCGGCATCCCGGGCATGTTGTGGATGCCGAAAACCGCATCGCACGGGAAACGGTCGAACAGGCCATCCTGCATCATGGCGCGCGCGCCGGCATTGCCGCCTTCCTCGGCCGGCTGGAAGATGAACACGACGGTGCCATCGAAATGGCGATGCGTGGACAGGTACTGCGCCGCGCCCAGCAACATGGTCGTGTGCCCGTCATGCCCGCAGCCGTGCATGCGTCCACTGATGGTGGACTTGTGTGCAAAACGATTGTGTTCCGGCATGGGCAGGGCGTCCATGTCGGCACGCAGGCCGATCGTTTTCTTGCCGCTGCCCGCGCGCAGAATTCCCACCACACCGGTTTTCCCCAGCCCGGTGTGGACTTCCAGTCCCCAGCCGCGCAAGCGCTCGGCTACCAGCGTGGAAGTGCGCGTTTCCTGGAACGCCAGTTCGGGATGCGCGTGGATATCCCGGCGCAGCGCGGTCAAATCGCTGTGTGCGCGTTCGATTTCGTCGATGGTTTTCATGGCTGTGGATAAACGGTAAGGATGAAAATTGGCGGCCTGCCGGCCTAGGCCGTGTCGTTCAAATGGCAGGCGCTGAGCTGCCCCGGCGCGATTTCCCTCAACAACGGCCGTTCCGCTTTGCAACGCGGCATGGCATGTGGACAACGCGGATGGAACGCGCAGCCCGTCGGCGGATCCAGCGGCGACGGCAGTTCGCCCTTGATCGGCTGGTACGTTCTGCGCCCCGGCCGCAAGGTAGGCAGTTCTTTCAGCAGCGCCTGGGTGTACGGATGGTTGGCATGCCGGAAAACGGTATCGGTGGGCGCCAATTCCACCACGCGTCCCAGGTACATGATAGCCACGCGATCCGAAATGTGGCTGACCACGCTGAGATTGTGGCTGATGAAAAGATAGGTCAGGTCCAGTTCCGCGCGCAATTGTTCGAACAGATTCAGCACCTGCGCCTGGATCGAAACGTCCAGCGCGGCGACGGCTTCGTCGCAGACGATGACCGACGGCTTGAGCGCCAGGGCGCGCGCAATTCCGATGCGCTGCCGCTGTCCGCCCGAGAATTGATGGGGATAACGCTGTGAAAAACTCGGATCCAGGCCGACCTGGCGCATCAGCCCGGCCACGTATTCCGCCTTGTCCCGCGTCCGTGCCAGGCCATGGGCCACGGGCGCCTCGCCGATGATCTCCCGCACACGCATGCGCGGATTCAATGAGGCATAGGGATCCTGGAAGATCATCTGCACGCCCAGTTCATAGGCCCGCCGTTCCGCCCCCGCCAGCTCCCGCACCGGCTTGCCCCGGTAGCGCACCTCTCCCGAGGTCGGCGGCAGGATGCCCGACACGATGCGGCCCAGGGTGGATTTTCCACAGCCCGATTCGCCCACGATGCCGATCACCTCGCCCGGCATCACATCCAGGTCCACGCCGGCCACGGCGTGCACGACCTGCGTCTTCAGGCCGGCTCCCAACAGGTTCGCGATCCGGCCGGCAAGATCCACATGCTGCACGAAGCGCAGTTCGACCTGGCGCAGGGAAAGAATGGGAGCGGCGGTGTCGCGTTGCGCGGTGCTCATTTGATGTCCGGGCCTCCTGCGTGCCAGCACCGCACCCATTGGGCCGGGCGGACCTCCACGGGCTGCGGCTCGGCCAGACAAGCATCGGTCGCGCGCGGGCAGCGCCCCCGGAATGCACAGCCTTGCGGCAGATTGAGCAGCGACGGCGTCATGCCGGGAATCGGCACCAGCGGCCTGCCGCGGGATTCGGGCGTGGGGATGGAAGCGATGAGGCCGTGCGTGTAGGGATGCATGGGATGGCTGATGACCGCCTCGGTGCTTCCGGTCTCTACGACCCGGCCCGCGTACATCACCGACACGCGATCCGCCAGGCCGGCCACGACCGCGAGATCGTGCGTGATCCAGATCAGGCCGGTGCCGGTTTCGCGGCATAGCTTCTGCACTTCAAAAAGGATCTGGCCTTGTATCGTCACGTCCAGCGCAGTGGTAGGTTCGTCGGCGATGATCAGGCGCGGAGAATTCAGCAGGGCGATCGCGATCGCCACGCGCTGGCGCATGCCGCCCGACAACTGGTGCGGATAAGTCCGCAGGCGTTCCTCCGGCGAGGGGATGCCCACCATCGCCAGGGTCTGCAACGCGCGCTGGCGCGCCTGTTCGCGCGTGGCGTTGCCGTGGGCCTGCACCGCTTCGATCATCTGCGTGTCCACGCGCAGCACCGGGTTCAGCGTCATCATCGGATCCTGGAAGATCATCGCGATCTCCTGGCCCCGCAGCTGCCGCCAGCGCGCAGGCGTCGCGCCGCGCAAGTCTTCCCCGTTCAGCCGCAACTGCCCGTCCACGATGCGGCCCGGCGCGTCCAGCAGGCCCATCAACGAAAAACCCGTGATGCTCTTGCCCGATCCCGATTCGCCGACCAGGCCCAGGATCTCGCCTTCGGCAAGTTGCAGGTCCACGCCATCAACGGCCTTCACCACGCCATTGCGGGTGAAGAAATGCGTTTTCAGCCCATGCACCTCGAGTATCGGCTTCCGGGCGTCCAACGGGTTCTCCACAAGCGATGTCTGCATCTCGCCGCCCCTCAGTTCTCGTGGCGCGGGTTGAGCACATCGCGCAGGTGGTCGCCCACCAAGTTGATGGCGATGATGGCCAGCGCCAGGGCGATGCCGGGAAAGAAGGAAATCCAATACTGGCCCGACAGCAGGTACTCGAAACCGTTGTAGATGAGCATGCCCAGCGAAGGCTCGGTCACCGGCACGCCCACGCCCAGGAACGACAGCGTCGCTTCCAGCGCGATGGCGTGCGCCAGGTCGATGGTGGCGATCACGATCAGCGGCGGCATGCAGTTCGGCAACACGTGGCGGAACAGCACGCGTCCCCAGGACAAGGACATGCAACGCGCCGCTTCCACGTATTCCTTGCCTCGCTCGACCAGGGCCGCGCCGCGCGCCGCCCGCGCGAAATACGCCCACTGCACCACAATCAGCGCGATGATCACCTTGTCCACACCCTTGCCCAGGATGGCCAGCAGCATCAACGCCACGAGAATCGCGGGAAACGACAGCTGGATATCCACGATCCGCATCAGCAAGGCGTCGATGCGCCCCCCGAAATAGGCCGCGATCAGGCCAACGGTGGCGCCGATGCCGAAGGCCGCGAGCACCGACACGGTCGCCACCAGCAGGCTGGTGCGCATGCCGTAGAGAATGGCCGACAACAGGTCTCGCGCCTGGCCGTCGGTGCCCAGCCAGTAATGCATGGCGCCATCGCCGCTTTCACTGCCTGGCTTGAGCTTGGAATCCATGATGTCCAGCACGGCCAGGTCGTATGGGTTCTGCGGAGCGATCCACGGCGCCAGCAGCGCCGCGCCCACGATTACCACCAGCATGGCCAGGCCAAGCGTCGCCAGCTTGCTGGCAAAGAAGTCCGACAGAAAGCGGCGCCAGGGCGTCTGCTCCTTGGCCCGCGGCGGCGGCACGGCGGCGGAGGCGGGTGTGTTCATCGGCGGTTATCCAGGCGGACGCGGGGATCCAGCACCGTATAGATGATGTCCACCACGAGGTTGAGCATGACCAGGAAGAACACGATCAGCAGCAGATAGGCGACTACCACCGGACGATCCAGATTGATGATGGAATCGATCAGCAGCTTGCCCATGCCCGGCCACGAAAACACGGTCTCGGTCACCACGGCGAACGCCATTACCTGGCCGAATTCCAGTCCCGCGACCGTCACGACCGGGATCAGGATGTTCTTCAGCAGATGCACGCCCAGCACGCGTCTTTCCGACAGGCCCTTGGCGCGCGCGAACTTGATGTAGTCCATGGGCAGGGCCTCGCGCGTGGCCGCGCGCGTCACGCGGATGATCATCGCGCACTTGGCGAAAGCGATCGTCGCCGCCGGCAGGGCCAGGCTCAGCCAGCCATCGAGTGTCAGCACGCTCAGCTGCAGGGATCCTATGCTGACGGTCTGTCCTCGCCCGCCCGCGGGGACCCAGCCCAGCATCACCGCGAACACCATGATGAACATCAGGCCCACCCAGAAATTGGGCAGCGAGAATCCCAGCACCGACCCCGTCATGATCGCGCGCGATGCGGGCGCGTTGGGCTTGAGGCCGGCGCGTATGCCCAGGGGCACGCCGATCAGCACGGACAGCAGCATGGCCACGCATGCCAGCTCCACGGTGGCCGGCATGCGCTCGAGGATCAGGCGCATCGCGGGTTCGCCCGTCAGGAAGCTGTTGCCGAAATCTCCGCGAACCGCCTGGCCCATGAAGATCAGGTACTGCCGCCACAGCGGCAGATCCAGGCCCAGCGACGCGCGCACCGCGGCGCGCTGCGCTTCGGTGGCCTCCGGGCTCGCCAGCATCGATACCGGGTCGCCCACCATGTAGATGCCGGCAAAGACCAGCGCCGACATGACGAGCATGACGACGATGGTCTGCAGCAGCCTTCTTACGATCGTTGCAAGCACGAGATGCCGCCCGCCACGCGCATTACTTTTTCAGGGTCGCGAATTGCGCAAGCGTGACCTGGTCGGGCCGGCCCCGATAGCGGATGTCATTCTTCATGGCCCACACCGACAACTCGAAATGGATGGGCAGCATCGCATAGTCGTCCATGGCGATATTGCTGGCCTGCGACAGCAGCTGGGCGCGCTTGGCGTCATCCATGGTGGACGATGCTTCCTTCACCAGCGCATCCATCTTGGGATTGGAATAGCGGCTTCGATTCGTGGTGCCCAGGCCTGCCTCCGGATTGCGCGTGACCAGCAGCGAGGTCAGCGCGTTGGACATTTCGCCGCTCGTCACCGACCAGCCGGCCAGATACGCCGAGAATGCGTAGCTGTCGCGATTCTTGAAGAACACCGGGGGCGCCATGGCGTCCACGCTGGTCTTCACGCCGATGCGGGTCCACATCGAGGCGATCGCCTGAGCCACCTTCGAATCGTTCACGTAGCGGCCCGAAGGCGAACCCAGCGTAATCGAGAAGCCATCGGGATAGCCCGCTTCCTTCAACAGGGCCTTGGCCTTTTCGACGTCCGCCTTGGGCGCCTTCGAGTGCTCTTTGCTCGAACCGAACATGGGGTAGGGCAGCAAATTGCCCGCCGGCAGCGCCACGCCGCCCATCACGCGTTCCACCAGGGCCTGGCGATTGATGGCCAGCGACAGCGCCTCGCGCACGCGCTTGTCCTTCATGGGATTCTTGTCGGTGCCCTTGACCCCGGGCGAGGGCTCCGCGTACTGATCGAGCGCGACGTACACGACGCGCACCGAGGGCGTTTCCTCTACGAATAGCTTCTTGTCCGCCTTCAACTTGGGCAGATCGTCGGTTGGGGGATCCTCGATCATGTCGACGTCGCCGGCCAGCAGCGCCGCCACGCGCGCCGCGGCGTTGCTGATCGGCCGGTAGACCACGCGGTCCCATTCAGGCTTCTTGCCCCAGTAGTTGTCATTGCGCGCCAGCACGAACTCGGCGCCCCGCTTCCACGACACGAACTTGTACGGCCCGGTTCCGACCAGGCCGTCGCCGCTGTTCAGTTCGGTGGTCGTCTTACCCTCGGCGGCCGGCCCCGATGCCGCCTTCTTGGACATGATGGGCAACTGCGCCAGATTCACCAGCAGATTGGGGGCCACCTCCTTGGTCGTTATCCGCACCGTTTGGGGGTCCACCGCTTCGGTCTTCTCGACCGATCCCAGATACAGCGTGAAAGGCGACGGACTGTTGGGCACCTTCGGCACGCGCGCATACGTGAAGACGACGTCCTCGGCCGTGAATGGCGTGCCGTCGGAGAACTTCACGTTGGGACGCAGCTTGAAGGTCCATACCTTGCCGTCCACCGTCCAGGATTCCGCAAGCGCCGGCTGGGGTTTTAGCTGCGCATCGGTCGCGACGAGGGTGTCGAAGATGGTCTGGGAGATCTGCGTATTGGGCGTCAGCGCGTGGTACTGCGGATCCATGGAGGAAGGTTCCGTCTTCAAGGCGATCACCAGATCGCGAGCCATGGCCGAACCGAGTGTGCCAAGCGCCAATACCACCGCGGCCGAACCACAGGCCAAGACGCGCGAAAACCGAGATGCCATTGTGATCTCCCAGAGTTGTTTCGGGTTTTGAACCTCGGGGCCACAGTAACCACCAAACAAGCCCCCGCGCAACAGTTATATTCCCTTATTGTTCTCGTTTCGCCCACGCTGAAATATGTCCGCCTACGCCCCCATCGCCGCCATTGCCACCGCCCCCGGAAGAGGCGGCATCGGCGTCGTGCGCGTCTCGGGCGCGGACCTCTCCGGGCTGGTGCGCCGCCTGTTCCAACGCGATCTCGTCCCGCGCCACGCGCACTATCTTCCGTTCAAGGCGGAGTCCGGCGAATTGCTGGACGAGGGCATTGCCATCTACTTCCGGGCGCCGCATTCGTACACCGGCGAAGACGTGCTGGAATTGCAGGGGCATGGCGGCCCGGCCGTGCTGCGGCGCGTGCTGGAAAGCTGCCTGGCCGCGGGCCGCGACCTGGGCGTCCGGCTGGCCGAGCCCGGCGAATTCACGCGCCGCGCCTTTCTGAACGACCGCATGGACCTGGCCCAGGCCGAGGCCGTCGCCGACCTGATCGAAGCGTCGTCGGTAGCCGCGGCGCGCGGCGCCATGGCGTCCCTGTCGGGCGAATTCTCGGCACGGGTAAACGATCTATCGGATCGCATCATCCATTTGCGCATGCTGGTCGAGGCCACGCTGGATTTTCCCGAAGAGGAAATCGACTTCCTGGAGAAGTATCAAGCGCGCCCCACCCTCGAAGCGCTCGCCACGGACCTGGCCAGGCTGATCGCGCAGGCCCGCCAGGGCGTGATCCTGCGCGAAGGCCTGCACGTCGTCCTCGCCGGCCAGCCCAACGTCGGAAAATCCAGCCTGCTCAATGCGCTGGCCGGCGACGACATCGCCATCGTTACGCCGATTGCCGGCACGACGCGGGACAAGGTGGTGCAGGAAATCCACATCGATGGCGTGCCGCTGCATATCGTCGACACGGCCGGCCTCAGGGATACCGAGGATACCGTCGAAAGCATCGGCATCGCCCGCACCTGGCAGGAAATCGAACGCGCGGACGTCATCCTGCACCTGCAGGATGCCACCCAGCCCGGAGACGAGCTGGACGCCCAGATCACCGCGCGCCTGCCGCCGCGCACGCCCGTCCTCAAGGTCTTCAACAAGGTGGACCTGCTGCCCGCGGCCTTTGCCGCCGCCCCGGGAGAACTCGGCATTTCCGCCAAGAGCGGCGTCGGCCTGGATGCGCTGCGCGCCGAACTGCTGCAGATCGCGGGCTGGAATCCGGGGGCGGAATCCCCCTGGCTCGCGCGCGAACGGCATTTGCGCGCGCTGCAGGAGTCCGCGGAACACCTGGCGCTGGCGGGCGAGCACGCCGAACAGGACGACCGGGTGCTGGATCTCTTCGCGGAAGAACTGCGCCTGGCGCACGACAGCCTTTCCAGCATCACTGGCAAGTTCACCAGCGACGACCTGCTGGGCGAGATCTTTTCCAGCTTCTGCATCGGGAAGTAGGCCGCGCCACGGCGCGGGCCGCCGCCCCCGCGCTTCTATGGCTTGCGGGCCGCCTCCACCAGGCATTCCGACAGGCGGTCGAAATGCTGCAGCGCAGCCTGGCTCAGCTCGACCTGCTTGCGGCGGGCGTCTTCGGTATCCACCAGCAGGACCCAGCCTTTTTCGCGCATCGACTTCAAGCGGGCGTGCAGGGTCGCGGGCGAGCCGATGCTGTCCACGGCCATGACGTCCCGCACGGACAGACGGCGTTGCTCTTGAGAGGCGCGGGCGACCAGGGTCAGGATCCGTTCTTCTACCGGGTCCAGCGATGGCAGGGAAGGCAGGCCGCGCAGGGCTTCTGCAAGGCGCAGGAAACGCAGGTAGATGTCCGCGGGCCTCTTTCTTTGTTTCATGGATAATGAACGCGGCGACCGATGGCGTGGCAAAAAGTAACCGATGATACTCAGGATATGGACAACATTCTAGGTCAGGGAAAATGGGCCCTGACGACGACCATACTGTTCCTTGCGAGCCTGGCGGTCAACGAATGGGTCTTCACGAATCTGGAATTCGTCCGCGGCATCAACTGGATCTACCTGCCCGCGGGCGTGCGGCTGGTCAGCACGCTGCTTCTTGGCCTGCCGGCCGCGATCGGCCTGTTGATCGGGTCCTGGATCGCCTGCTTTTTCTATTATTTCCCCGATGATTTCGTGCGCTCGGTGGTCGGTGGCATGATGGCGGCCGCGGCGCCCTACCTGGCCTACCGCTGGGCCCGGGCAGCGCTGCACCTGCGGCCGGATCTCGGCAATCTCACCGCCTGGCGGCTGATCGTCTGCGCGGTTGCCTATGCGCTGGTGAATTCGGCGATCCATCACGCCTGGTTTTTCTTCCAGGGTGAAAGAGCCGCGCTGCCGGGCGGATTCGTGGCGATGTTCACGGGAGATGTCACGGGCTCATTGTTCGTGCTGTACACGCTCAAGGCTGTAGCCGCCATGTTCCGGCGGCTTCCGGCCGGCTCGCGCACCCACGCCATCAAGGAAAGCCCCGCCAAATAAGCGGCTCAGCTCGTCACGGCCGCCGGATCGCGTTCCGGCTCTTCTCCGTCCAGGGCCTGGGCGGAAACACCGGAACCGCGGGCTTGCAACAGCTTGTCCAGGCGCTCGGCCAGCGTACGCATGTCCCGAGCTCTTTTGCCATGCAGCACCCGGCCGAGCGCGCCGAGATTCAACGCCATCGTCCGCAGTTCCGACAGTTCGCTCTCCGTCAGGGGGCTGCCCTGATCCCGACGGCGCTCGGCCCGGTCGAGGACGGCGGCGCACGCCCCGTGGAACCTGGAGTATTCCTCCCAGAGATTGGGCGGGCCGCTACCCGCCGGAACGGACTTTCCGGATGCCATGGACGCTCCTGTGGGGAACCGCGCAGCAATTCTTGGTGTGGCCGCGCGACTCGGTCGAGAACCCGCGCGACATATTTATTATAAATTTTATAACTAATTTGCCTGGTGTTCCCGCCGCGCTCAAATGCCCGTATATTTTGGATTCGGCCGGCCACGGCGCGACTGGCATCCAGGCTGGCGGCCCGCTGGCCTTTCTTGCGCGCAGGATTCCCGTGCCCTTCGATATCCGTCCCGCCGACATCTCGGACATTACCGCGATCGAGCAGATCGTCGCGAGCGCCTATGCGCCGTACGTCGCGCGCATCGGCGCGACGCCCGGACCCATGCTTGACGATTACCCCGCGCGCGTTGCGCGGAACATGGTGCATGTGCTGGAGACGCAGGAAGGCATACAGGGCATCCTGGTGTTGATCCCCGAGGAAGACTGCCTGCTGCTGGACAATATCGCGGTGTCGCCCGGCGCGCAGGGAAAGGGTTATGGGAGGCAGCTGCTCCGGTTCGCCGAAAGCGAGGCGCGCCGTCTCGGCTACGCGCACATCCGCCTTTATACGCAGGAAAAAATGACCGAGAACATCGGCATCTATACGCGTCACGGCTATGTCGAAACGCACCGCGCCGAAGAAATCGGATTGAAGCGAGTGTTCATGAAGAAAGCGCTTTGACGCCGCGTTTTCTTCCCATTAAAAAATACGAGTATTTACTCGCAAATCATGAGTCGGGCCTTCCGCCCTCCTGGACGCGGGACACCGCGATCCGCGCGCGCCGGTTGCTGGCCAATGATTTTGCATAGACGGAATCGGGCCGGATATGGTGCGCGATCACATAGCCCGTTACGCACGCCAGCATGAGCGGCAGCATGACCTCGTAGCTGAGCGTCATCTCGAATATCATCAGGATCGACATCAACGGTGCGTACGTCGTGGCGGCAAGCAGCGCCCCCATGCCGACGATGGCATAGCTGGAAACGGCCGACAGATCGCCGGCGGGAAACAGGGCTTGCAGCCCCGTGCCGTACAGGGCGCCCAGCGCAGCCCCCACGAACAGCGTGGGCGTGAACACGCCGCCTACCGCGCCCGATCCCACGCTGGCCGCGGTCGCCAACGTTTTGAGCAACAGGATGGCGGCGACCGCCTGCCAGGCCCATTGCGTGTGCAGCATGCTGTTGACCACGCTATATCCATTTCCCCAGACCTCGGGATTCACCACCGATAGCGCGCCCACGATCAGGCCGCCCGCCGCCATCCTGGCCCACAAGGGAAAAGGCAGGCGTCCGAACGCGCTGCGCGCCATGTCCAGGAATCGCAGGAATTGCGGCGCCGCCAAGCCCGCGATCAGGCCCAGGCCCAGATAGTTGATGACTTCCCAGCCGGACACGAAATCGAAGGGCGGCATGTGGAACACCGCGTCGTAATGCAGGATCTGGCGCGTCACGATGTTGGCCACGACCGACGAAACGACCAGCGGCACCAGCGTGGCGGACGCGATGGCGCCGTAGACGATCTCGGAAATGAACAGCGCGCCGGCAATGGGCGCGTTATAGGCGGATGTGATGCCCGCGGTCGCGCCGCAGGCCACCAATAGTCTCAGATGCCTGGGCGGCAGCACCAGATATCGCCCCGTCAAAGAGGACAGCATCGCCGCCAACTGCACCATGGGGCCTTCGCGGCCGATGGAAGCGCCGGAGCCAATGGAGAAAATGGATGACAGGCTGCGCGCGACCGTCTGACGGAACCCGATGATGCCGCGGCCGACCGATATCGCTTCCATGTAGTCCGCCGCGCCGCGCTTGGGCAGCCGCTTCGCCGCCAGTTGCAGGATCGCGCCTGCGATGGCGCCACCGGCCGCCGGCATCAAGAACCGCTGCCAGGGGCTGAGCCCCCTGGCGAGGGATACCATGCCGTGGGGAACGTCGCCGCCGCCCAGCAATACCTGCGTCCAGCCGAGCAGTTCGCGGAAAACAACCGTGGCCAGCGCGCCAAACAGCCCCATCAACGCCGCCGCACACACCGTAGCCGGCAGATTGTCGGCCAGCAAACGGCTTCTCAGCCAGGTCGCCCAACCCGAATTCTTGATTCTGATTTCTCTCGCCATGGCGCGATTCTACGGCGAAACCTGCTCACTTTTTGTTCAGTCCCCTGTAATGAAACGCTGGACGCCTCCCCCCGAATCCCCGCTTTCGAAGAGGGCCCACAGGGCCGTTTATGGCCTCTGGAAAGGCAAAAAACCGGAGATGCCAAACCGCGTTTTTCGGGGTAAAAGTGCCGGTTTTGGGGCCCGGATCCGGGAAGAGGGCTGTGGATAACTCCTAAGGCGGCCGGTTGTGCACATTTTGTGGAGGCAAGTTGAACAAGCAGGGGTTTCGGACAGGGTCCAAAATCTTGTCCAACTTCAGCTTTTTTCCCACACAGAGTTCTTGCACAGGCAAAAACGGCTCCAAGCCGATGAAAAAAAAGAGGTTTTCAAGGTTAAGGTAGTTATCCACAGCCCTTATTAATCATTAGTCTTTATATAAAGAGAAATAAAGGAAAAGCCAAACATGTCTTCCCATTTCCCCCAGCCATCCCCCCCCGGACTCCGTCCATGCGCATCCTTCTGATAGAAGACGAAGCCGAACTGGCTCGCTGGCTTTCAAGAAGCCTGGCCAGGCATGCCGGCTTCGTTGTCGAATGGGCCGATGACGGACTGGTTGCCGAACGAAGACTGGCAATCGAAGAATTCGATGCCGTCATCCTGGATCTCGGACTTCCCGGCATGGATGGCCATACCTTGCTGGCGAAGATTCGCGCGCGGGACGACCGTACGCCGGTGCTGGTCTTGACCGCGCGCGATTCGCTGGCCGAAAAAATCGGCACCCTCCACCAGGGCGCGGACGATTTCCTGCCAAAACCGTTTGTTGTGGAAGAGTTGGAAGCGCGATTGATCGCACTCATCCGGCGCAGCCGCGGGCGTGAACACCCGCGCCTCACTCTGGGGAACCTGGTTTTCGAGACTTCGGCCCAGAAATTCACTGTCGCGGGACAGCCCCTGCAGTTATCCCCACGGGAACATTCGGTGCTTCGGGTGCTGATCCAGAAAAGCGGCGAACCCATCAACAAGCAGCAGATCCTGGACCGCATCGTCACCGACGATGAAGACATCAATCTGGAAGCCATCGAGGTCCTGGTGCACCGGTTGCGCAAAAAATTGGCGGACACCGGCGTGCAGATCGTCACCATGCGGGGCATGGGCTACTGCCTGGAGAACGTTGTTGACAACTAGAAGTCCGCGAAAAACCAGGCAAAAACGGACGCGCACCCTCAAAGCCCAGTTGCTCTGGTGGCTGATTCCGACACTGGTGCTGGTGATGATGGGCGCGCTCTGGCTATCCAACCACCAGCTGCGGAACCAGGTCGACATTGCCTACGATCGCTCGCTCTCCGGAGCGCTTCGCGCGATCGACCACAACATATCCACAGCCAGCGGTGGATTAGCCATGGAGCAGCCGTACCTGATGCTGGAATTTTTCGAGCTGACGGCCAATGGCAGCGTTTTCTACCGCGTGGCGACCGAAGACGGGCTGGCGGAAATCGGGCATCCCGACCTGCCCATGCCGACGGAACCCCTGGTATCCGGCGAGCCTCGCTTTTTCTATGCGACCTATCAGGGGACACCGGTGCGCGTCGCGGCGCTGGCGCGCCCCATGGATCCCCCTCTGTACGCGAACAAAGGGGGACGGGTAGTGGTGCAGGTCGCGGAAGGCCTGGATACGCGCCAGGCCTTCCTGCATCAGGTCCTGGTACGTTCCGTGGAACGGGACCTTGCCGTCATTCTCATCAGCGTCCTCGTGATCGTCCTGGGGGTTTTCATGGCCCTGCGCCCCCTGGCCCGCCTGCGACAAGAGGTGGAAGGGCGCTCTGCAGACGATTTAAGCCCCGTCAGCGCGTCGGACATGCCAAGGGAGGTCCTACCCCTGGTTGCGGCCGTAAACCTCCACATGGCCCGTTTTGCGGCCCAGGCGAGGGTCCAGAGCCAGTTCCTGGACGACGCATCGCACCAGTTGCGCACCCCGCTGTCGGTGCTGCGGACCCAGACGGCCTATGCGCTGCGTGAAACAGACCCCCAGGAGGTCCGTACAGCCCTTCTGGCGATGCAGGAGGGTCTGGACAGGGCGGTGCGTACCACCAACCAGATGCTGGCCCTGGCGCGCGCCAAAGACGCCTCCCTGGCCGAAGGCGGGTTTGTCCCCGAATCCGTCGACCTGGTGGAGCTGGCCGATGGCGTCATCCGCAGCCTGCTTCCGACGGCTCGCGTCCGCCAACTGGACATCGGCCTGGAAGCCGAGCAGCGGCCCGTCGTCGTGCAGGGCGCCGACTGGCTGCTGCGCGAGGCGGTCAGCAATCTGGTGGACAACGCCATCCGTTACACCTCGCCCACGGGAGAAGTCACTGTCCGGATCGAAACCGACGGCGAACAGGCCAGGCTGGTCGTGGAAGACAGCGGCCCGGGAATGTCCGCCGAGGACATCGCCCGCGCCTGCATCCGCTTCCGCCGCGGGGCCGCGGGCAAGAACAAGCCGGGCGCCGGCCTGGGCCTGGCCATCGTCGGCACCATCGCCGAGCTTCTGGGCGCCCGGCTGGTCCTGGAGAACAGGGCGCCGCTGCCCGGCCTGCGGGCTGCCTTGGTGTTTACCCTCGGACAAGGGCCGGATGCTGCGCTGCGCCACGAAAACGGCAGTTTTTGAAAGGTATTGGAAAGCTTCGATTTTGTACGGTTGCGTCCACTGGGGCAGCCAGCGCGGAAAATCGCCACGGCGGGGCTTCCAGCCATACCTAGACCTATAAATCTCGGAGACGCAAGAATGCAGACGAGTCTGAAGCTCCGCCTGGCCGCCATCGCGGCGCTTGGCGCGATTACCCTCTCCCTGGGCGCCGCCCAGGCCGCCGAAGAGCCCCGCCGCCCGGAATGCATCGCGCCGGCGCAGCCCGGGGGCGGTTTCGACCTGACCTGCCGCCTGGCCACCGAAGGCCTGAAGCAAAGCGGCGCGCTCAAGAGCGCCATGCGCATCGTCTACATGCCCGGCGGCATCGGCGCCGTGGCCTACAACAACATCGTCGCCCAGCACCCCAACGAGCCTGGCACCATCGTGGCATTCTCGGGCGGCTCCCTGCTGAACCTGGCGCAGGGCAAGTTCGGCAAGTACAACGTCAACGACGTGCGCTGGCTGTCCGCGATCGGCACGGACTACGGCGTCGCGGTGGTTCGCAACGATTCCCCGTACACGGACCTGAAGAGCCTGATGGAGGCCTTCAAGCAGGATCCGACCAAGATCGTGCTGGGCGCGGGCGGCACCGTGGGCAGCCAGGACTGGATGAAGGCCGCCCTGACCGCCAAGGCCGCGGGCGTGGACTTCAAGAAGATGCGTTTCGTCGCCTTCGAAGGCGGCGGCGAGGCCGTGACGGCTTTGCGCGGCGGCCACATCCAGGCCTACATGGGCGATGCGGCGGAAGCCTTCACCATGCTGGAAGGCGGCGCGCCGATCCGCGTGCTGGCCGTGTTCAACGACCAACGCCTGCCGGGCAAGCTCGGGACCGTGCCCACCGCCAAGGAACAGGGCTACGACATCGTCTGGCCCATCATCCGCGGCTTCTACGTCGGCCCCAAGGTGTCGGACAGCGATTACCAGTTCTGGGTCGACGCCTTCAACAAGACCACGGCTTCGCCCGAGTTCGACAAGCTGCGCCAGCAGCAGGGCCTGTTTCCATTCAACAAGACGGGTCCCGAACTGGATGCCTACGTGAAGGAGCAGGTCAAACGGTACGGCGAACTGGCTGATTCCTTCGGTCTGGTCAAGAAGTAAGCACCAGGCCTTTCCTCCCGGCATCGCGCCCGCCAGGGCTTTTCGCGCCGCGGGCTTTCCGCGGCGGCGGGAGGGGCTGCGCCGCGCGATGCGACTACAACGGAAAAGTGATCATGAACGATCGATTATTGGGGCTGGCGGCGCTGGCGCTTTCCGCCTTCATGACCGCGGCCGGATGGGGGATCGAAGCCCCATTCGCCTATGAGCCCGTGGGGCCGCGCGCATTCCCCCTGCTGGTGGCGCTGATCATTGGCCTGTGCGGCCTGTGGCTGGTCTACAAAGGGGGCAATGCGGTCGAAGCCAATCCTCCCGGCGCCAACGGCCGCATCGCGTTGATGGTGGTGTTCGCCGCCGCCTATGCCTTCCTGTTCCAGTGGCTGGGTTTCGTGATTGCCACGTCGCTGATGACGGTGTTCGTCGGCCGCCTGTTCGGCGGCGGCTGGATCAAATGCGCCATAGGCGGCGTGGTCATGAGCGTTTTCTTTTTCGTGCTGTTCGACAAAGTGCTGGACGTCGTCCTGCCGGGCGGATTGCTGGAGAGCCTGATATGAGCGCCATACTCGATCACCTGACCATAGGTTTCGGCGTCGCTTTCTCGTTGACGAACCTGCTGGTCGCAGCCATCGGATCCTTCTTTGGAACGATGGTGGGCGTCCTGCCCGGGCTCGGTCCCATCAACGGCGTGGCGATGCTCATACCGATCGCATTCGCCATGAACCTGCCGCCCGAAACGGCATTGATCCTGCTCGCGGCGGTGTACGTGGGCGCCGAGTACGGCGGTCGCATTACGTCCATCCTGCTCAACGTGCCGGGCGAGGCCAGCGCCATCATGACGACGCTGGATGGCTACCCTCTGGCGCGGCAGGGCCTGGCCAACGTGGCCTTGTCGCTGTCCGCATGGTCGGCCTTCTTCGGCGCCATCGTGTCCGTGGTCGGCATCATTCTGCTTGCGCCGCTCCTGGCGAAATGGGCGCTCGCATTCGGTCCTGCGGAATACTTCGTGCTGATGATTTTCGCGTTCTGCTGCCTGACCAGCCTGCTGGGCAAGCAGCCCGTCAAGGGCGTGCTGGCGGCGATGATCGGGCTGTCGATTTCGGTGGTCGGCGTGGATGCGAACTCGGGCGTGTACCGCTATACCTTCGAATCGGTGCACCTGGCCGACGGCATTGATTTCGTGGTTGTCGTGATCGCGCTGTTCGCGGTCAGCGAAATGCTGGAAATGCTCGAGAAGGTGATGGCGGGCCATAGCGTGGAAGTCAAGGGCAGCGGCCGCAAGCTGTTCAATCTGAAAGAGCTGGTCTTCACCTGGTGGAGCGTCGTGCGCAGCGCATTCGTCGGCTTCGGCGTGGGCGTGCTACCGGGGGCGGGAGCCAGCGTGGCCGCGGCTGTGGCGTACTCGCAGGAGAAGCGCATCATCGAGGCCAAGGACCCGGAGGCGAAGTTCGGTAAAGGCGATATGCGCGGCCTGGTGGCGCCCGAAGCAGCCGCTACCGCGTCCGCAATCGGCTCCTTCGTTCCGATGCTGACCCTGGGCGTTCCGGGCTCCGGCACCACCGCGGTGATGATGGGCGCGTTGACGCTCTACAACATCACGCCTGGCCCTGTCCTGTTCGAGTCCAAGCCCGACTTGGTGTGGGGATTGATCGCCTCGCTGTTCGTCGCCAATGTGCTGCTCTTCATCATGAACGTGCCGCTCGTCCGTCTTTTCTCCAAGGTCCTGTCCGTGCCGGGATGGCTGATGGTGCCTGGCATTCTGTGCATCAGCTACATCGGCGTGTACGCGATCAACGCGGGCACATTCGATCTGCTGCTGGTGGCCGGGATCGGCACGCTGGGCTACTTCCTGCGCAAGCTCGGCGTGCCGATGGCGCCGCTGGTGCTGGGCGTGGTGCTGGGCGACATGATGGAGCAGAACCTGCGCCGCGCCTTGTCCATGACGGATGGCGATGTGTCCGTGCTGTTCGCCAGCCCCGTCGCGATCGCCTTGTGGGCGGGAGCCGCCGCGGTCGTGATCGTGCCGCAGGTCATGCGCAGGTTGCGGGCAGCGAGAAAGGTTGCCGCCGATCCGGCCTAATGCGAGTTGGAGGCGTTCGCGGCGTTGTCCTGCGAATGCTCCGGATCATCGCCGGAATTGCATGGGGCGCCTCGCGGCGCCTTTTTTTTCATGCGTCGGAATGAATAAAAATAGAATACGAGCTTTTATTCATATTTATGGTTTTGGCGATCAAACCCGCGCCAGGCGCTCCAGCGCGGCGTCGAGCGTGGCATCCTTTTTCGCGAAGCAGAATCGCACGATGCGATGGTTGGATTCCGGCGCGTCGGGCTGGCGGTAGAAGGCGGATACCGGGATCACGGTGACGCCATGATTCACGGTCAGATCCCGCGCGAAATCGGCCTCGCTCTGCTTGGAAATCCCGCTGTAATCGGCGAGCAGGAAGAACGTGCCGGGGCTGGGGAGCGGGCGGAAACGGGTCTTTTCCAGGCCTTGCGCCAGACGATCACGCTTGGCCTGGTAGAAGCCCGGGAGATCCAGGTAGGGCTTGGGGTTGCGCATGAATTCGGCCAGCGCGAACTGCATGGGCGAGGGCACGGTGAACACCATGAATTGATGCACCTTGCGTAGCTCGGCGCTGAGCTGGCGAGGGGCGCAGCAGTAGCCGATCTTCCAGCCGGTGGTGTGATAGGTCTTGCCGAAGGACGAGATTACGAAGGCGTGCTCGGCCAGCAGGGGCCGGCGCGCGATGCTGGCGTGCGGTTTGCCATCGAACACGATGTGCTCGTAGACCTCGTCGGAGACCAGCAGCACACCGGTGTCTCGCACGATGGCTTCCAGCGCGTCGAGATCGCTGTCGTCGAGCACGGCGCCGGTGGGGTTATGGGGGAAGTTCAGCATCAACAGGCGCGTCTTCGACGTGATGGCGTCGCGCACGCGCTGCCAGTCGATGCGGTAGTAGGGATCGCCCTCGATGGGGGCGCGCAATGGCACCGGCACCGCGGTGCCGCCAGCCAGGCGGATCGCCGGCAGATAGGAGTCATAGCAGGGCTCGATCACGACGACCTCGTCCCCGCTGCCCACGGCGGCCAGCACGGTGGCCATCAACGCTTCCGTGGCGCCGCTGGTGACGGTGATCTCGGTTTCGGGATCGTAGGCATGGCCGTAGAGTTCGCGCGTCTTGGCGGCGATGGCTTCGCGCAGCGGAGCCACGCCAGGCATGTAGGGGTATTGGTTGTGGCCGTCGGCCATCGCCTTGGCAACGAGCGCGCACAAGGCAGGATCGGGATCGAAGTCGGGAAACCCCTGGCCCAGGTTGATGGCCTTGTGTTCGATGGCCAGGCGGCTCATCACGGTAAAGATGGTGGTGCCAACGTCAGGAAGTTTGGATCGGATCATGGTGAACGGGGGAGTGGACGCTGCTAGCAAAGAGAGTTTTCGTAAGTATCCCACTAACTCATAATTCGGTTTTCTCATGAGCTCAAGGCGCGGAAGGGGACGTGGTGGGGAATATGTTGTGGAGGGTGCTGGGCGGGTTTGCGATTGCGCTGACAGGGGCCTTGCTGGCGGTGTGGGCGCATATTCCACTGCCCTGGATGCTGGGCGCGCTATTGCTGACCGCCGCGACGCGGATCGCGGGCCTGGGCACGGCTTGCCCAAGGCCGGCGCGCAACGGCGGGCAGTGGGTGATCGGAACATCGCTGGGTCTTTATTTCACGCCGCAGGTGATCGGACACATCGGCAGCAACGCGGGGCCCATCATCGTGGGCATGCTGTTCGCGCTGGGGCTGGCGTTCATGGGCACCGCCATCCTGCGCCGCTACGCCGACGTGGATTTCAAGACCGCCTGGTTCTCGTCCGCGATCGGCGGCGCAAGCGAGATGGCCAACCTGGCGGAGCGGCACGGCGCGCGCATCGACCGTGTGGCGACGGCGCATAGCGTGCGCGTGCTGTTGGTCGTGGTGACGGTCCCGTTCATTTTTCAATGGTGGGGCGTGGCGGGGTTGGATCCGACCGTGCCGGGGCCGCGGGAAGTCCATGGAGCCGGTCTGGCTTTGCTGGTGGCGCTGACGAGCATAGGGGGAGCGGCCTTCATGAAGCTGCGCCTGCCCAACCCTTGGGTGCTGGGCCCGATGCTCGTCGCCATGATATTGACGGCATCCGGTATCGAACTGTCGGCGTTGCCGGACTACGTGCCCAAGATCGGGCAGTTATTCATCGGGTGGTCGCTGGGCGACCGCTACCGGCCGGATTTCTTCAGGGCGGCTCCGCGCTTCATTGCCGCGGTGGCGGGGTTTACCGTTGCTTCCCTCGCGCTCGCGTTCGGCCTTGGCGCCTTGCTGTCCTTGTGGTCCGCGGCGCCCATTCCAACCTTGATCCTGGGCACCACGCCGGGAGGCATTGCCGAAATGGCGATCACCGCCAAAGTGCTGCAGCTGGGCGTGCCGGTGGTCACGGCATTTCACGTCACCCGGATGGTGTTCGTCGTGATTATTACCGGGCCGCTGTACGCGTTCCTGGCCCTCCGGCAGGCCGAGTCGGTGTAAATCAGACCTGTTCCAGTCTGAAAAATACGACATTGGGGAAAACAACTATATGAGTCTGTAATGTGTGATGAGTATGCTGATCAGGCAGTTGATTCAAGCAGCGCGCGGACTCGTTCTGCAGCTTGGCGGCAAGCGGGAACGCAGCAGCAACGCAGGTGTCACTACCGGTCGTTCAGTTCTCACGGCGTCCTTGATTCATTGCATTTCGAGTTAATTACAGGACGCTAGAAAAAATGGCTCAGAAGGGCAAAGTTGAGTGGTTCAACGCTGACAAGGGTTACGGTTTCATCACTCCGGACGTTGGCGGAACCGATGTTTTCGCACACTTTTCCGCCATCCAGGGCCGCGGCTATCGCAGCCTGAACGAAGGGCAGGAAGTCGAATTCGAAGTTAAGGATGGTCCGAAAGGACCTCAAGCGGCCGAAATTCGCCCGCTCTAAATCGGGAAATCCCAATTTCCCGTCCGCCAGGTTCGGCCTGGCTGCAACGCCCCAAGACCTCCGGGTCTGGGGCGTTGTTTCATTTTGGGGTCCTGTCTTTCTGGCCGCGCTCCGTCAATGTTAGTAATCACTAACATTTTCTCGGCCCGTGGATAAGTTTGTGGATAATTATTTTTGGGCATGAGTATTTCCATGCGCAGTAATGAAGCAGTGACGTTTGGGAGCGCGGGGTTTTACACAGTTATCCCGGTTCTCGCCAATACCCGATGATATGAGGGCGGCGGCCGCGTCGTTCTTCCGATCAGCGTCGTGCTGAACGGAAAATAGAACATTTCCCTAGCAAATACATGCGTTTGGGCGGGTTTTCCGCAAAGAACGGCGGTAAGGTCGCGGGCGTCGACGATGAGCCTGCCGTTCAAGCAGAGGGGTATTTCGCCCCATGCGGCGCCGGTTGTTCACAAAGATATCCCCATCCCGGTTATGCACAGAATTACGTCTTTTGGCTTGCTGAGGCGAGCCCTGCGCCTGTGGATATAAATGGGGATAGAGGAGGACAGGGTCCGACTTTCGGGCAGGTCCGTGGCGATCCCCCGGACAGTTTCGTCAACGCCATGGCGCTGGCGTTTGGTCATGCCTGCGGGTTTTCCACAGCATGCGGAAGATAGGCTGGATCTCAACCATATGGATGATGGCGCGCGGCCTGCCGTGAGAGCAAGATGATTGCTTAGTCAATGAATCTCGCGGCGCGACCTCCACGAACTCGGTAAGTCCGCAGGATAAGTATCGCGCCTGAATAACATTGGGGATAAATCGACAACGCCGTCAACGAGGCGATTTTGACCTATGCACGGCAGCTTGGTTCCCGCGTGATCTGATATTGCGTGTCCGCTTTTTTGGGTGAGCGCGAGATCTCCCGCTTCATCTTATCCACAAAGTTTTCCACGGCCACCGGCGCTTCTTGCGCACCGCTCGTCTCGCCATTCCCGGCAAGTCTTTCCGCTATTCCCACAACAAGAAAATGGCGGCCCCCATAGGGGAGATGTTGCGCATTTGTGCTTTTTCATGGATCTGAGTGGTTTGCGCCTGGGCGTGGGGTCGTGGCTGGGCAGTGGGTTGCATCCTCGTCTTTGTCCGACTTATCCCCAGAGTTGTTCCACGTGAAACGCGTTTGCTGTGGAATCCTGGAAAGGGAAAGTTTGTTGATAACCCTGTTATGAATTTGGTGGCTCGTCAGGAGCAGCGGGGACAAGATGTTGTACGGAGCGTGCGTGCCTGGCGGTAGAGACTGGCGCCATTGAAATGGCGAGGGCCATCTCGGTGGAAAACCCGTTTACCGAAATGATCTGATTAATGTCGGCGGATGTAGGCATGATCGGGAGTTGAAAATTTTTCGGTCCGCACTCGATCCTTGGCTTTGATCGTCGAAACCCTATGGAGATGTTTCACGTGAAACTCAAAAAAAGAACTTTTTGGGGGTAGGGGTAGGGTAGGGTCAAATAAATCGTTTTTTATTCAATGCTTGATACTGCGCAATCCAGGCGGGCTATCAATACGGCCGATAGGCATGACGTCTGACAACAGGTGCGTTGTTCTGCGGCGCCTTGACCGCCCTGGTTTTGAACGAACAAAGAACGGACATGATGCTGAAATTGGCACGTCCGGAGCTCTTGTTTCACGTGAAACACGAGCTATTCCCATGGCGTTTGACCGCGGCATCATGTGACGTTTCACGTGGAACATTCAAAGGTACGTCCTGCATTTACGTAGGCGTGTGCGCGATGATGCGGCGTCCGCCACGGTCGCATGGAACTGCCTTCCAGTTGATTCGGTATTCCGCGGCGCCGTTTGCTAAATAATTCAAAGGGCCTGGCTTGGGTATTTGCTGTTTCACGTGAAACATCAACACCGTCAGGAGACGCGGCCGTGGGGTTGGAACGCGGCACATAGGGTTTGCTGCTTCGGCCCGAGGGAGGCCCGAAGGCGAGCGGTCGGTGCCGATCATTACCCTGCTCATACCAGGCGATGTTTCACGTGAAACATCGATGGTAAGGATAGGCTCGGCTAGGCGAGCCGCCGCGGGAGAAGAATGGGTAGCGGTCAACACCCAACAATGCCCCATTCACCCACATGCAGGCCAAGCGATATCCCGAAGACGCGGCACAGTGCGGCGCAGAATCCATGTTTCACGTGAAACATACCCGGAGAGTCAGCTGGAAAATGGGCGTCTGCACGAGCCATGTAGCCCACGGCGCACACACAACGGCTTCCCCTCCCTGCCGGATGGCTACACCGAACCAACGGCATGATCCCGAAGAGCAATGGTTCGGTGCGATGGAGCCGGGTGTGGGCGGCTGTCCCACTGTCTCTCTTGGCTTAGCTCGCAGCGAGAGACTGATTCATGGGGCGTGGCCCACGCCTGAAAGGCCCAGAAAGATCAATGCGGCCGGATGTTTCACGTGGAACATGCTTCGGAAACACCGGCAGATGCCGACATATTGTGCACCCATGAAGGCGCTACGTTGCCATTTGCCTACGGCCCAGGCATCCGAATCGTCCCTTTGCTGCAGCGAAACATGTTTCACGTGAAACATGCAATCCCTGCCTCTATAATGAGCACCGAACGCTCTCTTACCTCCTCATCATGGACTATCCCCGCGCATTCGATGTCATCGTCGTCGGTGGCGGCCACGCCGGCACTGAAGCCGCATTGGCTGCCGCCCGCACTGGCGCCCAGACGCTACTGCTGACGCACAACATCGAAACCTTAGGTCAAATGTCTTGCAATCCCTCCATCGGGGGGATCGGCAAAGGTCATCTCGTCAAGGAAGTCGACGCCCTGGGCGGCGCAATGGCTTTGGCGACCGACGAGTCGGGGATCCAGTTCCGCATCCTGAACGGATCGAAGGGTCCGGCCGTACGCGCGACCCGCGCCCAAGCCGATCGCGTGCTGTACCGGAAGGCGATCCGCGGCCGTCTGGAGAACCAGCCTAATTTGTGGCTGTTCCAGCAGGCGGTCGAGGATCTGATGGTGGAAGGGGATCGGGTCGTGGGCGCGGTTACCCAGATTGGCCTGAAGTTCCGGGCCAAGACGGTGGTGCTGACCGCGGGCACCTTCCTCAATGGCCTGATTCACGTGGGCCTGCAGAATTACTCGGGCGGCCGGGCAGGAGATCCTCCCGCCATCTCCCTCGGACAGCGCCTGAAAGAACTCAAGCTGCCGCAGGGGCGCCTGAAGACGGGAACTCCTCCGCGGATCGACGGACGCTCCATCGACTACGGCGTGCTGGAAGAGCAACCGGGCGACCTGGATCCCATCCCGGTGTTCTCGTACCTGGGCAATGTCGCGATGCATCCGCGGCAGCTACCTTGCTGGATTACCCACACCAACGCCCGCACGCATGACATCATCCGCGGCGGCCTGGATCGCTCCCCGATGTATAGCGGAGTGATCGAAGGGGTGGGGCCGCGCTATTGCCCGTCGATCGAAGACAAGATCCACCGTTTCGCGGACAAGCAATCTCACCAGGTCTTCCTCGAACCCGAAGGCCTGGATACGCACGAGGTGTACCCGAATGGCGTTTCGACCAGTCTGCCGTTCGATGTGCAGCTGGAACTGATCCATTCTCTTCCGGGCCTGGAGAATGCGCACATCCTGCGGCCGGGCTATGCCATCGAATACGATTACTTCGATCCACGTGGATTGAAGAGCACGCTGGAGACGAAAGCGATCGAGGGCCTGTTCTTCGCTGGCCAGATCAATGGCACGACGGGCTACGAAGAAGCCGCCGCCCAAGGCCTGCTGGCGGGCACCAATGCAGCGCTGCTGTCTCTGGATCGCGAGCAATGGACGCCGCGCCGGGACGAAGCCTATTTGGGCGTCTTGGTGGACGACCTGGTCACGCGCGGCGTGACCGAGCCCTATCGCATGTTCACGTCCCGGGCGGAATACCGCCTGAGCCTGCGCGAAGACAATGCCGATCTGCGTTTGACGGAAATCGGCCGCCGGCTCGGAATCGTCGACGACGTGCGCTGGGACGCATTCAATCGCAAACGCGACGCGGTCGCCGCGGAAGTCGAGCGCCTGAAATCCTCCTGGGTGAATCCGCGGGTGCTGCCGCCGGAAGTGGCCGAACCCTTGTTGGGCAAGGCAATTGAGCGTGAGTACTCACTAGCAGACCTGCTGAAACGGCCGAATGTTTCCTATGAAGCCTTGATGGCCGCCCGCAATACGGACGGCACGCTGCTGGCCGGCCCCGGCGTGGCGGAAGACGAGGTGCTCGCCGAGCAGGTCGAAATCCAGGTCAAGTATGCGGGCTACATCGCCCGCCAGCAGGACGAGGTGCAAAAGCACATCGCGCACGAACAGCAGCCCATTCCCGCGGACGTCGATTACGACGCCGTGACCAGCCTGTCGTTCGAAGTGCGCCAGAAACTCAAGGCGCATCGTCCCGAGACCATCGGTCAGGCCGCCCGGATTTCCGGCGTCACCCCGGCTGCCATCTCGCTGCTCCTCATCCACTTGAAGCGCCTGCACTACGGCTCGCGCAAGCAAGCGGCATGAGCCGGCCGGACCGCCCCAAGGGCGTATACCGTAGTGCGGCGCACGAAGGCTCTCCCATGAGCGCGCCCGAGCAGGGCGGCGCCGATATGGCCGGCCGTCTTTCCCGCGCATGCGAGCAGCTCGGGCTGGATGCCGGCGCCGGTGCAAAGGCCAAGTTGCTGGACTATCTGTCCCAGATGCAGCGCTGGAACCGCACCTACAACCTCACGGCAATTCGCGACCCGCAGCAGATGCTGGTCCAGCACCTGTTCGACAGCCTGGCTGCCGTAGGGCCCTTCAGCGAGGCGCTGGGCGCGCCCGATGCTGCAGCCAAGGTCTACGACGTCGGATCGGGTGGAGGCCTGCCTGGCGTCGTCCTGGCGATCATGCGGCCCGACTGGTCCGTGACCTGCGTGGATGCCGTCGAAAAGAAAACCGCATTCGTGCGCCAGATGAGCGGCGCATTGGCTCTGCCCAACCTGCAGGCGCGCCACGCGCGCATCGAAACGCTGGCCCCCGGCGAGTGCAACATTGTCACGTCGCGCGCCTTCGCATCCTTGGACGATTTTGCTCAACTCGCAGGTCGTCACGTGCGCAACGATGGTACCCTCGTCGCCATGAAGGGCAAGCTCCCCGAGGATGAAATCCAGGCGCTGCATGCGCGTGGGGAATGGCAGGTCGACCGTATTCAGCAGCTTCACGTGCCGGAGCTGCAAGCGGAGCGCTGCCTGATCTGGATGCGCCGTAGTCAAGGAACCCTATGAAGAACATACCCCCCAGCACGACCGCCCGCGTATTCTGCATTGCCAACCAGAAGGGCGGTGTGGGCAAGACGACTACCGCCATCAATCTGGCGGCGGGCCTTGCCACGCACAACCAACGTGTGCTGCTGGTGGACCTGGACCCTCAAGGCAACGCCACGATGGGCAGCGGCATCGACAAGAACTCGCTCGAATCGAATCTGTACCAGGTGCTGATCGGCGAAGCCGGTATCGAGCAGGCCCGCGTGCGGTCCGAATCGGGCGGCTACGACGTGCTGCCCGCCAACCGCGAACTCTCCGGCGCCGAGATCGACTTGGTGCAGATGGAACAGCGCGAACGCCAGTTGAAGGCCGCGATCGACACCGTCTCGGGCCAGTACGACTTCGTGCTGATCGATTGCCCGCCCACGCTGTCCCTGCTGACCCTCAACGGGCTGGCTGCCGCCCATGGCGTCATCATTCCGATGCAGTGCGAGTACTTCGCGCTGGAAGGTCTGTCGGACCTGGTCAACACGATCAAACGCGTGCATCGCAACATCAACGACGACCTGCGCGTCATCGGCCTGCTGCGCGTGATGTTCGATCCGCGCATGACCCTGCAACAGCAAGTGTCCGCACAGCTCGAGGCGCACTTCGGAGACAAGGTCTTCAAGACGGTCGTGCCGCGCAACGTGCGCCTGGCCGAAGCACCCAGTTACGGCATGCCCGGCGTGATCTATGACCGTGCGTCACGCGGCGCGCAGGCCTACATTTCATTTGGTGCCGAAATGATCGAGCGCGTAAAGAAGGATTTGAAGTAAGCCGTATCCATGTCCACTTCCGCGCTCTTTGCTCCGCTACAGACGGCCGCCCGCCGTACGCCGCCCGCCGACGTACGCGATAGCCTGCGCGTGCGCCTGGAGGAAGCCGCATTGAACGCGACGGCGGTGGGCGCGCAGGTGCTTTATGATGGCTGGCTGGTGCGTTTCGCGCATTCGTCGGCCAAGCGCGCGCGCAGCGTCAATGTGCTGGGGTTATCCACACGTACGCTGGACGAGCGGCTGGCGTATTGTTCTTCGTTGTATGCGCGCCATGGCCTGCCCATGGTGCTGCGCATTACCTCCATCGGCCCCGATTTTTCCCTCGACGCCGAGTTGGAGTCCCGCGGTTATACCTTCACCGACGAGACCCGAGTCATGTGCATGCCGCTCGCCCCCAGGACTTGCGTCAGGGGCGACCTGCAATTCCTTACGGTCGATGCCGGCCGCTTTGCGGCGGCGGTTGGGGAGATGCGCGGCTCGCTGCCCGGGCACGTCGAGGAACACCGGACGCGTCTTCTAGGGCTGGCTGTGGATATCCTGCCGGTGCTGGCGATGGACGCCGCCGGACGGAGCGTGGCCGCGGGCCTGGCGGCCCGCGACGGGGACCTGCTGGGCCTGTTCGACATCGTCACGGATCCGGCGCAGCGGCGTAAAGGCTACGCTGGCGCCCTGGTGGAACACTTATTGGCAGAGGGCGCTGCCGGCGGCGCCACGACAGCCTATTTGCAGGTTGAGCCGGAAAATTCAGCCGCGCGCGCCTTGTATGGCCGCTACGGTTTCAAAGACTGTTACGCGTATTGGTACCGCTTGCCCGCCGAGCACGCGGAAGCCTGAGCCTGGCTCGAGATACAAAAACAGAAGGAAAGAGGATTTAACTATGGCCACCAAGAAACCCAAGGGATTGGGTCGCGGACTGGACGCCTTGCTCGGCGCAGACGCGCCCGCCATCGAAAACATCGGCAAGGCCGTGGCCAAGCCCGAGGGTCCGCCGTCCACCTTGCCCGTTTCGAAAATGCGCGCAGGCAAGTATCAGCCGCGCACGCGCATGGACGAAGGCGCATTGGGCGAGCTGGCCGAATCGATCCGCACGCAAGGCATCATGCAACCCATTCTTGTGCGGGCATTGGGCGAGGCCGCGCCTGGCCACTACGAAATCATCGCGGGCGAACGCCGTTTCCGCGCCGCCCAGATCGCGGGCCTGAAGGAAGTCCCCGTGCTGGTGCGTGAAGTGGCCGACGAGAACGCGGCCGTCATGGCGCTTATCGAGAACATCCAGCGCGAGGACCTGAATCCCCTGGAAGAGGCGCAGGGCGTGCGCCGGCTGCTGGACGAATTCGGGCTGACGCATGAACAGGCGGCCCAGGCTATCGGCCGTTCGCGTTCGGCTACGAGCAACTTGCTGCGCCTGCTCAATCTGGCGGCGCCGGTGCAGACCATGCTGCTGGCCGGCGACGTGGACATGGGCCATGCGCGCGCGTTGCTGGCCGTCGACGCGGCCACGCAGATCCAGCTGGCCAACCTGATCATCGCGCGCCGCCTGTCGGTGCGGGAGGCCGAAAAGCTGGTCGCCAAGACCGCCAAGGACGCCGACGCGTCCGCCTCGCCCAAGAAAAAGGCCAATGGCGCATCGCGCGACCTGACCCGCCTGGAAGAAGCCCTGTCCGATCATCTGGGCACGCGCGTCGCGCTGAAGGTGGGCGCCAAGGAAAAGGGCCAGATCGTCATCGACTTCCATGGCTGGGAACACCTGAATTCCCTGCTGGAGCGCCAGGGCCTGTCCGGGGTTGTGGATGCCTGATCGCGCGCTGCCTGTCATCGCGGTATTGGCGACGGGCGGCACGATTGCCGGCGCCCAGGCAGACGCGACTTCCGCGGGCTACAAGGCCGGGTCGTTTTCCGTCGGCGATCTGCTGGCGGCGGTGCCGCAGCTGGCCGGCATCGCCGACATCCGCGCCGAGCAGATCGCCAATGTCGGCAGCCAGAACATGACGCACGGCGTGTGGCGCGCCCTGGCCACACGCGTGGAGGCGTTGTGCCAGGACGCGTCGGTGGCCGGCATCGTCATCACGCATGGCACGGACACGCTGGAGGAAACGGCGTACTTCCTGAGCCTGGTCATCCGGCACGACAAGCCCATCGTGCTGGTGGGCGCGATGCGCCCGGCCACCGCGCTGGGGGCCGAGGGGCCGGCCAATCTGTACAACGCCGTGGCGCTGGCGCGCCATCCCGAGGCCCGGGGCCGAGGGCCGTTGGTCGTCATGAACGAGGACGTCCACTATGCCCGCGAGATCCAGAAGATCGCCAGCGCCGGCCTGTGCGCATTCGCCTCGCCCAATCGCGGCCGCGCAGGCGTGATGCACGGCGCCGCGCCGGTCTTCTATTCCCGCAACACCACAACCCATACGACAGAAAGCGAGTTTTCACTCGCATTGCTGGAAAAGGCCGGATGGCCCCGCGTGGACGTCGTCTACGCCCACGCCAATCTGCAGGCCGATCTGGTCGATTTTCTTGCCGGCGTGGCGGACGGCATCGTGCTGGCGGGCGTCGGGGATGGCAACGCGACCGACCTGGCCATCGACGGACTGCTGCGGGCGGCCGCCGCCGGCGTGGCGGTCGTGCGCTCCAGCCGCACGGGCAGCGGCTTCGTGGCACGCGACGTCGAACTGGACGACGCCCGCATGGGATTCGTCGCCGCGCGCGACCTGAACCCGCAAAAGGCGCGCATCCTGCTGATGCTGGCTCTGTCGATCACGCGCGATCCGATGGCCTTGCAGCGCATTTTCGACCGCTATTGAATGGAGGCGGCGGCTAGGCTGCCGCCTCGCCTTGCTGCGCCAGGCCGAGATTGGCCCTGAGCATGTCATAGACCTGCCGAGTCAGCGGATTGATCAGGTCACGTCTTATCCACAGGAAATACGTGACCTCCGGCAAGGGCGGCAGCCCTTCCTTCTCCCCCAGCACCCGCATCTCCGGGCCCAGCAGTTCCACGCTGCGCGCCGTCACGCCCAGGCGGGCCCGCAGCGCCGCCTTTATCCCCACCAGGTTCGGCGCCACGTAGTTGGTATGCCAACGCACGCGCGCCTGTTCCAGCGCATTGAGGGCCAGGCGCCGGAAGATGCTGGGCTCATCGGCCAGCACCAGCGGCACGGGAGCGTGGACGTCGTGCACATAGTCCGCGGAGGCCAGCCACACGGTCGGCGACGTGCGCAGCGCCACCCCTTCGAAGTCCTGGTCGAAGCGGGTGGATATCGTGAGGTCGATTTCGCCGGCCCGCAAGGCGTCCATCAGGATGGGACTGCGGTCCGTGCGGATTTCCAGCTTCACGCGCGGCGCGGAGCGCGCGATATGCATGAGCAGCGTGGGAAGTATGGTGTCGGCCACGTCCAGCGGCGCGCCCAGGCGCAGGTCTCCTTCCAGCGGCCCGTCCTGCAGGGCGCGCAGCGCCTCGTCGTTGATGGCCAGGATATGGCGGGCGTACTCCACGAGGCGGCGCCCGTGCGACGACAGCACCTTGTTGCGGCCCTGCTTTTCGAACAGAGGCTGGCCTATGGTCGATTCCAGCCGTTGCATCTGCTGCGTGACGGCCGACTGCGTCTTGTAGAGGCGATTGGCCGCCTCCGAGAACGTCTCGTACTGGGCGATGGCGGTCAGCGTGCGGAGCAGGTCTAGATCCAGGTTGCGCATGGCTGGCTTAAAAGTATTAGGAACGCTAATGGGATATTAAGGCAATTTAAATTGTCCGGGGCCCAGCCGGCGGATACATTAAATCCGATAACGACTGAACCCAGGGAAAATTCAAGTGAGCAATCCGCATCCTCATCAGGCCGGCATCGACGGCGCCATCGGAAATATTAAGAAAACTGTAGGAAATAAGGGGCTGAACCGGGACAGCCTGAAGGCGGTGCTCGACGAACTGATCGCGCTGGCCGGCCACGCGGACTGGTGGGCGGCGGACCGCTATCCCGCGCCGGAGGATGGCGAGCGCCAGGCGCGCTACCTGATCGCCGAGGATGCCGACAAGCGCTACGCGCTGTACTTGAACGTGATGCGTCCCGGCAAGCAGATCGTCCCGCACAATCACACGACATGGGCCTGTATCGCCGCCGTCGAAGGCGTGGAATACAACTACGTCTACGACCGCGTCGACGACGGTTCCGTGCCCGGCGTGGGCCGCCTGGAAAAAACGGGGACGGTCGTGGTGGGGCCGGGCGCCGGCATCGCCCTGATGCCCGACGATATCCACGCGGTGGAAATCCAGGGCGACAGCGTCATCCGCCACCTGCACATGTACGGGCGGGCGCTGGAAACACTGAACGAGCGCCTGGCGTTCGATCTGGAAGCCGGCACCTGCAAGGTCATGCCGATCGGCGTGCAGACTCGCCGCTGATCATGAACAAGCCCCTTCGGCCCGCGACGCGCCTGCTGCGCGCAGGGCGTCCCCATCAAGGCTGGGTCAATACGCCCGTCACGCGCGCCAGCACCTATGTCTTCGACAGCGTGCAGGCGTGGCGCGATACGCGCGCCCGCCGCGAAGAGGAACGCCTGCCATCCTATGGCGCGCGCGGCACCGACAGCACGCACGCACTCGAAGACGCGCTGGTCGAACTCGAGGCGGGCCACCGCGCCAAGCTATATCCCACCGGCCAGGCCGCCATCGCCACCGTGCTGCTCGCGTACCTGCGCACCGGTGACCACGTGCTCGTTACGGACGCGGTGTACGAGCCGGTGCGCCGCTTCTGCTCCGAACACCTGTCCCGGCTGGGCATCGACTATACGTACTACCGGCCCGACGGCGCCGGCGTCGCGGCGCTCATCCGGCCCAACACCCGGATGATCTATGCGGAGTCTCCGGGCTCCCTGACCTACGAGATGCCGGACTTGCCCGCACTCGCGGAACTGGCCCGGCGGCATGATTGCTGGCTGGCTGTGGATAACACCTGGGCGTCCGGCCTGCTCTACAACCCTTTGGCGCTGGGCGCCGATATCTCCATCCTGGCGGCCACCAAGTACCTGGGCGGGCATGCCGACGTGATGATGGGAGCGGCCGTGACCAACGCGCGCGCCTGGCGCGCCCTGGAACGCGCCACCATCGATCTGGGCCAGACCGTCGGCGCCGATGACGCGTTCCTGGTGTTGCGCGGGATGCGCTCGCTGCCGCTGCGCATGGCGCAGCATGCGCGCAGCGCGTTGCGCGTGGCGGATTGGCTCATGGGCCGTCCCGAAGTGGCGCGCGTCCTCTGTCCGGCCCTGCCGGGAGATCCCGCGCACGCCATCTGGAAGCGCGATTGCCGCGGCGCCAATGGCCTGCTGACGGTGGAGTTTTCGGACCGACTCGGCGAGGCGGACGTCGAACGCCTGATCGACGGGCTGCGGCTCTTCGGCATCGGCGCGTCGTGGGGCGGTTTCGAAAGCCTCGTGCTCCCCGTGCGGCTCGACACTTGCCGATCGCTGCCCGACGCCATGCGGCGCGGCGTCATGGCGCGCCTGCATATCGGCCTGGAGGATCCCGACGACCTCATCGCCGATCTCGAACAAGCGCTGACCGCGCTTTCCCCAGTTTCACGTTCTCTCTGATTCAGATGATGCATCCCATCCAAGACCATCCTGTCGCCGACATCGATTCGCACACGCTCAAGCAATGGCTGCATGACGGTGGCGAGATCGCGTTGCTGGACGTGCGCGAACACGGCCAGTACGGCGAGTCCCACCTGTTCTACGCGGTGCCGGTGCCGTATAGCCGGCTGGAGGTGGACGTGGTGCGCCTGGCGCCGCGGCGCGACGTGCGGATGGCGATCTACGACGAAGGGGGCGCCGACGCCACGGCGGCGCGCGCCGCCCGCGCGTTGGCGGCGCTGGGCTATAGCAACGTGCACCGCCTGGCGGGCGGCATCGCGCAATGGCGGCAGGATGGCTATGCCGCTTTCGCCGGCGTGAACGTGCCCAGCAAAACGTTCGGCGAACTGGCCGAAGAGGTTTTCCACACCCCGCGCATCGGCGCGCGCGAACTTGCCGAGCGCCAGCGGCGCGGCGACGACCTGATCGTGCTGGACGGCAGGCCCTATGCCGAATACCAGAAGATGAGCATTCCGGGCGGCGTCTGCTGCCCGAATGGCGAACTGGCGCTGCGCGCCCATACGCTGGCCAAGAGTCCCCGGACCACCATCGTCATCAACTGCGCGGGCCGCACGCGCAGCATCATCGGCGCGCAGACGCTGATCAATCTGGGCGTGCCCAATCCCGTCTATGCCCTGGAAAACGGCACGCAGGGCTGGTATCTCGAAGACCTGGAGCTGGAGCACGGGGCGCTGCGCCGTTACGCCGACGACATCGCGCCGCAGGAGGTGCCCGCGCTGGCGCGGCGTTCCGCGGCGCTGGCAGAACGCCATGGCGTGCCCACGGTTTCCGCGGACGAAGTCCAGGCCTGGCTGCGCGACGCGACGCGCACCACGTTCCTGTGCGACGTGCGCAGCGCGGAAGAGTATCTCCAGGGCTCGCTGCCCGGCGCGCAACACACGCCGGGGGGTCAATTGATCCAGGCCACGGACCAATACGTGGCCGTGAGGGGCGCGCGCATCGTGGTGTTCGACGCCGAGGGCGTGCGGGCCCCCGTCATCGCCAGCTGGCTGCGGCAGATGGGCTGGGACGCCAGCGTCCTGAGGGAAGGCGTGCGCGCCACGCTGGAGCACGGCGCCGACGAGGGGCGGACCCCGCCGATCCGCCTGTTGGGCGACGCGGCGCTCGCCGCGGCGATCGCGCAAGGCGCGCAGCTCATCGATATCCGTCCTGGAATGCGCTATCGCGCCAAACATATCGCCGGCGCGCGCTGGGCCATCCGGCCGCGCTTTGACCGCCTGTCGCTGGACGCCACGCGTCCGGTCGTGCTGCTGGCCGAAGACGCCGCGCAGGCCGCGTGGGCGGCGCAGGACCTCGGCGCGCTGGGAATGAACGACATCAGCGCCAATACCGGCACGCCGGCCGGCTGGACCGGACAGGGCATCGCGCTGGAATCCACGCCCGACACGCCGTCCGACGCGGATTGCATCGACTACCTGTTTTTCGTGCACGACCGCCACGACGGCAACAAGGCCGCGGCGCGCCAGTACCTGGCATGGGAGACCAACCTGGTCAGGCAGATAGACGAACACGAACTTGCGGGCTACCGCTTTCCCGCCAGCTGAGGGATCGCCCCGGACGGGCCGGCTTGCGCCCGCCGACACGGCAAACGCATTCATTCTGACTTACGCCCCGCGGCCCGCGCCGCAGGGGTGCGGACGGTTCATGGCGAACCGAAATGCAACGGACGGCCGAGCATCCGGCCGCCAACACAAGGGGAAATCCAGATGAAGCAGATCGCATCGCACGTTTGCAGGGCCGCGGCCGTCGCCGGCCTGTTGTGGGCAAGCGCCGCCCACGCCCAGGCGCCCGCGCCTTTGGCCGACTATCCAAAGCAGGCCATCACCATTGTTTCGCCGTTTCCGCCGGGTGGCGGCAACGATGGCGTCGCGCGCCTCCTCGCGCAGGAGCTCGGCGCCATCACGGGCCAGAGCGTGGTTGTGGAAAACCGCTCGGGCGCCGGCGGCAACGTCGGCACCGCGCAGGTGTCGCGAGCCAAGCCCGACGGCTACACCCTGGTGATGTCGCAGACCAGCGTGATGGCGGTCAATCCGCGTCTGTACAAGAACGTGGGTTTCGATCCGATCAGGGATTTCGCGCCCATCTCGCAGATCACGTCCGCGCCGCTGGTGCTCGTGGCGCGCGCCGAGAGCCCGTACAAGACGCTCAACGACTACCTCGATGCCGCGCGCAGGCAACCCGGCGTCATCACCTACGCAACGCCCGGAAACGGCACCATGAGCCATCTGATGGGGGCGCTGGTGTCGCAGAAGGCCGGAGTCAAACTCGTGCACGTGCCGTACCGGGGCGCCGCTCCCGCCATCACCGACCTGATGGGTGGGACGGTGGACATGCTGATTACCTCGCCGGCATCGGCCGAGCCGATGGTGGCGGCGGGCAAGCTGCGCATCCTGGCGCTCAGCCACGAGAACAGCATCGGCCTGTTCAAGGGCTCGCCCACGCTCAAGCAATCCGGCATGGACGGCATCACCGCCGACGACTGGTACGGCCTCTTCGCGCCCGCGGGCACCCCTGCGGAACGCATTGCCTATCTGGCGCGGGCTGTCGAGCAGGCGATGAAGTCGCCCAGCGTGATCGCGAAGATCAACAGCGGCGGCAGCTGGGCGGTGGGCAGCCGGCCCGACGCGTTCAAGACTCGGCTGCAGGAAGACACGGTGTATTGGGCCGGCATGGTAAAGGCCGCCGGCGTGTCGCTGGATTGAGGTCCTGCCTCATACCGCCAGGATGCGCCCGACCGCCGATTTCAAGGCGGCGTAAGCCGGCGCCTTCTGCGCGCTGGCGTTGGTGACCAGATGGTCTATCCGGTCGGCGCGGCAGTACGACACGCGGCTGCAGAGTCCGATTTTGCTGAAATCGGCCAGCAGCACCAGTTGCTTGGCATTGGCGGCCATGGCGCGCGCCACCTCGGCCTCGCGAAGGTCGTAGTTGGTCGCGCCGCACTCCGCGTCCACGCCAACCGGCGACAGCAGCGCCAGGTCGGCGCGGTAGCGGTGGATCTCGCCGATCGTGATGTCGCCTGCGGTGGCGCACACCGGGCCGTCTACCGAGCCGCCCAGCATGATCAGCTGGTTGGCGCCGCTGCCGGCGGTGCCTATCTTCAGGGCCACGTCGAAGGAATTGGTGATGACGGTCAGGCCCGACAGCTTGGCCAGTTCGTCGGCCAGCACGCTGGTGGTGCTGCCCGCGTCCAGGAACAGCGTCTGGCCGCTGGAGACCAGTCCGGCGGCCGCGCGGGCGATGGCGCGCTTGTATTTGACGCGGGTATGCACGCGTTCCGCGATGGGCGGCTCGCTGTGGACGGGCACCGCGCCGCCATGCACGCGGCGCAGCTCGCCCATGGCCTCCAGCTCCAATAGGTCTCGCCTGACCGTTTCCCGGGATACCCCGAGCTCGCCGACGATACGGTCGGTCGATACCTGCTGCAATGAAGACAGCAGGGCGCGGATTCTCTGATACCGCTCTTCTTGCCACATGTCCGATGCTTCCTAGTCTATGCCCGCCGCCGTGCGGCCCAGGCAATCAGCGCGCGCAACACCAGCAGGGAACCTCCAACGACCAGCATGATAAGCGTTGAATAGGCCGCCGCCTGCGATACGAACCCCGCTTCGTCCAGTCGCAGGACAGAGACCGGCGCGACGCTGACGGACGGAGTGACCAGGAAGATCACCGCCGAAAGGGTAACCATCGATCGCATGAACAAAAAGAAGAAGACGCCCAGCACGGTGGGGCCGATCAACGGCAGCACCGCGTCGCGCAGCACCCGCAGCGTGCCGCCGCCCAGGCAGCTGACCGCCTCCTCCAGGGCCTGCGGCACGGCGCGCATGCCCGTCATCATCGTCAGGAACCCCTGCGTATGGTAGTGGTAGAAGTTGCACAGCGCGATCAATGCGGCGCTGCCATAGAGCGCATACAGCGGCGTGCCCGGCGCATTGAACGCGAAGATGTAGGACAAGCCCAGGACCAGGCCCGGCACCCCCACCGGCAGGACCGCCAGCATGTACACGGGCTTGGCCCACGCGCGCGGGATGCGGCACACGCCGAAGCTCAGGAAGAACAGCAGCAGCACCCCGCCGCCCGCCGCCGCCAGGGACAGGTACAGGGAGGTCCAGAGCGGCGCATAGCCGCCGCTGACGGTAATGTCGTAATGCTTGAGCGTCCATTCCATGCGGTAGGGCCAAAGCCGCATGAAACTGGCGAACACCACCGTGGCCACCGTGACGATGATCGCGCCGCTTGCCAGCAGCACGCCGGCGCCGAAGGCCGCGTCCCGGCCCCGCGCGGGGAGCGGCGTGACTTTCAGGCCGCTGGGCGAGGCCGAGCCGAACTGGCGCTGCGAGGCCACGCGCTCGATCTGCACGGATATCAGCGAGGGCAACAGCAGCAGGATGCCCACCACGGATCCCATGCCGAAGTTCATCTGCCCGGACACCTGGCTGTAGATCTCGGTCGCCAGCACGCGGTAGTTGCCTCCGATCACCGCGGCATTGCCGAAATCGGTGATGGTGATGACGAACACGACGAAGGCCGCGCTGAGCAGGCCGAATTTGCAATTGGGCAGGGTGATGTCGAAGAACTGGCGGGCGCTCGACGCGCCCATGACTTCCGCGGCGTCGTAATAGCGTGCGTCCATGTTGCGCAACGCCGCCTGCAGGATCAGCACGGCCTGGGGCAGGGCATAGAACACATTGGAGATCAGCAGGCCCCAGAAGCCATAGATATCGATTTCCCAACCGGTCCAGCGATGCACCAGGCCGTTGCGCCCCAGCAGGAAAATCAGCCCCAGCCCCTGCACCAGGGAGGGAGCCAGCAGGGGCAGCACCAGCGCCACCCGCACGGCGGCCTTGCCGCGCATGCAGCTGCGGTCCAGGCCGTAGGCAATGGCGAAACCCAGCACCATGCTGACGGCCGTGGTGGCGAGGCTCATGACCAGGCTGTTCAGCGTTGCGGTCAGGATGCCCCGGGTAGCGAAGACCTCGGCATAGTTGCCCAGGCCGATCGAACCGTCTTTTTCGACCAGGCTGTTCCAGGCGACGGTCGCGAGCGGGTAAAGGAAGAATAGCGCCAGGCCAGCCATCGGGATGCCGACGCAGGTCCACAGCAGCAGACGGTCCGCCGACCAGGGCGCGCGCCCGGTCGGCGCGACGATGGCCGTGCCGGCCTGGGCGGCGCTCACGCGGGAACTCCGCAATGGCCGCGTACGCGCTTCATACGCTGACCCAGGCGCACTGGCCGGGTTCCGCGTCCAGGCGCACGGGGGCCCCTCGCGACAACCCCGCCGCGCCATGCTGCTCCACGACCAGTTCGCGCCCGCGCCAGGCGACGCGCAGCCGGGTGAGATTGCCCATGAAGGTCATGTCCTGCACGCGGCCGGCGCCGCGTTCGTCCGCGGCGACGCGCAGGTTTTCGGGCCGCAGGCAGGCCTCATAGCGTTCACTGGCCCCTTCGGGCCGCGTCGCCAGCAATTCAGGCATCGCTTCGCGCACCCAGTCGGTCGGCAGCAGGTTGCTCAGTCCCACGAAATTCGCCACGAAGCGCGTGCGGGGCCGCAGGTACAGATCGGCCGGCGAGCCCACCTGCTCGATGCGCCCATCGTTCATGCAGACGATTTTGTCCGCCAGCGTCAGCGCCTCTTCCTGGTCATGCGTCACCATGATCGTGGGGATTTTCAGGCGGCGCTGCACGTCGTGGATCTCGGCGCGCATGTCGGTGCGCACGCGCGCGTCCAGCGCGGACAGGGGCTCGTCCAGCAGGATCAGCGCCGGGTCCACGGCCAGCGCGCGAGCCAGGGCCACGCGCTGTTGCTGGCCGCCCGACAGCTGATGCGGATAGCGTCCGGCATGATCGGGCAGCTTGATCAGCGTCAGCAGTTCGCCGACCCGCGATGCGATGCGGTCGCGGCCTTCGCCGCGGATGCGCAGGCCGTAGCCTACGTTCTCGGCCACGGTCATGTTAGGGAACAGGGAGTACGACTGGAACACGATGCCGAAGCCGCGCTTGCGCGCCGGCAGCGCGCTCAGGTCCCGTCCGCCGAGGGTGATGGCGCCGCGGTCGAACGGCAGCAGCCCGGCCACGATGCGCAGCAACGTAGTCTTGCCGCAGCCACTCGGGCCGAGCAAACAGACGAACTCGTGTTCGCCCACGGACAGGTCGATGTCTTCCAGCGCGACCGAGCCGTCGAAAGTCTTGCGTATCCCGCGCAATTCCAGGTACATGGCGTCTCCCAGGACGGGCCGCGGCCGGCGCCGCCGTCAGCGCTTGATGGTTTCCTGCCAGGTCTTGATCGTGGCGTCGCGTTCCGCCGCCGATTTCTGGAAGTCCACCGGATACAGCACCGCGCCCAGGTCCTTGGGCAGGCCCGCCGCCTCCGCCGCCTTGTTGGGGGCGGCGCCGGGGATGGTGACGAGCTCCTTGTATTTGCTGTAGAGGCCGCCCGCCTGTTGCGAGAGCGTCCAGTCCAGGAAGCGCTTGGCGTCCGCGGGATTCTTGGCCGTCTTCATCAGGCCGGAGGCCTCGAGTTCATAGCCCACCCACTTGGCGGGGATCACCATCTTGATGGGATAGCCCTCTTCGATGGATTGCATGGCGGGGAAGGCGAAGGACACGCCGATCGCGTACTCGCCGGCGCGCGCCATCTTGCAGGGACGGGAGCCGGACGGCGTGTACTGCGCGACGTTCTTGTCCAGGTCCTTGAGCAGCGCCCAGCCTTTCTCCTGGCCCAGTCCCTGCAGCAGCGCGACGATCTGGAGATAGCCGGTGCCGGAGGCCGCCGGGCTGGGGATGACGATCTCGCCCTTGTAGACGGGCTTGGCCAGGTCTTCCCAGGACGTGGGCATGGGCAGGTTCTTGGACTTCAGCCTGTCGGTGTTCACGCAGAAGGCGGCGACGTAGCCGGTGGCCGCGAACCATTTGTTGTCGGTGCCCTTGTACTTGGCGGGCAGGGCGTCGATTCCCTTGGCCGCGTACGGCTCCAGGAGCTTCTGCAGGCGCGGATCCAGCATGTTGCTGACGGCGAATCCCCAGATGACGTCCTGCTGGGGATTCGACGCCTCGGCGATCAGGCGGGCGCCCAGATCGCCTGTGGACAGGCGCAGCACGTTGACTTTGACGTCGGGCATGGCCGCGTTGGCCGCCTTCAGGTAGGCCGCGATCTCGTCTTCCTCAAGCGCGGTGTAGACGGTGATCGAGCCGGCGTGCGCCTGTGCATAACCTAGGGAAATTACTGCAACCACAAGACTGAGCTTCTTCATACATTGCATGATGGGACTCCAGTTGGAATACACGGCAACGGTGGCGAGCTACGTATGCGGACTGCGGCCTGCAAACCTGGTTACGAGTTGCAGTTTTAGGTATGTTTGCAAATTTGTGGCAACGTGTCTAGACTGGAAAAACCAGGACGCGGGTATTTTTTTCGCAGACGCATCCGCCCGCGCCACGCCCGGAGGCATCGTCGATGCAAACTTCATTGCCGTTATCCGCGCCGCAGCTCGCCGCCTATTCCGCATTCGCCCAGGCGCTGGCGGACCAGGTCCGGCCCTTGTCGCGCAAGTGGTTCCGGCACCCGCTGTCGGTCGACACCAAGGCGGACGACAGCCCGGTCACCCAGGCGGACAGGGAGGTAGAAGCCGCCCTGCGCGAAGCGATCTCCCGGGAATACCCCGATCACGGCATCTTCGGCGAGGAATTCGGCGCCTCGCACGCCGAGGCCGAGCTGGTCTGGTCGCTGGACCCGATAGACGGCACGCGCGCCTTCATCTCAGGCAATCCGCTGTGGGGCACGCTGCTGGCGCTGTTGCACCGGGGCAAGCCCGTGCTGGGGCTGATCGACATCCCCATGCTGGACGAGCGCTGGGTGGGGGCGGCGGGCGCGCGCGCAAGCCTGAATGGCGAAGCCTGCCGCGTGAGCGGCTGCACCGAATTGCGCCAGGCCATCCTTTACGCCACCTCGCCCGATATCTTCGCCGGCGCGGAGCTGGCCGCCTTCGACGCGCTGGCGCAGGCCGCGCGCATGCGCCGTTACGGCGGCGACTGCTACAGCTATGGGCTCCTGGCCAGCGGCCATGTCGACCTGGTGGTCGAATCGGGCCTGCAACCGTACGACTACCTGTCGCTGATGCCCGTGATCGAAGGGGCCGGCGGCGTTATTACCGATTGGTCGGGGCAGCCGCTGGGCCTCGAATCGCAGGGCCGCGTCGTCGCGGCCGCCACGCCACAGCTGCATCGCCAGGCGATGCGGGTGCTGGGGGCTGCCGTGACTTGAACGCCGCGCCGCCCGCCCGCAGGTCAACGCAACGCTTCAGCCACAGCAAGGTGAACGAGCATGCATGCACTAGGGGTAGCAACGGTGGAAGACGCGGAGCGGCTGGTGCAAGCCAGCACGCTCTCGCACATCAAGGTCGGTCTGTCCGACATCGACGGCGTCATGCTGGGCAAGTATCTGCGCCGCGACAAATTCCTGGGCGCGTTGCGCTCGGGCCTGGCATTTTGCGACGTCGTATTCGGCTGGGACCTCGACGATCAGCTGTACGACAACACCCAGTACACCGGCTGGCATACGGCCTATCCCGATGCCAAGCTGAGGATCCTCCCGCATACCGGCCGCAGGCTGCCCCTGGAGCAGGGCCCGGGGGGCGAGGACATGCTGTTGTTCCTCGCCGAATTCGAAGGGGAAGCGGGCGCCATTTGTCCGCGGCGCCTGCTGCATCGGGTCCTCGACCGGGCGGCCGCCATGGGCTACGACGCCTACGCCGCCCTGGAATACGAGTTCTTCATGTTTCGCGAAACCCCGCATTCCGTGCGCGCGAAGAACTACCGCAACCTCGAGAACTGGACCCCGGGAAATTTCGGCTACTCCGTGCTGCGCAGCACGGTCGAAGGCGATTTCTACCGCAAGCTGCTGGACATGTGCGAACGCATGGATATGCCCATCGAAGGCTTGCATACCGAGACCGGACCCGGGGTGCTGGAGGCCGCCATCGCGGTGGACCTGGCCGCGGCGGCGGGCGACAAGGCGTTTCTTTTCAAGACGTTCACCAAGGCCCTGGCGCAGCAGAACGGCCTGATGGCGACCTTCATGGCGAAATGGTCCCACGATCATCCGGGCCAGAGCGGCCACATCCATCTGTCCCTGCGCGACAGGAAGACAGGGCGTTCCGCATTCCACGACGAATCGCGGCCGCACGGCATGAGCGCGACGCAGGCATGCTTCATGGCGGGCGTGCAGCGCTACCTGCCCGAATTCATGTCCCTATACGCGCAGACCGTCAATAGCTATTCGCGGCTGGTGCCCGGATACTGGGCGCCGCTGGACGCCACATGGGGCATGGAGAACCGCACCACCGCGCTCCGGCTCATCCCGGGCAGCGATAAATCGCAGCGCGTCGAGGTGCGCATCGGGTCGGCCGACGCCAACCCCTACCTGGCCTTGTCCGCCGCCCTGGCCTCGGGCCTCTACGGCATCGAACAGGGCCTGTCGCCGGAGCCGATGGTACAGGGCAACGCCTACACCCAGCAGTTTCCCGCCCACTTGCGGCTGCCGGGCACCTTGTGGGAGGCCGCCCAGCGGCTGCGCGAATCCGAGGCCGCGCGCCATCTGTTCGGCGATGCGTTCGTGGCGCACTACGTGGCGACCCGCGAATGGGAAGAGCGGCAATTCCGGCGTCACGTCACCGACTGGGAACTGGCGCGCTACTTCGAAATCATCTGATCCCCCGACACACGCTTGCACAGGGCACCATGACTCAGGAACTCATCACCATCAGTCCCATCGACGGGCGCGAAGTCGTCCGCCGTCCCTACGCCAGCGAAGCGCAGATCGCGCAGGCGCTGGCCGGCGCGCAGGCCGCGCAGCCGGCCTGGCATGCGCTGGGCGTGGAGGCGCGGGGGCGCATCGTGTCCGACGCGGTGGACCGTTTTGTCGCGGCCAAGGACGAGATCGCGCGCGCCATCACCGTCCAGATGGGACGGCCGTTGCGCTACACCCCGGGCGAAGTTGCGGGTTTCGAGGCCCGCGCGCGCCACATGATCTCGATCGCGAGCGAGGCGCTGGCGCCCATACAGGTACCCGCGCAAGCGGGCTACACGCGTTTCATCAGCCGCGAACCCATCGGCGTCGCGCTGACCATCGCGCCGTGGAACTATCCCCTGTTGACCGCCGTGAACAGCATCGTGCCCGCACTGATGGCGGGAAACACCGTCATCCTCAAGCATTCCGACCAGACGCCGCTGTGCGCGGAGTTCATTGAACGCGCGTTCCGGGAAGCCGGCGCGCCCAAGGGCGTGTTCCAGTATCTGCACGCCAGCCACGACATCGCGCAGCGGCTGATCCGCGCGCCCGAGATCGGCTATGTGTCTTTCACCGGCTCGGTGCGGGGAGGCCGCGCCGTGGAGGAGGGGGCCGCCGGGCGGTTCATCGGCGCCGGGCTGGAGCTGGGCGGCAACGATCCGGCCTATGTGAGGGCGGACGCCAAGATCGACCATGCGGTCGAAACGCTGATGGATGGCGCCTATTTCAACTCGGGCCAGTCCTGCTGCGGCATTCAGCGCATCTACGTGGCGCGGCCGCTGTACGACGAGTTCGTGGAACGCGCCGTCGCCCTGACGCAAGGCTACGTGCTGGGCGATCCGCTGCATGCCGACACGACGCTGGGGCCCGTCGTGCGCGCGCGGGCCGCGGCCGAGATTCGCGATATCGTCGATGAAGCCGTATCCGCCGGCGCCAGAAACCTGATAGATCCTTCATATTTCAATAAAGCGAGCAAAGACTCGCCTTATGTCGCGCCGGCCCTGCTGACCCAGGTCGACCACGGCATGCGCGTGATGAACGATGAATGCTTTGGCCCGGTGGTGGGCATCATGGCGGTCGACAGCGACGAGGAGGCCATTGCGCTGATGAACGACAGTCCATATGGGTTGACCGCGGCAGCCTTCACGCAGGACCAGGACGCCGCCCTGCATATCGGCAGCCGGGTCCAGGCGGGCACGTTCTTCATGAACCGCTGCGACTACCTCGATCCCGCCCTGGCCTGGACCGGGGTCAAGAATTCCGGCCGCGGCGTCTCGCTGTCGGTGGTTGGCTACGAGCAGCTCACGCAAGCCAAGTCCTTTCATCTGCGCAGCGTCTGACAGGGCGCCTACAGGAACCGAACCATGACCGTGCCCAGCGTAAATTGGAATTACCCCACCGCCATCAAGGCCGGTCCCGGCCGCATCAAGGAGTTGCCGGACGGGTGCCGCGCGCTCGGAATGACGCGCCCGTTGCTCGTGACGGATCCGGGGCTCGCGGCCCTGCCGATGGTGGGCGGCGCAGTGGCCGCCTGCCGGCAGGCGGGCCTGGAATGCGGCCTGTTCCATGAGATCAAGGGCAATCCCACTGGCCGCAACGTCGACGATGGCGTGGCCGCCTACCGGCAGGGCGGTCATGACGGCGTGATCGCGCTGGGCGGCGGATCCGCGCTGGACGCGGCGAAGGCCATCGCACTGATGGCAGGGCAGAAGCGCCCCTTATGGGACTTCGAGGACGTGGGCGAGAACCACCTGCGCGTGGATGTGGCCGGCATGGCGCCGGTGGTGGCGGTGCCGACCACCGCGGGAACCGGCTCCGAGGTGGGGCGCGCCTCCGTGATTACCGACGAGTCCGCCGAGGTCAAGCGCATCATCTTCCACGCGCGCATGCTGCCGGCCATCGTGATTCTCGACCCGGAGCTCACGGTCGGGCTGCCGCCGGGAATCACGGCCGCGACCGGCATGGACGCGCTGTCGCACAACCTGGAGGCGTACTGTTCGCCGTTCTTCCATCCGATGGCGGCGGGCATCGCGATCGAGGGCATGCGCATGATCAGGGAATACCTGCCCCGGGCGGTGGCCGATGGCAGCGATCTGCAGGCGCGCCAGCAGATGCTGGTCGCTTCCAGCATGGGGGCCACCGCCTTCCAGCGCGGCCTGGGGGCGATGCACGCGCTGGCGCATCCCCTGGGGGCGCTGTACGACGCGCACCACGGCACCTTGAACGCGATACTCATGCCTTATGTACTGAAGGCCAACCAGCAGGCTGTGGCGCCGCGGCTGGAGGCATTGGCGCGCTACCTGGACCTGCCGGGCCAGGGGAGCGGCGCGGTGCTGGACTGGGTGCTGGCCTTGCGGGAGTCCCTGGGCATCCCCCATACGCTCGCGGAAATCGGCATCGACGAGTCCCAGGCCGAGCGGGTGGGACGCATGGCGGTCGAGGATCCCTCGGCCGGCACCAACCCCGTCGCCTACACGCAGCAGCAGTACGCCGATCTTTTTCGTGCAGCGATCCGTGGAAACCTGTAAGCTACGCCCCCTCTGCGCGCAAACGCGGAGTCGCTCTGAACGGGATTTTGAATATTTCGTCCGAATCGTTTGACACCGGATCTGAAAGTGTTCATAATCTCGAATTCTCTGGAGGGGTGCCCGAGTGGTTAAAGGGGGCAGACTGTAAATCTGTTGGCCTTGCGCCTACGTTGGTTCGAATCCAACCTCCTCCACCAGAGACCCATACCCGAATCCAGGCGCAGTTGGCCTGGATTTGCAATGTAAGGCCAGGAAGCGCTGGGCCGCCTTCGCAAGGAAGGCGGCAAGGCTTTCTGGGCTTGGTGTTGAAAGGTATGGGAAAGAGAAGGTGAAAGGGTAGCCGCGGGTGTAGCTCAATGGTAGAGCAGAAGCCTTCCAAGCTTACGACGAGGGTTCGATTCCCTTCACCCGCTCCAAGCTTTATATGCCCATGTGGCTCAGTGGTAGAGCACTCCCTTGGTAAGGGAGAGGTCGCGCGTTCGATCCGCGCCATGGGCACCACTAATTTCCAAAGTTCTTTTCTTCAGTCAGAAGCGCAATCCAGGTCAGGAGTCAGCCATGGCAAAAGGCAAGTTTGAACGTACCAAGCCGCACGTGAACGTGGGTACGATTGGTCACGTTGACCACGGCAAAACGACGTTGACGGCGGCGATCACGAC